>Ga0187864_10000059_pt1 | contig 124885 bp, 114 predicted proteins | sample June2016WEW_11_4_FD_132985 | JGI IMG/M metagenome (GOLD analysis project Ga0187864, IMG submission 132985) | Peatland microbial communities from SPRUCE experiment site at the Marcell Experimental Forest, Minnesota, USA - June2016WEW_11_40 | ecosystem: Environmental > Terrestrial > Soil >... | reverse complement strand
GGTGACCGTGCCGGTGAGAGTCGCATCGCCGAGCAGCGTGTATTTGATTTCGATCTGGTCGGTGGCGAGTCCGGCAGGGTTGCCGGGGTCGGCGGAATCGGCATAGCCGACGCCGTACGCGCTGTTGGCGGGCAGGGCGGCGACAGAGCTGTCGATGCCGCCCGTGCCATTCCATGTTCCGCCGTTGCGGCCGTTGATCAGGTATGCGCGGATCGCCGCCACCGGATCGGGATTCGCACCGTAGTCAATGAAGATGTGGTTGTTGGCGATGTCCAGCGCCCCTCCGGTGTTGATCACCAGACCGCCCTGCGTGCTTACGCCGCTGTTGGTGGCCAATTGCAGCGTACCGCCGAGGGTCAGAGTTCCCGTACCGCTGATCGGTCCAACCGTGCCGCTGCCGGAGACTGTCACCGCGCCGTTGTTGACCAGCCCACCCGCCTGGCTGAAGCCGACGGCGAACAGGCTCATCGCGCTATTGACGGTGGTTGTTCCCGAACCCGAAACGTTGCCGGCTGAAATCGTATCGTTGACGACCAGCGATCCGTTATTGGCGACATTGCCGCCGGTCGGAAGCGATTTGCCCACGGTGGAAGAAAGAATCAGCGTCGCGCCGGTATCGACGGTGGTGCCCCCGCCGTATGTGTTGGTCCCGGACAGAGTGAGCGATCCGCTGGAGACGACCAGTGCCGTGGTACTTCCGCCGGAACCCGAGCTGTCGCTGATATTGCCGGTGAAATTGCTTGGATTGGGGATCGTCCCCGCGTACGTCAGCGTCGCGGTGGCCGCCAGCGTGCTGGTGTTGATGATCTGCCCATAGGCCCCGAGGTTTTGCGTGTTCGGACCGGTCAGAACGGTAATGCTGCTGACCGTGGCGTTAAATCCATTCAGATCCACGACGCCCGCCGGAACGTCCACGGCGCTGAGCGTCAGCGCGGTGCCCGTCGGCAGTGCGGTTGACGATCCCAACTGCAGATTTCCGCTGTTCACGATCGTTCCGCCCGAATACGAGTTGTTGCCGCTGAGAATCACCTCCGCCAGGGCAAACGCGCCGCCGCCGCCGGGATCGTTGATGGTCAGGCTGCCGGCCCCACTGATGTTGCCGGAAATCGTCATCGTGTCGCCGTGATTGATGATCGACACGTTCGTGTTGGAATTCAGCACCACCGGCGCGGAGATGGTGTGCGCCCCGGCGACATCGGTCACCGTGGCGGTGCCGGCGCCGTCGTCCAACGTCAACTTTCCGCCCGCGCTGGCGATGGTGTACGAATAGCTGCTGCTGAAACTCATGCTGCCAACCGAGTAGTTGGAAGCCAGAGAAACCGTCGAGTTGGCCGTCGCGCTGGCGAAGGTGGCGCTGTCGCCGGCGAGATGCGGAACATATCCGTTCGACCAGTCCGCCGCCGTGCCCCAACTGCCGCTGCCGGTGGCAATCCACGTCCCGTTGGGAACCAGCGCTGGAATATTCACGGAGAAATAGCCGGGGCTGACGCCGAGAAGATTGAAGAGCCCGGGGCTCGACCCGGTATAAGGTCCGCCTCCGCCCAAGTCCGTGGTTCCCACGGGCAAACCCGGGAGGAACTGGTTGGAAAGGTAGTTTTCGCCGCCGCCGCCGCCGTTAACGTCCGCCATGACCTCGATGCTCGATCCTGCCGCCGGATTGCCCAGCGCCGTCAGGGGAATTCCCAGTTCCAACCCGGTCGTGACCGCGTCGGCCGCGGTGGGGTTCGCCGCCGAGCCGGTCCCGCCGTCTCCGACAACCCCCGCCGCGTTTGTATTATTCAAGGCCACCTTCACGCCTGTTAGGTTCTGGTTGTTGCCGATTCCACCGGTCAGCGCAACGCCGCCCAGATAATTCCCGGTGTTCTTCACCAGATCATATTGATCGATGTATAGCGTGGTGCCGGAAACGTTGGCATCGATGGCATACGTCGCGCTGAAGCTCGGGCTGAAGATCGAGCCATTCATGTTGTGCAGAAATCCCGAGGCCGAAGCATTCAGGACGCTCTGCCCACCAGCTCGCCCGTCGTCGAGGAAGATGTTGAGGTGGTTACCGTTGTTTTCAAAATTGCCCGCGAAGAACAGATAGAGTTCACCGCTCTGCACGACGCCGTAGCCAGCGTCCAATTCCGAGCCGCCGGCGGAAGTTCCATCCCCCACCGTGCTGTCGCCGAAGCCGGTGTTGACTGTCTGCGTGGCCAGCGCACTGCCGTAATTTGCAGGGGTGAGCGTTCCGCTGACCGCGAATTGCGCGTTGGCGTGCCGCGCCGCTCCCGCCAAAGCGAATCCTCCGAGGCACAACGACAAATTGCGAATCCGTGACCGCTTGCGCATTGGTTTCTCCCTTTGCTATATGACAACGATGTAAAAAGATGTCCGATTTAACATGATTTCAAAAACGCGGCCCAACCGCCGCACGCCCGCGCGGGGGCCGAAAATGGGTTAAACGGTTAACCTCACTCCGCAAAAAAAAGCAGATCGTGAATCTGCCTCGACGCGCTTCCATTTGCCGCCTCCGATCAAAATCCCGGAAAACACCTCGGCAAATTGCTGCTGCCGCCAACGTGATTTCCCTCGCAACTTCTGCTCTAAGATAACACGAGCCCCTGCCGACCGCAAGAAAAAAGTTCACCAAACCCCCATTTTTACCGTGATGATAATCCCGTGAATATCCTTGAAGTTAACCGTTTCACCGATATGCTCTTACATGGAGGATCCCTCCGCAACGAGGGCGAACCGATCGATGGCAAGTATCACTCTAGACTCACGAGCCGCGGGAATGCTGCTCCACCCCACCAGCCTCCCATGCCCATTCGGCTCCGGCGATCTTGGACCCGAGGCGTTCGCTTTCGCCGACGCCCTGCACGATGCGGGTTTGCGCTGGTGGCAGATGCTCCCCACCACTCCGCCCGGGCCGCCGCCGGAGTTCTCTCCATATTCCTCGCACTCGGCGTTCGCCGGATCGCCCTGGCTTGTCTCCCCTCAATTGCTGCACCAGCAAGGATTGATCTCCAGGCGCGACCTGGCCAGCGCTCGCCGGCCGACCGGCGACCGCATCGACTTTCCCCGGCTCCGCCGATTGCGTGCCGTCCTTCTCCGCACGGCATTCGCCAGCGCCCGAGCCCTCTCCGCCAAAGATCGCCGGCATCTCGACCAGTTCTGCCGCGAAAACGAGAGTTGGCTTGAAGACTGGGGGCTGTACGCCGCTTTGAAAGAAAGCCGCCGCGGCGCATCCTGGCTGAGCTGGCCAGCGGAGGTTCGTCTGCGCAAACCGGCGGCGTTGGCCGATGCCCGGCGAACTCTCGCCGATGAAATCGCCTTTCACAAATTCGTCCAATGGCTGTTCGATCGGCAGTGGAGAGCCCTGAAAATTTATTGCAATCATCGCGGCATCGGGCTGATCGGCGACATTCCCATCTTCGTCGCGCACGATTCAGCCGACGTCTGGGTCCGGCGAAATCTCTTCATGCTGGACGCCGACGGGGCGCCGACGGTCGTCTCGGGCTATCCGCCCGATGCCTTCTCACGGCTCGGACAATTGTGGGGCCACCCCCACTATCGCTGGACGGCGCACATCGACCAGCGTTTCGCCTGGTGGATCGCTCGCTTCCAGCGAGCGCTCGAACAATTCGACGCCGTCCGGGTGGACCATTTCCTCGGATTCCACCGCGTTTGGGCCGTCCCCGCCGGCGCGAAAAACGCCGCCCGCGGAAAATGGATTCCCGTGCCCGGTGAGCGCCTCTTCGCCGCCGTGCGCCGCCATTTCGGCGAAATCCCCATCATCGCGGAAGACCTCGGCAAACAAACCCCCCACGCCATCGCGCTGCGTGACAAGTACAAATTCCCCGGAATGCGAATTCTTCAATTCGCCTTCGGCTGCGACGATTACAATTGCCCCCACGTTTTCCCGGAAAACTGCGTCGCCTACACCGGTACGCACGACAACCAGACGCTCGTCGGCTGGCTGGACAATCTCCGCACCCTATCCAACGGCGAACTGGCGCGGGCGTTGACCTATGTTGGCAACTCGGGAGCCGATTCGCACTGGAATTTTATTCGCGCCCTCTTAGCGAGTGTCGCCCGGACCGTCATCGTCCCGGTCCAGGATGTCCTGGGGCTCGGCGCCGAGCATCGAATGAACGTCCCGGGAGTTCTGCACGGCAGCTGGGGCTGGCGCATGAGCGGCCCGCTGCCCAAACCCATCATCGATCGCCTGCGGGCGCTGTGCCAGGCCACCGGCCGAGCCAACATCGAACGGAACCCATCAAATGACAAACAGGAAAACTCGGTCCACCAACGGCGACGGCGACGACATCGCGCGGCGTCTGTCTAAGCTGGCGAAAAATCTCTGGTGGTCCTGGAACGATTCAGCCGCCGCCCTGCTGGCCGGCGCCGATCCCCAACTTTTCGCGGCCACGAACCAAAACCCCATCCAAACGCTCAAGCTTCTGCCGCGCGATCGCATTGCCGCCGCTTGCCAAAACCCTGAGTTCGCCGCGCGCCTGAAATCGGCGGAAGAGCAACTGTCCAAATATCTCGCCGCGCCCGTCTGGTACGACAAGATCGCCCCGCGTCGCGGAAGCAAACTGAAGATCGGCTATTTCTGCGCCGAGTTCGCAGTGCACGAATCATTGCCACAGTACTCCGGCGGCCTAGGCGTGCTCGCCGGCGATCACGTCAAATCTGCGTCCGATCTCGGAATTCCCCTCGTCGGCGTCGGCCTGCTCTACCGCTGCGGATATTACACGCAGAAATTCGCGCCCGACGGCTCGACCCGCGCGATCTATCCCGAACTGGATTTTTCGAATCTGCCGATCGCCGACACCGGCATCGTCATCGACGTCCCGATGGCCGGACGCCGCATCGCAGCGAAAATCTGGCGGCAAACGGTCGGCCGGGTGAATCTGTTCCTTCTCGACACCGACATCCCGCGCAACAAAGCGTCCGACCGCGTGCTGACGCATCACCTCTACGGCGGAGACCGGGAATACCGCATCAGGCAGGAAATTCTCCTCGGCGTCGGTGGGTTGATCGCGCTCGACTCGGTCGGTCATAGCCCGAGCGTCGTCCACATGAACGAAGGGCACGCCGCCTTCGCCGCCCTTGAGAGCGTCGCCCGCCTCACTCGGCGCGGTATTGGTCTTGAGCGGGCCATCCGCCGAGTCTCCGCCGGCGCCGTCTTCACGACGCACACGCCCGTGCCGGCCGGCAACGACCGCTTTGATCCGAAGCTTGCCCTGAAATACATCGGCCATTACGCCCGCGATCTCGGAATCAGCGCGCACGATCTTCTGGCCTTGGGCCGCGAAGATGCGGGCAACCGCAAGGAAGAATTCTGCATGACCATCCTGGCCCTGCGATTGAGCGAGCATTGCAACGGCGTGTCCGCCCTCCACGGCCAGGTCTCCCGCGAGATGTGGAAAAACATCCATGCTTCAAACGACAAGCCGCGACTCATTCGCCACATCACTAACGGCATTCACGTCCAAACCTGGCTCGCCCCGGAAATGAAGCCGATCTATGACAAATATCTGAAACCCAACTGGCTGAGGCCGACCGACAAATTGCACTTTTTCGCCCGAGCCGACCGAATTCCCGATTCGGAACTCTGGGCCGTTCACACGACCCTCAAGCGGAAAATGGTTCAGTTCGTTCGTCAGCGACTCGTCCAGCAGGCCCTGCAAAACTCCGGCTCCCCGGAGGCAATCCTCGACGCCGAAAACGCACTGGACGAAACGGCTTTGACCATCGGCTTCGCCCGGCGATTCGCGACGTATAAACGCGCCCCGCTGATATTTCAGAACGCGAGGCGACTGGCGACAATCCTCGGCGATCCGGAAAGGCCTGTCCAAGTCCTTTTCGCAGGCAAGGCGCATCCCAGGGACAAAGGCGGCCGGCGTTTCGCCCAGGAAATCCACCACCGCGCGCGCCAAGCCGCATTCAAAGGCCGTGTCGTTTTAATCGAAGATTACGACATGAACGTCGCCCGTTACCTGGTGGCCGGCTGCGACGTTTGGCTCAACAACCCCCTGCGTCCCCAGGAAGCCAGCGGCACCAGCGGCATGAAGCCTCCGCTCCACGGCGGGCTGAACTGCTCGATTTTGGACGGCTGGTGGCCCGAATGTTTCGACGGCAAAAACGGCTGGTCCATCGGCGACGGCTCGCAACTGAAAAATCTCCGTCGGCAAGACCTCCTGGACGCCCGGCGCATTTACGAATTGTTGGAAGAACAGATCGTTCCGCTGTTTTACGATCGCGGCCGCTCCGGCCTCCCGCGCCGCTGGATCGCGCTGATGAAGCATTCCCTGTCCACCGTCGGCTCGACGTTCAACACGCATCGGATGGTCGGGCAGTATCTCCGCGAGTTCTACCTGCCGGCCCATCGCCGGAATGGCTCGGCCTGAGCGGCCGATCCGATTTGCGCGTTTTTTGCCGGGCGGAGCGCGGACCCGATTGGGCGATGTTCAATTCTTCCCGCCCGTCATCGCGACATTCTCGACGAAGTATCGCTGGGCGGCGGCGAAGAGCACCAGGCAGGGGATCATCGTCACGAAGCTGGCGGCCATCAATTGGTTGACGTGCGAGACGCCGTATTGGCCGTTGAAGCTTGCCAGGGCCAATGCCAGCGTGCGGTTCTGCGGGGAATTCAGATAGATCAACGGGTTGAGGAAATCGTTCCAGGTGTTCATGAAAGTGTAGATGGCGGTGATGGCGATCACCGGGCCGCAAAGGGGCATCATGATTTGCCAGTAGATTCGAAGCGTGCCGGCGCCGTCGATGCGCGCGGCTTCAATCAACTCTTCCGGAATCGCGGAGAAGAACTGGCGGAACATGAATACGAAGAACGGGCCGGCCAGCCACGAGGGGACAATCAGCGGCAGGAACGTGTCGATCCAGCCGAGCCAGCGGAACAGGATGAACAGCGGGATCATCGTGACCTGTGCCGGGAGCATCATGGTGCTGAGCATGACGAGGAACAGGGCGTTGCGGCCGCGGAAGCGGAAGCGGGCGAAGCCGAAACCCACGATGCTGCTGGAGATGATCTGGCCGAGGACGCACAGAACGCTGACGACAACGGTGTTGGGCAGCGTGCGGCCGAGGTCCATCTTGTCCCTGCCGAGGGCGTCGACGTAATTGTGCCACTGAAATGCACGCGGCACGATCGTCGGGGGGACGTGCTGGATTTCCGGATCGGTTTTCAGGCTGCCGCTGATCATCCAGAGGAACGGAACGAGCATGGCGACGGCGCCGAGGATCAACAGGGCGTAGATGGCGCCGGTCCAGGCGTGACGGCGCCAGCGCATTGGCATCGGCCGCGACCTGGGCGTGGCGCTGGCCAGGGCTGAGGCGCCGCGAGCCATCGAGAAACTCGTCGTTGCATCGCTCATGCCTTGAGACCTTCGTAGTAAACCCACCGGCGGCTGCTGCGGATCACGATCCCCGTCAGCGCCAGCACCAGAATGAACAGCACCCACGCCAGGGCGCTGGCATACCCCATGTTGTGGAACTCGAACGCCTGGCGATAGAGATACAGCACGTAAACCAGCGTCGCATTGCCCGGTCCGCCGTCGGTCATGACGTACACCTGGGCGAATATCTGAAAGCTGGCGATGATGGCCATGATAAGGTTGAAGAAAATCAGCGGGGAGATCATTGGGAGCGTGACGTTAAAGAATTGGCCGATCGCGGTGGCGCCGTCGATGTGGGCGGCCTCGTAGAGCGAAGTCGGCACGTTCTTCAGCGCGGCCAGATAGGTGAGCATCCCGCCGCCGACGGTCCAGAGCGCCATTATCGTGAACGCCGGCACTCCCCAGCGGGCGGCATCGTCGCCGACCCAATCGGGCGGCTTGAAATGAAACGCGTGGGCGAAGGGGGCGAGCATGTGGTCGATCAATCCGTAATCTTTGTTGAACAGCCACAGCCAGATGGCCGCCATCGTCACGCCGCCGACCAGCGTGGGGATGTAGTAGATCGTCCGGAAAATGCCAATCCCCTTTACTTTTGTATTCATCAGCAGCGCGACGGCCAGGGCGGCGATCTGAGTCAGCGGGACGGCCAGCAGGGCGTAATACGCCGTCACCCGCAGCGACGGGCCGAAGTCGCCATCATAGCTTTGGGCATGAAATGCCTCGCCCAGCATGTGCCGGTAATTGTCCAAGCCGACGAACTGGGCGTCGGTCGTCGGCGTCATCGCGGTCCAGCGCGTCATCGACAGCAGAAGCGACATCACCATCGGCCCCAGCGTCAGAGCGAGAAATCCGATAAACCACGGCGAAATGCAGATCCATCCGATGCGCTCCATCTTGCGGTCGAGGGAGCCGAGCTTTTGAGGCCGGCTGAAATACCGGGCGAGCGCAACGGCAGCCACGATGGCCAGGACGGAGGCCGCTCCCACGAGCCGCCAGTTCATCGGCGGGTAATTTCCGGTTTTCAGCGGCGAGGCCTGCTCGCGCAGCCATCTGGCCTTGAGATTCTCCGCCGCCCGCAGCGGCGAAACCTGGTTCTCCGTCAGGCATTTGGAGATTTCGTCGTCGAAATACTGGGTGAATTCCCGCTCGGAGGGAATCTGCGAAATCTCGGCGTACTCGATGCTGTCGAGAAATACCTGGGCGTGCTCGGGTTTTCCCGCAAGAAACGCATCACTTTGCGCAACGGCCTTGAGAGATGGAATGGCCAGTCCAAGGCGGGCCATCGTTTCCTGGCCCGGTTTCCCGCACAGAAATCGCAGCAGATCGAACGCTTCCTTCGGGTGCTTGGTTGAGGTGGACATGGTCCATGCGACGACGGCAATATCCGAAACGGTTCGCGTTTCATGCGGAAGCGGAACGACGTCCCATTGGAAATCGGTGATCCCCGGATCGCCCGGCCCGGTGCCGCGGAAGTGTGGCGTCTCCCATCTTCCCAGCGGGCCGAGGCAGCCGACCTTGCCGGTGAAAAACAATTGGTATCCGTTGTCCCGTTCGCTGGGACCGGTGGCGTGGTAGGCCACATCGTCGATGAAGCGAAGGCGATGCACCATGGTCATGGCGGCGACGGACTGGGGCGAATCGAGCGTGACATTGTTGAAATCCGCGCCCTTAAAAAAATCTCCGCCGTAACATTGGATGATGTTCTGCAGCACTGCGGGCCAAGAGGTATTCAGCACGGCGCCGTAATCGCGCCCAGCCGCATCGGGCGGAAGAGCGGAGATTTTCTTGCAATCGTTTTCGAATTCATCCCAGGTCCAGCCGTTGTAGGGCATGGGGATGCCGGCCTTTTTGAACAGGTCGCAGTTGATGTACATCACCATAGTGGTGAAGTCCTTGGGGACGCCGTAGAGCGGCCCGCGGCCGGCTTCGTGGCCGTCATAGCGGAAGGCATCGAGAAGCAAGGGATAAAAACCGTCGAGCCAATCCTTGCCCTCCGGCAAACTGGCGATGAATGGGTCCAAGTCCACCAGCAAATTCAGCTTGGCGAATTCCGGCACCCTGTCGTAGCTCATGTAAAACAAATCCGGCGGAGTCCCGGCGGCGAGCATGGTCTTGAGCTTGGAATCGTAATCCGCCGCGTGAATGCGCATGATGCGGATGTCGGGATGCTCACGCTCGTACTGTGCAACCAAGTCGCGGACGATCTGCTCTTCCGAGGCGTCGCCCCATTGAAGAATGACCAGCGGAGTGCGATGATCGCGCGGATCGTGCTCGCGCCACAGGCGCAGACCGACCTCGAAGAACGACCAGATCACCACCAGCGTAGCGCCCCACGCCAGAAGCCAGCGGATCGCCTTGCCAATCGTCATCGCGCTCCCGCCTCGAAGAACCGCTCCCCAATTTAATTGGTCATCACATCGCGTGCAGACAGGATCATCGCGCCCCAGGGCTTGAGCGACACGGTCACCGTGCCGTGCCGGGCCACCGCCGCCGGGGCAGCGCCGTCGATTGCAGTAATCGTCGGTCTGCCCTCCGGCTGCTGAGGCGAAGGATCGGCGAGGCGCGCTTCCGCCGGATCGAGCCAATCAACCAGGGAAACGTCCCGGTCCGACGAGCCAAACGCGAGCCGCTCGGTACGTTCCTGATCGCTGCGATTGACCACTACGCAAATATGATCGTCGCCCAGATCGCGGCTGAAGGCGTAGACGCCATTGGCGTCGTCCGCCAGAACCGTGTGCGCAAAACCCAATTGCAGCGCCGGAAGCCGGCGATGGATCGCAATGAGCCGCTGATATTGGTCGAACACGTCCTGTTTGAAGGTGGCCTGCGGATCGTCGTACGGCTCGAGGTCCTTCCAGATCATCGGCTCGCGGTTGGACGGATCGCTGGGGCCCCACATGCCCGCCTCATCTCCATAGTAAATCATCGGCGCGCCGACGTACGTCATCTGCACCACTAGCGACTGCTTCATGCGGGTCCACTGCTGGTCGTCGGGCTTGGCAATATTGTAGTTGGGATTGTTGTCCTCGATCCGGCTCTTGCCATTGAACGGCAAATCCGGATTCAAAAAGCGCGAAGCCCATCGGTCCGTATCGTGACTGTCCAGCAAATTCATTTGCACCAGCGACACCTGGAACGGATAGACATACGTGAACTGCTGAAGCCGCCCTGCGAAGATCGATGGGTCGATGGCCGTGGCCTGATCGACGAAGAACGACTCCAATGCTTCCGCGAAGGGATACTGCATGGTCGCGTCGAAGGTCTGGCCATCGAGCCAGTGGGGCGCGATGGACCAGATTTCGCCGCTGAGATAGGCGTCCGGCTTGATCGACTTGACGAGCTTTCGCCAATCGACCCAGAACGGGCGCGGGATGTTTTCGCAGACGTCGAGGCGGAACCCGTCCACGCCGCGGGATGGATCGCCGTCCGGCGCCAACCAGCGGCGGGTGATGTTCATGATCAGCTCGCGCGGGCCGTGCACCAGGCCGAGCTTGGGATCCTTGCGAAACTCCGGCAGCGCGCCGTCCGGCGACCCGCCCCACCCGCTCCAGTGAAATGGTTTCCAGCTCGTGACTTCAAACCAGCCGGCATACATGGAATCTCGCCCGTTCTTCTTCACATCCTGAAACGCGTAGTTTGCCGTGCCGACGTGATTGAACACGCCATCGATGATGACTTTGAATCCTTGCCGATGCGCCTCGGCCAGGAAATCCAGGAAAAGCTTGTCGGTTTTGGTCCATTGCCACGTGGACGGGTCGTCCGTCTCGCCATGAAGCTGCGCGATGTCCCCGGCGAAGCCGAAGTGGTCATCGACATGCCGATAGTCGGTGGTGTCGTACTTGTGCAAATCCTCGGCCTTGAAAATCGGGTTGAGATAGATGCAGTTGACGCCGAGACTGCGAAGATACGGCAGCTCGGAAATGATCCCCTGAAAGTCTCCGCCGTATCGCCGGCTCCAGACGTCGTGGTAGAACTCGCCGCTTTCATCGGGGAGCTTTGAAAACCATTTGCTGGTCCATGGTTTGGTGTTAGGCGGATCGTTGCTCAGGTCGCCGTTGCGAAAGCGCTCGGGAAAAATCTGGTACCAGACCGCATGCTTGGCCCAGTCGGGGGTCTGAAACTTCGGCTGCATCGCGCAGCGATAGGCATGGGACTGCGCATCGGTCAGCGATGAATAAATTTCCCCGCCGGAAAAATAGGCGGTCGTCGCACCGTCGACCAACCGAAACAAATAGGAAACCGGTCCATGATCGACGTCGATCAGACCGGCGAAAGTTTCAACGCCGAAGTGTCGGCTGATGGAGTACATTTCCCGGGCGTTCCACGAGATGTTGTCGGAGGTCCACAGAATGGTTGCCGCCTGGATGTTGCCCGCCTGGGCGCGGAATCCCAGCCGGAGCTGGCCCGGCGAAACAACGTTGCGATAGCGAATGTCGGTTGGATCGTGGCCAAGCAGCGCAGCCACGATCTGGTTCGGCGGCGGAGGGGGGAAACGGCGCGCATCCAAACCAATGAAAACGGCCGAATTCTTCCCGCCGAAGCCGTCGGGCTGTTCCAAATCCGCATCGCTCCCGGGATCGTTGACCCATTTGCCGTCGACCAGAAACTTGTAGAGGTGTACGCCCTCGGTCATCTGCACGGAGACGCTGTAGGCCCCGTCGCTTTGCCGAATCATGGGCGTGGCATCGTGCGACCAGCCGTTGAAATCGCCGCCGAGGGTGACGCGATGGCGTCCACCATCCGTCGGCTGATATGAAAAGACGTGGGGAAATAATTTGACTTCGCTGGCGGCGGGGTCCGCGGTGTCCGCCACGGCGGCACTCGATGCACCAACCGCCCAGGCCGCCAACAGCAGGGACGCCAGCACGCGCACAGCGGTGGAATGATGTAGGCTGTTCATGGGAATATGATGATATCGATGAAACGATGCGCATGGATTTTATCCATGACGCGTTATTTTCCTCTGCTCAGCGTTGGGCCGCCATGGCGGTGGATTCGCGCACGACGAGGTGCGTGGGCAGAACTTCCGCAACGCGATCAACCCTTCCACGGATACGCTCGATCAGCCGTTCGCACGCCAGCGCGCCGGCTTCGTACAACGGCAGGTGGACGCTGGTCAGGGACGGATTCACGAACGCCGCCTGCTGCATGTCGTCAAAGCCGATGATCGAGACATCGGAGGGAATCCGGATTCCGCGCCGGCTACAGTGATGCATGGCCCCCAGGGCCATCTTGTCGTTTCCGGCAAACAGCGCGGTGATATCCGGCGCCGCCGTGAGGATCCGTTCCGCCGCTGCTGCCCCGCCCTGTTCCGTGAACTGCCCGTCGTCGATCCATTCGGGCCTGGGCTGAACCTCGACCGATCGCAGCCGCTGCTGGAAAACCTCCAGCCGGTCGCGCGCGGTGCGCACTTCCGGCGCTGCGTTGATGAAACCAATTTTCCGATGACCCAGTTGCAGCAGATAATTCATCACCTGCTCCGTTCCGGCGCGATAATCGCAAACGACGTAATCCAGTCCCCATTGCTGGAGATAGTTGTCAACAACAATCAGCGGATAACGCCGGTCGCTGAAGTCCGCCAGGAAATGGTGACGATCATTGCAACCGAGGCAAAGGATTCCGTCGATGTATCGGCGCTCGTAGATCGCAATGTGTTCTCGGTTTTTGACGAAATCGGGCTTGGCCTGTTCGAGCATTACTTTATAGCCAAGCTTGCCCGCGCGGTCGCAAACGCCGCTGATCAGTTCGCCGAAGTAAGCATCGCCAAACCCGTGACGCAGGGCCGGGAGCATCACGGCAAGAACCCGCGTGTACCGACTGGAAAGACTTTGCGCCAGCCGATTGGGCCGATAGCCCATCCGATCGATCATCTGCTGAACGCGCATCTGCGTCGCGCGGCTGATGCGGGGGTTCTCGTTCAAAACCATCGAAACGGTTGCAACGGAAACCTTGGCGCGCTTGGCGACATCCCGGAGGTTCACGGGCCTGGCTTCTCTCTTCAAGACAGGCCGCGCCACTTCAACCGCGGATTCCGATGACATGCCGCCCTCCATCATAAACCTATTCCTTGGGGTGAGCCTCGGCTTTGCTTAATCCGCTGATACCTTCACGAGTTGAATCAGTTTACCACGCCGATTAACAAGTTCAAGATGAATTTCTGAAATCGCTGAATCTTCGCATGTGGTGATGCATAGTTCAGCCAAATAACAAGTTACAATTCTCAGCCAAAACCTCGCCGCTGTTGATATCGCTCGGCATACCCTTATTTGGAAGACCCAAAAGTTAACCTTTGTTTTTTTGTTTGACATTTTGTTGAAACCGATTATCCTATCGCAAAATTAGAAGTGCCTGTCGCATTTAGCGGAACATACTTACTGTCGGTTTTTCGGACAATTCCGTGGAGGATTTCGATTGAGACCCGTTTGAGCGAGGAGCAGATTTGAAATCGGGTCCATTAAATTAATCGGTTAACTTGTGGTGGTAATTGCGTGAGGCGGCGTGGACGCCGTAGCGGCCGGCCGTGACCTTGAGCATCCGCCTTGGGTAATTCAATTCGATCGGCCTTTGAGCCGCATCGAGAGAAAGGGAGAATTATGCGGAAGAAACTCATTCGTCCGTCGTTCGTGGCGGGAACCTGCCTGGTTGTCGGGAGCGCCATAGCTGCCCGTGCGGGCGTAGTGGTTAATGGGACGATCAGCCCCACGGAGGGATACGGCGGGCCTATCGTCACGCAGACCATCAATACCGGCTTCGGTGACAGCACAATTGGGGATGGCAGCTCCGGCGGCGGTTCAGAACTGGATGCGGCCTATGGCGTTGTGCAAGGCGGCAACCTCTACCTGTTCCTTGCTGGAAACTTCGAAAGCAACGGCAATCACGTAAACCTCTTCATCAGCGACGGTCGCGCGGGCCAGAGCATCCTCAATGTTCCTGCCACCGGGACCCTGCAAACCATGAACGGGTCGATTTTCAGCCCCGGATTTCAGGCTACATATGCCACGGACATCAACGATTACGCCGGCACGGACTATGTCGAAGAATATACATATGCCGGTCCAGGCGCCCTGTCCGGCGGCTACATAGGATCGGTTCCACTGACCGGTGGAATCGGCTCCGGCACACCTGGGGTCGCGACGATCGGGTGGAACGACACCAACGTCAGCGTCATGGGAAGCCCCGGCGCCGCCGCCAACCAAGCCGCAGCCGATGCCGTGACCACCGGATTGGAACTGGGCATACCCCTCTCCGCCTTGGGTAACCCATCGGGCAGCATCCTGGTTTTGGCGGACATCAACGGCGGCGGCGATAACTATCTGTCCAACCAGTTCCTTCCGGGTTTACCGGTTGGAACTGGCAACCTGGGTACCCCGACTTTTAATTTCGGCAGCACCCCAGGTGAATACTTTGCCGTGACCGTTCCTGAGCCGGCCTCCATCGCGGTTCTCGGCGGGGCCGTGCTTATGCTCTGTTCCAGGCGCCGCCGAACGTAAGCGGCGTGCGGAACAATACGTATCAGGCGAAACATGGATGGCCCGCGCAGCCTCACGGCTGCGCGGGTGACCGATCTAAGTTAATTTTCTTTTAACTTCCAGAATCCTCCGGTATAATGCTTGCGTTGGCAGGGAGATCGTATACGTTTGGTTAATCGGTTCACTATGGTTAAACGCGCTTTGGGATGCGGCACAGTGAGCCGGCGTTTCCGCCAGCAATCCGGTTGTTTCTCCCTGCTTCATGCGATGGTGCTGGCCGTCGGCATCTCGTGCGGTTTTGGCGCCGGTGTGGCGCATGCGCAATATAGTGTCTCTGCCCCAGTCATTTTGCAGGATTTTAACAGCAGCTACCTGTCAATCGAAAATAAGATGCCGGACATTTTCCAGAGCGGGTATGGAGCCGTCTATCTTCCGCCCCCGGGATATAGCACGAGTACCAACTCGGTCGGCTACGACGTTTACAACCGCTTCGATCTGGGCACCGCCGCCCAGCCGACGACTTACGGCACCCAAAGCGAACTCCAGGCCGCCGTGCAGGGCATTCATTCCATTGGGGGCAAGGCGTATGTCGACTTGTTATGGAACGACTCCGGCAGCATGAACTCCAACACGCCGGGCTTTGCCGCCTCCGGGGGATATCCCGGGCTGGCCGTCACATTGCAAGATACCAACCCCAACGCCCCTGGATACAACACGCTTGGCTACAACGAAACCGGCACAGCCGGCGGCCCTAGCTATGTCGATCCGGCCAACGGCCAGACTTACTACTACCAGGGCGATTATCACGACGACAATCCCAATTCCAGCGGATATGAGCCCGCCAACGGCATCGACGGCACCGTTGCGGGCCTGGACGACATCGCCCAGGAAGAGAACAACGTTCTCATCCGCCAACCCACCACGGCGGGGAATCCGCGGAACATTCCGGCAGGCACGACGCCGTGGAACGGGTACCTGGCGAATATTCCGACTGCATCCAATGCGCAATACTACCCCGATTTGTCCAAGACCCCGAAGACCGTCTATGACGCGGCCTTGAATCAGACCTTCACGATCTATCCCTACAACACGACCAATCCAATGGCCGGCACCCCGGTGGCGGAGAATGCCACGGGATATTTAATGCGCTACACTCAGTGGATGATTCAGCAAATGGGCGTGGACGGATTCCGCATCGACGCGGCCCTCAACATGCCGCAGTGGGTCCTGAATTACTACGACGCAGCCGTGTACGATGAGTCCAACCGCACGCTGCTCAACGGCCAGCAGGAACAGATTTACGGCTACTCGGAGGTGTATTACCAAAACACTTCAACGACCCAGCAATACATCAATCTGAGCGATAACAACAACGGGGCCGGCAACACGATCGAGGGCAATCGCGACGCGATGGATTTCCCGCTCTATCAGGCGATGTACAACAATCTCAACGCGTTTAACGGCACGTACGGCGTGTCGGGCGGAAACAACTGGTACAACGTCGTCACTTCCAGTCTCGACTATGCTGATGACGGGGTGCTCAACGGCAGCGAGGGCGTCAAGTTCGTCAACGATCAGGATGGGGGCGTGCCCGCGCCGGGGCTTGTACAGGTGGCCTACGCGTACATGCTGATGCTTCCCGGCGAGGCTGAGGTTTATTTCAATGGCGAGAATTTCAATAACGAGAGCGGCAGCGGCAGCAGCGGCTATTTCCCCGAGGGCGGCGCCAGCGACCCGAAGGATGCCGCGCTAGGCGCGTTGGGCGGCGTGTTTGACATCAACGTTCAGAACTCCGCCTATTCCAACACCGCCATTACTACTTTGGTGGACATCCGCAACCGTTACGGCCGTGGAAACTACCGCGAAGACTGGATTGAGCAGAACCTCTTGGCTTACGAGCGCACGGGTTCGGCCATCGTGCTCCTGAGCAACGCCACCACCATCGACACCAGCCTTCCCAAGGGCGTGGACTACGAGAGCCGTACGATGAGCGTGACGTTCGCGCCCGGCACCTGGCTGGAAGAACTGACCGGCAACGCGACGAGTTCCTATTCCGATCCCAATGGAGAAATTTCGCAGTTCCTGCAGGTGCAGAGCGGCGGAGTGATTTCCGGCGGCGGTTTGCTGAGCGTGCGTTTCCTCGGCAACGCCGTCTACGCCAAGGGAAGCACCACCAGTGTCACTTCAACCAACGACGGATATCTGATCTACGGCCTGCCCACGCCGACGGGCACTTTGGGCATGACCAACGTCGCGTCGGTGATGGGAAGTCAAACGGGAAAATCCACGACTCCCGGCGGATGGGAACCCAACGCCAACTACAGCAACGGCATCGACCGGAACTCCACGGTCAATGTCGTCACGGGATCGTCGTTTCAACTGAACCTCTCGACCAACGCCGCATATTTGCAGGTCACACCCACGGAGCAGTACTACGACCAGGACGCCGACGGCGACAACGCCCAGTTCACGATCGACGGCGGCGCGGTCACGGTCGCCGCCAACGGCCAGACCTCGACAACGCCCGGTTCCAACGGCGAAGTCATCACACCCGGCAACGTCTCCTACGGCTACCAGAATTTCGCCAGCTCCTCCCCCGGCTATACCAGCTCCAACGGCAATGGCGCCTATTCGCAAACGATCGACACCAGCGGCCTGTCGATCGGCTATCACTACATCGAGGTGATCTCCTTCCGCCACAACCCCAGCACCAGCGCCCCCCCGGTTTACAGCGACTGGTATGAGACGATCTACGTCGATCGCGGCACTCCGGAGTCCGGCATCCAGAGCTTTGCTCCCTTCACTTCGGCGCCGACCAACTATGCCAACCGCCAACTCGACATCCAGTCTGACGGCACCACCAACAGCGAATACGTCTACCTGAATCTGCCTGTTGGCATCACCAATTCCCAGATTCTGAACATGATCAGCACCGGGAACAATACGATTAACGGCGTCACATACAACGGCGGGTCCGCCGGACAAACCGACCAGAACCTTTTCGCCTACGGCTTCAACAACCTGCAGAACGGCAACAACGTGGCGACCACCGTGAGCTACCGCCCCGACGGCAATTACAGCATCCAGCGATTCACTGCCAGCGAAGTCCCCGATCTTGGGGATGCCACGACCAACGGCCTGGGTCTGGGCGACCTGGACGAAAGCGGCCATATCAACACCACGGATGTTTACGATTTCTACACCAACGTCCTAAGCAACGGCCAGGCGTTCAATCCGGCGGCCGACATGAACGGCGAGGGCTTTAACGACGTCAATGATTGGCTTCTGTTCGACCAGGAGCTTCAACAGAACAACACGCTGAGTTCCTCTAACCCGGCTTACGTGTCCAGCAGCACGATCGCATATTTCAATGAGTTGTCGCCGAGCGTGTCGCTTACTCTCCCAGCCGGGACGAGCTACAACCTCCAGGTTCCCGTCGCCGCCGCCACGCTGGGCGCGCTGGCCATGAACTCGGGTGCGACCCTGAACGTCACCGGAACCGGCTCCGGGCCGAACACCCCCTATTCCGTGACATTTGGCGCAACCAGCATCAGCGGCATTGTCACGCTTGACGTTTCCAACAATGGCAGCGGAGCGGGAACCCTGAATCTCGGCACGCTCAACGACGGCGGCGTGGCCGGCTCGATCCTCTTCGGCGGCAACGGAACGGTCAACCTGAACGCCTCCGGCAATCTGTCGGGCGCAACGACGGTGGCGATCGCCGCCGGCGCCACGCTCAACGTCAATGCCAACACCGCACTGGGAACCAACGGTATCAGCGTTAACAACGCCGGCGTGCTTGCCGTCAACGGCAACCAGACGCTCGGCACGGTCAGCGGCACCGGCAGCGTGATTGTCGGCAATGGCTCGGCCGCCAACATCCTGAAGTTTGCCGCCAACACCACCGGCATTTCGATGTCGGCCCTGACGATCAACGGCAACTCGGCCCTGGACATCAACAACAATCATTTCTTCATCAACTACGGCCTGGGACCTGATCCGATTTCTACGATCCGCGGATACCTCGTCAGCGGCTACAACGGCGGGGCATGGAACGGGGCCGGCATCGACAGCTCCACCGCCGCCGCCAACCCCGGCTACGCCCTGGGCTATGCTGATTCGGCCGACCCCGGCAACCCCGCCAACCTCTCCTCCGGCCAGATCGAAGTGATGTATACCTTGCTCGGCGATGCGACTCTCAGCGGCACGGTCACCGGTACTGACTTCACCATCTTGGCCACCAACTTAGGCAAGACGGTGTCGGGATGGGATCAGGGCGATTTCCTGTACACCGGCACGGTCACCGGCTCCGACTTCACCGCCTTGGTCACCAACCTCGGCAAGACGGCCAGCGGAAGTGACGTGGCGTTGCCCGCCACCGACTGGGCCGCAGTTGACGCCTTCGCCGCCGCCAACGGTTTGATGGCCGATGTTCCGGAGCCGGCCGCCGCTTCGCTTTTGGCACTCAACCTGTCCGCCCTGCTGCTGCGTCGGCGGCGAAATGGAAGGCAATCACGTCATCGCCCGCACGCTGATCGATCGGCGTCAAATCTTGGGAGGCATCAATGAAACGCGGAAAAGGATTTACGCTTGTCGAGTTGCTGGTCGTCATCGGTATTATCGCCCTGCTGATCTCGATTCTGCTCCCTGCTCTGTCCAAGGCGCGAGCCCAGGCGCAGCTCGTTCAATGCCAATCGAACCTCCGCCAAATGGTGGCCGCGGCGATGCTGTGCGCCCAGGATCATCACGGTTACATGCCCACTTGTTCTGACGCCAATTGGGCCGTGCTGTACGATGGAATGCCCGTCAGCAAATTCAGCTATTATGATTTTCCCCCCACGGCGGTTCACGGCCTTCAGTGGGCCGTTGTGGATTGGGCCACCGCATTGATTCCATATTTGGGCCAGGGAAACGCCGGACAAGGCAACAACAATTTCACTTTCACAGCCAGCGCCGTGAAGCAGAGCAAAGTGTTTCAATGCCCAAGCGATCTATGGATGTCGGACGCCAACCCGGGCTATGCCATGGTCAACAACGTTGTCGGCACGGTGGTGTCCGGCGCCCTGTACCCCTATCAGCCGATTTCATACGGCATCAATGCGGATATTACGATGGTCACCGACACCAACGGTGACGCGGCTTTCAATCCCCCGACCCATTTTCTTTCCGTCTACGCCGGGCTGAACAGCCCTAAAGGACTCGGCCAACCCATGTGCTGCCGCCTCGACCACGTTTACAAAGCCGCCGAAGTCCTCCTGTTCGCCGACTGCGGAACTCGGCCCTATAGCGCGAAGGCGTCAAATGGGTCAGCGCTGGGCAGCGGCACCACACTGCCGATCGTTGACAATGACTGCCTCTACTACTCCACAGTCAACATTACAACGTTGGCGCTCCTTGCAAAGACACCTGTTGGCGGAACCCTGGGCGCCATCGCGCCCACGGTCCTCGGCAATCGCATTCCCCTGGCCAAAGCACCTACCAACCCTTGGAAGGTCGACCGGCATTCCGGCGGCGTGATGAACGTCGGATTCTGCGACGGACATGTGGAATCGCTCAGCTTCGGCGACTTAGGCAAAGTTCGCGTCTCTCCCTGGCGATATTAACCGCAATTCCAGAACGCCCACGGCGCCGCCGTGGGCTTTTTCCATCGCTTCTTCAGATACGCCCGATCTTCCAGGCTCATCATCCGCCCATGATTGGCCCTCTCAGCCGTCAATCTCGGCGACGCCTTCGGCGGTCTTACTTCTGCCCATATAGAAAAACCAAAAAATCGCCCCCCCGCTTTTGCCAGGCGGATTCGTTGTGTTCGGCTCCTTCGATGATCGAAAAGCTGTAATCCGTTCCCTTTTTCAAGCCGGCTGCATCGAAGCGCTGGACCAGCTCATTGGCGTCGTGAACCTCGGTGTTGCCTGGATAATTCGGGCCGCCTTTGGTTCCCATATCCACGTAGAAGCGCGTGTCTTTCATCCACGCGTTGTCTTTCCAAGTCGGCAGAAGTGGTTGCTGCGAATCGCGCAGCCAGGGGTCGAGGAGGGCCACGCTGCCGAAGATGTCTTGGTGGTCGTGGATGATGGCCAGCGTGATCAATCCGCCCATGGATGAGCCGGCAATCGCGGTGTGGGCGCGGTCGGGTATGGTTCGATAGGCGCCGTCAATCATCGGCTTTACCTCTTCGACGATAAACCGGCCATACAGTTTGCCCCGGCCGTCTTGGCCATTGGGTGTTTTGTCGAATGGAGTAAATTCCGGCGTGCGGTCGGGTGTGTTGTAAATGCCCACGATGATGACCGGCTGAATCTTGTTCCGAGCGATCAGGTCTTGCGCGTTCTCGTCAACTTGCCATTCGACGCCGGCGTATGCGGTGGAGGTGTCGAAGAGATTCTGACCGTCCTGCATATACAGAACCGGATAATGCCGATCGGTGGCGGTATCATAATCCGGCGGAAGGTAAACGACGATCGTCCGGTTATTGCCGAGCAGCTGCGACTCGAATTTTTTGTGGAAGCGGAAGTTTCCGGTAAGAGTGACCTTACCGGGAATAGATTTACCGCCGTCCACCCACGTGAGGACGGAAGACTCGACCGTCTTGCCGGCTTCGCCGGTGAAGGCGTGGTCGGCGATTTCACCGCCGCCCGCGCCGCGCTCGACCGTGCCCCAGGTGCCGCGAGTCACTTTGAATTTGTGCGGAACTCCGCTGAGGAGGGAGACAGTGGCGTGATAGCCCCCACCCGTTTCCTTGTGCAGCGGCACACCAGCGGCGTCCCAACTTCCAAGCTCCGCGGAATCGCCCGAGATGAACAGGATCTGGTCTGCCGGGGTTTCCGGCGGGACGGTGATGAAGAAGTCAACCGGAACAAACTTCTGCGACTGCGCCCATTGGACATATTCATCAGCCGTCGCCCGGCTATGGCGGATATTGTTCAGCAACCACCCGCCGATTCCGGCAAATGTGATGACCAGAAGCACCAAAACCCCGTACAACGGCTTTTTGAGTTTTTTCATGAGTTTCCTCCAAACCGGTTTCAGCCCGGCCATCTGGACCCTGATATTCCCGACATCTCCGCCGCGAGCATTTTAACAAGTTTTCGGGGTTCAAGCGCGATTTGGCGGCTACCCTCGGGAACGAATGACGAGAAAGGCTCAGATGGCTAAGGCAGCAGCCAATCCGGTGATGACGAGCGATTTCCAGTGGCAGAAGGGAAAGCTGGATCGTTTGGCCCGCAACGTGGCGTTCTTATCGGCCCTGATGGAAGCGGGGCTGCGTCATCACGGTAGAATGCGCTTGACGCAGCGGACGCCGAAAGAAAACCCTACCCGAATCGTGTCCGCGCCTCTTTTGCCGACATGTGGTGGCAATGAGTTGCCGCGTAGCCCTTTCGGCTTGACGCCCAAACGACGGGCCGGAACAATCGTGGAATGAACCAACCACGCCGCCTATTTCCGCGGTTTTTCTTTGTCGTTTTTGGATTGGTCGGCGGCGGAATCGCTCGGGCCGAGTCGGGCGTCGAAGTCCAAGTCTGTCCCGCGATGGTCGAAGCGACCGTGGCGAGCGACAGCGCGTTTCGTCTGACCGTCTGTTACGACGGCAAGCCCCACCCGGCTCAGAGCGTTTACCTGGCTCCCAATCCCAGGCTAGTCCCATGGACGACCGTAAAAGAAAACGGCTGGATCGGCGTGAAGAGCACGGCCGGTGAATTGCTGATCGATCAAGCCGACGGGCAATGGACCTTGCGTGACGCCCAGGGCAAGACCCTGATCCCACCTGGTCCGATAGGTCAAGGGACCCGTAATGAGCAGACCGGCAAGCCGTTCGTCGTTCTGAACGTGGGCTGCGCGTCGGACAGGCCGTTCGAAGTCTATGGCTGCGGCGACGGCGCCGACGCGCTGCTTCAGGACCATGCCCAACCGCGTGTCGGCAACGGCGATGCGGTCGTTCCCTATTACTGGAGCCGCGCCGGCTACGCCGCGCTGGGGGTCAGTTCGGACGACAACGCTCCGCCGGCCTGGACCGCCTCGACCGATCTGGGCCGGGTCAGTTGGGTCTTCGCCGGGAACTCCGCCGATTTGTATTTGATGCCGGCCGCGACGCTTGACGGCGCGGCCCGCGCCTACGCCGGATTGTGCGGCCCGCCGTCTGTTCCGCCGCGCTGGTCGTTCGGTTATCTGCAAAGCCGTTGGGGATGGAAGGATCGCGCTTACATCGACGACGCCCTGCACCAATTCATTTCCCGCAAGTTGCCGGTCGACGCGTTCATCTTCGATTTCGAGTGGTATACCACCGCGCCCGATTACTCGGTGAAGCCCGAGGGTCTGCCGGATTTCACGGATTTTTCCTTTAACCCCAAGCTATTTCCCGACCCCGCCGCGGAGATTGCTTCGATGAAATCAGAAGGCGTTCACTTCGTCGGCATTCGCAAGCCGCGCCTGGGCAACACCGATCTCCTGGCGATGGCGCGATCCAAGGGTTGGATTCTGGCGCCGGGAAAATCGGGAGAACAGATCGACACCCGCTGCCTGGATTTCAGCAACCCCGCCGTTCGCGCGTGGTATGCCCATCAATTGACCGGCCTGCTCCGGCAGGGAATCGACGGTTGGTGGGACGACGAGGGCGAATTGTCCTTCACGATGTATTACTGGTGGAACCAGGCGGAAGCCGACGCCCTGGCCCAGGTGCGGCCGGGCACCCGGCTCTGGACGATCGACCGCGCCTTTGCGCCGGGCTCGCAGCGATTCGGCATCGCCGCCTGGACCGGCGACATCCGCGCAACCTGGGCCGAGCTGGCCAGGACGCCCACGCACCTGCTGAATTGGAGCTTGGCGGGCATGCCCTACGGCGCCTGCGACATCGGCGGATTTTCCGGCAACACGACCCCGCGCCTCCTGACCCGATGGATGGAGGCCGGCGTCTTCTTTCCCGTCATGCGGGCGCACTCGACTGACGACGCCATCCCGCACTTCCCCTGGCTCTTCGGCGACGCCGCCGAATCCGCCATTCGAAAAGCCCTCGATCTGCGTTACCGCCTCATTCCGTTCTACTACAGCCTCGCCCACGAGGCGCACGACACCGGCGTCCCGATCATGCGGCCGCTGGCGATGGAATTCCCCGACGATACACGCTGTGCCAATCTCTCGGATGAGTGGCTCATGGGAAATGACCTCTTGGCGGCGCCGATCCTTGACGATACGGACAACCGACGAGTCTACCTGCCCGGCGGCACGTGGTATGCGCTGAACAACGGCACGTCGCTCGCGGGAGACCAGAACATCGACGTGTCGGCCACGCTCGATGAAATCCCCGTGTACGTTCGCGCCGGGACCGTCCTTCCGCTGGGCCCGGTCATTCAGCACACCGACGATCTCCCCGGCGGTCCGCTGGAGGTCCAGGTCTATCCCGGCCGGGACGGCCGATTCACGCTCGTCGAGGACGACGGCCTGACCACCGCTTATTTGAGAGGACAAATCCGCCGCACCGCCTTCGTCTGGAATGACGCCTCGCGAACGCTCAGTTGGAAAATCGACGGCCACTACGCCGGAAAGGACGTCTTCGCCGACATCACCGTCTCGATGATGGATCCCGGCGGCGCAAAAGTCGCCGCCGCATCCATTGCCTCCGACGGCCAACTGGTCATCCCCCGGTAAGCCGCAGGAACGAAACGGGGCGAGGAGATCGGCCGTGTTTTACGGGGAGTCATTCGTTGGAGAGGGGACCAAAGGCCACCGCGAATCACGTTCTATGCTTGCGCAATACGGCGGCGGAATCCGATCTCGTCAGGGTGCGGTAGGGGTTACGCAGCGGACAGTGCGCCGGGAAAACCGGCAGGGAGTAGTGACCGGCAGGGAGTCGTGAATGAAAGAGTCGCACGATGAAGGCTCAGCCAGCCACATCGACCCCGAGTCATGCGTCGGCAGTCGCGAGGCGGCCAAACCGCAGCAATCTTGTCGAGCATCACAAGCACCTGCCGTAGGCACGGAATTCCCAAATGCTTTCACGCAGAACGGCGTCAGCGGGCGAGAACACCGGCGGCAGCCAAACCGAGCAACCCGAAGGTGCTGGGCTCGGGAACATCCACCATCAATCCATTGGCGGCCGCGTAGGCATCGACCGCAGAGTAAACGCTCGCTGGCAACACCACGTCACCCCCGCTGGCCGTCTTGCCGAGGTTGGTGACCAAGGCGGTGAAGTCAGCGCCGGTGACCGTGCTGATGTCGTGATGCAGACTCAGCACTTTGACACCGGTGATCCCCTGTACCATTGCTTCCATAATCGGCCGCGCCGTCTCGATCAAATGGGTCCGCACCTGCTTGAGCAGGTCTCGGCCTTTCTCAGGCTGGAGCGTCTTGACGAGATGCTGTTCCGCTGCGGTCAAAACACCTTCGAGTCGGACGACGATCAGATTATCGATCAGGTGTGCGCGAATGTCCTTCGGCCCCCGACCCATGTATTCCTGTTCGAAGCGGCTCATGCCGTCTGAAATGGCACTTTCGATTTCGCCCTGAGTCTTCATCCAAATCAATAATATACCGAGGATTTCGGCAATTTTCTCGACTTCGTCTGGCTGGGACGCCTATAATCATAACATTGGTGGAGCCTTAAGCATATCAGCTCCCCAACAGAATATCGAAGTCTTCGGATGACTAAATAGAGGGTCGCCCCGTTATTGGCCGGGAAGCCTGCTAACGAGTAAGCCGACACAATTGAATCCCGAAACATCGGGATTTGGCTGTGTCGGCTTTTTTTTGTTTCCTTGGCTTCGTCGGGTGGTTCAGTCTCGCAGGAAAAAAGTGTAACACGGGTAGCCATTTTCTCATGTCGCGACGTGTGTCGCGCTTGAGGCCCGTATCGGAAGCTCTAATTCTCAGGAGATCTTATGAAGGCGATATACGTTCTGACGCTGGCGGCAACGCTGGCAGCTTGTTTTTCCATGTTCGGTTGTGAAACCTCCCACACGGAGTCGGATACGCCGGGCCTCTTCGGCGGCCAGGTCCATGAAGAGACTACAACCACGCATAATCCGATCACGAATACGGACGACAAGACCGAGACCGAGACAAAGAAGCCCTGAGGTCCGGGCCGGTGAGTTGTCTCGTAATCCCGCCGGCGCCGTCCCCGAGCCCGTCAATCCGCACGACCTGCTCGCGGTCGTCGCCAGCATTGCCGGACGCACGGGTTAACTCGCCGCATCAGTGTCATCTGACGAGTCGCCATGATAGAGGCAGACGACAACAAGGCAGAGCACAAAGCTTCTGCGGCAAGGGTCAACGACAAAGAGGCTTACGAAGAGACAGCGTTCGGCAGGCGACGTATCAGCAAAATGCCGAAGACGCTCGCGACTCTTATCCGGCTCGCCGGAATACCAATCTTGTTTATCTATCGCCGCGTCCGACGTGTCCCGCGACGTAGCTGACGTGTAATTGTTTCGTAAGCGTTCCGCCGTCCACAGTCCCAGGGGGTAGGACGCGTTTGACGCACGACTCACCGGATTTCTTGGAAGTCGAAACGGCGATATTCTAAATCCTGTAATAAATCAGCGTCTTGATTCGACTGATGGGTCGTAGGTAGGGCAGATCGCCCTGCCGGCGGGAGCGAAAAACATGGATTGGGAAGGCATCGTGCGCGATGATGGACCGGAGGTATGGCGGGCAGCGTACCGGCTGCTGGGGAATGAGGCGGATGCCGACGAGTGCTTCCAAGAAGCATTCGCGGCGGCGCTGGAGTTTTCCCGGCGCAATCAACCGGTCCGCCATTGGCGAGCCTTCCTGATCCGGCTGGCGAGCGCGAAAGCGATCGACCGGCTGCGACAGCGTATTTCACGCAAGACGCGCGAGGCGCCCGGCGCCATGGTGAATGTGCTGGCGGATGATCGACCAAATTCCCGTCCGAGCGACCAGGCAGAACAGGCGGAGCAATCCGCCCGGCGGCGGCTGGCACTGACCCACCTGCCGCCGAAGCAGGCTGACGCGTTTTGCCTGCACTGCCTTGAGGGATACAGCTACCGCGAAGTCGCCGAACAACTGGGAGCGAGCGTCGATGATGTAGGCGTGCTGCTGCACCGGGCGCGGGCGGCCTTGCGGGAGCGGATCGCATGGATCATCTCCTCCGAGGTGGGCCAGTCGCTCAATCGCATTGTATCTCCGTCATCCACGGACGAGGTGTCCAAATGAGTGCAAACCATGAACCGGAATCGGAACTGCTCGAACTCCACATTGAGGCGTTAAAAGCGGAAAGAATTCCCAATGGACCATCGCAGCGAGCCGCGACGGCGACGCTGGCGATGCTCCGTGAAGGTGGTTCATCGGCAGATGCGGGAATTAATACGTCCGCGACCGGCCGTCGTTTCTTGGAAAGGCTGGTTGCCATGATCGTTCAATATCGAGTTGCCGCTGCGGTTCTGATCGGGTTGGGGCTAATGGCGCTGTATCTGATGTCGCCGATCTTCAGCACGTTGGGAACGTCGGTGGCGTTCGCGGACGTTGCCAACAAGCTCAAATCCGTCCGCACGTTGGTGTACAACAGCACCGTAACGCTACCGGGAAAGCCGCCACAAACAACGCGAAACTTGGTCTTGGTCGCCGATCAGGGACGGACGAGAATAGAATACCCTGGGGATATCGTGACGATCTGGAATGGTAAGACGATGGTGACTCTCAATCGCCCTTTGAAGATCGCGACGCGATTGGACTTCGACTCGGCCGCGCCGATGGCTCAGCCGAACTTGATGGAATCGCTTAGAAGTTTGGGCCAATCGCAAGGCGAGCCAATCGGCGAGAAAACGATCGACGGTATCGAGACCCATGGCTTTCGCATTGAAAACATTGCCGGAAACAGAACCGCGCTTGGCGGCCAGACGATGACCATCTGGGCGGACAATAAGACGGCGCTGCCGGTGCGGGTCGAAGCGGTCTATTCGACGCCGGAGGGAGACGTGTCGATGGTGATGGATAATTTCGAGATCAATCCGCCGCTGGATGAGTCGCTGTTTTCTATGGAAGTTCCGCAGGGGTACACCATGTCCACGCAGAGCGTGGAGCTTCCCAAATCTTTCAAACCGGAGGATGTGGTGGCGGATTTCCTGCGCCTCTACACGGATGCAAGCGGCGGCTCATTCCCGGCGAGCCTGACCGATTCCACCGCGCTAGCGAAGACAATCATTGGGAACGGCGGCGATAGCCAGGCACAGATGATGAAGTTCAGCACTCGGAGCGGGGCGATGTACGGAGCACTGGTCGCGATCAAGGGTGGATATGGATACGCGGGGCAGGACGTCAAGCTCGGCGACGCGGACAAGGTCGTGTTCTGGTACAAGCCGTCAGGTTCCAACAACTATCGTACGCTGTTTGGCGATCTTCATGTCGGCGACGTGAGTTCGGCGCAGTTGCCAAGCACGCAGCCGGCAAAACCATGAGGGAGAACTAACCGCCGGACGACCGCATCCCTCAGCCGGACGGACCGGCGGCCGTTGCTTGGGCCAATGCAGCGTGATGAGCATTCAGCGCCGCCTGCTGCTCGGCCGTTAGGTCGTGCTTCCACACATCCGGCAGGTAATTTTGCAATTGTTCCGGCGGCAGCTCCGGCAAATAGGCCAGCACGCTCCGCAGATAAAATTGCACGTCGATCTCGTGCCGCGGGGCGCTGGCGATCAGCGACCATAGCACAGCGTGGTTCTGGGCGGATTCGTCGTGCCCGGCGAACAGCCAATTTTTCCGGTTATGCTCGGCAACGAGCGCGATGGTCAGACGGCGGCAATTCTGTCGAGCCTGACCAGCACCTGCCGCCGGCACGACATCGATCCCCAGCGTTACCTGACGCAACTGCTGACGAACCTGCCGGCCACTCCGATCAGCCAATTGTATGATTGGCTGCCGGACCGGTGCACGTGGCGGATGCCGGCTCCGCCGGCGTAGGATAACGGAGCGCGTCCAATGCTCCCAAAGCTGCCCTTGGGACCCAAAAAAATACGGCCGGACGCCTTCAGCCCAGTTAGTTCCGCGAACTCCTGTACAAAGAAACTACCGGCCGAGAAACTCCCTGGAGATTCCCCGATCCTGCGCGCTCACGCGATCTGACTGAAACTTGACGGCCGGCACCAAGCTGAATGCCAAACCCTGCCAAGCGTTTTCCCCCGTATCGAACCTCATGCGGTTCTTCATGGCGATCTTGCGAAAAAACCTCCGGGCAGCCCGGCCGTCCATGTTCGATGTGACAAGACGCCAATCGAACTTTTTCTGCATTACTGCGCTGAAATCAAACTGTTTTGGCTTTCGCCTCTAGATCAGATTTTCCAGGATTTTTTGGATGCGACGCGCGCGCGTCTCGGGCTTTTTTGCCTGGAGAATTGAGTGCACGTGCTCTTTCTTATGGGAGTAGCTGAGCTTACCCCACCGCGCTTTTGCTGCACCATTCCTTGAGAGGGCAGCCAAGAGCGCTGTTGGCGGATCAACCCTCCGAATCTCAGTGTCCGGCTCGATTCTCACCTCTACGATATCCCCCACTTTCGCGCCTGCCGCTTCACGGCGCTCCCTCCGAACCGGCAGGTAATACTTGCCGCCGTACACTGAGATGGTCGACCGGTAGGTGTAACCATTAATCGAGACCTTCACCGGTGCTCGGGCCTTCCCAAACTCCTTTTTCACGTCGAATGGCACGTCCACGAAGAGGCCGCCTGCCTCGCCCCCGAGCTTGCCACTGAATGTCTTTGCGGCCATAGAGTTACCTCCTTTCAGGTCCTAGGTCGGGTGGCGGAGCGTCTTCGTCAAACGGCATCCTGATTGAGATAGATCTTGTTGCCGTATAGATCCTGCATCATAACCCCTGTTCCATATGGCATCACGTTCGGCTTGGGACAGCAGGCCGACGACGGCGCGGTCAAGGCAAACATCTGGGCCATGAATATTCTGCCACGCCTTCTCCGAACGGATGAAATGCGACTCGCCATCTATGTAAACGTAAATGCGGTCGGCCATCAGAAGATTCCTTTGGGCCACGACCTGTAATTCTCGGCACTAAGCATCGTCACGCATCTTATCCCGTTGGTCGGATTACATTTTACGAAAGGATCACTCATGTCTGTTGCCAGCATTGGTGGGAATTCAGGAAGCATCGTGGGCCTGACACAGTCTCAGCGCCAGACGCAGCTTCAAGCGCAGGCTAAGAGTCAGGCTCAGACCGGGAGCACCACGGGAGCGACGGATGCCGACGGTGACAATGACGGGACTACCGCCGCGCAGGCAGCGGCACAGAAGAGCGGCAAATCCGTCGACGTGAACGGGTAAATGCCCGCACGGCGGCGTAATCGCGGTAACCGCAGCAACCGCGGCAACCGCGTTTTGGCTGGGGATGTCGCGGGATCAGCCCAAATAATTGCCCAACAGTGCGATCCCCGATCGTCGATGCCGGGGAACATCAATTCGTTTTCGAAATCGGCCCTGTCATTCTTCAGGTCTTCCGTAGATTCGAGTTTCGCCTTCGCTGAGAGTTACAAATTTGCTTTCGGGAATACCGGCTTTCAGAAGTGCCACTTTTAGATCCTTCTGTGGCTGATCAATCGCCTCGGCCGACATCCGAAAGGTTCGGTTGTGCATCGCGATGCTTTGCTTGGATCCAATATTCTCGTGTGCTTTGACCGCTTCGGCAGGATTCATGTGCATTGGCTTCATAAACCAACGTGGCTCGTACGCGCCGATCCCCAGCAACGCGATGTCGGGTGATCCTAATCGTCTCTTTATTTCAGAGAAATGGCTTGAGTAACCCGCGTCGCCTCCAAAATAGATGAGTCGGCCCAGATTCTTGATCATGTAACTGCCCCAGAGACTGTGTTGCCGGTCGAAAAGACCTCGACTCGAAAAATGCTGGGTTGGTGTAAACGTGACCTGGAGCTGCGAACTGATTTGAACGTCGTCCCACCAGTCTAACTCGCGAACGTCGGTTAATCCGGTATTCTTGACCAGTTGTTTATCGCCTGCCGCTACGAGCACCCTCGGCGCGAACCGCTTGTTAAGGGTTTCTAGAGTGTCAATGTCCAGGTGGTCATAGTGATTATGGCTGATCAGAATCAGATCAATTTTGGGCAGATCATCCAGCTTCACTCCCGGTTTTCTAACTCGTTTTGGCCCGATCCATCGAAATGGACTGGCCCGCTCGGACCAAACCGGGTCGGTCAGAATATTCCCACCGGGAATTTGAATTAAAAACGTCGCGTGATTCACGAAAGTAACGGCAATGTCAGCGGGGCCAAGCTTCTCGTGCAGCCGCGGGCTCCCTTCGTTCTCAATGAAAGCCGGCCACCGGCTCCACTTTTGGAAGATCATCTTGTATGCGCCGGATGTGGGGGAGAAATTTTTGGGGAGCGTCGGATTGCAAAACCGTTTCCCGTCAAAATGATCCGACGCGGGCCAAGGCGAAGGTAAAGAATTGTGCGACGACGAAACATGTTCCGCGTCACCGTAAGCGCTTCGCTCAAGTTCCTGGGAGCTCATGCCGTTTCTCCTGCGATCCGCCGGCAGCGCGTGAGGTCAGTAAGCAAGTTCATCCCGTGAGGAAACCATTGTAATGCGCGAAGCGACGCCTGTCTTAACAGGGGCAGGCTATAAAGCACACGCGTCAATGCGTTCCAGCGAAGCGCCGGCAGGAACGCTTCGCGCCAGAGTGCGGCATAGGCTTCGGTGGCCGCTCTCTCCGTCTGACTGAACGCTTTCTGCAGAAGCTTCGATGCGTAAAGGCTGATCGACATTCCTTCACCTGCGAACGGATCGACGACGCAGGCAGCATCACCGGTATAGAACGTGTTCCCGTGCGTCAGACGACGGATGCCCAGTCGCACTGGAACTGCGATCCAATTGCTGATCCGGGACGCATCGCTCAAATGTCGGCGCAAGACCGGGTTTTCCGAAGCAAACCGCGCCATGACGTTGTCCAGGGATGGCCCGAATCGCCGCAGCGTGTCCCATTTGGTCAATGTGCAAACATTCACCGCATTACCCTGGCGAGCGAGTCCAACGTAGCCACTTTCGACGAGATCCAGTTCCACTTGATCGGTGACGCCGTGAACATTTTGGAATTGAGCTTGGATACCGAAATAAAGCGTGGGGGGACTTCCGTACCAGGGCGACAATTGATCGGGTGAGATTTTTTCCTTCGCTAAAGCCAAGCGACCGGCGGCCACAACGGTATGCGGCGCTGAACCGGCATGGCTGAATCCATCTTGTCCCTCGAAGACCTCCGCGCCGGCCCGTCGCGCCTCCTGAAGCAGGAGGTCATCCATCACCTCGCGGGACACGGAAAGTGCCGGATCAGGCAGCGGCGCTTCGATAACTCGCCCCCGCGGCGAGGCGATCACCATTCGGTGAAGCGGTAGCGCGCCGGATCGGCGCACTGAAGAAAGAACGTTCAAATCTTCCAGATCGGCAAGACCTTCGGGACTTAGGAAGCCGCCGCACAACTTAGCGCGGGGGAAATGGGACTTTTCATAGAGGCGCACCTTGTGGCCCGCCCGTGCCAATCGGATTGCGGCCGAGCTTCCGGCGGGACCTCCGCCGATCACTACTACATCTGCAATCATGCTTCCTCTTCCACGAAGACTCGTCAAGAGCGAAAGGGCGCCCTATGTTCCAAAAAGTCTAGGCAAAGGCTGCGCCCGCCTGTCTGGTACCCCGCAGGTTCAGAAGCGTGATCAGCGCGAGGATGCCGAGACACAGGGGTACCGTATACTCGTGAAACTGGGGAGCGGCGGACACCAGTGCGGCTACGCCGGCCGAGATGCCTACCGCAACCGTCAGCACGTAGTCGATCATCAGGGCAACGGCGGCGAACAGGCTGGCCCAAGTCCCGAGGTTCTCCTTGGCGACGGTGTACGAGCCGCCGTTAACCGGGTAGGCAGCGATGGTCTGGCGGTAGGAGACGCACAGCATCGCCAGCAAGGCGAGGATCACTCCGGTGATCGGCAGGATGTAATTCAGGCCGACTGCGCCGAGCGGCAGCAGGATCGTCAGTGCCGCCTTAGGACCGTACGCAGAAGAGGACAACCCATCGAGACCGAATGCGGGTAAGCCGGAACGTACCCCGATCTTCTGGCCGCTCTGCTCGTCGGAAGCCAGCCGGCGACCGAAGCAAGAATCAACGACTGACATTTGCACCTTCCAGCACCGAGTTCCGCGGCAGCGACACCCAGCCAGCAAGTTGAACGTACCATGTCGCAGTCGATCATCGTAGTGTTGGCACGTTCAACCTGATACCGGGTGCGGTTGGGATAGCGCTCAGTGCGCCGAGAAGACCGGCAGGGAGTAGTGAATGAAAGAGTCACACGATGAAGGCCCAGCCAGCCACATCGACCCCGAGTCATGCGTCGGCAACGAGCGTGGCGGCCAGACTGCGGCGATCCTTTCGAGCCTGACCCGCACCCGTCGTCGGCACCATATCGATCACCAGCGTTAGCCGAGTTTTGAAAACTCGATGTGTTCTTATCAGCAGCCTCGGTCGAGGCGGCGAGATCGGAGATTTCGAAATCAGGTCCTGTTCTATCGCCGCATGGACCGCCACTCGGACGCGGATGCGCTCTATGAAAAGGTCCTGTCCATGCCGCCGGACGACCTCGCGGCGAAGTGCGCCCGTGGCCACTCCCTGCTCCGCAAAAATGAGATCGGTGACTAAATTGAATGCCTCAAGTGGATTGGACGCTCGCGTAATGGAGCACCCCATCATCACATGGGTCGAACCTGCCCGAATCGCCTCGGCCGGGGTCGCGATGCGAACGTGGTCGTTCTTGTCGTCGCCCGCGAGTTGAATGCCGGGCGTGATGATGAGCCTGCCATGTGGTAAAACCTCCCGGAGCAGCCGGGCTTCTTCCGATGAAGCGACCACGCCGTGACAACCGGCTTTCACGGCCAGTTGTGCGAGACGCAAGACTTGCTCGGCAAACCGCTTTCGGGAAATCTTATGAAACCAATCTCGCGGCGCAATGCTATGAAAGCGGCTCTCTTCGGTGTTCTTTCTACGCGAATTGTCGGTGAGTCGGCGCCGGCGATCGCCGGCTCTCCTGCAAACTCGGAACCGAAACCAGCCGTGGGCATCGAAGGCCAGCGCAAGGCAGATCTCGGCAATGGGACATACCTCAATCCGATCGTCGCCGGCGACCACCCGGATCCAACCGTGCTGAAGGATGGGGACGACTATTACATGACGTTTTCGTCGTTTTTTTCCTATCCTGGCGTCATCATCTGGCACTCGCGCGATCTCGTAAATTGGACGCCGATCGGTCCTGCGCTGACAAAACCCATCGGCACGGTCTGGGCAATGGACATGGTCAAGCACGACGGGCGCTACTTTATCTACATCCCGGCAACTCCGAACGGTCAGCAAGCAATCTTCGTCATACACACGGATAATATTCGCGGCCCCTGGAGCGACCCTGTTGACCTCAAAGTTCCCGGTTGCATCGATCCAGGCCATGCCGTCGGCGAGGACGGTAAGCGCTATCTGTTTTTTAACGGCGTCCGCAGAATTGCCCTGACCGATGATGGCCTGGCGACAGTCGGTACATTGGAACACGTCTACGATCCATGGCGCTACCCCGACAATTGGGTGGTCGAAATGTTCGCGCCGGAGGGCCCCAAGGTCTTTCGTCGCGGAGACTGGTTCTATCTGGTCGCGGCGGTGGGCGGCACGTCCGGTCCGCCGACAAGTCACATGGTCATCGTCGCCCGCTCGCATTCCATCCATGGCCCCTGGCAGAACTGCCCCCACAATCCGATCGTCCATACCAAAAACGCTGAAGAACCGTGGTGGTCGCGCGGGCACGCCACGGTAGTGGAGGGACCGGGCGGCGATTGGTGGATGATCTATCACGGTTACGAAAACGGCTTTCGCACGCTTGGCAGGCAAACCCTGCTGGAGCCGATCGAATGGACTGGTGACGGCTGGTTCGTCGCAAGAGGCGGAATGCTGTCGCAGCCACTTGCCAAACCCAGCAAGGGACTGCCGGGTCCGTCGGGCTTTGCGCTCTCGGACGATTTTTCGACAAATAAGTTCGGCGTGCAATGGAGCTTTTTCAATCCCGGCGCCGATGAGATGAAACGCGCGCGTTACGAAGCCAGCGCCCTGGTGGTTTCGGGCAAGGGCACAACCCTAGCCCACTGCTCTCCTCTCACCTTCCTCGTGGGCGACCGAAGCTACGAGGCAGAGATCACACTAGATATTGGCGACGGCGCCCAAGCGGGAATATGCCTGTTTTACAGCGAGCGCATGTTCTGCGGCATTGGCTTCAGCAACACGCAGATGTTCACCTATAACTATGGCCAGGAGCATAGTTGGATGCGCCAGGACATGGCGACCCAAACGGTGCGACTGCGTGTGACCAACCATGCCAACATCGTGACGTTTTACTACCAAAGCAACGGCGAACCCTGGATCAAGCACCCGTGGCAAATGGAAGTGTCGGGCTATCATCACAATGTCTTCGGCGGCTTTCTCAGTCTCAAATTTGGCGTCTATTGCACTGGAAGGGGGGAAACCAAGCTACGCGACTTTGTCTATAGGGCGTCTTAAGGGTGGATACCGATTCCATCCTGGCACAAATTCGCGGTATGGGATACGTCGTCAAAATATTCAAAATCAACGGCACCGTCGAAATGCACGCGGTTCATTTGAAGTGCGAGTGGGTGCCGCAGATTGCCCGATGCAATGACGGCGATGGGCCGAATGAGGAATATCATGCGGCTTGCCTGTTGGCGGAGGCGGTCGGAATTGATCTGAGGGACGGCTACCGTCCTACGCGCGCCTTTCCCCACCGCCTTGACTACGCGGTGGTGTTTCCCGTCACCGTGCTGTCGATCCTCGATCAGGAAGTGGTGGCGGTGGATTTGGAATAGACGCCGCATTATTTTTCCGGAATCACATAGATATTTACGCTAAACGGCGCGAAGGTCGGCGTTGCGGCGACGGAGTCCAGAGATTGCTGCTCGACTTCGACGCCGGGCTTTTGGCCCAGGGTAATCGTGGCATTGATGTCGGATGGGGCCATGCGCCAGAGCGTTCCTTTGCCGGTCAATTGCGCGCCGGTGATTGCGAGATTCAGTTGATGCGCGGATTCAGTGGGGTTTATCACGGCGACGGTAAGGGATTTCCGGTCAGTAGTCCACGCCGCGCAGACGTCGAGGGGAAATGTATCGCTACCGGCATTGACTCTGGGTTGCTCGCCGCCGGGAGGATATTTGGGCTTAGGCTGGGGAGAATTTCCGGAGACGTCGACGGGGATCGTGCCGAAGTGATCACGATAGAGTTTGAAGAGGAGGCCAGTGGGATTGAGTTCGGCCTGCGTTCGATTGGAACTCAGCAACGATGTGGCGAAAGTGAAGGCGGCCATCTGGTAGAGGTCGGAGTGGCGGAACATTTCGTGGAAGGCCCAGGCATAGGCGGGGACGACTTTGTAAGAGTTGGGGGTGACGCGGCCGTAGGCCCATTCGTCGATATTGATGGGGACGGGCTTGGTTTTCAGGGCGGGGATGCGCTGGAGATAATCCTGATAGGCTTCGAATTTGGCGCGGACATGGTTGGCGGGGCGGCGCATCCATTCGACGAGCGGCTCGCCAGGGTCAGTGGGGACACCGTCAGCCTTCGCGAGGTCGAAGCGCTGGTCGTTGTAGGAATAAAAGTGCTCGCTGACCAGGTCCATGTTGTCGAGGCAATGGACAAAGAGTCCGCCAGTCCAGTCGCCGGGGCCCAGGGGATCGGGAATGAGCTTGCCGGTGAGATGGAGGGATTGCTTCGAGCCGACCATGGTATCGGGCATGGCGCCGCTGGCGATAAGCTTAATCGTCGGATCGACGCGGCGCATCGCTTTGGCGAAGAGATTGTGCTTGATCTCGAACTGATCGAGTGACATCGCACCCATTTGCCAACTGCCCCAGGCTTCGTTGCCGACGCCCCAGAATTTGACGCCGTAAGGCTCCGGATGGCCGTTGGCGGCGCGGAGTCGGCCCATGGGGGTTGTGGCGTCGCCGTTGGTGTACTGGACATATTCGGCGGCGGAGCGGGCGTCGCCGAACCCGGCATTCACAGTAATGTACGGCTCGACGTCGAGGAGCCGGCACATCGTCATGAATTCATCGGTGCCGACGTCGTTAGGCTGAACGGCGTTCCAGACGGGGTCCATGATGGGCGGGCGCTGATCCCGGTCGCCGATGGCATCGCGCCAGTCGAACGCGGAGACGAAGTTTCCGCCGGGGAAACGATAGACGCCGGAATGTAATTGCTTGAGCGCGTCGATGACTTCGGCGCGGAAACCTTCGACGTTATCGGCAGGCATAAGGGAGACAGCGCCGACGTGAAATGAGCCGGTTCCCATGCCGGTGATTTCCAGTTGAGCGCCCGTGCTGTCGGCTTGGGCGACGAAGGTCAGGGGGAATTTGGCGTATGTAGTAGTGAGATTGTTGATGGGAATGGTCTGGCGGTCGGCTGGGGTATTGCCCCAGATGAGTGTCACCGAGATGGATGCGCCTGAACCGCCGGCCAAGAGAATGCGACCCGTGTAGGATTTGCCTTTGACGACGGCCAAACCGGTTTGGCGAATGCCATGCGGTTGGGACGCGTCGAGATTGATCAGTGGCGAGTGCTCGCCGACGTAGGGGTGGTCGGTATCCATGATGATGGATTCGGCGGGGCCAATGGAGGTCCACCGCCGCGAGGCGCCACGCCCGCGCCCTGAGCCGGGGGCAGCGGGCTGTGACGCGGATTGAGCCGTGATTGGGTTGTAAAACTTGCGGTCGTCAAGCATTTCGGCCCACAGGCCGTTGTTGATGATACCGCCGATGTGTTCGAGGAACTGGCCGTAGAGGTATTTTGAAATGGGGTCATGGGTTTTGGCGGCGTCGATTGTGGCGGTGGGAACTTGATCGTCGGCGCAGACCCACGCGAGCGACAAAAGAATTGTGGCAGCGAAGATGGTCGTCAGGAGTGTTTTCATGGTTAGGCTCGATTTAACGCGAACGGCGGGGATCATACCATTTTGTCTATCGCTCTGGCGTCATGTCATGAAGGAATCGGGCCAGGGATAGCTGCCGGGTTTGACGCGGAGAAACGGCCTCGATCCGAAACGTGGAAAAAGAAGATGGCCGCATACTGGCGAAAGCGCGGGCATCCGGTCGGGCATCCTGAGAATAGATTTTGGACGGCACGGGAAGATGCGATGGTGCGCAGTGGTCCGGCTGCGGAAGTTGCCCGAAAGCTCAAGCGGAGCCTGGGCGCCGTCTACAGCCGACGGTGGACACTTGGGATTTGATGACCCTCACCGATTCCATCCTCGCACAGATTCGCGGCATGGGATACGTCGTCAAAGTGTTCACCGTGAACGGCAGCGTCGAAATGCATGCGGTTCATCTGGCGTGCGAACGTGAACCGCAGATCGCTCGATGCAACGACGGAGACGGGCCAGACGAGGAATATCGAGCGGTTTGTCTGCTGGCGGTGGCGTGCGCCGTGGAATTAAAAGACGGGTGAATTACTTTCGCCGAGCACCCGCCCCGGCCGGTGCGATCGCCGAGCACTGAGTCACAGCGACTTCAGCACCCAGACGATTATGATTACCGCAACGCAGACGCCCACGCTCATTACAATCCAAAGCGGCTTCCTGGGGGAGGAGTCTTCCTCTGAGATGTATTGGCCACAATTCGGGCACACCTCGGCTTGTTCGTAAACCGGCTTGCCACAGAAAGGACATGGCTCGGTTTCGGCGAATTCGTCGCCCTCGTCCTGATCGATGTCAGAATCGTCGGGGTCTCGGGGATCGTCCGGCACGAAGCCATATTAGCTGTCATTATCCGGGATGCCCAGGTGTATCTTCGCGCGACATGCAAAAAGCACAGCGACGGGGACCAGAGGACTGGGGTCAGATCATTGACGGCAACGGTTTAGCGACACATTGTTCGTCGGCAACGAGCGCGGCGGCCAGCCTGCGGCGATCGTCAGCTCGATGACCAGCACCTGCCGCCGGCACTTCATCGATCCGCAGCGTTACCTGACGCAACTGCTGACGAAACTGCCGGCGACGCCGATCAGCCAGATCGAGCGATGGCTGCCGGATGAATGGAAGCGGCGAATTTCGCGGCCGTCAGGGTAGGAATGCTGTTGGCGCAGCGGATACGTCTGCCGTTGGCATTCCCCGCGCCACCGCAACTCTGGTAATGCGCATGAACCGCAACCGCATGGATCGCGTTGTAAACTGCCGCCGCCAGCTTGGCCGTTTCCCATTCTCCACGGCGCTGCAACCGGTCGGTGATTCGTTTCCATCGCAGCAGGTCCGGCGCCAGGGCTTCGCGGAAGCGGGCCATTTCCAGGCGGGTGAGGCGCGGATCACGCGCGCAATGGCCTCCGGACGCTCCGCCGTCCCCCAAGCATGAGAATCGACGCAATCATTACCGAAAGCGACGCCGGCTCAGGCACCGCCTCGAAATCGATCTGCACCTCGCTCGGCGAGTAAACCACGGAATATCCCACGCCCTGCGGCAGCGTCGGAGCTATCGTGTCGACGAAAACCCCGCTGACCGACGAACCGCCGAGAATCGTCAGCAAATCTCCGATCGCCGGCGTATAACCTGGCGCCAGCGACCATTCCAGCGTTCCACCCAAGTTCACTGTTCCGCTGGCGTCGAACAATCCGCTGGCGGTCGTGCCCTTGGAAAGCTGGAACGACATCGTCCCGTCGGAATTGTCATCGAACGCCGATGCGTTGATCTCACTCCCGGAAAAAATCGCCAGCAGCCCGTCGTTGGTCAGCAGCGGCGCCGATGTGGTGAAGATTCGCCCGCCCGCCACTGTCAACGTGCCCGTGTTGCTCGCCAGCGTGTTCAGGGCCGTAAAATTCGAGCCCGTCCCGCTTAGCTGGACGTTCGCGGCATTTGCTGTAATCGAGGTCGAGGGCAAATTCAGCGTAGAGCCGGCGAACACGTTCCACGTCCCCCCGACCAGCGTGCCCGAGTCCAGGTTCGTCAGCAGGCTCGGAGAAGAAATCGTCACGTTACCCCCGTTGCTTGCCTGGATCGTGCCGTTGTTCGTGAACGTCCCGGCGATTGTCAGGGTGACCCCTGACACGGGCGAGGAAATCACGCCGTTGTTCACAATGCTTCCCGTCGTGTTCCCCACCGTGCCCAAATTAGAGCCCGTGGCGATCGAAATGTTCGGACCGATTGTCAACGTGCCGGAAGACGAATAGACACTGGACGTTTCTCCTCGATCCCCCTGAAGCAGGATTTTTCCCGTGCCGCCCAAAGTTTGTGTTCCCGAGAAGATCATTGATCCCGACCCGTAAGGCGTCGCCCCGATCTGCACGGTCGCACTATTGGCAAGCGTGAACCCGTTTTCAAATGTGGGCGTAACCCCGTTGGTGATTTGGGCCCCGGTGCTCAACGTTACTCCATTGATGATCAGAGACGTGAACAGATACGAGCCCGATCTCGTGATAGCCAGTTGCGTGCCGTCGGTGGATGAAATCGTACCGCCATCGATCTCCCCGCCGTAAAACGACCAGTTCGAACCGCTTTGTGAAAGCACCAGGTCATTGCCCGTGTTGTTGATGGTCGCCCCGTTGTTCAAGCTCCAACTGGCGTCCTTGGAAACAATCTGCTGAAGCTGCGCGGTCGTGGCCGGTCCATAAAGATATTCAAACCCGCCCGTGACCTTGAACGTCCCCAAAGTGCTGGCCATGGTGTCTAAAACCACGCTCGCGCCGGACGTCGTGATCAACCCATTGTTTGCCCATGAGCCTTCCAAAACCAGGACGCCGTTGCTGGAAATGGTGATCGATGAATTATTGATCAGGCTGTTGCCCGTCAGGTCTCCCCCGGTTAGCGGGGCATCCAGCGTCAGCGTGGACAACGTCGAAGTGTACGAGGCGACGACGTTCCCATTGTTGGTCGAGGTGATCGTTCCGCCTTCGATGGTCCCGCCCAAAAGGTCGATCGGCTCGGTCCCATCCGCATTCAGTGTGGCCCCCGTATTGTTGATCACGCCGGAACCAATCACGCCGATGTATGCTTTCGTCCGCGAAACCTCCAACGCCTGGGCCGTGGTTTAGGTCCCCGCGAAAAGAACGCCCCCGTTGGTCGCGGTGATGTTGTTCAATCCCGTCCCCGTTCCGCCGACGATCAGCACCGCATTGCTCTCCGAGATGCTCCCGGTATTGGACCACGTCCCATTCAGCGACAGCGTCCCGCCCGTCGCTGTCATCGTTCCCGTGTTCGTCCACGATCCGTTCACTGTCATCGTGTTCGACGCAACGCTGATCGTCCCCGAATTGGTCCAGGGAACGCTGTCGCTGACCGTGATCGGCGTGCCCGTCGTTCCCAGCGAGATCGTTCCCTGATTCTGCACCGTCGTCACGTTGATGTAATTATCATTCGACGACCCGCCCGAACCCGTGGTGATGGTGACCGACGGGCCGATCGTCACGTTTGTCCCGCCGATGTTGCTCGTCCAGTTGCTCCCGTTGGTCAGATTGTTGACGATGATTTCCCCCGTCCCGCCGAACGTGCTCGAATCGCTGGCGACAATCCCGCAGCCGCTGTTCAGCGTGATGTTGTGATTCTCTAGCGTCAGTCCGTTCTGGACCGTGATATTGTCCATGCTGCCGTAAGGCGTGCTGTGGTTGAGCGCGACATCCAGCGTCACGCCGTTGAGCGTCGCCGAGTTGCCGTTCGTATAAAGCGTCGCCGCCGCATTCGTGCTCAAAATGGTTCCCCCGACGATGTCGCCGCCGGCCAGCTCTAGCGATCCCGTGTTCGCCAGGTTCAGCGTGCCGCTGTTGGTCAGCGTGCCCGTCAGAGCCAGAGTGCCGCCCGTATCGTTGATCGTCCCCAATTGCCCCGTCGTGGTGGTCCCGCCCAGGATGATCGCCCCGGCGCTCAGGTTGATGGTCCCGTTGTTCACCCAATTTGCGCCCGTGATGGTGATATCATCGTTGGAACTGCTGCACGTGATCACCCCGTTATTCACCAGCGGGGCCGAAGCGCTGCCGATGGTCGCCCCCGCAAACGTCGTCGTGTTCGCCGTAATGGTGATCCCCGAGCCGATCGTGAGGGTGGACGAACTGTTCGCCCCGGCCAGTTGATTGCCCGGATATCCGTAAAATACAATTTCACCAGTTCCGGAGATGCTTTGCGACCCCGAAAACAAAACTGAGTTCCCCTCGCCGTTGATATTCAGCGTCGCCGAATTGAGCGTCAGACCGTTGGTTACCGTCAGGTAATTGTTGGCAGAAATCGTTCCCCCCAGGGTGACGCCGCTGATCGTCGGCGCACTGCCGTTAGGCCCGCCGAGCTCGACGGTCCCGCCCGTCGATTCCACCGTCCCCCCGGTCAGCGTTCCACCGTACAGTTGATACGTCCCGGCGCTGGCGTTCAACGTCCCCGCGAGAGACAGCGTCCCCGCGCTTTGGTAAAGCAAGGCATTGGCCGAGGTGATGGAGATATTGTTGATCGCGGTGGTGGAAGACAGCGTGACGGTATAGCTGCTGCCCGTCGCGGATAGAAAAGCGTCATAGGTGTTATTGGATGGATACGAGGGATTAGTCGACCACTTGGTTGGGTCCGTCCACGATCCCGAAGCAGCTGCCGCCCACGTCGCCTCTGTGTTGGCGCGGGCAATCGGCCCATGCGACAACGCGCCCGCCGCTCCCACGGCCACCGCCAAGCGCAAAGCCAATTCCCGCCGCCCGTTTCGTGCACGGCGCATCATTTTCGTCCTCCCGAGTGCTTCCAAAAGCCCGAGCTGCAATTCCCATCACGATTGTGTATTGCCGCTCATCCCGCGCGCAAAACAAACTCACGACATTAGGCGTTGGATTGAGTCGGAATTCTAACACCAAAATTGCCCCATTCAAGAAGCTTTCTGCACAAGCGTTTACAGCGCCAATTTCACAGCGCAAAGTTTATGCTTGGTCCAATAGGCCGTTTTTGTGAACCACCGAGTCGCAAATACGGAACGCCAAAATTTGTTCGATTCCTGTGCGCCATCGCATCGGGCCTCCTGTTTTCGACACCTGTTTTGCGACATCCCGCACCTCAAAAGGGTCATCGAGCTTTTTGTAAAAAAGCGAAGCCGTGAGCTGGGGCACCGCCAACCGGTTACCTTTTAACGTCTCTGATCCGGCCTAAAATGCGTTCTGTTAAATCATTCAAGGGAGACGACCCCCATGCCTGACGAATCACTATTGCTCCTTGCCAAGGAAGTTCGCGGCAAGACGCTACGGATTTTAGACAATGTCACCGAACAACAAGCGCTCTTCGCGCCGCCAGGCCTGCACAACACCATCCTCTGGCATGCCGGCCATTCGTTGATCGTTGTCGAGCACCTGGGCGTTTCGCCGGCCACGGGCAGGCCGGCCATCTACCCGAAGGATTGGTTCGACAAGTTCAGTTGGGAGAGTCAGCCGGCCACCGTGAAACAGTGGCCGACCCTGACCGAAGTCAAAGCCAAGCTGATCGACCAGGCCGAGCGCCTGACCGCGGCCATCCAACTTCTAACCGAGCAGCAGCTTTCCCAGACCATCGGCGATCCCGCCAAACCGCGCAATCTGCGCTGGTCCATCCTTCACGGCCTGCACGACGAGGCCGGTCATCAGGGCGAGATGTGGCTGCTAAAGAAGCTTCAGACCAAAGCGGGCGGCCAAGGCAGGTGAAGTTCAATCGCATCATTTCCCATTTTTCTTGGCTCGCGGCCGCGTCAAGCGCGGAGATTTGGAAAGTCATCTTCCCCATTTTGCCGCTGTCCAGCCTGACCAGCACCTGCCGCCGGCACGACATCGATCCCCAGCGTTACTTGACACAATTGCTGACGAACTTGCCAGCCATGCCGATCAGCCAACTTGAACAATGGCGGCCGGATCGGTGGGTGCGACCGCACTCCGCGTAACCGACTTGTTCAACGTGAATGCATCATTTCTTACGTGCTGCCCGTTCTGTGCGATCCGCCGCCGAGGAACAGCATCCAGGCGCACAAAGCGCCCAAAATCACCAGCGCCGCCGCGCTGGGCCACAACGGCATGAGATGGCCGGCGACGAGCACCTCTGGCTGCATTAACAATCGCATCAGTTGCACCAGCGCCGCCAGACCAAAGACCACCCCCGCCACTCGCAAGCCCAGAATTTGAGATTTCATGGTCATCTCCTTTCGATAGGGCTTCGTCAGGAGAATTGTATTCACGTTGGGGCACAAAATCCGCAGTGGGAAGAGACGAAAAGACGGAGAACGGCCCAGGAACGCCGCAAATACACCGCGGAAGCGGCCAAAGGGCTGACCTTCGGCGCACCGGGCGCGACCGCAAAATCGTCTATGCGCTGACCAGCGGCGAAAGGACCAAGGCGGTGGCGGAACGATTCGGGCTGTCGGAGGGCCGGGTCTCGCAGCTGCGTCGGAAGTTCGAGCAGTTGTGGCGCACATTTCAGGGCGACGCTGAGGAAGCTGCCTGATGAGCGATCAAGCTTGGCGTCCGGCGCAGTTGTTGCACCGGATGCCATAAGAGAGATGACGGGTGAAACACATCGTGTTTCCCCGTCTCTCTTTTTTTATCTATGACTCAACGAGTTGTTGTTGATCCTCGTGTCGTTTGGTCCGGAATGTACGGGCACAGACGTTGTTGCAAATCGGCTAACCCGCTTTGATGAAAAATACCCACGACTCCGTTGCGTCACGCCAATTGCTTTCGTCGCCGGAGCAACAAGATCCCCGCGCCACCAATCAGCAACAGCGACTCCGTCGCGGGCTCGGGCACCGGCGACCACTCCACAGCGAACGTGCCGCTCACGCCGCCGAACGTTCCGTCGGCAATGCCGTAAGCATTGCCGGAGGTGTCGATCGTATCGGCAATTGAGTCAGTCCATACACCGCTTGCGGGAAGCGATGTATGGAGATCGACAGCCGTGGCACCAGAGCCGGACCAAAGAAAGGCCTGGGGATAAGTAGTTGCCGCGTGCACGGCGTCGCCGACCTGTTGAACGCCGTTGGTGCCGTAGGCTACGGACGAGGTGAATCCACTCAAATTCGTTGGAGCGAGATCCACGGCACTGGCCGCAGTGCCGTTCCAAAGGAAGGCGTCATCTTGCAGTTTAGGTGTGAAGCCATCTTCCCAGAAAACGACAAAAAGGGAAGCATGCTGTTGGGACGTCGATACTGAACTGTTCAAATGATAAGGGATCGAGTGAAGTCGGCTATTGGCTTATGGCAGCTATTCACGGGAAGAGCCAAGAGGAGTGGCGTCAAATCATTGACCGGGAGCGGGCTAGCGGGATGTCCGTGGCAACTGCCGTCTGAAACCAGAGAAATGCATGGCACCGGTCCAAGCCGTCACACCGTCAGGGCAAAAACGGACTTTCTTTTTCATATATAGAAACAAATCAATTAACTTCTTCTCTCTTCCTTATATATAACCCTGAAATCACCCTGACACTGTGACGGCTGCGCCTAATTGCTTACATCGTCAGGAGTTACGCGGTCATGCTGGCTGGGGCTTGGTATGACCGCGCCCTGACGGTTCGGACAGTCTAGGTTGAAGGCTTCGCAACTGATGTTCATCAACCAGTGCAGTGGGTGATCACTTCAGGCGTGAGCCGCAGGCTCGGAACTTCCAAATCTGTTCACGCAGAGCGGCGTCGGCGAGCCAGAACACCCACGGCAGCCAATCCGAGCAAACCCAAGGATGTGGGCTCCGGAACATCGGCCATCAAACCATTGGCGGCCGCGAAGGCGTCAACCGCAGCGTAAACGCTCGCGGGCAACACCACGTCCGCTCCATTGGCCGTCTTGCCGAGGTTGGTGACCAAGGCGGTGAAGTCGGCGCCGGTGCCCGGCATTTCACATTTGAGCCACAACTCCAATTGCCCGCAAGATCAAACGGAGTCTTGTCGCCGTCTACAGCAGGCGGTGGAAACTGGAAAATACGCGAAGCACCAAACGTGAGTGGTGTCCCAATTTGAAATCTCCCGCCCTATCCGAGACGCCCGCAATAACTTGACGCCAATCGACGCAATGATCAGACTGTTGTGCGCCCATCTGTTCTTTCTGGCGGACGAGGAGGATTGTGCCCGGAGCCGCCGCTCGGGATGACCGTGGCTTGCACTGGTTCGCCGAATAGATCGCCGCTTATGATTGCATTCGGCCTCAGTTGTTCGCTTTTCATCTTTCCTCCGCCGAGCGTGCAGCCGATACCCGCGAGCGGCGGCGGTTATTCGGGCGATTGCATCGGATCAGAGGTCGCGAAGCGCGGCATCGTTCGCCCACGCTCCGGATGTGCTGAACGCCCAAAACGCCGCCCGTTACGCCGTGGGCAAATGTACCCGACAGGCCACTTCGTCGCCAATCTGGGCGAGCAAAACGACTACGCTGGAGCCGCAATTGAAAGGGCATCATGACGCACTGCATTTCAGTGATGATCACCCATCAGGAAAGACACGGAGAGTTCATCTAGTCGGCTCACGTGGAGCAGCGACGAACCGGCATCTAACTTTCGGCTGCACGAAGAATGTGCTCGATTTCCATTGTGGAGACGAAATCCTGACAGTCCTCATCCCAATACCAGTGACGGCGTGCCCTGGTAGCGAGTTCTGACACCAGAAACACGCACTTCCGATCAGTGCAACAATTTGACCCTAGCCGAGAGGCGGCCTCCGTGCGGGCTTCCGCGCCCCCGCCCACCTTGTGATTGACCAACAGGCACGCGTCGAACCACGATACCCCCGCTTCCTGGGCTGCAGTACAAAATGTTCGGCGCAACGTATGCGGGCCGGGTATCCAGGAGCTCGGGTTCATTTTCAGGCTGGACACACCATCGAGGCCGGAAGAACCGAGACCGGCATTCTCTCAATTGCCAAACGAACCTGAGGTCCAGCCCACCTAGCGGCGTTCCAGATGCCGCAGCTTCCGCTCTATGTTCCGCTCGATTCGGCTGAGATATCGGTGCAGGATGATCAGTTGCTGGGGCGCCTGTGCGATCGCAATCTGGGCGGCAACCCGCAGGTTTTCAATCTTGCGCTGGAAATCCTGCTGTTCGGATTCCCTTTGCTTCAGCACACTGCGTATCCGGTCAGACAGCCGGCACAGGCGCATCTGATCGCCTGATCGCGGCTTTCTCTCCCCCGATAAAACGCCGGTGACGTATGTCAGATCCCGCAGACGCTGAGCCGCAGGCCCAATCAGCTTCGCCAGTTCCTGGAATTCGCGTTCGTCAGCCTCCTCAAGCTCGATATCCGCCGGGCTTTGCTTGAAGAAATTGTCTGGAATTTTGGCAGCCGCTTTCGCCTGTTCCCTGCGAAATCGCTCAAATTCCGGCGGGAGGACAGGAGGTTGATTCTCCGCTTCTTCATCCATGTTGGCTTTAGCCAAATCGCTCTGGACACTGCTCACGAATTCCGCAATCCGCGGCGCAATCCGTTCTGCTTCTTCCCTGGTGCAGACCGGCCAATCATTTCGCCTGGCTTGTTTGACCATCCGGTCCAGAAGCTTTGTGTCGCGGCGCTGATTCTCGATGTTCCGCCATTTCGCGTCGTCCTCGGGCGAAATGCCCTGCGGCCGGTGCAATTGCTCGACGATCTGCGATGCCCGCGCCAGATAAATGTAATCCATGGCCAGCGAATCGATGGCCGCAATGCCGCTGAAGCCATCCGGTTGGAACTGTTCCATAAGTTGCCGCCGGATTCTCCGATACATTACATCCTGGTGCCGGATGTCAGAGGGCGGTGCGATGACGCGGGCGAGCAGTCCGTGCTTCATCGCGTTCATGCGAGAGCGCGCTTTACCATCGGGCGTTTTCGGTCCGTGGCTGAGGGTGCCATTGCGGCGTGAAGCCTCCTGCTAAGCCAGCGAACGAGAAGCGGACTCGGGTTCATCCATTAGGCCGGAGATGCGATTGTTAACGCCGGTGGAAAACATAAATCCTCCGTGCATGGGAAAATCTGGTCAGGTTTATTGCTGCACAACAGGGCATAATTCGGCGATCTTCTCACCGCGATCATTCTGGGATACCTCTTGCTTTGGCTTTCGGCGGCGGCCCGAATGCGAGGCTTTCGGTTTACGAGGGGACTTCGATCGACTTTCGCTCTGGTCCAGCCAGGCGCTGGTTTGCCGATCCAGTTGCAGCAAATCCACTTTAACTCTTCGGCGGCGGGACGATGAGGCCGCCATTGACAGTATCTTCAGTTGCAGAAGAACCTTGGGATCAGGCTTTTCGTGATTGCGCTGGCATTTCTCCCGATATCGCCTGCGGAATTCGGCGACGAATTCAGGGTCGGCGGGGTTGCCGGTCTGAACATAGGCGGCATGCTCTCGCACCAGAAACCTTGCTCGCTCAGCCAATTCGTGGCGATCGGGGTGTTGCAGCTCGGGACGGCCCAGGTGATCGGCAATCAGCAGCTCCAAGATGAACGGCCCGCCCGCCAAGGCCATATAACGCCAGCATTCAGCTTCCGTGGGTGGCCTGGCAAAACTATGGGCGCGGATGGCATGCTCCAGCAACCAGTCCAGGGCCTGGCGGCAATGGAGCACATCGAAAAAGGTCCCGGCAAAAGCGACTACGACGCCGGCGGGAATATTCATCTTTTCGGCGATCCCCTCCACCGGCTCACAGAGCAATCGCGCCTCCAGTTCATCTCGACGGATTGGATCCCCGGTAAAAATGGCATGCGCCCCAAATAGATCCGGCCAGGTCCGGGCGACGCGGTTTCGCTTGGCTTCAGTGCCGGCACGATTGAGGTCAAGCAGGAACCGGCGTACCTGAACTCTCCCTTGATCTTCCCATTTGCGGGGACGGGTTTGTTGATGGACGTGGTCCAAAGCCGCTTGCCAGCGCCAATCCGGCGTTCGGAAAGGCGAATAGCTGCGAATATCGGTGGCAGGTTTGGGTGACATCCGTGTCACGCGGGTTTCTCTCTTCGTAGATTGTACCGGCTGACGCACCAATATGCCAAATGCGCAAAATCTAAATAACGTTATTGAGATATCACCGCAATTATTGATTGGTTGGCAACCATTGAGGAACCCGCACCAATGCCATCGTGACCGTCACAGGAAGCAACAGGAGAGGTTGGGCGCCGCAGTGATCGTGGGAAGCATGAACCACGCCGACCGTGCGTCAGGATTTGTCTGGTGCGGAAATTGGAGGCCCCTGTTGGCTTTGAATGCCGACGGCGACTTCCAGGAGCCATTTTAGTAGGCTTTTGCGCAGCCGAGTTGATCAAACGGGCTGAAGGGAAGGGCAATGGTTAAGCAAAAGCGTGGGAAGACGGTCGCCCAGGCGACCGCGGAAATTCGCGACTTCTATGAAATCGGTCGCGGGAGCTTGGAGGAATTCTCCGATCGGTTCCCTCTGGGCAACGCAGAGAAGGCGGCAGCCAAAGCGCGAATGAACTCGGACCGCCTCCGCAAAGCCCGCATGTTTGCCAGGGAGTTTTCAAAACCGGAGCTGATCCGGCTCTGCCGCGAAATTGATTACGGCGGCTTCCCGATCGGTGTTCAGCACGTCGTTCGACTGATGTGGCTGCCGGCGAACCGGCGATGGAAGTTCCTGCGCCAAACGATCGAGGAGAAGTTGAGCTGCAGGCAACTGGCAACCGTGATCCAGCAAGCGACCGGAAGGCGGCCGCGGACCGGCAGGATGCCACGCGTGAAAGATCGAGCGGAGGCGATTCAAAAGCTTCTGCGACTTTGCGAGGAGTGGCGGCGGCTGAACAAGGCGATTCTGGGAACCAACAAAAGCCACGAAAATGGCGACGGATCGATTGTGGAGTCGTTACCGCCGAGCCTGGACGGACCGATGCGGCGGTGCGACCTGGCAATTCAAAGGCTCTATCGGATGCTGGGGCGATTTCGGAAGGTTTAGTGCGCAGGAATTGTCGAATCGGAGGCTCGGAGCGGGGGCCTGTTCAGATCCCGCGTGCGCAATCGTTGGCGGCCTGTTTAGAACCTTCGCAAGCATGGCAGCCTGAATGGGTCTGGATTCAGGCGTGGCCGCTTGCCGGCAGTTGTGCAATCAGGTTTACAGGTCAATCAGAAACGCAGCGAGAATAGAGGCGACGACGCCGCCCCACAGCGCAAAAATGGCAGCGCGCCTCGCTTTCTCTGGTCGTGTGTGGGTTGGTCCGAAATCGAATTCGATTTGGGGCCAGAGTTTAAACATCCACGAGCGAATGGGAGCGGCGACGGGAAGACCAACGAAAATGCGGACGACCCAAATTAAGAAGTTTAGTGCGAGCCAAAAGGACAGGAAGTGCGCTGATGCGAGATTTCGCATGGATTGCTCGAACGATGAGGGCGGGCCGGGAAGGGAATCCGAGAAATGGTGAATAAGGGGGTGGATAAGTGCGCTGTAACAAGAGCCTACGGCCAAGGCAATTAACCAAAATGTGAGAGTCGGGTGGCGCAAGGGCCATGCGGTTTGAACGGTCATTGCGTCAGAAATCGCGGACATATTGTCGAAAGTTGCGCTGACCCACCCTCGATCTGGTCCCGAGATACTTAACCCATCCGAATAGCCGCCGCCTCTTTGAAGTGATAAATCGAGTCGACGCGAACCGCTTTCCATGTGGCGCCAGAAACTGAATTTGAGTGCCATGACCTTTTTGAGGTCAAGAAGATTGTTGTCGTCGAAGATGTCATCCTCGGAGGATTCGTAGGTGGTTTGGTCAGAGCAGACGATCTGATAGGTGCATTCAAAATTTGATCCTGCTTTTTCGGCTAGTCGAGATTCGTTGGCGAAGATTGCGGCAAACCGGCGGATATCCTCGTTCGTGACAATCCTCCACTCAATGAGCTTTCTCCGCGTTTCCTGCATGTGTGGTAAGTTGCGGCTGATTGCCGAGGTTGTCAATGGAGCTGTTGAGGTCGCGCCACGCAGTCCGGCGAGGGAGGTCGGACAATCGAGGCTGTAAAGGACGGTTGAGGGGCGGCCTGTGGCCGCGAGGTCCTTTCGGGGGACATCCGCCAGAGGCGGTCATTTCAATGCTGGTCGCGCCGGGGGCGGGTGGCGGCAGCCGTTGTAATGAGAAAGAAACTCACACCAGATGCGAAGTAAGATGGGTTAGCTGTGTTTTGTCGGCGCGAGCGTTCAGGCTGGTTTGCGGGGTGCTGACAGAGCTCTTCTGACCACGTGGCGGATTTCATCAGGCGTGCATTCGCCGGGATCTTTTTTTCTCAGGGGTGAATATGCCGTCACAACGCGGCCCGCGTCGCTCACGGAAACGCGGGTGCCGGAGAGAATCTGTCTGATCTCCTCCGCTTCGTCCTCTGCATCGTCATCCATCCAGATGGCAATGGCCCTGCCGCGGAAATGTCGCAGGATCAATTCGACTTGTGCGCCGGAAATGCTTTTGCCGAGCAACGCAACAGCAGGCCTTCCAATCCTCCATTTGTCGGATGGCCCTTCGCAGAGCACAACGGGACCGGAGGTCTGAATGGCCGTCGTTAGGCCGTAAAGTAATTGGCTTTTTTGCATACCTTCGGCCGAGAGATACTTCGGGCCGCGAACAAACGGCAAATCGCCAACAATGCGAGCCTGCCAACCCGACAGGATATTTTCCCCAGGATTATGGGATGTCTCCGGTATATCCGAATTGCTTCGGTTGTTGATTACTTGGCCCGGATCCTCCAGCTTAAGAGACGCCGGCTGATAGATCGGAAAAGCAATGCGATCGTACAGTTTCGGCCGGCATGACTCGCAGGATTCAACGTACAACACTCCATAGGCGCGAGCCAAAAGCCTTGGCGAAAAGCGGCGCCTTTCCAAATAGAGCTTCGCTGGGTGCTCCGGAGGCAGGTCGTCCAAGGGGACTCCCGGCGGCATGACGATCACAGGCGGTGGCTCGGGTGCAGAAAGCTTCGCCTGTGGCAACTCGAAATCATGAATCCGGCCGCCCCAAACCCCATCGGGAAAAACCATCGTGTGCAGTTGCTTTTGACGCTCGCGGGTGGAAAGACAGTTCTCGTTGAAGCAGCGGCAAAGGTGAAGGTTATCATCGTTCGTACGGCTGTCCCGAACGCCCCAGCGGTGGTTGAGGGCGAGGCGTTGCCGGCCGTCGCCGCAGAACGGGCAATCGACGTAATAGCCTTCTCCCCAGTCCACGATTTCCATTCTGAGCCGGCCGGTGCGGAGATCCCGTTGATATCCCGCGATCATGTGGCAGCCGGGATTGGAAACGCGCACGCGGCGGAAGACCTGTTTCAACCGGGCCAAGAGGATGGGGTTCAGTGGTTCAGGCATAGTGGCTCCAAACTATTGCGCGCGCCAAACAACCCAACCCCAATGGCGTTTTGCGCCATTGGGGGGTGTGGGGGGTGCGCGCTATATATTTCTTTATTGATTTCATATGTCTTTCCCTGGTTTTGACTTCTTCGCGGTGCGCGCGTTTTTTGCTTTCCCGGCTAGAACGTACGCAGCCTGGCGTTTATCTTTGCCGGGTCTGAGCCGGATCAGGCCCCGATCTGCAGCGAGTTCCAGTAGTCGCTTCGCCTGGCGCTCGCCCAAGCCTGCATCGCATGCCCGCGCCACAATTAGCGCCTTTGCCGCGGGATTGTGGTTGACGAACTCGAACGCGAATCGCTCCGGTGTCCAATTTCTGTCTGCGGGCTTCGTTGGCGGTGCGGATGTCTTGAGATCCGCTGGATTCAGCTCCTGGTTCCTCACCCACACGGGATGCTCATACTTCGCTGCGATCGAGGGTTGTGGCGGGAATGATCGCAAAGCGAAGTCCATGACCGCCGCGTCCGCGACCCCATGTGGGCGCATTATGATGTGAGCGTGCACGGCCCGCGCCTGCGCCCCGGCACCGCTGCCAATATCGGTGACAGATTTGCCCCACTGGTTACCCTTCGACGCGTGATGGATACACACGAATGCCGCGCCGCTAAACTGCGCGTAGCGGTCGACGACATCATAGAGCTGTGTGACTTTGCCGTTCGAATTCTCGTCGAAATCTTCCGGTACGAGACGGTACAGAGCGTCGAGGATAACCAAGGAATATAAGTGTGCTGCCGGTCCCACGAATAACGATTGCAACTCGTGGATGGTCCGTAGGCGACCTCGAAGGGATAACACATCGACTCGCTGGAGTGGACCGCCCTGGACTCTCATTACCCTCGCCAAGGCCTCCAGTCTATGTCTGAATGTTTCAGGATGGAGCTCGCAATCGACATAGAGCACGTCGCCGCGGCGGCAATTGAAATATCCCAACCACCGCTGGCCCGAGGCCACGCTGAGCGCGAGCTGCATGGCGAGATATGTCTTGCGCAGTTTGGGAGCGGCGATGAGATTTGCGATTTCCGTGCGGCGCAGCAAACCGTCGATCACCGGCGGTCGCAGTTCTGCGTGTCCGCGGCAGAGATCATACGCGGATACGGGCTCTGGGATGTCACGCGCGCCCGTATCGGACGCGGCCGAATCAAGGAGGCGCGGTGGCTGCCAGTCCGCATCAGGGTAGCCGTGTCGTGCGTTACTATACCCCGCCGGAGTCCTGGGCCTGAGATGTCGCGGCTGGCGGGGCGGCGCGCCCGGCGATGGCGCCAGCCCATCGCCATTTTGACCGACCGGATGGGCCGTATTAGGCGGCATGCTCTACTCCTTGCGGAGGGCGGCACGCTGAAAACGCGAGCCGCCTTTTGCTTGTCATGATTTGATTTGGTTTCCGAAACGGCGACCGATTTGCCTGGATGCGCCGCTATTTCCAGGTGACGGCCCTCGGCAATCGCGTGATGCTTCCACCGCCTGTACCGTCGCCAGAATGCCCGCCTTGATCGGTTTCGGCAGAGTTGGCCAAGCGTCGATGACGGCCTGCAAATCGGAGCTATTTTTCGGATCTAGCGGCAAGCCAGGTAGCAAGGAATCGGGACACCCTTTGGAAGTGGTTAAATTTTCAGCGGTTGGGTTTGCCTGCAATGTCTTTTCAGTCCATTGCTCTACCAACTGAGCTACCTGCCCGAATTGTGCCGAGTCCGGCGACGATTCAGCGTTTCGGCGGATATTACCGCCTGATTCCGAATCTTCAACCTCATTCCCCCTTCCGACGGGGCCTTTCAATCCGCGCCTGAAGTCAAGGCAACCCCGATGTAATCGGGACCTACGGCCGCGAAGACGCGAAGGGCGCGAAGACGGCCGCGAAGAGGTCGGAACAATTTGGACCACAGACGCGGTGTAAAACCAGAATTCCGAACGGCATTTCTTCGCGGTTGTCTTCGTGGCCTTCGTTGATATCCTGCAATTTCTTGTTTTTACGACAAGATTTTCATTTCAGTTGTGCAGGATGTGCCAATGAGTTCTTCGCGTTTGACTTCGCGTCCTTCGCGTCATCGCGGTTGTATTTCTTCTTTGGTTGCGGCCAATGGCCGCGCTGTGCGTCTTCGCGGTTGCATTTGATTCTGAAGATACGCAATATTGCCACGTAACCCGGAGGTCTCGCCATGAAACTCCTCGGCTTTGACATCGAGATTTCCAACGTCTTCGACCTTCGCCCCGGCGAGGATATCGACAAATACGCCCCGTTTGACATCTCCGTCGCCGCCACGCACATCGATGACGGCGAACAACGCCTGTGGCTATCCAATGGCTCGGATGGCAAGCCGTTGCTGAACCTGAGGCGCGAAGAAGCATGCGAATTGCTGGATTACCTGGATCAACAACAGCGCTCCGGATGTGCCCTTGTCGCCTGGAACGGTCTGAGTTTTGATTTGCGATGGATAGGCCACGTGGCCGGCGACCTTCGCAAAGCCGCCGCGATCGCCCTCAAGATATACGATCCCATGTTTCAGTTTTTCAAAGTGAAGGGCTTTCCCGTTGGCCTGGCAGCTGTTGCACAAGGGATGGGCATCGGCACGCAGAAACTCATGAAAGGCGCCGACGCTCCCGTGCAATGGCGAGCGGGCAATCACGACGCGGTTTGCAAGTATGTGCTGGGCGATGCTCGCATGTCCGTCGAGATCGCGACGGCGATTGGCCGTAAACGTGAAATTGCATGGGTGATCCAGAAAGGCGCGCGCTCCTCGATTCCGTTGCCGTGCCTGCGAACGGTCGAGGATTGCCTGAGCGATCCGATGCCCGATCAGTCTTGGATGAGCAGCCGAATTCCGCAGGCGAAATTCGCCGGGTGGATGAAGTGTTGATGAATCAGCCTGTCCGGCCGCCATCGAATGAGTTACCATTGTTCGGGGAAAGCCCGCATCCCATTAGCAAAAGACAGGAGCGCAATGGACGAGCCGAAACAAGGCCACCCGCACACCGAGTACAAAGGGGACAGCCCCCACCACAAGCCATATTGGAAGCGTGCCCATCACGATTGGAAGTTCTGGGTCGCTCTGGTATTGATGTTGATTGCCATGGCCGTCTATTTGGGCACGAACGACTTGTCGCACCGGCCACATAGCCCGCCGCAACATCCAATCCCGTAAATGGCCGCCCCGTCCGGATTGGCTATCTACGCGCTGGCAAGCATATAAGCGATGAGCGCCACCGCTATGGCGACCACAATAATTGAAACCGCGATGGTCGTGCGTTCAGCGGCCGCTGACTCGCCATTGAGAATCGCAGCCTTGACGGCGTGATAGCGCCACGCGGCCGTCACAGCCAACAGACCGCCGAGGATCATCAGCCCGATGCCCAGGGGCATTGAAAGACCGCTATGGCGGACTGGCGTTGACTGGTCCAGCCGGACTGAAAGTTCGCGAAGCCAGACGGTGAACTTGGCAACGACAAAACCCAGCCCGATGACCGCGATGCTGGTGCGAATCCAGGCTAGGAATGTTCGTTCGTTCGCCAGGTGGTCCGATGTATGCCGATCCGGGGCGCGATCATCCGAAGTCTGACGATCGCGTCTTTGATCGAGGTTCGTTTGGTCGGCGTTCGGAGGGTTCATGAAGGCAATTGGACCAGCGCGCCGTGCCGCAATCCAGTCTTGCGTTTTCGCTCAGCCCTCACCGGCGAAGTATCATAACAATGATCACGATGAGAAGAATCGTGCCGAGCGTGCCGCCGCCGATCCAGATGTAATCAGCCAGAACAGGCGAGAAAAGATGAATCATAAGAATCTCCTTTGCGAAAGAATTTCGTGCGATCGCCAACGGCGCTGATGCATTCGCCTGACGATTCCTCCACCTTAGCAGACTCAGGGGTTTGCGGGCAGGTGCAAAATCGATCGGCGCGTCTAGCCCAGATTATTAACCGCCCGCTTCGCTAGAGACCGCGGAGAACCGCGGAGAAAACAGAGAAGGTAGGGTGGGCGTATCCGCCCACCGTTCGGGTGCGGGAGCAACCGGTGGGCGATTACGCCCACCCTACCGGATGTCGGTGAGGTCAAGGGGAGGCTCGATTTCCCAGAATATCTCAGAATCTCTCGAATATTCGATGGGGGGCGCTTCGCGAGAGGGGTAGAACAGTAGAAAGTTGAGAGTAGAAAGAGGGAGGCGGATGGGTGTCGAAGTCGGTGGACATGGGTGGGCCTTGGCTAATCGCGCGCGGAGCGGGCGATGATGGGAAAACCCTTCTCCCTCTATTAAAGGGTCCCGGAGGTGAAAGTCTTGGACGTGTTTTGGAGAAATCCGGGGATTTTGTTTTGAGATATTTTTCCCGGGCGTCGAAATGCCGGTAGAGCGCCCTTGCATCCATCAGTTGATGGCGGACGAACCGCCCACTCGTCATTCGGCCTCCGCCCAAACACGGGGCGCCTCGTCTTCGCCCAGGAACTCAACGTGGATGACGTTCGGGTTGCAGCATACCGGGCAGTCTTCGACGAACCGCTGTTCGATCCCGTCGGATTGATCGAGGGGAATGACGATCCGCTCGCCGCAGGTTGGGCAGGTGTACGAGCCTTCGTCGGCGGATCGGTGATGCCTTTTCCTACGCTTCTTCATGCCCGCGGCATCTTAACGGAGAAATCCGGCAGAACTCTGGTAATGCCGTTGGGAATTGCAAGCCAGTCATCGGGAACACGAGGTCAGAACGGGCCCTTGTTCGGCGACCTCCAACATTGCCGATTTGCTTCCCAAAGCCCGCGAGCGGGAGCCATTGCGGCACGTATCGCTACATTTTGTCGGAAACCTGGAACAAGGGCTGGCTGCGCTGGGCGGTTTGGCTTTCTTCCCTACTTGTGCCGAGGCCCAATCCTCACAAGAGCGTTAACCGCCCTTTCGCTTCTCAAGCAATTTTCGCATTCCCGCAGTGAAGCTATTCGCTGTAACCTTCCGTGCTTTCACCTCATTGACCAAGTACACGAGCACCTGCCTGATTATGGCAGCCTGTTCCAAGCAAAGTTCCTCAGGCCCAGCATGCAAGCCCTCACTCAGCGCGGTATGTAAAACTGAAAGCGGATTCATCCCGTTGGGTCGCAAAATGGGCGGCAACAACTCCTTTACGAGCTCGATCTTGTCTTGCGCCACAGTCGTGTGCTTTGTTTTCTCCAACGCCCCTTGAAATTCGTGCAACTCCTCACCAATCATCAATTGGCCGATCTCTGCAAGCAACTCATCAATTATGTTTTCAACTATTCGGCGGTAATAACCAAATGCGCCAATTCCATAACCTTGCGACTCACATATGAGCCCTCGCTTAAAATATTCGGCATGTTCTCCAAGAAGTCTTTCGATTTCGGCGTCCCCACGAATATCCCAAGCCGGATACTGTCCTACCTTCATAAACCATTTTTTTTTCCTGTCCGCCAAGATGAAAAATGTCCTCTTGGCGCTGTTGCAGTGCTGACATTGATACTCAGCCCACAGTATGCTCCCCGGAGCGTCGCTACCCTCTGGCCCGAACTCATTCACCATTTTGAACGTCTGATTCGACTTGCATTCGGCGCATGGCATATTTATTGCCACCTTCGGTAAATAATCAACCCAAGGCTCAACCGCTGCCTCGAATTTCCGGTAGAGCGGAAATTCCTCTAGAAACTTTTTATCCGGCATAATTCCATTTTCCTACGGAAGACTTTGCGCCTCCGATTAATTTCCAGCAACCGCAAAACAAGAATCATACCCGAGCGGATACATTAATTAACTGGCCACTCAGACCTTTTGGCTAACCCCTCCAGTCTACGATCCGCGACCCTAAGGAAGGCGCCGCCCCATTCAACCATAGACGGTCGGATCAACCACCCCCGCTTCGGCGAATCCCTTCTTCCGCAGCAAACAGCTATCGCATCGGCCGCACGCCCGGCCGCGATCGTCCGGGTCGTAACAGCTAAACGTCAGGCCATAATCGACGCCGAGTTCGATGCCGCGGCGAATGATCTGGGCCTTGGTCAATCGAATCAGCGGCGTGTGAATCGTAAATGGTTTTTCCCCTGCCGCCGCCGTGGTCGTCATGCGCGTCGCCAGGTTGGCCATCTTTTCGAAAGCCGCGATGTATTCCGGGCGGCAATCGGGGTAGCCGCTGTAATCAATCGCATTCACGCCGATGAACACATCGCGCACGTCCAGCACTTCCGCCCAGGCCAGGGCGTAGCTCAGAAAAATCGTGTTTCGAGCCGGGACGTATGTGATCGGAATCTCCCCGGACATTTCGGTGCGGTCCTTGGGGACATCGATGGCATCGGTCAGGGCGCTTTTGCCGAATTGGCGCAGATCGATTCGAATCACCCGATGCTCGGCCGCGGCCATTGCCTTGGCGACCGCCGCCGCGGCCGCGAGTTCATGGCGGTGCCGCTGGCCATAATCGAACGAAAGCGAATGGATCGGTGCGAATCCCTCGGCCCGGGCGATGGCCAGGCACGTCGTGCTGTCCAGCCCCCCGCTGCTGAGAACGATGGCCGGTTCATTGCCAGTCACAGCTGGAGATTGTATCAATGAGCTATCACTCTGGGAGATTGATGTTAGAGATGGAATAAAGTTTTTCAGTTCTCGGTACGCGTCGCAAAGAAGGCAACCGCGAAGACGCGAAGATCGCGAAGACAGACGCGAAGAATTGAAAATCTTGTCATAAAGAGAAGAAATTGCAGGATATCAACGAAGATCGCGCGAAGAAATGACGGAGAATTCGCTTCGTGGCTGTCTTCGCGGCCTCCGTGTCTTCGCGGCCGTAGGTCCCGATTACATCGGGGTTGTCTTGGCTTCGGGTGAGAATTGAAATGTCCGCGGAAATGGAACAATCTCACGAGCCGAGCGCTGTCCTGTGGGAGGCCCTGCGAAAGCTGGGCTTTGAGGGGCGGGTAAAAATGACTTTTGAGTTGGGCAATACGCTTCGCCGGGTCAGCGAAGCGGGCGTTCGTCATCGCCACCCCGATTACGATGAGCGGCGCGTTCGCCTAGCCGCGCTGAAACTGGCGATCGGGCCTGAACTGTTCAAACTTGCTTTTGGCTCGGAGGATGTGGAACCGTGAGCCAGGAAGCCTTTTTCCAGCAGATTGCGACGCTCTTGAAGGCTGCCGGCATACCGTTCATGATCAGCGGCTCACTCGCCAGCAGTTTTCATGGAGAACCGCGCGCCACGAACGACTTCGATCTGATCCTCGATCCGGATGCCGCCAGGTTGAATCGGTTCCTCGATTCGCTGCCGCCCGAGTGGTACATCAGCCGCGAGGCGGCTCATAGCGCGCTGGCGCATCGATCGATGTTCAATGTGATCGACACCGAAGGCGCGTGGAAAGCCGATCTGATCATTCGCAAGGACCGCCCCTTCAGCCTGCAGGAATTCTCCCGCTCGGCGCCCGCCACGATACTTGGCTCCCAGGTCTTGATTGTCACCCCGGAAGATTCCATCCTATCGAAGCTCGAATGGTCGGTTGAATCGGACTCGCAGCGCCAGTATCGTGATGCTTTGCGCGTAGCGGTGCTAAATCGCAATGCTCTTGACTTGGTTTATCTGAGGCGATGGGCAAAAGAGCTCGGTCTCGAGCAACTACTCACCAAGCTGCTCGCTGAAGCGAGCGCATCACCCTCGCAATTGACAAATGACCAATGACCAATGACAAATGACCCCCGATGTAATCGGGACCTTCGGCAATGACAACTGACCCCCAATGAAAATCCACGAATACCAAGCCCGACAGATCCTGGCCGATCACGCCATCCCCGTTCCCCCGTCGGAGGTCGTGCGCTCGCCCGAGGCCGCCGCCGAGGCGTTCAAGAAAATGCAGACCGGCGCCGGAGGCTCCGCCTTCCGATGCGTCGTCAAAGCGCAGGTTTACGCCGGCGGGCGCGGCAAGGCCGGATTCGTCAAACTCGTCAAGTCCGCCGATGAGGCGCGGGAAGCGGCCAAGTTCATGCTCTCGCATCGGATGGTCAGCAACCAAACCGGCCCCGAGGGCGTTCCGGTTTCGATCCTGCTCGTCGCCCCGGGCGTCGAAATCGCCCGCGAATATTATCTCGGCATCACCATCGACCGCACGCGCGCCGCTGCCACGTTGATCGCCTCCGCCGAGGGCGGCGTGGAAATCGAAGACGTCGCCAGAAAATCTCCGCAAAAAGTCTTTAAGGAATCGCTGCATCCGACGCTCGGCCTGCTGCCGTTTCAGGCGCGCGACCTCGCGTTCAAGCTCGGCTTCAAGGACAAGCTCGCCTCCGAAGCGGGCAGGCTCATGCTCAACCTCGGCAAGGCCTTCATCAAAATGGACGCCTCGCTGGCGGAGATCAATCCGCTGGTTCTCACCAAGGACGGCAAGCTCCTGGCGATCGACGCCAAATTCAATCTCGACGACAACGCGGCATTTCGCCATCTCGATCTGGCCGCCCTCGTGGATGAATCGCAGGAGCGCCCGCTCGATGTCCGCGCCCACAAGGCCAGCCTGAATTACATCGCCCTCGACGGCAACATCGGCTGCCTCGTCAACGGCGCCGGCCTGGCCATGGCGACCATGGACGTGATCAAGCTTCACGGCGCGGAGCCGGCGAATTTCCTCGACGTCGGCGGCAGCGTCACCGCCGAGGGCGCCATCGAGGCCTTCCGCATCATCCTCTCCGATCCAAACGTCAAAGGAATTCTGGTGAACATTTTCGGCGGCATCGCCAAGTGCGATGTCATCGCCGAGGCGTTGGTAAAAGCCGGCCGCGAAGTCGCCTTCAAAATCCCGCTGGTCGTCCGCCTGGAAGGCACGAATGTGGAAAAGGCGCGCAAAATCCTGTCCGAAGCCCAGGCCCAGATGCCGACGCTGCAAACGGCGACGGACCTGACCGATGCGGCGAAGAAAGTCGTGGCGGCGGTGGCGTAACAAATCTAACGAGGCGGCTGGGATTCTGGAACGTCCATAGAACGCGCTCCCCTTCGGGTCGCGGCTAAACTCACAGCAAAAGTTCCATGTAAATCACATCCAGCCAGCGCCCGAATTTGAATCCGACCTGCTTGAGATGCCCCACCGTCTCAAAGCCGAACTTCGCGTGCAGCTTCACGCTGGCCGTCTGATCACCGTCGATGCCCGCGATGATCGCGCGGTAGCCGATGGTCCGGGCCCTCTCGATCAGATCGACCAGGATGACCGAGCCGATTCCTCGCCGATGAAACTCATGTTGAACATACACCGAATTCTCGACCGTGTGCCGATAGGCCGAGCGAGCGTGATAGGCCGAGAGCGATCCCCATCCGACGATCCTTCCGTCCATCTCGGCAACGGTGACCGGATGGCCGGGGCCGTGCCTGGCGAACCATTGCCGGCGTCCCTCGATCGGCTCCGGCGAATCCTGGTAGGTGCACGCGGAATGTAGAACATAATAATTGTAAATGTCGTTGATGGCCGCCAGGTCGTCCGCCTCGGCCAATCGAATCGCGACGCTGCGGCCGTTCATTTCATCCTTGCCTTTTTTCTCACGAGCCACCGCTCACGAGCTGCATGGCCACTGTGAATTCGTGAAGCGCCCGTTTTCGCTGATTCTTTGGCCGTCGATCTCCGCGTATCCCCCTTGGCGCAAATCCACCACCATGTCCCAATGCAATCCGCTCTGATTGTTGTTGCCCGTTTCCGGATATCCCGCCCCAAGCGCGAAATGCACCGTGCCGCCGATCTTTTCGTCGAACAAAGTATTTTTCGTATATCGGGTGATGTTATAATTCGCTCCGATGGCGCACTCGCCGAGGAATCGGCTGCCCGCGTCCATGTCCAGCATCGAGATCAAAAAGTCCTCGCCCTTGGCGGCCGACGCTTCCACGACTTTGCCGTCGCGGAACTTCAGGCGGACATCTTCCACCTCGCGTCCACCATGCACCGCGGGAAAGCTGAAGTGCACGACGCCGGCTGCGCTCTCGATGACCGGGCCGGTGAACACTTCCCCATCGGGGAAATTCTCATGCCCGTCGCAATTGATCCATTTCTTTCCGGCGACGGACATGCGGATATCGGTGCCGTTGGCGGCCACGACGCGATAGTCCGACTTTCCGTTCAGGAAATCCGCCAGCCGCTGTTGCCGCCGCGAGACCTGTTTCCATGCCGCCACGGGGTCGGGATCTGCCAGTAACCCCGCCCCGAAAACAAAATCCTCGTATTCCGCCAGCGACATCTCGGCATCCTGCGCGCAGGCCTGGCAGGGGAACTGCGTCCCGGTCCATCTCAGCTTTCCCTCCGCCGCACGGCGCATGAAGATGTCCACGATCGGCCGGCGGGCGGCGCTATATTTGGCCATCCGTTTGGGATCGCAGTTCGTCAGCGCCTTGGTGTTATCATCCGCCCAGATGCCGATCGAGCAGTCGATGGTCTCGATTTCAAATTTCGCGACGGGATTCAAGAACGCCAGTTGCTCGTCGCTCGCGGTTTTGTAAAGGATTTCCCACGTCTCGTCCGATTCCATTCGCACCATGGGATGCCCGCCGGCCTTGACCACCTGGCGAAAAACCTCGAGGGCCAGCGGCTCCGCCACAGCCGGCGCATTGATCCGCACCAGTTGTCCCCGGGTGACCCCGACGCTGTAGTTCACCAATACTTCCGCTAGTTTTGCAAGTCGTGGATCGCGCATGGCGGGGAGTATAATCGAAATCCGAAACCAGAAACCAGAATGCCGAAGGTCCCGGCGCGCCGGGACCTTCGGCATTCTGGTTTCCGGTTTCTGGTTTGAGATTTTGTCATCCACACTCCCCCAAGGTAAACTCCGCCCATGCCCGCCCCCGTCCCATGCGCGATCGTGATCTTCGGCGCCAGCGGCGATCTCGCCCAGCTCAAGCTCATCCCCGCCGTTTACGAACTCTGCCGCGAGCGACTCGTCAGCGATCGTTTCGTTCTCGTCGGATACGCGCGATCCAAGGAGAAGAAAGACGGCACGCCCCTGACCGATGAGCAATACCGTAAAGACTGCCACGACGCGATCAAACAAAACGCCCGCCGCCAGCCCATCGATGAATCCGTCTGGAAACGCATGGAGCCGAACATCTTTTATGTTTCGGGCGGATACGACTCGGCGGAGGATCACGCGCGTCTGGCGGCAAAGCTGGAGGAACTGGACAAAACGCACGAGACCGGCGGCAATCGCCTGTTTTACATCTCCACTCCGCCGGAAGTGTTTGAAGGAGTCATTTGCCGGCTCGGCGAGCGGATGAAATCCAAGGTCGGCGACGACACCGCCGGCTTCGAACGCATCATCATCGAAAAGCCCTTCGGACGAGATCTGCTGACCGCCAGGCATCTCAACCGCATCTTGCACCAGAATTTCGAGGAAAAGCAGGTTTTCAGGATCGACCACTATCTGGGCAAGGAAACGGTCCAGAACCTCATGGTGATGCGTTTCGCCAACTCGATTTTCGAGCCGATCTGGAATTACAAGTACATCGATCACGTTCAGATCACCGTGAGCGAAACCCTCAGCGCCGATGACCGGGCGGGTTATTACGACCAAAGCGGCGCGACCCGGGACATGATCCAGAACCACCTGTTTCAGCTCATGGCCCTGGTGGCCCTGGAGCCGCCGGCGGCGCTGGATTCCATCAGCATCCGCGACGAGAAGGTGAAGGTCTATAAATCCATCCGGCCGATGGAAGCGCGCTTGATCGATTCCCACGCCATCCGCGGCCAATACGGCCCCGGCCAATATCAGGGCAAATCGGGCATGAAATCGACGGCCGGCTATCTGAAAGCGCGCGGGGTCGCCCCCAATTCCCGCACCGAAACCTTCGCGGCCATCAAACTCTTCATCGACAATTGGCGATGGAGCGGCATGCCGTTCTATCTTCGCACCGGAAAATGCCTGCCGGAAAAACTCAGCGAGATCGTCGTCCGCTTCCGCTCGCCGCCGCTGACCCTTTTCCAGAAGCAATGCGACACCGTTTTTCCGAACGATTTAATCATCCGCGTTCAGCCGGAAGAGGGAGTCAGTTGGCGGCTCAACGGGAAAGTGCCCGGCGGAGCAATGGTCATCAAATCCGTTGCCCTGGACTTCCTGTACGAAACGACATTCAAGGCCGAGCCGCCCGAGGCTTATGAACGGCTCCTGTACGATTCGCTGCTGGGCGATCAGACGCTGTTCATTCGCGGCGACGAAGCCGAAGCCGCCTGGCAGGTCATCGACCCGATCGAGGAAGCCTGGGCGCGCAGCAACACCGCCCCGCAGCAATACGCGCCAAACACGTGGGGCCCAAAAGCGGCGATGGATTTGATCGAGTTGGACGGCCGTCGTTGGCTCCATTCCAGCGCGGATGAGGAGCCGATCGTGGCGTGTTCGCTGTAGCGTTTCCAAGCCCAGGGATGGCCATCCCCGGGCTTCCGCCCGATGAAATGCCGCGTGCTTGGCTATCGATTGCCGCCGGCGGGCGCGCCGCCACCCGGTCTGGCCGCCGCTTCTTCCGATTCAATCGCGTTCTGCGAGGGATTGGTCGCGGGGTTGCCATTCCAGACCGCCTGTCGATTCGCGCGCGCCTTGTCCACGCTCGCCAGAAGCTGCGCGCCACGCTCCGACGCAAAAAATTCACCGGCGGCCTGGGTAAAGAGCCGGCCCGTGTCCTTCAATTGCGACAGCGTGAGGTGCCGAATCGAGGCCTGCGCGTTCACTTCATATATGATGTCCAGGGCGCCAAATCGTTTCGACACCCACCCCGAAAACCGGTAGGGCGAATGCCGGCCGCCGTTTAGGGTGTTCTGCGTGACCGTGAGCCTGTCGGTCACGAATTGCCGCGTGATGATCTTCTGAAACGCCTCAATACATGCGAGCCGATCCGGCGGATCTCCGCTCACTTCAACGCGCTGGAGGTGCTGGCATTCCTGCGACTGTAGGCCGTGCAACTCCAGCACCAGGTCAATCCTCCCGCCGGCCAGGACCCGGCTTTGCAGCCAGTCGGCGTAGGCGATGCTGATGGGGTAGTTGGCGACGGCGCGAAAGCTCCCCGCAAAATTCTGGTTCGAGTCGGCGGTGCCGTCGGGGTCCAGCATGGGGATGATGAGAAACACGCACTGGTCGCGCAGGGCCTTTGCCTTTTGCGAATCGCCCAGTAGAAATTCAATGCACCCCTGGCAGGCCCACATTGCATCGGGGCAGAAGGCTTGTTCCCCTCCGCAAATGATCACGCAGGGTTTGGTTTTTTGCGAAGCGTCGTCGGTTGCGCCGATCTGAACAACTCTTATCGGCCGGCCTTCAGGCGTCTTGCCCAGGTCGATCACTTTCGCCGACGGACTGGCGGCGATGCCGTCAATGAATTTAGCGCTGTAAGCCGGCGGATACGGCACGCGCCCGGCGATATACACCGAATCGACGGTGAACGCCTGCGTCATCTTGAAATGACGATTGTTCACCAGCGAAGAATCCTTGATGTAATGCCAGGTTTGTTCGTCGGTGGCGGGGATGCCGATTCCGCGGCGGTAGGTCGGCGCGGACACGTTGAGAGGTCCTGTGGCGAAGGTGGCCGGATCATTCAAATCAGGAGCTTCGCCATACACCGGCGTGAGTGTTGCCCACATTTCGAGCCCGGACCTGGAATTTGGAGCCAATTGCACATCGATGGTCACGGTCTTTCCGGCCACGCCTTTGAGGCGAAACATCCACCAGTTGAGACTGACCTGCTGTCCGTCGAGTGTGATGCGGACGTGGTTGGGAGAATCCACCACCGCGTCAACGGGTGTGCCGCAATCAAAATCGGTATCGACGGTAATCCCCGGGGCCTGGGCCGCCGACGGCGAAGTCGCCGGCGCCTCGGGAGCGGCGGATTGCTCGGCCGCCGAGGCGTGCAGGCCGATCCAAACGCCCGTGGGAACCAGGACCATCAGCCCAATCGCCGCCGCCACGAATTTCACTCTCAACGCCAGTAACATGTGATTGACTCCTTGTGCGACGTGAGTCGCCGATGTCGTTGCCGCGCCGGGGAGACAGGACGCCCTAAGCGCCGGCGGGGCGGCATGTGTGGTGCGCTCGGAAAGCAACGTGATCGCAACCCCCGCCGCCGGCAGCAATACTCCGCGCACCATCATGAGCGACCGCAATTTTTCCAGTGCTTTGGCGACGCGTTTGCGCGCCGCGTCTTCCGATACCCCCAGCGCGTCGCCGACTTCCGACATGCTCTTCTGCTGATAAAACCGCAGCAGGACGGCCTCGCGATCCGCGCTCCTGAGCCGTCCCACCGTTTCTTCCAGAACCGGCGCGATATCCTCCCAGGTTGATTCCGCAATCGCTTCCCGGCTCTGGCTCGTCATGATCGCGGCCCGCCTTTCCCGTTTTTGCCGCCGATTTTCTTCCCGCAAAATATTGGATGCGCAATAGCGCGTGACTTTGAACAGCCATCCATTGAGTGTTGAAGTTTTCAATTTCTTTGCCCGCTACGACAGCACCAGAAAGACCGCCTGGGTGACATCTTCCGCCCACTCCCGGCGATGAACCAGCCGCAATGCCGCCGAATAAATCCAATCGCCATGAAGCGAAACCAGTTCCGCAAACGCCTCCTGTGAGCCGGTGTCGGCGTATTGCTGAAGGAGTTCCAGGTCGGTCATGGCGGTCATTCTAAATGGATAAATAGCCGCCGACGAGAAAAGCGGAATGAAAAAAGGAGATAAGGTTGGCGGAGCCGATGCCTATTTCTGCTCATCCTCTTCGCCATCCGGCGCGATGACCACCGTCCCGGCAACCATGTCCCCCACGCGCTGCCGAAGCGGCGAAATGAGCACCGTCAGCAGCGGCAACGCCAGGGCGACATCGATGATCCGCAGCAGATTCCGCAGCACCATCGCCATCGGACGGGGCGACCCGCCATCGGGGCCGACCACGCGAAGGCCGAAGGCCATCTTCCCCAGACTTTGCCCGCAGATCAGCTCCGCCGCCGTCGTGTGCAGCAAATACGCCAGCGTCGCCAGCTCCGTAAGGTCCTGCAAAGATTTGGCATCGACGCTGGCCAAAGGATTTGCCGGGTTGGCCGGATGAATGATGGCCACGACCGCCAGGATCGGCGCCAGATCGACCAGCCCCGCGACGAATCGCACGCCCAGCGGGGCAAGGTGCGCCTTGGCATCCCGCGCTTCACCGGACGGCGGAACAACCCGCGCGGAAAGTTGCCGTTGCCGCGCCGCCGCCATCGCCGCCGCCGCCACCAGCACCGCATCGCCGCCGATCCAGGGCATCAGCGGAATCGCCGGCGGCTTGGGGTTGGCGACGACGCTCATTGTCGTCGCCGGCGGAAAAGATTCCGGGAACGCCTGCAAGCTGAAATCCTGCTCGATCTGTTGATCGCCGGCATAGGCGATCCAGCGCAGGTTCCCGAACGCCTCCACAAGCGTTTGAGAAGCAATGTCGGAGGGAAGGGTCGTCGGCACTTGCAGCGGAAGACGGTGGAGAAAATCGTCGCCGATCAGAATCTCGCCCGCCCCACCCGCGCCAGTGCGCGTCGTTGGCCGGCTGGTGGGCGGCCCCCCGGCCAGCCATAGCACCGCCCGGTCGTTGATCGTCAGCAACTTGAAATTGTCCAACTCCGCCGGAGCGTTCACCAGGGTCGGCCGGGTCCATTCATTCTGGCTGGTCAGCGCGCTCACGCTGAGCCGCCCATCGCTGCTCCGCCACGCCAGCATCGGCAGTTGTTTCACCACCGCCAGCGACATCTGGGCCGGATCGTCGGTCACATCGTCGGGGAGCAGGTGGGCATCAATCCATTTACCGTCGGCGAAATGGCAGACGAGCAACCGCGGCTCGGTCGGCTGCGTGGTTGCTTCGGTCGTGGAAGTCGTCGCCGCCAAATCCGCCTGGGTGCTCGCCGGCGGATTTGTCCAACCGCGCACCACCGCCCACACGGCGTCGGAATCGCAAGCGATCGCCAGCATCACCTGGCCTTGGGACGGCGTGGGGCCGGTCCGGATGTCCGTGCCATCGGCGATTTCCCACTGCCCGTTTTGCAGCACCGCCAGCAATTCGTCGTTGCTCGTGGCGATGCTGACCACGCGCTGGCCGATCGACGGCATCGGCGACCATTCGTCGTTGCCGGACCACCTTGGCCGCCACACGATCGTCGTCTGCGCGTAATTCCCGTCCGGGCCTTTGCCGACATGTGCAACCCAGAAATGGTGATCACTCCCTTCCGCCATCAGGTCCCGGTGCTTTGGCGCGGGCGCAATCGAGAGCGACGGCGCGTTCGATGCCGCAGGCGCGTTTGACGCCGCAGGCGCGTTCGACGCCGCAGGCGCGTTCGACGCCGCAGGCGCCGCCTCTAGCGTCGGCGGCGACAGCAACACCATCAGCCATCCCAGGAACCTAACGGACGCTTTCTTCATCGAGTTGAATCACCCTCACCCCCGAGTCGCCAAGCTTGGACGGGTCCGGCATCCGGTAAGTCGCCGCGCTCGGAAATCCATTATGAGACAGGCTCATGTCGCTCAGGTCGAACGACATTGTCGTGCCCGAAAGCGGAAAAAACAAATCGTAATGCGTTGCCATCGTCGGCCATTGGCTCGGGTCGGTCTTTGCCGTCTCCACCCGCTCGAACTTCGACAGCCGCGCCCACAGCGCCACCCGGCCCTTGGCATCGAACAGCATCACGCGATTCGGCAATAGCGTCTGCCGGTCGTACCAGATCTCCTTCAGCGCCGCCCAGTGGTCAGGGGTCTGAATTTGCCAATCGATCATGTACGCGTCGGACGCGCTGTTGAATCGCATCACCGGCGCCGGCAGGCGAAGCAGGTCCGCGTCCAACGGCCGGATGCCAAGCACTTCCATCACCATGTCCGGCCGGACCGGAATCTCCGCCTCATTCACCTTTTCCAGATCAGAGTATTTGCCCCACCAGAAAACCTGGTCATGCTTCTCATACAGCCAGAACCGCGCTCCATCGGAGCCCATCTCGAAGAGGTCCGCGACCTCGTTCTTGGCGGTCAGCTTCATCTGATTGGGCCCCGTGAACAGCAGGTTGCCGTAGCCGTCGATGTGCGTCGTCTTGTTCTTGGGGCGATCGACGATCGCCGCTTCAAAACGCTCCCGGGCCCAAAGCGTGGGCAGCTTTTGGTTGTTCTCATTCACGCGCTCGACGAGCTGGCCCAACGTCAGCGTATCGCCGAAATATCCCACCTGCGGCGGCGGCGAAGAGTTGCAGGCGCCCAATCCCAGCCCCGCCGCCGCAAAGACCGCCTTCGCGCCCAGCCTCATAAATCCCCGTTGAGAATCTCACCCAGTTGTTGGCTCACCTCGCCCACCTTCTGCTCGTCGAGCCGGGGATTCACCAGGTCCATCAGTTCCTCCCGGCCCTTGAATCGAACGGACCAGATTTCCTTCTCCCCTTCATGGCGCGTCGATTCGTAAGCAATCCTCCGCTTGCGCATCAGGATCAGGCCCAGCACAAACCGGAAATCTATTTTTCCCGGCTCCGCCGCATCCGCCAGCCGCTCGAACAGCTCGCACAGCACATCATCATCCACAAACACATTCTTCCGGGCCGTCGGCTCAAGCAGCGTGTTTTGCCAGAACCCGAGCAAACCGCCCTTGTCGAAGCTCTCCCAGCAGGCCAGGCACACATCCAGCCGCTCCATCGCCACCGGCGTCTCGCGCACCGCCGCCATCAGCTTTTCCCCCGGCTCAACAACCCGGCCGCACACGTGGCATTTGCCTTCCGCCTTGGCGATGGCGTAGCCACCGGTTGCCAGCGGCTTGCCTGATGGGCTCGCGTTCATGCAAAACCTCCCTGCATCAATGGACAACGAACTGCCGGACATCCGTTCCGCCCGGCCCAATTTCAAATTTCACCGGCTTGCCGCATCGCGGACATCGCCCGCAATAAGCCGTTCCTTCGGCGTTGCGATAAATTCTCTGATAAACCGAGCAGCAAGCAAACAGCACGCTCAAAAACGGCCGGGCTTGCGGCGAAGCGTTTTCCTTCTTCACATCGCTCATGGCGCTATCCGAACGACAAAAATGTAATCCCGATGTAATCGGGGTTGCATTTCATGTTCTCAGCTTTGCGAAACCCGCTCCCGGATTCTCGGGATCACTCGCTTCATCAGCGCCGTAGCCCGAGATAGAAGCCGCTCGCAGGTTTCCTCGATCTTCCGCCGCCTCTCGGCATCGGCCATGTCCGACAGGTTCACGCGCACGTTATAAAGCGCCACCCGCGTCGTCGCCATCGCCAGCTCGGCGCAAGCCGCCAGGTCCGACAGCAGACGGGGGTTAACAGCCTCCACAATCGCGTCCGCCAAACCAATCATTTCAACCGCCGTTATCGCCATCGATTCCGGGACTTGAATGCAAAGCAGCGATGCCGCGGCGATGCTCGATTCCCGATTCGGAGAATCCGCCGGCAGTTTCCGCGCCGCCGTCAGCGCTTCATACGCCGATTGATCTTCCGCCAAAAACCCCAGCATCATTTCCCGTCCGCGATGGAACACCGCCAGCGCGCTTTGCAGCTTCGGCAGGTGCGATTCCAAACCCTTCTTCCCGACGCTGTAATTCACGACCATTTCCCCCATCGCCGCCGCCAGCGCCCCGGCCAGCGCCCCGGCGCTTCCCCCGCCGGGCGTCGGCTGCTTCGCCGCCGCCGCTTCCAGAAACTTTTCGATGCTCGTCGTCTGGTCGTGCAAAATATTCTCCCTATTTCCCCCCCACATCATGCCGCACGCCCCGAGGCGTCAGATCGATCGCCGGGAATGATTCATAAACGTTCGGACCCGGATGAATATCGACGATCTCCGGAGCCGGCGTGCACACCGTCACCACGCAATGCCCCAGCCGCGTCCGCCCCAGTTCCTGCACCTGCCCCAGCGTCACCGCATTGATCCGACCGCTGAATCCCTCGTGATAATCGTAACCCAGGGCGAACAATTCCTCCGTCGCCGCGATCTGGGCCTGTTGCTCGGGCGTCTCCGTTTCCAGCGCATACGCGGTCGTGATCATGTCCTTGCAGCGAGTGAACCAATCCGCCTGGATGTCCGCCTCGGTGCCCTGAAGCCGCGCCATGTTCTGCAGGATCGCCCCCGTGACCTTGTTCACGTTGCGCGGATCGCACGCGGCATACACCACAAAATCGCCCTCCAGTCCCCGGCTCCGCCCAGGCACGTTCTGCGACGCCGCCTCATACGACCATCCCTGCCCGCGCAGCGTCTCGAAAATATAACCCGTTGGATACCCATATCCCCCGGTGAGGCACTGCGCAACGATCAGCCCCGCCTCGTTCGGCTCGCCAAGGCGGCTGTGAGATTCAAATCCAATCACCACCCCCGCCAATTCCTGCTCGGTCTTTTGCACCGCCACGCGATCGACCACAACCGTCGGCTTCGCCGGCGACGCCGCCGGCTCATCGGGCCCCGCCGCCTGCTTCGGCGGCAACGGCAACTGGCCCCCGCTGAAATATTTCCGCGCCATCGCCACCGCCGTGTCATTGTCCACGTCGCCAAAAATCGCGATCACCCGCGGCGCCGTCAGGATCGTCTTCTGGTACCACGACTTCAAATCGCCCGCGCTCAATCGCGAGACGTTCGCGCTGCTTCCCAGCGGGGTGAATTGATATGGCGAACCCTTCGGACCGAAAAACTGCTGCTTGAAATACCGAAACGCCTGCCCATCCCACGACGCATCCTGCCCCGCGATTTGCGCCAGCGCCCGAGCTTTCATCTCGGCCACCTGCGCCGGATCGAACGCCGGATGGTTCACCACGTCGCCGTACACCTCCATCGTCCTGGCGAAATCGTCCCGCGTGCAGGTGACCTCCCAATACCAGGTGTTATTCCCGCAGGTCGTTTTCAAATCGCCGCCGGTCAGATCGAAAAAATCCGCGATCTGCTCCGCCGTCCGCGTTTGCGTCCCTCGCGGCGCCGTCGCCATCGCCAATTGCCCCAAACCATTGTTGGACGCATTCTCCGCCGTGATTCCGCCCAGCGCGAACATACTGATGCTCACCAGCGGCGTCGTGGTAATCCGCCGGTGCAGAACGATCAGCCCATTGTCCAACACGGTCTTGGTGATGGCGCCGGCGACTTGCCCGCTGTTGGCCCCCGTCGCCACCGACGGCGATGTCGTCGCTTCACCGCGCAGCAAATCCTCCGCCTTGGGAAGACCCGCCGCCCCCACCGCCTCGCGCGGCAGCATCACCGTCGTCAAGAGCCGCCCCTGATCCAGGTATTCCCGCGCCGCTTCATGCAATTGCGCCGGCGTCACCGCCCCGATCCGCTTCACATATTCATCGCTGAAATGCGCATCGCCGGTCCCGAGAAAATCGGTCCCCATCGTCGCCGCCACATCCTGCGACGTCTGCAATTCCTTCAAGTGCGCGATCTTGATCTGCGCCGCCGCCCGACGCATTCGATCCTCGTCTATTCCCTCCGCCTTGATCTTTTCAATGTCCTCCAGCACCGCCTGCGTCGCCTGGGCGACCTTGCCGGCGTCCAGCTCCATCTCGATATCGAATGACCCCAAGACATACGGCGGCGTATCGTCCTCACAGATCAGCCCGTGGCACAATTGCCGGCGATCGCGGATGTCCTCCACCAGGATCGAACTCTCCCCGCCCCCAAGGATTTCCGCCAGCAAATCCAGCGCGTACATCTGCGCGTCCGTCTCACGCACCGACGGAAACGCCAGGTTCAGCCTCGCCTGACCCAGCCGCGGAAACGTCGCCACGATCGTCCGCGGCGCCAGCACCGGCGGCTCGGCCGCGATGTCGTGCGAAAACGCCCGCCCAGGCTTGGCATCCGACAAATACCCCCGCATCGTCTTCAGCATCTCCTCCGGATCCAGATTCGCCGCCACCGCGAAGACCATGTTGTTCGGCTGATACGCCATCTTGTAATAGCTGTACACATCGTCCCGCGACAGACCCTGGATGACTTCCTGATATCCGATCACCGGCACGCGCGCGGGGCTGACCTGATAGCGGTTCTCCTGCATGAGCTGGTAGAAAACCATGTCCGGATTCCCCTTGTTCCGCTCCAGCTCGCGCTGCACCACCTGGTATTCCCGCGTGTATTCGGGATAAGTGATTTTGGCCCCCAGCATCCAACCCGTGACCAAATCCGCCGCCTGCGCGAAATGCGCCGTCGTGGTATTCACGAAAAACGCCGTGTGATCGTACGTGGTGTAAGCGTTGGAATCGTTGCCGATCTGCTGAAGAAGCTGCTTGTTCTGCGTCTCCGTGCGCCGCTCGCTGCTGCCGCCGGCGACCAGATGTTCCAGAAGATGGCTCAGCCCGCCCCCGAGCCACTGGCCCTCATAAACCCCGCCGGTTTCGCAATACCCGCGCACCGCCGCCACCGGCGAAGCCACCCGCTTGCAAATGACCACCGCCCCATTCCGCAGCACCGAAATAATCTCATCCGGACCGCTGACGATCCGGTAAGCCTCCACCCCGTAGCCCGGCATGGCTGCTTTGTTCTGAAGAAGTTCCCCGCCCCCGCCCGACGGCTGTGTTTGCGCCCCGGCGCGCGCGCAAAGGAAGGCCAGGGCCAAACCAGAAACCAGAAACCAGAATGACGAATCAAATCCGAAACCCGAATGACCGACGCAAAGACGTGCAGCGTTTAGGGCATTCTGGTTTTGGACATTGATTCTGGTTTCTGGTTTCGTCATTCTGGTTTCGGATTTCTGGTTTCCCCGCAGGGGCGTCGTTCTGGTTTCGGATTTCGGGTTTGCTTGACACGGATTTGATTCGTCATTCGGGTTTCGGATTTCGGGTTTCAGCGCGGCTAGCGCGCTTCGTCGTCCTGCTCGATCTCGTTCAGATACGTCAGCGCCCGCTCCAGCTCCCCCTTAAGATGACGCACCCGCAAAAGGCTCTTGACGCGCGTGACCAGCTCGAACTTGTTCACCGGCTTGCTGACAAAATCATCCGTCCCGCATTCCGTCGCCTGCTCGATATCCCCCAGCTCGTTCAGCGCGGTAACCATCAAAACCTGAATGTCCTTGGTCTTGGCATCTCCCTTGATTCGCTTGCAAACCTGGAACCCGCTCATCCGCGGCATCATGATGTCCAGCAGAATCAAATCCGGCTTATACGCCGCCACCTTCTCCAAAGCCTCCAACCCATCGGCCGCGGTGACAATCTTCACCGGCAGACTCTCCAAAAACGCCTGGAGAAGTTCCACATTCTGCTGATTATCATCCACGATAAGGACCGTGGACTGCGGCAGAAAGGTTTCGGAATTGATATCGGGCGCCGGGGCGGGGGCCGAATTCTGTTCCGTCATGGAAGAACTCCCTCAGGCAGCGGCAGGCGAAGCCTCCGCAGCGGCAGTTACAACACCTGCGGCGACGAAAAACGACTATACGATCCGGGCTACATTTAGTAAAGGTTAACCCCACCCGCCTGGCGGGGCACCAGGGTAATCGCACGTCGAATTATCCCCTCTCCCCTGACCTCGGCGAGCATGGTCGAGTCGTAATCCGGGGAGAGGGCCAGGGTGAGGGGAACCACGCGGCGATGGTCGCACTTCACTTCATGCACTACAACTACTGCCGGATTCACCAGACGCTCCGCGTCACACCGGCGATGCAAGCCGGTCTGACCGATCATGTTTGGGAGATTGAGGAGTTAGTGGCGCTTTTGGATTGACGCGAGATTCAGCCGCGCGCAAGAACCAACTTCATGTCGTCTGATTTTGCTTTGGTAAGCGGCGACGAACCGTCGGGTGCTGTGGCGTTGGCGTCCGCGCCAGCTTCAATCATCGTGCGCGCCATCTCGATTCGATCTAAATCCGATGCCATCTGTAGGACCGTGCAACCACCTTCGACAATGCGGTCGTCGCCAGATGCCCCATTGTCCAACAAAAACCTGACGATTTCCGCTTGATTTCCCCATACGGCTTGGCTCAGAGGAAGCCAGCCTTGAATAGTCCAAGGATGGCGGATCAGGCGCGGGTCTTCTCGCACCAAATCCTTAACCCGTTCGATTGGACCGTCGCGCGCATAGGTTTGAATCTGATAAATCTTCGCGAGGAATTCGAGCGGAAGGTTATTTGGATTCTCATCGGCCAAGAAAGTCGCATCGCGGTTCAATACGGCGCGCATCCCAGGAACATTGTCCAGCATAGCAGCGGCACGGAATGCGAAAAGGTTGTCCCATTTGCCCATAGCGTTGTTTCCAGTGAACTACCGATAAAGCTCCGCAGCGGCATAAATTCTTGCAAAATTACTGCAAAAACTCAAACTGACCCACTACCGTTAATCAGGCAGAATAAATCTCCAAGTTTTCCGCCCCGCGTCACCCTGCCAGTGGCTCGCGGTGGCGAACTGTTCAAGATAACCCGTTCATGAGTAGTCGAAATAACCCGATCAACGGGCGAAGTCCGCGCGCTGCCCCAAGGCGTTCATCCACGTAACCCTTTTTTCAGGTAATGCTTTAAGGATTGAATTGTCCATTCGCCTGCGGCTGGTTTGCCGTTTGCTCTGTGGCGTCCTTTGGACGAACGGAAACCAAGTGGGAAGGAAAGGGAGAAAATGTATCAGGGTAATGCCGGAGACGCTCTCTCGATTTTTAACGGGCAATCTTCAAAAATCTCGAACAGAATTTCAGGCTCGGCCGCTTGGCTCGCCTTGGCTATCGTGCTGGCACTCGACATGACGGCCCGCGCTGGCAGTATCAGCGGTTCGCAATCCCTGACGACGGCTCCTGGAACAACAAATCTCACCACCCAGGGGACTGATGACTGGGCGGTTTGGGGTAGCACGTCCAACCAAACGGAAGGAAGCACGACGCCTTACGATGAGAAAAATGTAGCCACCCACGACATTCTGGGTATGACGCTCTATGGTGGGCTAAGCATTACCGATACGACCGACCGGACGGACCAGCCTGGCCTGTTCACATGGAGCGACGGTACGAACACCCCGAATCAGAGTTCGGCAATCCCTATGCTTATGCAGGCCTACCCGCCGGGCGGCAGCTCCACCGATGGGCCGGCGATCGGCACCGGGTTTCAGTTGACATTTGCCGCGAGCAACACCCTTTCCAGGACGCTCATTCTCCAGTTGGGTTATGTGGATGTGAACGCCACGGTCACGGCGTCGCTGAGCGATGGCTCAGCAACGGAGTACACCAATACCGTCTCGTCCACGAGTAGCGCCAGCGCCGACTTTGCAATCGAAACGATCACGTACCAGGCCAATTCCCCGGGGCAGACCCTGACCGTTGATTATTACACAACCGCAAACAATGGCGCCTACGACAACATTGCAATCGAGTCCGCGTCACTATCGGCCGTTGCGGTGCCGGAGCCCGCGTCGCTCGCCCTCCTGGCCGTCGGCGTGATCGGCTTGCTGGTCCGCCCCCGCCGTCGCTGCGCGTGATCCTGTTGCATGAATGAATCTCAAGATTTTTCCCTTGCAAAGCCAACGGAAGTTAGGTAAATGTTTGGACAAGTTCGGGCCAGCATCGGGCTGCTCCTGCGCTCGCGCTTCGCCCTATTTGGGCTACTTCCATGCAAATGACAAATGACCCCCGATGTAATCGGGACCTTCGGCAATGACAGATGACGAACGACAAATGACCATTGCAATCCCATGCTCCAGGACCCGCACTCTTTCTACTTTCAACTGTCTACTGTTCTACCCTCTCGCGGAGCGCCCCCCACCCCCCTCCCCCCCAAATGGGATATTCTGGGATACATTGCGACATTTTTTTGACGCCGAGGAATAAGCGGCGTCACTGCTGACTCCCTCAGTCATGTCCCCTTTTCCCCATTTTCGCGGATCATTTCACGGCTTTTTCCGGCTTCACCAACTCGATCTCGTGCGAGTAGCTGGTTCCGCGCCAATCGACTTTCCCGGTGATGCACATCCATACCGCCCGCGCGAGAATCGCCAGCACGAACAGGCCGGTTATGAAAAACCCGGCGGCGTAAATGGCCCGCGCCCCCATCCAGCGGTAGATGATGCCGATCTGAACCGTCATCAATGTCCAATGAATCGCGGCGGCGACGAGCCAGGGGATTCCGTTGCAGATTCCGACGGGGTGGCCGACGCGGTAAGCGCCCCACCCGGCGGCGACGATGGCGGAATAACCTCCGATCAGGATGAACAACATCACGGCCAGGCTGCGCCAGGGCGAGCCGCTGCTGCAGCCGAAAAAGATGCGGCTCCAGCCCTTCATGATGCTCGGCAGGGAATCGTACATCCGAACCGAGCCGAGATCGCTTCCCCATGCGATCCTCGGTCGAAGCCGCGATTGCTTCATTATCCGAGTCAGTGCCATGTCTTCATTGAATTGCGTTTTGACGGCCTCGTGCCCGCCGATCTGATCGTATATTTTTCGGTTGAAGAGCATGTACTGGCCGTTGCCGAAGAAGTAATTGTTGGATTCGGAATTGCTCAGCCCGATCATGTGCGCGCTGCCAATTGCGGCGGAGGCGATCGGGACAAGGGCGGACTCCCAAATCCCATGGGTGTCCTGCCTGAGAATCAGGCTGAGCAAGTCGTATCTTCTGGAGATGGCGACGCGCAGGGTCGTGGACAGGGCCGCGGGTTGCAGGATCACGTCGGAGTCGATGAACAGGAGCCATTGTCCATCCGCGCGCGACGCGGCGCGAAACAGGGCGTGATTCTTTCCCGTCCATCCGACCGGAAGTTCGTCGATATGCAGGACCTTCAACCGAGGGTCGGCCGCGGCCATCTCGTCCATGACCTGACCGGTGGCATCGCTGCTGCGGTCATCAACCGCCAGAACATCAAATTGGGGATAATCCTGAGCCAACACCGAAGTCAGACATTGCCGGATCCGTTCTCCCTCATCCTTGGCCGGAATGATGAGGGTGACCTTCGGCGGGGGCTGGGGAATCGGCTGGGTGGATTTGCGGAGGATATTCATTCGGCGTCGGCTGGATGCCAATGCAATACCAAAAAGGGTCCACAAGCCCGGCCCGGCCGCCAAATAGACGATATAAAGGAGTATTTCCAACCGCATTCAATCGAGCGACAGATTATGCGGATGGATTGGAAGGTTTCAACCTTTCTGATAGCGATCAGCCATCTCCGGATACCTGACGCCATCGGCGACGGCGACGGCAAATCGGTCAAGAAGATGCAGGAAGATGATCGGTTGAATTCTCCGTGACGATCGGCGGCGCTCACTCGAATAGGATAAGGCGCTGCCGCCGCGGACGCCGCCGGCTGGCCCGTCGGCCATCGAACAGGCCGTCGGCAATCGAAAGACTAAAGTTCGCCGCGTGCCGCGGCAAGCGCTAATGAGTTTCGCGCTCAAGCGCGACCTCAACCGTCCTTCACAACCCCCACTGTCCGACCTCCCGCCGAAGGTCCCGTTGAACATCCACCGGCGACGGCCGACCTTTCTGGCAAAAGGAGTGGCGGGTGGGCAGGCCATTCAGTATGGAGCCGTATATTCCGGTCCGCGGCCAAAGCACGGGAAGGTCGGACAAGCGGCGGCTGCGCAGGACGGTTGAGGTCGAGCCTGAGCTCGAAAGTCCTTGGCATTTGCCGCCGGTGGCGACGGCTCAACGCATGGGCTCGCAAAGGCATGTTGGAACATTTACAGGGCAGCCGGCGGCGTCCGCGGCGGCGACGCCTGTTACATTCGAGTAAGCGACTTCGGCCGTGACGAACACCGCAACCGATCATCATCGTCTTGGTTTATTCGCCCTTGTGCCCGCCGATTCAGTCACGCACCCGCCATGTCCAGCACGGCCACGAGCGCCTGCTCCAATTCCTCCGCCGCCGGAATTCCGCGCCGGGCGAGCGGCAGCGAGAACCGGGCATACGCATTGGCGGAGAATGCGAGCCGCAGAAAGAAAATTCCCACGGCCCACGTGCAAAGGCAACGGGAGCGCGACCAGAACGGCCAAGGGAAAAGCTTGACACCCCCGCCGGGCGGTCTAAGATGAGTAAAGATCGCGGGGTAGAGCAGCCTGGTAGCTCGTCGGGCTCATAACCCGGAGGTCGAGGGTTCGAATCCCTCCCCCGCTATTCGATGCAGGAAAAGGACTTGCGATCATGCAAGTCCTTTTTTGTTTGGTATTTGTTTGTATGCGCGTACACTGGCGCGTACACTACCAATGTCAAAGGGACTTGCCGAAGTGATTGGTTCTCCAACCCAAGGAGAGCAAAATGGCAAGTCTCATCAAGCGCACGTGGAAGAACGGACCCGCCTGGTACATCCAGTATTACGTCGGCAATCGGCAGCGCCGCATCCGGGCATCGGACAACTTTCAAATCGCCAAGAAAAAACTCCTCCGCTTTGAGGAGGCGCAGGCCAGCGGCGATGACCTGCCCCTGCCGACGCGCACGCCCATCGCCGAGATCGTCACCGCTTACGTCGAGCACATTCGGCAGATCAAAACTGCCAAATCCGCTCAGACCGACATCTACTATTTGCGCGACGTGTTTGGTCCCATCTGTGACGCGTTGAAAATCAACGGCCGCAAGCGGTCGGTCAGGGCCAAGAAGCGGCCGCCCAAGAGCGAGACCGATCGGCGCACCAAGGCGCCGGTGATCGAGGCCGGCTGTTTCGAGGCGATCAAGACCGCCGACATCGCCGGATTTATTTCCGCGCAGGTGGCTCGGCGCGGTCTAGCGCCCAAGACCGCTAACCGCTACCGGGAAATCCTCATGCGCCTATTCAATTGGGCCATGGAGCAGAAGAATATTCGGCTTCCGAACGACCAAAATCCCGCAGCCAAGGTCGAACGCTACAAGGAGCCGGCGCCGACGATCCGATTCCTGACTCTCAAACAGATCGATGATCAGCTGGAGGCCCTGGCCGACCACGTGAAATACCAAGCGATGGCGGCGGCGCTTATTTACGCCGGCCTGCGCCGGGAAGAGCTTCTGTGGCTCACGCCAGATGATATTGACTGGTCCAGCGGCCAATATGGCTTGATCCGGATACGGGCCAAGACTATCAGCGATGAATTCTGGCAGCCTAAAACGAAGGTAAACCGGGCAGTACCCATCAGTTCCCGCCTGCGTCACTATCTCGACAAGTGGCGGCTTAAGCGCAGCGAGCGTACTTGGTTCTTTCCAAACTCCGCGGGTGGGCGCTATGACCCGGATAATTTCAGTTCGGACCTACGCGCGCTCAACACGGCTAAGGGGCTCCACTGGACGTGCCTCGAATACCGTCACACCTTCGGTAGCCAGCTCGCGATGAAAGGGGAGAGCCTTTACAAGATCAGTAAGTTGATGGGCAACTCCCCAGAAATCTGCCGACGGCACTACGCCGCGCTGATTCCCGAAGAGATGGGCGATTCTGTGGAATTTACCGTGTCCCATCAATACGCTCGGCGGGAACAGCAGACTACATCAGCGTGACATTTCACGCCGCATGCCCTGATTAGACAAAGTAGTCCTGAAGCGGCGCCAGTATCCTCGCACCTCGCGCTGGCCGCCAAACGAAGCGCTCGGTACACTCTCGCAGTAATGCCCGGCGGCAGCCATTTCGTTATCATCCGAACACCTCCGGTCAGGCACATGGCTCCCAGGTGTTGAGCGCCCTTGCCGCACAGGGGAGGAGATGGCGGCAGCGGAACATGACTCCATACCACAGCCAATATTGGGCGCACTTGCTCACGCTGAAAGGCGCGGCAGGCACAATTGAAAGCCTGTCTCGTTCCATAGCCAACTCACGCGTTGACCTGAACCCGCATCAGGTGGATGCCGCACTTTTCGCGTTGCGGTCTCCCCTGTCAAAGGGCGTTATTCTTGCCGATGAAGTCGGCCTAGGAAAAACGATTGAAGCCGGAATCGTGATCGCGCAGAAATGGGCGGAACGGCGTCGGCATGTTCTGCTCATCGTCCCGGCGATATTGAGGAAGCAATGGCAGCAAGAGCTTGAATCTAAATTCTACTTGCCGACTTCCGTCCTCGATTCCCGGATCTTCGCAAACGCCCAGGCCGAGGGAATAACCAACCCATTCGATCAAAGAGATCGGCTAGTAATTTGTTCTTACCAATTCGCAGCGGCCAAGCAGGCCGAGCTTGCCCAGGTGCCGTGGGATATTGTCGTCATCGACGAAGCTCACCGACTGCGAAATGTGTTCAAGGCGTCCAACAAAACGGCCAACGCCATCGCCCAAGCGATCGGAACTGTGCCGAAATTGCTTCTCACCGCCACGCCCCTCCAAAACTCGCTGATGGAATTATACGGGCTGGTCAGCGTCATTGATCCACACGTGTTCGGCGATGCGGCGTCGTTTCGCGAGCAATTCGTTCGCGCGCCCGACGAGCGGGAGCGCAACGCGAACCTACGCGGCCGACTCCAGCCGCTTTGTGTTCGCACGCTTCGCAAACAAGTGATCGAATACATCCCCTTCACACGCCGCGTTCCGGTAACACAGGAATTTATTCCCGGAGACGATGAACATGTCCTCTACGAAAAGGTATCGGCCTATCTTCAACGGGAAACGCTCATCGCTCTGCCCGCCAGTCAGCGGCAACTCATTACGCTTGTGCTCCGAAAGCTTTTGGCCTCATCCACTTTTGCAATCGCCAGCACGCTCCGGGGGTTGATCGCCCGCGTTGAGCGCATTGCCGAGGGCGAAAACATCAATCTTCTCGACGAGGACGACCTTGAGGGCTTGGACGAACTTGAAGAAGAATGGGAATCGGAAGGGACCGAGACTGAAGCCAAGATCGATCCGAAACTCTTGCGGGAAGAGCTCGCCCAACTTCGCCAATTCGCGGCTCTGGCGGATGGCATCAAAACCAACGCCAAGGGCAACGCACTACTCCCAGCATTGAAGGTTGCACTCGGCAAGGCAGAATCTCTCGGTGCCCTTCGCAAAGCGATTATCTTCACCGAGTCCCGGCGTACCCAGCAATATCTTTTCGACCTTCTGTCCGCCAACGGATACGAAGGGCAACTGGTGCTGATAAACGGCACCAACGCCGACCCGCATTCCAAGGCCATTTATGAACAGTGGCTCGCCCGCCACGGTGACGACGGCACAGTCATCGGCTCCCGCGCCGTGGACATGAAGGGCGCAATCGTTGAACACTTCAAGGATCGCGCTTCGATCATGATCGCGACCGAAGCTGCTGCCGAGGGGATCAATCTGCAATTCTGTTCGCTGGTGGTGAACTATGACCTGCCCTGGAATCCGCAACGGGTTGAGCAGCGGATCGGCCGGTGCCATCGCTATGGCCAAAAACACGATGTGGTCGTTCTGAATTTCTTGAACAAGCGCAATGAGGCCGACCAGCGCGTCTATCAGTTACTCAGCCAGAAATTCCAGCTTTTCGGCGGCGTCTTCGGCGCCAGCGACGAAGTGTTGGGTGCCCTGGAATCCGGCGTCGATATCGAACGCCGAATCGCCCAGGTCTATCAATCCTGCCGCACGTCCGGTGACATCGCCGCCGCGTTCGACAAGCTGCAGGCCGAATTGGACGAGCAGATTCAGGCCCGCATGGCCCAAACGCGCGAAAAGTTGCTCGAACATTTTGATGAAGACGTTAGCGCTCGCCTACGGATCAATCGGGATAAGACTTTGGAAAGCCTGTCGGGTCGGGAACGCTGGCTCTTGGAATTAACCCGTGCCGAGTTAAGAACTCAGGCCCGCTTCGACGATCATCAGCCCCGCTTTCATTATGATGGCTCCGATTCCCATCGCGGCTGGTATCACTTCGATTGGAAACAGGCCGAGGCCAACGGCGATATCTTCTATCGTCAGGATCATCCGCTGGCCGTCCGCTTAATTCAGGATTCCCTCGGCCGAAAACTGCCGGTCGCCAATATCTCCCTTGATTACGCCGCCCACGGCTCCGTCGTCAGCGTGTTGAAACCCCTCATCGGCGTATCGGGTTGGCTCGAAGCATCCAAATTCGTGGTGGAATCGCTCGAATCCGAAGAATTTATCATCCTGTCGGCCGCGACGGACAATGGACGAGCGCTCGACGAAGAAGTCTGCCGGAAATTGCTGCTCCTGCCGGCCACCGTCGGACCGGCTTCCGGGACGCCTATCGACTTGTCCCCTATCCGCGATTCCGCCGTCGGCGTGCGGCTCAGGGAGATCGAAGGCCGCAACGCGCAATTTTTCGACGAGGAAGTCCTCAAACTCGATCGCTGGTCGGACGACCTCAAAGAGGGTCTTGAACGGGAGATCAAGGAGATTGACAAGCAGATCAAGGAGGCCCGTCGTGCTGCCGCCCTGGCCGCGGCTTTGCAGGACAAGCTGGCGGCGCAGAAGTCGATCAAATCGCTGGAGTCAGATCGAAACGCAAAACGCCGTGACCTGTTTACCGCCCAGGATGCGATCGACGCAAAGCGCGACGGATTGATCGGCGACATTGAAAAGCAGTTGACACAACGGCATAGAGTCGAGCCGCTCTTTTGCATTCGCTGGAAGATTGAATGAGAAAAGTTGACCGTCCGTCGCCAGGACGCGACAATACGGTAAATGTTCGGGTTTGGCGGTGCGCCATGTATCGGGTTTGGCTTTCAATTTGGAGGTTCGTCGATGGATAAAACTCAGAAAATTGAGCAACTTCTAGAATGCCTCATCCATGTGCTCGGTAGAACGGCGCTGCCCTTGGACCATGTTCAAGAAATCGTCGGCACCACTCCAAAACAGCTCAAGGCATTCAATCTTTGCGATGGCACCCATTCGCAAGCGGAAGTCGCAAAAGCTTGCAAGATTGCCCAGGGGAACTTGAGCAGGTCGTTTTCCCGGTGGATCGAAAACGGTGTTGCGTTCTGGTTAGGCGAGGGCAAGGAAGCCCGTCTTCTACACATTTATCCAATACCCAGTTCTCTTTCAGCCCGCCGGCGAAATCGGCGGGGCCAGTAACGTGCTTGTGAAAGGAAAAAGCCTCAAGACGGTGTTCATTATGGGGGCTGGCGCGACGCGCGGCGCTGTTGGCCACGTCCGCGTTAAAGGCAAATTGATCCGGCCACCATTGAACGGAGATTACTTCAAGATAGCGGATGCTTTTGCAGCCGCTTATGGTAAGCATTCGGCTCACGCCAAGCGATTGAAGCGCCTCCGAAGCGCATTCAAGCACGACCTGCCAATGAAAGGCGATCCCCGAATGGAGGAGGCGTTTAGCCTTCTCTATATGGCCAAGGACTTCCCCGAAATCTACAAGTCGGGGCCGGGTCGTAAACCCCATCCTGGCATACGAGGAGAAATCGATGACTTTCTTAGGTTGCTGTTTTTGATATTGGGCGAGTTGGATTCCGGATCTACAGACACCGGGTACGATAGGCTCGCGAAACGTCTGGAAGACAAGGATACAGTTATCACGCTCAACTACGACACCGTTCTTGATTCAGCACTGGCTAGACGAGGCTGGAATCCGCAGGATGGTTATTGTCTTGTCGGTGGCAATCGAAAGGTCGAATGGAAACCTGAATCTGTAAATCCGAAACAAACTTTGAGTGGTGTTCACCTTCTAAAGTTGCATGGCTCTATAAATTGGTGGATTAAGGGAAGCGTTGGAACCATAAGCCGGATTTTCGATAACAAGCCAGTTCGTGTCACCGGCGTGCGAAAAAATGAAATCAAGGGACATATTCGTCAAATTGTGCCGCCCATTTACGGAAAAGTCTTCGGGCATTCGCATTGGCGCGGACTCTGGGCTAAAGCGTTTAACGCACTGCTTGAAGCTGATCTATTGGTTGTCATCGGCTGTTCGTTGGTCGATACCGACTTTCATCTTAGTGCCCTTCTCCGGCGTATTGCCGCCGCGCGCAAAAACGATGGAAAGTTCAAGCGAGGAATTTTCGTCGACGTAGTTCGCGTTCGACGTCGCTGGTCGAAGGTAATGAAGGGGGCCTTTGTCAAAACGACAGGCCACAAGACATTCGAACAATTTTTGGTTAAGGAGCTAAGCGTATGAGTACCGATGCACAATCGCGTCTCGTTGACCTCTTAGATCGAATCGGCAAGGTATTGGGCGCGATCTACGCGTCAACCTTGCACGAGCTTGATGCGGGATCAAAAGCTGACCGGCTGAGCAGATGCGGCTTCTCCAATACGGAGATCGCTGATCTACTTGGTTCCACCGCCAATTCGATCAACGTGGCGCTACATAAATCGCGTCATAAGAAACAGAAAAAGGCAAAGAAGAAATAGGCGTTAGCATGGCGTCTGGCAAAACCAAACTCGAACTCACCTGGATCGGCAAGGAGAACCGGCCTCGACTGGAGCCACGGATCTTGTTGGAAGATCCGGACAAATCGTATCACGCGCCGCGACGGGTTACTGACCATGATCTTTTCGACAATCGTCTGATCTTCGGCGACAACCTCCTGGCATTGAAATCGCTGGAGCAAGAGTTCGCAGGCAAGATTAAGTGCATTTACATTGACCCACCGTACAACACGGGCTCCGCTTTCACCCACTACGACGACGGCGTCGAGCATTCCCTGTGGCTTTCACTGATGCGTGATCGACTGGAGATTTTAAGGCGGTTGCTTTCGGATGATGGGACCATCTGGACTAGCATCGACGACAACGAATGTCACTATCTGAAGGTGCTGATGGATGAGGTCTTCGGGCGCATAAATTTTGTCTCAAACGTTATTTGGCAGAAAATTTTCTCACCGAAAAGTACCGCCAAACACCTATCCGACATGCACGACCACATTCTTTTGTTTGCAAAGGACAAGGAAAAATGGGTCCGAAATTTGCTGCCGCGTACGGACGCCCACGACAAGAGCTACAAGAATCCTGACAATGACCCACGCGGCCCATGGACATCCGGTGACTTGTCCGCTCGCAATTTCTATGGCGCAGGAACTTACGCGATCACGACGCCGAAGGGCCGAGTGATTGCCGGCCCGCCGAAGGGCATGTACTGGCGTTTCTCCAACGAGCGGTTTCACGAACTAGACCGCGACAACCGAATTTGGTGGGGTAAGGATGGTAATAATCAGCCGCGATTGAAACGCTTTCTCTCCGACGTCATGGAGGGGATTGTCCCACAGACAATCTGGTTTCATCAAGAAGTCGGCAATACCCAGGAGGCCAAGAAAGAGGTTTTGGCGGTCGTGCCAGAAGTGCCGGATGTATTTCAAACGACGAAACCCGAACGCCTCCTCAAGCGCATCCTCGACATGGCAACCCAACAAGGTGATTGGGTTCTCGATTCTTTCGCCGGTTCAGGCACTACTGGTGCCGTCGCACACAAAATGGGCCGACGCTGGATCATGGTCGAGTTGGGCGAGCACTGCCATACCCACATCATCCCACGGATGAAAAAGGTCATCAATGGAGCCGATCCAGGCGGCGTTAGCGAGGCAACCGAATGGAAAGGCGGCGGCGGATTTCGGTATTACCACTTGGCCCCTTCCCTGCTGAAGAAAGACAAGTTTGGCAATTGGATCATCAGCGAGCAATTCAACGCGGCGATGCTTGCCGAGGCGGTCTGCAAACTGGAGGGATTCATCTACGCCCCAAGTGACGAGGTCTATTGGCAGCATGGGCACTCCACCGAACGGGATTTTATTTACGTCACCACACAGACGCTGACGCGAGAAATGCTAGCGAAGCTCAGTGATGAGGTCGGTGATGATCGCAGTCTGCTGATTTGCTGCAAGGCGTTCACCAGCAAGTCGGCTTTTTCCAACCTGACCGTCAAGAAGATTCCCAAGGCCGTCATGGCCAAGTGCGAATGGGGCCACGACGATTACAGCCTGGAGATCAAAAATCTGCCCGAAGCCCCTGATTCGGACCTATCGGCGGAGGTACCACCGCGCAGGCCAAAGATGACGGTGTTGCGCGGATCGCGCAAGCCGAAGCCGCCCCAATCGGCTGAACCGAGCCTTTTCGGCGCGCCAGCCGGGAAAGGTAAGCGATGAAGCGCAGGAAGCCATCGCGCCGGCAGCAGAAAATTGTCATCATCGCGGGCCCGAACGGCGCGGGGAAGACGACCTTCGCCGAGGAATTTTTGCCGAATGAAGCCGGGTGCCCGGACTTCATCAACGCGGATTTGATCGCGCGCGGATTATCCCCTTTCGCGCCGGAGAAGGCTGCATTAGAGGCGGGAAAGATCATGCTAAAGCAGATTGCTGACCGTGTAAGGCGGAAAGAGAGCTTCGCATTTGAGACGACTCTTAGCGGCTTGAATTATGCCAAGAAAACTCCGCTCTGGCGGAAAGCGGGATATCACGTCAAATTGTTCTTCCTAAGTCTTCCCTCGGCGGATTTGGCAGTTGCCCGCGTCGCCGCGCGGGTGCGGCAAGGGGGCCACAACGTGCCCGAACACGTCATTCGCCGCAGGTTTGACTCGGGACTGCGGAATTTCTACGCCGTCTATCGTGGCCTCGTAAACAGTTGGGTGGTTTACGACAACGCGGGAGCTTCACCCTTGTTGCTTCAAGCAGGAGAAAATAAATGAAGAAAAAGATATCGACACGTGATCCGGATATTACCGGCTCGTATCCCGCGATGCGGCGCGCCGCCCGCAGGGCCAAAAAACGTGCGGTCGAGGCAGGCACACCGCTCGTGGTGATGCGCGATGGCAAAGTAGTAGATGACAATGCGTCGAGATCTGTTTCGCCGCGCAATGGACGGGAAAAGAAATCGGCATGAACGCAAATGTGAACGCCATTGCCAACCGTCTGAGCCTGCGGCAGCCGCAGCGGGATTCGCTGGAGATTCTCGCCCGCGTGTGCGACATCATTTCGCTGGAAAAGGGCGCGGATGCGGCCAAGGCGTTGGAGGCGATCTCAGGCGAGTTCCCCACCGTCACCGATTTTGAGCGGGAGTTTCCCTCACTCTGTTTCGCCCTGGCCACCGGCGTCGGCAAGACCCGGCTCATGGGGGCATTCGTGGCCTATTTGTTCAAAGCCGAGAACATCCGGCACTTTTTCGTGCTGGCGCCGAATCTGACGATCTACAACAAGCTCGTGGCGGATTTCACGCCGAACACACCGAAGTATGTATTCCAGGGAATCTCCGAATTTGCGACCAATCCGCCGGAGATCATCACCGGCGACAATTACGAGAGCGGCCGGGGCGTCCGCCGGGGGGCACTATTCGATACCAGCGAAGTTCACGTCAACATCTTCAATATCGCCAAGATCAATAGCGAGGTGCGAGGAGATAAGGCTCCGCGGATCAAGCGGCTCAGCGAATACATCGGCGAGAGCTATTTCGCTTACCTGTCCAAATTGGACGATCTTGTGTTGCTGATGGATGAGAGCCACCGATATCGCGCGTCGGCCGGCGTGAAAGCGATCAACGAGCTTCGCCCCATTTTGGGCCTGGAGTTGACGGCAACGCCGCAGATCGAACGAGGCGCCGCAACCGAACGATTCAAAAACATCATTTACAGCTATCCACTTTCCAGTGCGATGAATGACGGTTTCGTCAAAGAGCCGGCGGTGGCCACGCGAGAGAACTTTGATGCCCGCAACTATGACAAGGACGGGTTAGAGAAACTGAAGCTGGAGGACGGGATTCGCGTTCATGAGAACACGAAGGTGGAACTGGAGGTGTATGCCCGCGAAAACGACAAGCCGCTGGTTAAACCGTTCATGCTGGTGGTGGCCCAGGAGACCGAGCACGCCAACGCGCTACAGAGAACCGTCGAAAGCGATCGATTTTTCGAGGGCCGATACAAGGGTAAAGTCATAACCGTTCACTCGAATCTGCGGGGCGAGGAAAAGGACGAGACCGTGGAGCAGTTAATTTCTGTGGAGAAACGGGAGAATCCCACCGAGATCGTCATTCACGTCAACATGCTCAAAGAGGGATGGGATGTGACCAACCTCTACACGATCGTGCCGTTGCGGGCGGCTAATTCCAAAACATTAGTAGAGCAGTCGATTGGACGAGGGCTTCGTCTTCCCTATGGAAAACGGACGGGCGTGCCAGCGGTGGATCGTCTGACCATCGTATCGCATGACAAGTTTCAAGAAATCATCGATGAAGCGAATCGGCCGGATTCGATCATCCGCACCGGGGTCATCATCGGCAAGGATATTCCGGATCAGCCGACGAAGGTTGTGACCGTTCCATCGCGCATCGAAAGCCGGATCACTGGAACGACCGACGAGACCGGCGCGAAAGCGCCAAGCTTGTTCGAGTCGCCCAGAGAACAGGAGGCGGCGAGAAAAACCCTGGAGATCATTCGCCAGTTTGAAGTGCTCAGCAAATCAGCCGATTTGAAATCCGAAGCCGTCCAGAAGCAGATCGTCGAGAAAGTAGAGCAGGCAATGACGCCAGTGCAGGGTGAACTGCCAGGCATGGCCGAAAAGGTTGATTTCAAACAGATAGCCGCCAAGGTCGCCGATTTGTATGTTGAATTGTCGATCGACGTGCCTCGCATCATCGTCGTGCCCAAGGGCGAAGTGACGTGCGGATTTGATAATTTCGACCTGGATACCGGAGGCATCCACCTTCAACCCGTGGAAAAAGATATCCTAATCCAACATCTTCACGACCAAATACGGCACCGGCTGGTCAGCGGCGATGGAACTGTCGCGGAAAATCGACTGGAAGATTACTTGGTACGCGGGCTGATCGATTACGACGACATCAGTTATGACGACCACGCCGATTTGCTCTACAAGCTGGCCGGGCAGGTTGTGACGAGATTGAAAAGCTATCTGGCCAGCGAAGACGATGCGAAAAACGTTCTGCAATATCACCAGCGGGCGCTCGTGGAATTGATCCACTCGCAGATGCTCCAGCATCATCGGGAGCAGGCCGTCGCTTACGAAGCGGAAGTCGCCAAAGGTTTCAGCACACTGCGCTCGAATACTTACTCGACGCCGGCTAATGAAACGACCCGGAATTTTCGCGCGCCGGTTGATGAGCGATTGATGATTAGGGGCATGTCGTTCGGCGGCTTCAAGAAATGCCTCTATCCCATCCAAAAGTTCGACACCGACACAGAACGGCGGTTTGCCGTGATTTTGGAACAGCCCGACAACGATGTCCTGAAATGGTTCAAGCCGAGCAAAGGCGATTTTCAGATCCACTACGAACACGATAACGATTATGAGCCGGATTTTGTCGTCGAGACCAAAACGATGAAATACCTGTGCGAACCGAAACGTGCATCGGAAATGACCGACGAGACCGTACTTGCCAAAGCGAACGCGGCCGTCGTCTGGTGCCAGCATGCCAGCGAGCACGCGAAGCAGCATGGCGCTAAGCCGTGGGAATATCTGCTCATTCCCCACGACGTCATCTCAGACAACAAAACTTTTGCTGGCCTAGCGACCACGTACGCCGTGCGGCCGAATCATTCTTGAAGAATTGGATGCTTCTGCATGATTTCGGCCGCTTGTTTGGGGATCTGTTCATCCGGCCACAACATTCCCTCGATTGCCTTGTCCGCACCATCGCTACCTAGCTCGCATATGGCATCCGTGAAACGCCAGCGGCCGTTCCGGCGGACTTGCATTTCCGGAACGGCCGCCACTGTAACATCGCTCGTGGCGGGCATCATTGCTCAAGCCCGCCGTTTGACTTCAAATGCTTCCACCTCCTTTCGGCTATAACGCACAATCCCGTTGCGACCTTCGCCCAAGCACAACCGAGTCAACCCAGCGCGGCGAGCAATTCGATCGACGCTTGAGCGGGAGCAGCGCCACCGCTCTTGAAGCTCTTTGGGTGACAGGTACGGCGAGAGTGCCGGAGCGTTCAATTCAACCGTTGTCATGGCGTCACCGAGTTTTCATGACTTGCCGCAACTCGTGGCAGTTTGGTAAATGTTAGCGTTAAAAACTAAAAAGTCAATGGTATAGATCATATCACAGTGCGGCATGTGAGATTAGAATTGCGTTATGAACAGATAGCTTCGACAGGCCAGCGTCCGATGATCTTCCCGATGCGGACGATATTCACCGGATCTAACTCATGCCGCTGTCCATCCGGTGTTACAACGATGGCTTTGAGCGGCGCCAATTGAACCTGGCCAAACAATCCGCGCGTCTCCCATCCATTCCAGCAGTAAACCGCCGCCGGGCCTTCGCGAAATTCCCAAGGTGGAATGTTGCGGAACACGATAGATTGGCACACGCCTTCGAGTTCAAGAGCGTAGATGTCGTAACCCTTGCCGAAGCGAGCCGGAAGGCGCGGTCCCCATTCGTCTTGCCAATCCTCATCGGCCTCGGCTTGGCCACTTGGCGTGATCCGGCCCAAGACGGGTGTGCCGCGGTCTTCTGCAGGCGTCTCCGTCGGCAGCCAATACGCGGGATCGTTTTCCTGGATAGGAAGTACGCGGCCGCGAACCTCCGGATCGAAGACATGCGCATCTTCGATCCAATCAATATCATCGGTGTTAAGCTGCTCCAGCCGGCGCAGCGACACACGCAAGGCAGAGGCAAGTAAGCGGCGCTCCGAGCGGCTCAGCACATCGAGTGAACCGCACGTACTCACTTCCCGCAGGGCCGTTTCGGAAACACCCGAGTAATCCGACAGATCCTTCCAGTTTTCAATCCCCACCACTTCCATGCGATGGTCGAGCCAATGTCTAAGCTTCGACATCGTCTTTTTCCTTGTTCGAACAAATCACTTCTTGCGGATCAGCACCCCCACGCAGAGCGCCACCCGCGCGATTTCCCGTCGATGAATTGTCCGGACGGGAAACCGTTCCCGATCCGGATTGACCTTTTGCAGCACCAGGACGTCGCGGTCGTCGTCGCTTTCCGCCACGCGACAGAAATAGCACTCCCCGTCAGAAAACCAGATGATGTAGTCCTTCCCAAAGGTGAATTGCTGTCCGGCGACCGTTTCGAATAGGGCAAGCGCGTTGTTCGGATATTCAGGTTCCATTGACTCGCCATCAACGCGCACAGCGAATTCACCAACATCCTCGGGAACCTTCACCGTGCCTTGCTGGAGAGCCAGTCGCTCATGGCGCGCCCCGGCGCTGATTCCGGCAAAACGGGTAATTTCGCGAAGTGGAAGCGCGTTGCCTGACACTCCCGCCACATGATTACCGAGCGATGCTCGACCACGCGTATCCCCACCACCACCGAATTCGGATTCGCTCTCAGGCCCGATACGGCTACGTAGCTCAGAGGGGCTCACGTGGACTGCCTCCGCCAAGCGCCGGAAGTTGTCAGTAAACATTCCATGCTCGCCAGGCTGCATCAAGCGAATGAAGCCAGAGCGTTTCATACCGATCGCGTGCGCAAAGGATTCCTGCGACATAGTCGACTCTCTCCAAAGCGCGGCCAGACGCTCGCCTGAAACCGTTACGGTTCTAGATGCCCGGTTCATAGTGACATTAAACACCAGGGTCATAGCAGCCGTCAATAAGAATCAACTCATAACAGATTCAGAATGAATTCAGAATATACATTTTTACCTTGACTAGGGCCATACTGTTAGGATAATGTTTGGTCACATGAAATGCAATAGAGAAGGAGGCTGATTTTGCACGCTGTCAGGTTTACCCGCTTCGTTTCCCGTTACGTAGCCCATCGCCGGATGGATAGCCTTTGCTTTGGCGCACCCATGCTCAATCACGAAGAGCGCCCCGGGCGTACTGTGTACCATTTTCGGCCCGGCCAAGTCTTCGGCGTCGTTTGGTGGCGCCGATTCAGCCAGGATCGCCAGCATCGGGCTGTCGCCGTCGTCCAGGCTCTAACGGTGGACCAACCCGGGCACGACTTGCCGAGCATCCATGGCCCGGTGGCTGTCCATGCGATCGCCGATCAACATGGGCCCGCGGGACAAGACGGAGCAGTCGATGGTCTTCTCGATCTGATGGAAGACCTGAAGAGTCGCGGAAAGAAGTTGGAAACATTGCCAGCAGCATTCTGGACCGATGCAGCTCATAAAATCTTACTGCATCCGCTGCTTGCAGATTCGCCGACCGCGGAGTGATGAACATGCGCCACCTGCTGAATTCTGTCCCCACATCAATTTCGAGTGCTTCTGGGCTCAAGCGGCGGCTCAAGCAAATCGGATTCGGATTACTCGCGGCATGGGGATTCCTTCCGACTTTCGCCGGTCATCGAGTGATTGTCATCAACACGTCGCCGAGTGTCGCGCCGGGACTTTACATTAGATGGGGCATCGAGCCCGCCGTGGGTCAAATTATTGATTTCCGCATTCCGGAACGTGCACGCCTCTACGTTCAGAAGCGCACCGTCCAAGATTGTGACGACTGGTACATTCTCAAACCGATCGCCGCTGGCCCCGGTGATCGAATTGACACGACCGGATCGTCGCTCGTTATCAACGGTTGCGCGATCGCGCCGATGCCGCCAGACTTTGATAGCGCGGGCCGAACGCTTCCGCTATGGCGAGAGAATTGCGTTCTTGGACCGGATGAGTTCTTTGTTTTCTCCGCTCGCATTCCTAACAGCTTCGACAGCCGTTGCTATGGACCGGTCCACAGACAACAAATTGATTCCGTCCGACGCGCTTTAATAACGTGGTGACGGCAGTCCGGAAACTCTGCAATTGCTTGGCTTTTAATCATTCCAATACAGTGCTATCGTTACCGGCATGGCTGAACAACTTCCGATCACCGATGATCAAATGCGCAGTCTCGTAATTGGATCTCTCCAGAAAACCAATCAGCCGACGGGGCTTTATCAACACGTCCACGATTTGGCGGTCGCACGAAATATCCTGCCTGCGCCACCGAACCCGTCACAGCGGATGACGAGTCCGGGGGTCGGACCTGTAATGCGTTACGATCCGAATTTTGTCGGAGGGCTTTCGCCAAGCGACCAGGTCCGGGTCCAAGGAATTCTGTGGGACTTAATCATCGAGGGAATCGTCCGACCCGGCGGCGAAGATAATGTCGGCAACAAATGGCCCGACTTTTTTCATTTGACCGCGCGAGGAAAGAAAATACTTCAGGGCAAAAGTCCTTCTCCGTACGACTACAACGATTATTTGACCCGCATTATGCAAATCAGCGGTATCGACCCGGTCATCGTCACGTACGTCACTGAAAGCTTGCATACATTCCGAATTGGCTGCTATTTGGCGTCAACCGTCACACTCGGATGCGCTGCGGAAAAGGCGATGCTCCTTTTGATGGACGCCACCGCCGACGCAATGGGTTCACAGTCGAATCGAGACGATTTCCGCAAAAAGACCGAAGACAAAACAATGAAGGTGCGATATCAGACATTCAAGCCGATTCTTGAAAATCAGTTGAAGCCGGCATTGCGGAAATCTCAGCCCGAGACTGAAGACTGGCTCAATGTCCATCTGGATGGCATTTTTGAGATCATCCGAAGACAACGGAACGCCACGGGTCACCCGGAGGGCATGACGATTAGCCAAACGGACGCCGACGCGAACCTATATGCTTTTTTCTGCTTTTTGAAACGGGTCTATGCGTTGATAGAGTGGCTGAAGTCGAATCAGATCTGATATTGCAGAGTGACGTCGGAAACAATGTCTAGGTTAACGCGACGGTCACGGATACCCCATCATCGCCCCTGTCTGCATGATTGAAATGAATTGCTCGTAAATTGCTACTTGTGCTCCCGGGATTTTTACGAACAGGCCGCCGCTCACGATCGCGCCGTCGGTCCTTTTGCGACGTTGACCGTTTCCGCCATATCCCTGGCGCTGCTACTACTTCAATCGCCAATCCGTGGGGCGACCGTCGGCGAACGCCATCATACAGCAATCTGCCGACCACGAACTTGCGTGCCCGCCTTGCACCACATCGTGCAATTACAGACATGCGACATTGACGCAACCGCCTTCAGTTCAATCCGCAGATGCGGCCAGCCGCCGATTCATTTTGCTGCCGGGCACAAGAGGATTCCTGCTTTTCGCCAAGTCCGCCGGTCCTCCACTGCGCTCTGGTTGCTCCTGTGCGATGCTCACGCCACGCGGATCGCTCGATTTTCTCGCCGCTGCGCGGACCGCGATCCGCGTGTCATTCACTGTCGCTTTGGCCTTTGGCCCGTCGCTCCCGGCGCTCCGCTGCGACCCGGCTTGCGGCTCCTACAGGGTTTGTTTGTCCGTCAACGCTAAAGCGAACGGACCAACCAAACCCTTTTAGAAAGGAGCCTCACATGGCTACCAAGCAGAAATCCACCAACAAGCCCGTCGAGGAAGTTCGGATCGGCAGCGTCAAAGCCGCCATCTGGAAGAACGAAACCGAAAGCGGGCCGCGTTTCAATGTCACGTTCCAGCGGCTCTATCGCGATGGCGAAAGCGGCTGGCGGAGCACCGACAGCTTCGGCCGCGACGATTTGCTGGTGCTGGCGAAAATCGCCGATCAGGCCCACGGCCGGATCGTCGTACTCAGTCAGCCGCCGCCGCAGAAAGTATCAAAGTAACGGCCAATATCGCAGGTCCGGTCGGGCTCCCGTTCCCCGGCCGGACCTCTTTGGCCGCGCCGCTTTCACTACTACTTTGAATATGTTGCTCGACCATGCAATTATAGGGGATTATGTGCGGACTGTTGCCACCGTTGCATGCACGTGAAGCGGTCTTCGTCAGCCACGCGAATCCTGAAGATAACGCATTCGCCACGTGGTTGACGCTACGTCTTGCGCGCGAAGGGTACAAGATGTGGTGTGATGTCGTGAAACTATTTGGCGGCGACGATTTCTGGCGCGACGTTGAAAACGCGATCCGGCAAAACACGCGCAAATTCATATTCGTGACTTCACGGGCCTCAAACCAGAAGCAAGGAACGCTCCAAGAGTTGGCCGTCGCATCGGGCGTGGCTAGTCAACTCAACGACACTGGCTTCATCATTCCGGTCAAGATCGATGATCTGCCGTTCGCAGAGCACAACATTCAGATTAATCGTCTCGTCGCGATTCCCTTCACCAATGGATGGCCCGAAGGTCTGGGAAGTTTGCTAAAGGCGCTGGACGAGGACGCCGTTCCGAAGCCCAATGCCGCCGGCCCGGCAAGCATCGCATCTTGGTGGAACTCCAACAGATTAAACGCCCAGATCGTCACCAAAAATCCGGAAACACTATGGACAAATTGGTTTCCGCTGAAGGAGATGCCAAAGCAACTGTTCGCATGGCAGGTGCCGCTGGACGCCACGCTGCCCGCCAGTTTCCCGCATCCTACCTATCGCTACGGTGACTGGCTCTTCGCTTTTGCCAACGCTGAGGAGCTCATCGGAAAGGCGCAATCTCCGACTGGTGGCGTCGGCTACAAGATCAAAGATTATTTGACACACGACCCGCCAATCCGAATGGGATTGAAGCGCCATGAAGTCGCCACGACGGTGAAGCAACTCCTGCGGCGCGCGTGGGAGAAGTTGGCGGTCGAGCGAAAGTTGCCTCTGTACGATTTGTCGAGCGCGCGCAAAACGCTCTGGTTCCCCAGCGGTTCCGTATCCGGCAACACCGTCACCTTCATTGGCGTAGAGGGCAAAAAGAGCCGCCGCGATGTCTGCGGCTACAGCACGAAGACCCGGCTAACGGGCGACAAGTACAAGCGATATTGGCACTTCGGCTTGGAGGCGATGCCGATTCTGTTTCCGTCGCCCGCGCTGGCGCTGAAGTCGCACGTCGTTTTTACTCTCGATGGAAACAACATCAACGGCGACGTGAAGGCGCAGCACCGAGCGCGGCGCAACCAGTGCAAGGATTGGTGGAACGACAAGTGGCGCGACCTCACACTAAGCGCAGTGGCGTGGCTCGCGCAGGGCTCATCCGCTGTCAGATTGCCAGTTTCCCCACATGGGCCGCTGATGGAATCGAGTCCACTGAAGCATACCGCCAATGTGGGATACAGGGACACGGATGTTCGTCCCCCGCCTGCTGAAACACTGGCGGAAGATCGGGACGACGAAGGCGACAATGGAGAAGACGATGTCGGCGCGACATAAGCCAAAAATCACGGTCATTCCCGAACCACGGTTGCTGTTCAATTACGAGCAATCGACGGAAGACCCGCGTGACGGGCTCACGCTGTTCGGGCCGCTTGAAAAGGGCAAACCATATGGCATTCGCTTCGCTGTCGTCGGCACGCCGGATGGCATCCGTCGATTCCGCGAATGGCTTACGAAAGTGCAGTTGCCCATCGGCGATCCTGCCGAAGTCGCACGACCAAACTATCCAGGCTTCGAAGTTGCTTTCGGCATCCCATGGAAACCGAAGCCGGAGTTCGAGATTGCCATCGACTCCACGGAACTACACCGCCGGATCAATTACGAAGATAAACATCACCGCGTATTCAAGGCGGTGGACCTGTATGAAGAAGCCATTCTGAAAACGTACTCCTCCGAGGAAACCGGCGTCGATCTCTGGTTTGTGGTGGTGCCAGATGAGGTCTACCGCAACTGCCGTCCCAATTCATCCATTGCGGCGGAATACCGAATTGACTCGACACATGGGATGTCGAAATCGAGCGTCGATGGCGTCGCCGCCGGCCAAAACCTTCTCTTCGACAACGAACTCGCGCAGGAGTTGTCGGAGGCGTACGACTATGAGGTAAACTTCCACAACCAATTAAAGGCGCGACTACTTGGGAAACAGCTTGTCACGCAGATCGTGCGCGAAAGCACGATCGCTTTTGACCAAATCCTGAATGAGCGCGGTAAGCCGCTTCGGGATTTGTCGAAAGTGCAACAGGACATCGCGTGGCATCTATCGACCGCCGCGTTCTACAAGTCCGGTGGCCGACCTTGGAAGATCAGCGGGATGCGCGAAGGTGTATGCTACGTTGGGATCGTTTTCAAGCACATGGATTTGGCCGAAGACCCGCATATGGCCTGTTGCGCCGCCCAAATGTTTCTGGACTCCGGCGACGGCGTGGTATTCAAGGGCAACAACGGCCCATGGTACACGGGCAAGCGTGGCGAGTATCATGTCGATGAGGCGTCGGCAAAGGAACTCATCACCAAGGCCATCGACACATACAAGAGTAAGCATCCAGAGAACAAGCCACCGAAGGAATTGTTCGTACATGCGAAGACGAAGTTCAACGAAGTTGAATGGCGGAGTTTCGTAGCGGCTGCTGGCACTGATACGAACGTGGTCGCGGTGCAAATCCAAGAGGAATATAGCCTGAAGTTGTTTAGGCCGGGAAAAAATCCCGTGCTGCGCGGCACCGCTTTGCAAATCGATGAGCACCTCGGCTACTTGTGGACACGCGGTCTGGTTCCGAGATTGCGGACCTACATTGGGCGTGAGGTTCCCAACCCGATGATCGTCAAAATCTGCCGTGGCAAGGCAGACATGCCTACTGTGCTGAAGGACATCCTTGGGCTAACAAAACTCAACTATAACGCATGCCGATTCGGCGACGGCGAACCTGTCACATTAAAGTTTGCCGATGCGGTTGGCGAAATACTGACCGCGGGACCCGTTTTCAAGGAGCAGATCCCGCCGTTGCCGTTCAAGCATTACGTATAGAACTACTTCTGCCTATTTACCACGCAATCGCATTCGCAATTCCCTCTTGCGGCCAAAGTTGGCCCTGTTGCTATCTGAACACTCGTTTCGTCTTTCGTTAGTTTTGGGCACTTTTTTATCATTTCCATCAATTGCCGGTCAATTCCGAGATGCTAATGTGGAGAGGGCCTCAAGGCCGGCCCTCTCCACACCTCTCCTGGCCGTGAAATCCGTTGAGTTGAGCTGTCGGAAACAATAAGGATGGCGCCGGGGCCCCAGCTCGCTGCGCTATCGAAAGATCACCGCAGCGCTTGCCATGCTCGATGCTCACCGGAGTACCGGTTGCGCGTCTGTGCGTGGCATGCCCTTCGTCCGCTCCGCTCGCGTTCCCGTCGCCAGCGATAGAGATCTCGTTTTTTTTCCAACCCGGCCGGACTTCTAACGAAGGCCGGGTTGGAAAAAAATTGCGTGGGCTTTGGGGCCTACGCCTTCCCGGTCTGGAGTTCTTTTTCCTTTTCGGGAGGTGTCCTATGGCACACGAGATCGACCTTTCCACAGGCAAAGCGGCGGTGTTCGTCACCGGCGAGCCAGCGTGGCATCGGTTGGGCACAGTCATCGAGCAGGCGACCACCAGCGCCGAGGCGATTGGACTCGCCGGGCTGGATTGGCGCGTCGAACAATGGCCGGTCCGGGCTTTCGACCCGGACAACAATAGTCAGGAAGCGGGGATTCGCGACTTTGTGGCCAACGTCCGCACCGACACCATGGCGGTGTTGGGTGTGGTCGGCAAACGCTATCGGGTCTTCCAGAACCGCGAGGCGTTCGACTTCATGGACGCACTGGTCGGCGACAGGCTGGCCATGTACGAGACTGCCGGAGCACTTCACGGCGGCAAGCGAGTCTGGATGCTGGCCAGCATTCCCAAGGAATACCGAGCCGGAGCCGACGACCTGATTAAGCCGTATGTGCTGCTCACCAATACGCACGACGGCAGCCAAGCGCTTCGGATGATCCCGACGACCGTGCGCGTGGTCTGTCAGAACACGCTCAATCTGGCCATGCGGGACGCGGGCATGGACGGCTTGACGATTTCCCACCATCCCCGGCTTGAGACCCGGATTGCGGAAGCACGGGCCAAGCTTGGCATCATCGCGGCACGGTTCGACAAGTTTGATGAAGAACTGCACACGATGCTGGCCAAAGACCTGACCGTCACCGAGGCGTCGGGTTACTTCCGGGGCCTGTCAGGGATGGATCAGCCGATGCAGGGCGAGCGGCAGAAGAAAGGCCGCGAGAAGATTTTCGGCCAGATGCTCGCCAACTTCGATAACGAGCGCAACACACTCCCCGGCATGAAGCACACCGCTTGGGCGGCCTACAACGCGGTCAGCGAATGGGCCGACCATCAGCGGAACTACCGCGGATTGAATCCGACTGAAAAACTCAACCGTCGGCTGGATTCAGTCTGGTTTGGCGCTTCGCACCAGTTGAAGCAGGCCGCTTACTACGGCGCGTTGGAACTGGCCACGGAAGGAGAACCCGCACGCGATGGCGCGGAGGATTTGCTTGGGGTCATCTAAGCCAACCCCTCCCCGAACTTGCCCCGGTGCGCATGGAGGCGCGTCGGGGCGGGCTGGGGAGCGGTTGTCACGGTGACGCCGCCTTCAAGTGGCCATTTCAATCGAAAGGAGATTTACCATGGCCAGCTACAACAAAGTGATCCTCATGGGACACCTGACGCGTGATCCCGAACTGAGGACATTGCCCAATTCGGATACGACCGTCTGCGATTTCTCGCTGGCGGTCAATCGGCGCTGGAAGGACGCCAGCGGCGGCGACCGCGAGGAAGTCTTGTTCATCGACTGCGCCGCCTTCGGCAAGGTCGGTCAGACCATTGGCGAAAGCCTGACCAAGGGACGCCCGGTCCACATCGAAGGCCATCTGCGGCTCGAACAGTGGGAACAGGAGGACGGCCAACGGCGCAGCAAGATTCGCGTGGTCGTCGAGCAGTTCCGATTTGTGGACCGCAAGCCGGGAACCAACGGCCCGCCTGCCGAACGCAAGGGGCGCGGCCAGCGCCGAACCAATGGCAAGAGTGCCAGACCGGCGCAGCCCGCAGCCGCCCAAAGCCAGCTCGTCGGAGCGGGCGGGGACATCCCGATCTAGTCGAGGTGTCCCATGCGCGAGCAAGCGATCCTTCAAACCGACCGGGTCTACACGATCCAGCGCACACCGCAGGGCGTGGTTTGCACCGTCAACAGCAAGCCATTGCCCTTGCGGCTGGACCTGTGGAATCACAGCCCGACCGGATTTGAATTCGGCTACGGCGGGAGTGGACCAGCGCAGTTGGCGCTGGCCATTCTCGCCGACTGCTGCGGGGATGAAGCGGCGCTTGTCTATCACCAAGCCTTCAAGTGGGCCGTCATCGCCCGCCTTCCCGGCCCCGGCGGCAGTCTGACCGGCACGTTCGTGCGCGACGTGCTGGCCCGGCTCCAAGCCGACCGGGCGGCGCAGCAGTGCCATAACAACTAACACTATCAACAATGAAAGAGGTTCATTATGAATCGCAGTTTTTCCCAATCTCGTGACGTTCAGATTACCGTTTCCCTGTCCAAGCTGATTCCGAGCAAGCGGAATCCCCGGCGCGTGAAGCCGGAACGGGACGCCCACCGCCGTATGGTGGCGTCCATCCGGGCGCACGGACTGCTGGCGCCGCTGGTGGTCCGAGCCGACGACGGGGGCGACTTCAAGGTGATCGCCGGCAACCGCCGACTGGCGGCGCTGCGCGACGTGTACAAGGAGGCAGGCCGACCGCCGAAGGTTCCCTGCATCCTGCGCGCCGTGGACGACGATACCGCCGACGCCTTGGCGCTGGCGGAAAACTTCGTCCGCGAGCCGATGCACCCGCTGGACGAGGCCGAAGCCTTCGCCAAGCTGGCCCGCGAGGAGGCCAAAGGCGTTGAATCGATTGCCGCCGAGTTCGGCGTCAGCCAGCCCTACGTGCGGCAACGCATGAAGCTGGCCACGCTGGCCGAGCCGGTCAAGGCGGCATACCGCCAGGGCGCAATCGACACCGCGACCGCCGAGGCGTTTGCGTCGGTCCCCCCGGAGCGCCAGTTGGAAGTCTGGCAGGAAGTGGGCGGCAATCCTCAGCATGCTCAGCACGTCCGTAATGTGATTGCCCATGCGTGGATCGACGCCGCTTCTGCGACGTTCGATGTCTCCAAGCTCCCGGATACGGCTGTCAGCAAAGACCTGTTTGCCGAGCGCGTGCTTGTGGAGCGCAAGGCGTTCATGGAGGCGCAGGCCGAGGCGCTGCTGGCGCAGCGGCAATCGCTGACCGAGGATGGTTGGGCGGAAGTGGTGGTCGGGCCACAGGCCGACGTGCAGGATCGGCTATGGGCCATGGCCGAGGCTCCGCACGAATATGACGAGGCCACGACCGCCAAACTGGCCAAGTTGGCGGACAAACGTCGCAAGCTGGAATCCAAGGTGGAGGAACTGGACGAGGCCGACCAACCCGCGTTCGAAGACGTGCAGAAGAAGCTGGAAGCGCTGGACGACGAGGAGCAGCAGATCACCAAGGATGCTCCGGTCCGCTATGCGGAGCGGACCAAGGCGGTCGGCACTGCGTTCCTCATGCTCGACCCGGATGGCCGTGTCCGGCGTGAATACCGTATCCCGCGAGGGCGCGGCAGTGCGTCGGGCAACGGGAATTGTCAGGCGGACGGTGCATCCGATGGTGCTCCCAAGCCGCCCACGTCGGACGACCTACGTGACGGCCAGCTTGCCACGACCTTCACCCATCAGGCGTTTGGGGTGCGCGAAGCGTTGCTCAAGGATGGGGCAACCCGGAAGCGAGTCTTGGCGCTGATCCTGCACGACAAGGTGCGCAGCGAAGCCTTGGCCATCCGGCACGACGCCAACGGCTCCACGGTTCATGCCGACCATGCCGAAGGGTTCACATCGTCGGCGTTGGATGCACTGCGCCAGCGCCGGACGGACCTGGACCCGCTTCATGGCCAGCACTACGTCGAGGATCGTGCCGCCTATGACGCGCTGAGGGGTGTTTCAGACAAGAAGGTCGATGCCCTGATCGACCTACTGACGGTCGAGTGCATGACCGCCCACCTGCAACGCCGAACTGAATTGGTCTGGCGTCTGGCTACGGAGTTGGGTGTCAATGTGCGCCGGTACTGGCGTCCTGACGAGCGGTGGCTATCGGGCTACCAGAAGATCCAACTGGCCCACCTGATCGGCGAACTATGTGGTCCGGCCCACATGGCACCGGCCGAGTCGAAGAAGAAAAGCGAACTCGTCGCCGAGTTGGCCAAGCTCTTCGGTGATGCCGCCGAGGGACGCTTGGAGGATGCCAAGCTCGCCGCCAAGTTGAACGCTTGGCTGCCGTCGAACCTGCGGGAAGCGCCGCAAGCCGTGGGCAAGGAGCGTGCATCAGCGGCATAGGTACGCCGTTCAAAGATCGAAAGAAGAAGCCGGATCGGGCATCCCTGATCCGGCTTCTTTGTTGGCTCATCCATCCCTTGCGGTCATTCCCAAGAGCGAGGCGGGCGCACAATGGGATAGCGAACCACCCTTGAGAAGCATTCCGCAATGGCCCGCCAGGTGCCTCCACGCTGCGCAATCCGCAGCCAGGTGAACTGCCACAGTGCGACTTGAATCGCCACGAACAACGTCGCTCCCATGGGAATCAGGAGGTAGATCGGACGGCCATGCGTTTGCCAGTCGATGAACGCCACGACCCAAAGCGTGAGTACGGTCGCCACCTCGAGGATGCAGAGCAGCACCACGGCCAGGCGTGCCAGTTGCAGGACGCCGAGCCAGAACAGGAACTCCAAGCTGTCGCCAATCCACCGTAACATATCGCCGTCCTTCTCCTGTCAGATGAGAGCTTCATTCTTCGCGGTAACGATGCACGCAGGATTATATCTGAGCGGTCATCGCCTTCGCTGAATCTTTTTGGTGGTCGGCACATTTTCTCTCGAATGCCTATCCGTCTGGTTAACAGCTTCCAGTCTGGCTGAACTCGTTTCTGTCTGGCCAGACTTGACGTTCGGTATCTGTTTGGTATAATCGGTATGGTGCAAGCCAATGGTTTGCATCATATTTATGGGATTAAAAGAGGAAGGCAAGGTAAAAGGGACCCAGTGGGTGTTTTTGTAAGTCAAAGTTCCAGAAAGGGTTGGCGCAACCTATGCCCTCTTTGACCCAGTGGGTTTCCAATGGGTCGCGTTCGAGGGCCTTGGGAGGCTTGAAGAACCTTGGAGGATGTATGCCGCGGAGATTCAGAAGGCAGCCGGATGGCGTCGATTCGGACCAGATCGGCCGAACGGGAGGACGCCGGCACAAGGAGCGGAGCGTCAACAGCGAACTCGCCCGGCGGCTGCGGGGGTTCAAAGGACGCAGGTCTCGGTTCCGTGGGAGCGGCTCCGCCGGTTCTTCTGGTCGTGGAATGCGCCAGCGGGTGGTCGTCAAGGCGCACGTCAGCCGGCACAAACCCGGCAAGGCGCGAGGAACGTTGGCGCGCCACCTGTCGTACCTGGGGCGGGAAAGCGCCAGCGCCGATGGCAAGCACGGCATCTTCTATGACGCCACGCGGGACGCCGTGGACGCCAAACAAGAGGCTGTCCAGTGGGCGCAGGACCGGCATCATTTCCGGCTGATCGTCTCCCCGGAGCGTGGCAGCGACATCCCCGACATGACCGCCTATGTGCGCGAAGTGATGCGCCGGGTGGAGCGGGATCTGGACACCAAGCTCACATGGATCGCCGTCAATCACCACAACACCGACAACCCCCATGCGCACATCCTGCTACGCGGTAGGCAACCAGACGGGGCTGATCTGGTCATCCCCAGACAATATATATCGTATGGCATCCGCGACCGGGCGTCGGAGGTGGCGACCGAACTGTTGGGGGAACGAAGCCCCCAGGAAGTCCAAGCAGCCAAGTCCAAGGAGGTCGAAGCCGAGCGGTTTACCTCCCTGGACCGGATGATCGAGCGTCACCTGGAGAATGACCGGATCGACGTCTCGCCCTCCAAGCATATCGGTTTTGGTCCTGACGATAGGCGGCTAATCGTGGGCCGTTTACAGTTCCTTGAACAGATGGACTTGGCGCACAAGGGGCGGGGAACGACATGGGAGGTCGAGGAGAACTTCAAGCAAGCTCTGCGCGACCTGGGCGCGCGCAACGACATCATCGCCCAACTCTACAGCAGCATGGGGAATGAAGCCGGACGGGTCGAGCGCATGGTGGCCGGGGCAGAACCTTCGGCGCCGGTAGCCGGGGTCGTGATTGCCAAGGGCAGCACCGACGAACTCGGGGAAGACCGATTCTTGGTGGTGCGGGACAGCGCCGGTCGGGCGCACTATGGGCGGGTTCGAGACAGCGAAACCTACAGGGATTTGCAGGTCGGGTCGGTGGCCGAACTGGGCGCCGGGACGCATCGCCGGCGACGGGTTGCGGACCAGATCGCGGCGGTCGCCACCGCGCATGGTGTCTATTCGGCGGCATTGCACGAGGCATATTTGCGCGCCTCCCAGTCAGACTCAACCGACCGAGAGATCGCATCGGCCGTACGCTCTGCGGCATTCCGGCTGCGGTTTGTTGCTGGCTTCGAAGGGTCGGGCGTGCAAGCTCTGCCAAACGAGCAATACGCCGTCGATGCCAAGACGTTTGCACAGTTCGGTCAACGGGGAAGCCAGCGCACGGATGTGCGGGTGATCGCCGAACACTCCCTGACGGAGCAGATTGAAGCCCATGCCGTGACGTGGCTCGACCGCCAGGCGTTCGGAAACTGGCCCGATGCGCGCACCGCTGAGCATCCGGGAGTGCAGGAAGGTGTCCGGCAACGAAAGGATTGGCTGGTGAGCAATGGTTATGCTCAGCGCTCAGCGGGTGACGATAGCCCAATCGAGTTGCGCCCCGACGCGCTTCGCCAGCTTGCATCCGAGGAACGGTCGGATTTGGCGGAGAGGCTTGCCCGCAAATACGGCCTACCCATAAATGAACTGCCCCAGGGCGGCACTGTCTCAGGCGAGTATCACGGCACGGAACACCTCCATTCCGGCAAGCTGGCGGTCGTGGTGGCAGAAGACAGCGTGTATGTCTCGCCCGTCAACAAGACCCCGGATGTTGGCGCCGGCAGTGAAGTCAATCTGCAGCGCACGTCGGGACGGGACGCAACGGTTGAGCCGGCGGCGCAGCAATCGCTGGACCTCGACGCGGGGCTGTCTCTAGATGGGCCAGGAGGTGACAGATGATCGCTCGACGGCTCATTCTCGTTTACTCGCTTGTGCTTCTGGCCGGCCTCATTGCTGCCAGCCAGTGGGTCGCCTACCGGCTGGATTACCATCCCGCCCTGGGCGGAATGCGCATCGGCAATCACTTGATCTACCCGCCCTGGGCGATCTTTATCTGGGCGCGCCAGTTCGGCCCGGACATCCCCAACACGCTCAACGAAGGTTACGCCTTCATCGGGGGTGCATTCGTCTTGGCCACCCTCGCGCTGGTCGCGGCGCGTCAGTTGCGCCGCCACATCCCCGTTCGGGAGATCGGTAAGGATCGTTGGGCCAGCAAGCGCGACATGAAACGGGCAGGCTTATTGACCGGCAATGGGACCGTCCTGGGACAGGCCTTCGGCAGGTATCTCACCTACGACGGCCCGGAACACCAGCTTGTCTCGGGCGCCAGCCGGTCCGGCAAAGGAGTTGGCCACGTCATCCCGACGCTGCTCAATTGGAATGGCAGCATATTGGCCTATGACGTGAAGAACGAATTGTGGGATGTCACCGCAGGCCTGCGCTCCAAGCGCGGCTACTGCCTCTTCTTCAATCCAACGCGACCCGACAGCGCCCGTTTCAATCCGCTCTTTGAGATCCGCAAGGGAGACAACGAGGTTCGGGATACCCAGAACATCGTGGAAATGCTGGTCAACCCGACCGGCGCCAAGCACACGATGGACATTTGGGACCAGCAGGCTTGTCAGTTCCTGGTGGCGCTGATCCTGCACGTCCTGTACGCCGAGCCGGGCCCCTACAAGAATCTGGCGACCGTGCGGGCGCGGTTGCTGGATTTCAAGCGAACGGTCCAGGCCATGGTTACCACGCCGCACCGCTTCAATCCGCAAACCGGAGTCCCCGAAGTTCACCCGGAAGTGGCCCTGGTCGCCAATGAGCTGCGCCGCCAGCCGGCGAAGTTTCAGTCCAGTGTGTGCGGCACGGCAGCCGGGTATTTGACGCTTTGGGGAGACAACATCATCGCCCGCAACACGGCTACCAGTGACTTTCGGCTCAGCGACCTGGTCTGCGCGGATCGCCCGATGACACTCTATCTGCAGCCACCGCCGTCGGACGCCCCACGCTTACGTCCCTTGGTGCGGCTCGTGATTAACCAGGCGTGCCGGGCGCTCATGGAGTATCTGGACCGGGACAATTCAGGGCGTCCCAAGAACCACCGACTGCTGCTGTCGTTGGACGAGTTCCCGACGCTCGGACGGCTGGATTTCTTCACAATGAATCTTCGGCAAATGGCTGGATACGGAATCAAGGCGCACCTGATCGTTCAATCCTTCAATGACATCATCGAGCAGTATGGGATGAACAACACGATCCTCGACAACTGCCACATACTGGCGACGTTCGCCGCGGCCGATACTGTCACCTGCCAGCGAATCAGCCAGATGGTCGGCACTGTGACTGAATACCGCGAGAGTTATTCCGAGCCGGGGCGGAATCTTGGTGCCAGGACTATCAGCCATAGCGAGCACGTCCGACCGCTCTTGTCGCCGGGTGACATTCGGGAACTGCCGGTGGACGACCAGCTCCTCTTCGTCACTGGGTACAAGCCGATGCGCGTGAAGAAGGTGCGCTACTACAACGAGGCCACATTTATGAAACGCGTTCTGCCAGCGCCGGACCAATCGCTGTACCTGAACGTGCCGACCAAATTCAAGATTGATTGGTTGCGCGAGCGGGCCAAGGGACCGGAGTTGCCGATGCCCGCGCCGAGCAACGATGAACTGCTATTCAACGGACGTCCACCATCCGACTCCGACGACGATCTGGAAGAAGAAGCTCCTGACCAGGGCCCTCCCCCTAAGATTGAATTCCAGTGAAAGGACGCCGCATCCAAATCTCGGTGTTTCTGGAGCCGGAGGTGCTTCAAGCCGCCCGGCAACTTGCCACGGACATGAAAGTATCCACGTCGGCGGCGGTGGCCCAAGCGGCAAAGGAATCGTTGTTATCCGCCTACCACAGCGAGCGCGAGCAGGAAATCCTTAAGGCCGTGGAACGGAACTTCCACGCTCTCCGCCGGCTGGATCAGAGCTTGGCGATGGAGATTCAAGTGCTCAAGGAAATGGTCGGACTGGGGATGCGCTCGTTTTACAACCACATCGCACCAATTCCCGGAACGGGAAAGGCGGCGGCATTGCTCAGCGGCAAGCAGCGTTTTCACGGATACCTGGACATGCTTGCAAAGAATCTCCGAAAAGGTGATTCGATCCTCAGCGATGTGCCGTTGCCGGAGTTCGACGCTCCAAATGAATCAAAGGCGCAGCGGTCGGATGGCGCTTCCGCAAAAGACGCGGAACTTGCCAATCACATCCAAAGGGAGCCCTCCGGTCCGGCCGCTGACCGAGGATCAGCGCAACCGGCACAGAGCGACGGCGCAAAACACCGGCAGAACTGGGAATTGTTCGAGCCAAGCGAAGGTGCGTAACTAGAAAAGAGGAACTCAATTATGGCTTCAAATGCAAATTCCGTTCACCACCGCCAACAGGAAAGCCTCTACCACGCGCTCGGACCGTTGATCGCCGATGCGCTGGCCCAAGCAGATGTCGTGGAGATCATGGCCAATCCGGACGGAAGTCTATGGGTGGATCGAGCCGGCGTCGGACGCCAGAAGGTGGGCAAAATTGAGCAGTCGGCCGCAGAGACGACGATCCGACTGCTGGCGAGCCACATGGGGGAGACAGTCACACCGGATCGGCCGGCCGTCGCTGGCGTTCTGCCCCGGAGTGGCGAACGCTTTCAAGGACTATTGCCTCCGTTGGCCGAGCGGCCTGTGTTCACCATCCGCAAGCGGGCGTCGATCGTTTTTACGCTCGACGAATATGTGGCCAAGGGAATTCTGCCGGCCGCTGGCGCCGAAGTAATTCGCCGTGCGGTCATTGAGCGGAAGAACATTCTGGTTGCCGGCGGGACCGGATCCGGCAAAACCACGATGGTCAACGCGATCCTAGCCGAGCCGGCATTCAGCGACGATCGCCTTGTCATTATCGAGGACACCAAGGAACTTCAATGCCCGGCGGAGGACAAGGTGGAACTGCTGACAAAGAACACCGAGCCGCGGGTAACGATGACCGACTTACTCCGAATGACACTGCGGCTGCGTCCGGACCGGATAATCATCGGAGAAGTTCGCGGTCCCGAAGCACTGGCAATGCTCAAGGCATGGAACACTGGCCATCCAGGTGGTGTAGCGACGATTCACGCGAATTCCGCTGCGGATGCGCTTCGGCGTATTGAAGATTTGGTGGGAGAGGCATCGCAGATCATTCCGAAGCGGTCCATCGCGTCCGCCGTAAATCTGCTTGTGTTCATTGAGCGGACGAACGCGCGACCGGGCCGAACTGTCCGTAGCATTGTTGAGGTCAAGGGATTCGACAATAGCGACTACGTGCTCCACGATGTGAAGAGTGACACCTGAAACCTGACGAGCATCTTTCAGTTCGCGGCGCCTTCGGCAATCCTTCGCTTAATTGCGGTCGATTGGTATCCCCTAAGCTAGGAAACAGCGCCGGATGGGATCAAAGGATCGCTCGCCGATCGGTTGAAGAGAAATAGTCAACGAAAGCGCTGGACCCGCTACTTCCTCCGAGACCTCAGAACGGGATGTCATCGGTAACTTCGCTGGGATTGGGCGCTGGAGGCGCGCCAAAAGTGGAATAGATTGAATCACGCACACCATCCGCACCTGTGACATGCGGATTATCGACACATGCTCGCCACAAGGTAGCCCATTCTTCTTCCGTGATGTCTTTGATGCTCACCAGAAGTTGGCAAAGCGCCGTCGCCATTTCACCGGATGACGCATCGGCAAACGCATTGATTGCGGCTCGTCGCATTTCGCCGTGGGTCTGTCGATTGTCAAGTAACGCTTTCGCTATCCGCGCAGCAAGCTTCTTTGGCTCTTCGAACTTGCCGGGAACGCCTTGAATCTTTCCCACAAGTCCATACGGATCAACCCCCAATCGGAGTGGCACCACCAGAACACCACGGCCTAGAGCCCAACCCATTTCTTGATCCGTCCATTTGCTGGAGTGAAAGTCAGGCGTGAGGAGAGCAGCGAGCGCGTGCATTGACTGAAGACCCAATTCTATTTCGTCTTGCCATTCAAGGCTCGGTTCGATGTCTTCGTGTGCTACAAAGGCATGAACCCCGCATAGCCACAGAGCATCTTTGAGCGATGTGGCCATGACTTTATGACTCGAAACATGGCTCACAAATAATCGAAACCGCCCAGCGCTCCAGAGACGGCGAACCTCAAGCTCGGACGGAGCTATTCGCTGGCCGTGCGGCGAAGCTCCTGGTGCAATGGGCGAGATAGTAACCTCATCGAGATGATCGTTGGGATATTGGCGATCGAAATGGCTCAGCTTCGCACCAACTTCCTTCTCGATGCTCGAAAGGTGTGGTTCAATAGAAGCAAAGATGTGCACTGGAACTTCCAAACGCAGCGCCCACGTATAGGTTCCGCCATTCCAGTTGTCGAAGTTAGTCTCGTCGAAATAGGCATGTGCGCTTTCGAGCAGATCGACGATTTCCCGCCGGTCTTGATGCCGGAACAGTTCCACAAGCGTTGCGACAACTTCGCCAATAGGCTTTGGAAATGTAGATTCACGCATAACAGTCCACTTCCTTTCTCACGTACCGACTGCGCCTCAAAATGAATTGAACCACACTAGCCCTGGCATTTGCTTCGGCTTACGCGCGCGATCGAGGCATTTCACGTTATGCGGGCACCATTTATACATCGGCCTCGTACCGGTGTATTTGGGGACCGGTCATCCTTACCTCCGTTTGGCGTCAGAACCATGAAAGTCCCATCGTTCTAATGGTACGCAGCGGCTGCCCAGTCGGTCCCCATAACCGCAGCCGGCTGCTCCGGACCTAGTTCGTGAACGAATTGGCTCGAAATCGTCCCGCCGTTGCGTCTAGTCTTCGCAGTAATCTTGTAAGATACGTCGCGATCAACGTGAGCAACACTCGATAGCACAAGTCGGTCGGTGCAGCGCGTGATCGCGACGTAGAACAAGCGCCGCTGCTCCCGCATCAACTCTGCGCGTATCGCCGGCGGCTCATCAGGATCAACGAACGGAATGACGCCTTCCATGCACCCGGCGATAATAACAGACTTGCACGTAAGCCCCTTCGATTTGTGCAGGCTCATAACACGAACAAAGTCACCGCTCTCCGGCATCTCCGGTTGGGTGATTCCGGTCGTCACCCTGTCTTTAAGCTCAGCGAGATCATTCGTGGCCGCTGCAGCGAGTATCGCCGGCTCGCGCAGGCCGGCAGCCCACTCCTGACCATCCGGAAAGAGCACGTCGACAATCTCTTCGATCGACAGGCCATTTAGCGCCGCCAAGCGCGCTTTGAGTTCATTATATCGTTCCGCAAGCTGGTTTGTGCGGGCTATCACGAGCGTCCCGGCGCATAGTCGCTCAAGCGCGGCGCGGGGTAATTCGCCACCGATCTGACAATGCTCTCGTAGAATCTGATATTGACCACTTCGCCACGTTGGACTTCCGGCCCCAAGCCACCAGCGGAGCGAGACACGATCATCAGGAGCGGCGGCCAGCGTCAGGAGGGTGAAGGCTTCCTGCGCCCGATCATCGAGAAGCGCCGCTTCGTGATAGAAACTATGTACGTTGACGCCTTCGGCCCGGAGCGCATCTCGAATACCGTAGCCAATGAGACGCCGCGGCGACAGAACCATGATGTCATCGGGCGCGTGACCGTCGTCGATCAACGAGCGAATGAAACGCGCCAACCCGGCAGCCTCCTGCGCGAGAGAGGCCCACTGAACGATGTGAACATCACCGACTGGATTGCCTGGCCGGGGATTCAACCGCGGAGGTGTGCCTGGTGGATGGTTATGCCGAATCAATTGATCTGCGAGCCGAACAACAAGCTGCGGACAACGCCGACATTCATCAAGCGTTTCGTCGTGCGTGCCTGGGCGCGTGGCGTGGAACTGAACTATCCCCTCAGGGTTTGCGTGACGGAACCTATAGATGGATTGATCAACATCGCCGACGACAGCTAGATTCCCATTCCGCGCGAGCAAATCCAGCAGCACTTGCTCGGCTTTGTTGAGGTCCTGATACTCATCGACAACGACGTGATCGTATCCGTTGAGCACAGCGCGTCCAGGGTTTCCGCGGAGATAGCGCAACGCTTCGGGAACAAGCTCACCAATCAAGATGGCCTCATGAAACGTCAGCCAGTGCACCAGTCGTGCCTGAAATGCCTGATCAACCGCGTTAAGCGCCCAGCCAGGTTCGTCGGCTTGGAGCCGAGCCCACGCGGCCTCAAAGGCGAGAATACGCTTTGTGCATTCTCTCCTGCCACCGAATGCGCCGGCATCGCAAATGTCTTGAATCATCGGCTCGGCCTCGAACCGGAGGCAACCGTAGCTTGAAAAGGTGACGAGCGGTCGCGGCACCCGACCAACGAAGTCGAATACATCGTCCTTTCCCAGCAAACTAAAGCAGAAGCTGTGAAGCGTGCCACAGCGAATGTCTGCGCATCCGGCTATGCCGAGATTATGTAAATCCTCCAGGAGACTACCCGCGGCGTTCCGAGTAAAAGTGACAGCGAGGATGCGACTCGCCTCGCACCCCTCTTCAAGTAGTCGAGCTACGCGACGCTTCATCGCGAATGACTTGCCGGTGCCCGGCCCTGCCATCACGCGGAGCGGATTGTGCGCGCACCGCGCGATCTCCAATGCTGTTCCGAGTAAGCCGTCGTTCCAAGCCATCCGAACCTCCCTGGGAGAAGTGACGAGAGGGACGCGATGAGGTTAGTTAACTCGCCGTGCTAATCAACAGCTTGCACCACGTCCCGTGGACAACCCGGGCCCGAAATGGGCCGGATTCGAGCAGCGAAAACAGCTATAAACTCGCGTCTTACGGACCGTTGAGTCAAGCGGAGTTGCGCCCGTCGGACTCTTTCGTAGCTTGCTGTTTCGAAATCGCGGTTGTGCCCTCGGCGGCGCGAAAGACATGGGTGCCGAGAGAGTGTGGCGGCCAACTTGTTTGATTTGTGATGCAGGCGGGTCCGCGAGCAATTCAGCTTCGAGCTCAAAAGGGCGATGCCCCTTCGGCATGTGCCCTTTGGAATCGCTGGTGGAACCTCTTTACGCGGATGGGCTTGGCACTGGACGCCAAGAGGTTGACCGCCAAAATGCGGACACCCGGCTGCATCGAGTCGGGCACGTAGAAATTCGCGTTCGACCTCGATGTATTAAACCGAATTCGGTGTATCTTCGTGCCTTCGCACTTGGTAGATGTACGTATGAATCTCGTTGGCAACTTTCGCCACGACCAGGAGGTCATCCACGCCAAAGGTCGTGGTGTTTCGCCAACGCTCGCCATCTTTATAACAACGGCTAAACGTCACGTTGTACATGGGGCGGCTGGTATTGCCGCTATCCACGACGTTGCGCCAAATCGCGGCGCGAATAGCACCATATCTGATCGTATGAACTGGGCGTTTCGCTGCTTTTTCCGATTTATTCTGAGCCATTGTTGGCTGGGTCACAGTACACCTCCGGTAATTTTGAGATAGATATCAGGTCAGGGCCGCCGCTAGGGCGTCAAGTTCTTCTGATGAGACACACGCAAGGCGTTCGCAAACCGGCACGAATTCAGTGATGCCGAATTGCTTGAGGAATCCGATACGTGGCTCGCGCGCCAAACCCCGTTCAGTCGCAATCCGCACGGCTTCGTCGTAGGTAGGCAATGCGGGTGCGATCGCGTCATGGTGTCGGATATCAGCCAGTCCTGTGAGGATCGTGACCACTTGAATCGTGGTTGGTGAAGATTGCCGCTTGAGAACAGCAAAAGTTGCGGTCGCGGCCATCATGGTTGCTCCTTTGGCACGGGCGCCGCTGTTGGCGCAGGGGACTGTCGGGACGTGCGCGATCGCGCCTTGAGGCCGTATTTGGCAACCTGAAACTCACGATCGCCGTCCATGAAACGTCGGGCCATTTCGCGCAGCAGGTCGGCTTCCGACACGTCCGCGCCGTACGCCTGCTTGTAAAACGTCTTATAGCGTTCCAGGTCTTGCGCAAACTCGTGACTGACCTCGACCGTCAATTTCGTTCGGGCCGTCACGTGGAATGCGGGTAGTGCGATTTCCGGCATGGGCGTCTCCATCAATCAGGGCACATACGGCGCGAGGATCATGTCTTTGTTCACCAGGACGCGCAGAGGCCAGCCTGGGCGGATCGTGATCGTCGGCTGCACATCGAGTTCGCGGTCGATGATCTTCTCGCCGATCCGATTGGCTTGTTGTGCAACCGAGTCGCCGATCACATCCTGGCCGTTGTTGCCAGTGCTGCTATTGGGATTGCGGGCCAGGTTGCCGGCATAGGCGAGTGCCGTGGACAGCGCCGTCGCTTCCGCCAGCTTGTCCAGGTGGTAATCAACCTGATCCTGCAAACCCGCCATTCCGGCTTCGTCGGTCCCCGGCATTCCGTCCAACACAATCGAGTTGCCATTGGGATAGATCAACCGTTGCCAAACGATCAGCGCCCGATTCTGGCCGTTGGTGACGAGACTCTGGTATTTGCCAAGCAGCTTCGATCCTTGAGGAATCAGCAGGTAGTTGCCCGTGACCGTATCGTAGACGTTCTCTGTTACCTGGCCGATCACTTCACCGGGCAAATCGGTGTTGATCGCCGTAACGAGAGCGCCGGGGATGACGCTGCCAGCCTTAAGTTCGTACTTTGAGATTGGATTCAGTAGCGGCTTGGATAGATACGGCTCGACGGCCGCCCCTTGAGTCAAAAAGTCTTCTTTCTCATGCTGATGGTTTTGAATTCCATCGCTTGCTTGGCCAATGCCGGGTCCGTTTCCGTCTTGTTCCCCGCCGCCAGCGTCCATCATGTCTGGGCGATGGCCATCGGGACCGACCATCGCCAGCGTTGGCATCGTCGTTGGCCCAGGCGTCGTTACAAAGGACGGCGTACCGGATTTTGCTCCGCCGAACAGCAGTGGAGAATCAAGGGCCGCTTGCTCTTCTTTCAGTTGTTGTTCGAGCAACTTTCGCCGCTGTTCGATGAGCTCGCGCATCGCCTGGGCAAAGGCTTGCTCCTGGGGAGACAATCCGCCAGGACGAGTCGCCGCATTCTCGCCCGCTTGGCCGGTCAATGTTTCGTACCCCACACCCTGGCCCAACCGATTCACGTCGAAGGTGTAATCGTTCGGCAAGTCTCTCACCGATTCGATCGGTCCGGATGGACGAATGGCGTTGTCATCGATCGGACCGTCTTTGCGGGGAGCGCTATGGTTCCCGAACCCGAACATCAGAACGATCAGGCCGAGCGAGGCGCCAAACACGCCGGCCAGCAGCACCGCTCGGCGACTGACCCGCGTAACCGCGGGCGGTGTACCGTGGATGTCGAGCCGTTCTGCGCCGTTTCCGGCAGGTGGCGTTGTTTGTCCCATGCCGCTGGTGTTGTTGGGAATCATTGCGGGTCTCCCGTCAGTTTTGCGCATCAGCGCGAACAATGGCCACGATCGTCTGCGGAGCTTGGCCAAGGCGTAATTCGGCCTTGTCGAACAGCCGATCTACGATGTACCAATCGCCCCTGACCCGGTAGTTCACGAGCTGCGCATCACCATTCCGCCCCAGGACGAATAGTGGCGGCGCTTCGGTTACGGTCACTTTCGGCGGGAACTGAATGTACGTCTTTTGGCCATCATCAAAGGCGCGGAACGGACACCACGGAGGTGTCGGCGTGTCCGGTTGTCGCAGGATCAGATAGTTGAAGTTGGCTGTGGACAGATCCAGCCCCGTAGCCACCGTGGCTTGCGCCACCGCCTGCTGAGCCGCAACTTGATTGCGGATCATCACGACATCACCAAACGGATAGTTCCAGGCGATCATCGTGTGGTAGATTCCCGAACCAATACTGGTCAGGTCCAGCGTATACATGCGCTGGTCGGTGGTGATGAGCAGATTCGTTTGCAAACCCGCTTTTCGGGGCTTGATCAGCAATAGCGTCTGCGATGTGTACCCGGAACCAGATTGCACGCTGTCCACGATCCACCGGACCGTGTCGCCAGCGGCGGCGGTTATGAGCTTTTCGCCTGGGCGCAGGGCGATCGTGGTGACGTAACCAGGCGAAGTGACCGCCGTGTAGACGATGCCCGGCGCGTAGTCGTAATACTGAATGGCGTTCAGGAAGCCATCCGATGTCGGTTGTGTCGTCGCGCCAGCTTTTGCCGCGGCGATGGCCGCGACGCCGGTTTGGGCCGCCGGCGCTTCGTTGCTCGCACCGATTGGTCGAAGCTGCGGACTCGGCACCGGCACTCTGACCTCGACGATCCTTGGCACGGACCCGAGATCGTCGGGAACAAACACAGCCGGCTTGAGTCGCGGGTCCGGCATCACCGGGACGCACGGCGTCTCGCACGAGTCGCAGCCACAGGCGGCGAGCGAGCCAATGATTAGAAAGCACAGTAACAAGGGCCTACGGTGATTCATGGCGTTTCTCCGTTGTCAGGATTGTTTGGATTGAGAGTTGCCGGATTCGGCGCAGCGCGCAATGTGTCGTCGCGCATGACCGCACCCGAAAATTCCTGGCTCCAGGTAAAATTGGTGATGTAGACCCCGATCGGGTTCTTGAAGGAATCCGCCTCATCGCGCGGGGGCATCAGCTTCACTTGAAACAGTCCCGTGTATTCCTCGCGCGAGCGGCGGAGGCCGTTGGAATAGGTCGTTTCGACCCACCGCACCTGAAACGTATCCGCGGCCTTTTGAAGAATGCTGCTGATTTCCACGGTGCGGGCAACCGCGCCCTCGCCGGGCAGACTCTTCATGCCACCGTCCGACGCGGCATATTCGTTCATCGCATTGACGGCTGGCCCCGCGAGAAACTGATACGCCTTTGTCCACTGCTCCCGCATGACCACGGGATCGAGCGGACGCTCGCGTACCAGACGCACGACTTCGCCGACGAAGTAGCCCACCTGCGCGGTTGCCGGCTGATATGTGTCACTGGCCAGCGTGATCCGTCCCGGCATTCCCGCCTTGTCCACTTCCACGACGTAGGTAGCGACTTGCTTTTTGACTCCCAGAACCACGGCACCGGTGGTGGAGATGAGCGCTAGCGTCATTGAAGCGAACGCAATGTAGCGCCAATTGAGGGCCTGCACGCGCGCCGAGCCGATCCGCTCATCCCAGGCCGCGGCAGCGCGAGCGTAGGGGTTGTGACTATCACCCAACCCACCGTTCTTGCCGTAACTCGTTGTCATGTTGGGAAAGCTCATGTCGGAGTCCCTCCGGTATTCGTTGGACCGCTTGTTCCGCTAGAAGGAGTAGTTGACCCAGGCACGCGGCCAGCCGCATTCGCGGCCGTCGTGCCACTGCCTGCTTGAGTTGCAATTGAACCAGGAACGGCCGATGCGACCGTGGCGCCAGTATTGTTTCCGGCGCTGCCACTGCTGCCGCTAATCCTTCGGACAACGGCAGTTCCCGCCGACGCGATGAGCGTGGTGCCTTTGGTCGGCACGACTGCCGCCATCTTCACGGCCATGACGGATGCGCGGGACCGACCGGCGGCTACGGTCGTGTTGTACGCCACGGCCGTTGTATTGAGTGCGGATCCCACGCCGAGGCTTGGCCCCCCGATAATCATGTCCGTTGCCAGGCGTGAAGCGACCAGCGACAGCACCATGAGAACCAGTGCAGCTAGCGCGATGCAGAACGCCTCGTAGGTTGTGACGGTCTGTCCCGCAGGCACCCTTAACGCTTGGAAGATGTTGTTGCCGATGCCAAGGACCAGCGTCAGCACCATCAGTCGTATTCCCGATCCGACCACCCATCCAAGCGGGCGCTCGGCGATGAAGGCCGTTTTGGAAAGGACGGCAAACGGGACGAGCACGAAGGCCGCCAGACTGCCGAATTTGAATGTCAGGAGCGCGACGACCACCTGGATCGTGATAACGCAGAAGGCGGCGATGATGGCGACCACGGCAATCGCCAGGAAAGCGATTTCGACAAAGTTCTTGAAGAACGCAACGGGTCCGGTCAGCCGGCCGATCTGGTCCATGAGCGGTTGTGCGGTTGTATAACCCAGGTATGCAATGTTCCCCGGCTGAGACGTGTAGTAACTGGGACCATCGAATCCCCCAGCCTTCAGGCCCAGGTCCATGAAGGACGACGCCAGCGTATCTGTAAGCGATTGCCAGTTCTCGATGATCCAAGCGAAGAAGCCGATGTAGACGATTTTTCTGGCAAAATGAGCGATCACATGGTCATCGCTCAGCGCCCACAGCGCCGCCGACCACATGATGCTCAGGATGATGAGGACGTTCAGAACCCAGGTGACATCGCCCTTAATGAGACCGAACCCGCTGTTGATCGCGTTGATGTACTGGTTGGCCACCTCATTGATGAGATCGGGGCCGTAATCCAGGGCTAAAATGTTCATCGCCATTGCGCTCACCTCCTTTGAGTCAACAAGGAAGCAAAGAAGCCGGCCTCTATTGGTCCGCCATCGGGAAGGCGTTCACCATAGAACTGGTGGGCTGCTGCGGGTTGCTCCAAACCCCGCGGACCGCCTGCTGCTGCTGCTGTGCATATGCCTGTTCGGCCTGGTCCTGGGCATCGCGCTCGACTTCGGCGCGGGCATCGGTGATTTCCTGGGCCTGGAGCGATTGGACTTGTGCCACCAGCGTCGCAACCTCCTCGTTGCCGGCCTGCATGGCGGAGGTGGCGCCGGACGCGGAATTGGAGTGATCCACATAGTCTTGAATGCGCTGCGCGGTCGGTTGCAGGTTCAGATACGTCTCGTTCTGAACGGTGCGGTTTTCGATCAGGACGTTGCGCTCTTCCTGATCCCAACCATTTTGCATCGACTGGAAAGCGGCATCCGTCATGTTGGCGTAATTGCTCAGATCGGATGGATATTGGCTGTTAAGTGTGTTGCCGGGATTGGCGGACGTGTAGGTTGTGCCGGCCTGGCCGAACACCTGCTGCCAGATGTTCATGCTTTGCAGGATTCCGGGTAACTGGGTGAAGTTCCAGCTTTTCACCATGGCCACTTCGTTGTTGACCTCTTGGTAAAGCTGGTCAACCATTTGCACATCGTCCGCCACCTGGAGCACCGCTTCGGCGAAGTTCGAAGGGTCAAAGACGATGTCCGCGAATGCGGCCGTGGGCACAAGCAGTGCGACCGTTGCAGCGACAATGAGAAGCCGTTTCTTTGAGCGTGTCATGGCAAATCTCCTATTTCTTATGTTCCTTCAAGATGAATCTTTTCCGAGCCTCAGTTCTGAAACGGATCGACGACTGTTTCTGTCGGCGGCGCCGGATTGTCCCATCCGTTGCGCACTCGCTCCCGTTCAGACTCCGCGTACGAAGATTCCGATTGCTGTTGGGCCAGCCTCTCGGTATTGAGCCGCGAGCGTGCGACTTTCAGAGATTGCAGCTTGGCCAGTTCCCCCGATGCCACCGCCAGCAGGTCGTCGTGGGCCTGAACCGCCGCCGTTTCGCCGGGCGCGGAGTTGGACGCATCGACGATTCCCTGTACCTGTTGGGTGGTCGTATCCATGTCCCTGTAGACCTGATTCTGTAATTGACGGCTCTCCACCAGCGCTTGGCGCTGGTTATCCGTCCAGGTCGATTCATCCGACTGGTACTGCGCCCAGGTAGCGCTGCTCATGTCCGCCGGATAGCGCGTGTCGAGTTGGTTGCCCGGATTCGGCGTGTCGTAGAGGCTGGAGTCCAGTTGCCCTTCCACGCCGGAAACGATCCCTGCGATGTTCGGCACGGCGCTCAGGTTGAGATGCTCCAATTCCTTGACTTCGTTCTCCACCTGCTGGACCACCGCGTCGATCTGCTCGCCAAGCTGAACCACCTGCATGACATGCTCAGCCAGGTTGCTGGGGTCTAAGACGATGTCGAAGAGAAAGGCATCGGCCCGACGGGCCGGGAGGAACACCATCGCGGTGCCGGCAGCAAGAAACGGGACAGCCAGAAGCCTACGTCGCCGCCACGGATGATTCGGAGCCATCCGGTTTGCCGTCGTACTGGGGGATAATTTGCTCATGGTCGTTCCTTTCAATGTTGAAGGTTTCCAGTCGCTCGGCCCAATGACCGAGGCCGCGTTCTTTCAAATAAGCCGCGGCAAAGCGCTCGCGGGAGTGCTCTTTCAGCACATTGTTGATCCGCGCCTGATCCTGCGGTGAACCCACAGCGCAAAAGGCTAGCGCCAGTTCGCCCAGGCCAAGCTCGAATAGCCGGTTGCCTTCGCGGCTTTGGTAGTAGTAGTCCTTTTTCGGGATCGACTGCTGGAGGATTTGCAGTTGGCGCTCGTTCAGGCCGAACGATTCGTAAACCTTCCGCGTGCGCTCCTCCATTGCGTTGCTGTTGGGCAGGAAGATGCGCGTCGGGCAGTTTTCGATGATCGCCGGCGCGATCGGGCTGTCGGCGATGTCCGAAAGGCTTTGCGTGGCGAAGATGACCGCCACGTTTTTTTTGCGTAATACCTTCAGCCATTCACGGATCTTGGCGGCAAAGAGCGATTCGGTCAGATACAGCCACGCCTCGTCAAGAATCATCAGGGTAGGCGAGCCATCGAAGCGCTTCTCCAACCGGCGGAACAGGTACGTCAGCACCGGCAACAGAGCCGAACGGCTGTGCATCAAGTGTTCCATCTCGAACGCCTGCCAGCGCGCACCGCGCTGGCCATCGTCGGTCAGGGTGTCTTGATTCGCATCGAGTAGACGGCCATGCGGACCATCCAGTGTGTAGCTCCGCATCGCCTGCCGTACATCGGCGTCCTGCACGAGACCCAGGAGCGTGCTGAGGGTGCGCTGGGGGCGCGGCATGGAAGCCAGGTTTGACAACGCCGCCCAAATCTCCTGCTTCCTTGCCGGGGTGACCTCTGCTTTTTCCCGGTGCAGCAGGTCCGACACCCATTCCTGTGACCAGGCCAGTTCCGATTCCTCGTCGATGCCGGCGAGCGGCTGGAAACAAATCTCTGCGCCTTCACCTCCCAAGTCGTAGAAGTCGCCGCCCATCGCCAGCGTCATGGCGCGGCAGCTTGCGCCTTTGTCGAAGATGTAAACGCGAGCGCCGGGATATCGGAGCCACTGACAGGCCAGCAGGTTCAAGAGCGTGGATTTGCCGGCGCCGGTAGGTCCGGCAATGATCGTGTGACCGACGTCCCCTTGATGCAGCGATAATCGGAAAGGCGTCGAGCCTTTCGTCCGGGTAACCAGCAGCGGCGGGCCATTCAAGTGGGCGCACCGCGCTGGCCCGGACCAGACGGCGCTGAGCGGGACGAGGTCACACACGTTCAGGGATGACATGAGCGGCCGGCGCACATCGGCGTAGGCGTGACCCGGCAGGCTGCCCATCCATGCCTGCACGGCGTTGAAATCTTCGATTTCGGAGACCAGGCCAACCCCATCCACGATTTGCTGAACTGCGCGCGCCTTTTCCGTCGCTGTCTGCTCATTTTCGTCCCATACCGTGACCGTGAGCGTGAAGTCACCAAACGAGCAGTGATCGCCGCCGAGTTCCTGCAAGGCGTCGTCCACGTCCTCCGACTTGTTCAAGCTGTCGGAATCCTCCAGCTTGCTTTCTTGCTTGGTGATCGCCTCTTTCAGCAAGGTCATCATTCCCTTGCGCTTGGCGAACCACTGGCGACGCAGCTTGTTCAGTTGACGTGTGGCATCCGTTTTATCCATCGGCAGGTAGCGTCCAATCCAGCGGTATTCGATCGGCAGTTCGTTCAGTCGATCAAGCAGGCATGGGAGCGTGCGGTTCACGTAGGCGCGGACCGAGACCGTCTTGAGGAAGAGCCGGCCAAGTCGGGGTGACAAGCCGCCGGTGAGGGGCCGGTCGGTAATCATTTCGTCGAGGTAGAACGGCACGTCCGGCACCGCCACCGTTAACTGCCGATCCGAAATGCACGAGTGCAGGTAGGTCAGTGTTTCGCCGTCGTCCAATGGATGCACTTCGGGCATGAACGAAGCCATCAAATTCACGATCTGCTCGACCTGGCCGAGGAAGTGATCGAAATGGGCGCGGTAAGAAACACGCCCGGTTCCATTGCTGTTCGGCCGCTCGATAAACAAATCTCCCAATCGCGTCATTCCTTCCGCTGGCGGCAGATAGGTGAAGGTGATGAAGCACTGGCTTTCAAAATGCAGGGCATCCGCGGTGAATGAATCCCGACGTTCCTGATCGACCAGCGCCGCAATTCCATTGGGAAACTCACTTGCGGGATAGACGTGAGCCAGACGCCTAGATGCCTCGACGTGCACGCACCAGTTTGAACCGAGCCGGCGAAGGACGTTGTTCATTCGCGCCCGTGCGGCGACCAGCTCGTAAGCCGTGGAACTGTCCAGGTCCGGGCCGCGGAAAGCGACCGTCTTCTGCAAGCTGCCGTCTTTGTTCAGGATCACGCCAGGTCCAATGAGCGTCGCCCACGGCAGATGGTCAGCCAGGCGTTGGGGATGCTTGCGATATTCGCCGAGGTTCCACATGAACATCTCTCCGAATCAGGAATCCAGGTGAGTCGGCTGGCGAACATGACGGCGGAAGATGTCAAACCAGTGCGGATCGCGCTTGCTCATCAGTACCGCTGTGGCGTGCAGCGCCGCTCCCGCCGGAAACCCCAGCCACCACAGGTGCAAACCCATACCGATAACCAAGGCCAATGTGCCGTTGAGGATCGCAAATGTCCGCGGCGCGCCGCCCATCAGAATCGGTTGGGTCAAAGCCACGTGCAGCGGGACTTCATAGCCTTCGACTTCTTCGGGTCGGGTCATGGCCACACCAACTTTCCGCCTACCAGCCGGCCCCGCCGTCGAAACCGAAGAAGGTCACGCCAAAGCTCGTGGCCGTGACCGCGATCGACACTCCCAGGAGCAGGCCCAGAATGCGCCGCAGCCCGCCGCCTTCGCTAAAGGCGAAGCCAAAACCGATCACCACGATCGACAGGATGCAAAGTGCCTTGGCCACAGGACCGGTGAAACTCGCCAGCACCTGGTTCAACGGACCTTCCCATGGAAGGGGCTGGCCCCCGTTGGCGGCGGCGGCGCGGGCCGTATGCGGCAATGACAGGAGCATCAGAGCTCCCGCGACGGCCGGCGTGAGAACGTTGCGCCGAATGCCGATAGAAATTTGAGTCTTCATGGAATAGCTCCTTGTTCCCCGCCATGCACGAGATCAATTGATCCATACCAGTGCAGTGAGCGGTATGGACAATACCTTACGCCGCCCTAACAGGCGGAGTCAAGAAAAATGTTCGCAAATTGTTTGGTATCGATTGAACAGCCCGACTGGGCCCCGATCTCAGGGTTTGTTCAGCATCGCGAAAAAGAATTGAAGGGATGAAGCAGGGGCGCTTCGTGGCGCAATTGCCGCGCCGTTGCCGATTAGAACATGTGGGGCGAGAGAGAGATTTTCCTGGGGGTTTATTCCTCGTCGCGCGAAGCCGATCCGATCCGTTGCCGGTGCTTGTGCGCCATTGCCGCGCGCGATTCCGTCCCGGCGTCAAGCCAGTAAAGGATCAACGCCTCGATCACACGCTTGGGGTTTGCCAAATGCGTGGCGCAGTCATCTTCAAAGGCTTCAAAGAGTTTCCTGTCGAAACGATAAGTCCGCTGCACCGACTTAGGATGTGGTTCCGGTTTCGAAGCGCCACGAGTTGAACGTGAAGTAACCATAGGGGAAGCATTCTAAAATGTCTGCGGTGGTATGCAAGATACCAAACAAATAAGTTTAAGTTATTCGCTGCCAAGTAATTAACCGCCGGTGGACGTTAGGATTGTCGCTGCCTCAGTCCGTTTTCGCTGACCGAGCCTTCATGCGAAAATATGTGGCTCTGGAGCACCCGGTTGCTTTGGTGAACCGCTTGATCCTTTCGTGCTCAGAGTTCAGTGCGGGCTCGTACTGAAGAGACAAGAACCATGCAAGTCGCTGATCCGGAAGAACCATCTGAAGCAAGCTCTTACGCCAGTCAGCAAGGCCGGCGCGTCGTAATTGGGAGCCTTTGCGGTAGTGACGCATGGATAGCGTCTTGATTGACGGCATGATTCGTGCGATGAAGCGATAGACTTCATGATCCTGAAACCATTCGCCCACCCGCCGATGGATTTCCGCGTTCGACGGCTCGAAATGCAAAATTATCGCGCGATCCTCCAATGCCCGCACGTTAGGATTGGCAGTGCGCCATTCATTGGCGATGAGAACGACACTGCTTGTGGTCGTGAAGGACGACGGAACGTCATTAGCGGTCAGCGTCAGGTTTGTCAGCCAAGTGAGCCGCTTGATTGGCTCGGTATTGCAGAGGGGCTTGAGAAGCCGAACGCAATCGGCATCGGCGTATAGTTTATCCAGATCGTCCAGCACGACCGGAAGATTGCGGTGCTCCCAAAGGTGCCGATACAGACCGTATGGCTGTATGTGCCCTTCAACATATAGAACCTGCCGCTGTCCTGCGTTATCTTTGCACTCAATAGATGATGCGACACCTAAGGCGTGCTTCACGCTTTCGCTTTTGCCTGTCCCGTGCCGCCCCAACAGAAGTACTAGCCCCAGTTCGCCCGTTGCAAACTTGGCCAAGTACAGGTCCAGATCCGAGTAGGTCGCAAGGGAGATGACCTCTTTCGGCATTTCGGCAGCTCTGTGTCGGATACTCATGCCATACCTTACTGGAGGGGGGCGCAGGTCGAAAACCGTGAGACTTTGAGACTGCCGCACATAACCGCTTGTCCCTTCATCCGTTCCAATTTCAATTTCAGTCTCACGGCTCCAACCCGGTGAGACTTATTTTTCACTTTCTTTGGCAGAGCCTGTCGGGACAGTCTGGGGCCGACAGTGTTTTCGGTACTCGTCTGGATCCAATCCCGCCGCCAATAGCGCTTTGGACCAGTTCCCAAACCGCCTCGTCGCAGCGCGGTACAAGGGCCGACTTTCGCGGTAAACTGCCTTTGCGTTCATCGTGCAGTGGTCGCGCAGGCGCACCAAAATGGCTTGAATCACGCTTTCCTTGGACCATCCCTGGGCCGGCTCACTCTGCGGAGGAATGAGTCCGCTACCTTGTGGGCTCTTCAATTCATTTGTTTGAATAAACGTGTGCGATCCATAAACCGCATCTTTTCTCTTTCGCTGGCGGTCGGCATGCTGGATCGGCATGAACAAACCACAGCACCCTGGCCCAGAGGAATGGCGTCAGATCATTGACGGGCAGCAGTC
>Ga0187864_10000056_pt1 | contig 126983 bp, 124 predicted proteins | sample June2016WEW_11_4_FD_132985 | JGI IMG/M metagenome (GOLD analysis project Ga0187864, IMG submission 132985) | Peatland microbial communities from SPRUCE experiment site at the Marcell Experimental Forest, Minnesota, USA - June2016WEW_11_40 | ecosystem: Environmental > Terrestrial > Soil >... | reverse complement strand
TCGTTCCTATCTCCGCATCACGCAAGGTAGTCCGAAACGGGTAAAAAGATACTTTCACGAAGGCCACGTCCAATACGCAGCTTGATCAGTGTGTCACCAATTTAGTGCTCGGAGTAATAACACCGAGCTTGAGCACCGCGTGGCGCAGCGTACACAAGAGCTGGCGCGCTCGGAGGAGCAATTGCGAGGCTCCCTACAGGAGTTGCAGGAGTACACCAAGGAGATGGAAGCCATCAACGAGTTGGTTGAACTCCTCCAATCGTGTCTGACTCTGGACGAGGCGCGCCAGCAAGCTTCCCGCATCCTGCAACAGTTCTTCCCCTCGGGGGCGATGTTGATCCTTAACCCATCGCGCAATCTGCTTGAAGTGGCCCTCAGTTGGGGCGCCTCTGCCGCAAACCAAGGTCCATTTGCTCCGGAGAGCTGCTGGGCTTTGCGCAAAGGATGTGTGCACGTAATGCAACCCAACAACTTTAGTTTACTGTGCGGACATATCGAGCCGACTTCGGCCGCCTGCCATCTCTGTGTTCCCATGGTCGCTCACGGCGACTCCCTGGGCGTGCTTAGCATCAACGATCCCGGCTTGTGCGATCCCATTGCCCATCCGCGGCTGCTTCGGCGCAAGCAGGAGCTGGCCACTACCGTGGCCGAGCAGATTTCGTTGGCCTTTGCCAACCTCACGCTGCGCGAGACTTTGAAATACCAGTCCGTCCGCGATCCTCTCACGGGCCTGTTCAACCGCCGTCATATGGAAGAGTCCTTGGAGCGGTAATTGCTGCGCGCCGCCAGAAACGGCAAGCCCGTGACGGTATTGACGATCGATATCGATCGCTTCAAGCTGTTCAATGACAGCTTTGGCCACGAGGCGGGCGACATCCTGCTGCGAGAATTGGGCTCTGTCTTCAGCTCCCTAACACGAGGCGGCGATATTGCGTGCCGCTACGGGGGTGAGGAGTTCCTGCTGATCCTGGTGGAGGCTAGCCTGGAGACCGGCTGCGAACGAGCCGCGAAGCTCAGGGAGCAGGTCGCAAACCTGCAAATCGGTTATCGCGGAGAAACTCTCCGTCGGATTACCGTGTCAACAGGAGTGGCCGGATTTCCGCAGCATGGCACGTCGGCGGCGCAGATTGTCAAGGCAGCGGACGAAGCGCTCTACCGCGCTAAAGCCGCAGGGCGGGACTGCATAATAGTGGCCAGCGCCACCAGCACGGACACGCCGGCTCTTAGCGTTGGCAGGTCCGGCTAGGCGTTGGCCTGCTCCAACACTTGCGAAAGCTCTTCCCACTCCGCCAGTAGCGGTCCCAGTCCGTTGCGCCGCTGGGCCAGCAGATCGCTCCAGCGCGCCGTTTCCTGCGCGCTGACAAACGACTGCAACTCGCGCTCACACTCGGCGATCCCGTTCTCCAGTTGCGCAATCTCTTGCTCGACTTGTTTGCAGCGCTCTTCCAGTTGCTTGCGCTTGATCGGGTTCACCCGCTTCCTCGAGGCCGGCTTGCGTTCCTCATAGCCAGGAACATCTGACAATGTGGGAGCCCAGTCGCCAGCCCCGTTCGCCGGTGAGGTAAGGTTGTCCGCCGCGTCGGCCCGCTGCTTGCGCCAGAGATAGTCCTCGTAATTGCCGGGAAAAACATCAATCCGGCCATTGCCGATTTCGAAGACGCGAGTAGCCAGCTTGTCGATGAAGTAGCGATCGTGGGAGACGAACACCACGGTGCCGTTGTACTTTTCCAACGACTCCAGCAGCACGTCTTTGGCGCGCAAGTCGAGGTGGTTGGTGGGCTCGTCGAGCAGCAGAAAGTTGGACGGATGCAGCAGCATGCGGGCCAGCGCGTAGCGGTTGCGTTCGCCGCCCGACAGCACGCCGATCGGCTTGAACACGTCATCTTCGGAGAAAAGAAAGCAACCCAGCACCCCACGTAATTCAGTCATGGACTTCTGCCCCGCCACATCGGAGAGGTCGTCGAGCATGCGCCGCGCGGGATCGAGTTCCTTGTATTGGTCCTGCGCGAAATAATCCGGCTCCACATTGTGGCCGAGCTGTAGCGCGCCCGCGGTGAGCGGTTCGATGCCGGCCAGAAGTTTGATCAGGGTTGATTTGCCGGCCCCGTTCACGCCGACCAGCGCGATGCGATCTCCGCGTTGAATGGTGAAGTCCACCTCGCGGAAGACCTCGTTCGCACCATAGCTTTTCGCCACGCTCGCGCACTCGACGACCAACCGGCCGCTGGGATTGGGCTGAGGGAAACTGAAGTGGATGGTCTTCTCGTCCGGGGGAATCTCGATGCGATTGATTTTCTCGAGTTCCTTGATGCGGCTTTGCACCTGTTTCGCCTTGGTCGCCTGGGCGCGAAAGCGGTTGATAAACGCTTCAAGCTGCTCGATGCGTTCGCGCTGGTTCTTGTACGCCGCCACCAGCGAGTCGCGGCGCTCCTGTTTCTGCTGGAGATACTTCTCGTAATTTCCGCTGTAGAACTGCACCCGCCTGTTCCATATTTCGACGATGCGATCCACCGTCACATCGAGGAAATAGCGGTCGTGCGAGATGAGCACATAGGCGTACGGATATTGCAGAAGATATTGTTCCAGCCAGTTGCGGGTCTCCAGATCGAGATGGTTGGTGGGCTCGTCGAGCAGCAGCAGGTTGGGTTTTGCCAGCAACAGCTTGGCCAGCGCGATCCGCATCTGCCAGCCGCCGGAAAACTCTTCCGTCTGCCGCGTCCAGTCTTCCTTGCGAAAGCCCAGTCCGTCCAGCACGCTGCCGACCTGCGAATCGAGAGCATAGCCGTCGCGCACGCGGAACTCGCCGGTGATGCGCTGGTAGCGGTCAGCCACTTGCGCGTACTCACTGGAAGTGTGGTCCAGCTCGCCCATCTTGTGGGCGAGTTCTTCCATCTCCTGCTCCAGAGAACGCAAGTCGCTGAACACCGACATGCATTCGTCGAAGACGGTGCGGCCGGAGAGTTGCAGCCCATCCTGCGGCAGATAGCCGAAGGTCATGTTCTTGGCAGGAGTGACCGTGCCGTAGTCGAGCGACTCGAGTCCGCCGAGAATCTTGAGCAGGGTTGATTTGCCGGTGCCGTTGGCGCCTACCAGCCCCACGCGATCGCGCGGGGTGATGAGCCAATCGAGATCATTGAAGAGGAGCTTGGGACCGAAACGTTTCCCGGCGGAAGAGAGCTGAATCATGGCGAGGCGCTAGTTGCTCTTCTTCTGGCCCCGAAGAATGCGCTCGTCGATGGGCTTGCGGCCGGCAAAACCCTCCTCGATGCCATGCCAATGCGTGAGCTTCTTTTCGCCCAGCTTCCAGCACAGCAGGATGACCTCTTCGCCGACGATGCAGGGAAAATCGAGCAGTCCGATATCGAGGTCTTTCACCTGCACGCCGGTGGCGTCGATCTCGGCAACGGCATCCTTGGCGCGCTGCACCGCCTTCTCGCGTTCGGCCTTGCGCCGGGCCACCGACACCACGTCCACCAGCGTGCCGCCGTTAATGAAGATGCGGTTGGCCAGCGATTGCAACTCGCCATCAACTTCTTCGATCAGCGCCTTGGCCTGCATGGCGGAGCGGAGCAGCGACTCCAGCACTGGCAGCAGAGTCTCGGCTTCGGAAACTGTGAACGTGCGTGCCATATCTATACTTTCCAGCTTGGCTTGATTGTGTGCCTTGTGGCGATTCACCATGCGGCGGCGATACTCCCGCAGGTCCGACCAATAGCGCGGAACACGCCGCCAGTACTTTTCCCGTGGACGTTTGCGAATGATCACTGTATCTCTAACATTCTATCAAGCGCCACGCGCGCCCACTTCTTCACGTTGTCTTTTACTTTGATCTGGTTGACGATGTTGCCGTCCACCAGGTTCTCCAGCGCCCAGCACAGGTGTTGCGGCGAGATGCGGAACATGGTCGTGCACAGGCATCCGGAATCGTCGAGCGTGATGACGCGCTTGTCCGGGTTTTCCTTGGCCAGACGGTTCACCAGGTGGATCTCCGTGCCGATCGCGAACGACGATCCTGTGGGCGCTTGTCGCACCACTTTGATGAGGTAATCGGTTGAGCCGATTCCGTCGGCTTTCTGGCAGACCTCCCAGCGGCACTCGGGATGAACCATGACCTGGATGCCGGGATAGTTGGCTCTCACTTTGTCCACGTGCTCCGGCAGAAAACGCTGGTGTACCGAACAGTGTCCCTTCCACAAAATCACTTTGGCTTTGCGCAAGCGCTCGGCGGTCTGTCCGCCTTGCAGCATGTAGGGGTCCCACACCACCATTTCGTCCAAGGGAATGCCGCGCGCGTAACCGGTGTTGCGGCCCAGGTGCTGATCGGGCAGGAAGAAAATCTTGCCGTTGCGGCCGAGCGCCCATTCGAACGCGCCCTTGGCATTGGAGGAGGTGCAGACCATGCCTCCCCGTTCGCCGCAGAACGCCTTGATGGCGGCGGTGGAGTTCATGTACGTGATGGGTGTAATGCCACTGCCTTCGTCGTCAGTCACGCCGAGATTGACGAGTTGCTCCCAGGCGTCTTCCACCTGCGAAATCTCGGCCATGTCGGCCATGGAACAGCCGGCGTTCAGGTCGGGCAAGATGACCGCTTGCCCCGGTCGCGCCAATATGTCGGCGCTTTCCGCCATGAAGTGCACGCCGCAGAAGACGATGTAGCTGCCCTTGGCCTGAGCCGCCATTTGCGACAGACGGTAGGAATCGCCAAGGCAATCGGCGAAGCGCACCACTTCATCGCGCTGATAATGATGACCAAGAATGATGCACTCGCTGCCCAAAGTAGCTTTGGCGTCCGCAATGCGGGCGTCCATGGAGCTATCCGGGAGTACCAGATAGTTTTCGAGCGAGCAGGATACCGCTTCAGTAATCGGTGCTGTAGCCACTTTTTGTCTCTGCCTTCAGTCCCAGCCGCGCGGTTCCGTTGATCGGAATCTCACGCCCTGGAACGGGGATGTTGAAAGCTGACCTGCGGCTCCAGTAGATCCACTACCCGCCGCGGCGGGCCCGACCTACGGGGATGTTGAAGCTGCAAGTTGACGCTTCTTTACCACTCACTTCATTCGATGACCTGCACCGCACCTGCGTTACAAAAACCGAAACCGTACCTCACACGGCGCTGTGACAAGGACCGAATGAATCTATTGTGGCGCGTTGAGAGGGTTAATGCAAGTCAGTAACCAGTAGTCAGTAGCCAGTAGTCAGCGGAGAGACATTGAAGCTGGATTCTGCTATTGGGCCGAGGTTGATCAAAAGCTGACGGTAGCTGACAGCTATCCCCCAATATGCACCATCGTCCTGGATGCCGGCACAAAGCCTGGCTCGCCGATGTGGTGGCGCTCTTCTTTGTGCTCGACGGCGTGAACGATGAACTCGACCATCTCTTCGTCGCTGGCGCCCTTCGCCATCAAGCCAGCCAGATCGTGCTCGCGGACAGAGAACAGGCAGGTACGAATCTTGCCGTCTGAGGTGACGCGGATGCGGCTGCAATGTCCGCAGAAGGGATGCGACACTGGTGCAATGATTCCGATCTCGCCAATGCCGTCTTCAAAAATATAACGGCGGGCGGTCTCGCTGCGCGCGTGGCCGATTTCGCGCAGCGGCATGAACTCGGCCATGCGCCGCACAATTTCGTCGAGGGTCACGACGATTTCCGGCGACCAGACGCGGTCTTCTTCCAGCGGCATGAATTCGATGAAGCGGACGGCGACGCCTTCCTCGCGCGCGAAGCGGCCGAAGGCGGTGATCTGATCGTCGTTGAAGCCGCGCATGAGAACGCAGTTAATCTTCACCGGGCTGAGCCCAGCACGTTGCGCGGCGCGGATTCCGGCCAGCACGCGTTCGTAGCCGTTCGGCACCCGCGTAATGCGCGCGAATTCTCCTGCATCGACGGCGTCCATCGAAACCGTGACCCGCGTCAGGCCGGCGTCGGCAAGGGGCTGCGCCATCTCGGCCAGCAGATGTCCGTTGGTGGTGATGGCGATGTCCAGTGGGCTGCCTTCAAGAGTGCGCATGCGACCGAGGCCGCGCACCATCTCCACCAGACCTCGGCGCAACAGCGGCTCGCCGCCGGTGAGGCGGACCTTCGTGATTCCAAGCCCGACGAACACGCGCGCCATGCGCAGGTAGTCCGCAATGGGCATCTCGGGAAATTGCGGCCCGCCGGTGCCTGAGCGGCAATAGACGCAGCGGTAGTTGCAGCGATCGGTGATGGAGATCCGCAGGTCGTTGATGCGCCGCCCGAATTTGTCGGTGAGGAACATGCTTTTTCGCGGTTCGCTTTTTGCTATTCGCTCTTGACTTTTAGCTCTTAGCTTCTAGCAAGCAATTCCGTCTGTCATCCCGAGCGAGCGCAGCAAGTCGAAGGACCCCTATGCTGCTACTCACCTTCCCCGCACCTCTTTCGAGCAGGGCTTCTAATCGCTTGCAACTCAAATCTGTTTTCGTACAGGAAAGAAGACGGGACAGCGCGTGAAGAGACGCAGCGCGGCGGATCGTTTCCTTTCCAAGCACGGGAGGCATGGCCGTTTCCCGCCACACCCTCGGTTCCGCAAAATCTGCGAAACACCGCCGCCGCAGCCTTAGGTATCCCGTTAGGCCACGGAGGTCGGAAACAGTACTGACATTATAGATTATGTTGTCCTTGCATTTATGTTGGGCCTGCGCCGAGATGCGCATATTTGCCAGATTCTTGATTTTTGGACACAACATTACGATCCTGCCGAAAACCCGATTAGTCATCGAGGACAGAAGTCTGCCCCAGGTCGAAAATCGACAGGGTCCGTCAAGATACTTTCACCTTTAGCACAGCCAATTCTCGCGTGGAAGATTTTCGATCCGGGCAAATTCCTTTTCGTTATCGGTAACGATGGTGTAACCAAGTGCAATCGCCTGGGCCGCAATGAGCAGGTCATTCGCGCCGATTGGCCTACCGGATTGCTCAAGCCCGGTACGCAGCAATCCGTAGGCAGCATCTGCGGGTGGTTCGAAGGGCAAAACTTCAAGCGCTCCGAGCACCGCTTCAAGCTGAGCCGAGAGCCGTGGTGAGCGTTTTTTGGCTGCCCCGTAACGCAATTCTGCGGCGACGATGATGCTGGTGCAAACTTGCGCTTCGCCAATGTTGCGGATGTGCTGCGCCACTTTTCCCTGCGGGTTGCGGACAAGATCGGAGACGATGTTGGTGTCGAGCAAGTAGCGCATCAGAGATCGACAGGATCGGGGGGCAAGTCAGAGATGGGTGGAAAATCCTCGTCCAGTGGCGCTAGCGTAGCCAATACGGCCAGCAGGGACTTAGGGGGAGCGGGCTCAATGATTAGCCGCTCGCCCTCCTTGCGCATGATGGCCTCCTCACCCGAAAATTCGAACTCACGGGGAATCCGCACTGCCTGATTGCGGCCATTTTTGAAGAGCTTGACGTAACGCTCGGGGCTCATAGCGGCCTCCTTAGCATATGCCTAGCATATGCCAAACTGTATCCGTATGTCCAACTCGGCGAGAGCCACCTGTGCTTCAATCTGCTCATCGTTGCTCGCTTGGTAGGCTACATCAATCGACATGCCTCAAACCTCAGAACCATCTACCGAAAAGCGGATAATGGGATCTCTCACATCCCGTCGTAGTTCGGTCCCCCGCCGCCTTCCGGCGGCACCCAGGTGATGATCTCGTACGGGTCCATGATGTCGCAGGTCTTGCAGTGCACGCAGTTGGAAGCGTTCAGATGGATTTGCAGTCCGCTGGGCGTATCTGCCGCTTCGACCATCTCGTAAACATTGGCTGGGCAAAAATTCTTGCAAGGGTTGCCGTACTCTTTCACGCAGCGCTCGTTGCAGATGTTGGTGTCGTGGATCACCAGGTGCGCCGGCTGGTCTTCTTCGTGCTTGGTGCCGGAGTAGTACACGTCCGTCAGCTTGTCGAAGGTGAGTTTGCCGTCGCCCTTGGCGGGACCGATGATATGCGCCTCCGGCCCGCCGTCCGCCGGAAGCCGCTTCAACGGCTCCATGCGACGGTACCCCGCCTCGTTGGTGTAATGCGCGTGCAGACCGCGGCCACCCATAAACTGCTGAATGCCCGCGTGGAACATGCCCGCGACGAGCCCGCTCTCGAAACCCTGGTGAAAGTTGCGTACCGGCCAAAGTTCGGTCTTAATCCAACTCTTCTCCACGCGATCCTGAAACGTCGCCAACATGCCCAGCGAGAAATCGTTCTTTACCATGCAATCGAAGGCAGTCTCGGCCGCCAGCATTCCACTCTTAATGGCGAGATGAATCCCCTTCAGCCGCTGTGAATTCAAGAAGCCGGCAGAGTCGCCCAGCACCATCCAGCCATCGCCGGCCAGCGGGGGAATGCACCACCAGCCGCCGTAGGGCAGCGATTTGGCCCCATAGCGCACCATCTTGCCGCCTTCCAGCAGCCTGGCGATGAACGGATGTTTCTTGAACTCCTGAAGGACGCGATGCGGATCAAGGCGCGGATCACGATAGTCGAGCCCGGTGACGAAACCCAGCGAGGCGAGATTGTCTTTGGCGCCGTAAATCCATGCGCCCCCGTATTCGTGGAAGGTAAGCGGGTATCCCATGGTGTAGATGACTTCGCCCGGCGCGACGCGCCCGGCGGGCAGTTCCCACAGCTCCTTCACTCCGGCCCCATAGGTTTGTGGATTACGTTCTTTATCGAGCTGGAAGCGTCCTATGAGTTGCTTGGTCAGCGAGCCGCGCGGGCCTTCGGCGAGGATCACAACCTTGGCTTTCAAATCGTAGCCAGGCTCGAAGTTAGACTTGCGCTCACCGTTCTTGTCCACGCCTTTATCGTCCGTCCTCACTCCCACCACGCGCCCGCTTTCGAACAGCAGCTCGGAGCCGGCAAAACCCGTGAACACCGTGATCCCCGCCTCTTCCACCTTGCTGCCCAGCCACTTCACCAACTTGTTGATGGAGATAACGTAGTTTCCATGATCGCGCATGGGCGGAGGCGTGATGGGGAACTTGAACTTACCTGTGCGGGTCAGAAAGTAGACCGCCTCTTTCACTACCGCGGCATCAAGTGGCGCTTCCTTTTCGAAGCCGGGCAGCAGCTCGCGCATGGAACGCGGGTCCAGCAGCGCACCCGACAGACAATGCGCTCCCACCTCCCTCGCCTTCTCCAGGAGGTAGATATTCTCCTTAGTGAGCGTTGCATCAGGATGGCTGGCGTTGTGCTCGTCAATAAGCTGCGACAGGCGTAAGGCGCAGGCCATACCTGCGGGTCCTCCGCCAACGATGACGACATCGGCTTCCATTACCGGGCGTTCAACGCCCTCAAGCGGTTTGCGAAAAACGATCATTAGGCCTTTCCAAAAAAGTACTTAATTATTCTATCGTCACCCTCGGTGACAAGACTGTGACATTGTTACAGCCACTCATCGCAGGTCTCAGGCAGGTGATGTCCTCAAATTACAAATTGGTGTTACGCAAAAAGAAAGGCGCAAGTTCATGCGCCGCTCTCTACCTCAAGAATCCCTGCGTGCGTGATGTTGCTATGCGCCTTTTGCTTTTTTCACTTCTTCGATCAGGGGTGGAACTATATCGAACAGATTGCCGACCACGGCGACATCGGCGATTTCAAAGATTGGCGCCTCTGCGTCCTTGTTGACCGCAATAATAGTGCGCGCGCCTTTCATCCCCACCACGTGCTGAATCGCCCCGCTAATTCCCAGCGCGAGATACAGCTTAGGCGCAACCGTCTGTCCCGAAGATCCGACCTGACGGTCCATCGGCAGCCAACCGGAATCGCAAATCGGCCGTGACGCCGCGATCTCGCCACCCAACGCCTCGGCCAACTGCTGGGCAAGTTCGATGTTCTTCTGCTCCTTGATACCGCGGCCGACCGCGACAATAATCGCCGCCTGCGTAAGGTCGACTGCCTGCTTCGCCTCTTTGAACGGAGCTTCGGGTTTGTTGCGCACCACACCGTCGGCCACGTCGAGATTGACGGTTTCCACCGGCGCCGCTGCATCCCCTTGTACGACCTGGTCCCCACGGAATGCGCCGTTCTGGAAGGTCGCGAAGTACGGAGGACCACCAACAAAAGACACGTCCGCGGCGAACTTTCCCTGGAACATCTGGCGGGTGAACCGCAGGTTGCCGCCCTCATACTTGTAGCCGACAGCGTCGCTGATGAGAGTACGATTCAACGCGGCAGCCAACTTGGGAGCGAAGTCGCGCACCTGGTAGGTGTGCGGCATCAATACGAGCTTGGGCTGCTTCTGCTCGAGGAACGGTTTCAGCGCGGCCACGAAGCCATCGGGCGTGTACGGCTCAAGTTTGGCCGACTCGATGTCGTACACCTTCGAAACCTTCGTCGCGGCGATTTCCTTGGCGATGTCGCCCGCGCCGCTGCCAGCTACGGCCGTTTCCAGCGTCCAACCCGTTTCGGCGGCGATCGCCTGCGCTCCGGTGATGGTCTCCCAGGAAACACGATTCAGCTTGCCTTCGCGTTGCTCTACTACAACTAGGATGGTATCTGCCATTTCGATCCGATCTCGTTTTGCTTTGGTACGGTGGAACGACTGCGCAAAATCCAGCCCCGCAGGGGCGGAATTGATGTTAGCCCAGGGCGTAAGCCCTGGGTAAAGTGGAGAAATCAACGAGTCCCTTCAGGGACGGCACCACAAACTCCCTTTAGCCCTGAAGTACTTCGGTTTCGCCCAGTTGCCCGGGCCCCTTCACCGATTGCGGCGTCTAATGCGGGCGCCGACGATGTTCAACAGCAGACCCACTGCGACCAGTACGCCTGCGATGATCTCAAACCGTGTCTCTCCCAGCTTGCGTGCCGCCGGCTGAAAGAACATGACCAGGAATGCAAACAGCACCAGCACCCAGCCAATGATCACAAAGGCTGAGCCGGTTTCACGTTTCTCTTCTGACGATGGCATGGTCGCCTCCTACCCGCCGCCGCGGTCGCGCCGACTTGCCAATTCACTGTTAGCCAAACTTCCAAGCCCGGTGGCGATCTTGCACCTTCGGCCGATCAGGCGGCCAGGGCCGCTCGAATAACGCCTCAAATCACGCGCAACTCGTTGCGCAACTTGTCCACCAACTTCTTGGCGATCTCTCCCGGAGTGCCTTCCAGCACTTCGGTCTTCTTCGTCTTCTGCGGGATGTACAGCTTCTCGATCTTCTGCAAGTTTTCGCCGAGCGCCGGCTTGACTTCGTCGAAGCTCACTTTCTTGAGCGGCTTGTTCTTCGCCTGCTTAATGCCGATCAAAGTTGCATAACGCAATTTGTTGATGCCCGACTGGATGGTCAGGAGCGCAGGCAGCGGCATATCGACAAACTGGAAGAACCCCGCTTCGAGTTCGCGTTTCACGCGAATGCCGCTATCGCGCTTTTCGATTTGCATGATGATGGTGGCGTGCGGCCAGCCCAGTAGTTCAGCCAGAATGACGCCCGTCTGAGCAAAGCCAAAGTCGTCGGACTGCAAGCCGGTAAAGATGAGATCGAAGCTCTCGTCCTTGATGGCCGCGGCGAAGGCCTTGGCAGTATTGAATGCGTCGAGGGTAACGAAGCCGTCGCCTTCCAGGTGAATGGCGCGGTCGGCGCCCTTGGCCAGCGCCTCGCGCAACACCTGCTGCGCGCGGGGCGGACCGCTGGTGATCACCACCACCTCGCCGCCGTGCTTCTCTCGCTGTCGCAACGCCTCTTCCAGAGCGTAAGCGTCGGGCTCGTTCACTTCATAGGAAACATCTTCGCGAATCCACGTCCCGCCCTCATTCAGCTTGAGCGGCGCGTCTTTCTGCGGAACCTGCTTCATGCAGACCAGGATCTTCACCAGGGCTCCTAACACTCCACGCAATGCTTCGGGCGCATAACGTGAAACGGGCAAGTATAAATGAGCGGCGTGAGGATGGGAAACGGACGAGCGTAGGCGAGTTTCGGAATGGGAATCGCCGATGCGAACGCAGCGTGGCAGTTATGGCTGTTACTTAATATTTCTGGCCTTCATGAATCAGTGCTTTGATCTTCAGACCGCCCAACTTGTTGCCTTTGCGCAGCTCTCGGATGCTTTCTATTGCCTCGGCGACGGAACTCCTATTTGCCGCTCGCCCTCAAGAAGTTTCTTCTTCCTCTCGATTCCCCAGCGATACCCCGCCAGGTCGCCATCGCTGCGGATTACGCGGTGGCATGGCACGGCCAGCGCCACGGGGTTCGAAGCGCAGGCGCGGGCCACGGCGCGGACCGCTTTTGGATCGCCAATCTCGCGCGCGATCTCGGTGTAGCTGCGGGTTTCGCCGCGCGGAATCCGTTGCAGCGTCTCCCAAACTTTCTGCTGGAAGGCGGTGGCGCGCACATCAAGCGGCAGGTCGATCGTGGTTTTTTCGCCACCGAGGCTGCCCAGCAGCGGATCGATGTAACGACGCAGGGCTGCATCGTCACGGTGCAACGTCGCTGCGTGGAACTCGCTTCGCAGGTCGCGCTCCAACTCGGTCGCGCTCTCGCCAAAGCGAACAGCGCACAGGCCGCGCTCGGTGGCAGCCACCAGCATCCGCCCCAGCGGAGTCGGCGCAATCGCGAAGCTGATTGTCGCGCCCGCGCCGCCGCGCCGGTAGGCGCCCGGCGTCATGCCAAGCTGCTGATCGGACTTCTCGTAGAGGCGGCTGGGCGAGCTGAAGCCTGCGTCGTACAGTGCGGTGGTCACATCTTCTCCTTTGCGCAGTTCGGTCTTCACCTGCTGCATGCGCCGCGCTGATTGGTACTCGCGCGGACTGAGGCCCGTAGCGCGCTTGAACAGCCGTTGCAGATGAAACGGGCTAAGCCCGACGCGCTTGCTGAGTTGCGCGAGCGTAACCACGCCTTCAGCGTTGTCGAGCAACTGCCGTGCCCGAAGCACATATTGCGCCTGAGCGGAGATCTCCGTCGGCTTGCAACGCAGACAGGCGCGGTAACCGGCACGCTCGGCTTCACGAGGGTCGGGAAAAAACTCAACCGAGTCGCGCCGCGGGCGACGGCTGGGACACGATGGACGGCAGTAGATCCCGGTGGTACGCACCGCGAAAACGAAGCGTCCGTCCTGCCGGGCATCGCGCGCCATCACTTGTTGCCAATGGTTTTCGTTCTGGTTTTCATTCTGAAGTTGGGTTTGCATGGTCACAGCGTAGCTCCGGCTCGAGGGCGGCGCTATCCGGCCCTTGCGGGCAAAGCGTTTTGACAACGCCTGCTCTTTCCCAGCAACGCTGCGTGCTCCGGTGTGCACGGTTGCCTTCGAACTAGTCCCACCTTTTCTCATGCTGCCACAGGTCGTGCAGACTCACTTTCAGTCCCCGAACATACCAGATGTCGAAATTCTCCAGCGCATACGGATACTCAAAGTGTGCCACCTCTTCGGCATACTCGGTGATGCTCTTAAGATGCGCGGGATTGCCTTCGCCGAGCACGATGATGCTCTCGCCGGTGTAGCCGTGAACGCCCCAGTACCAGTAGTTTTGATGGAAGCAGACGGCGGGCGGCAAACCGTACTTCGGGCCGAAATAGTCAATCGCGCCAGCCTGTCCATAATCGCCGGTCTTGATGGCCGTCTTGGCCTGCACGTCGGGAGGCAGGCTGTGATAGACGCGGGCCACTTCGGCGACCATGGCTTCCCAGCCAAGCTCGTCGGAATAGTACTGCGGCAGCGGAGAGAGCGCGTGGCTGTGCTCGCTAATTGGCGGCGTGAAATGAATGGCTCGCGTGAAAGCGACGAACTGCGCGGGGCTGATGATCGGCGCAATCAGTGGCAGAAACACCAGGGCCGGAATCACGAGCACCAGAACAAACGCGGGTTTCAGCCAGGTGCGCCGGGTGCGCACAATCCATTCTTCGCAGACTGCGCTCCCAGCAGCGAAGAGCATGGGATACGCCGGAGCGACGTAGTAATCCTTGCCGTGCAGAATCATGAAGACGGCGAGCGTGACCAGGTATGCCCAGCCCAAAACCCGATAGCGCCGCCCTTCGCGACCAACGAGCAGCCATCCCAACCCCGCCAGCCACAGCGGTAGCGCGAAGGGGTTGACCATCAGGATCTGCCGCAGAAAGAAGTCAATGGGATTCAGTTCAACGTCTCGGCCGCTGGCGTGAATGTTGTGCATTAACTGCACAAACGGCCAGTCGCGGTGAACATTCCACAGCAAGTTGGGCAGGAAAATCAGAAATGCCAGCCCGCCGGCGATCCAGATCCACTTGTGAGTGAAGGCCTTGCGCTCCGGCGTGAACAGCAATCCGGCGACGATACCCATTCCGAACACGGCCATCGAATACTTGTTTTGCAGACCGATGCCCGCCAGCACACCGAACCACAGCCACAGCTTCTGATTGCCGGTCTGGATGACGCGGATGACGATGGAAGCACAGCCCATCCAGAACAGGGCTTCGAAATCGTTGGTCCCGAGCAGGTGGCCGTTGATCACGAAGACGGCAGAAACCGCCATCGCCAAAGCTGACAACGCCATCGCGAAGCGGCGTCCGCCGAACTGGTACGTCTGATATCCGGTGAGCGCGATGGCTCCGCAGCCCGCGATTGCGGGGATGATGCGGATGACAAACAGCGAAGAACCGAACAGCTTGGTGACCATCCAGGTCGACGCCGAAATGAACGGCGGCATGTCCACGTAGCCCCAGTCCAGATGCCGGCTGCAGGCGATGTAATACAGTTCGTCGCGAAAGATGCCGTAGCGGTTGGCAGTCGGCAGATGGAGCAACAGGCGCGCCGCAACGATCAACGCGACGGCCGCAAAGCCAGTCGCATACCAGGGAGTCGGATTCTTGCGATCTGCGAATTGTGGCAGGTTAGGGGCGGCAGATGTCATCAGCTACTACTCATGAGCACGAGTCTTCACCGAGAATAATACGGAATTAGCAGCGAGTATGTTTCAGTCGTGCAACTTGCCTGAAGCGAATCTTTCCCGTACTCTGAAGGCGATGGAAGTCCATTTCACAGCAGAGCAGGAAGCGCGGCTTGCGCAGATCGCCACCAAGGAAGGCACCGATGCCGAACGACTGGTGAAGGATGCTGCCTTGCGTCTGCTTGAGGAAGACGCCCGCTTCCGCAGCGCCGTGCGCGAGGGCATTGCGCAGGCCGACCGGGGCGAGTTCATTGAAGAGGAAGAAATGGACGCCCGCCTGGAACAGATGCTCCGTTCATAAAATGCGTATCCGCGGGACGCCAGCCGCCGCCGCCGACCTACAACACATTAGCGATTATCTCAAAGAGCACCATCCGCATTACCGGCATCCGACAATGCGCAAACTGTATGCTGCTATCCAATCCCTGAAAGAGTGGCCGCATCGTGGCCGTGTCGGACGGGAGCAAGGAACCCGAGAGCTTTCGTTCCCTCCTTTGCCTTACGTCGCCGTCTATCGCGTGGAGGAACAGAGCATCGAGGTCTTGCGGATATATCACGGCGCTCAGGCCCGGTCCTAATCGCATAGAACCTATGCGAAACAGGCGCAGATCCGTTCCTATTTGCTATTCGGGTTCTTGATTTCTTTCCACTCTAGGCTAAACACAGGCACTCCCGAGTGCTCCACGTTGATGTGATTGTGGCCCATCGAAAGCTTCCCATTGGCGGTTGAATTGATCCGCATGTCAGCTTCAAAGGAGGGCAGATGGTGAAGGCCGGGCGTCGCGGCTTGCGCAACAATGCGCGGGGTCGCCCGCGGTTTTGGCTCGGACTGGCTTGTGCCCATTCGGCTGTCGAGAATCGCGCCCAAAATTCTTTCCGACGCGCCCTGTTTTTTCAATTCGATCAGCGCCGCCGGGCTGGTGGCGAAATCAGTGTTCGACATCTGGATTTCACGCACGATAATGCTCTCGGGAAGGCCCGCTTTCATCATCTTGACGATGTCCGCATTCGTCAGCACATTGTCCGTTGGGGCCTGCGCCAGCAGAGGAGGGGCCAGCAAGAAAGCTAATAGGAACGCCAGTTGGAGTAAACGAGTGCCTCGCATGTGCGGTGCCTCCTGTGCGCAAGAAACTTGGGTTCTGACGATCGACGAGCAATGCCCAGGACCCGGGAGTGACACGGTTCCAGATTACAGCTCCTAAATCATTGAACGCGAAACGTCGAGAAAGTTGCAACATTTATCAAAAGTTTCTTGTCGAATACGCCACGAAGCCGAGTCCCGGACCGCAGATCCCTCCACTCGCCCGTCGCGGCGGGCTCGGTCGGGATGACAATCAGGGATAGTGGGCTTGGCTCGCGGCGCAGCCTTGGCTGAGTGCTGATAGCTGAATGCTGACTACTGGCAACTGACAACTGGCTACTGGCTACTGCTGTCCATCCCTGCGCGCACAATCGCCCTGGCCTGTGCCGCGGATTTGAAGATGTACGCCTCCATGCCTAGATCGCGGGCGGCTTCGACATTATTGGCACGGTCGTCAAAGAACAGCGTCCGTTTCGCGCGGCAACCGAGAGCGTCAAGGCAAGCGCGGTAGATGGCTGGATCAGGCTTCAGGATGCCCAGCTCGCACGACCAGATCTTCACCTGGAATTCGTCGAGCCAACTGAATTTGCGCACCTCGGCCAGCAGGTCGTGAGGAATATTGGAGAGGATGGCGGTCCGCACTCCGTGTGCCTTGATCTCGCGCGCCAGCGCGAGCGCCTCAGGATTGACGCGCAGCCACATGAGCGTTTCCATCTCAGCAATGCGCTCCACTTGCGCGGGCCGGAGCGCAACACCAGCGGCGTCGGCAAAAGCCTGCCAATGCTGCCGGAAGTCGGCGCGGCCAGCATCGTAGTCATGACGAGTGGCAGAGTAGATCTCGAAGAAGGGCGGCTCGGTGATGCCAACCAGCGCCGCAAATTCCTGCAACTCGGCAGCAGAAGGCGCGAGGCTCAGCACTCGGCCATAGTCGAAGATGACAGCATCCCAGCGGCTCGATGGCATCAATCCATTCTTACACGCGGCGGCGGTCCTTCGAAGCGGGGTTTGCCGATACCGATTTCGGTCCTTCATAATGTTTACCTGGTGCGGAAAACAAGGGCGACGAAACGGAGGAGTCGAAATGAGTGTGAATGCACAGAACGGGCTCATTCACCTGGCGAGTCAACACAGCGTTGAAGAAACCATGCAGCGCCTGGAAGCGCTGCTCAGTGAGCGTGGCGTCACCATCTTTGCGCGCATTGATCACAGCGGCGAGGCCGCGAAGGTTGGGCTTGCCATGCGACCTACCAAGCTGCTCATTTTTGGCAGTCCGAAGGGTGGAACTCCGTTGATGCAGGCTGCCCCCAGTCTTGCGATTGACCTGCCGCTGAAGGCATTGTTCTGGCAGGACGCGGAGGGAAAGGTTTGGCTCACCTACAACGATCCTGCGTACTTACAGCAGCGCCACAATTTTCCTACAGAGGTGCTTCCCAACATCGCAGGGGTGAGTGCGTTGTTGGGGAAAGCGGCGGAATGATGCAGGCAGATTTGCGGCTAAACAGGCCGCGACAACCCCAACATCGCTGGTGAAGCGATCTAGCTGGCACGCAGCAGCAGAAGCGTAACGTCATCGTGCTGCGGGGCGTTGGCGACGAAACGGTCAAGGCCGCTCATGATGGAATTCAGCAGCGCGGCGGGGGCATAGTTCAAACCAGCCTGCAGCACCGCAAATAAGCGGGCCTCACCATACTCCTCTTGCTGCTGATTCTCAGCTTCGACCACGCCGTCGGTGAAGATCACCAGCCAATCGCCAGTTTGTAGAGTTACCGAGCTCGACTCATAAGGGGCATTTTCCAGGATGCCGAGGGGCACGCCGCCAATCTGCAGGCGCTCAATGTTGCCAGACTGACGCCGCAGTATCGGGTTGTTATGGCCGGCATTGACGTAGCTCAAGGTCCGCAACACCGGATCGTATTCGGCGATAAACGCAGTGGTGAAGCGGCGGCCATTCTGGCTGTTGCTGCAGGCATAGGCGTTCATGCGGCCCACCAGTTCGACCAGCGGGCCCGGCGTTGTGCAAAGAGTTTTCAGGCTGGCTTGAAAGGTAGCCATCAGCATGGCCGCCGGGATGCTTTTTCCGGCCACGTCAGCCACTGCAATCAGAAATGTCTCGGCGGGTGAGCCTGCACAGGGGCGTGCGAAGACATCATAGTAGTCGCCGGCCACGGTATTCGCCGGACGGGTGGCAAACGCGATCTCGAGGCCGGGGACAGCGGGAGGACTCGCCGGAAGCAGCCATGCCTGGATTTCTTTCGCGATCTGGAGATCGCGCTTCATGACAACCCGGTCGGCTACCTCCAGAATCACCAGGACGAGCAGCAGCAGGCCGCCCCAGAAGGAACCGCCAAACCAGAAGGCATGCGCTTCCCCGTTGCTGCCCTGCCGGGAACCTCCCACGTTGGTAAATAGGAAGACCAGCGCAAGCAACAGCAGAACGCGGCGTGCCGGAGTCAGCTTCTCAATGAAGGCCCAAAAGAACTGGCCGGCAAGGTTGAAGAACCGTTTGCGCTTGGATACTCCCGCGGCGCGAGTGGAATCTACGTCCTGGGAGTAAAGGCGATAACTGGAACGAGCGTCGGCCTGGAACTGCTTCCAGAGCTCGTTGAGCTTCATGCCGTCGGTGACGCGCTGCCATAACTTCTTGAGGCGCGTCATAATGGGCCCAACTCGCGCAGCATATTTATCCCGCGCGGTGGCAAAGAACCGGCGCGTTGGTTGTTCCAGTTCATTCTCTCGAATCAGGATTATAGATGGTGAGAGCTGAGGCGAAGAACCATAAGGATTCATCCCGCGGCAAGCCGGTCACTGCCGCGTTTCGGGTTTCACCTGTTCATCGAGAAAGGCCACCGACTGAACCCCCGAGACCTCAAAGCGCTTGCGGCAGCGAATGTTCTTGCAGGCGACCAGGTCGTCGCGCCGGACCATGTAGGAGCGGGCTTTGGCAAATTTCGCGCGGTCGCGCTCATCCGCCCGCGGAGGCAGTTGGCGTTTCTTGGTGCGGACGAACCAGCCTAAATCGTATTCGGCGGACTGCTGGCAATGAGGGCAGTTTAAGGTCGCTTTCCTGGTCTCTTGCCGCTCGTCATACAGGTCGCGCTCGTCCATCAGGTTCCTCCGTGTGGGCCATCACAGAGCATGGCTCAACCCAGCCATAGTATTAGAACACAACCGCCGCTTCGAGGATGTGATACGAGGTGCAGCTTTGCGCAGGACTATAGCGGTTCACCGATTTTCGCTCTAGGAACCAAGACCCAGCGGAGAGTGTCCGCTGGGTCAGCCTGCCTCTGCTTGAAAACCCTGCTGCAGGTGCGTTGGGTAAGGAGGAGAATGGTAACCTGCGTCGCTTCGCCGCCGGGTAAAGTTTCTCACTCTGGCAGCCGGGTTTCACTGCCGTTGCTGAAGCTAGAGTGCCAGTTCCGCTCGGCCAGAACATCCCCCTGAGGCCGTACAGGTCGTGCCGCTTTCGTCGTATCGGAAACCGCTGAGCACTTCGTCCCAATCGCTGCACCAACCGCCCGGAACGGTGCTATCCTACGCGCAAAGGAGGGCTTCTTTATGGCTCGCTTCACGCTATGCTTCATCCTGATAGCCGCTGCCCTCGGCCACGCCAGCCAGCCGCCGGACACACTTGACAGCCCGGTTGTAAGCTCGAATCTCGCGGGCCTCAACTCGGCGATGGCAACAGCCAGCGGACGGCGACCGTTGGTAGCGACTGAATCGCCGAATGACATCGCGCGCGCCGGTGACCACGAAGGAATCTGCTACAGGATTCGCGCTTACATTTTCAAGCGCGATGACGACCACGCGCCTCAGTTTGTCAGGAGCACAACCTGCGGTCCAGGTCAGCCTCGCGCCAAGGATGCTGTCTGGCCGAAGGCGCGAATGGTCCCGGCTAATTGAGATGGAAGAACGGTAGTTCCTCCGCAGATTTCAATATGGCGAAACAATACTGGCGCCCAAAGCCTGATTACCACGACGAGGAGCGGCTCAAGGCCATTGCCGAGATTCGCCGCGGTCTCCCAGATATTCTGGAATACGGCACACAAGAAGACTTCGTGGATTTGGTGAAGAAGTGGCTTAAGGACATTACTCCGGAAGATCTGAAGGAGTGGATTATGCTGTTCCGCGTTGCCGTGCGCGAGAAGCGCGGACTCGATTGTTGACCTTCCGTGAGCCTTCGACGGCGCGCTCAAACTCCTTGTCACTCATCCGCTTCGATTGCTCAGTTGCCATCTTGGTGAACTTGTCGAGCAGTGTTTCCGTCGCAGATTTCGTTTTCACTCCGGAACTCGCCATTTGCGGACCTTTCTTCCTGATTAATTCAGCCATTTCAGTATAACCCAGCTATCGCCAGCACCTTCTGTCGAACCGTCGTGGTGCCGTCTGTAACTTCAGATGCGCCTATCCTCTTCAAGTTGCAGCAAATCGCACTACACCCGATACATTATTCTCCCCCGCTCACTTTGGGCGCGTAGGGGTTGTCATCCACCACCTGCCACACGGTGTCGAGCACAGTTCCGTCCACCCATTTCACCACGGCCACCGGACGATCAAGCAGCCGAGGTTTGGCAGGTTTCCCGCCGCAGATCTTTTCCACTTCGGCTTGCAGCTCTTCGATGGGAAGGACCGGCAGGCCCTTGCCTTTCACCGCGTCGAGCAAGTCTTGCCGCCGTGGATTGATGGCAATGCCGCGTTCCGTCGCGACGACGTCGATCAGTTCACCCGGCCCGGTCACGGTAGTGACTTCGTCAACGATCACCGGAATGCGATCGCGGAACGATGGGACCGCAAGAATGGTGCATCCTGCGAACAGGCAGTTCTGCCAGCCGCCAATTCCGTGCAGCAGCCGCCCGTCGGAATGGGTCACGACATTCGCATTGAAGTTGATATCAACCTCGGTTGCGCCCAGCACGGCGGCGTCAATCATCGACGCGAAGTTGCCCTTGCCGTGGAAGTTGTACGAGGTGAACGGACTGGTGGCTACATGACGAGGATTGCTGGCGATCGAATGCACTGCATCCAGGTCGAACGTCTGGCCGTCGAGAATGTATCCGATAAGACGTTCGTTGAGCAGATCGACCAGGTACTTGGTTGAACCTCCGCGCACGAAGCTGGCCTTCACGTTGGCTTGTTTCATCATGCCGGCCAGGTAATCAACGAAAGCCAGTGCGATGCCACCTGCGCCCGCCTGGAAGGAGAAACCGTCGCGCATGATTCCGCTGTCGCGCAGAAAGCGCGCGACTAATTCGGAAATTCGCAGACGATCGGGACTGCGTGTGATCTGCGTGGTGCCACTGACAATCATCGAAGGATCGCCAATGGAGTCAACCTCGACCACGTAGTCAACGTTGTTGCCCTGGATCTGCCAGGGAATGCAGGGGAACGGGACCAGATTGTCGGTCACAACGATGACGCGATCGGCATAGACGGAATCGGCGAGGGCAAATCCCAGCGAGCCGCACGCCGACGGTCCGTGCGAGCCATCGGCATTGCCGAAGTAGTCCGCCGTCGGCGCAGCGATCACCGCGATGTCGATGTGGACCTCGCCATCCTGCACCGCCTGCCAGCGTCCACCGTGCGAGCGCAACACTCCCAGGCCGCGCATGTGTCCGTGCGAACAATAGTCGCCGAGCGGGCCATTCATGCTGCCTTCGATGTGATGCACCGCGCCCGACTTCATCAGGTCGATCACCGGCTCGTGACACGGAAACGATGCGCTGGGAAACCAGACCAGGTCCTTGGCGCCCATGCGCGCGGCGGTTTGCAACGCGGTCAGTGCGACGCGGTCTCCATCGCGCAGATGGTGATGACTGCTGATGGTCATGCCATCCCGCAGTCCGCAAAGACGTAGCGCGGTTTCCAAGTCAGGGACGCGCTTGTCGCCGTTCGCTGGATAGTCGCTGCTACTGCGAATCGGCGGGGCGGCTTTGTTCCTCGTGGAACAATGCTGGTTAACTCCTTTGTATCTCGCCTCTTCGCGGCCGTTGACATGAGTTGGCACGCGACGGCCCGCCGCGTTCGTAACTAAGCCTGTTGCTACGCCCGCACTCATGATGGTTCTCCAGCTGTCGGCTCGTCGGCAATGATGCCCATCTTCCTGGCCAGTGCGACCAGCTTCACGGCGCGTTGCACCACCGGCGCGTCAATCATCTTGGAGCCGAGGCTCACCACGGCAAGTCCGCGAGCTTGTGCCTCTTCGAAGGCCGCAACGATTGCCAGCGCCTTCTCCAGTTCGTTCGGCGAGGGCGCAAAGGCGCGATGGATGATTTCAATTTGCACCGGATGAATACAGCCCATGCCCTCGAATCCCATGGCGCGCGAAGCCTCGCCCCAGTGCAGCAGTCCCTCGGTGTCGGCTGCGTCACCGTACACCGAGTCGATGGCCTGCACATGCGCGGCGTGGGCAGCGTTCACCACACGCTGGCGGGCATAGAGCGATTCACTTCCGCCTGCAGTCTTGGCCACTCCGAGATCTGCGGTGTAGTCCTCTAACCCGGTGGTGATGGCGGCAATACGCTCCGAAGCTGTCGCAATGGCTAAAGCATTCTCGATGCCCAGCGCCGATTCGAGAATCGGCATCAGCCAAATGGGACGCGCGACGCTAGCCCCTTTTGCGATCGAGTCGATAGCTCCCACAACGTCAGACACCTGGTCGGCGGTTTCGACTTTCGGAATCAGAATGAGATCGGGCGACTGTGGAACAATCTCTTCCAGGTCGGCCAGTCCGAGCGGAAGTTGATTGATTCGGACCATGCGCTCGGCCGCGCCGAAATCCACCGCCCGCAGCGCATTGCGAACCAACAGCCGTGCAGCGTCTTTCTCGGCATAGTGCACCGAATCTTCCAGGTCGAGAATGACTGCGTCCGGCCCATGCAGCCCGGCGTTGATGAAGTATTTGGGTTCGTTGCCGGGAAGATAGAGCCGTGAACGCCGCAGACGATCGCGCGGCGACGGCGCCGCAAGCGTCACCGCTTCTGGCAGCGCTGACTTGCCTTGTGCGAGTCCGGCCCGGCGCACCGCCGCCTCGATGCGAGCTGCGATCATGAAGGGCAGCGCGCCTTCATCCACGATCTCGATTAAGGCATGCGCGACGCCAAGCGTGCGCAACACATCGCGAACTTGCCGGCGAATGACTTCACCGTAATAGAGTTCGACGCGCGAGCGTAGGCCGATCTCCACCCCGCCGCTATTGCGCTCCTCGAAGCTAACGTGCAGGTCGGAACGCACGTCGTCGCCGGCGCGTCCCGCCTCGCCTCGGCGCAATGCGCTAATTTTTGCCACTGCCGGCATAAGCCTTCTCCACTGTCACCCCAAGCTTCGCCAGGATGGCATCTGTCATCTGCGTTGTCGAGGCCGCGCCCTGGGCCAGCGATTTCGTCCCGCCGGAGATGCGCATCATGTCATAGGTGCGGACTTGACCTTCGGCCACGACCGCCGCGATGGCGTCGCGAATCTTGCGCGCGTTGTCGTTCTCGCCGAGATGATCGAGCATCATCGCCGCCGAAAGAATCATGGCAATCGGGTTGACGATCGCCGGATCCAGCTCGGCATACTTGGGAGCCGAGCCATGCGTAGGCTCGAACACTGCCACCTCCTGGCCGATGTTGCCAGAAGCCGCAAAACCAAGCCCGCCAACCAGTCCCGCGAATGCGTCGCTGATGACATCGCCGAACAAGTTGCTAGCCACGATCACGCCATACTCTTCCGGGTTCTTGGTCAGCCACATGGTCTGCGCGTCGATGTTAGTGGACCGCAGAACAATGTCGCTGTACTGCTTCTGCACGTGCTTGGCGACTTCTTCCATCATGCCCGAAGTTTCGCGCAGCACGTTGGGCTTCTCGCAGATGGTCACCGATTTGTAGCCGTGCTTGCGCGCATACTGGAATGCAGCTTCGCAAATTCGCCGCGCCGCCGTACGCGTAATGATGCGCACTGAAATGGCAAGGTCCTGGCCGGCGACCCGGTCGAACGGCTTGAACTTCGGGTGGGTGCGCAATGCGTCACGCACCGGTTGCGGCGGATTCGTCCACTCCACTCCCGCATACAGACCTTCCGTGTTCTGCCGGAAGACCACCACGTCCACCTTAGGCTCCTCGTACCCGCCAGCCGGTTTCTTGCGGATGAAGTTAAGCGGGTTGCCGGGGAACGACAGGCACGGCCGCATGCACACGTCGAGGTTGAAGATCTGGCGCATGGAAACAATCGGGCTGAAATATTGATAGCCTTTGCCGCGTAATGCAGGGCTCAACTCGGCCTCGGCTTCCTTCTTCGGCTTCGAGGTGATGGCGCCGAACAGGCCGACCTTGTGCTGGCGCAGCAGCTCGATGGTGCGCTCGGGAAGAGCATTGCCTTCCTTGATCCAGCACTGCCAACCAATGTCGGCGTGTATGTACTCGGCCTCGAAACCGACGGCGTCGAGGACCCGAATCGCTTCGGGCAGGACCTGGTTGCCAATGCCATCGCCCGGCATGGACACGACTTTATGTTTTGCCATGAATGCCAATTCCTCTAACCTAGTTTGTCATCCCGAGCGAGGTCGCCGCGGCGACCGAGTCGAGGGACCTGATTTTCTGCCGTCCCTACGGGACTCAGATTCTCTCTCACGCCCACCCAGCGCTGAAGCGCTGGGCTAAGCTCTTCCGCCCCCCAAAGCGGGGCTTGTGTGTCGCACGCCACAATGTGTCACATTGTGAGACCACCGCTAAACCTGCGCCGCCACCGTGCTCAATCCCAGTTTCCGGCCCACCAGGTTCTCCACTCCGCCGGCAATCACCAACGACTGTGGTACCGACCCCAGCGCCGGGAAAGCGAACTGCTCGCCTGCGTAGCGTATAGTGCTCGCGGAAAAATCAACCTCGACCTCGTCACCTGGGATGATCGTCTTTTCCTTGCGCGCGACCGCATCTGAAAACTTTGCGCGCAGGCGGTTCACCAGGCTGGGCGTCTCGATGCAGAGAAAGCCGTTGTTGAACGCGTTGCGCAGATAGGTCTGCGAGAAGCTGCCCGCGATCACCAGTGGAATGCCCTTGTCTTTCAGCGCCGTCACCGCCTGCTCGCGACTGGAACCCGTACCAAAATTGAAGCCGCCGACAATAACGTCACCCTCACGCGCGCGTTCGGCAAACTGGGGATCGTAATTCTCCATTATCACGCGCGCCATCATTGCCGGGGTCATGTCTTCGCGATAGGTGTAGTCCTTGCCGTAGATGCCGTCGGTGTTCAGGTTATCTTGCGGCAGGAAGATCAGCCTTCCGTGCACGCGTTGCGGAAATCCGGGCAGGATTTCAACTCTCTCGGCCGAAGCCGAACCCGTGGCCAGCACTTCAAAATGTTTCTTCAGTTCGCGATACTCGGCTTCAACAGGTCCGCAGATGTAACCGGCGACGGCCGAAGCAGCGACAACCTCGGGACTGCCAAGATAGCACTGCGCATCGCGCGAACCCATTCGACCCTTGAAATTGCGATTGGTGGCCGAGATGCCAACCTCGCCCGCTTCGAGCAACCCGGTACCCAGGCCGATGCACGGTCCGCATCCTGAGGGCAGCGGATGCGCGCCTGCTTCAAGCAGCGTTTGCCACACGCCGCGCTTTTGAGCTTCCTCCTGCACCGCGCGACTGGCCGCCGCAAGATACAATTGCACTCCCTCCGCGACCTTCTTGCCTTGTAGCACCTTCGCCGCGGCCTCCAGATCTTCCAGCCGCGAGTTCACGCACGACACTAGGTACGCCTTCTGGATCGCGACTTTCCTTTTCGCGATTTCGGCGACTGACTCCATCACCTGCACCGTATCCGGACCCGAAACATGCGACGTGACCTCTGCGAGATTCAGCGTGATCCGGCCCGCATACATTGCGTCCTTGTCCGGAGCCGGAGGATTCGTGCGCCACTCCTCAAACTTCTCTTCGGGAATACGCATGACCCCCTGCGCCCGCAATTCTTGATTGCGCGCTTCGAGGTAACGTAACGTGACTTCATCCACCGGGAACCAGCCGACCAGCGTTCCCCATTCGGTGGACATGTTGGCGATGGTCAGCCGCGCATCCATGCTGAGCGACGCCACACCGGGACCGGTGAACTCGGCAGCAGCGTTCAACACTTCTTCCTGGTTGTAGAGTCCGCACAACGTCACGATCACATCTTTTCCGGTTGCACCCGGCGCGAGCCGGCCTTCGAGCACGACTTGTACAGTGCGCGGAATCTGCCACCAGAACTCACCCGTCGCCCAGATTGCGGCCGCGTCGGTGCGCACCACCGGCGTGCCGATCGCGCCCAGCGCGCCGTACATGTTGGAGTGCGAATCGGAGGCGACGACGAACGTTCCCGGCAGCACGTAGCCCTTCTCAACCATGATCTGATGACCAATGCCGCTGCCCGGCGGATAGAAGTCGATGCCTTGCTCGCGCGCAAAAGCCTCCATGCTGCGATACCTCGCCAGATTCGACGCTTCCGTGTTCTGAATGTCATGGTCGGCGGTGATCACCGGCTGCGCCGGATCGTGCATCTTCTTCGCGCCGATGGCCTTGAATTTCTTCATCACCGCAGAGGTGTTGTCATGCGTCATCACGTGAAAAGGTCGGATAGAAAGGAAGTCACCTGCGCGCAGCGGGCGGCTCGGTCCCTCGGCCATGTGGGCTTGCGCGATCTTTTCGACGATGGTCTGTCCCATCTCAATGACCTCCCGCCGCCAGTGCCCGGTCGGCCTTGAACAGTTTCATCAGCGTAGTCACGCTCGGCTGCTTCTCCAGGTTCCAGATCGCGTCCATGGCGCGGCGACGGGCTTCGCGCGACATTACGGGCTCCGCCAGCGCCTCGAATTTCTCTTCCACCTCTTTATCGGTCAGGGGATTGCGCGGATCGCCTTTGGGATAGTCAAGCTGCGTCGTGTATTCGCGGCCATCGATGGTATGGATCCTGACGATCACGCGCTGCAGCGCCGGAAAGACTTTCTCGATCTCGGGATCGGCGGAGACGGCGATCTTGTTGAGTTGAGCGCGGATTACAGGGTCCATGATCTTCGCCTGGGTAAACTGCAAGGGAGTGACTTGGCGTTCGGCGATGGCAGCAGCGATGACATACGGCAGCGAGTGGTCGGCGGTCTCCTTGGTGTGCGGATCGTACTTGCTGGGATCGCTGAGGATGTCGGCTCCGCGCGCCGTGGTGCGGATGTGTACTTTTGCTATGTCGTTGGGCTTCAGGTCGTGGTCCTTCACCAGTGCCAGCACGGCGGAGATTGGCGTATGCGTCAGGGCCTCGGTGGGAAACGCCTTCATCCCACATTGTGTGATACGCCACGACTCGCCTAAACCGTCGGTCAGAATGTTCAGCTTCCACTCCGGGCCAAAGCAATGGACCAACCCTTCTTTGCCGTCTAGCACGTGCTCGGGGCCGGTATATCCCTTTTCAGCCAGCAAGGCTGCCAGCACGCCGCTCTGCGTGGCCATGGGATCGACGGTGTTCTTCATCATGGTCAGCTTGCCTGCGGTGACCGCGCCCAGGGTGGCGCGCGCGCTGGCGCTGATGCCGATGGCGTGCTGAATTTGCTCCGCGCTGAGATACAGCATACGTCCGACCACGATCGGCGAGACGAATGCGGTCAACGTGGCATGATGCCAGCCGCGCTCGCGAATGCCTGGGAAGGCCGCTTCGCACAGCCGCATTTCAAATTCGTGGCCCAGCACCAAACCGACGATGAGTTCGCGCCCATCGCTGCCAGCGCGCTCACCAGCGGCCATCGCCGCGGGAAAAATGTCGGAGGGATGCGAAGGGTCCTGCTTCCAGTAAATGTCGTTGTAGTCCATGCAGCGGATCATCAGTGCGTTGGCTAGCGACGCCGACACCACATCCATCTGCTGGCCGCTCCCAATCACGGTTGCACCACTTCGGCCTGCAATCTCGTTTAGCACCTCCAGCGCGATGATCACGTCATGCTGCTGATAGCCGCCAAGCGCGCAGCCAATGCTGTCGAGCAGGAAGCGCTTGGCCTGATATACCGCGTCCTGGGAGAGCTGCTCGAATTTCACACCGGCGGCCCATTGCGCCATGATCGCCGTGATCGTCGGCTTGGCTGCGGTTTTGCTCGGCGCTGGCGAAGTTGTGGTTGACATAAGAATCCGCTCCTTCTATTTCGCCAGGTTCTTGAATGGCAGAAAGGCCATGAAATCGGCGTGGTGCACGATGTAGGCCTCGGTGGTGCGCTTCACCAGGTCGCCTTCGGCGGCATGGGCCGCGATGATGTGGCACACCGCGTCGGGCACGCCGCATTCCATCGCCAGCGCCACGCCTGTAAAGGGATGGCGCAGCATCTCCCCGCGCTTGCTTTGCCGGGTCTTGCCGTCCGCGTTTTCGTACTCCAGCAGCTTGCCGACGTCGGCCAGAATCGCGCCCGCGATCACAGTATCCATGTCGATGGGCAGCGCGCGCCCCATAAATTCCGTCATGCTCTCGGCCGCCTTGCGCGCGATGTGTACTACACAACGCTTGTGCTCCATGAACGTCGTGGGGCAGTTCGGCACCAGCAGGGTGAACGGAATGCGGTTGAGGTCGTCCGGCGTGAGCGAGCTGAGTTCCAAAGCGCGCTGCCAGGTCTTCGTGACCTGCTCGCGCAGTTCGGAAGACTGAATCCACTCGATCTCCGGCCACAATTTAAGGACTGCTTCGCGCATTGGTATTCCTCGCAAAATCCCCATGCAAAACCGGCTCGGATGGGGCACCGTTTCACCCTTGCGCCCGGGGATCAACAGGGCGATATCCCGTCCGAAGGCCAAACAAGTATTCGTATCATTTCTTGCCGCAGGAGAGCTAGGACGCGCGTCACAGAAAAAGGGCCCATGGTTTCCTGCTTCTTAGCTTGTCACGTGCCGGTGTGCGGTACGTCACTGACGAACCGGCAGATGCAGGCGTGAACTTCTATTGGGTGTCCGGGGAGAGGATGGCCGGCTTTTTTCCCCACACCACTTCGTCGAGTGTGCGCGAGAAACAAGGCCCTCGAGCTTCCTTCTTCCAGATTTTCAAGTGCGCACGACCGTTAGACAATTTCGTTGTAACAGATAGCTGAGAAGTGGAACCGATGCGCCACAGATGGAATTCTCGCGGCTTATTTTTCCGCACATGCGCGCCCGCGGCCACGGCTGCGCTGGCGATAGCGTTTACGCTAACGGCTGTGTTGACCCAATCGGCGCCGGCCCAGAGGTTCCAGGCCGGCGGCCAGTCTACGCCGTTGCCCACTCAGGATGCTAGCCAATCTGCGCGCGCCTTTCCTCGACTGAGCCTTGGGAGCGACCGCGAACTGGTATATGTCGGCATGTTTTCGTCCGACGCGACGTTTCGAGGGCCATCGAAGTTCACTCATTTTCTCGAGGCGATGAAGGTGCCCCCCCGACAGTCTATCGGAACAAGCCGCCAGACAAAGTGCCGTTCCTCCCTGGATGCTTTCTTCCGACGTGCGGGTCATGGACGATGTTGAGCCACCGGGGCACGCAATGGCCCTGCCGGAAGTGCATTCCCTTGCGGGTAGCGTTCGCGATGCCGTTGTTTCCTTCGTTTACGGCCGGCCCAGCGTGCTGCGGACACCGCAATACCTGACCACCGACTCCCGGCAGCGCGTCATCCTTAGCGATCCTGGCATTCCGGCCGTACATGTACTGGATCCCAAGAGAAAAACCTCCTTCAGCATTCTTGGCGGGCAAGGCCGCCGGCTGCAGTCAGCAGCCGGAGTGGCCGTAGATGGGGAAGACAATATTTATGTTGCCGATTCCGAGCGGGGAATGGTTCTGGTGTACGACCAATTCGGAAAGTTTGTACGTTACATCGGAAACTTCCACGGCGAAAACATGTATCAACGCCCCACAGGAATTGCGATCGACCGCAAAGCGGGCCATTTATATCTTGTCGACAGCCCTCGTCATCTTGTTTTCATGCTTGACCTCGAAGGCAATCTCCTGAAGCGTGTGGGGCAACAGTGGCACGATATCGGCGGTGAGGGATTGAAGCGCAGAAATAATACCGGCCCGGGAATGTTCGACTATCCCACCGAGATTGCCGTGAACGATCACGAAGTTGCTGTTCTGGATAGCTCTGGGACACGCGTTCAGATCCTGGATTTGGAATGTAACCTCCTGGGAGGTTTCAGGGTTCTGAATGCTCCCCACCGGGAGCCTGACAGGGAAGACGGGTTGGGGCTAGATCGGGACGGCAACATCTATGTATCGGATGCCGGCGCTTCCGAGGTCAGAATGTACAACAGCAAAGGCGGCCTTCTGGCTTCTTTCGGCCAAGCCGGTTCCAGAATGGGCGAGTTTAGTGCTCCGAGAGGGTTGTGGGTCGATGCGAGCAACGGCCTGTACGTCGCCGATACGCAAAACGTTCGCGTTCAGCTCTTTCGTTTGACCAGTGGGGGCCAAAAGGACTGGATGCCTGGGTCAGGCAAATAGGATGCAGCTAGCGTTTCACCCACGCCTACTTACATAGACCACGTGACCTGCTCAATCTGGTTGGTGATTTCCTCGGCCGGGGTTGCGGGCGGGAAGCGCATTGGCTTGCCGATCACGACCGTCAGCTCTCCGGGGCGCGCGATTTTGTGGCCGGCCGTCTTCATCTGGTACAAGCCATCGATCCGCATGGGAACAACCGGGATGTTCAGGCGCGCCGCCAGCATCCCGACACCTGAGCGGAACGGCGACGGCTTGCCATCCGGTGTGCGCACGCCTTCGGGATAAACCAGGACGCTGTAGCCGCGGTCCACCGATTCACCGGCATAGGCGAAACTCTCGCGCACACCCGACTGCTGGGGCAGCGGAAAGACGTTGAACAGGGCAACTACCAGATAGTAGCCGGCCCGGTATGCCCAACGCACCAGGGGATTCCAGGTTGCCGGCGGCCGCCACATTTCCCACAGCATCTCTCCCCACATGCCGACCGCGAGCTTGTGCCGCACCCGGGGCGGAAGCGCGATCAGCGCAAATCCAACATCGATGTAGGTGACGTGATTGCAACTGATGAGAAACGGCTCGTCAAGACCGCGCAGGTTTTCGCGGCCAACGATCGTGGGGTGCGCCATGATCATGGTCGCCGGCCAGGTAAGCAGGTAGTAGATGAAGTTGCGAATCCAAGTGATGGGCCAGCGCTGCGCCCATCGCGGATACCGATAGCCGCTTTGCAGCGACTTCTGCGGCCCACGCAGCAAACGTTCGAGATCGCCAACCGTGCTGACGCTGGTGAAGTTCGCCTCGTTGAGATCGACCTGGTAGCGGTCTTCCAGCGCGCTCATTAGTTCGACGCGGTCCATGGAGCTAAGGTTCAGGTCTCCGTCTAGCCTGGCATCTGGGGTGAGTGGACCGGTGCTGCGTCCGGTGACGCGCGCGATCAGGTCCGCCAAAGCGCCCTGCGGCACGCTGGCTCCATCGTCGGCAGGGGCGAAGTGTTGCTGCACCGCCCGCTGAATGGCGGCGATCCTGGGCTTCTGCGTAGGAGTGCGCGGGAAGTCTTGCTCGGGCCACACCAACCAGCGGCGCATCTGCTGATACTCAGCGAGCTGCTGGTTGGCACGCCTGACCGCTGGCTCTGGATCGACGGAGTCGCGCAGGATGAGAACGGCGCAAGGCTCGGCGTTGCCGCTCTGCTCCAGGCCGACGACGACGCAGTCGCGTATCGCGGGCTGCTGGCGCAGCGCAGTTTCGAGGTCCTCGGGATAAATATTCATCCCTTCGCGCGTGACGATGACATTTTTCTTGCGGCCCTTGAAATAAAGATTGCCTTCGGCGTCCAGCTCGCCAAGATCGCCGGTGCGAAACCAACCTTCCTCGTTCAGCACCGGCTTCAGCTCTTTTCCCTGCCAATAACCGGCAGCGACGTTGGCGCCGCGCACCAGGATTTCGCCATTCTCGTCGAGCTTGATCTCGCGGCCCTCCAGGACCTTGCCAATCGAGCGTTTGCCGGTGCGGAACGGATGGTTCAGGGAAATCAGCGATGTTGTCTCGGTGAGGCCGTAGCCCTGAATTACCACGAAGCTCATCCGCCGCCAGAACTCTTCGGTCTCGGCGTCGAGCGCCGCGCCTCCTGAGATGAAGGCCCAGAACTTCCATCCGAATTGGTTGTGAATTTTCCGGAAGCGCCACCAGCGTCTGACGAGGTGCTGGTCTTTTGCGGCCTCGAATTGGCGTTGGAACCACTCCCGCCGGGCCGCCGCTTCGAAATCGCGCAGCAGCTTATCTCTTAGCGACTCCATCAGGCGCGGCACCGCGACCACCACCGATACGCGTTCTCTCTTGATGACATGCAGAACTTCCGTCGGGTTCAGCGTGTCCTGGAAGATCACGGTGGCCGCCAGCAATTGCGGCAGGAAGATTCCGAGGAACTGCCCAAAGATGTGGCTTAACGGTAGCAGGTTCAAGAATCGCAGCGGATGAAAAATGCGCTCGTAGCGGAGGTATCTGCCAATCTCGCGCTCCAGCGGCTCGAGGTTAGCCAGGATATTGCCATGAGAAATGACCACACCGCGCGGTTCGGCAGTCGTGCCCGAGGTGAAGACGATCTGCACGATATCGTCGCGCGTGAGAGACGGCGGAGCCACGGGCTGATCGGAGCGCGCCGCGAGCTGCTCGCGCAGGGTTTCCAGGTTGATCTCTGCAATGCCCGAAATGTGGTTCTGCATCGAGCGAACGCAGAGCTTGGCATCCACCTGTTGCGCCACACGCTGGGCGAAATCGGGAGCCGCAATCTTGTCGATGGGCACCACGATGGCGCCACGCAGCAGGCATCCGAAAAAGGCAACCACCCACTCGGCGCAGTTCTCGCCCCAAATGAGGACCTTATCGCCCTTGCTGATGCCACGCTGTTCCAACTCGCGCGCAAAGCGATAGGCGTTGCTCAGCACATCGCCGTACGTCCATCGCTGCGTGCGATAACCGCGATGTTGGGCGTAGGCCACCTCACGAGCGTGGCGGCGGAAGTTATCGAGGTATTCCAGGATGGTGGTGCGTGCCATCTGCTGACAGTTTAACCGTTCGAACGACGGTGGCGTCCGGGCCTCGGCCGCGCGGCTCGCCAATCATGGAGCGCGGCGTAACCCCAAATCGCGAGCGGCAGCGTTTTCGACTTTCTCGATCACGACGATGGCCACCCATTCGTTGTTGCGATTCAGGTAGCGAACCATCCGGCCGCCGAGGATGTTCGCCACTTGTTGCGGGGCCAGGTCCCGGTGATAGTCGAAGAAACGTTCCTGCAGTTCCTCGCCGAAGGGCAAACTCCGGAACAGCGGATGCGCCGGCTGCCACTTGGTGGGAAACAGCAGCGCCACATCGAACTGATCGGTCGCTTGCGCGGCCCGTTCGGTTTCGAGGGCGGAGAAGTTCTCGATGGGCACCACCGTGAGCGGCTGTTTGGCGTATCCCAGGAACGGGCGGGTTAGCTCATCGGAAGCCGGCCACGCGGTGAGCACGCGTGCGTGTGGAAAGCGCACCGCCAATTCATCGGCCGCCTGTTTGTGGAGGATGACGTAATCGCGATACAGCAGCGTGTCCTCAGGAGCGATCCGATAGGGCGGCGGAGTGAGCAGTGCGAACCCAAAAGCTACACAGGTCAACGCGATCCACCAGGGCCAATGTAGGGCGCGACGCCACAGCGTAGAAACACAAAGCAGGATTACGAGCGGCGTCGCCGGAAGCATGTAGCGGGCCAGCACCGCGCCTCCGAGCGCTGACAGAACCAGGACATGCGCCAGGATCACTACCCCAAAGACGAGCTGCACATTGATGGGAATGCGGGACCGCCGTGTGCCGTCGGGCTCTGGCAGCGGAGGGAGGCTCATGGCAAAGGCTGCGGCCAGCGTCAGCACGAACAAGTTCAGGTAACCCAGCGCGTGCCAGAGCCGTACCAGGATCGCAAGGACGATGCGAAGTGGGCTGAGGGTAGCTTGCAGGTTGTAGCGCAGGTACTCGGGATTGCCGAAGTAGAAGCCGGTCCGGTGATGGTGATAGAGAAACCACAGCACAAGCGGAACCAGGCATAGCAGAAACGAGAAGCCGGCCAGCCGTCTCCGCTGACATAAGCAGAGTGTTTCGGCTCGTCGTACCTTGCCTTGCAGAACGGGACACAGCAACTCCCATGCCAGCAGCGCTAAAGGGGTCACGATGGCAGTCTCCTTAGCCAGAGGCGCCAGAGCCAAGAACACGATGGTGGCCACCGGTCTTCGCTCCACGTACATTGCCAGTCCCCAAAGCGTCAGCGCGCAAACCATCATGTCGAGGTGAGCCAGCGAACTTTGCGTAAAGAACACCGAATAGACCGCTGTGCATAGAACGGTGGCGGCCGCGATCTGCTCGTTGGCCACATCGCGCGCGAGCCGCCACAACCCCAGCAGGGCGAACGCCGAGATCAGCAGCATCGCAGTTCGCGTCACCGCTGGCGTGAAGCCGCTGAACTTCCACCAGAACGCCAGCCACAGCATCACCAGCGGAGGATGTGCGTTGGAGAGCATGGTGCGCGGAATCAGCGAACCGGTGAGTAAGAGATCGCGCGCCGCTGGAATAAAGTAGCCCGCTTCATCCCAGAAGTACGGCAGCCGCAGTAAAGGAGCATGAGTGACGAATAGGAAGGCAAAAATGAGGGCGTAGGCGAAGAGATATTCGCGCAGGCGGGTGGCTGCGTGAACAGCGCGCGCTTTGAAGGGGTACGCCTTCAGGCGTGCCGCCGGAAGCTGGGAATGTACCGGCTTTAGCCGCTGGGGAAGCTCGTTCTCTTTGCCCTGTGGCATCGCCCGCGCATCTATGCGCCGACCTCACAAAAACCGAATTCCCTCAGGGGCTAAAGCCCAACTCTTCCACCGTCGATACGGCACAGCTAAAGCTGTGCCCCTTCAAAGACAAGCCAGCCGGAGGCCGCTCTCCCGGAAGCCACGCTAATGAACCGGACCCGTCCCCGGCCCCATGCGGGGATCCAGCTTGACCTCGCCGAAGGTGTTCTCGTAGTTCACCAGGTTCTGCTGCAGGATGGTATAGAGCGCTTTTGCCTGCTGCGGGCTCAAATAGATTCCCTGGAAGTTGCGCACCTCCACGCGGGTTTCGTCCTGCTGTTGCAGGGTGCCAAAAATCAGGAAGAAGTCCCACACGTTCACCCGCACTTGCACGCTGTTGGCATAGCTTTCGCGGTAGTCGGGGGTATTGGTTAACTGAATCAACGGCTGCGGAGGATTCGACATGGTGACCTCGAAAATCGCAGTGTAACAGAACAGTTGCCAGTGGTCAGTTGCCCGTTGCCAGATGGAGTTGGCAAAACCCAAGACTGACAACTCCGCAAACTGGCAACCGAGAACTGGCAACGGACGACTGGGAGAAAAAAATGGCGGCCCCGAAAGGGAGCCGCCGAAGTGAAGCAGAGTCAAACTGGTTAGAAGGTGATCTTGCCGGACACCTGGACGACGCGCACTGAGGAATCGAATCCCAGGAACACGCCGTAAGGGCTGGTCGGCATCGGCGCCATGGAATTGATCTGACCGAACGTCGGGTCGCCCAGAGTGCTGTCCGGGTTGTTGAAGTTCGGGTGATTGAACACGTTGTAGGCCTGAGCGCCAACTCCAAACTGGACCCGTTCCGTGATCTTGAAGTTCTTGAACAGGCCCATGTCCATGTCGAAGAAGTGCGGTCCGACATACTGGTTGCGCCGCTGCGGCGAGAAACCGCTGGGCAGCAACGTAGAAGTATCCAGGAATGCAGCCGCATTCAAGCACGGCGTTCCCACTCCAGAGATACTGGCGGCTCCCGCGCCGCAACTGAGCTGTCCGGGAGAGCTACCGCCAAGAATAGGCGTACCCAGCACGGTTGCAGTCCCGTTGACCACACCACCGTTCAAGTTGCCGTCAACCACGGAGAATGGCAATCCGCTGCGCCAGAAGACTTTGCCGGACCACTCCCATCCACCCAGCGCATAGTTCAGGAAGCTGTTGCCAAAGTGGTAGGCAGGATGAACGACAAAGTCCCCGTTGAAGGAGTTGCGAACGTCATAGTCCGAGCTTCCATAGTTGCACGATCTGAGGCTCTGGGGACAAAGCTGGTTAAGCGGAAGGCTATCACCGTAAGTGAACAGGCCGCCATTGGACAACTCATCCAGGTTGTGCGCCCAGGTGTAGTTGGCGTGGGCCGAAACCCATTTCGAGAAGTTGCGCCTGAGAGTGACCGTGACGCCGTTGTAGTTGGACACGGCGCCATTCTGGATGGTGCTGACAGTTCCGTAGTTGGGGACCGCGGGCGCTGCCGGCAGTGTGCCCGGCGGCCACAAACCGAAGCCGTCGTAAGCGTTGGGATAGCCGTCGGTGTAGAGCATACGAATACCGTGATTTCCGGTGTAGTTGATGACCAACGCGGTGGAGGGAGTCAGCTCCTGCTGCACCTGAAAATTCCACTCCTGCCAACGCGGAGCACTAATGTTGCCGGAGAGAGCGGTAAAGCTCGGAGCCGCAAAATGCACTCCAAATGGCAGCAGAGAAGCTGCGATCTGGGAATAGGTTTGGCCACTGGTGAAGCCGGAGCTAAAGGCCTGTGCGGATTGCTGCCAGGTATAAACGGAACCGTTCGTGGTGGGGTCGAAGGGCAGGGTGCCGCCCCCGGGCCGCACGCGAATGGAAACCGCAACCGGAGGGTCGGCCAGCAGATCGTCCACCAGACCGGCAGGCGGATTGTCGTAGAAGAGGCCGAAGCCACCGCTGATCACTGTCTTGTCGTTATGGTAGGGCGACCAACTGAAGCCGAAGCGCGGTGACCAGTCCAGTGCGTCGACACCGTGATACGCCTGATGCTGGTTGTAGGCAATGTCGGAAGTGTATGGTACGTCTCCGGCGCCTGCTCCCGCCAGCACACTGGGCAGGTTCGCCCATGCCGTGTTGAAGTTGGCAAAGCAGTTGATTTGGCACACTGGGTTCGAGTTACGCTCCACGCGCAAGGCCAGCGTCAAGGTGAGGTTCGATTTTATCTTCCACGTGTCCATTCCGTACACGCCAATACCCCACAGGGCAATTGGCACGTTGCTTGCCAGGTTGTCAGTCTGGCGATATTGGCCGGCGATGCCATTAGCAAAAGCCTGTAGAGCGTTCTCGGTTGAAGTAGCCAAATCGAAGTAAGCCGCACCATTGTTGAAGAAGAAGTTGTGGTCGCTTACGTCGTAACGACGAAAGTTGCCGCCGAACTTGAAGCTGTGATTGCCGCTTATCCAGGTGAAGTTGTCGATGAACTGGTACTGGGTGATATTACGACCCTGGGGGAAATCCCACTGCTCACCAACAGCCCCACTGGACGGCCCAAGCGGGTTGGTCCCACCAAAAATCAAGCCCATCGGGAACGTGGACAGCGCCAGCGCCTCATTCTGCTGGAACTGGGCTACGTAGTGGCTCGCAGCCATCGTGAACTCGTTCGTCTTGCTGGGAGAGAAGACGTGCGTCTCCTGGAACTGAGTGTCCCAGGCGGGCTGATTAGAGAGCGCATCGAAGCCGGAACTGATGGAACTCAGGTAGGTTGGTTGCAAACCATGGTCCAGCTTATAGCGGAAGAACATCTTGTCCTTCTGTCCGACGTTCTGGTCAATCTTGAAAGCCAGGATCCACTCCTTCCCGAGCGTGCTCGGAGTGCCGTTGAAGGTGGCAAAGCAGTTCTGTGTCGCCCCATTGAAGCCCGGCAAATTTATACCGGTACATGCGGCGTTGTTGGGGATGGCTTGCGCGTTACTCGCGCCCGGAGCGTTGGCAAACAGATTCATCATCTTCGTGTACAACGGGAGCTCGGCTGGCTGTAGCACGCCTACATTGTTCAGGACTGCCGTCGAGAAAGCCGGGGACGGGATTGTGGTTGCAATGACGTTAGGCAGTAAGAAGCGCAAGCCTTCCGTGTCGAAGAAGAAGAAGGTCTTGTTCTTGATGATCGGGCCGCCAACCGACCCCGCCCACTGGTTGGCGTTGGAGAAGGGCCGCGGAGTGATCGGGCTCGAGTTGTTATTCATCCAGTCGTTGGAGTTCATGGTGCGCCCGTTCCACCAGTACTGAGCGTTGCCATGGAAGGCATTGCTGCCCGACTTGGTTACGTAGCTAACCTGGGCGCCCGACAACTGGCCGTACTCGCCTGAGTAAGGGTTAGCGATCACGGTGACTTCCTGGACTTCATTCGAGCCCAGGGTGAGGTTGGCCGCCCCGGAATTGTTGATGTTGAAGTACGGATCCATGTCATTCTCGCCATTGACCGTAAACAGGTTCGAGGTCGCCGGCAAGCCGTTCATCGTGAAATTCCCATAACCCGCGGTGTTGTTCATGATCACGCCCGGAGCGGACTGGGCGATGTTGGTAAGGTCACCGCCAGGGTTGGGCAGTTCCGCCATTTCCATCTGGGAAAAGGGGGTGCTAATGTTGGCGCTGGTGGTATCCACGACGGGTGCCGCGCCCGTCACTTCGATAGTCTGCGCGGTGGTTGACAGGGTCAGGGTGGCATTCGCCGTTGTGGTCTCCCCCACCGCGACCGTGACTGGAATTTGCGCGGTAGCAAAACCACTCTCTTTAACGGTGACCATGTAGTGGCCAGGCCTCAGCAGTGAAAATCGATACAAGCCAGAGCCGCTGGTCACGGTAGATTGCGTTGAGCCGGTGTCCAAGCTCTTCAATTCGACCCCAGCGTTGGGAACAACCGCATGGCTCGGGTCCGTGACCGTGCCCGCGATATCGCCGGAAGTCAGCGACTGTCCGAACGCTGCGGGCACCATGAGGCTGGCTGCCAGCAAGAATGTGATGAGCGCATAAAGTCTTTTCATGGAATGAACCTCTTCTCCTCGTACGAAGATCTCTTAACTTGCCAAGGAACGTCGTAGGGTTCTCTCTTGGCGATGTCCGGTGGGAATTGATGCATGTTGGCTGCCACTCGTGCGCTCCACGGATCTACATGTAAATATTTGAATCCAGATGTGTTATTTCACTATGGACAGGCGTACATTCTACAAAAGTATTAGTTTTCACAGATTCCAGCCCCAGCAATCTCCAATTTTTTGAAGAATGGGGTTTCATTTTGGGAATTGCGGGCTGACGTGACGTATTGCGTTCAGGAGACGGTATTCACTTCCCCGGCATGGTGTAGTAACCAGTCCGGTGGCGGACCTGCAGCTCGGCGGGATCGGGGTAATCCTTGGTCGCGGGATCGATCTTGATATCGATGCGGCGAAAGTCCGAGTCGGAGAGTCGAGTGCTGGGGTAGTAGGCGATCAGATATTGGGTGCGCAATTCGTCGCTAATCAGCCGGAATGCGGCATCCAGTTGCTCCAATCCGCTGGCGTAAAAGTACTTGCCTCCAGTGTCACGGGAAAGCTGAATGAGAGCGTGTTCACCGCCGATGTCGCGTCCTGCGCTACTTTCAATAGGCACAATGATGATGCTGTAGAGAATGACCTCGGCCTCCTGGGCCGCGCGGACTGCCTGCTGGTAGCTGATCTGGCTGACGGTATCGCCGCCATCGGTGATCACGACCATGACCTTGCGGCCGCGTCGCTGCTGCAACGCCTCTGACCCCAGGTAAAGAGTGTCGTAGAGGGCCGTCGCCGCCCCCGACCGGATGCGGTTGATGGCGCGGTCGATCACTCGAACGTCGGCAGTGAAGGGCGTTACCTGGTCAACAACTTCGCTGAACTGGAACAAGGACAGGCCATCGATGGGACGCAGAATGGCGTGCGCGAAGCGGCGCGCGGACTCCAGTTCCAGCTTTTGATTTCCGCGGGTGCTGAGGCTGGTGTCCACGGCCACGACGATGGAGAGCGGCAACTCCGACTCCCGATGGAACACCGCGATCTTCTGCTGCTTGCCGTCCTCGAAGACCTGGAAGTCTTCCTCCTTTAACGCTGAAACCGGTGCTCCTCCGCTGTTGGTAACAGTGGTAAACACGTTGACCAGCTTGACATTTACTTTGAACGTCGTGCTGGGTTGATCGCTGCTGTCCGTCGTCGGCTGCTTGGGCGAGTCAGGGGGATGAGGCACGCTGCGTGCCTGCTGCTTCTGCGAATCGGGTGGACGCGGTACGCTGCTCTGCGCGACCGCATCCTGGCCGATGCAGAGAGCACACCACCAGGCGCAACTCAACGCAGAAATCACCAGCAGCTCGCGCACCGCGACGGCAGCCCGAGCGGAAGTCCGGCAGGTTGAAAACATTTGTTAGCTCAAACCCCAGTTCAGCTACTTTGACGCGCTCCCGCCCCCGCCGGCACGCGGAATTTCCGGAGGAAAGGATTCGCCATCCGCCCAAACAGCGCCGTTCTCAAAGTACTCCTTCTTCCATATGGGCACTGTCTTCTTCAGCGTATCGATCAACCAGCGGCACGCGTCGAAAGCAGCCGCGCGATGAGCGGACGCAACCACAATATAGACGCTGGTTTCGCCAATTTGTAAACGCCCCAGGCGGTGCACGATCTGCACGTCGCGGATGGCGTAACTCGCCAGCGCTTGCTGCGCCAACTGCTCCATCTGCCGCAATGCCATCGGCCCATAAGCAGTGTAGTCGAGATAGAGGGTGCGGCGTCCGCGCGAGTTATTGCGCACAATCCCGTCGAAGATAGCGACTGCTCCGTCTTCGGGATGCTTGATGGCGGCGGCCATGGCAGCCGTCTTGATCGGCTCGCCCACAAGCCTGGAGTGCTCAGAAATCAGCGGCAAGACGGCTTCGCCAGTCGAATCCTCGCCAACCTTGCCTCCGCTTACCGGCGGAATCAGCGCTACCTCATCGTTATCTTGTAAGACCGCGGCTCCGTCGGAGTATTCGTAATTGATGGAGAGGGCAATGGCGTTGCGAAAGTCCTGCAGCTTCGGAATGCGCTGCTGCAGCTCGGCATAGAGATCGGACAAGCGCGCGCCGTCGGAGAGCTGCACGACTTCACGGTCGCGCCCGGCGAGCTCCCGCAGCATCCCCAGGTAAAGCACGCGAACCTGCATGGCTAAAGCATAACCCACTGGCGGCGCGCGTTATGCGACCTTGTTGGATTTGGCGCGGGGTTGTCGGCGTGGAACTATTTCGCGGCGGCGCACTCGGGAGCTTTGTCCATCTCAGCGCGCAGTTTGCTCAGGTCGAAAACGCTGGTGGTTGGCGCCCCCGTGAGGAAGGGCTTGAACTCAATGGAAACCTTTCCCGAGTTGAGCACGGACTGGATGAATTTCAAACGCTCAGCGTCAGTCTTTGCGAAATAGGCGTAGGTTATAGTGTCTCCGTAGGGAACCCATCCCGTCGTTTGCTTGGTTCCGCCTATCGTCATATTGAAAATCTGCTGTGCGCCTTTTGCATTCATGTCCGTGTCTTCAACCAGGGCACCGCCTGCCGAAAATGCGATAGTGTGTCCGGTCTTCTTGCCCTTGTGAGCGCATTCCACGGTTAACGTGGGCAGTTTTTGCTCGCCCGACATCAATGGATACGGCTTCTGCGCCGAAACGCTCAGCACAACAGCGCCGTTGCCGCGGGAGACATGCACCTCTTGCCCCAGGCAGAGCGACGACCACAAGACTATGGCGACGAACCTCGATACGTTCAGTGTGGACATTCTCACCAATTTACTACTTATTACTACTTACCACTGTCACGCTCTAGTGTATATCGAAGTTTTCCTGGTGCAGCAGCGGATCGCTCTTTACCAGCACGGTCTTGCCGGTCAAGTCTTCCATCTCTGAGATCAGTTTACCGTTGTTGGCCTTCAGGGCCTTGGCTACCTCGGGATTTACGCGAACGGTGATATCGGTCTTGTCGTGCACCTTCGCCATTTTGCGCATCTCGATATAAAGCTCGTTGCATACCGTCGGCACCGACTTCACAAAGCCCGCGCCCGCGCAATAGGAGCAAGTCTCTCCCAGGGTGCGTTCCAGCGATTGCTTCACGCGTTTGCGGGTAATGGCCACCAATCCGAAATCATTGAACTGGAGCACCTTGGACGGAGCGCGATCGTTGCGCAAAGCCTCTTCCAGGGCCTGCATCACCTTCTGGCGATTCTTGCGCTCGTCCATGTCGATGAAGTCAATGACGATAATGCCGCCCAGGTCGCGCAGCCGGATCTGCCGCACGATTTCCTTGACCGCATCCACGTTCGTCTTGGCGATGGTGTCTTCCAGCCGCTGCGTCTTGCCAACGTATTTGCCGGTGTTGATGTCGATCGCGACCAGCGCTTCGGTCTGGTTGATGACGATATGTCCGCCGCTCTTCAGCCACACCTTCGACTTCAGCGAGCGATTAATCTCGTCCTGAATGCCGAACTGCTCGAACAACGGGGTGTCTTTGGTGTACAGCTTGATGCGCCGGACCAGCGAGGGTTGGAAGCGGCTGGCAAAGCGCACCACGCGCTCATACTCGTCTTCGGTGTCCACCCAGATCTGCGAAAAGTCGGCATTGACCTGGTCGCGCAACACCCGTTCCACCAGATTCAGGTCGTGATAGATCAGCGCCGGCGACTTGCTGTTCTCGGCGCGGCTCTTGATCTCGGCCCACAAGTGTTTGAGGAAGCGAATGTCGGCGCGCAGATCTTCTTCCTTGATGTTGGCGGCAGCGGTGCGGACGATGAAGCCGCCTAATCCGTTTTCCCGTTCGCTGGTCACGATGCGCTTCAGCCGCTGGCGTTCTTCGTCAGAAGCAATCTTGCGCGAAACCCCGACATGATTGACCGTGGGCATGTACACCAGAAAACGGCCGGGCAGCGCAATGTGGCTGGTGATGCGCGCACCCTTCTTGCCGATCGGTTCCTTGGCAATCTGGATCAGCACCTCCTGCCCTTCCTTCAGCAGGTCGGTGATGAGCGGCTGATTGCGATTGGTGTTGGGACGAGCCCGGAAGTTGCGGCGCGGACCACCACGGCGATTGCGATCGCGAAAGCCACGCCGATCGTAGCCGGGACGCCCCGCCTGACGCTGCTGATAGCCTGCGGTGGGAGACGCAGCCCTCACCTCGGCGCGACCGTTGGTTTCTTCCTCCTCGCCGGTCTCTTCTTCCTCTTCCTCGTCGGTATCGGGGCCGTAGATTTGTTCTCCACGCTCCTCGGCTGCCACCACTTCGTCCTCATCTACGTCGGCAATCTTGGGAATCCAACGGTCCGAATCGCCGTTGCCGGCGTCGAGGGTCTCCTCCTCCAGAACGAGTTCCTCGTCGGCTTCCACCTCGCTTATCGCATTCAGATCGTCGGGGACAGGATGGAATTCCATCTCCTCGTCTTCCAACACTTCATGCTCCAGCGTACGTCCCTCGGGAGCGACCGAAGGAGCGGCAAGCGATGGGAAGCCCGGCGATTCCTGCGTGGCGCCTTCGCTATCTTGTTCCCGATTTTCGCCGGCCGACAGGAAGTCGTTGCTCCGCGCTTGGGCTGGCAGGTCTTCGATTAGAGTTGGGTTCTCCGCCGTTGCGGTCAGAACCTCGGTGGCAGTTGCTTGTGACGTCACTCTCGCTTCCGGCTCTGCACCGTGGGATTCGGAAGGCGCGACTCGCAGGCGCTCCTGCTGTTCCGGCTCATCATCCTGGCGCGCGGCTGCGGTGTGTTCCGTTTCCTCATGCTCGATGACAAGGGCGTGCTCGGCTGGTGGCGTAGTTACCCGTTCGGTCTGAGCTGATTCGGACGCGGCGTGTCGGAGTTCGACATCGGGATGTGATTCGGTTTCCTGAACTGTAGCATTGGGGTGCGCGCTCAAATCGACAGAGGGAGTGGAATCCTCAATCGGAGCAAAGAAACCCGGCTCGCGCGTTTCTTCGTCCTTCGGCGCGGGCTGCTGCGACAGGTTGCGATACTTCGAAATCGATTCGCCAGGCAGAACGATCGGCGTATAGCCTGCGGGCGGACCGTATTCTGTGCGCGAACGCGCGGCCGGACGCGGTTCCGCATGATAGATGGGCGCCTCTTCTACCGGCATCGAGGTCTCGATCTTTGGCTCTGGCCGGTCATTGCGCTCGTCTCCCTGACCGCGCCGTCCGCCGCGACGACGACGGCGTCCGCGCCAGGGCCGTGTTCCTTCCGCCGAATCCCGGTCCTCCGTGGACGAAGCTTCGGTTCCCTCGCCTGCCGATTGCTCCTCAGCAGGAGCAGCGAAATCCTCTTCTCCAGCTTCGAACTTCTCCGCGATCTCGGGTTCTGCAACTGCAGACTCCGCTTTGAGCTGTGCCTCCTGCGCAGCATACGCTTTGCTTACATCGATGGCGTTACGCGGCACAGGAATACTGCCGAATTCTTCTTCGTCTTCTTCATCGCCGGTGACTTCGAGGAAATCGGAAACATAGAGAAAGGCATCGCGTTCCAAGCCGATGTCCACAAAAGCGGACTGCATGCCGGGTAGCACGCGCGTGACCCGGCCCTTGTAGATTGAGCCTGCGAGGGTGTATTCGTTTTCCCGCTCGAAAAAAACTTCGGCGAGTTGGTCATCCTCCACCAACGCCACCTTGGTTTCGTGTGGCGTGGAGGACACATAAAGTTCCTTATTCATGGAATGCTCCGGTTTTGCCGGCCCGGTCGATTCGGAAGGACAGGAAAAACTCTACAGGTGATTAGGCGAGGGCACACCGGAACTTATGCCGGGATGCAAACCAGACCCGATTCGTGAAGCAACAATTTGTGGAATCTTTAGCACCGTATAGAGCACGCGTTTCGAAGGTTGTGGCCTCACTCTCAGCATCAGCCAAGGGGCCGTTTCCCGCCTCGATCAATGTGCTTTGCAATCCTGTCCGGCCTATTCTCCTGGCGGCCGGCATGCCCTCGTACGTGGGGGCGGTCGTAATCTTGTTGTCATCCTTCAGAAGCCCGACGTCCAGTCTGTAATGGCTTCCCCGGCGAATGAGACCGGCAGTTCTGAAGCGCGTCCTAAGGGACGCTAAAAAAGTCCAATGCCAAAAGTTTGCAATTCAGTTCACAAACCGGCGCATGCGAATGTTCATCACGATTCCCAGCGCCAGGAACATGAACAATACTGAGGATCCCCCGTAACTCATTAACGGCAAGGGGATGCCCGTGACCGGCATGAACCCTACCACCATGCCTACGTTAACCAGGACGTGGAACGCGAGTACCGCAACCACACCCATGACCACAAAGGCACCAGCCCGATCCGGGGCCGTCTGAGCGTTCTGGATCAGACGCATCAGTACGATAAAGTATAGCAGCAGCAAGCCCATAGCGCCTAGGAATCCGTGTTCCTCGGCAAAGGCTGCAAAGATGAAATCGGTATGCGGCACGGGCAGAAATTGGCCCTGGGTCTGGCTCCCGTGAGCCGTTCCCTTGCCAAGAATGCCCCCTGAACCCACGGCTACCTGTGACTGAATTACCTGATATCCGCGGCGCTGGGGATCAGCTTCCGGCTCCATGAAGCTGGTCAGCCGGTCTCGTTGGTAGGGCTTGAGAACATGCCATCCCACGGGTGCCAGCAACGCCCCCAATACCAAGATGACCAAGGCATGCCGGGCCTTCATTCCACCCAGGAACAAGCCCATCACAGCGATCGGGATGTAAGTGAGCGCCGTTCCCAGGTCCGGCTGGGCGAGCACCATCAGCATGGGAACGCCGACCAGCGCCCCAGCTTTGACGATGTCCTGGGCCGTACATTCGGACTTTGCGTCGGCAAAATACTTAGCCATGGCCAGAATGAGCACCAGCTTCACCCACTCCGAAGGCTGGAAGTGAAACGAGCCTAACTGCACCCAGCGGCGGGCGCCCAGATACTTTTTGCCGAACACTTCCACCGCAACCAACGATGCGATGGAAATCAAGTACAGCAGCGGTACACGTTCCAGCAGGGCCTGATAGTTGAAGAAGCTGACCACGAACATCAGGCCTACACCGCCCAGGATCCAATACACCTGCTTGAGATGTACACCCATAAATTTAGTGCTGAGGGTTGCGCTATAGATCTCGAGCACGCCCAGAGAGCAAATTAGCAGCACGAGCACCAGCAGGACCCAGTCGAAATCGCGGAAGGAGATGTAGCGGCTCAGGGCTGCCTCCGGGGAACGACTGCCGCCGCAGGTGCGATCGTTGGCTCCGCAGCAGGCCTCTTCCGCGCGGGTGGCGACTGCTGCTCAGGGTTTGTCGCCGGTGGTATCGGCTGACTCTCGGCGGGAGGTTCAGTTTCGGGATGGGCCATTTCCACGTGCGACTCGGTAGTTTCCAGATCAGCAGGACGAATAGGCTTGTCCGTTCCTCCCACTCCCGGCGCCGCAGTTACCGGCTTGGTCTTGCCATCGGCTGAAACCGTGAAACGTCCGGCTTGCATCTTGTCGGGAGTCTTGGCGTCGCCCTCGTGCCATACTGCGGCAACTTCTGCCTGCTTAGATCCAGAAGCCGCTCCGCCTGCTTTGGCCACCTGCGTCTGGCGAGTACGCTGTTTCTCAACGTAGGCCTTGATCACTTGCGCAGCGGCACGAGCGGCATAGTATCCGTGCTCGCCCTCCTCGAGCAGCACCGTCACGACAATTTCAGGATTTCGGCGAGGTGTGACGCCCACAAACCAGCCGTTGTCCTTGAACTTACTTTTTTCGCTGCTACCCATCTTCGCTTTGAGTTGGTTGGAGATGGTCTGCGCGCTGCCGGTTTTTCCAGCGAAGTCAATCCCCGGCAAGCGGGCGCTGGGCGCGGTGCCCATAGGCGACACCACCAGCGCCAGTGCGTCGGTGATGGTCATCCAGTTTTCCTGGTCGAGGCCAATGTTCGTTTTATCGGTGTAGTTCGCTACTTGCTTAAACCCCGGCGGAAACTGGTCCGGAAAGGCCACATGCGGACGAACCAATATTCCATCGCTGGTCACCGCGCCGACTGCCCGCGCAATTTGAATCGGCGTAGTCGCCACCGCTCCTTGCCCGATACCGACGGAGATGGTTTCGCCGGCATACCACTTCTGCTTGAAATTCTTGATCTTCCACTCTTCGGAAGGCATGACACCAGAGACTTCCTGTGGCAGATCAATACCGGACTTCTGTCCCAATCCGAGCATGGTGGCGTACTTCGCGATGCGGCTGATGCCCAGCTTCTCGGCCAGCGTGTAGAAGTACGAATCGCAGGACTGGTAAATCGCTTTGCTGATGCCCACGGTCCCGTGACTGCCGTGTCCGGCGATCCAGCATTTGAAGAAGCGGCCGTAGAACGTCTTGCCACCTCCGCAAGTAATGACGAGGTCCTGTGCAATACCTTCTTGAAGTCCGGCGGTAGCCATAATGACCTTGAACACCGAACCCGGGGCGAGCTGCGCCTGGATGGCCTTGTTGAGCAGCGGCTTACCAGGATCGGTGACCAGCCGGTTCCACTCATCACGCGTGATGCGCACCGCGAATTCGTTGGGATCGAACGCGGGGCGGCTGACCATCGCCAGAATTTCGCCATTGCGCGGATCCATGGCGACGATGGCGCCGGGCCTGCCCTCCAGCGCCTCCTCGGCCGCTATCTGCATATCGAGATCGATGGTGAGCTTGAGCTGTTTACCGGGGACGGCGGCCACGTCGCTGAGAGTGCCCACTTCCTTGCCGCGACTGTTGACCAGCACTTGGCGCGAGCCGTTCTTGCCCATCAGAATATCGTTGTAATACTGCTCGACCCCCGACATGCCGACGATGTCGCCAGGGTTGTACAGCTCCCATTGCGGCTGGGTCAGCATGTCTTCACTGACCTGGCCGACATAGCCGATGATGTGCGCCATGAATCCGTTCTTGGGATAAAGGCGGCGGTGAACGGTGATGGTGTCGAGCTCGGGCAATTCCTCTTTGTGCGATTCGATGAAGGCCAGCTCGTCGGGAGTGATGTCATCCTTGAGGAACAGCGGCTGATATCCGGGCACTGCGGCCATGCGCTTCAGGCGGGCGCGCAACTCGTCCGGTGGAATGTGAAGCCCTGCGGCGATCTTGTCGGCGTCGGCCTGCAGATCGCGGTTCTGATCGCGCAGCAGCAGCACGGAGAACGAAGGATAGTTGTCAACAATGATGCGGCCTTCGCGGTCAAGGATCTTGCCGCGCGGCGCGAGGATGGGCACCTGCTTGATGCGGTTCTGTTCGGCCAGTGAGCTGTAATAATCGCTGCGCGCCACCTGCAGGCGCCACAGCCCGAAGGCAAGCACCAGAAAGACTCCCAGCAGAACGTATTGCACTGCGGTAAGCCGGAGCTGAGAGACCTTTTCGTCGCGACCGAACATCAAGAACTACAACTTTCGCAGGGTCTTATGGTTGCAAAGTTTCGAAACTTGCGAATCTGCACAAAATTAACAGCGGCCAGTTGCCCGATTCTGATGGGATACCCAGGCGAGAAACAGCCTCGCTTGCATCTGGTAAGTGGCGATGAACTCTGGGCTCATTGTAGCCCGAATCGGGGCGGGAGCGCAGGAGAAAAAAGAGCGTGAACCGCGCTTTCACCGCTGTTTGAACCTGTCCAGAAACTTGAAGACAAATATGCCGATCACGGCGTTGGCCAGCGCAGAAATGGCCACGTGGCTCCAACTCCACTGCTGCACCTGGCCAAGCAGGCCGTGCGCCACGCCGTAATAGATCCCCTGGTGGGCCACGAAAAAGAGGTAGGTGATGATGAAGCGCGAGCCGGGATTCTCAACGTCAATTTTCAGCCCCAGCGACGACGCCAGGTACCCGATGATCGTCAAGGCAATGCCGTACATGCCCAGGGGATGGCTGGGGCCGGCAAAGAGGTCTTGCATCAGGCCAATGGCGCAGCCCGTGAGGCATCCGCTGATCGGATGGCGCCGGGCCACCGCGAAAAAGATGGTGACCATGAAGGGCAGGTCAATGATCGGAAGAAAGCGGGCCCGCACCGGAATAAAAATCTGGATCAGTACAGCAACCAGGGGAATGAAAATGACCGCGGGCCAACTGAATTCGTGGACCGCGGCCTGGTCCCTGGAGGTGAGGCTTCCCCGGAATGGCATGACCCGGCTGCTCATTGCGGTGGCTGCTCTCCGTTAGGCGGCGTCGAAGGCTGCTGTGGATTCGCATTTGGCGGCTGCTCCGGAACCGGCTTGGATTGCTTCGACGGAGGCCTCGTCTCGCCTCCATTCGCGGGGCGGTTCGCCGGCGATGGACTAGGCACAGGCGCGGTGGGGTTCGCATGTGGCGCAGTTGCCATTCCGGCGCCGTTCAGGGGTTTCGCGACTGTCCCAGCAGGACGCGTTCCACCGGCCGCTGCAGATTTCGGCGCTTTCGGCGCTCCCGCGCTTCCCGCCGTCGTACCTGACGGAGCGCCGTGCGTAGCGGTAGCCGCTCCGTTGGGCTTGGAAGCAACCGCGGTCGAGCTGCCAGCCGCTGGCTTGTTCGCGGCTGAAGTTGCCGCTGCACCAGAACGGGCGGCGGTTGCGGCTGTTCCTGTCGCCGAGGTTGCCCCAGACGCGGTACCATTCGCAGCGCCAGGTTTCGGCTTTCCAGTGGCGTCAACCTCGGGCTTCGCGGGAACGGTCGGCAGGCGTTCGGCCAAAATGTCCGATGCACGAAGCGGCCCCAAATCCTTGCTGTCCGGCATCTTCTCCGTGATTTTGGTGACGACCAACACTTCCTCTACTTGATCGAGTCGGGCCGACGGAACGACGCGAATGTTCAGGAACAGGTCCTTGCCGGGCTCAACCGAGACGACTTTGCCGACCGGCAGACCTTTGGGAAAGATTCGGTCTCCCCCGCTGGTGATCACCTCTTCGCCGGGTTCCACCTTCTCGTCGCTCATGACGTATTGCAGGGTCGTCACGCCATTCGACGCTCCCCGCAAGATGCCCTGAAGGCGGGAGGATTTCAGCGCAGCGCCCACTCCACTAAATTGATCGTTGATCGGCAATACCTGCGAGGAGTCGGAAAAGACTTGCACAATCTTGCCCACGATACCGGCCGGCGTGATGACCGCCATGTCCGGCTTAATGCCATCCTTCGATCCTTTATCCAAGTACAGAATGCGCGATTGCTCGCTGCCACTGGTGCCGATGACCTGGGCCGCGACCGTGGTATCGACGTATTGCTCCTTGAATGCGAGCAGGGCCTGGACGCGGCGCGCCATGCGAGCATCCTCGGCGTAGCGAGCGTCTTCAACCTTCATGCGGTCGATCTCGGCGCGCAGCTCCCGATTTTCCCTGCGAACACCGCGCAGATAAGCGTAGGTATTCCAGGTGTCGTGCACCCATTTCTGCGTGTGCACCACAGCTTTTTCGACAGGAGTCACGGCGGAGATCGCCCACAGGCGGAGGAGGCGGGTGTCGCCGCCTTGGGTTGGGCGGCGCACCTGCACAGCCAGAGCAATAATCTGGGCGAACAGAATGGCCGCCAGCACAATCAGGTTCTTATAGCGGCCGAGGAATGTGTCCATACACTACGCTGCTTCGGGAAACGCAAGTACTACATTTGTCATGACGAGCCAAGCGAGGCATCTGCTTTCTCTTTCACTCCGTCACTTGCGCCGCAAAAGGGACATGCCCACCGCTAGTCAATCGATATCTTCCGCAGCAGCTTGAAGTCGCTCAACATTTTTCCCGTGCCCAGAACCACGCTGCACAACGGGTCGTCCGCAATGGAGACCGGCAGCCCGGTTTCTTCGCGGATGCGCTTGTCCAGGTTCTTCAGCAGTGCGCCGCCACCGGTCAGCACGATGCCGCGATCGCTGATGTCGGCCGACAACTCCGGAGGGGTGCGCTCCAGTGCGACGCGAATGGCGTTCATCAGCGTGGAAACACATTCGCTGAGCGACTCGCGAATTTCGCTGTCGTCAATCGTAATCGTCTTGGGCACGCCCTCGATCAGGTTGCGGCCCTTGATTTCCATGGTGAGCGGCTTGTCCAGCGGATAGGCGGAGCCGATCTCGATCTTGATTTGTTCGGCAGTGCGCTCGCCGATCAGCAGATTGTACTTGCGCTTCAGGTAATTCATGATGGACTCGTCCATCTGATTGCCGGCCATGCGGACCGAGCGCGAATACACGATGCCGCTGAGCGAAATGACCGCGACGTCGGTGGTGCCGCCGCCAATATCAACCACCATGTTGCCACTGGGCTCAGTGATAGGCAGGCCCGCGCCGATCGCGGCCACCATGGCCTGCTCGACCAGGTGCACTTCGCTGGCCTTGGCGCGATACGCCGAGTCCATGACCGCGCGCTTCTCCACCTGCGTGATCTCCGAAGGCACGCCGATGACGATGCGGGGATGCACCAGCATCTTGCGATTGTGCGCCTTCTGGATGAAGTAGTTCAGCATCTTCTCGGTGACCTTGAAGTCGGCGATGACGCCGTCTTTCATCGGCTTGATGGCGACAATGTTGCCGGGGGTGCGGCCAAGCATCTCCTTGGCCTCTTTGCCCACCGCTTCTACTTCACCGGTATTTTTGTTGATGGCGACGATGGAGGGTTCGTTGACCACGATGCCCTTGCCGCGCGCGTACACCAGCGTGTTCGCCGTCCCCAGGTCGATCGCCAGATCGCTGGAGAACATGCTGAACAGCGAGCGCAAGTTGCTGAATCGCGAGGCGCTACTATGAAAGCCGTTGGATGACATTACGAGCTATTTCTTTCTTAGAAGGAACGCTGTTACCTATAGTTTATGACAGAAGCGGGTCACGCGCGCAGTAAACCAGAATGCACGACTCCGGCAGATGACGAGGTTTGTGTTCCGAGGCAAACCACCGGATGGAATTTCGTTGGTCGCTCCGCTTTGTTGGCGGAAGCGAAAGCGTTGGCGCTTCTATGCGTTGTCTGCCTAGAGTACCACCAGAGGGTAGCATAGGAGAATGTTACCTTTGCGTTAATGTAGAAGGCCCCAAACGCGTTCGCCTCAAACGATTAGGCGCTGGCTTTGACGCTGCTCTGGTCGGGCGGCTTCCCAGAGCTGCGAACGTTCATGAAACGGCTAAGCGTATCGAACCAGAATGGCGCGCCAAGAGACACGGCCAAAATAGTGATCAGCCATCCTCCGAAGCGATTTTTCAGCAGATACCAGATCCAGCACCAGAATCCGGCGGTTTTATGGCCGGGCCAGTCCTTGTACCAGTCTCCCTGCCAGCCAGCGACCTGACCCAGGAGTTGCTTTTCTTCCTTGGCAATCACGTCGTTATCCGAAGGCGACGCCGCCTGGGCTTGCGCGTCCGGTCGTCCCTTCTGCAGGCGCGCCTTCGCATCCTCGATGAGAAGCGCGCTCCTGGTGGGATTGTTCCAGAGCGTGTCTAACATTTTTAAGGTGTCCGCATTCATCAGGAGCGTGGCCCCTGCCGCCAGCATGAAAACTCGTATCTGGCTGGTTCGCTTGTACCATCCCGAGACGCGATTCATGCTTTGTTCGTACCAGGCCTCAAGCCGCTCTTGGTCCGTCTTGAACTGGGGATTTTGCAGCACCGCGGTCAAGGCGGTCTTCGCCGCCGTGTTTTCCAGGCTGGCCACGCCCTTGCGCAACGCGTCGGGATCGTTTGCGGCGGCAGGTCCAGTCAGAGTATCCATGAGCGCCAACGCGAACTTATTGGAGGCGATGTACGACGGCAACCTGTCGTTGACGTCCTGTAAGCCTTGGATCAACGGATGAGCATAGAACTTCGCCTTGAGTGCCGGGTCGTGAAGCAATGACAATATGCCCTTCTCCAGCGTCTTGCCGCGAGAGTTGATGACGCCCGCAATGGCCTCATTCACGGTGGAGCAGACCAGCGCCATCAGAAGGTAGATAAAGCTGATACCGATCGCAAGATCGAGATACGGAAAAGAAGACGCCATACGCACACTCCCGATGGAAAGCGTTGGACTACGTCACAGACAAGCGAGAGAAGTGAAGTATGGAGTGTTTGTGGCGCAGACACAATAGAAAAGAGCAGGCCCACCGTCCGGCAATGGCGCTTTTCGGGGAAGGTCTCAGAGGCCATTGTCCAGAACTCCTCCTTACGGTGCGTGAACTCCTCAGGTTGCGCGGTGTTGATGCGAACCGATAGCATTAAAGCTTTGCCGTTCGTTGTGGAGGGCAATCTTATGGCTACTATGGAACAGAAACCGGCAGGCGTTCACACCCGCCCTACAACCAAGGTCTTCAAGAACTTTATTGGTGGCGAGTGGGTGGACAGCCGCACCGGTCGTACCTTTGAGAACCTCAACCCCGCCGACACGCGCGAAGTGGTTGGCATCTTCCAAAAATCCGGCAAAGAAGACGTGGACCACGCCATCGAGACCGCCAAGCAGGCGTTCAAGAAGTGGCGTCTGGTGCCGGCGCCGCGCCGCGCCGAGATGTTGTACAAGGCTTCCGAGCTCCTGATCGCCCGCAAGGAAGACTACGCACGCGACATGACCCGCGAGATGGGCAAGGTCATTAAGGAGACGCGCGGTGATGTGCAGGAGGCCATCGACTGCGGCTACTACACGGCCGGCGAAGGCCGCCGACTGTTCGGGCCGACTGTGCCGTCGGAGCTGCCCAACAAGTTCGCCATGGCCATTCGCCAGCCCTTGGGCGTCTGCGCCATGATCACGCCCTGGAACTTCCCCATGGCGATCCCGTCGTGGAAGCTGTTTCCTGCGCTGGTTGCGGGCAACACGGCGGTCATCAAGCCCGCGCAGGACACGCCGCTCTCCACCTTGAACTTCGTGAAGACGCTGCATGACGCCGGCATTCCGGCGGGCGTCGTCAACATCGTCACCGGATTCGGCAGCGATATTGGCACGCCGATGGTCGAGCATCCGGAGGTGCGGGCGGTATCGCTCACTGGATCGACGGCGGTGGGACGCATCGTGGGACAGGAAGCGGCCAAGACGTTCAAGCATTGCTCGCTGGAACTCGGGGGCAAGAACCCGATGATCGTGCTCGACGATGCCAACCTCGACCTGGCGCTGGAAGGCGCGCTCTGGGGCGCGTTCGGTACCACCGGACAGCGCTGCACCGCGACCAGCCGCATCATCATCCAGGCGGGCGTGTACAAGAAGTTTGTGGACGAGCTGGTTGCGCGTGCGAAAAAGTTGAAGGTGGGCAACGGTCTCGACGAGAGCGTGGACATGGGCCCCGCCATCAACTCCAGCCAGATGGAGACCGACCTGAAGTACATCAAGATCGGCAAGGATGAAGGCGCCAAGATGCTGTGCGGCGGACATCGCCTGGAAGGCGAGGCATACAGCCATGGCTGGTTCGTCGCGCCGACCGTGTTTGCGGATGTCGATCCCAAGATGCGCATCGCGCAGGAAGAAATCTTCGGGCCGGTGGTTTCGATCATCCCGTGCGATGGTCTGGAGAGCGCGATTGAGATTGCCAATGACATCGAGTACGGATTGTCATCGTCGATCTACACCAAGGACGTGAACAAAGCGTTCACCGCGATGCGCGACCTGTACGCCGGCATCACCTACATCAACGCGCCCACGATTGGCGCCGAGGTGCATCTGCCCTTCGGCGGCGTGAAGGCGACGGGCAATGGTCATCGCGAAGGCGGCATCGGCGCGATTGATTTCTACACCGAGTGGAAGTCGGTGTACGTGGATTATTCCGACAAGTTGCAGCGGGCGCAGATCGATCGGCCGGAGTGAGGGAAACCACCAGTCCCGCCATTCGGGACGGCTCGGTTTAATAGCCCAGCGCTTGGGTGGATGACCTACGTTTTGAAAGGGCACGGCTTCAGCCGTGCCGCAAGGAGCAGTTAAACAATGGGCTTTAGCCCCTGAGGAGACTCGATTTACGAAACCAGCACGCGAGCACGCGACGAGCAATTCCCAGACATATTTTGTTACCTCTGCAACCTGGGAGCGCCGTCCGCTTTTCTGCAATGCTGGTTGGGCAGAACTCCTCCTGGAAGTGCTACATTCTTATCGCGGACGCGCCTATCTGCTGCACGAATATGTACTCATGCCTGAGCACTTCCATATCATCATCACGCTAGCAAGCCTCGAGCGGGCTGTGCAGTTCGTGAAAGGCGGCTTTTCTTTTCGGGCGAAGAAAGATTTGAACTCGTCAATGGAAGTCTGGCAGCGCGGATTTTCAGATCACCGGATTCGCGATGCAGAAAATTATGTTAGACACGTTGAGTATATCCGTCGAAACCCAGTAGGTCGGAAACTGGTAGAACACGCGATGGATTATCCTTATTGCTCGCAGTTCCCTGGCAGCGAAAAAGACGAGGCCCTCAGTGGCTAAAGCCAGTAATGATTTGAGCCTATAGCGGCACGCCTAAAGGCGTGCCCTTTCAAAACGGAGAAAAGCGCAAGCCCTCGACTCCGCTCGGGATGAAAATTATTGACGAGGACGCTCCCATGGCTACGCAAGAAATCTCCAAAGTGCTGGCCGCGAGCCGCATGGCCAATGTGCGCTACGCGATTCGCGATCTGGCCGTTGTCGCCGACGAGGTCGCGAGCCAAGGCCACAAGCTCCTTTACCTCAACATCGGCGATCCCTGTAAGTACGACTTTGCTACCCCGCCGCACATGATCGAGGCGGTGCTAAAGGCTATGCGCGACGGCCACAACGGCTATGCCGATTCGCTGGGCATCAAGCCCGCGATCGAAGCCATCCACCGCGAAGCCGAGCGCAACGGTTTCCGCGAGGTCCAGAGCATCTTCATCGGTATTGGCAGCGGCGAGGTGATCGACAGTTGCCTGACCGCGCTGCTGAACCCGGGCGACAACGTGCTGACGCCAAGTCCTGAATATCCGCTGTACGGCGCCATCATGGCCAAGCTGGATTGCCCGGCCAACGCTTACGATCTCGACGAAGACAACGGCTGGCAGCCCGACGTGGCCGACATGGAGCGCAAGATCAACTCGCGCACCAAGGCCATCCTGCTGATCAATCCCAATAATCCGACGGGCGCGGTGTACTCCGGGCGCACGCTGGAAAAAGTTCTGGAACTCGCCCGCCAAAATGGATTGATTATTTTCGCCGACGAAATTTACGACAAGCTCATCTTCGATCCGGGCGCCAGGCACATCTCGATCGCGACCCTGGCGCAAGATGTTCCGGTGGTGACCTTCAACGGACTTTCCAAGGCGTATCTGGTCCCGGGCTGGCGAATCGGATGGGCGGTTGCGACCGGACCGCGCGATGTGCTGCATCCTTACATGGAGGCCGTGCACCGCTTGCTGCGCGCGCGGCTGTCGGCGCCGCATCCGTTCCAGCACGCGATCCGGCCGGCACTGGAAGGCCCGCAGGACCACCTGGTTGAGGTTTGCGACAAACTGCGGCGCCGTGCCGAGATCACTGTCGAGTGGGCGAAACGGACGCCGCGGGTGAAACTGATCGCGCCTAAAGGTGCGTTCTACGCGCATCCATCGCTGGAGATCCCCGAGGATGACCTTGTATTCGTTACCGACCTGCTGAAGCAGAAGCACGTGCTGGTGGTGCACGGCTCCGGCTTCGGCGAAAAACCTGGAACGCGGCACATTCGCATCGTGTTCCTGCCGCAGGAGCCCGTGCTAAGCGCAGCGTACGAAGCGATGACCGAGTTTATGCGCGAGCGCTATTCGTAGCAGTTGAACCGCCGATTTGAGCCGTAACAAGATTTGAAGGGGCACAGCTTTAGCTGTGCCGGAAGATGTGGAGAAGCCGCGGGCTTTAGCCCCTGAGGCATTAGATATTTGTTCCGCAGCCTCTTTCCGAGGGGGGTGACTTAACGAGTCCTTGACAACCGCAAAGCACGGACGAAAGCTTAACCTCAGCGGCTAAAGCCGAGATACTTTTGAGCTACAAACGGCCTGGCTGAAGCCAGTCCCCTTCAAGGCAGGTTGGCCTCATACATTCACATGGTTGACATTCACTGCCACATCCTTCCCGGCATCGACGATGGTGCGCAGTCCTGGGAACTGACCGCCGAGATGTGTCGCATGGCCGCCCTCGACGGCATCACGCACATCGTGGCGACGCCGCATTGCAACTACGAGTTCGCTTACGACCGTGACCGCTATACCGAGATGCTGGGTGAGCTCAGCGACTCCGCTGAGGGCAAACTGACCTTTAGCCTGGGCTGTGACTTTCATTTTTCCTACGACAACATTCAAGACGCCCTTGCCCATCCGCGGCGTTACACCATCGGCGAATCGCAGTATCTGTTGGTGGAGTTCAGCGACTTTGGCATCCCGCCCGAGGTAAAGCAGAACCTGCTTTCCATCTCCAGTAGCGGCATGGTTCCGATCATTACTCATCCGGAGCGCAACCGGCCGCTGCTGAATAAACCTGAAATGGTTTTGGAGTTGGTGGAGCAAGGCTGCCTGGTGCAGGTCACGGCTAATTCCTTCACCGGATACTGGGGGAACCGCTCAAGAAACATGGCCGAATGGCTGCTCCAGCGCCAAGCCATCCATGTAATCGCCAGTGATGCGCACGATCCTGCGCGCCGCCCACCGGTGCTATCGGAAGCTCACAAAGTAGTGACGGAACTCGCGGGAGCCGAAGTCGCAGATGCGCTGTTGGTGCAAAATCCGGCGGCCATTGTGGACGGAGAGAGCTTGCCTGGCCCGGCGGGTACGGTTGAGTTGGACGACAAAGTTTAGAGCAGCCGGCAAGCCGCAATAGCGTCGCCGGGCCGAGGCGATGAAAATTATTGCGGTGGGACTCACCCCTATGCTTTAATGAAATTACCTCTCAGATCTGGTGGGTGGAGGATTCATGCCGCCCTACAAGGTCTTATTTCTTTGCGATGACTGTGTTGCGAGCGCTCCGGTCCTGGAAGCGCTGCGTATTGGTGGATTTCGACTGCGCATCGTCCACAGCTTTTATCAAGTCAGCGCGCATCCCGGCGAACGAGCCGATGTCATCGTCATCTTGAGCCCGCATCACGCCAACGCGTGGATTGCAAGATTGAAGCTGCTTGCCGGCGTTCCCGCTCCCGTCGTTCTCCTGTGCAGCGGATCAGAGCCTCTGACGAACATGCCGCCTCCGGTTGTGCAGTCTGCCACACCGAATCGCTCAAGTCCGTCCTCAGCGCGGTACTGTTAGCTGCTTCGTCTTCGTCGGTACCGGTTCAAATGCTGTACCCGCCGCTTGTCGCGGGATACCGACCCATCTGACGATAGGGGTTCTTCGGCTCCGCTCCGTCGAAAATCATTCACCACGGAGGGCACGGAGCTTTAGTTTCTTTAGAGGTTTCTCAGCGATCTCCGTGCCTCCGTGGTTAATTTTCATTTCTAGGGGTGCGCCGCAGGCCCATGTGACACTCAGATGACAGTCGAAATCTAGCGCCTGACGGCTGATGGCAGAACGCTAACCGTCCACGCTTCACTGCTAGCAACGCTAGTCTTCCTGCTTCAAGAACACGTGGTTAATCATCTGGCGCATGAAGTGGCCGCCGAAGCCGCCCGCACTGGCTGCCAGCAATTGTATGAAGACCCCATACACCTGACCGCGATCGTGTGGCCATTTCACGATGAAGTGGTAATAGGCAAGCACAATGGGGACGCCTACCCACACCAGCAACACCCAGCGCCAGGGCTGCCGCGACTTCCACACGCCCAGCATCATGGTGGAGGCGAGCACGCAAAGCGCCGTGAGTAGCGCATCGTCAACTGTCTGATTGACCCATCCGGAGAACAAGCCGAGCAGGATGGCGATTGCGTACACCACAAAGCTGGTGCGCGATGCCGAGCTACGCTGAAGACGGCTGGCAGTCTGGACGGGGCTATGCAAAACATCTGAGTGTAGCAGAGCAGACGACACGAGTTCAGGCGATGAAGCCGATGAAAAGGTTAGCTTTCGCCCTTAGGCTGCTCGACGGTATTCCCTTTTCGCACGCGGACAAGAACGCAAGTGGCGTTGTCTTCTCCTCCACCTTCATTAGCTGCGTCGATCAGGGTTTGGCAGGCAGCTTCCAGCGATGGCAGTTGCAGCAGAATGGCGCTGATCTCCTGGTCGGCCACGTGGCGCAGTACGCCGTCGGTGGTCAGCAGTAAGATGTCGCCATCTTGCGCTGGAAACTCGCCGAGGTCGGGAAGCGTACTTTCTTCCGTGCCCAGGGCGCGGGTAATGATGTTCTGCACCGACGAGTGTTTGGCCTCTTCCAGGGTGAGCAACCCGCGGCGTACCTGCTCCATCACCAGGGAATGGTCCTCGGTCAACTGCAGCAATTGCCCTTCGCGAAACAGGTAGATGCGGCTGTCGCCCACGTTGGCAATACTGCAAACGCCATCGAAGAAGCGTGCCGCCACCAGCGTGGTACCCATTCCTGTCATGTTCTTATGCGCTTCCGCATAATCCAGAATCGCATCGTTGGCCTTCTTGACGGCTTCGGCGAGCAAACGCGCGCCGGCCGGCGCATCATCCAGCAAAGCGTTGTCCTCGACTTTGGGCGTGCGCTCGCGAAAGTACGTCAGGATGGTATCTACGGCAATTTGGCTGGCAACTTCGCCGGCGGCATGGCCGCCCATGCCGTCGCACACCACAAAAATGCCCAACCGCTGGTCGTATCCGAAGTTATCTTCGTTCGACGGGCGCACCCGTCCTACATGGCTGCGGCCAGCAACCTCTAATGTTAATGACATTCGGGCAACAGTTTACGCCGTCACGCGAAATCGCGCGAGCACCGAAAGTGCCATGACGCGCACGTAAACTCGGCTGGCACAAAGGGGCTAGTGGTCAGTAGTCAGTAGTCAGTAGTCAGTAGTCAGTAGTCAGTAGTCAGTTGTCAGTAGTCAGTAGTCAGTAGTCAGTTGTCAGTAGTCAGTTGTCAGTAGCCAGTTGTCAGTTGCCAGAAGCGAGTCGTGGGTAGACTGAGGCCGATGAAGCCTCCGATTGAACTCGACGACAGAGCCGACGATCACTCTGCGCCAAAGGGGTTCCGGCCAGAAGGTCGCAACAATGAGTTTGTTGGATCTGACACTGGCGACTGGCAACTGCCTCACGGTCTGGTCTTGGCGATCTCCGGTTCCTTGTCGCGCGGGCCCCATTGCTCCATGTGATGCGTGGTCAGGTCTGCACGTAAATACTCAAACGCTTCTTCGGGCGTGTTGGCCCAGTGAAACAATTGCAAATCTTTGGGCGAGATGGTGCCCGCGTCCACCAGCGCCTGGAAGTTGATCACGCGGTCCCAGTAGTCCTTGCCGTACACCACAATGCAGATGCGCTTGGCCAGTTTCTCGGTCTGGGTCAGGGTCAACAACTCGAACAGCTCGTCGAAGGTGCCGAACCCTCCCGGAAACACGACCAGGGCCTTCGACAGGTAGGCGAACCACAGCTTACGCATGAAGAAGTAGTGAAACTCAAAGTTCAACTCTGGCGAGATGTACGGGTTGGGCATCTGCTCGAAAGGCAGATTAATGTTGAGCCCTATGGTCTTGCCCCCCGCTTCGGCAGCGCCCAGGTTGGCAGCTTCCATGATTCCCGGTCCACCGCCGGTGGTAATCACGAAACGATGCCGAGGCTGATTGATAGTCTTGGTCCACTGGGTTATGAGGAAGGCCAGCTTGCGCGCGTCTTCGTAGTAGCGCGCCATCTCTACGTCGGCCCGTGCGCGGCGAATGCGCTCCTGCTCCTCCTCGGGAGCGGGATTTGCCGAGCCCGGCTTGTCCAGCAGTTGCAGGGCCTCCTCGGCTTGCGAGCGGCTATGAAAGCGCGCCGAGCCAAAGAACACGATGGTGTCCTGGATGCGTTCGCGGCGAAAGCGCGACAGCGGCTCCTGGTATTCGGCAAGGATGCGGAGGATGCGACCGTCAGGGCTGTTGAGGAATTTCTTGTTCTCGTAGGCCAAGGGCGCGCGATTGTGACGAGGATGTTCGTCTGTCTTGTCAGCCATGGAATTGGTGTCTCAGTCCATCGGGAATTTCCAGGAGATGCATGTTGGATGCGAAAAACGCGAAGCCAGTAGAGAAGAGCCGCATGTCAGGGGCCCGGGGCTTCGCGATAGCGGACCGCCTCGGCGACTCCCATCCAAATGTCCACCAGGCCGAGCCCGCTGACCAAGCCGCGCACAAAGTTTTGCATGAGAAATTCCCGGACTTGCGGGTATCCCAACAGGAGCGAGTTGTCTGTCCAGATGCGGGTCCAGGGCAGCACGGTGAGGATTATGCCCACTTCCAGGCAGAACAACACGAATACCACCAGCCAAATCCGCTGTAGCCAGAGATGCGGCTTCTTCGGAGGAAGTGGGGGTGGCATCACCAGCACGGGACCGCTGGGATCCAGCCCATTACCCTGCGTCGGATCTTCCGCAAAAGCACTCATGGTCCGCACTTGGTCCAGCGCTTGCCCTCCGAATGGTGTCGCCTCTACCACAGTTCGTTCCTGCTAAGATGCCCAACCCCGCCGGTTCCTAATGTTTGTGACGTGCAACTCGCATAGAAGATTCTATCAGTGAGCGCGAAAACGGCGGACTTAGAGTGACGATAATTGGCGGCAGGTTGATATCCTGTAGTCGGGTATTTGGGCGACTGTGAAGAACACGTTAGAAATGATCAACCGAATGCAGGCCGATGGCATCATCGGCAAGTACGCCGTTGGCGGAGCGGTAGGGGCGACTTTTTATCTTGAGCCTTCGGCGACGCTCGATTTAGATGTCTTCGTGAAACTACCCGTCGCGCCGGGCAGTTCGCTCCTGAGCCTCACCCCCATTTATGAATATCTGACGGCTCGTGGCGGCAGAGTTGAAGCGGGACACATTGTCATCGGCGATTGGCCAGTGCAGTTCTTGCCCTCCAGCAATGTGTTGGAGCGGGAGGCCATAGAGGAGGCCATGCAGACCGAAGTTGAGGGTGTAACCACATGGGTGATGCGGGCGGAGCACCTAGTTGCTATTGCGCTTCGCACCGGACGCGCAAAGGACCACGCGCGAATCTTACAGTTCCTGGAGCAGAATGCTGTGGATCGGCATAAACTGGATGGGGTTCTTACTCGGCACGCTCTTATTCCCAAGTGGGAGCGATTCCAAAGCCAGTATTTGAAGGAAACAAATGAGTAAGCCAGAGCTGCGGAAAAAGCTGGCGTCGCTCAGCTTTTCCGAGAAGATCAAAATCCTGGAAAAACTTCGCCAGCGCAGTCTGGCAATTGCTGCCGCTGGTTTGCGGTCCAGCAAGGCCAATCGCAACCCAAAATAAGAACGGCAGGACTCCTGACCCCTGCCGTTTTTTCGCTGACACCTGACGGCTGGCAACTGGCTTCTGGCTACTGCTTCCTACAGCAGCTCTTCGTTCCAGTCCTCCAGGAACTGCTTCACCTCGGCCATGAACTGATCGGCCACCGCTCCGTCAACGATGCGATGGTCATAGCCAATGCTGAGGTGCATCATGGAACGGATGGCGATGGAGTCATTGCCGTCCTTGTCGGTAACCACGACCGGCTTTTTCAAGATTCCGCCCACGCCCAGGATGGCAACCTGCGGCTGATTGATGATGGGCATCCCGAATTTCGCGCCAAAGATGCCGGGGTTGGTGATGGTGAACGTCCCACCCTGCACTTCGTCGGGCTTCAACTTCTTGGTGCGGGCACGCTCGCCGAGGTCGGTGATGGCGCGCTGCAAGCCCACAAAGCTGCGCTCCTCGGCGTTCTTCACGACGGGCACGATGAGGCCCCAGTCAAGCGCGACTGCGATGCCAAGGTTGATGGACGGATGGTAGTGGATGTTCTCGCCTTCCACCGACGAATTGATGATCGGCCATTTGCGAATGCCATGCACCACGGCGCGCGCAAAGAAGGGCGTGAAAGTGAGCTTGTTGCCGGTGGCCTGCTCGAACTTCGTCTTCATGTTCTCGCGCAATTTCACGATGCGGGTCATGTCCACTTCAAAGACGCCATGCACGTGCGCGCTGGTGCGCTTCGACAGCACCATGCGCTCGGCGATTTTCTTGCGCATGACCGACATAGGCACAACTTCGCCGGGGGTAACCCCGCCGACCGGTTGCAGAGGAGTGACGGTCGCAGGCATCGAAGGCGCAGGGGCGGAGGGCGCGGAAACCGCGGCCGGTTTCGCGGGAGCAGGGGGTTGGGGTCCGCCAGCGCCATGTTTGGCGATGAACGACTCAATGTCGTCCTTGGTGATGCGGCCACCAAGACCCGTTCCCGGAACCTGTGCCAGGTCAACCTTGTTTTCCTTGGCCATGCGGCGCACCAACGGGCTGGAGCGCAGGCGCTCCTGCTCGCCCGCTTCGGGATACTCCAGCACTGCGCCCTGTTGCTCTCGTTCCAGGCCAATCTTTTCGTCCGCGGAAAGCTGGGCCGATTGCTTGCCGGTTTGGGGCGCGGAAGGCTTCTTGGGCTCCTCGCCACGGGGAGGCTGCGACACTTCGGTCTGGGTGGAGCGGCTACCGTCTCCTCCGGCAGGGGCCGGTGGCGCAGTGCTGGCAGCCGGAGCGGAGGGCGCGGCTCCAGCAGCTTCGCCTTCGCCCGCGATGGTCCCCACTACGGTGTTCACCTGGACCGTGGCGCCGGCTTGAACTTTGATGTCTTGTAGGGTGCCGGAAGCGGGCGCCGGAATCTCCGCGTCAACCTTGTCGGTCGAAATTTCAAACAGTGGCTCGTCGCGTTGAACCTTCTCGCCTGGCTGTTTCAACCACTTGGTGATGGTTCCTTCAAAAATCGATTCCCCCATCTGGGGCATGATCACGTCTGTAGGCATGTCGTCCTTCCGCGGGAAACACAGTTGGAACTGCGAGCTTGCAGTAAACGAACATTATATCGCCTAAAAGTGGGGTTCCGCCGCCTAGCGCAACTAGCGCAACATAAACACCGCCCGTCCGCTGAGCTTGCCTGCATGCATCAGCTCAAGCGATTTTTCTTCTTGCCCTATACGCGGCCCTGAAGGCCCGCACTACCCGTGCAAACCGGACACATCTACTGCGGAACTGCTCTAGGGTTTCTGAATTAAAGGCGAACCCGCCAAAAATCAATTGGATGAACCCAGTAAAAGAAACGATACACCGCAGCGTCGGGTGCGCTGTAGTGGTTTGACTCGGTGGAACGCGTGGGCTACCCTCGACGCAGAAAAAGGGTTGATGCAGATTCTTTCGATCACCATCTTCGCGCTCGCCTGCGCCACCATGTTCTATGCGCTGTTCGGCTACCCGCTGCTGCTAGGCTGGATGGCCAGGCATGCCAACAATCCCGTTCACAAGGATGACGAGCTTCGCACCGTTTCTTTTGTGATCGCCGTTTACAACGGGGAGAAGTTTCTCGAGCGCAAGCTGAAGACGATCTTGAGCCTGAACTATCCCCGCCACCTGATGGACATCCTGGTGGTTTCCGACGGCTCGACCGACCGCACCGACGAAATCGCGCGCAGCTTCGCCAGCCAGGGTGTGCGCTTTCTGCGCGTTCCGCACGGCGGCAAGGCCGCAGCGCTGAATGCTGCGGTTCCCCTGGTTACAGGTGAGATCCTGGTGCTCAACGACGTCCGCCAGACGCTCGATCCCGACTGCTTGCGCAACATCATCGCCTGCTTTGGCGACCCCAAAGTCGGGTCGGTCAGCCCCAGAACGGTTATCGTCGAAGGAGACATCCATGAGGAGGCGGCCACCAGCGCCTATTGGCGTTACGAGGATTGGATCCGCCAGCGTCTCACGCGCATTGACTCGACCTTCGGTTACAGTGGCGCTTTCGCCGCCATGCGCCGCTCGCTGTGGACACCGCTTCCGCCCGGCACGCTGCTCGATGACGTTTATGTGCCGCTGAAGGCGTTCTTCCAAGGTTACCGAATCCTATACGAGCCGACGGCCACGATGTACGACTTCCCGACCGTGCTGCATTCCGAGTTTCGCCGCAAGGTACGTCTGCAGGCGGGTCTTTACCAGATGCTCACGATCATGCCCGAGCTGCTGAGCCGCCGGAACCGGATGCGGTTCCATTTCTTATCGGCCAAATACGGGCGCATCGTCATACCGTATTGCATGATCGCGATCGCCCTGGCGACCATTGGCTTGCCGCCGTTTTGGCGAAGCCTGGCAGCGTGGGGACAGGTGGTGTTCTATGGATTGGCGGCGCTCGATCCGGTGGTGCCCGACCGTTTTCCGCTGAAGAAGCTCACGTCGCCGATTCGTACCTTCGTGGTTTTGATGGCCGCTTCGCTTGCGGCTGTGCGGGTCTATTTCGTATCGCCTACGAGTCTCTGGAAGGAAGCGACGTACCGGAGTGCAACGGCTGAGCCGGCTGCCCAGCCAACCGAACCCGAGGAGCCGAAGGTGCCGACCAGTACCGGAGTCTGAATCCGCTCAAACTCCCCGCATCAGATTACTTTCTTGTTGCGTGCCAGCGTCACGAAATAATCGCGGCTGATCGGTTCGATCGTCGCGGTGGTCCTGGGGAATTGCGAAAATATCTGCTTCAACCGCTCTTCAGTGTAGAGAAACAGATCGCAGCGTTTCTTATAGCGCAGACTGCGCTGCCATGCCAGCAGCCCGCCGGCGACCGGAAACGAGAAGAACGCCTTGTCTTTGGTCAGCGATAAGACCTTGGCGACCACCTTTTCCGGATCGGGCATGTAATCCATGAAACCCATCACGATGACGTAGTCGAAGAGCTCCTGAGGAGCATACTGGTAGAAATCGGCGACCATGAACTTGCAGCGATCGCCGATGCCGACCTTCTTCGCATGTTCCGTGGCCAACCGCAGCATGCCTTCGGCGAAGTCGATTCCGACTACCCGAGCGGCGCCGCGTTGAGCAAGCGTGATGGAGTAGTGACCCGGCCCACATCCGACATCAAGTACGCTCTTGCCTTCAATTGGATTGCAGCCTGCAATCGACTTCTCGAAGCGCAGTCTCATGCTTTTGCGGAAGAGTCGATTGATGACCCGATCAAGGGGGCCATTCTGATTGCCGTAGATGGCGTCAAAATCGTTGGCGTACTGATGGAAGAAGGTTTGAGTTCGATCAAGCGACATGAGTATTTGCCAGTTGGGGGTAATTGCTCAGGAGGTTCTTAAACGTGGTCACGGGAAAATCCTGGAGTATCCGGCGGAGCTTGGTTTCCGTGGTCTCCAAGTTCACGTACGACTTGAACCGGCGTATTGGGCTCATGGGCAGCCGGGGATGCGCCGGGTCGATCTCGCGGGGATGGACATAGAAGACCACCGGCCGGCCTTCGTTAAGCACATGCAGCGCCATCTTACGAATCAACCTATAGGGGAACAGCCGCAGATACCCGCCACCGAAGAAACACATCGGCTTACCCAGCAGGTCGACAACGCTGATCGGGATCTCCAACAGCGCATCATGCTTGCCGATGTGGTGAGGTTTGCGCTGCGCATGCGGCATACCGCCGTGTCCCCGCCGGGCCGGAAATACTGAGGAATCGTACTGGTAGCCGGCTTCAGCCAGCGCATCGAAGAACCACGGAGTCTCGTCGGTGGTGGAAAAGCCGGGCGCGCGGTAGCCCACTACCTCGACCCCAGCGATGTCTTCCAACAGCAGGCGGGCGCCACGGACATCCTCATAGAACTCGGTTCGGCTCTGTTCGTATACCAGCCGATGCCCATAACCGTGCGATGCCACTTCATGTCCCCGGCCGGCAGCTTCCTTTACCAGGTGAGGAAAACGTTCGGCCACCCATCCCAGGAAGAAGCAAGTCACCTGGACATTCTTTTCGCTGAACAGATCCAACAGCTTGGTAAAATTCCTCTCCACGCGGGACGGCAGGCCCGCCCACTGGTCGATGGCAGGCACACTCGGGTCGTCCAGAATATGGAACCAGTCTTCAACGTCAACCGAGAAAATGGAGGTCTGCATGGTGCCTGTGGGTGAGCTAGATATATAACGATTCCCTCCTCTTGCACAAGCGAGAAGCGGGGCTGAGAGACGACCCTCGAACGTAAGTGCTCATTGTAGGGCTTTTCTATCCGTGCAGATTTGACTCTCCAGAGGCCGTCCGCTAGCCTCAATGTTTTGTACTCGCATGGCCCTAACTTTTTGCGCCGAACGCATTTAAGTGGCCACGCCTTCGGGTTATCCCGCCGCCATCTTATGAAGCTAAGACGCCAACCTCTGCCCGTGGTACTTGCGCTGGCGCTTTGCGCCCAGGCTTTCGCCGGCAATGGGATGCATCCGGTGCACGCGCCCAAGGCCATAGTGGCGACGCTGCAACCCGAAGCGTCCGAGGTGGGGGTCGCGATCATGAAGCAGGGCGGCAACGCGGTGGACTCCGCTGTCGCGGTCGGCTTCGCTCTCGCCGTGGTGCTTCCCCAGGCAGGCAACATCGGTGGAGGCGGCTTTCTGCTCTTCCGCCGAGCCGACGGCGAGGTCCACTTCCTCGACTTCCGTGAGAAAGCCCCGGCCAAAGCCACCGCCAACATGTACCTGGATGCCCAGGGCAATGTGGTTCCGGGCATGAGCATTCTCGGCTACAAATCAATCGGCATCCCCGGCTCAGTGGCGGGCTTGGTGTACGCGCAGAAACATTGGGGCAAGCTGACACTGAAGCAGGTGATGGAGCCGGCGATCCGGCTGGCGCGTGATGGCTACGTCCTCGACTACGACGCGGCGAGGTCGTTCCACGATCCCGACCTGACGAAGTTTCCCGGATCGCATCGCATCTTTCAGCGCGATGGCGACTTCTACCGGCAGGGCGACGTTTTCAAGCAACCGGAACTGGCCAAGACTCTCGAGCGCATCGCCGAAAACCCTGACGACTTCTACCATGGCGCGATGGCGCGTGAACTGGCTGCGGCAATCGAGAAGGGCGGCGGACTCGTCACCGCCGAGGACCTTGCCCAGTACGAAGTCAAGGAGCGGCAGCCGATTCGCGGCACTTATCGCGGCTACGAGATCATCAGCGCTCCGCCGCCGTCGTCTGGAGGCGTCACCCTGGTCGAGATCCTCAATATCCTCGAGGGATACGATCTGGCTAAGCAGGGTGAAGGTTCGGCCCAGAGCATTCATCTCACCGCCGAAGCTTATCAGCGGGCGTTTTTCGATCGCGCCGAGTTCCTTGGGGACCCGGATTTTTCCAAGATTCCGGTTGCGCAACTGCTGGACAAGCGCTATGCCAATGCCTGGCGCGAGACTATCTCGCTGCGCCGCGCCACCCCCGGAAATGAGTTGCGACGGCCTTCCATCTTCTCCCAGTTAGACAGCTATGCCAGTTCGCATCCGCAGCCGAAGACGCTCGTTGAGCCGGTTCACACCACCCACTACTCAATGGTCGATCCCGAGGGCAATGCGGTGTCGGTCACGACCACGCTGAACGAGAGCTTTGGCTCGCACTTCACCGCGGAGGGTCTGGGCTTTCTGCTTAACGATGAGATGGACGATTTCGCCTCCAAGCCAGGAGTGCCCAATATGTTCGGACTGATTCAGGGCCCGGCAAATGCCATTGGCCCTGGCAAGCGGCCGCTGTCCGCGATGGCGCCGACCATCGTGCTCAAAGGCGGCAAGCTCTTCCTGGTTCTCGGTGCTGAGGGCGGCCCCACCATCATCACCACGGTCGCCGATGTGCTGATGGGCGTGGTGGATTACGGGTTAAACATTCAGCAGGCGGTGAACGCGCCCCGCTTCCATGATCAATGGCTGCCCGACGAGATCAAGCTGGAGAAAGTGGGCTTCTCGCCTGACACCGTTCGCATCCTCGAGCACATGGGACACAAAATTTCTGCCGACGCGAGCCTGGATTCTCTGCCGGGACAGCAGCATCGTTCGAAGGCGGAATATTGGGGCGACTCTCAGTGCATCGAAATTGATCCCGATACCGGTGAGCGCCTGGGCGCTAGTGACGGACGCCATAACGGAAAGGCAGTGGGATTCTGATGCGCCGTGCCATGTCCACGCTAATCTACGCGCGGCGGGAACGGCTGCATCCCGGCCTGCTCGATCAGATGGTATCCGGCGGGGCGGAAGCTATCGAGATCTTCGCCGCGCGCGGGCACTTCAATTACACCGACCGGCAGCACATCCGGCAGATCGCCAACTGGTTTCGCAGCACCGGAGTGACGTTCCACTCCATGCACTCGCCCATGCATCCCGACGAAGATTGGGGACGCGGCGGGGCGACACACATCAACATTGCGTCGGTTGAGAAACTTCAGCGGGTCGCGGCCACAGATGAAATTAAGCGCGCCATCGAGGTAGCCGAACAGGCGCCATTTCAATTTCTGGTGCAGCATGTCGGGATCGGCCACGAAGAGGCGGACGAGCACAAGCTCGACGCCGCGATGAGTTCCCTCGAACACCTGCACGCCTTCGCTAAACCCCTGGGCGTGCAACTGCTGGTCGAGAACATTACCAACGAGCTTTCGACGCCGGAGAAGCTGATGGAACTGCTGCACGCGGGGCGCTTCGACGATATCGGCGTGTGCTTTGACGTTGGCCATGCGCACATCATGTCGAGCGTGCCGCAAGCATTCGAAGTCTTAAAGGACCGCGTGCGCTCCACCCACGTTCACGACAATGACAAAGATCACGATTCGCATCTCTGGCCGGGCAAAGGCACCATCGATTGGAAGGAGACGATGGAATTATTGCGGACTGCGCCGCACGCACCGCCAGTATTGCTGGAGATCGAAGGCGTGGAAGGCGAGAACGTTTCAGAGAAGCTGACGGAGGCGTTCAGTAAACTGGAGAGAGCGTTATGAGGGCGCCTAGCGAATAACTATGCCCACACCAGCTGAGAACCTGCAGCGGCCTGCCATCAAAGTCTTCGTCGCCACCTCGGTGATGTTGACTTTCATTTCCTTCTGGCGGGCCGCAGCCATTGTTTTGGCGGATCTCGCTTCGTCGGCGTACTACGTGGGCGGTGACGCGGAAAAAGTGATCGGCAAAAGCGCCCCCTGGTTCGTGCTCGCCGTCATGTTGTTCAGCTACGCGGTGCGGGCGCTGTACATCGAATCCAGTTCGATGTTCGTTCGCGGCGGGGTGTACCGCGTGGTCAAAGAGGCCATGGGCGGCAAGCTGGCCAAGCTATCGGTTTCTGCTCTGCTCTTCGATTACGTGCTCACCGGACCGATCAGCGCGGTGTCGGCAGGCCAATATCTGGCAGGGTTTCTGACCGATACCTTCCATCATCTCGGTTACGACGTTCACGTTCCTGACAACTTCTTTGCGGCGCTTTTCGCCATCGTGGTTACCCTTTATTTCTGGTGGAAGAATACCCAAGGCATTCACGAATCCAGTGAACGCGCCCTGCAAATCATGAAGATCACCACGGTGATGGTGGTGCTGCTCATTGTCTGGTGCCTGATTACGCTGGCCAAAACAAGTGCGCACCTGCCGCCGCTTCCCAGTGCCGCCGCCATGCACCACGATAATGAGTCTCTCGGCTGGCTGCTGGGTACCTGGGCCGCGCGCATTCCACTCATCATGATGCTGGTGGGCTTCGGCCATTCCGTACTGGCGATGAGTGGGGAGGAATCTCTGGCCCAGGTCAACCGCGAAATCGAGCACCCCAAGCTGAAGAACCTGGAGAAGACCGGGCTGGTGATCTTCCTGTACAGCCTGTTGTTCACCGGACTGGTTTCGTTTTTCGCGGTCATGATCATCCCCGACAAGGTGCGCCCCGACTATTACGCCAACCTGATTGGCGGGTTGGCCATGAATGTGGTCGGTCCTTACACCCTGCGTTTGGTATTTCAGGGTTTTGTCGTGCTGGTCGGCGTTCTTATTCTTTCCGGCGCGGTCAACACCGCCATCGTCGGCGCCAACGGCGTACTCAACCGCATGAGTGAAGACGGCGTGCTCACCCCCTGGTTCCGCAAGCCGCAGAAGAAGTTCGGCACCAGCTACCGCATCATCAATCTTATCGTCGGCTTGCAAATCTTCACCATCATTGCCAGCGGCGGCAACGTATATTTGCTGGCTTCGTTGTACGCCTTCGGCGTGATCTGGAGCTTTGCGTTCAAGTCGCTCGCAGTTACGGTGTTGCGCTATACCGAGCCGGAAAACCGCCAATGGAAGGTACCAGGCAACTTTCACTTCAGGGGCGTCGAGGTCCCCATCGGCCTCTTCGCGATCTCTCTGGTACTGTTCTCGACCGCTGTGGTTAACCTGTTCACCAAGCAATTGGCAACCATCGCAGGCGTGGCATTCAGCGTTGCCTTCTTCGCTATTTTCTCCGTCTCCGAGAGGATCACCGCCAGGCAGCACGCGCACGCGGAATCGGGACTCGACCAGTTCAATATCGCTCAAAATACCGAACTGAGCGCCGAAGCGATGGAGGTCCGCCCCGGCAATGTCGAGGTTGCGGTCCGCGACCCTCGCAACCTGTATTACCTGCGGCAGGTGCTGGCCAACACGGACACCACCAAGACCGACGTCGTGGTAATGACTTCGCGTGTCTACCACCGCGAGCACTCGTTCAGCGGCAGCGAGGTGGTGGACACCTCAGAGGTTTTCAAGAAGTATGAGCAGGAGCTGTTTAGCGCGGTGGTGTCGGTCGCCGAAAAAGAGGGCAAGCACGTCTCTTTGCTGGTGGTGCCTACCAACGATGTTTTCGAGAGCATCGTGGCGACCGCGCAGCGCCTGCACTCGTCGGTCATCGTCTGTGGCCTATCCAACAAGTTGAGCGCCGATGAGCAGGGCAAACTAACAGGCGACGCCTGGGAACGGCTGCCGGAACCGCGTCCCCGCCTGAAACTTGTGGTAGTGGAACCTAATGGCACCAAGCACGAATACCTGCTGGGTCCGCACACCCCGCGCATGCGCCAGGAAGATGTGGATCTGCTGCATGGCCTGTGGAAGGAAGTGACCAGCGACCCGCGCTATCGCGAGTTGCACCATTATCACGTGCTCAACGTGGCGCTCCAGGAGATGGCGGAGCGTATGCACAACGGCGCTTACCACGATGGGGTCATGAAGGAAATCCTTGACGAGATGCGCCGCAGCCGCGGGGAACTGGTTGCCGACGACGATGCTCCGCCTCCACCGCCGACGTAATCGCGGCGGGATGGCCGAGGATCGACACCAGAAACACGGGAGTTTGCTACGCTTGAAAATCCCTGGGTCATCCGTGTAAATCCGCTGCCAAACGGTTTTCTTCCTTCAGCTCTTGCTAACATCAAAGGGTGAGCACCGCTTCCCAGGTCCGCGTCCGCTTTGCTCCTTCCCCCACGGGACAACTGCATGTCGGCAACGCCCGCACCGCACTCTTCAACTGGCTCTTTGCCCGTCAAGCCGGCGGCGTCATGGTGTTGCGCATTGAGGACACCGATGTGGCCCGCAGCGAGGCGCGTTTCGAGGACCAACTCCTCGACGACCTCAAGTGGCTCGGCATCGATTGGGACGAGGGCCCCGATGTCGGCGGCCCGCACGCCCCCTATCGCCAGAGCGATCGTCTGGAGTTGTATCGCGAGCATGCCGAGCGGCTGGTGAAGGAGGGCAAAGCCTATCTCTGCTTCTGCTCGCAGGAGGAATTGGAACGCGACCGCGAGCGTGCTCTGCAACATCAGCAGCCGCCGATCTATTCCGGAAAATGCCGCGTGCTCGATCCCGAGGAAAGCCAGCGCCGCCGCGCCAGCGGCGAAGCGGCGGCGATCCGGCTGCGCATTCCCGAGCACCCCATTCGCTTTCATGACATCGTGCACGGGCCAGTCGAGTTTTCCAACGAAGTGGTCAACGATCCCATCATCCTGCGCTCCACGGGTATTCCGGTTTACAACTATGTCGTAGTCGTGGATGACGGGTTGATGGACATCACCCACGTGATTCGCGGCGACGATCACCTCTCTAACACGCCCAAGCAAGTGGCGCTCTATGAAGCGCTGGGATGGCCGGTACCGGAGTTCGCGCACCTGTCCACAATTCTGGGGAGCGATCGCGAACGCCTGTCCAAGCGGCACGGGGCGACCTCCATCGCCAATTTCCGCGAGATGGGCGTGCTGCCCGAGGCGCTGGTGAACTACCTAGCGCTGCTGGGTTGGGCGCCGACCGGCGGTACCCGCGAAATCTTTTCGCCCGAAGAGCTGATCAAGGAATTTTCGCTGCAACGTGTCACCCCGTCGCCCGCCGTCTTCGACATGGAGAAGCTCTACTGGCTGAACCGGCATTACATCAAGCAGAACCCGCCAGAGCGCATCGAGAAGCTCGCCGAAGCGTTCTTTGTGCGCGCCGGATTGCTGCCGGAAGATCCCGATGAACGCACCCGCGCCTGGTTCAGCAAGGTGGTCGCGCTGCTCGTTCCTTCCGTGGACAAGCTGGACCAACTTTCCGAGCGAGCGGCGCTGATCTTCCGTTATGACGCTGTTGCTGCGCTAAGTGTCCCCGATAATGCCGAGGTCCTCGCCGCGCCCAAAACTGCCGACGTGCTGGCAGCATTTGCGCAACATGTGGAAGGGGATTCATCGCCGATGACGCCGGAGCGCTTCAAAGCCATCATGAATGAGGTGAAAGTGAAGACCGGTGCCAAGGGTAAAGAGCTATTTCATCCTGTGCGGATCGCGTTGACCGGATCGCATTCCGGCCCCGAGTTCGACAAGCTGATTCCGATCCTCGAGGAGGGCTCGCAGCTCGATCTGCCACAGCATGTGATGAGCGTTCGCGAGCGTCTGGCCGCTTTTCGCGCGGCACGCGGGAAATGAGAAGAACCAGCAAAGCCAGCGTTGAAGGGGCACGGCTTTAGCCGTGCCGTAACTGCTGTCCTACTCGTGGCTTCAGCCGCTGAGGGACTTCGGTGTTGAAACCCTCCGCGGCGGGCGACTTCCCTCAGGGGCTAAAGCCCAAGTTCTCAACCCTCATAACGGCACGGCTAAAGCCGTGCCCCTTCAAAACATGAATAATCCAAGTGAAGGCCTGCACTAGCCAAATCTCCCCAGGTACTCTCGCTTCTTCTCTTCCGGCAAAAACGACGCGCGAAACGAGTTCTTCGCCAGCTCACGAAGCTCATCCTCGCTGAAGCGGAAAACCTGCTGCGCAATCCGATATTCACGCAACAGGTCCGTGTGGAACATGTCCGGGTCGTCCGTATTCAGCGTGACCTGGACGCCAGCGTCAAACAATTTCCGGACCGGGTGTTCCTCTACTGAGGTACAGCACCCGGTCATCACGTTGCTGGTGATGCACACTTCCACTGGTATTTTATTTTCGGCGAGATACCGCACCAGTTCCGGATCGTCGGCGGCGTGCAGTCCATGCCCGATGCGATCTGCCTTCAATTCCCGTAGCGCGCTCCAGATAGATTCCGCTCCCACCGTTTCCCCGGCGTGCACGGTCAGCCGCAACCCGTGCTGTGCCGCATGCTCATAGACCTCGCGGAACTGCTCCGGTCCGGCCCGGCGCTCGTCTCCGCCAATTCCAATGCCCGCGACGTTTCTTTCCTTGAAGCGAATTGCCTCCTCAACCACGCGGTGCGCTTCCTCGACACCGAAGTGGCGGACCGCGTCGAAGATCCAATACAGCGACATTCCAAACTCGCGCTCGCCGCGCTGTCGCCCACGCTCCGCCCCTTCGAACAGGGGAGCAAATTCCTGCCCGCGCCACTGCACCACGCCGGCAGAGATGTACACCTCGGCGTGCAGAACATTCTGCGCGTGCAGCTTCTGCATCATGCGATAGGTCACCAGTTCATAATCCCCGGCGGTGCGCAGCCGCTCCGTGACCGCCTTGAACGCCACCAAGAAGCCTGTGAAATCTTTGTATTCATAGAGCGCGCGCGCTTCTTCTTCGCTGAAGACGCGTCCGCTGTCCTCAATGTTTTTATAGCGATTGTTGGTGCTGGGAAGCGGCGTGGGATGGCGGCGGCTCAGTTCCGCCAGCGTCGGCGGATCGACGGTTCCCTCGAGGTGCAGATGCAGTTCGGCCTTGGGCAGTCCTAAGATGAAGTCGTTGGCGGAATCAGTAAGATGGGGCGATTTCGTCATGGGGTATGCGAGTACCCGAGATGCTACGACTTGTTCGGCGCGTTGAGCACGGGCCCGAGCTGGCGCGGACTGAACTCGCTGCGGTGGCGGCTGTAGAGCACGTACACCGTCAATCCGATAATCAGCCACACGAAAAAGCGCAGCCAGGTCAAAATCGGCAGGCCGGCCATCAGCAGCACGCAAAACACTACGCTGAGGATTGGCGCCGCCAGCCCGCCCGGAGCGCGGAATCCGCGGTGCCGCTCCGGCTGCTTGTAGCGCAGGATGATGACGCCAATCGAAACCAGGACGAACGCGAACAGCGTACCGATGTTCGACAAATCCGAGAGCGTGCCAATGTCGAGAATGCCGCCGGGAATCCCCACCAGGAATCCTGCGATCCAAGTTGCGGTAGCCGGCGTGCGAAATCGCGGATGCACACGGCTAAACAATTTGGGCAGCAAGCCGTCGCGCGACATCGAGAACCAAACCCGCGCCTGTCCCAGTTGGAACACCAGCAGCGACGAGATCATGCCCATCATCGCGCCGAAAAGGACCGCCAGCTCCGTCCAGTGCAGTAGCGCTGACTTCGTGGTTCCCGCCAGCTTGCTCATGCTGTTGACCACCGGCGCGGCGTCGTCAATCAAAGTCTGCCAGGGAACGATGCCGGTCAGCACTACGGCAACCGCAATGTAGAGCACGGTACAGACGATGAGCGTGGCAATAATTCCGATGGGCAGGTCGCGCTGGGGATTGCGCGCCTCCTCGGCCGCGGTGGACACCGAGTCGAATCCGATATAGGTGAAGAAGATGATCGAGCCGCCAGTCAGCACGCCGGGCCAGCCCTGCGGCGCGAACGGGTGATAGTTGGCGGGATGAATGAATCGCATCCCCACGAACACGAAGGCCAGGATGGCGGCGATCTTCAGGATCACCATGACATTATTGGTCTCGGCCGATTCGCGAATGCCGCGCACCAGCACCACCGTCAGCAACATGACGATCAGAAACGCCGGAAGGTTGAAGCCAAAGTGCCAGCCCGGGGCGTAGAGCACGTTGTTTTGCAAGTCGGTGAGGCCGCCAGGCAAGTATGCGGGGGTGATCCAGCGCAGCGCGGGATGCCAGCCGAACCAGCTGAACGTGGCCACCATGTGCGCGGCGAAGCCCACGCTCACCGCCATGTTGCTGACCGCGTACTCCAGGATGAGGTCCCAGCCGATGATCCAGGCAATCAACTCGCCCATGGTGGCGTAGGTATAGGTGTAAGCGCTGCCGGCAATCGGGATCATGGACGCCAGTTCGGCATAGCAGAGCCCGGTAAAGGCGCAGACAATGGCCACCAGCACGAGAGAGATCGCCAATGCCGGACCCGCTCCGGGCCGGCCCAGCGTGGCCGCATGATGCACCAGGTAGTCGGCTACGGGCGCGTTCAGGATGGACGAGGTGTTGAATTTCTGCCCGGCAATCGCCGTTCCCACCACGGTGAAGATGCCCGAGCCGATCACGGCGCCGATGCCGAGGCCGGTCAGCGACCACGGGCCCAGCGTCTTTTTAAGGCGATGTTCCGGCTCCTCGGAATCGGAGATCAGCTTGTCGATAGACTTGCGCGCGAAGACTTGGTTCGCCAGGGTGACGCTCCCAGGAGTGGTGGAATCAGTGCCTTCGAATTCAAACAGAAAGGGAGGCGAAAGGGCAAGGCGGATTTCTCTGCAACGACGAAGAAGTTTAGCTTGATTTTCCCTAAGCTTTGGCGTAATCCTTCAGCCGCGGCACTCGGTCTCACTCGTTGGAGGGCTAAATGTATTGGTTAATCACCGATCGCAACCTCGAAGCTGACGGGTTTGGTGGCGACTTTGCCAGTCTGACGTTCTGGACCGCTCCGGTGACGGCCGACCCAACCCTGAAAGCGTCCTGGACCCAAGTTACCAAGGAGCAGTTCCGCCAGCTGCTTGTAACCATTACCGACCAATATCCATCTGCGGCGGTGACAGCTCCCAAGGACCAGAAGCAGGTTACGTTTTTCGTCCATGGCTTTAATGAAGCTTGGCCAAATGCCATGGCGCTCTACCAAAAGGTAGTCAACAACCTTTATTCCGGACCGGACAGCCTGGGTGAGTGCATTTCATTCGATTGGCCATCGAAGGGGTACGTGTTTGGCTATCTCCCCAATCGCTCCGAGGCTCGCCAGGCAGCGCAGGACTTTGCCAATGTGATGAGTGACCTCTACGACTGGATGCTGATGAAGCAAGTTGCCGGAGCAGCCGATGTGCAGAACGCCTGCAAGGCCAAGACTTCGGTGATCGCTCACAGCATGGGGAACTATGTGTTGGAAAATGCCATGAACTTTGCCTGGACGCAAAAAAACCGTCCTCTGCTGGTCAGCCTGATCCAGGAGGCGCTCATGGTGGCCGCGGACGTCGACAACGATCTTTTCGGCAGTGGGGAGGTTGTTACCGCGGGTAACGGAGAGGGAATAGCAAATCTAACCTATCGTGTGACCGCGTTGTACAGCGGACGTGATGCCGTTTTGGGAGCCTCGGCCGGCCTGAAACATTTCGGCAAGAGACGGCTGGGAAGAAGCGGCTTGGATCGTACCTACCCCGTCCCCGACAATGTTTGGGATATAGATTGCTCGCAATTGATTGCTCCCACGGTCGGCGGAATCAGCGTACATAGCTCTTACTTCGACCCCACGGAGTCTACCTGCTTTGGGTTGATGCAGGAGGTTCTTAGAGGTATCGACCGGAGCGTTCTCATTTCACAAGGACTGGTTCCATCGGCGCTCACCAAAGCCCAAGTTGCCGGAACGTGAGGAGTCCACACCAGCCTGTGAAGTAACAAATCGCATGAAGACAAATGTGGAAGTGGCTTTTCTGCAGTCCTACTTCCCTGGCGCTAGTATCTGCTCGAAGTGGTCCTCGATCAGATGAAACAGATGCGTACGCGCCTTGAACCCCGCGATGCCGTGAGTCTTGCTGGGATACATCATCAGCTCGAACTGCTTGCCGGAGTTGATGAACGCGTTGACCATTTGAATGGTGTTCTGCATGTGGACATTGTCGTCACTGGTGCCGTGCACCTCCAGCAGGTCGCCGTGCAAATTTGCCGCGAAGTTCACCGGCGAGCTCTTCCTGTAACCCTCCTGGTTCTCGTTCGGCAGGCCCATGTAGCGCTCGGTGTAGATTGAATCGTAATTGCGCCAGTCTGTTACTGGCGCCACTGAAACTCCACCCTTAAACATGTCGGTGTGCTCCAGCGTGTAGAGCGTGAAATATCCGCCGTAGCTCCAGCCCCAGAATCCGAGCCGGTTCCCATCCAGTTGCGGAAACTGTTGCAGCGCCTGCTTCACCGCGGCCATCTGATCGCTGAGCTCGGTCTCGCCGAAGTTGTGTTGGATGGCCATGGCGAAGGCCTTGCCGCGTCCGCCCATGCCGCGGTTGTCAACTTTTAGAATCGCGAACCCCTGCCGTGCCAGGACCTGGTCGAATAGGTCGATTGCACCCCAGGCATCGCGCACCGTCTGCGCTGCTGGCCCGCCATAGGGATTGACGATGAGCGGCGCTTTGCCGTTCGCCATCATCGGCCCGCTCTCCGGCAGCAGGATCACGCCTTGCAAAGTGGTTGTGCCGTCGGCGGCCTTGAAGTCCACGAACTTCGGGGTCAGCAGATTGTAGGCGTCGAGGCTGCGCCCACTCCAAAACGTATTGCAGGCGCCATCGACGGCGCACAGCGAAACGGTCGGCGATGTGCTCAGCGACGAGTAACGATCCACGTAATACTTGGAGGTGCTGGGATCGAAGTCCGTAGAGTGCGATCCATTTCCCTTCGAGATGCGGCGGAAGTTCTGCCCGTCCAGTCCCACGGCGTAGAGGTTCGTCTGCCGCCAATCGCCCTCGTTAGCCGAGAAATACACCACGCCCTGCTTTTCATCGACGCCAGCAATGCTCTCGACCTCCCAGTCGCCATGTGTGAGTTGAGTGACCATTCTTGCCGCGCTGCTGAGCGGCTTCTGCTTATCGAACTGGTACAGGTATATGTGGTTGTGCCCGTCGCGCCAGCTCGTCCACAAATAGCGATCACCAGAGGTCAAAGTCTGGAAATCCACCTCCGGATGCATGTCGATCCAGGCGTCGGTGGTCTCGGTCATCATTAGCGTCCACTTGCTGTTCTTGACATCCACAAAATACAAGTCCAGCCGGTTTTGCAGGCGGTTAAGAGCCATCGCCCACAGCACGCCGTCGCGCACCCATCCGAAGCGGGGAACCAGAGCATCGGGACTGTCGGACAGCGGCACGTCGCTGCCCGTTCCCGCGTTAATCCATTTGATCTTGCCTCCATCGGAGCCCACCACGCCCAAGCGCACTTTGGGGTTCGGATCGCCGGGCTGAGGATACTTCTCCTGGTCCACGGTGGCATGGGTGGGCATCCAGTCGGTGATGGGATAGGTGGGCACTTCCTTCTCGTTCATCTGGAGAAATGCGATCTGCTTGCCGTCCGGAGACCAGAAGTAATTGCTGCGGGTGTACAGCTCTTCCTCGTAGATCCAGTCGACTTCCCCGTTTAGCAGGTTGTCGTCGCCATCTTTGGTTAGAGTTCGTTCGCTCCCCCCGTCCAGCGGCTGCGCATAAAGGTTGTGCTTGCGCACATACGAGATGCGGCTTCCATCCGGCGAGAACTTAGGATCGACGGCGGCGTCGGAGCTGCTCGTGATCTGCACGGCGGTGCCGCTGTCCAAGCTGTAAAGCCAAAGTTGCCCCATGGAGTCAAACAGCAACTTCTTGGAATCGGGCGACCAGTGATAGGCGGCCAGGGAATAACGCTGGGCCGCTTCCTTCTTGCGTTCGTCCTTGATGGCGCTGGTAGGCGGAGCCAACGATGCCAGCTTCTCGCTCGCCACCAGCACGGCCGGCTTGCCCCTCGTGGTTACATCCACGTAATACAGCGCTCCGTGTTCGCCGCTGTCGTCGCGTTGCACGAAAGAAACCTTGGAGCCATCGGGACTCCACTTCACATCTTCCGGACCGCGGCCGAGTATGCCGCCAGGCTTGAACATCTCTTCAATCGTCAGCTCTTTCTTGGTTTGTGACTCCTGTGATGCAGGAGATGAAACCGATTGCGCAACCAAGAATGAAGCGGACAGGACACAGCAGACGAATGCAGCAAACCGTGATTTCACGTTAGCTCCGACGAAGAAAATCTGTAGCGGGAAAGTTTATATCAGGAGGGTGGGTCCATGTGGCGATTGCTGGGATCAAGCCGCGCAAGCGGCGATATTTGTTTTAGCCGTGGGCGTAAGCCCGCGGTCGAGTGGGAAATCTAACTGAGTCCCTTTAGGGACGGCACCGGTCACAAGCCCGCAGCATTGTCTCAATAGACCGAAAACCTTAGTCCGGCAAGGTGACGGCTGGCCAGGGGCCTGGTTTCTGCGTGCTAGAATCCCAGCAGGTTCCCCTGGGGTCCAGATGAATTCCGATCTGCAAAAGCTGATCGACTTGCAAGAGGTCGATTCCCGGATTGCCGCGCTTAAGGCCGAGGTCGCCGCCCTGCCCCAGCAGGTGGCGCAGATCGAGGCCAAACTCGCCGGTTCCAAAGCCCAACTCGAGGCCGCCCAGGCCGGAATGAAGGCCGATGAGATCGCTCGCCGCAAGCACGAGTCCGACATCAAGGACCAGCAGGAGAAGATCAGCAAGTACCGCGACCAGTCGCTGAAGGTCAAAACCAACGACGAGTACCGGGCGCTGAATCACGAGATCCAGTTTGCCGAGTCCGAAATCCGCAAGCTGGAAGACAAAATCCTGGAAATCATGGTCGCCACCGACGCGCGCAAAGAAACGATCAAACAGGCTGAGGCCGCGCTGAAGGCCGACACCGCTGCCAATGAAAAAGAGAAAGACCACGCCCGGGCGCAGACGGCTGAGGACGAAAAGCAGCTCGCCGAGTTGAGCGCGACGCGTAAGGAGTTGCGTTCCGGAGTCGCCGAGGAAAGCCTCAACCATTACGACCGGGTACTTAAGCTGCGCGGCTCCGCCACGGCGCCTGTTCATGAAGATGAAAGTTGCTCGGCCTGCCGGGTCCGGCTGCGCCCGCAGGTGTTCCAGGAAGTCACGAGCAACGAGCAGATCATCACCTGCTTTTACTGCAACCGGATTCTGTACTACGTCCTCCCGCCGCCCAAAGCGGAAGAGGCGAAGCCCCTCAAAGCCAAGGCTGATCATCCACAGGCAGAAGATATCCAAGCCGACGAAGCTGCTACGCAGTGAACTGGAACCCTCTATCAAACTAGGGTGGAAGACATTTGCTTTTCACTCCTAAGAATGCGTACCCATGAAGCCGGCATGAGCAATGATGATGTATACTATACATCATGAAGAGAACCCAGCTATACCTCGACGATGATCTCTGGCACGCCCTCCACGCCCGCGCGCGCAGCGAGGGGACAACCGTCTCCGATCTGGTGCGGCAAGCTGCTCGGGAGCGGTATCTAGGCAAGCTGGACGAACGCAGGGCGGCCATGCAGGCCTTCGTGGGAATACGGAAGGATCGCCCTGAATTCTCTAATGCGGTCGAGTACGTGCGCCGGTTGCGCCGCGGCAGCCGGCTTGAACGGCTAGGAAAACTGTGACGGTACTGGTAGATTCGGACATTCTCATCGAGGTTTCTCGCGCGAAGGACGAGGATATTCTGTCGAGGTGGACGGACTTAAGCCAATCCGACAGTCCTATCCTGTACTCGCCAGTAAGTGCCGCGGAACTTTGGGCAGGTGTACGCCCGCGCGAACATGACGTGCTCGACGACCTCTTTCGTACGCTGCTCTGCGCTGCCATTGACGCAGAAACAGGCCGCCAGGCCGGTGATTATCTCCGGCAATATAACAAGAGTCACGGTCTCGAACTAGGCGATGCACTCATCGCATCCGCGGCAGTGCTGAACCATGCCGAACTGTGGACGCGCAATCGAAAGCATTATCCGATGAAGGAATTGTCTTTCTATTTGGCTGATACGCCGCGCAACTGAATTGCCGGAGCCTTACAGAGCGGCGACGTGGCACCCCTGTGACCATTTTGCATCTGGGAGGACTGATCAGTCGTGACCCATCATTCCGCGTAAGATAGGCCTTGGATCCTCGCGAGGACGCTCTGGCCAACTCCATTCCAGTCATAACCGTCAACCATCGCGGCGCCGCGCGCCTGCGCGGCGGACACTTGTGGGTCTATCGCTCCGATCTGGTGCCGCCCGCTGAGGCTCCCCCCGGCTCGCTGGTACATGTGCACGATGAGCGTGGGCGTCGCCTGGGTTCAGCGCTCTACAGCAGTGCATCGCAGATTGCGATCCGCCTCCTCACTGGCGACGAAATCAGCGAGGCGCAGCTCACATCGCTCTTGCGGGAACGCATTGCCGCCGCAGTACGCTTCCGCGAGCAAGTGGCGCGCGACACCGATTCCTACCGCGTGATCTTCAGCGAGGCAGACCTGCTGCCCGGGCTCATCCTCGACAAGTACAACGATGTGCTTTCCATGCAGGCGCTGACCCAGGCTTTCGATCGCCTGGAGCTGCGGCAGACGGTCCTCGACGCGATCGCCGAACGCTTTCCCCAGGCCAGCGTCGTCGAGCGCGTCGATCCACACACTCGCGAACTGGAGCAATTGCCGCCGCGCCAGTCGCAACTGGTGCGTGGCGAGCGGTCCAGCACCATCTTCACCATGAACGGAGTCCGTTTCTACTTCGACGGACTGGGCGGGCAGAAGACCGGCGCCTTCCTCGATCAGCGCGAGAACCACGCCGCCGCGGCACGCTACGCTCACGGCGACGCACTCGACTGCTTCACCTATCAGGGGGGATTTGCGCTGCACCTGGCGCGAGTGTGCACCACCGTCGCCGCGGTGGACTCGTCGCGTCCGGCGCTGGAAGTGGCGGAACGCAACGAACAGCTCAATCGCGCCGCTCACCGCTGCCGCGAGATCGAATGGATCGAGGCCAACGCCTTCGACCTGCTCAAGGACTACGCTACCGCAGGCCGGCAGTACGACACCATCGTTCTCGATCCGCCGGCGTTCGCCAAGACCAAGCGCGCGGTGCCCACCGCGCTGCGCGGCTATAAAGAGCTGAATCTCCGCGCCCTGAAGATGCTGCGGCCCGGCGGCATTCTCGTCACCTGCTCATGTTCGTTCCACGTCAGCGAGGGTGAGTTCCTGGCGATGCTCGGCTCTGCCGCTGCGGATGCCGGCCGCCGAGTGCGCATTCTGGAAGAGCGCAGCCAGTCGCGCGACCATCCGATCCTGTTAAACGTGCCGGAAACCGCCTACCTTAAATGCCTCATTTGCCAAGTGCTGTGATAGGGCGCGGTTTGCTTTGGCGGTATGGCTTAAGCAACTCAAGATCAGAATTGTCTATCAACCTGTTTAATATCTACCGTTTAGCTTAATTTTAGTTATCCGGCAGTCCCCAACCAGTACTTGCTACTTGACAACAATACACTCATATTTTATGATTCCTTCTTGCTAAGTTATGCATCGAACTTAGCGAAGGTCATAAAGAGCAAAATTTTTGTTCGGAGGATTGAATCATGACTGTTTTGACCCGTTGGGACCCGTTCCGTGAATTGAATGCTTTGCAGCAACGCATGAACCGTCTGTTTGAAGAGCAGTATGGCGGCGGGCGCGAAGAGTCGCTGACCGCTGGCGCATTTGCTCCCCCGGTTGATATCTACGAGGATGAGCAGAGCATCCAGTTGAAGCTGGAAGTGCCTGGCATCGACGAGAAAGACCTGGATATCCGGGTGGAAAACAACGTTTTGACCGTCAGTGGCGAGCGCAAGTTCGAGAAGGAAGAGAAGGAAGAGAACTTCCGTCGGGTGGAGCGCCGCTATGGCAGCTTCAGCCGCTCGTTCACCCTGCCCAACACCGTGAACACCGACGACATTCACGCCGACTACGACAACGGCGTGTTGACCATCCGGCTGGCCAAGCGCGCCGAAGCCAAGCCGAAGCAGATCAAGGTCAACGTAGGCAGCCAGAAAGCTATCGAAGGTAAGAAGCCGGAGAGCCAGACCCACGGCACAACCAAGGGGCAGGTTGCCTGAAGAAGCAGTTGTCAGTAGCCAGTAGCCAGTGGGCAGTTATTTCTGACCGTCCGCAGCCCGAGTAAGAGATTACGATTGTGATTAGGAGCGTTTGACGCCAGTATCGACTTCCGGCATTTTCTGACTACTGACTACTGGCTACTGACAACTGGAGTTACCCATGGCAATTCGTTGGGACAAATTAACCGTGAAAGCGCAGGAGGCGATGCAGCGGGCGAACGATCTTGCCAGCGAGCACGGCAACCCTGAGCTGCAGCCGGCACATATTCTGGCCGCGCTGCTGGAAGACCGCGAAGGCATCGTCCCGCCTCTGCTGGAGCGCGTCGGACTGCATGTGCCCACGGTGCAGGCCGAGGCCATGCGCGAGATCGACCGTCTGCCGAAAGTCTCGGGCAGCGGCGCCACGCAGGCGCATCTCTCCGATGCCGCCTCGCAGATGCTGGAAAACGCCTTCAAAGAGGCAGCCAACTTCAAGGACGAGTACGTCTCCACCGAGCACCTGCTGCTGGCCCTCACGAAACTGAAGCGCGATGCAGCCCAGCAGATCCTCGCCAGCGCGGGCGCAACGTACGACAACATTCTGCGCGCGCTGACCTCGGTTCGCGGCAATCAAAAGGTCACCGACCAGAATCCTGAGGCGAAGTACCAGGCGCTGGAGCGTTACGCCAAGGACCTCAATGAGCTCGCCCGCCAGGGCAAACTCGATCCCGTGATTGGGCGCGACGAGGAAGTGCGCCGCGTGGTCCAGGTGCTCTCGCGCCGGACGAAGAACAACCCGGTGCTGATCGGTGAACCGGGCGTCGGTAAGACTGCGATCGTTGAAGGTTTGGCGCAGCGCATTGTTTCCGGCGACGTTCCCGAGCAGTTAAAGAACAAGCGCGTGGTCTCGCTCGACCTGGGCGCGATGCTGGCCGGCGCGAAATATCGCGGCGAATTCGAAGACCGGCTGAAAGCGGTGCTGAAAGAGATTGAGCAGTCGCAAGGGCAGATCGTTCTGTTTATCGACGAGCTGCATACGCTGGTGGGAGCCGGTGCGGCTGAGGGCGCAATTGACGCTTCCAACATGCTGAAGCCCGCTTTGGCGCGCGGTGAGTTGCGCGCCATTGGCGCCACCACGCTGAACGAATATCGCAAGTACATCGAGAAAGACGCCGCGCTGGAGCGCCGCTTCCAGATTGTTTATGTCGGCGAGCCCAACGTCGAGGACACCATCGCCATCCTGCGCGGTCTGCGGGAGAAATACGAAGTTCATCACGGCGTCCGCATCAAGGACTCGGCCATTGTGGCGGCAGCAACGCTGTCGCATCGCTACATCTCCGACCGTTTTCTGCCCGACAAAGCCATCGACCTGATTGACGAGGCCGCGGCTTCGCTGCGCATCCAGATCGACTCCATGCCGACCGAGATCGACCAGTTGGAGCGCCGGGCGACACAGCTCGAAATCGAGCGCCAGGCGCTGAAGCGCGAAGACGATCCGAACTCGCGCGAACGGCTGGCGGCCCTGGAGAAAGAGCTGGCGCACATCAAAGAGGAATCCAACGCGCTGAAGGCGCGCTGGAAGCAGGAGAAGGAAGCCATCGCCAAGGTGCGCGAGGCCAAGGAGCGCATCGAGCGCCTGAAGCTGGAGGAGCAGGACGCCACGCGCAAGGGCGACTACAATCGCGCCGCGCAAATCAAGTATGGCGAGTTGCCGCAGCTCGAAGCCGAGGTCAAGAAGCTTGGCGCGGCGATGGACGGCAAGCAGTCGCGCATGTTGAAGGAAGAGGCGGACGAGGAAGACGTTGCCAAGATCGTCAGCAAATGGACCGGCATTCCGGTGTCGAAGATGCTGGAAGGCGAAGTAAAGAAGCTGGTCACCATGGAAGACCGTCTGCGGCAGCGCGTTATTGGACAGGACGAGGCGATTCAGAGCGTGGCCAACGCTATCCGGCGTTCACGCGCCGGCCTGAGCGATCCGCGCCGTCCGATTGGTTCGTTCATCTTCCTCGGACCGACCGGTGTCGGCAAGACCGAGTTGGCGCGGGCGCTGGCGGAATTCCTCTTCGATGACGAGCACGCCATGGTTCGCATCGACATGTCGGAGTACATGGAGAAGCACTCCGTGTCGCGGCTCATCGGCGCGCCTCCGGGCTACATCGGTTACGACGAAGGCGGGCAGTTGACCGAAGCGATACGGCGCCGGCCATACGCGGTGGTGCTGTTCGACGAAATCGAGAAGGCGCATCCCGACGTGTTCAACGTCTTCCTGCAAATCATGGACGATGGCCGCCTCACCGACGGTAAGGGCCGCATCGTCGATTTCAAGAACACCATCATCATCATGACGTCGAACATGGGCTCCAGTTACCTGCAAGACCTCGGAGAGCGCTCACCGGAGCAGGTCGCCGAAGTGCACCAGCGGGTAATGGAGGCGCTGCGGGCCCATTTCAAGCCCGAGTTCCTCAATCGCGTGGACGATATTGTCATCTTCAATCCGCTCGGCAAAGAGCAGTTGACCAAGATCGTGGATCTGCGGCTGGAAGACCTGCGCAGGCTGCTGGCCGATCGCAAGATCAGCCTGGAGCTGACCGCGAAAGCGAAGGAATTGATCTTTACCGAGGGCTACGATCCGAACTACGGCGCGCGTCCGCTGAAGCGGGCCATCCAGCGCCTGGTGCAGGATGCGCTGGCCATGAAGATCCTCGATGGCGAAGTGCTGCACGGCGACCATGTCGTCGTGGACGCGGACAAGAAGGATCACAAGTTGACGTTCAAAGTGGCCAAGCGGGTGGGCGAACCGGAACCAGCGGCAAAGAAGTGAGCGGGCAGGGCGGCGGGAACACGGCGCCGCTCAGACGATTCTTGCGACTCAGTAATGGTAGCGTGCCTGCAGGAAATCGACGCGGCCCTCGCTGACCCGGTAGACGAGCCGGTGCTCTTGCGTGATGCGCCTCGACCAGCAACCTGCCAGCGCAAACTTCAAGGGTTCCGGCTTGCCAATACCGGTGAACGGGTCGTTCAGCACCGCTTCCACCAGTTCCAGAATTCGAAGCGCTGCTTTCCGGTCGTTTTTCACCCAATACTTCAAGTCCTCGCGAAACTCAGGCTGGAACACCGCGTGCCGCTCAACCGGCCGAGCCAAGTCCCATCTCCCGCCGCAGCTTGTCCAGCGATTCCGGCTTGCCCTTTCCGCGAGTGGCGCGCCGCAAGGCCGCCAGCAGGCGCTGGGCGTTCTTCGGGGAGCGCAGCAGGTGTGCTGTCTCCAGCAGGCTGGTCAGCTCCTCGGCTGGAACCAAGGCGACATCCTTGGCGTGGCGGCGGCGCACAATGACAACGTCGTGATCGTTGGCAACCTGGTCAAGCACCGAAGCCAGCCGTTGCCGCAAACTGGTGTAGGTGGTCTCCACAGGCATGACGATTTGGCCTCCAACCAAAGCGTACAGTATTCCTGTACGGACGGTCAAACGCCTCGGGAACTGCTCTAGCTGTGGCGCTCCTTGCCGGCGATCGCAATGCATTCTTGCAACACATCCATGGCGATGTCGGCTTGCTCACTGGTCACGATAAGCGGAGGAGCGATGCGAATGCTGTTCGGTCCGCATCCCAGCAGCAGGACGCCGCGCTCGAAGGCGAGCTCGACGATGCGATCGCGTTCCGCGCCGCCTTGCGTCTTGGCTTTCTTGTCGGTGACGATCTCGACTCCGATCATCAGGCCGCGTCCGCGGACGTCGCCCACCAGATCGAGCCGCTGCGGCCAATCGGCGATGCGCTGCATGATGTGCTTTCCCACTAGCTCGGCATTCTTGATGCCTTCACGTTCCAGAATGTCCATGGTGGCAAGCGCAGCCGCAATGGACACTGGGTTCCCGCCGAACGTCGAAGCGTGCGAACCCGGCACCCAGTCCATGATTTCCGCCTTTGACATCATGATGCCGAGCGGCATCCCGCTGGCAATCCCCTTGGCGCTGCAAAAGATGTCAGGCTCGACGCCGGTGTGCTGAATGGCCCACCACTTGCCGGTGCGCCCCGCCCCCGACTGCACTTCGTCGGCGACCAGCAGAATGCCATGGCGATCGCAGATGCGCCGCAGCTCCTGCATGAATATCGTCGGCGCGACAACGTAGCCTCCCTCACCCTGAATCGGCTCCACAAAAATCGCAGCCACTTCCTCCGGAGGCAGCGTCGTCTTGAACAATTTTTCTTCGATAAAGCGGGCGCAGCCTAGCGCGAACGCCTCCGCTTCCTGGCTTCCACCCACGCATCCGCGATACACATCGGGATAGCGAACGTGGGTAACACCGGGGACCATCGGCGAGAAGCGGCGCTTCTGCTGCGGCTTTGAAGCCGTCAGCGACAGAGCGCCCATGGTGCGTCCGTGGAATGCCCCGTAGAACGCGATTATGTTCTGCCGCTTCGTGTGGTACCGCGCCAGCTTCAGCGCAGCTTCGATGGCCTCCGCGCCCGAGTTGCCGTAGTAAATCTTGTGCGGCCCTTTCATAGGCGCGACCTTCGACAGACGCTCGCCCAGGGTCACCATGCTCTCGTAGTAAAAGTCGGTGCCCGACATGTGAATCAGTTCGGCCGCCTGCTTCTGGATGGCGGCCACGACTTCCGGATGGCAATGTCCGGTGGAGGTCACCGCGATACCGGCAGAAAAATCGAGAAACTCGTTGCCATCCACGTCTTCGACGATGACGCCACGCCCACGCTTGGCGACCATGGGATACGAACGAGTGTAGGACGGCGAAACATAGCGCTGATCGCCTTCGAGAATGCGCCGGGCATTGGGGCCGGGCAGAGTGGTCTTGATGTTCGGACCGGCAACGTGCGTCAGAGTATCTGTGGTCATGATGTTTCTCCTGCGAAAGACTTGCGGCCCGCCGCGGCGGGTGCCGGAGTTTCTGTCAGCCCGCGACTGCAATCTGGTTGGACTGGGACGGCGCGGGAGGCCGACGGAAAGACGGAAGCTAGCTAGTCGCCGGAGAAGAGGTTGGGACGGGCCATACAGGGCGCTAGCTTGGAATCTGCGCGGGCAGGAACCCGAGGTCCCCAACCGCCTTTGGATTTGGTGGGGTCGGAGATCGCACGTGACCAGGTTGCACGCACACCTACGCCGAACCCCGAATTGGAGGCGGCAGCAAAGGCGTTCGGCTGGTTCAGGCGGCTGGCCAAAGCGATACTCCTGGCCTGATTATAGTCGCCTTCGAAGCGTGGCGTAACCCCCAAAAGATCGGCCTGCCACGGCCCCGGCGGACTGTCTAAGTGGATCGGACAAGAACCATCACAGCCTGAACTCCCAGCCGCAATATTTGCCGTCCGGGGATTCCGGTGGGCAGTGCAGACACGTCGTGTGAATACGCGGGTCCACGGTGCGGGCGAAAGTCTCGAACTCCACGGTGCCGACGGGCGTGCAGGGGAAATCGGGAAGTCCCTTGCGCCGCCGGGTTTCCTGGACTCGGCAAACATCCATGAAGAGCCGCAGGCGTGTGCCGTCTTGCGACCACTCGGTCCGCTGAGAGTTGATCAAGCTGTATTGCCGCAAGCCCAAAGCCCGTTCCAGCGCTCCCAATCCGCCCGCAGGGGGAATGCCGAACGTCGTCATAATGCGGTTTGCCTCAGCCGCCGCGAACCGCTGCCATGCCGCCGTGTCCAACTCGATGGCGGCATCCATGCCCAGACTTTCCTCCGCCGCCAGGAACCAGCAACCGTCATGGGCCAGCCAGTTCTTGGCAAACATCTGGAGCGCCAGCAGCAACTCTTCGCGAGTCATCGAGTGAAACGCGGTCTTGCCCGGTTGAACCGCACTTTCTGTTGCGTCCGGCATTGGATACTCCATAAGTTCGCGGGCCGCCACTTCCACTTTCTGGAATGCCGGCTTCCGCGAACAATGATAGAACAGCCCTTGATTAGATTTCTCTCAGCCCCCTACAATCAAGATTCTCCACCTGCACAGGGAAGGTCCATGCCGCTTCAGCTGTTTAACACTCTGTCCGGAAAAGTCGAGGAGTTCCATCCGTTGGAAGACGATCTGGTCCGCATGTACGCCTGCGGCCCTACGGTTTACGACTACGGTCACATCGGCAATTTCCGCACCTTCATCGTGGTGGACACGCTGCGGCGATTTCTGAAGCAGAGTGGCTACAAGCTGAAGCACGTGATGAACATTACCGACGTGGACGACAGGATCATCCGCAACGCCGCCGCGCTGGGTGTCAGCGTCCAGGACTACACCAAGAAGTACAAGCAGACGTTTCTGGAAGATGCCGACGCGCTGAACATTCAGCATCCCGAATTCCTGGTGAACGCCACCGACCACATTCAGGAGATGGCCCACTTTATCAAGGGCCTTGAGGAGAAGGGCTTTGCCTACCGGACGGATGACGGCTCCTACTACTTCCGAATCGCAAAATTTCCGGAGTACGGCAAGCTCTCGAAGAAGGATTTCGCCGGGATGAACGACGGCGCGCGGGTGGACGTGGACGAATACGACAAGGACAACGCCCGCGACTTCGCGCTTTGGAAGGCGCCGAAACCGGGCGAGGCGCAATGGGAGACCGAGATCGGCCCCGGTCGCCCCGGCTGGCACATCGAGTGCTCGCAAATGTCGATGAAATACCTCGGCGAGAGCTTCGACATTCATGCCGGGGGCGAAGACCTCATCTTTCCGCATCATGAAAATGAAATCGCGCAATCGGAGGCGCTGACCGGCAAACCATTCGTGCACGTTTGGGTGCATGCGCGCTTCCTGTTGGTGGAAGGCGAAAAGATGGCCAAGAGCGCGGGCAATTTCTTCACCGTCCGCGATCTCATTTTGATGGGGCACAAGCCATCGTCCATCCGCTTTCTGCTGATGTCGGTCCCTTACCGCAAACAGCTCAACTTCACCTTCGACGGGCTGACCCAGGCGGCCAATTCGGTTGAGCGTCTGCGCAACTTCAAGCTGCGGCTGGAGACTTCGCAGTTCGCCGATGACGGCAATGTGATCATCGCCGAAATCGCCGAGAGGACTTCGGCCGAAATGCGCGCCGGGTTGGACGACGACTTGAACACGGCGCGCGCGTTGGGCGCCGTCTTCGACATGGTGAGGGACGTAAACGCAGCCGCCGATGCCGGGGAAGTCCGGAAAGCCAACGTACCTCAACTGCTCAGGGTTCTCGAAGAATTCGAAGAGATCTTCGCTGTGCTGAAGGACGACGATGCCGCCAAGGTGCGCGCAACCGTCGAATGGGCAAAGATGGAAGGCCTGGAGGACAAGATCAGCCCGCAGACGGCCGAGCTTGCCAAAGCTGCGGCACTTTCCGATGCCGAGGTCGAACGACTCGTCGCCGAGCACTCGCAGGCGCGCAAAAGCCGCGATTTCCTGCGCTCCGACGCCATCCGGGCGCAGTTGGGACAGAACGGCATCATCCTGGAAAACACCAAAGACGGGGTGCGGTGGAGGCGGAAGTAGGCTTCAGTTCCGGGGAAGCACAGGAAATCCAGATCCTATCCTGCGGTTCAGAGTCATCGAAACCCGTTGTACGGTACTTTTCACGTTGCCTGTGGTCGCTACAAATTACTCCCTGTCTCTAAGGATCGCGGCCATCAAGCGGGGGCTGCGCCGTCCGTGCATCACCGCGACGATCCACAGCGGCTTTTCTTCTGGCGCGTAGGCTATCAGGTAGTCACGCACCAAAATAAACCGTAAGGGGCGTGACGTGAGGTCCGGGCGTTTGTGGCCTCGATTGGGAAAAGTGGTCAGCACGTCGATGCTCGCCAAAATATCCGCAATCACTTTGTCGGCGGCGTCGAGATTATCCCTGCGAATGAATTCCCAAATCTCGTCAAGGTCAAGGCGGACTTGCGGGTGAAGATCATACGTGATCATGAACCGAACGGCGTCCGGCGAGCGGCGTCGCTCTTTTCGCGGAAGTGGGCAATCACCTCGTCGCGGGAAATGGGCTTCACCCTGCCGCTTTTCAGGTCGTCATAGCGGCTGTTGAGCATCTCCCGCGCTTGCAGCACTTCGTCAAAGTATCCCGCCATTGCGTCCTCAACCAGGTCGTCAGTCCCGCGTCCGCTCTGCGTGGACAGGTCTTTGAGTTTCTTTTCCGTCTCGGCGGTGAAGTGTACTTCCATCGCCTTCAGAGTACGAGAAAAACCGCTGCCTGGCAACGGTCGAAGAAGTGCGGTGGCAGACCAGGCGCCTACCCCTACACCTCCGATTCGAGCTCGGGCAATCCCACCGCTTGCTCACCCGGTTCGCGGCGGTGAACTTTTGCCGTGGTGACCAAGGCCACGGCGGCGATGATCACGACGCTCCCGGCGAATATGTATCCATCGAAGCGCTCGCGCAGCACCAGCCATCCCAGGAAAACCGCGACAATGGGATTCACATAAGCGTACGTCGCCACCTTGTGCGTGGATACGTGCTTCAGCAACCAGATGTACGCGGTGTAACCGACCCACGAGCCGAAAACCACCAGGTAGAGCACCGCCATTAGTGCGCGAGAAGTCAGCACAATGCGATGCTGCTGGCCCGTCGCCAATGCGACCAGGACATTGCCGATCGCGGCAAACGACATTTCCCAGCCGGTTGCGGCAAATGGGTCAACCTTCATTGGCCACTTGCGCGACAGCACCGAGCCGATGGCCCAGCTCATGGAAGACAGCAAGAGTGTGAACGAACCCACCAGTTGCATCGTGCCAAGCGTAGTGCGGTCCGCAAACTTGGGCCAGAAGAGAATGGCAATACCCGCGATGCCCAGCGCCAGCCCGATCAAACCGCGGCGCGAAAGCCGGTCTCCGCGGAAGACGAAGGTCTCCAGCACCATAAACCAGATTGGCGTAATCGCTACGATCAGCGCTGCCAGTCCCGTAGGGACCCATTGCTCGGCCCAGGCCAGACCTCCGTTGCCGCCCACCAGTAACAAGCAGCCGATGGTGGCCAGCCGCACTCCTTCCGTCCAGGTAATGCGGATGCTGCGGCCCAAGGCAGCACACGCGGCCAGCATCAGCGGGCCGGCGATCAGAAATCGCAGAGCGCACATCACCGCGGGAGGAAGGTGCTCGTCGTCGGCAATTCCGATTGCCAGGTAGGTCGAGCCCCAGAACAGGTACACCAAGGCGAACGCGACGATCACTTGCAGACGGTGATTGCGATCGGTGGTCATAAGATGGCCGCAGCCGAGGTCAGCTTGCCGCGCTCTGGCGTCGCGCTAGGCGGCCGGTTTTTGGTCCTGTTTGCGTAAGCGGTGTCCCGTGATCAAAACATAATGAACACCCGAGATGGTCGCGAACGTAAAGGTTGCGTAGAGAAAGAGCGTTTGCAGGTACAGCACCCAAGGCACGCGCAGCACCTGTGCCAGAACAACGAAGAAAACTGCGGCGATCTGACAACCGGTGTTCAGCTTGCCATAAATGCTGGGCCGAAAGTCGCGGAACCCGACGGTGGCATACAAAACCATGGCGGTGGCGACAATGCACAGGTCGCGGCTGAACACCAGGATGGTGTACTTCCACGGGATCTTCTTGACAAACGAAAGCACTAGAAATAGCGAACTCAGCAACAGCTTGTCGGCGATGGGATCCAGATATTGCCCCAGCATGGTTTGCTGCTGCAAAACACGCGCCAGCAGTCCGTCGAGGGCGTCACTGAGTGCCGCCGCGACCAGGAGGCCGAGCGCCCAAAGCCATTGCCCATCGAACACCGTAATGATGACAAACGGGATGAAGATCAGGCGCAGCAGTGTGATCTGGTTCGGCGCAGTCCAGAATTGACTCTTCACGCGGCTACTCCGAAAAAGAAGTTTGCTACTCCCAGATGTTCCACACGCACCTTTCCTGTGGGTCTCCGAACCTACGTTGGCATGGCTGCCGGGCGACTATCGCAAACCGGCATACAAGCCAAGCTCAACCCGGCGCATCCTCGATTCTGACGGCTTTGTCTCCGACTGGCAACCAGGTTAACGGAAATTCCCAAGGACGGTGGCGTGCTCTTCTCTCCCCAGCACGACTTTCAGTGATGCGCATCACAACGGGAGAGACCAGAAACCAGTAGAGTCAGGCTTATCGGAGGCGTACTCGCCTCATGGTGTCGCTGACCAAGTTCGTCATTCGCAGTCTGGAATTCGCTAGCCGTCTCTTACCGGCGCGCAAGCCCAAACATCTGCTGACCGGCAAACGCGGCGAACTCGAGGCATACCTGCACTTGCGGGACCTGGGCTACAAAATCGTTGCCGCGAACTTTCGTGTGCCCTATGACCGGGGTGAAATTGATCTGATTGGATGGGACGACGACGGCATCCTCTGCTTCATAGAGGTGAAAACCCGAACGAACGAGGGATTAGCGCCACCCGTGACGGCAGTCGATCGGAGCAAGCGGCGGCACATCTTATCGGTCGCTCGCCGATATGTTCGTCGCCTCCCCGGCGATCGGCCACCGCCGTGCCGTTTCGACATAGTTAGCATTATTCTGGAGGGGGACGATGGCAAACCGCAGATCACGGTGCACAAGGGCGCCTTCTCCTGGGACACCGATAGGCCACGAAACTACTGGCATCGAGACTTCCGCGATCGACACTTCTGGCGGCGAAGAAGATGACCAAGCTAGGATTGAGGTCGGCTTCGGGGCCCCGCAGTTTCGAACAGTGAAGCAAGTTTGTTCGTCCACGGGCGCTTGCGGATCGTAGCAATCGCGAACTTGCCCACATAGCGCCAGCCCGCTAGAATAAGTCCGTCCCACCGCGTAGGCGCGTAGCTCAGTTGGTTAGAGCGCTACCTTGACACGGTAGAGGTCAGGGGTTCGAGTCCCCTCGTGCCTACCATTCTTTTCAATCACTTCCCCAGCGACCATGATTCCAGAACCGTCTTTTGTGTCGTTCTTTGTGTCGTAACCCTGCCTTTCACTCCCTCTGGACAGGGCATCCAAGGCTTGTCTCTTCGCTTCCATCCGAACGTGGGAGTAACGCGCCAGCATTCTCTGTGAGACGTGCCCAGCGACGCTCATGATCGTCTGATCGCTGGCTTGCGACTCCGCCAGTTCGGTGATTGCGTGGTGACGTAGATCGTGGAACCGGAGTCCAGGTATCCCCGCAGCTTTCGTTAACTGCCGCCAAGCAGAGCGCCAGCTCTTCATTGGCCTTGTCGGGTCGATGCGTTCGTTCTCACAAGCCGGGAAGAGAAAGTGCTCTGACTCAGTGCCGTTGAATGGCTGCGCCCTCTCTCTGAGTTCGCGGATGGCTGCGAACGCTGCGTCGTTAATCGGGATTGTCCTTTCGCCCGCTTCCGTTTTGCTCTTGCGAACTGAAAGCACGCGAGTCAGCAGGTCAACGTCTCGCCAGCGCAGATTCTTGATCTCGCAACCCCGCATTGTCGTATTGAGCGCCAGAATGCCCGCCAAACGCGCATTGTGCCACCCTGGGCGGCTCTTCGCCTTCGCCAGTAGCTTTACCTTCTCCGGGTGAGCCAAGGCCCTGCCAATCGACCGGGGCTCGCGCAACGGCTTGATCTCGGCTCCAACCAGATGCCATCTCTTCGCTTTCTTCATCATTCGGCGAATCACGCCCATTTCCATGTTGATAATGGCTGGTCCCACGCCCGCTTGCACGCGCCATTCTCGGAAGCTGACGAGATTCTCGGTGGTGATTTTCTGGAGAGTTTGCGCTCCAAAGAAGCGCCTCGGTTGAACAAGCAATTGTTTCTCTTTCTTCTGGCTTGCGTCAGACAGGTCCAAGCGCCGACCTTCGAGAAATCGGTCAGCGGCCTCGCCGAAGGCCAGTCGCCCGAATTGCTGACTCACTGGCGCGAGTTTGCCCTGCGAGGCTTGGGTGATAAGTTCCTTCTCCCGCGCTTGCGCCTCACGCCAATCGCTGGTGTCGAGGCTCTGTCGGAACCGTTGCCCATCTACGAAGAAATGTGTGTGCCACGTCTTACCGCGCTTTTTTAGTGACATTTTTCCTCCCGTTTTTTCCCTTCCTTGTCGCTTCTTTTTTCTGCTGAGCACGCCACCGGGCAACACGATGAGCTTCTCGGTGCGCCACTGAGCAATAGCTCTGATCGGGGCGTTCCTGAATAAACAAATGGCTGCAATGCGGGCAAATGCGAATGCCCCTTCCCCCCACCGCGTCTAGCAGAGCCCGCGCATAGAACGCGGTTTTCATATCTTCACACCAGAGAGCGGGCCTAAAATCCTGGCCAGTCCACCAGAGCACTAAACGGGCAAATTGGAGTGCCGTCGAAAGTTCATAAGAGAGCAACCAAGCGGGGCTCTTGCTTGCGCGTGGTCCGGGTCGCAACTGCTGAAAGTGTTCCAGCGCCTCTTGAGGCGGCAAACCAGTCATAGCAGCGAGAGACACCGCCATTTCCGCATTTTCCGGAGCATCCGGGAAACCCCGCGGTTCAGTCCGCCGAAGTTCATACGCCTCATTAAGTGAGCTAATAGCCTTTTCGAGGGCAATTGAGTCAGACGGATTTTTCAACGCCTGCACTAGCGCAATCACGGCACGGAAGTGGATCGCTTGCCAATTCGATAAGTGTTTGTGTGCGTCCTTTAGGTCCTCATTGTGAAACGTGCGGACTGGTTGCGGTGCGCCCAATTCCTGCAGAAAGGTGGCTACCCCCTCCTGCCGTTCAGCAGAAGACGGAATCAGTACCGCCAATTTTGTTCGTGATGTAACGGTATTGTCACTGCCACGTTGCATGACTACTACTGTAAGCAGTAGCATCAGGAGTGTCAAGGGGGAATCGCATGAAACAAGAAAAGGAACTCAGCGCGATTGAAGCGGCCCGCAAGCTCGGTGTCGGTCTGGATTATTTGTACTCGTTGCTATGGACGGGGAAGCTACAGGGTCGCAAGGTCGGCAAAAAGTGGCGCATCCCGGCTGATGCGGTAGAAACTCGACTCAGGCAGCGAGGTGAGTGATGCCGGAGAGCGTTCCCCAACTGCTCACATTGCTCGCGGTCGCAAAGGCGCTCTGCGTCAGCCCGCACACCGTCCGGAGCTGGGTCCGCAAGGGGCGACTTCGGCCAGTGCGTATTTGCCGCAGACTGCTGTTTGATCCGAACGAGGTGGCGCGATTCTTGGCGGAGGCGAAGTGAGCGCCAACGCGGCAAGGCCGGTGATCGCCGATGGCACGCACGCGCCCGCACTCCACCTTCCTCCGGGATGGCATGTCCGCGACTTGTCCGATGCGATAGCGGGTACAGGACAAAAGCCGCCGTGGGTGATCGAGGATCTTCTGCTGTCGCAGAGCGCAACGCAGGTATCAGCTCACCCACACAGCATGAAGTCGCTTGCCTGGCTTGCCGCTTGTTTGGAATCGGTTGCGGTGCACAAGGTTTGGGGTCGTTTCGATGCGTCCGCCGTGAACAGTTCACTATTCATCGAAACTGAGGACCCAACCTGGGTGCTGGAAGAGCGGGTGCGGGGTCTCGCGAAAGGGCTGGGGCTCAAGGGTGTCGAGGATGCGCTGGGCTTCCGCTATCTCCGCAGCGGGCCGTTTGACCTTGTGAGTATGGAGCGGGAGCTAACTCAGGTTCTCGCGCACTACAAGCCTGATTTCGCCGTGCTCAGCACGCTGCAAAACCTTCTCTGCGGACGTGACTGGAACGAGCAAAAAGACATGCAGGCCGTAAACGCGCTGATCGTCCGCCTCTCGAACCAGCATTGTCCGATTGTCGAGATCACGCACTCCCCCTGGGACGGCAGGAACAAGCGCGCAATAGGGTCTGTCTCTCAGGCTGCAAATTTCCTTACCACTATGCATTTCGAGAAGGGGATAAGTGGTCGCGACACATTCGTGCATGTCACTCTCGACAGCAAGCTCGGTGCCGAGGAATCGGACTTCACGCTGAGATTGGAGACCGAAGGCGACGGCGACCAGCGGGAGGTGCGCCGATTCGTTTATGAAGGGCAGGGATGGCCCAAGGGGTTGGCCAAGGAAGCCGTAATGCAGGCGCTCGACGCAGATCCCGATGCGAGTCCAAAGGAGATTGCCGAGCGGACCGGCGTGACCGTCCGTTACGTTCAGCAACTCAAGAAGAGTCGCGGCGAGTAGTTCGCATGGCGTTCGCCGTTGCCATTTCGGTTGTTCGCGGGTTTGTTCGCGAGCAGTTCGTCAGCAAAGGGCAACTAGTTGATTTCGCAAGGGGATTGGTGCAATGGTTTGTTCGCGCTTTTGTTCGCCGCGAGTTCGCGCGAGCGCGAACGAACAGTGTGGCACTAGAAAGTGCCACTGTTCGCTTCGCTCCATGCAGGACCTGAAAAACAAGCCTGTGGCGATACTCCGGTTACTCCGCCCAAATTGCAGCAGTGGGCCTGAATCTGCGGCTCTGCGCTGCGTCATACGGCACCTCGATTGCTCCTTAATTGCTTTCTGTACTCAGCCACGTGCCTGTCCGCAGATTCAAGCGCCGCATCGGTTTTGTCAACTCCTATAATTTCAGTCAATGCGACGCGGAGCACCTCCAGCGCATAGGCTTGGTTTTCTTTGATGTCATCCACCTCGCGCTCTAGGCGACCGAGATCACTGTAGCGATAAGACGCAACCATCCACATGAGCCACAGAAGCGCGACGAAGAGGATAGCGAATTCGATGTGAACCATAGCGGAAAGAGTGTACATCCGCAGAAGGCTTGACGGCTGTGATTTAATGGCCAAAAGGAAAAGCCCCGATTCGCGGTCAGGGCTTTTTCAGAAATTGTGCTGTGTTGTTGGGCAGACTCCAAATCAGTATGTAGGAGTATGCCCGAAAATGCAAACTGAAGAGCTTCCAGATAGTCTGTCAGAGTGCTTCAAGATTTTTCTAGAACGTGTCGAAGAGCGTCTCGAAGCGGTTTCCCTTCAACTAGAGCAGTCTCTATTGGCTCGAAGGCATCGTGTACCTCGTCAAGGAACTTCTCCCGTATCTCCCTTACCTCGTGCTGATCAAGGTCCATCCCTGGATGGTCATGGATGAATTTGAGAGTTTTGTGATCAATTAGCAGCCTCTTGTAAGCCGAGAGGAGTTCAATAAATGTGCGCGCAAGCTCGTCATATTCCATTTAGCGGTTCTCCTGTTGGGCGCATGAAGTCTAAACCCAAGCCCGACGAATATCTAGCGTTTGAGAGCAATCTGCGGCGCGTCCTCAGCTTCACGAAGGACGACCTGCGCGCGGGCTGAGGCTGAGTACCAGCGGGAGCGGGCCACGCATCAGGTCAGCCGCTTGTGCGCCACGATTCAAAACAGGCCCACTACGCGGTTCTGCGAAGGGCTTGACGCCTGTGGTTTAATTGCAAAAGGAAAAGCCCCGGTGCCAGCCGGGGCCTTCTGAATCTTGGATTCGACGATTTCAAGATACCGCTTGGAGTGTGTCGAATGCAATCTCAATTTGATCTGAAAGGCCGCAGTTGCGATGCTGCGTCTTTCGGTAGCCAAGAAACCCCTAGTATCAAATCGCAAAACGGACAACAAAACGTGACTACCGCCAGCGGCCCCGTATCTGGGGTTGCTGTGACCGTCAATGCAAAGCCCTTAACGATGCTCTTGCAGTGGGGGCATTTTGGATTTATCTCCGACATAGACGAGAACTCCTTTCACGGATTTTTAAGTTTCAAAGCAGCGCAGTGAGAGGCCAAACTGAGTCAGTCAGTCATGCGGCCATCGCTGGGGTCACACGTAAGCTCGAATGGAACGCGGCAGAAATTATAGTTCGTCGAAGTGCAAAGGACTAAGGGGTGCATGATGGCCAAGGGCGATCTACGGACGTGCAAGCGCTGCGGCGGCTCCTGGAAGCAGCGGACGGACAAGACGCCCATACGCTGCGGTAAGCGGGCGTGCCAGAACCCGTACTGGGACCGCGAGCGTCAGGAGCCGAGGCCGGAGGAAGGAGGAAGATGAGGACGATGTTGCCGACCATCTACACGCCTGAGAAGTTGCGCGAGCTGCGCCACCGAGCCCTGCTCACCCAGGAGGACGTGACCCGCTACACCGGCCTGTCGCGCCAGTCGCTCACCCATCTGGAGCGCGGCCACAAGCGGCCCCGGTACAGCACGCTGAGTCGGCTGTTGACGCTGTATGGCACCTGCATCAACACGAACGAGCAGCGGGAGCGGACTTGGGGGACCGGCGAAGAGCAGACCGGAGCGCCGCCAGGGGTCAAGCAGCCGAAAGCGCGAATGAGTGGGGCTCCGCGCCGGCTGAAGCCCTTCGTCGCAGCTATCTTCTGAGCACTTGAAACAGATTACTGTAGTCATCGGTCCACAGCCGCGACTCTGGCAGGCGGACGCCGACCAGGGTGCCCGCCGCCCCCGCCACCAGCGTGTTGCTCTGCGACAGCAGCATCCACTCGCTCGTGCCCACCGTTTGACCGTCACCGGCGGAGCTGATCCAGGCGCTGCGCAGCCCGAAGCGATTCGCCAATTTCAAGACCACGGGCCTGAGGTCAAGATAGGTATTAGTGATGTGAATGGCGATGATCGCCTGCGGCCCGCTCAAGTGCTTCAGGTAGACTTGGAATGCCTCCTCCGTCAGCAGGTGAACCGGTATGGCGTCGCCGCTGAATGCGTCGATGGCCAGCACGTCGAATTTCTGCGGCTCGCCGCGATCGAGTTCGCGCTCCATCGACAGGCGGGCGTCCCCGGGGATCACCTCCACCCTCCCCCGACAATCCTTAAGATAGGTGAAGTATGCCCCGCTCGTTGCAATGCGGATGACCTCAGGATTGATTTCGTAAAAGCGGATGGAGTCACCCGGCTCGCCGTAGGCTGCGATAGTGCCGGCGCCGAGGCCCACCCCGCCGATGCGAAGCGCGCGGGCGCCCTGAGGCCCCGACCTCCGTGGGTTCCGCAGTATCGCAAGGCCGATACCGCTAGCCGGGCCATAGTACGAAGTGGGCAGACGGCTTTTGTCAGCGGCGCGAAATTGCATGCCGTGAACCACGCGCCCGTGCTTGAGCACGTACGCAGCGCGCTCCGGGTCATCCGGGTTCTGTGGAAAAACGCCCAGTATGCCGTAAAAGTTCCGCGAGAGCGCCACGGCCGTGCGCGTGTGGGCAGTGATGCTCCCCAGGAGCACGGTGCCAAGTAGAAGCCATGCTCCAATGCAGTAAACTGGCGCCGCCTGCCGGCGCGCCTTTTCGTTACCGGTGCGGTTCCGATTCAGGAACACGTACACCACTAGAATCAGCGCCATCAGCAGCGGCAGGTGCATCACGGTTTTGCCGGTCTGCGCGGTTGTTGACAGCGCCGCCGCCTCCGGCAGGAGCGCCGCCATGGCCACCACCACCACAGGCGAGCCCAGCCGGTCTCGATAGAGCCACGACTCGCGGTCGCGCACTACGACGAGCAGCGTGAGCAGCACGCAGAGCCAGAGGCCCAGTTGATACTCCCAGAAGCCCTTAAAGAGGTGCGGCGCGAGCAGGGTGACGACAACGCCGCCCAGGGCGCCGCCGGCTGCCACCGTGAGATAGAAGGAAGTCAGATACTGTGGATGCGGCTTCGAACGGACGAGCTCGCCGTGGCAAACCATGCAGCACACGAACAAGACGAACGAATAAATGGCAATCTGCGCCAGGATGCTGCCAGCGGCCCCGTCGTACAGCACGAAGCAAGCGCCAAAAATCGCCCCCCCGAGCAAAGGGTGGAACCACCGTCGCGAGTACCACCGCTCCTTTTCGAAGCAGACGATGAAGGAAAACAGGTAAAGGCTCAAGGGCAGAACCCAAAGGAGTGGCACCACGCCAATGTCCTGGCAGATTTGATTCGTGGTGGCGAGGAAGATCACTGAGGCGCAGGCCGCGAGGCTGATCCAGAGCGCGTACAACGCAGCCCGGGGCCGCGGGATGGTGCGGCAGATCGCGTCGTCGTCGCTGAGGACGGTCGAGGCGGATGCCTGAGCGCCGGCGCTGCCCACTCGCAAGGCGCAGTATCCGCAGGCCGCCGCGAAACACAGGTAGGCCAACCACCACAGGTGCGCCTGCGTTTTCAAGGTGAGCGAGGGCTCGAGCAGAAACGGGTAACTGAGCAGGGCCAGAAACGAACCCAAGTTCGAAAGCGCGTAGAGCCGGTACGGAGAGCGGTCGGGGTGCGTGCGTGCGAACCAGGCCTGCAGGAGCGGTCCCGTGGCAGAAAGGATGAAGTACGGCAGCCCTACGCTCGCGCTGAGCAGGACGATGATGTCCCAAACGGGCTGATCGGCGGTACGTGGCTTCCAGTTCGGCCCCGGTGTGATCGGCGAGCCCCACGCCATCGTCAACCAAACGAGCATCAGCACGCAGACGAGGATGAGACCCGCGTGCAGAAGCCCTTGCGCCCGCGGCCGGAGCCGGCTGCTGATCAGGTGTGCGTACGTGTAACCGCCCAACAGGCCCACTTGGAAAAACAGCATGCAGGTGGTCCAGACGGCGGGCGTTCCGCCGAACCACGGCAGGATGTACTTGCCGAGCAGCAGCTGGACCCAAAACAGAAGGAAGGCGCTCAGAAAGATCGTGAAGCCGAAGCTCGTCGCGGCCGGCTTCGCACGGCGGGCACGCGGTCCGGTGTCAACCGGGATTTCCATTTTGTCCCAGCCGTGAGCGATTATGCTTTCGTCCCCTTTGGAAAACGATCCATTTCTTTGCTCAAGTGAGACTGTCGAATCGACAGCGTGGTGCTGCTCCGACACCCCCATTGCTCCCCAGTCCGCCCCAGAAGCGTGCTGGCCCCAGGCGTTTGTCAGTGACCTGTCCCGCACGGGAGAGTGATAAAGGCAAGACCAGAAAGGGCCGACACCGCAGGATGATACCCCTCGCCTGTCGTTACGACAATCAATGATGCATCAGGCAAGCCTCATGAGGCATGGATGAGGGGTCGAAGCCGCGCGGCCCGCGCCATCCCGGACAATTCACCGCAGTCGGGGCTCCCCTGCCCACTACGTCGCATCCAAGACGCGGGTTGTCGCGGATGTTGCCCCTCCGCGGCGAGATAATGGAACGGGCCGGCTGGACTTGACTTGCCTTGGTGCGGCCAAAATTGGTTTCAGCGGGCTAAAATGGCAGCCTCGTTTTTTTGGGGTGTTCGACCCGTCCCCGTTTGGGAGAAAGTGAGGTGCGAACCATGACAGTGCGAAGTACCCTCGTGAAGAGAACAGCACTAGCTTTGCTTTGCGTATCTATGACAAGTGTGTACGCACAGAAGCAGGCTTCCCAGCAGTTGAGCAAAACTACAATTGAAGTGGCCGGAACGAAGCTGCGTTTAGGGATGACCAAGGCGCAAGTAGCAGAAAAGTTGGTAGGGCACGAAGTAACGAAATGGCATGAAAACGATTGGACGCTAGGCTCTAGACAGAATCCCGGCGATACTCTCCAATTCACTGGGGGGGTGCTCAGCTACGCTGAGCGCGAGTGGACAACTGGTGTCAACGACGTTGCAGAGGCACTTTTTGGAGCGGTCAGTGCCTTAAACGATGAAGGATTTTCCGCATGTTCGGTAACCGCCGACACCCATTCTTCCCCTGATATCAGTGCCCAGCGCGTCTGGATAATGTGCGGAGAGAAAACTGTTGCGGTTATTAGGCGTTCCATCGGCGGGAAATCCTTTACTTCTGTAGAAGAAGAGTTGGGCAAGTGGAGAGACATTGGTGAGTAAAGCCGGACAACTCACCGCAGCCAGGGCGGCGCTGCCCCCTACCCCTGAGCCTCCGTCTGTAGACCTACATCTCCACTCTTGCCTAGGTTGATCTGAGAGGGCAGCAAGGGAGCCGAAGCCGCCGCGCCTTCGCTTTCCGGACAATTCCGCGACGAGAGCGCAGGTCGGAGAGTGGGTTCAGGGGGAGCGCACACCGCATCCCTCTGCGCTCGCCTTTTCCACACGGGCGCACCGCTGACCGGGGCTGAGTGGGGGCCTGGGACACATCGCCGATGGCCGGGCGCGGCCCGATCCCAAGAATAGGGGGCAGCCTGCCGCAGAGGCACGCGGGTGCGGTAGGCGGGATGCCACACACAAGTGAGGGCAGAATGAGGGCGGAATGAGGGAATCGGACACGCCCAAGCTAGAAATCCGTCGAGCGGCGACGGGAGCGCGGAGGCTACCAAAGTTCACGCTAAGTTCACAAAAGGGAGTGCCGGGGGAGGCTGTGCCACACGGTGAGGGCGGAATGAGGGGGCAAGCGCGGGCGCAAGCGTCGCGCCCAGGGGGATAGCAGCGCGAGAGTACCGCGCACGCGGCGACGGGCGGGCGCGAGGGCAGGCGCAAGGGCGGCGGAAGTTCGCAGTAAGTTCGCAAAAGGGAGCGGCGGGCGGATGTGCCGGGGCGCGAGCGCGGGCACGAGGGCGGGAGCGGGGGCTACCAAAGTTCGCAGTAAGTTCGCATCCGAGGGGCCACCGGGAACTTGCCGCTCCCGGTGAACCTCGGCAACTGTGCCCAATTTTGTGCCCACCACCAAACCCTACCGGGTGCGCGCGGCGAGAATTTGTGTCGTGGTTTGTGTCGTAACCCTGCCATCCCTGCCGGTGTCGCGCTGTGCTGGATGGGTGTCGCTCGGGAATGGGTCTGAGGCAGCGAACAGCGACCAAAGCCGCATGAACACTGCCCCTGCGTACCGCTGCATCTCATTCGGTACCGTCAGGCTTCACATCGGGCAAGGAATTGACACGGTAGAGGTCAGGGGTTCGAGTCCCCTCGTGCCTACCATATCTTCAAGCACTTACAGCCGATCGCTTTCTCCGCTTGGCCGGCGATGGCGTCGCGGCGGCGGATTCATAATCGAGAAGCGAGTTTGCGATTACTTTTTCGCACCGCTGGTAGCAGCAGATTGCGCCTTGGCGTCATCCTTCACTTGCAGAGCGCGGGTTTTCACACGCATCTTTTGACGCGCCTTGCGGAGGCGATGCTCGCGGGATTTGTCCCCATTCCGAAACGACATTGGTAGCACCTCTCTAGCGATGCTACAGCATTTATCAGAAGTATGTAGCAGCGGTGTGGTCACGGAGATACTGGGGCTTCCCTGCATCTGACTTAGACCAAAAGCACATGGTTCGCGGTCGCTATTGTGATGGATTGAGGGGAGCGTACGGTTGCAAGATGCAGGTAGCGTCAGACGAGAATAGTCACAGCGCTGCAGCAGGCAAGCGCAAGGTGAGCGATTACCGCTGGGGCTTGGAAGGACCGCAGCGCCGGACAGTGCCTCGAGTCCGTCGGCTTTTCGCCCTGGAACGCGCAGCGGCCTTCAGTTGTTCGATCTCGGAAAACTGATTTGCGGCCATCTCTTGAATCAGGTCCATGATCGTCTTCTGCTTGGTCACGCCAATCTGTACAAGTTGCATGGTTGCCCACAGTAGATGAAGTTGAAATGCGGATCATCCCCTAATGGTCGCAGGGCCGCTACAACCTCAGTGTCACAGCCCGCGCCCGCCGCCGAGTACTGTCCGCCGCCGGTGCTAGAATTCAGCAACAACGAACAGCTTGCAATTATGCTCTCCGGGTTATAACAGCACGTATTGACCCACCACTATCGTGTGCACAGACGATCAAGACGGCCAGCTTACTCATTGCCCTGAACTGGTTGCGCTCACGGGTTTCATGGGCGCTGGCAAGACCACGGTTGGCCGCTCGTTGGCAAATCTTCTCCGCTGGCCGTTCTTTGACCTCGACTACGAAATTGAGCTGAGACAGAACCTGCTGGTCCGCGAAATATTTCAACTGCGCGGCGAGTCCGGTTTTCGCGAAATCGAGACTGACACCTTGCGCTCGGTCCTGCAACAGGCATCTGATCCAACTGTGATTGCGCTGGGCGGCGGCACATTTGTGCAGCCAGCCAACGCGGAGCTGTTGCGCAGCTGCGGAGCGCGGGTCGTTTTCCTGGAAACAGAGATTGAGGAACTCCTATGGCGCTGCCGGGCCGCTGACCAGCACTCGCCACAGAACCCGCGACCACTCGCGGCCACGCCCGAAGTCTTTCGCGCCCTTTACGCTCAGCGCCTTCCCTTCTACCGCACCGCCGAGCTCACCGTTAATGCAACCGGCAAGACCGTCGAAGAACTGGCGCAGGAAATCGTCTTGGGCCTGCATCTGTCCCACCGTCGGCGGTGATATTCTCGCATTCGCTGCTCGTCCTCTATCGGTGTCGAACGTGGTATAACTTTGTCTTTCACCCCCATGCCTCAACAGAAAATTGCCGTCGGAATTCTTGGCGCTACCGGCGTTGTCGGCCAGCGTTTCATACAGTTGCTCGAAGCCCATCCCTGGTTTGAAGTTGCGTGGCTGGCAGCTTCTGATCGTTCCGCTGGACAAGCCTATGGGGAAGCCGTGCGCTGGCGTTTGAAGACTTCCATCCCCGAGCGCGTACTCCAGATGCAGGTGTCGAATGCCGCTCCGGAAGGTGCGCCACGGGTCATCTTCGCCGCGCTGGATGCGGGCATCGCGCGCGAGCTCGAGCCTCAGTTTGCCGCGGCCGGTTGCGCTGTGGTCAGCAATTCCAGCGCCTTGCGGATGCACGAAAACGTTCCCCTGGTCGTGCCCGAGGTGAACGCCAGCCACATTGCCCTGATCGAGAAGCAATGTTGGCGCAAGCAGTCGGGCGGATACATCGTTACCAACCCGAACTGTTCGGCGATTGGACTGGTGGTGGCGCTGGCGCCGCTGCATCAGAAATTTGGCATCGAGTCCGTGTTCGTTACCACCATGCAAGCCGTCAGCGGCGCGGGCTATCCCGGAGTAGCTTCCCTCGACATTCTCGGCAACGTCATTCCCTACATTGCCAAGGAAGAAGAAAAGATGGAGGAGGAGACCCGCAAACTTCTCGGTGAACTGGCCGGCGACCGAGTGGAGCCGGCAACATTTCGCATGACGGCACACTGCAATCGAGTCGCGGTGGAAGACGGCCACACCGAATCCGTATCGGTGAAGTTGAAGCGGAAGGCCGAAGCTGAAGAGGTGATTGCGGCATTCAACGAGTTTCGCTCAACTCCTCAGGAACTGAAATTGCCTCTGGCGCCCGCGCAACCGATCTTTTACGATGCCGCACCTGACCGGCCGCAGCCCCGCTTCGACGTGGACCGCGGGAATGGGATGACGGTGAGTGTGGGACGGCTTCGTCCCTGCGGTGTGCTCGACTACAAGTTCACTGTGCTCTCGCACAACACCATTCGTGGCGCCGCTGGCGCCGCCATTCTCAACGCCGAACTCCTTAAGGCGCAGGGCTTCCTGTCGTGATGCCAGAGCTTCCACTTCCTTCGCCGGTGGTGAGGCCGTGATCGTCATGAAGTTTGGCGGGACGTCTATGGAAGATGCCGCCGCTATCGATCGTGTCGCGGCCATTGTGAAAACGCGCTTGCCGGAGCGGCCCTTCGTGGTCGTCAGCGCCATGGCCAGGGTGACAGACCAGTTGCTCGCCATGGCGGCGGCCGCAGGACGAGGCGAACGCGAGCAGACGCTCGACCTCTGCCGTCATCTCCGCGAGCGCCATTATTTGGCGGCCGGCGAATTATTGGGTACCGGCCTGCATACCGAATTGCATGGTGATTTAGGAGCGGAGTTCGATGCGCTCGACGAGTTGCTGCGAGGCATTGCCGCCGTCGGTGAGCTCACGCCGCGCACCTCCGATTATGTGGTTTCCTTTGGCGAGCGCCTGTCGAGCATGATCGCAGCCGCGGCTTTTCTGGCGCGCGGCCTCCCGGCAACGTTGGTCGATGCGCGTCAGGTGATCATCACCGACTCGCAGCACGGCCGGGCTGTTCCTCAAGTTGAGGAGATCAACGATCGCCTGCAAAGCCGTGTCAAGCCGCTGATTGAACAGCACCGAGTGCCGATCATGGGCGGCTTCATTGGCTCGACGCGGGAAGGTATTCCAACCACCATTGGCCGCGGCGGTTCCGATTTTTCCGCAGCCCTGGTCGGCGCGGGGTTGGACGCCGATCGCATCGAAATCTGGACCGACGTGGACGGAATGAAGACCACCGACCCGCGCCTATGTCCCGAGGCGCGCCGCATCAAGCTCATCAGCTTCGAAGAAGCCGCCGAACTGGCCTACTTCGGCGCCAAGGTGTTGCATCCTGCGACCGTGCTTCCCGCAGTCGAGAAGAACATCCCAGTGCTGGTGCTGAACTCGCGCAACCCGTCGAATGAGGGCACGCGCATCCTGTCGAGGACCCCGCGCTCGCATTCGCTTTTCAAGGCCATCGCCGCCAAGAACCGCATCACCATTGTCGAGATCGTTGCCGCACGCATGCTCATGGCCCACGGCTTTCTGGCCAAGGTGTTCGAAGTGTTTGCGCGGCACCGTTGTGCAGTTGACGTGGTATCGACTTCAGAAGTCAGCATTTCTCTCACCGTCGATTCCAACGAAGCCATTCCCCAGATCGCCGCCGACCTGGAGCAACTCGCCTTCGTAAAGTACGCGGGGCGCAAAGCGATCGTGTGCCTGGTGGGCGAGAACCTGCGCGATACGCCCGGAGTTGCAGCGCAAGTTTTCGATGCCATCGGCGACATTAACGTGCGCATGATTTCGCAAGGCGCATCGGAGATCAACCTGACGTTCGTGATCGACGAAACCGATGTTCCGGAAGCGGTGCGGCGATTGCATGCCAAGTTCTTTGCTGAGGTCGATCCCGAGGTGTTCGATTGAACTCCCTCCCTCTTAGGTTGCTGGTGCTGGGACGCGGCAAGACCGGGGCGCTGGTCGCGGAAGTCGCGCGCGAACGCGGACACCAGGTGCAAAGCATCGATGCGGACGTCAACCAGAACGCTGCGTGGCTGACACCCGAGCACCTAGGCAACGTTGATGTGGCGATCGATTTCACTGCGCCTGATGCGGTGTTAGCGAATATCGAAGCCTGCGTGCGCGCGCACAAGGCAATGATTGTCGGAACCACGGGCTGGTACAGCGAACTCGATCGCGTCCGCCAAGCGGTCGAGCAAGCCGGCACTGCATTTGTCTTCGGGGCAAACTTCTCGTACGGCGTGAATCTGTTCTTCCGGATTGCGCAAGCCGCGGCGCCGGCATTGGCGCACAACTACCGCGGACACATCACCGAGCGGCACCACATTCACAAGAAAGATGCGCCTTCCGGCACTGCCGCAGCACTGCAGCGGCTTCTGGAGCAGTCCGGGGGAGAACGCCTCGAGATTACCTCCGAGCGCGAAGGCGACGTTACCGGCACGCACACGCTGGAGTTGGTCTCGTCCGGCGATCGCATCGTGCTCACGCACGAAGCCAAATCCCGCCGCACTTTCGCCGAAGGCGCGGTGCTGGCAGCCGAGTGGATCGCCGGGAAGAAGGGCTTCTACGATTTCAAGAATATTTTCAATCAGCTCTGAAGTGCCTTTCTCACTACAGAGACACAGAGGCACAGAGAAGGAAAAAATTCTTTGTTACCACGGAGGGCACGGAGGAGAAAAAGATCTTTTTTGCCACGAAGCAAAAATAACAAGAAGCTATCTCATAAATCGGTTTGTATCAGGGCACGGCTTCAGCCGTGCCGCAATTGGCCAGTTACGGACTGGGCTTTAGCCCCTGCGGTACTTCGCTTTGGGCCGCCCCGCTATTTATGAGATGGCTTCAAGAGAAACTCCGTGATCTCCCTGTGCCTCTGTGGTTAAAAAATCTTCTCAGTGCCCTCGGTGTCTCTGTGGTGAATCTCGTTTTGGATTATCCTTCTGACATGAAACTGCGTGGATGCGGTACCGCTCTGGTCACTCCCTTCAAACTGGATGGCAGCCTCGATGAAGCGGCGCTGCGTGAACTGGTGCGCTGGCAGGTGGACTCGGGCATTGACTTTCTGGTCCCCTGCGGCACCACCGGCGAAACGCCGACGCTGTCGCACGACGAATGGCTGCGCGTCATTGACTTGACCATCGAGACGGCGGCGGGCCGCGTGCCCATCATGGCGGGCGCCACCTCGAACAACACGCGCGAAGCCGTAGCCAAGGCGAAGGAAATCTCGGCGCGTCCGGGCGTCGATTATGTTCTTACCGCGACGCCCTACTACAACAAACCCACGCAGGAGGGCGTGTACCAGCACTTCAAAGCCATTGCCGAAGCCTCGGCAAAGCCGCTGATCTTGTACAACATCGCCGGGCGGACCGGGACCAACATCGAAACCAGCACACTGCTCCGCCTGGCGGAGATTCCCAACATCGCCGGGGTGAAAGAGGCAAGCGGAAATATCTCGCAGATCGCCGAGGTCTGCGCTACGGTGCCGGAGGACTTCCTGGTTTTCTCCGGCGATGACGCCGTCACGCTGGCCGTGATTGGACTCGGAGGCGTCGGCATTATTTCGGTGGCATCGAATGAAATCCCGGCGGAAATGGCGCGCATGACCCAGGCCGCCCTCGCCAATAAGTGGGACACCGCCCGCCTGCTCTTCCGCAAATATCTGCCGCTGATGCAGGCGAACTTCATCGAATCGAATCCCGGCCCGGCCAAAGCGGTGTTGGCTATGATGGGCCGCGTTGAGGAGGTCTATCGCCTGCCGCTGGTGCCCATGAAGAAAGAAAATCGCGCCCGGCTGGAGAAGGTGGCGGCGGCGGTTGGCCTGCTCCAGCAGCACCCGGCAGCTACGCGTTGAGGATTGGGTGGAGTGACCTTCCGGCCCGCGTTAGGGAGGCTCTGATTAAGTCTGGCTCTTTGAAGGGGACGGCCTTCAGGCCGTCCATAAATGCCTAAAATCAGACCGGGGCTTTAGCCCCTGAGGGATGTCCAGCGGACTTAATCAGAGCTTCCTTAGCAACAATTTCTGGCTTGAGATGCTACCCGAAAAGTGGCCGAGGTGAAAAGGACCGCAGATTCCTCGGGGCTGACGCCCCTCGGAATGACAGAAATATAAAGTTCATAATGGCGCACCTGAAGGTGCGCCCCTTCAAAACCGTTCCCACATTCATTCCCCCTTCATCTTCTCTTTGACGCTGTGAGCCAGTTTTTCGATTTCTTGGGCTTTCTTGATGACTTCCAGCGATAACGTGTTCTCGTTTGTTTTGTCCACGTATTGCTTTAATTGTGTTGCCAGTTCCAGTAGCTTGTCGGTGTCCTTCTTGAGATCTTGCTGGCGTTTCAGGTTTTGCTTTCTTGCCATTTCGCGCTTCTGTTGAGCGTCCCAGGCGTCCTCATCGCGCTTTTGCGGAACGCCTGGAGGGGGAGGGGTGGATTGGCTGGTGGTTTGCGCCCAACCCGCGATTCCACAACTGAAGAAGAGCACTGCGGCAAGAACGGCCGGCTTTACCAACCTGCGCAACAAGGCGGATGAGTATGTCATAAGAATCGAAATTATATTCCGCGGGCGGGCCCCGATGGGAGGGGCAGCTTTGCCACTTGTGCCGTCATACGCTACTCTAAACTCGATTACGAATCGAGGAGAACGCTGCCTCCAGTGCTACGACCCTTGCAAGCCCTGTTGATGTTTCCCCACCGCACTAAGGAGGGGATCTTCCAGATGCTCAGCGGCTGGGGCGACGATGCCTTTGACTTCGTGCGCCACCAGGTGCCGCGCATCATCGGCGTTCTGATCATTGCGTTCATTCTCACCAGGCTGCTCAAGATCGCATCGCGGCACCTGGCCGAACTTAGCAACCGTGAAGGACTGCCTTCCGCGCTCAGGGCACAGCAACTTCGAACGCTGTCGAGCGTCATCTACAGCGTCGGAGTATTCGTCATCATGTTCCTGGCGGCGCTGCAAATCCTGCCGCTGCTGGGCATCAACATGGGACCGCTGCTCGCCAGTGCCGGCATCGCCGGCTTGGCCATAGGATTTGGAGCGCAGACGCTGGTCCGCGACTTCATCAACGGCTTCTTCATCCTGGTCGAGAACCAATACGACATCGGCGACACCATTAAGATTTCCAGCGTGCAGGGTAAGGTTGAAGACATGACCTTGCGCCGCACCGTGTTGCGCGACGACAACGGCAGCGTGTACACCGTACCCAATGGGCAGATCAGCCTGGTGACCAACCTCACGCGCGACTGGGCGCAGTTGCCGATGCATATCTCCGTGGCCTATGGCGCCGATAGCGATCAGGTGATCAAACTGCTGACGGAAGTTGGCGAGGAGGTGGCCAACGACCCCAGCTACGCCGAAATGATCGTCGCCAAACCCGAAGTCCCTGGCATCGAAAGGATAAGTGGCAACGAAGTGGATTACCTGCTGCTGGTGAAGACCCGGCCGGGATCGCAGTATGCCGTCAGCCGCGAGCTGCGGCGGCGGATTAAGATATCCTTCGAAAAAAATCACATCGAGCCGGGCAATCCCAACCGCTGGTATGTGGTGGACGCACCCAAGCCGAGCTGAGACTGGCTATTTCGGCTGGCCGCCCAACCCCGCCCATTTCTCCAGCAGACCGAGCGTCGCGGCGAAATCAAGATCGTCCCAGCCCTCTTCGCTCGACAACTCGTAGATCTCGTCCACCGTCTCCAGCGCCGGCAGCTTGACGCGGACCTCCTTGGCTGTGTCGAGCATGAGGTGAATGTCTTTGTGCATCAGGCGCAGCGGGAAATTCGGTGAGTAATCGCGTCGCAACACGAACGGGGCCTTGTAATCCACCACTCCCGATCGCACCATCGACGCCTGGATCAGTTCGATGAGTTTGTGCGGATCGACGCCCAGCTTGGAAGCCAGTACGAATGCTTCGGCGAACCCTTCGTAGATTAGGGCGATCATCAAGTTCATGCTGATCTTTGCCGCCTGCCCCTTGCCCGTCTCACCGATGTGGATGACCAGCTTGCCCATCGCCTTGAACAAGGGCTGAAGCGCCTCGACGGCTTCGTTCGAACCGCCGACCATGAAGATAAGCTGTCCGTTTTCTGCGCCAATTTTTGAACCTGTGATGGGAGCATCCACCCAATGGACCCCGCGCGCATTCACCCGTTCGGCGAAGCGCAGGGTTGCCGAGGGCGAGATGGTGCTGGAGTCCACCACGATCATGCCTTCGCGCAGTGACTGCTCGGCCCCATCCTCGGCGAAGAGAACGCGCTCAACGGCCGCGGTGTCGGCGACGCACACCCAGACAACCTCAGCGTCTTTGGCCGCGTCGGCGGGAGAAACCGCCGTGGTTGCGCCATCGACGTGCTGCCGGGCGCTGCGGTTCCATACCGAGACCTCATGTCCTGCCGCGACCAGCTTGGAGGCCATCGGCCGTCCCATAATGCCCAATCCGAGAAAGGCGATTTTCATTCTTGCTCCTTGTTTCCGCGGTTCCCCATGCTGCAGTAAAGTGGCGCTTGCCGGCAAAGGGAGCCAACATTTGATTTAAGCTGAGTAGCTGGCTAAGGTCAAGCAAGGGTCGGCAGACGCTTTCGCTCCGCAACGACGCAAGCGCGAACCTTACAAGAGAGAGGGACATCATGAAACGCTATCTGAAAGCCGTTCTTGGTGGATTCCTAGCGATCTTGGCAGCATTCGGCTGGATGATCGCCGTAGCCGTTGCCCTCTCATGGAAGGAAGAAATCGAGGGAGTTGAGATACCTAAAGGCCATGGCATTTTGGTTATTTTGGTGCCGGTGTTCCTGATTTTTTCTGTCGGATTCTATTTGGCGTTTCGTGCGGCCTACAGCCGCAGAAATTCAAACTGACCCACTAACCCGGTCTGTTGCCGCATCGTCAGCCTCTGTAGAAGCGTCTAATAATCACGAACTCCATGTTAGGAATCACAATCCGTCGTAAAGCCAGGCAGTTTGGAACCTTGGTGCGGCACTCCGCCCTGACGCCCCGCACCGGTGTCCCCCGTAAGCCTGTACTCGCCCGTCGTGGCGAGTTGGGCGTAACCTTCATCGGACATTCCAGCTTCTTCCTCCAGATCGGGGGGAAGAACGTCCTGGTTGATCCCAACTTCGCGCGCTGGATTTTCGTTCTCAAGCGGCTGCGCCGTCCCGGATTGAAGCTGCGGGAGTTGCCGGCGATCGACGCGGTGTTGGTTTCGCACGCACACTTCGACCACCTGCACCGGCCGTCGTTGCGCGCCATTGCGTGGCTCACACGACGCAAGACCGGCAAACGGCCGGCCATCATCGTGCCCCGGCACGTTCGCGACCTGGTCAGCGACTTGGGCTACGGACGCATCATCGAGCTGGATTGGTGGCAGAGCGTTCAGCTCGGCAATGTGGAAGTTACGCACGTTCCGTCGCGCCACTGGGGCGCGCGCATTGTGCGCGACGTGCATCGCGGTTATGGCGGATACGTCCTGCGTTCAGGCGAGCATTCGATTTATCACGCCGGAGACACCGCGTACTTCGATGGCTTCCGTGAGATCGGCGAGCGCCTGAAGCCGCAGGTCGCGCTGCTTCCCATCGGCGCTTATCATCCCGATTCCTTTCACCGTGTGCACACCAGCCCGGAAGACGCCGTACAGGCGTTCCTGGACGTGGGCGCGCGCTGGATGGTGCCCATGCACTATGGCACGTTTCGGCTCTCGTACGAGCCAGTGGACGAGCCGGTGGAGCGCCTGAAGGCCGACGCAAAGCGGCGCGGCATCGAAAAGAAGATTTGCGTGCTGGAAGAGGGCGTGACGAAGTTTTTTGAGTAGCAGGTGGCAGTTAGCTCTTAGCTTTTAGCTTTTAGCTCTTAGCTCTTAGCTCTTAGCATTTAGCAAAGGGCCTCAATTGTGTCATCCTGAGCGGAGGCGGCCCGCGGTTGGCCGCCGAAGTCGAAGGACCCCTATAGTTGCCATGATGCCGATTTCTGACTGACCTGAGGAGATCTAGTGAGAAAGATTGCTTCCGCGCTAGTAATTGCGTTGCTGCTGTCGTGTTTTGCTGTGGCCGCTGACACTTTCCAAACCGGCAAGGTCGTGAAGTGGGAGAACGCCACCTATCAGCAGAAGAAAAACAAAGTTGGGCAGTGGGTCGTCTACTACGTCCAGACGGACGCAACCACGTATGAGGTCGCCCGCAAGAAGGAAACCAAGCCGAAGATACAGCCGGGCGACACGGTCCAGCTTGAGGTGAAGGGCAACAAGGCGACCGTGATTAACGCGCAGGGCCACAAGGAGCAATATCAGGTGGTCGGCCAAGCGCAAGGCCCGGGACAGTAAGAAGCCTTCAGCACTCAGCATTCAGCCGTCAGCAAAATACCCGGAGCAGCGGTTTTGGCGCCCGCTTACTTCGTCTTTAACTGATAGCTGAAAGCTGATGGCTGACAGCTATTCCAGCGCCTGCTCAAGATCGGCAATCAAATCTTCCACATCCTCGATTCCCACCGAAATCCGCACCATCCCATCGGTAAGTCCGATCGCCTTTCTGTCCTTCTTCCCGATCGCTGCGTGGGTCATGCTTGCCGGGTGCGAGATGAGCGATTCGACGCCGCCCAGCGACTCGCCCATGGTGCAGATGCGCACCCGCTTCAGCAGCCGCTTGGCATTGCCGAGCGAGCCGGTCTCAAACGTGATCATGGAGCCGAAGCCCGACATCTGCCGGCACGCCAGCTCGTACTGCGGGTGGCTTTTCAAGCCTGGATAGAAGACTTGCTTCACCTTGCGATGGCGGCTGAGATAATCGGCCATCACGCGCCCGCTTTCGTCGTGCTGCTTCATGCGGACGGCCAGCGTCTTCACCCCGCGCAGCACCAGCCAACACTCAAACGGCGACATGATGGCGCCCGCGGCCTTCTGAATGAACGCCAGCTTCTCCGCCTGTTCTTTTGTGGTGCACACCAGAACACCGCCCAGACCGTCGCTGTGCCCGTTGAGGAACTTCGTGGTCGAGTGCAGCACCAGATCCGCGCCCAGCTTGATCGGCTGCTGAAAGTACGGCGACATGAAGGTGTTGTCCACCACCACCTCGCAGCCGCGCTTGTGCGCGATCGCGCTGACCGCGGCGATGTCGGTCAGGCCCATCAGCGGATTGGTTGGCGTCTCGATATACACGTAGCGCGTGTTCTTGCGAATGGCGCGCTCCACATTGCGTGGGTCGGCCGTGTCCACGTAGGTAAATTCAAGGCCAAAGTTCACCATGACCTGGTTGAACAGCCGGGGCACGCCACCGTAGAGATTGTTGGAGGCGACGACATGGTCGCCCGACTTCATCAACTGGCACAGCGCGCCCACCGCAGCCATTCCACTGGCAAACACTGGCGCGGCGATACCGCCCTCCAGCGAGGCGAGGTTCTGCTCCAATCGCGTGCGGGTGGGATTGCCGGCCCGCGAGTAATCGTAGCCTTTGGTCTTGCCTAACTCTTCCTGAGCGTACGTGGAGGTGGCAAATATAGCGGGAGCGACGGCTCCGGTGGATGGGTCGGGATCGTTCCCGACATGAATGGCGCGAGTGGAGAAGCCAGGAAGATTGTGTTTGGGCATAGAAAACCATTTCACCACAGAGACACAGAGGCACAGAGAAAAATGCTGTCACCACAGAGAACACGGAGGGCACGGAGAAGAAATGACAATAGAAGCCCGTGATCCCCGTGTCCTCCGTGGTGAAAAAAGAATTCTTTTCTTCTCCGTGTCTCGGTGTCTCTGTGGTTCAAGAACAGTCTGTGGTTCAAGAACAACCCGCGACTAATGCTTTTCGTTGAAATGGAAAATGTCTTTGGACAAATAGCGCTCGGCGGAATCAGGAATGATGGTTGCCACCCGCCTGCCCGGGCCCAGTCGTCGCGCGATTTCGATCGCACCAAACACGGCTGCGCCGGCACTCGATCCTGCCAGAACACCCTCGATCGCGGCCAGCTTCTTCACCATGTCGAAGGCGTCATGATCGCTGACGGCGATGACCTCGTCCGCGAGGGAAAGATCGCAGGTCTTGGGAATGAAGCTGGCGCCAATGCCTTCCACCTCGTGCTCGCCTTTCGGCCCTCCACCTAATACCGAACCCTGGGTCTCAATCACGATCGCCAAGGCCCGCGGATTGCGCTCCTTGAGGTAACGCGCCACCCCAGTAAAGGTGCCGCCGGTGCCGGAGCCGATCACCACCGCGTCAATCTGTCCACCCATCTGGTCGTACAATTCGCGTGCCGTGGTCTCGTAGTGGAAGTCAGGATTGGCCGGGTTCTCAAATTGTCCCGCGACAAACGAGTTGGGCGTCCTGGCGGCGCGCTCTTTCACGTAGCGGATGGCGCCCTCCATGCCGTCTGCGTGCGGAGTACGAATCACCTCCGCGCCGAGCGCTTCCATGAGTGTGACCTTCTCCTGGGAAAAACCCTCGGGCACGGCGAGCACGGTCTTATAACCGCGACCCGACCCGATCAGCGCCAGCCCCACCCCGGTATTACCGGCCGTCGCCTCAAAGATGGTCGCGCCAGGCCGCAGTGACCCTGCCTGCTCTGCCTTGACGATCATGCCCAGCGCGGCGCGGTCTTTGATGCTGCCGCCAGGATTCAGGTACTCGAGCTTGGCATAGACATCGGCAACCTTGGGTGGAACGATTTTCCGCAGATGAAGGATTGGGGTTTCGCCGACCAGTTCGGTAATGTCTTCGGCGACTCGCAGGGAAGTCATTTCAGCAGTCTTCATGAGCACCTGAGCACGAACCATCAAGCCTACGTGAATCGCAATCGGTCGGTCAATGCGTGAACTTCGATCGCCGAGGAAGCGGACGAGACCTCGTTGGGAGAGGGAAATAGACGAGAGTGCTAACCACTAACCACTAACCACTGACCGCTACTTGGTGCCGGCTTGCTCGGTCACCGAAGCATGTTGCTGGCCAGCGTAATACCCGCTACGCGTACGGACCTGAAGCTTCTTGTAGCCCTTGGCGTTCGCCTCTACCTTCACCGCGCGATAGCCGCCTGCGCTCTGTGGCGTGCTGGGCTTGTACCCGATGGTGTATTGATTGCGGATATCGTGGGCGATTTGCGAGGTGATGGCCTGCACCTCGCTGAGGTCCTTGGGAAAGAACGCGACCCCGCCGGTGTCCTCCGCCATCTCACGGAGCGCTCGGCGCGCCCGCTTGGAATGCTCATCCTGGAGCAATCCAATGGTGTAAACCGTTGGACCATTTTTCTCTTCCAGGCGGCGCACAGCTTGCTCCAGCGACTCGCGGCTGGCGTTGTCTTCGCCGTCGGTCACCACCAAGAGCACCTTCTTTTCCAGGGCGCCACTTTTCTTTAAGTGGTCCGCCGAGGCAACCACCGCGTCGTACAGCGCCGTGCCGCCGCGCGATTCAATCCGTTCCAGCGCATCCTTCAGCTTGGGGACCTTGGCGGTGTAGTCCTGGTCGAGGAAGTACTCTTCGTTGAAGTTCACAACGAAGACCTGGTCCTGAGGATTGCTGGATTGCACCAGGTTAATGGCTGCGGCATTCACCGCCGGACGTTTCTCCCGCATGGACCCTGAATTATCGATGACGATGCCCATCGCGACGGGAATGTCCTCGTTACGGAACGAGGTGATTTTCTGTGGCTTGCCGTCTTCGAATACGGTGAAATCGTTCTTCACCAGATTGGTGATCAGGCGATTGTGATCGTCCACCACGGTGGCGTGCAAAGTAACTTCGTCAACTTCCTTCTTGAAAACATAGACATCGCCCTGTTGTTCTTCGGGCGCTTGCCCTGGTTGCGGGACCTGCACCGTGTCCCCAGGCTGATTGGGCGCCTGGGGTAGCGGAGCAGCTTCCTGCTGGCCACTCTGGGCCGCGACACTTGCCGGTGGGGCTTGTGCTGGCGGATTCTGTGCGGGGGCGGTTTGCTGGCCGGCGGCGCGGCCAGCCGGAACCGGCTGCCCCGAGGCAGTCGAAGTCTGGGCCACCATCCAGGTTCCCAAGCATAGGACCGATCCAATCAGCATTACGAACGAATGGTAGCGTCTATTCGGTTGGTGCATAGTATCCCGTCTTGGCATATACGTGCAGCGGTGGCAGACCTTTCGGAGGATTCAGCTTCACTTTGATCTTCCGCCACTTGCCATCTCGTCCTGGACTAGTTGGACGGTATCCGAGCACATATTGGTTGCGCAGCTCGATGCCAATCTTTGTCGCCACATCCGCCAGTTCGTTCGGATTGCCGATGGTAAATGTCCGTCCGCCCGTCACTTCGGTCACATCGCTCAACAAGGCTGGCCCTTCGTGTTCTTCTGGTGACTTGAAACCGCCAACGTCAAACAGGCCGATGCCGTAGATCTGCACGTCGGCTTCCCGCACCATCGACTTGATCTCGCCCTCGGTGTAGCGGCTGTGGTTGTCGCCACCGTCGGAGATGATCAACAGCGCCTTGCGCTCGTAGTGCGCCCTGCGCATACGATTCATGCCCAGGTAAATGGCATCGAGCAATGCAGTTCGGCCTTTGGGCACGGCGTAAACCAGTTTGCTCTGGATGTCTTCGACCGAGGAAGTGAAATCGACCAGCACCTCGGGCTTTTCCGAGAAAGTGATCAGGAAAAATTCATCCTGGGGATTGGCCGTACGGAAAAATTCGACCACCGCCTCGCGCGACTTGTCGATCTTGTCGCTCATGGACCCGCTGATATCGAAGATGACGCCCAGGGAAATGGGCGCGTCTTCGCTGGAGAAGTGCCGGATCTCCTGCGGCCTTCCATTATCGGTAAGCTGAAAATTCTCTTTCTCCAACCCGGTCACCAGCCGGTTCATCGGATCGGTGATGGTCACCGGCACCAGCACTAAATCCACGTCTTTCCGGATCGGCTTGGTGTGCGTCTTGAGGCTGGGATCGACAATGACCCCGGGCGGTACTGCAATTCCGGCGCTCGGAACTGGGTCAGGCTTCCTGGCTTCGTGAGGAACGAGATGTACGTTCTGATCTTCGTCTTGTGCGTAGCCTGGAACCACCAGCCAGGAGGCCGGGCAACAAAACGCAAGTAATAGAAGCAGGCCCTTTGCGACACGCACGAAGGATTGGACGGGCCGTCTCGAAAAACGTTCCGACCGTTGAACCTGAAACGGGTACCGAATCGTCGAGCAATTTGACCCGAACCCCGAACTGCGACCGCGGGCCATAAGATCCTCTGGACTGTGGGCTGAATGTTATCACAGCTTGGGGAGTCAGATAACCCCGCGGCAACCGCCCCCAAGAGCCATCATGCCGGAGCTTTCTCCCCCTATTGATGTAGTTCCAGCGCTTCGGGTTTCCTTTTGTTGAACTGCTACAATCGTGGCGCCTCCCAAAAGAGTTTTTCTCATAACGAATCTGCATTTTTAGGGGAGGCGGAGCCCTTATGGCGGACATTTTTCCTTTCCAGGCCCTGCGGTATGACCCTTCCAAGGTGTCACCCGCTGAAGTTGTAACCCAGCCGTACGACAAAATCACCCCGGCAATGCAGGACCAGTATTACGCAGCCAGTCCGTATAACCTGGTGCGCGTGATTTTGGGCAAGCCGCAGGCCGGTGACAATGACCGGGAGAACGTGTACACGCGAGCTGCAGCTTCCTTGCAGCAATGGCGGGCCGAAGGCGTTCTGGTGCCCGACCCGCAACCCAGCATTTATCTCTACACCCAGACTTTCAAGGTCCCCGGCGACGCTTCGGGTGCGATCGCCGAGCGGCGCAGCTTCATCGCTCTGGGGCAGGTGGAGGACTACGACCGCAAGGTCGTCTTCCGTCACGAACAGACGCTGAGCAAGCCCAAGGCGGACCGGCTGAACTTGTTGCGAGCCATACAGGCCCATTGCGGCCAAATTTTCATGCTCTACACCGATACCGCGGCAGAGATTGACAATGCTTTGCGGCAGAGCGGTCCTTCAACGGTGGAGGTGCGCGACCAGTACGACGTGTTGCATCGGATATGGAAGGTTTCCGATCCCGCCGTCATTCGGACCGTGCAGAAGAAAATGGCCGACAAGAAGCTGATCATTGCTGACGGCCACCATCGCTACGAGACCGCCTTGACCTACCGCAATGAGATGAGGAAACCGGCCAGCCCCGATCTTCGAGCTCCGTTCGAACGGGTGATGATGACCTTCGTCAATATGGATGCTCCCGGACTGGTGGTTCTGCCAACCCATCGCGTGGTGTTCGGCATGGAGGGTTTTGCGATCTTTGACACGGTGGTGAAGCTTCAGGAGAATTTCGAGGTCGAGGATTTGGGCCCGCTGACAGATGCTGCCGCTGCTCTCAATCGGCTGCGTGCGGCCGGCAAAGACACCACCGCCCTGCTTGCGGTTACGTCACATAGCAGCTTTCTGTTGCGTTCGCGCGCTGCCCAGCACTCGAAAAGCCTCGCCGGTCTGTCGCAACGCCAGCGCGCCCTGGATGTCGTGCAACTGCATAAGCTGGTGCTGGAAGACGCAATCGGGATGTCAGAGGATGACATTCGCGATCAGAAGTACCTGAAATATGTGCGGGACGCGGGCGAAGCGATTGAGGAAGTACGAAGCGGCGCCAACGTCGCGTTCCTTATCAATCCGGTCCGCATTCAGCAGATGCGCGACGTCGCGTTCGCCGGCGAAGTTTTGCCGCAAAAGTCCACGGATTTCTATCCCAAGATGCTGAGCGGCCTGACCATCTATTCGCTGCGGGAGCCCGCGCAAGGATTGGCATCGGGAGGACACTAGATTGCCGCTTTCCGGTCGCAGATCGCGGCTTGCCTGGGCGATCACCGCCGGTTTGGCTCTACTCTTGGCGGCCCTTCTAACTCGCCAAGCCGACGTTCAGGCGCAATCGCCTGGACAGAATCAGCTTACTGTTTATTCTTCCCGGACCTCTTACTCGGTTCCACTGCCGGACATGAATGGCCAGCCGTACACGGGTTTGGTCGAACTGTTGGAGCCGCTGGGTTCGGTGGATGCTCGCGTCGACGGCAAGAAGTACAAGTTGCGCTTTACACCTCCGGATGGTCGCCCTCTGGAGTTGCAATTTACAGGCGGGAAAGATAAGGGTAAAGTTCGCGGAACTGGCTACCAGCTGCCGGCAAATTTCGTTCTTCAGAATGGCCGGGGCTACGTCCCGCTGTCCGTTACCAGCCAAATAATCTCGAGGCTGCTCGGCAGCGATACCGAATTACACCCGGCAGCGCGCCGTCTGTTCATCGGCAATGTTCAGCTGCGCTACACCCTGGAACTGCACAAAGACAACCCCTCGCGTTTGCTGTTGGGCTTCTCTTCTCCGGTCAATCCGACTATCGCGACTGAACCTGGACGAGTACGCCTCACCTTTCGCCGCGAACCCATCGTTTCGAGCGGCCTTGAAAACGTACCTTACAGCGATCCGCTAATCACGGGAGTAACCTTCTCGGAGCACGATGGCTTGGCTGAACTCGATGTGACGGGAACGGCTCCCATGATGGCCAACTTTGCCGACGGAGGCAAGACCATCATCATCACCGGTGCTCCTGCTCCTGCACCTGTTGCCCAGGAAGCGCCGCCACCACCGCCGGCTCCGGCCAATCCCCAAAACCCATCGCCGCAGCCGCGGCAGCCCGCCACCCCACGCTTCCTGGTGCTGATCGATCCAGCCCACGGCGGCAGCGACATCGGAGCGGCCATCACCCCTTCGCTGCCGGAGAAAGATGTTGTCCTGGCGCTGGCGCGGCGGGTGCAGCATGAACTCGCCAATCGCGGCATCGCCGCCGGCCTGCTGCGCAATTCCGACGTTGCAATTACTCTCGACCAGCGCGCCACCTGGACGAATGCAGCACGTCCGGCGCTCTACATCGCACTACACGCCGCCAACACCGGACAGGGCGTCCACGTATTCACGGCGCTGCTGCCTGCGGCGAATTTGTCGCCCCAGGGCTTTCTGCCGTGGGACACCGCGCAGGCCGCATTCCTGGACTTAAGTGGCTCGGTCGCCGGATCGGTGGCCGCGGAACTCGAGTCCCGCAAACTGCCCAACGCCACGCTGCTGGCGCCGCTTCGTCCCATGAACAATATTGCCGCTCCTGCCATCGCGGTTGAAATCGCCCCTCCCGCCGGGGAGGTGGACGAAATTGCGAGCGCGGCCTACCAGGAGCAGGTGGCGCAATCGATCGCCGCCGGTGTTGCCGCCGTCCGCGCCAAGCTGCCCGAGGTGAGACCGTGACCCGGCGCGTCCTGGTGATGTTCGCGGCGTTGGCGCTGATTGCTCTCGGCCTCACCTTCTACGCCCTGCACCTGAAGAGGAAGGTGGCCCGCGATGAGCAACTCGCTGCGCAGCAACAACTGGCGCTTGCTCCGCTCACTAATGGCCCGCCCACGCCGGTCACACTTTACATCGCTTCCGACAGCGATGGCACACTGCGCCGCACCCAGGTGAACGTGACCTTGCCGCCGGAGCGCACCGAACGGGACCGCGCGGTGCTGCGGGCCCTGTTTGAGCAGTATTTGCAATCCTCGTCGCTACATCCCATTGGCGCTGGCGCGGATGTCCGCGACGTTTATTTGCTAGGAGACGACACCGCCGTAGTGGACACGAACGCCGTTTTCGCGGACGCGCATCCTTCGGGCGTGCTTGCCGAAGAGCTGACCGTTGCCTCCATCGTGGTCACGCTCAACGCCAACGACAGCAAGATCGAACGGGTGAAGATCCTGGTCAACGGGCAGGAACGCGAGACGCTCGCCGGGCACGCTGACTTGCGTCGATTCTATGAAGCCAGCAATATTGGCCAGGTCGTAAAGGATTTGCAGTGACCCTGCCGCGCATTGGCGTTTTCGATTCGGGCGTCGGCGGCCTCACCGTGCTGAAGGCCATGGCCGAGCAGTTGCCGGCCCACTACCTCTACTTCGGCGACACGGCCCGCCTGCCTTATGGCACCAAGTCAGCGGAAACCGTTGCGCGTTATGCCATCGGAGCCACCCGTTTTCTTGAAGCGCAGAATATCGATCTGCTGGTCATTGCCTGTAACACCGCGACCGCGCTCGCGTTTCCGCGAATTCAAGAAGCTGCACATGTGCCGGTCGTGGGAGTAGTGGAACCCGGCGCGGCCATGGCGGCCGAACTGAGCAAGAGCCGCGCGGCCATCGTGATCGCCACCGAAGCCACCGTGAGCAGCCACGCTTACCGCGACGCGCTGCAGCGACATGGCGTGGCAGCTCATGAAAAAGCTTGTCCGCTTTTCGTGCCGCTGGTGGAAGAAGGATGGATCGACCATCCTGTCACTGAGCAGGTTGCCAGGATCTATCTCGGCGAGGCGCTGCAGCAAGCGCCCGAACGGGCAGATGTTCTGGTGCTCGCTTGCACCCACTATCTGCTCATCGCACCGCTGCTGCGTCGCATTGCCCCTGAGCACATGCAGATTGTGGATTCTGCTGAATCCACCGCGCGCGTGGTGAAGAAGATCATCGAAGAGGATGTGATTTGTCATCCTGAGCGGAGTGAGGGCGCGTCAGCAGCCGAACGCAGTCGAAGGACCCCTATTCAACCCACATCGCCAGCTCCCGCCGAACATCGTACCTTCCGCTTCTATGTCACCGACTCCACCGACAAGTTCAAACGCCTGGCAACGCGCTTCCTCGGCCGCCGGGTCGATCACGTCGAGCATGTGGACCTGGGCGGATAGCTGTACCCCCGCTTTTCGTCCTTCGCTCTTCGCCATTCACTTCCGGGTTGGGTTTTGCGCGCTGCATTTTCTATCGCGCTATTCGGCCAATGGGGCACCGATTCGTGCCGTTCCCACGTTCTTAGCAAAAGGCGAAAAGCGAAAGGCGGAAGCTATACAATCGCCCCTTATGATCTATCGCTCCGATAATCGTTCGCCTGAGCAGATGCGGCCGGTCAACATCGTCCCCGACTTCATCTCCACCGCCGAAGGCTCGTGCCTGATCGAACTGGGCAACACTCGCGTTATCTGCACGGCGACCATCGAAGACACGGTGCCCCAATTTCTGCGCAATCGCGGCAAGGGCTGGGTAACCAGCGAATACGGCATGCTGCCGCGCTCCACACTGACTCGCACGCCACGCGAGGCCAATAAAGGACGCCAGAGTGGGCGGACTCACGAGATCCAGCGGCTCATTGGCCGTTCGCTGCGGGCTGTTACCGATCTGGAGAAGTTGGGCGAGCGCACCATCTTCCTCGACTGTGACGTAATCCAGGCCGACGGCGGCACGCGCACGGCGTCCATCACCGGCGCTTTCATCGCGATGGGGCTGGCCATGCGCCGCATGATTGAGTCGGGCGCTCTGACGGTCGCGCCCATCCGCGATTACATTGCCGCCACCAGCGTCGGCATCGTGGATGGCGAGATCATGCTCGACCTCTGCTACGAAGAGGACGCGCGCGCCGACGTGGACATGAACCTGGTGATTACCGGCAGCAAAAAGATTGTCGAGGTGCAGGCCACGGCAGAACACCGCCCCTTCGACGATGCTCAATTGGCCAAGATGATGTCTCTGGCAAGGAGTGGCATCGAGTCGCTGATCGTCCGGCAGCAGGCAGTGCTGACGTGGTTGCCGCTAAGGCAGTGATTCTGGGTCTGGACTTTCACTCGATGTATATACATAATTGTTATGGCAAGGAGCTTGCTTGCGGTTCAGTTGGGACGAACGAAAGAATCGAATCAACCGGCGAAAGCACCGCGTCAGTTTTGAAACCGCCGCCTTGGTTTTCGACGATCCCTGCCATATCTCTCACTTAGACCGCGAAGTTGAGGGGGAATTGAGATGGCAAACGATCGGCATGGTGAAGGGAATTCACGTGCTCCTGGTCGTCCACACAAGTCCGGAGTCTGACAATGAAGAAGGCGAGAATATCCGCATCATCTCAGCGCGAAAAGCAACACCGCAGGAACGGCGGGTCTATGCGCAGGGCGAGTAGGCCAGCCGGCAGGAGTGCTGGAAACCGGCAGCTGCTGACCACGAAACAGAAGCGGGACTTAGCGGCCTTGGCTGCCCTGCCAGATGACCGAATCGACACATCCGACATTCCGGAATTGCCTCTCCGCGCCTGGAAGAACGCGGTACGGGGCAGGTTCTATCGTCCAGTGAAGCAAGCCGTCTCGTTGCGTCTCGATGCCGACGTGGTAGCTTGGCTGAAGAAACCCGGCAAGGGATATCAGACTCGAGCGAACCACCTGCTTCGTCAGCAAATGCTTGCAGACATGCGAAAGCCCTGAGTTGGCGCCTGTTCCGGATTTACACTTGCGTGTACTTATGGCAATGACAGTGGACGTACTCCGACACCATCTGAACTACACCGCATGGGCCAGCAGCAGATTGGTTGAAGCTGCAAGCGCCCTAAATCAGCAGGAACTGACGAGAGACTTTGCCACCGCCGATCACAATGTCCTCGGCACCCTGGTGCACGTCTACGCCGCTGATCGCCTCTGGCTTGGCCGAGTTGAAGGGGATCCTCCAGCACCTTTTATTGTTCCGGAGCAGGACATGAATCTAGCGGTGCTTAGGAGTGACTGGCCAGCGTTGCTCGAGCGGTGGAAGCGATGGGCTGCCCTGCTGACCGAAGACTCCATTCACAGAGATATTTCCTACAAGAGTGCAAAGGGCGATGCGTTTGTAACCCCGATCTGGCAAATTGTGCTGCATGTTGTTAATCACGGAACGCATCACCGTGGTCAGGCTTCCGGTTTTATGCGGGCGATGGGGCACATACCACCGTCTCTGGAATTGACCGCGTTTTACCGGGAAGCGCTCCGCTGAGTTCGGGTCGCGGCGATGTAGCCCGTTTAGAAATACCTGACACAAAGGGACCCTGACCTTTACTGCGCGCGGGCGGCGCGATCTTCAGACGGACAGACATTCTGTTTTGCATACGATTGTGATCGCGCCTGTTGCCCCAGGCATCGAATCGCTGATCGTGCGACAGCAGGCAGTGCTAACGGGCTTGCCGCTAAGGCAGTGATGGTTGCCGAAACCTCTAGCCTGATTGGTTGTGATAAGGCCTGTTATCGACATCTATCCGCGGACCGATAACTTCCGGCTTGTACGTCACCCGACCGCAATCTCCGGCAGGTCAGTCATCGTTTAGCCAATGCGTGAAAAACCGAACCCTGGACCACCGGCCATCAAAGGGCTGCCCGCTCAGAACCAGGTTTGATGCTTATACCGACGATATTGGTCCCCATAGAGTGCCTCGAGGTCTTGTTCCTCTCGCCGAGCGAGACGAAACGGGAAGAGCCCCATGAGCAGCAGAAGCAGGATTCCTCGCGGCTCATTCAGGTAGAGCAGCAGTCCGGCAAAAGCGACAAAAGAGAACAGATATCCAGGGTGGCGGATGCGGCTGTACACACCTCGAGTCACCAGACAGGCCTGCTTGGAGGATTCAAGCTGGATGCGTGCAAGCGTATAGAATCCGAGCCCAACCATAATGAGCAAAAGGCCTAACAGGCGCATCAGAGTCCACGGCCCCTCCCCCCGCGTCGCCATCCCAGCGGCAACCATGACAACAGGCAGAGCAATCATCAACTTCGCCGACAGTCTCACATAACTAAATCGTATCACCGTCCACTTGGCTGTGTCCGGAAAGCTTAGAGTTGCTGCCTACATGCAGCAAGTGGGCGTCACTCTTCAGTAGGCCCTTGGTGGGGCATTTCGGGAGTTCCGTTTCAAGAGGGCAGCAACTGGCGATAAATCGCCTCTCTGACAATGTCGGCGGTGTCAAGCACTTTTCGAGCACACCACGGCATGCGCTCGGAAGAAGAGCGCCATTTCGCTCTAAAGGAAAAAATGCCCAATCCAACCAAGGCTCGCG
>Ga0187864_10000054_pt1 | contig 127426 bp, 151 predicted proteins | sample June2016WEW_11_4_FD_132985 | JGI IMG/M metagenome (GOLD analysis project Ga0187864, IMG submission 132985) | Peatland microbial communities from SPRUCE experiment site at the Marcell Experimental Forest, Minnesota, USA - June2016WEW_11_40 | ecosystem: Environmental > Terrestrial > Soil >... | reverse complement strand
GGGGGGGGAAGGGGCGCGCCGGGGGGCCGGGGGGGGGGGGCCGAGGGAGAGCGCGGGGCGGTCGCCCGCCCCGCCCCCCCCCCCCCCCCCCCCCGCACGAGAACGCCGAGGAGCACTTCGTAGGCTACATGCGGCTGCGGGTGATGGCCGCCCTGCCAAAGGTTACGGGGGAGGACGAGGTACCGGCGTGAGCCTGGACATGAGGCAGTTCAGGTCCGTCTCCAAGCTGGAGGCCTCTGCCCGAAAGGCTGCGGAGGCCGCCGCAGGCTGCCGCCTGAGGCACAGCAGGGGGAGAGGGCCTGACTGACTCAACAAGTCGAAGAGGGTAGCCGTGTTCGTCCACGGATGCTTCTGGCACGGCTGCCCCCTCCACTTCAAGCTCCCGAGGTCCAGGCCGGAGTACTGGGCGGCCAAGATAGGGCGGAACCGCCAGCGTGACGAGGCTACCAGGCTAGCCCTGGAGGCCAAGGGCTGGAGGGTGGTGGTGTTATGGGAGCATGACGTTTTGGCAGGGGGAAGGCGATGAGGCTTCCGAACCTCCCCTATGCGGGCAGCAAGACAGGCATGGCCAGGGTGCTGGTGGACCAGATGCCCTGTGCCAGGACCTACACGGAGCCGTTCGCAGGGCGGGGGAACGTCCTGTGGGCCGTGGGTACCCTCGCCCCGTGGAAGTTCGAGGAGTATCATGTCAACGACATAGCCACCGCCCCGCTCTTCGAGGCCATCCGGAGGTCCGGGGGGAGGGTAAGGCTGCCGAGGGACCTCCCCGGAGAGTACGGAAGGTACATGGAGTACAAGAAGCTCCATGGCCACATCACCCTGAGGGCGGCAATCCTTGAACCCTATGTCTGCTCGCATGCCGGGACCTACGGGGATTCGGGGCCGGTGCGTAAGCCGCTGCTCCCTGGCACATACAGGGAGAAGGTCCGGCAGTGCTACGAGATAATGGAGAGGACGGGGGTGGTGGTCACCGCCCTCGACTGGCACGACCTGCACCTTGAGCAGCTCGGCCCGGACAGCTTCGTCTACCTAGACCCCCCCTACCGGGATTGCAGCGTAAGGAGCTACGGGAGGAGGAAGGGCAGGTTCGACTACGACGGCATGATTGGCATGCTCAAGAGCGCCAGGTTCCGCTGGCTGCTGAGCGAGTACGGGCACAGGACCTACCTGGAGGCGCTCGGGGAGCCGTTCCTCAGGGTGCCGAAGCGGAACAAGCTCAGCAATACCGACGAGGTGGAGTGCCTCTGGAAGAACTACTAGGGGAACGCCCCAACTTCCCCCTGTATCCTGGTGTTTCTCGGTGTATACTATAGGCATGGAGGGAGCATGGAAAACTGCGGCACGGAACTCTCCGAGCTTATAGCCCGGAGCGAGGAGTTCTGGAAGGGCTTCGAGACCAGGAGGGCCGAGCGTGAGGCACGGCGCAGGGCATGGGCGGAGCTAGAGGCATCGGGCCTACCCTACGTCAGCCCGGAGCACTGGGCCGAGGCCAGGAAGGCAGCGGCCGAGAAGGCCGAGAAGGAAGCCGAGGAGGCCGAGGCCAGGAGGGAAGCGGCCGAGAGGGCCGCCGAGAGAGCCGCCGAGCACAGGAACCCCAGGCCCAAGAAAGAGCGGACACGGTACTCCCTGTACCTGGGCGGCAGGACGTACAACCAGGTCGCCTTCAAGCCCGGCATGCTGGACTGGCTGTACGGCTGGATGGCAAGGGACGGGGTCCTGTACCTGCGGGTCTGGGAGACCCCCAAGGACTGGGAAAAGACCAGGGCCGAGATAGAGACAGCGCAGGACTACAAGATGCCACAGACCTACGAGGGCTTCATGGAAGAACCCCAGGCCAAGGGGGACGGGGTGATAAGCAGGAAGTCGGAGGAGAGCTGGGGTTCCTACGAGGTGAACATCAAGGTATGCCCAGAGGCAGGGGTGGACATGCCGGGCCTCCTCGTCGCCCTGGGGATGGAGGAGTTCGGGCCGAACTACGGGCAGGACGACACCGACGTAATCCGCATGAAGGGCCACCGCAAGGACCTGTTCTACCAGCTCATGGACGCAGGGTTCCGCTACTGGGACCAGCCGCAGGACGTGGGGCGGATAAGGGGCAGGGTGCCCCCCGAGTACCTACAGGACTTCGACGAGGGCCTGGCGGGCAGGCTGCCCGACAAGTTCAGGGAACTGCTGGGCTGACGGCCTCCATGTAGGACCCTATGAACGCCTTGGCGGTCGGGACGCAGAGAGCGTTACCGTAGCCACGCAGTCGTCCCACTCCCTGGGGAACCCCATGAGCCAGCGGGAAAGCGCCGGGTTCAACTGGACGCCTCGTGCCGTCACGGAACAGAAGCCATTCCCAGCCCTTCCAGAAACCCTTGCCTCCGGGAAGCGCTGCCCCACTCCCTCCACCATCAGCGCCACTGCCGGGAGGTCGAGCGCCTGCTGCTTCTTCTTCCCGACCACCCTGCTCGTCGTCGAGCAGGTCGCACGCTTGGTCTCGTAGGCCCTCCCCTGCGGGCCCTTGTAGTCCCGTGCCTGCGGGGTAGGGTACCCTGAAATCCCTGTCGCCCCACCAGTATATCCGCTGCCTGATGTGGGGGCCGCCGACGCTGTGTGCGCCAAGTACGGTCGCCCCGCAGGCGTAGCCTTCCGCCTCCAGGTCTCCGAGTACAATGTCGAGCCAGCCCCTTCCAACCGCTGTCGCAACCTGCTCTCCAAGCACGACTGGAGGGCGGCACTCCTGGATGAGGCCGAAGAAGGCTGGCCAGAGGTGCCTTTCATCCTTGACCCCCTCCTTCCTCCCTGCCGAGCTGAACGGCTGGCACGGGCACGAGCCTGTCCATACGGGCCTGTCCCCCCACCCTGCCTGGAGGAGGGCCAGGGGCCATCCCCCAATCCCGTTGAAGAAGTGGCACTGGTCGTACCTCCTGACCTCTTCGGGCCCTATATCGCATATGCTCCTGTCGTCGATGTCCCCAGGGGGGACAAGCCCTGCCTCGATGAGCTTTTCCACCCACCCGCAGCAGAACTTGTCGTTGTCGTTGTAGTAGACTCTCACTATGCCCCTAGGACAGGGTCTTGGCCTTTGCCGGCCGCCTCTCAGGTGGCTGGGGGCCGCCCTTGGCACGCACGCCCTTGAAAGCTGCGATAGCCTCCTCCAGCTCCGCCTGCTCGGTCAGCCCCTCCTTGACTATATGCTTTACCTCCACCAGCCGTTTCTCCAACGACTGGAGGTTGCTGGGCTGCCTGTCGAGGCGGGCAAGGACCCGCTTGGAGATGAAGGCCCACTCCCCCTTGGCCCTCGGCCTCCTGGCCCTGGGCACTGCCTGGGCCTGCCCGGCCGGCGCAGGCGGCGCTGCCTGCCCCCCTGCCTCTGCCCCCGTCCTAGTCTCCTCTGTCTCCATCTTCCCCTCCTTCCCCGGCCTGGGCGATGTAGGCTCCGATGACTGCGGGGAAGAACCATATGACGCTGTTCCCGCAGCACCTAAGTCGGTCCACCCAGTGGGAATCATCATGAACTCTTCGCACGCCTCGGCTGTAGGCAGCAGGCTCGGGTTCCTCTGGAGGACCATGCGTGCCATCATCTCCTGCGGCCAGTTCGCACTTCCAGTGATGTTCCTTTTCGACCGCTTCCTCAAACGCCCGCCGGAGGTTATCGGGAAGCTGCCCCTGTCCCACTCCTGCACCAGTATCGCAGTCGCCGTGGGAGTGGTTGTCACGGCAGACAATCCAAGCCCTCCGCCTCTCGTGGGGCGCTCCGATGACATGGCTTCCCAGTAGGAAGGGCCAGCACGCATATCCCTCCTTCTCCATGTCAAAGATGACCCCGGCACCATCGTCCGTATGCAGGAGTCTAGCCACGTTTTCAATGACTGCCCACCTAGGGCGCATCTCCCGCACGATTCGGTGGAACTCGTACCAGAGGCCACTTCTCTTCGTCGGGTTGTCGGGGGTGCCGATTCCCGGCCCGTGACCGGCGATACTGATGTCTGTGCAGGGGAACCCCCCGCTGACGAGGTCAACCCGCTCAAGCTCGTGCTCTCTCCCACTCCCGCACTCCTTCACGTCCCCGTAGAGGGGGACCCCCGGCCAGTGCTTGCGCAGCACCGCCTGGCAGTAGGGGTCTATCTCTACCTGCCATGCGGTCCTGAAGCCCGCAAGCTCCAGGCCGTAGTCAATCATCCCGATGCCGCTGAAGAGGCTGCCGTGCCTGAGGCCCATAGGGGGTAATACTGGCTAGCGCCGGACGAGCGACTCCAGCAGGTACAGGACCTCGTAGTGCCGCATCCACCCGAACCAGGAGACGGTGAAGCATATGTTGCCGTAGGCAGCATAGGCCGACATCCACGCCGACAGCCATATGGGCAGGGACGCCAGGAGGGCGGAGGCACCGGCGTCCAGGCGGGTGCGCAGCGCCCTGTAGAGGAGGAGCAGGAAGCAGGCCAGGAGGACGTACTCCTCCCCCTTGGCGGCGAGCAGCGCCCCAGGCATGAGCCTGTGGACCAGGGGGATGCGGGCGATGAAGTTGCCCTCCTGCCAGATAGGGACGTACCTGTCGGCGAGCCAGGAGGACAGCACGTCCAGGGAGTCGGCGATGAGGAGGGCCAGGGAGGCTATCCACACCGCCTTGAGAGGCCCCTCCACGGTACCCCTTATCCTCTCCCTGAGGCCGAGCCTGGGGGAGAAGCTGGACACCCAGTAATCTGCCCCGCCCGACGACCTCGACCTCTTCCACACGGCGGCCATTGCCCCTCCTTTACCTGTTTGCCCTCGAAACGAACAGGGAGTCGAAGGCGGGGTCCTCTATCCTGGCGGAGAACTCCCCCAGGATGTCGGGGTCCTTGCGGTAGATATGCCCCTCCTTCTGCATCTTCCGCTTGCTGTAGCCGGGGCCCACGGGGTTGGACTTGTCCACCAGGGAGTGTATCCATGCCGCCAAGGCGGCCTCCCGGCTGTCCTTGGAACCCATGAGCGCCCGTGCCGCCCGGCTCATCGCCCGGCGCACGTCCGGCCGGTGCAGCCCCAGGACGTCGGCCACCTCCTGGAAGGAGCGGCACCTCGCATACTCTATTACCGCCCTGGACAGGCCCCCCTTGAGCGATTCCTCCAGCCCGGCCTTGCCCAGCACCCTGGCCAGCACCTCCACGGTAGGCTCGCCGAAGAGCAGGAAGGCCCCGATAACCCGCACCGCCATCCTGATGCGGAAGGAGCAGACCGTCTGGGTGCTCCTAAATATGGAGGCGAGCGTGGTCTGGGTCTTCCCCAGGAGGTAGTAGGACAGGAGCATGTCCTGGTCCTCGGGGGACAGGTACCTCAGCATCCTTATGAAGGACACGAAGTTCTCCTGGATGTAGGTGAAGACGTCGTCCTCCTGGAGGTCCTGCTGGGTCTCCAGGCTTATGGTGGTGGCACCTACCAGCGCCTCTTCCTCCCCCAGGAGGAGGGCACGGGCAGAGGTCACCGAGTTCATGTAGGGTGTTGACTCCATCCTAGCTCCCTGGCCAAGCCTATATTATGCTGGCCTATGCCCGGCTGCCGCACCGGGGCCATGCCCTATGCAGGAGGATTTTAGCAGTCCTGTTGGTAATTTTGGTGTATGTTTAGTATTAAGGGGGAGTGTATCCGGAAGACGTTCTACAAGCCTCATACGGATAAATACCAGAAAACACGGGGGGACATACGGATATAGCAGGAGGGCACGGTCCTGCGGCCGTGCCCTCCCCGTGTATGCTTGCCGGGCCCTAGCTCAGCGCCACGGCGGCTGCTGCGCCCATGTACCCTATGGGGTTGGAGAACCCGGCGCTCTTGGCCTTGGTCCCCTGTAGGGTCTGCTGGACGAGCCAGTAGGAGCTTCCTGCCGGGTAGGAGGCGGAGGTGACGTAGCTGGCCCCCGTGCCCAGGCCCAGGGCGGAGCTGTCGATGAGCGCCCCCGCCTCGATGATAAGCTCGTTGTTGTTGCTGGGGTTGATGAGCTGGTAGCCCAGCTTGGCATTGGCGGTGATGGTGTTGCCGTGGACGTCCACCGCCGTCTGCGTGCCCGGTGCCCCCGTGGTGCCTGCGCACTCCAGGAGGACCGCCCTGATGCCGCTGTCGAAGACGGGCCTCCCGTACTCTATGGGCGGGGAGACGCTGGCGTTGCTCAGCCCGGCGTCGGTGACCCAGGCAGTGACGCCGCCGCTCTTGAGGCTGCCGCTGGACGGGGCCACGTACAGGTAGACGCTCGGGAAGTTCCCAGAGGCGTCAGGAGAGATGACAGGCGGGCTGGTTCCGTAGTCCTGTGCGATGTTGAGGATGTACTCAAGGAGGGTCCAGGTGTTGGCCTTGTCGTCGGTGATGACGGGGGCCACTGTCTCTGCGCTCTCCCTTCCGATGTTGAAGCCATAGTTGGTGCGGTGTCCGAAGACCAGCAGCGCCAGGAGGCTCTTGGCAGTCGTGGGACTGGGAAGGGATACCTGGAGCGGGACCTCGGGGTATACGGTGTAGTTGCGTGCAAACTGCAAGATGCTTAGTGCCATGTCAATCCTCTCCTGTGCCCTAGCGGGGCATGCCTCTAAATAGGGGGCCGGTAGACTGAACATTCAGCCCCCCCTGCCAGATTAGCTGCCCGGTGCCCCTGCAAGGCAAACTGACTTCCGGATGCATTAGCATGAGGAAGCGCCTCTATACGGACAGGGAGAAGTGGTGCCCCGGATGCCGGGCGTGGCTGGACCTGGGCAGGTTCGGAGGGTCATCCTACCACCCGAGCGGCAGGAGGAGCCGCTGCCGGGAATGCTCCAGGAAGCAGGGCACCGCCTATACCCGGAAGTACCGCCAGGGCATGGCCGACAGCGAGCTGCTGGCCCTCTGGGAGGCGCAGAGGAGGAGGTGCGCCGTATGCCACGAGCCTATCCCCCACGGAGACCGCAGGGCGTCGCACGTGGACCACGACCCCGCTACTCGGGAGGTAAGGGGCCTGCTGTGCTCCAGGTGCAAGGCAGGAGTCGGGTGCTTCCAGGGGAACCAGATAGTCATAAGGGAGCTGCTTGGGTACCTGCAAGCGTTCGAGCGGAGGAGAAGGGGGGCAGGGGGGTAGCGATGCTCGTATCCTGCATCACCCCAACGGCGGACCGCAGGGAGTTCTGGCCCCGGTGCCTGAGGTGCTTCCTCTCGCAGGACTATCCCAGCCTGGAGTGGGTGATAGTGGACAACGGCTCGGACCCTATCCAGGACCTCCTGCCGCAGGACCCCCGCATAAGGTACATAAGGCTGCCCGGGCCCAGGCTCAGGCACGGGGCGCTGATGAACCGTGCCATGGAGTCCTCCACGGGCCTGGCGGCCATAGTATGGGACGACGACGACTGGTACGCCCCGGACAGGGTGTCGAGGCAGGCAGCGCCCCTGAACGAGGCGGGGGTAGACATCTGCGGCACGGGGAGGCTGTACTACTACCTCCACGGGCAGCGGCGGGCGTTCGTGTACAGGAACATGACCAAGGGGTGGTGGCTGGCCGCCCCGGCCTTCAGGCGCTCCGTATGGGAGGCCGGCAGGTTCGACGACCTGCCGCAGGGGGCGGACACCAGCTTCCAGCGCAGGATTCCCCCCGAGAGGCACAGGGACCTGAACGACCTGGGGCTGCTGGTGTCCACCATACACCCCAGGAACGCCGCCCCCAAGCGGGTGCCCTCGCCCTCCTTCGTGGAGGTGCCGTGGGAGGAGGTAGAGGGGGCCACGGGGGGGACGCTGCTGTGATAGTAAGGCTGGTGGGGGGGCTGGGGAACCAGATGTTCCAGTACGCCTTCGGGCGCTCCGTGGCGGCGAGGAGGGGGGAGAGGCTGTGCTTCGCCAGGGACGGGGCGGACTCGGACCACAAGCGCTGCTACATGCTGGGGGTGTTCGACATCCCCGTGGAGTTCACGGCGGTGTTCGGGGCGGGCGGGAGGGCGGGCACGGGCGTCTACCACGAGGACCCCTTCTCCTTCAACCCCCAGGTCTACACGGTGCCGGACGGGGTGCTGTTCGACGGCTACTGGCAGACGGAGAGGTACTACGACGACCCCCCGCTGGTAAGGTCCTGGTTCTCCACGTGCCGCAGCCCGAGCGAGGCCTCCAGGAGGGCGGCGGACGAGATTGCAGCGGCCGGGAGGAGGAGCGCCTTCCTGCACGTGCGCAGGACGGACTACCTGAAGCAGGCGGAGTACCACCGCAACCTCTGGGACACCGGGTACTACCCCCCCGCCATGGCCCTGGTGAGGGAGAGGGTGGAGGACGCCCGCTTCTTCGTCTTCTCGGACGAGCCGGAGTGGTGCAGGGAGGCGTTCCCGGGCCTCAGGGTGGTCGGGCACAACAGGCCGGGAGGGAGGCTGTTCGGCTCCGGCATGCCGGGCAGGGAGAACGAGGACCTGTGGCTGATGTCCCTGTGCAGGCACGCCGTCGTCGCCAACAGCTCCTTCTCGTGGTGGGGCGCATGGCTGGGGGACTGGGCGGCGGGGAGGACCGTAGTGGCCCCCGCCGTATGGATGGGGCCGATGGCCAGGCTCGACACCGGGGACATCGTGCCGGAGAGGTGGCTAAAGTGCTGAGACCGTTCGTAGCAGTGCATTCCTGCGTGAAGTTCGCCATGACCGGGGTACACCAGGCGATAAGGGACACATGGGGGAGGGGGTGCCCCTGGCCGCTGTTCCTCTTCGTGGGCAGGCCGGGGGAGGTGCCGCTGGAGCCTCTCACCGACCGCTTCCTGGACGACTGCAAGAAGCACGGGTTCATAGACGAGAGGGGGAGGAGGTTCCACGGGTTCTTCTCCAGGGAGGAGATGGGGAGGCCCCTCCTGCCCGACGAGGTGGAGGTGGGCTGCTGCGACGCCTATATCGCCCTCCCGTGGAAGAAGAAGGAGATTACCAGGTTCCAGCTAGAGCGGGGGTACACCCACTGCCTCCAGTTCGTGGCCGACAGCTACGTGCTGGACTGGGAGGGCATAAGGGGCAGCGGCTTTGAGGGGCACCAGTACGCCGGGACGTGCAACCCAGGCGACGAGGCCATCTGGGGGGCGCACGGCTACTGGCTGACCGCCGCCGCCGCAGGGCTGCTGCTGGACGCCCCCATGGACCTGTGGGCAGAGGACTGGTGGGTGGGGGACATCATGCGGAGGAACGGCATAAACTACCACCGCATAACGGGGATGGGGGCATGGGTGGCAGAGCTGTCCCACCTCGGGCACGGCAAGGGCCTGGACCCCGAGAGGGTGCTGGGCTTCAGGAGGGGGAAAGATGGGAGCATGGCATAACCCCTCGCCCCCAGGCGAGTACAAGCGGTGGACCCTCGTGGAGTACGCCCTCAGGGCGGGCATAGACACCCTGGTGGAGACAGGCTCCTGCGACGGGGACACGATAGAGTACACCAGGTGGTTCTTCAGGGACGTCTACTCCATAGAGCTGTCCGACTTCTTCTACGGCCTCTGCCTGCAAAGGTTCGCAGGGTGCCCCAACGTCCACCTCTTCCACGGGGACAGCGCCGTGGTCCTGCCCTGCATCCTGCACGGCATAGGAAGGCCAGCGGTGTTCTGGCTGGACGCCCACTGGTCGGAGGGGAGGACGGCACGTGGCCCGCAGGACAGCGCCATCCAGGGGGAGCTGGACGCCATCCTGGGGTGGGGGAGGGACGACATCGTGGTCGTCATAGACGACATGCGGGCCTTCGGCACGGCGAAGGACTATCCCCCCGTGGAGGACATAAGGAGGAGGCTGCTGGACGCCCATCCGGACTGGTCCTTCTACGTGCAGGACGACATAGCAAGGGCGCACCGCCCGTTCCAGGAGAAGAGAAATGCATAAGCTGGCGATACTGCTGATTGCGACCGGGGGAGAGAGGTACACCAAGTTCGTGGCCCCCCTCGTGGCCTCCCTGAGGGAGAACTTCCCCCCCCACGACGTCATCCTGTTCACGGACAGCGAGGAGGAGTTCGGGGGCGTCACGAAGGCCCCCTGGGCGGACCTGGGGTGGCCGGGGGCCTCCCTGATGCGCTACCATGCCTTCCTGTCGCAGGAGGAGGCGCTGCGGGGCTACGAGCACCTCCTGTACCTGGACGTGGACATGCTGGCATGCCAGAGGGTGACGGAGGAGGAGCTTTTCTCGGACGGCATAACGGCCGTCATCCACCCAGGGTACCCAGGGACCTTCGAGAGGAGGAGGGAGTCCACGGCCTATGTGGAGGGGGACCCCGCCTACTACCAGGGGTGCCTGCAAGGGGGGAGGACAGACCCCTTCCTGGAGATGTGCAGGGTGCTGGCGGCGAGCATAGACGCCGACAAGGCCAAGGGCATAACGGCGGTATGGCACGACGAGTCGCACCTCAACCGCTACCTCCTGGACCATCCCCCGGCAAGGGCCCTGACCCCCGCATACGCCTACCCGGACCCCAGGGCCATAAGGCACCCGGAGCGCTGGATGACCGTAAGCCCTGCCGCCTTCTCCCCGAAGATAAAGCACCTGGAGAAGCCCGACCAGGCAAGGTGGAAGGCACGCAAGAACGCCCTCATAGCCATCGTGACCTGCGGCCAGCCGAGGTACAGGGAGAGGCTCGCCATACAGAGGAAGACGTGGGTGCCGGCCGCCGAGGCGGCGGGCTACGACGTCGTGGCCTTCGACGGGGAGAAGCTGGGGGTACCGGACGACTACCTGTCCCTGCCGCTCAAGACCAAGGCCCTGTGCGGGTGGGCGCTGGGGAAGGGCTACGACAGCATGATGAAGACGGACGACGACTGCTACGTGAACGTCGCCAACCTGGCGGTGCCGAGGGAGGACTATGCCGGGCTGTTCCTGCCCAGGAACGACTGCGGCAGCGTGGCGATGGGAATCCCGCCGCTGCCCAACGGGACCATCAGGTACGACTACGCCAGCGGCGGGGCATACTGGCTCTCCAGGAAGGCGATGGGGATGGTGGCCGACGCCCCCTTCTACGGGGACTGGGCGGAGGACAGGTGGGTAGGGCAGGTGCTAGGGAAGGCGGGCATAAGGCTGAAGCCCCTCCCTGGGTACCTTATCCCCCCGTTCCTCGACCCGCACAGGAACCAGGTCCCCTTCCAGAAGATAATCAGCAAGGATACGGTGGTGGTGACACAGCTCCCGAGCGCCGGGGACATGGAGGAGTGCCACGACATGCTGACGGGGAGGAAGCCCTTCCCGCCCAGGCCCCCGGCCGTGCCGCCCCGGCCAGTCCCGATAATCATGCCCGTCCCCGGGCCCCAGCGCCCCGTGCAGGTCCAGCGGCCGCCAGCCCAGCGCCCCACTATCCCCCAGCGCCCCGTGCCGCAGCGCCCTCCTGCCCCCCCGCCGAGGTCGGACTGGCAGAGCACCATACTGGGGAACAAGGTCAACCATGCGGTATCCAGGGGGTTCAGGGTGGCAGCGGTATGCCCTATGGGGTCGTCCTACCATATGCAGCTACGCAAGACGATGCCGGAGCACCTGGAGGAGGTGGTAGATACGCCGCAGGGCAAGAAGGTGCTGTTCCTGGTGAGGTAAGTTGGGGAGGAGGACCGACTTTCCCCGGTCCCGGCCCCTCCTCCCCTGCCACGGTGCGGGAGCCAGTTCAGTGGCAGTCCCTATGGCTCGTGGCCCAGGGGAGCTAAAGCCCCCCTCTTGGATGGGCACCGGGGACCTCTAAGAAAGGGGCGGGTAGATGAAAAGCCTCGAAGAACTGATGGCCCTGGACGACGACTCGCCCTTCTGCGTGCTCTCGTACTTCAACCACAACCTGGGGGACCATATCCAGACCCTTGCCCTGCTCCAGCACGTGGCCCCACGGAGGCTCGTGCCACGGGACCACCTGACGGAGCAGGGGGACCTGGTCCTGCTGGCGAACGGGTGGATGGCGTTCTACGGCATGCCCAGGAGGGACTGGTTCCGTGACGTCAGGTACGTGGGCATCCATATAGCCCCCTTCTGCCGGACCACGGAGACGGCCGAGGCGGTAAGGCCCTGCGGCATAGTCGGGTGCAGGGACCCGGCCACGGAGGGGTTCCTCCGCAGGCACGGCCTCCCCTCCGTCCTGGTGGGGTGCGCCACCCTTACCCTGCCGCCGTACCAGGGGAAGAGGGAGGGGGTGTTCTGCGTTGACACGGGGGAGGAGGTCTACAGGGCGGTGTCCGGGGCCTACGGGGACGCCGTCGCCGTGTCCCATACCCTCCCCCCCTTCTCCTACGAGGAGGCCAGCGAGGAGACGGTGGCAGGGCAGTACAGGGAGGCCTACGGCCTCCTCGCACGGTACCGCAGGGCGGAGCTGGTGTTCACGTCCCGCCTGCATGCGGCCCTACCCTGCGTGGCGTTCGGGACGCCGGTCGTGTACGTCGGCCCGGACGACGACCGTACCAGCATCCTCGGCGAGGTAGGAGTCAAGGTGGTAGGGAGGGAAGGGGGCCTGCCGCCTGCCGCCCTGGGAAGGCCGGAGCCGGTAGGTGCCCCGAGGCTGCGGGAGGACTACCTGCGGTTCCTGGAGTGCGCCATGCACCCCTTCACGGGCTAGGCCTCCACCTGGCCCATCAGGTAGGCGACGGTATCGGTAGCGCCCCCCCCGCTCTTGCACACACGGAGCCACTTCCATACCAGGGCAGAGGGGCTGACCATGACCTGCGTGCCGTCCCGGCTGTAGGCGATGCTGACCTCCTCGACGATGGCCGGGGGGGAGCCGCCGGAGGTGAGGTTGCCGGTGATGTCGCACCCCTCCGGTATGGTGGGGGGGCTGGCATAGCGGGCCGGGTCGGCGGCCGGGTCGTTCGAGACCTCCACCCAGACGTCCCCCTCCAGCCCTACGATATGGACGGACATGGCCGACCAGTTGCCTACCCAGGTCCAGGTGCCATCGGCGGCCGCCTTGGTGTCGAGTGCTGTCAAGTGCTTTATAATCATCTGCTCTCCCCTACGACAGGCTTCCCAGCCGGGCCAGCATGGTATGGAGCCTGGTGCCCACCCTTGCCTTCAGCCTGTTCCTGAAATGCTGCCCTGTCCCGTTCAGGCACATGGTCTCGAACCGGACCAGGGTATCCTCCAGCTTCTCCATGGGGGAGGCAAGCACGGGGCCCGCCAGGCCCGTGTTCTCGAACCGGACCAGGGCGTCCTCAAGCTTCCCCATAGGGAGGCCGCTGCCCTTCCCCTTGTCGTCCTTGTCCTCTGTACCCATACCGTCCCGCTACTCCTTCATCAGGGAGATGAGCTGCTCGACCACCCTCTGGAAGCCCTGCGTGATATGCTCCTGGTTGGCGGCAAGCGTGGCCTGCCTCTCGGCTATCCCCCGGATAATCTCGAACTGCGAGGCATGCACGTCCGACTGGTGGTGTATCGCCTCGGCAAGGGACTGGATGGCCTTGGAGACGTCCCCGAAGAGCGTCGTACGGCTGTTCAGGAGTTCCAGCATGGCCCTGGACTGCTCCCGGTGGTCCTTCAGGGTGTCATAGATGTCCTTGAAGTTGCGGTCGTCGTCCTTGGTGTGCTGCTCAAAGGTGCCTGCAAGCCTGGACAGGCTCTCGTCGGCCGACTTGATGGTCTTGGTGTTGGCCTCGATGTCCTTCACGGCGGAGGTGAGGACCTCCTTGGCCTTGTCCTCCGCCTTGGCAAGGTATCTGCTTATCTTCCAGGCGATTAGGATAAGGGTAGGCCATCCCAGGCCGGGGAGGGCGTACTTTATCAGCCAGGTCCACGGGCCGGGCTGCGCTGCGCTGGGGTCCAGGAAGAACAGCATCCAGTCTTCTCCTAGAGGGTAGGTTCCCTCATATATGGGCCGTGTAGCTAGGGGTTTACCTCAGCCTCGTCCTCCGGTGGAAGGGGTTGGCCACCACCACCGTGCCGGGGGACATCATCAGCCCCCTCTGTAGCCTGCGCATCCGCTCTATGACCTTGATGTCCGTCATGCTTACCCCGTCCAGGGACATGAGGGGGGCGGGCGGCTTCTGCATCTGCTCCTGGATGGCGAGGCTGGCCCCGGAGGGGTCCACGTGCAGGCCCCCCTCGTCCATCAGCCACTTCTGGGCGACGTAGGCGACCTCCTCGGCGGCGTCGCACATGTCGTCCGTGGCCCCCTTCTCCGGGGGTGCCTGGACCCTAATCTGGTACTTGCCGACGTACTCCGCCTCCACCGTCCTCAGCTCGTGCATGAACCTGGGGACGTAGGGGAACCTGCACCTGGTGTTGTCCATGTACCCCTTGAGGGCGAAGGCCATCTGGGAGTTTATAATGGTAGTGAGGTTGAGCAGCTCGATATTGTATATCTCGTTTATCTCCAATAGCTGGACGAGCTGCTGCCCGCCGTGCTGGTCGGTGGCCCCACGGAAGCAGGGCATGACCCGGTTGAGCGCCCGCAGCCAGAGGACGATGTCCTCCAGGGGCAGCGCCCGGTAGCCGACGTACTTGGTAGCGCCGGGCACCGCCTCCACCCCGGGCCCCTCGAACCTCTCCCCGACCATCATGCGGTCGATGTAGTCGTACACCAGCATCAGGGGGTTCTTGCCCCCGACGTGCTCCAGGTGCCCGATGGCGACCGCCGTGGCGTTCCTCATCATGCCCAGGTCCAGGCCCCAGAAGTACTGCCGGCCGATGCAGGAGGGGGCGAAGACCGTCAGGTTGAGGCGGGCGGTCTCGGGGATGGGCTTGGGGTCGGGCCCCTCGGTGTACCTGACGTCCGTGCATGCCCGGATAGTGGCCTCGGTGACGTAGGTCTCGGAGGAGTCGAGGAACTGCCCCCCGTACTCCGCCCTGAACGTCATCGGACTCTTCTCGTGCTCCTCGTGGAGTATCTTGGGGAGGACGGTGGGGTTCATCTCCGCCGTCGATACCCTCAGGGTGAAGATGCTGGAGTCCTTCCCCTTGTCCAGGGCCAGCCTGTGGAGGTCGTACATCTTGCCGACCTTGGTCCAGGGGGAGCTGATGCTGACGATGAGCGAGTCCTGGAACTCCCTGTACTGCGGGGGGTCGAGGTGCTTCATCTGCTCCTGGCTTATCCAGGAGCCGTTCAGCAGCTCGGCATGGTGGAAGTTGAGGGTGCTGGGCGTGGCCGCCTGGTAGACCTCGTCCGAGGTGGAACCCTTCTCCGACCGGAAGTGGGCGAACTCGTCCAGGGCCAGCATAAGGCTGCTGGGGCTGCGCACGGAGCGGGTGGTGCAGGGGTGGGAGTCCACGTTGACGGTGGGGGTGACATCCCTCTTGCCACGGTCGGACTCGGTGATGAACCCCATCCAGGTGCCGGTGCCTGCCTTGAAGAAGGGGGCGAAGAAGGGGGCCCGGTTGACGTCCTCACGCAGCTTGTCGTAGAGGCGGTCCGACCCCTCCTCGTCCTGGGCCAGGAAGGTGAAGTCTATGTGGGAGTTCGGGACGAGGTCGAAGTACTCCTGGGGGCTGCGGAAGTTGAGGAGGAGGTAGAGCTTGTATGCCGCCATGGCGCTGACTAGCTGGGACTTGCCCCCCCTGCGGCCAGCGATGATGCAGGCCTCGTTGTACCCCCTCTCGGGGATGTCCCGCCAGTCCCCTATGTTGCAGCGCCCCTCCTCGTGGAAGATATGCAGGGCCTCGGACTCCGTGACCGTGGTGAGCAGGCGCTCCCGGAAGACGTCGTAGAGGGGGACCTTCTTCTCCTTGTAATCCATCGGGACGCCGAACACGCACTTTATGATGAGGCGCTGGACGGGGAAGAGCCTGACGCTCAGGCCACGGTGGGACTCTATGAAGTCCACGGCGTTGAGGGTCTCGTGGGGGACGGATATCCCCCTCTCCTCCACCGACTTGCTGATGAAGCCCTCTCCCCTCCTGAACCTGCCTGCGCTGGGCATACCCCTCCTATATGAGAGAGCAATAGAGGAATCCCAGGGGAAGGCAGGCCCGCCCGGTGTATTCTTATAGCGGAGGGACCAACCCCGATGAGCAGGCTCGCCGACCTTCACGAGGCCCTGGTGGAGATAACCAAGGACTGCTGGCCCGACATGCGCACCCCGGACAAGCAGGGGGTGTTCGGGTGCGTCCACGGGCACGGCCTGGACAACGGCTGCGTGCCCCACCTCCGCTTGAGCGACGCCAGCATGACCCCCAACATGGTAGGGGGATACAACCTCTTCCTGACTATCGTGAAGGGGGCCTCCGGCCTGCTGAACGTCAACCTGGCCGACCTCATAGCCATAGCCAGGGCGGCGGACCCCGAGAAAATCAAGGCACTGGAGGGGCAGTGAAGCGGTTCAGCTACAAGGGATATGTCCCCCTGCGCCAGGGGAAGCTGGACCTCCTGGTAGGCGGGGGGGTGGCAAAGGCTCTGGGCATTGACAGCGGGGACGTCTATGTCGAGGTGGTGGCCCGCCTCCAGGCCCCCAGGAGGAAGAAGAAGCCCGAGGAAAGGGTATACAGGGTCAGTAAGGCCCTGCGGCAGCTACTCAAGGAGGCGGACGCCCGCTTTGGCGTCTGTCCAGGGTGCGGCAAGAGGATGGAGGAGGTCCACGACGTGATGGGCGACTCCTGGCAGTGCAGGGAGTGCGGGCACACGGAGGAGATGTGGCAGGGGGACAAGAGTGGGTAAGAAGACCCCGGAGGGGCGTGTCATCACGGTCCGCCTGACCACAAGGTGCTGCTACCAGTGCGCCCACTGCTGCTTCGAGTGCGGCCCCAGGCGCACCGATGGAGAAGGTGTTCCTCCCGAGCTGCCGGGCCTGCTGGACGAGCTGGACCTGTGGCGGCGAGCAACGGGCGATGGCACGGCTTGCCGAGCAGGAGGCTGAGCGGAGGCATACGGAGGATACAGCATGAACATGAAGGCCTTGATGGAGGAGACGGCAGGGAAGCTGGAGAGGCTCTCGCTGGACCTGGAGGAGTGGAACGGGCGGATAGAGGCAGGGGGGTGGAGCACCGTCCAGGTAGAGTTCAACAGGCAGGAGGCCGGCAAGTGCGCCGTTCTGGCGCTGAGAATCCGGGAGGGGCTGGCGGGGCTGTAAGCGCCTGGCCTGCTCCTCCCCTGAAACGGAGGGATACGCATGGCAAGCAGGCTGAGGGGGGTAAGCGACGAGGAGCTGAAGGCCGAGCTGGAGCGGCGGCAGAAGGAGGCCAGTGCGCCCCCGGAGGCGCTTGCCAGCCCGAGCTTCGACGGCGTCGTGCGCCTGGCGAAGGAGATAGTCGAGGCGCATGCCGAGGGGAAGGACGACGACGACCAGGCACACTGGTGCTTCGAGGCCGTCCTGGAGGCCATCTACGGCAAGGGCATCTGGGACTGGTGGAACGCACGCTGCTAAAGCTGGCATGGGAGGCCGTGGCATGATTGAGAAGCGCATCGTGTACTTCGCACAGGGCGCAAGGGTGGGGTGCGACAACGACTGCCGCAAGGCATGGGGCATCCAGTGCCGCCCCCGTGTGTACTTCGACGCAGGGGGGAGCCTGGTGGGCATCGGCACCAGTACCAGCGACATGCAGGAGATAGAGGAGGGGACGCTCCCGTTCCTCAAGAGGGACGAGGAGGTAGACCCCGACAACCACGCCTATATCCCGGACCGCCTCCTGGGAAAGGCCCCTACGGACCTCGGCACCTACGAGGGGGGGCACGGCAAGCCCGACTGGAGGCCCAGGACCGGGGAGAAGATGAACAAGTGGTGCATGCGCCAGTGCGAGCGCTGCGTGATGACGACCCCCGGCAACTCCGACGGCCCCCTGGCCCTGCCCGACATGGACACCTACCGGTTCAACAGCCCGAGGACGGAGAGGCTGGTCCGGGCGATGCCGTTCTGGGACATCGCCCTGGACAGGCAGGTGAGGAAGGCCCTGGGCAACGGGGTATACGACAAGAGGGACCTGATACTCGCCCCCTTCTTCGCCAAGTCCGACGCCTACTGGAAGGAGCGCTTCGGCTCCAGCCCCAGCGGGTTCCCCTGCGGCGGCACCCGGAACTTCAAGGGGCTGAGCCTGAGGGCGCTGGAGAGGCTGACCCGCCTGGGGGTCGCCTCAGAGGGACCCTGGAACAACTGCCCCGGCAACGCCGCCTTCCTGGGGTTCATGCGCAAGCACCCCTCCTGGACGGCGCACGGCTACGCTGTCTCCCCCGACAGGGGCGACGTCCGCCTTACCATCGAGGGGCTGGAGAAGGAGGGGAGGGTCGGCACCAGGGAGGGGAAGGCGTTCAGGGAGGCCTTCGGGAGGGCCGACGAGTTCGAGGTAGGGAAGCGCTATGCAAGGTGCTGGTATGACTAGAGGGAGCGCTGCCATGAAGAGGGTACCGTACTTCCTGGGGCTATGCACCAGGTGCAGGCAGGTGGTAGTGGGCCACCTGCTGCGTGGAAGGCCCCCTTGCAACAGGCTCTACGGGGCCGGCGTCCCACGCCGGGGGATAACCCTGGTGGGCAGGCGGGGGGCCAGGCACAGGGTGCTGTACCTCCATGACGTATGCGAGAGGGGGGGCATGGTGCCCCCGAGGGACCCATGCAGAGGGAGGCAGTGATGGCATACTCGATAGGGAGCGTCTGCCCAGGGTGCGGGAACAGCATCGCAAAGCTGGAGCGCTGCCCGAAGTGCTACAGGCGGCCGGAAGCGGAAGTGCCTGATAAGAAGCGGGATAAGCCTGCCAAGAAAAACATGTAGAAATATGTATCTACGTGTAGAATCCCTCCCGGAAAGAGGCTTTCCGGTGTATTATATAGGTGGAGGGAAAAACACCCATGGCAAAGCAGACCAAAAAGGAAGCCGCCACAAAGCTAGCCGCCGCCAAAAAGGAAGCCGTCCGCAAGGTCACAGCAGCGGAGGACGTCTACCGGAAGTCCCCCCGTACCCTGGCGGACTGGCGCAAGTTCATGGCGGTCGTCTGCAACAAGGCGTAGCCCCTATGCCGCTTTCTCCCGCCAAGCTCGAATCACTAAGACAGAAAGGCCTTATTGTCCCCATAGAGAAGAAGCTAGAAGAATGGCGAATGGACCACCTGTGGGATGCCTACAGAGAAGGAAGGGATGAGGGGCTGAACATCGTAGACCCCGCCCATGTCAGGGTGACAACGGAGGGCTTCGCAGAGGTTCGGCTCTGGCTCAGTATCCCTGACCTGTTCCCTGTCTGGGCCCCGGCCCACGAGGAGTGGAGCTGGAGGCTCCGGGACGGGGCGCAGCTTGTTGGCATCCATGACGGGGTAAAGACCATCATCGGGAGGCGCATGAGGGCTGGGAGGGAGCTTGCCGTATGGTGGGGCCACCTCAGCAGCCCGGAGACGAGGCCCCCCAACTGGCAGGTATCGAAGCCGTCAAAGATGCGTATGTCCTCCCTTGCTGCTTTCCTCCTGGACGGCACTCCGCAGCCCCTTGACGACGACTGGAGGGGGCTAGACCCCGACCCGACCAGCCTGGACCTGCCGGTCACGGCCGCCCTGTTCTCGGGCTGGCTGTTCACGGACAGTACCCGCTTCTCAGAATGCCCCAAGTGCGGGCAGGCTGCTGGCCTGCCATGCCGTACCCCAAGGGGGGCCAGGGCCCGCATCCCCCACGGGGACGAGAGGCGCAGGAAGGCCCTGGAACTCCTGAACACCATGAACTAGACCGGTATTACCCCCCGCCCGCCGAAGACCAAGGTATAGTAGAGCCATGAGGAAGAGAAGGCTGTTCCCAAGGAACCCTCGGACCGCCTGGAGGATGGCCCCTGCCTGGATAAGGCGGTGGGCGAGGGAGTCCTTCCGCTTCGAGCGCTACAAGGAAAGGCTGGGAGAGATGCTGGGCCCCAGGATGTGACGTAGAATCCCCGCCTGCCCCGTGTAGGACGGTGTATACTATGCCTGGAAGACAATACCAGGCAGGAGGAGGGAAGCAGAATGGCCAAGGTTTACGGACCGCCCAGGGAACTGCCCGTCCCGGAGATGGACTTCGAGCACTTCGACTGGAAGGCATGGCAGAGGACCGAGGCGGAGTACATAGGAAAGCTCCGGCAGTACTGCACGGAGCACGGCAGCGGCGACTGCAAGGGGGAGACAATCACCTTCCCCGTGGCGGACGGGCACGCCATCTACATGGTGTACAGCCTCAGCCCGGCAGTCCTGATACACATCCCGCTGGGGGACGCATGGCAGTACCGGGGCATCGAGCACTTCTCCGCCAGGGGGCTGCGCCAGGAGGTGCAGCGCCAGCGGGAGTGGAGCAAGCTCTGGAGCGGGAAGAAGGAAGAGGGGGCGGCACAGGCAGCGGCATGAGGGAGAGGACCTCCATAAGCGCCTACAGGGTGCGCCTCACCTACTTTGCGGGCGGGTGGTGGCATGCCTATGCCTCCAGGTCCGACCGCAGCGGCATGTACCATACCGCCAGGGGGGAAGGTCCCTTCAAGGCGGACGCCGTGGCCAGCGCCAGGAGGAACCTGCGGAGGCAGCTACGGAGAGAATCCCGCCAGCGCCCTGTGTATCCTGGTGTATAGTAGTAGCGGGAGGGATTACCCATGGCAGTAAGGGCATTCAAGGTGACGCTGACGGACGGGGACGCATCCCAGGACTTCCTGGTCGGGGTGCGTGGGGAGTGGCTGATAAGCATACCGCAGTTCGACGACATCCAGAGGGCCATTGGCGACACCTTCAAGGGCAAGGGGAGGGCCGAGGTCAGGTTCCTGGGCTGCTTCCAGGAGTCCATGGTATGGGAGGAGGAGGACCTCCTCAAGTGCCTGGACAGGAAGAGGGGGCCCCGCAGGAAGAGGGGCACGGCAAGGGGAGACCGATGAAGAGCCAGTCGCAGCGCTATACGGTAAGGGCGGTCGGGCGGCGGGGCGTAGGCCGCCCCTGCTGCGCCGTGTGCGGGTGCGCCCGTGAGATGGTCCCCGGGAGCGGCGTCTGCGCCCACCAGTGCTTCTGGCTGCTCCCAGGATGGGTGGCCTACAACTCCCTGACGGGCAGGATGGTGTTCAAGGACCACCGTGCCCTGCCGCTGGCGCTGATGCACAGGGTAGACGGCAGGGGCAGGCGGCATGCCGCATCCTTCCCCAGGATAGTGGCCATGGCGAACGCCCTGGGCTGGAGCGGCGGCACCGACGCCCCCTCGCAGCCCACCTTCATCGACATCTACCGGGAGGAACAATGAAAAAGCTAGCGAAAGGGCTGAAGGAGCATACCCAGCGCCTTCTCGGACTACTATAACAGCCAGGAGGTTGACCCGCACGGGGGGGTGAGGCTGAGCGAGACAGAGTTCAGGAACGCCCTGCAACATGCCTACGTCTCCGGGATACAGCTAGGGTACTGCATCACGAGGGACTTTGTGGGGGACGGCCCCCCGCTCGGGGCAAAGGACCGGGTAAGGAAGTTGGACCGACCCATGTACCACCTGGACGAAAAGGTCCCGCTGGTCTTCAGGTATGACCGCTAAGCACTGACAGGAGAGTGTATGAGAGACAGGGACCCACGTGAGAAGAAGCGCAAGAAGAGGGAAATACCGGTATGCCTCTACTGCGGCATAAACACAGCGAAGGGGGGAAGCCCCTACTGCTGCAAGGCCTGCGAGAGGTACGACCAGGAGTACAGGGAATGGCTGAAGCCGGAGAAGAGGTAGACCTGCAAGGCTACTCCGTGGTGAGCACAGGCGGCAGAAGGGGGCACCTGGTGCCGTTCGGGGAGAGCACCACCCTGTGCGGCAAGGGAGCGGGGCGGATGCCCTACCTGCGGGACAGGTTCGAGCCGGAGAAGGACTGCCCTGGATGCTACCGGAAGTACCAGAGGAAGCGGCTAAGGATGGAGACATGAGGGAGCGTGCCCGGCTACGGAGGGGGGACAGGCGGCTGTCGCTCAGCACGGAGCGCCTTGCCAGGTGGGGGAGGTGCTGGCGGTGGGCGGCCGAGGCGCTCCTGACCCCGCACCCCGACCCGAAGGCCCCCTACCACGGGGTGCTGGTACGGCGCAGGGGGCGCAGCGAGGCAGAGGCGCTCAGGCGCACCATCAGGGCAGTGCAGGCGAAGGGCCTGTGGGAGATGACATGCCGATGAACCTCAAGGCGGAGTTCCTGAGGAGGGCGACGGGCACGACCGCCCTGACCAGGACCCTGAGGAAGGCCGTGGGCGTCCTGGCAGGGTGGGGCATACCGCACTACGTCTGTGGCGGGTTCGCCGTGCAGGAGCACGGGTACCCCAGGATGACCATCGACGTGGACATCATCGTGCCGGACCCTGCGGAGGCAATCTGGCGTCTCCAGCAGAGCGGGCTGTTCAGGAAGAACCAGGGGTCGGGGATGACCGTGACGGACAGGGAGACCAGGGTGCCGGTAGACCTCCTGCAAGGGGGGAGCACGGTGTCCAAGGGGGGGAAGTTCTCCCTGCCTATGCCCACGAAGGTATCGGGAAGGCCCCTGCTGCTCACCCTCGAAGACCTCGTATCCACCAAGCTGTCCTCGGGAAGGCAGAAGGACCTTGCGGACGTGGTAGAGCTGATAAAGCTGAACCGGCTGCCGAGGGGATACGGAGTCGATGCGTCGGTAAGGGACAGGTACCTGGGGGCATACCGGCTGGCGGAGAAGGAGACCAGTGAAAACCCATAGCGAGTTCAACTGTGTACCATGCGGAACGGTAAGGTGCGGCGTGCCCAGGGAGGAAGGCAGGAAGACGGACATGCTGACCGGCACCATCGGCGACGGCATGGGATGGATAGACGTGCGCAGGCCCAGCGACGGCTTCGAGCCGGAGTGGGAGGAGCACGTCGATGCCACGACCATCCGCATCATCAAGCGGCTCTACAGGCTGATGAACGGGCAGGACTACCCCGAGGGGGAGGTAATCTCCCCCGCATACGCCTCCGTCATCGGCGGGGAGATAAGGAAGCTGGTCAGCGAGCTGACGGAGCACTGGTACTGAGGGGGGCAGGGATGCACAAGAGGGAGCGGGACGACAAGGCAGGCTTCCCCTTCACGGGGGGGAGGCAGGGGATGGACGAGCTTATCCTGGAGGCCATAAGGGTGACCGACAACACCTGCCTCTTCGAGGTAAGGATGCTGCTCGGCTCCAGGGCGAAGGTCGCCGTGCCGGACGAGGAGCGGGCCTTCAGGGCCATGCTCAGCTACGACGACTACCAGGAGTTCACGGCAGGCCTCCAGCGCCTCAAGGAGTCCGGCAAGCTGCGCAGCTACTCCGTCAGGCCCGTGCCGGACGAGGGGTGGTTCGACATCGACATGTGCGAGGCAATCGTGCAGATGGTCAGGGACCTGGGGGTATACTTCCCAGGGGAGGCACCGGGGGACCGCAAGGATGCCTAGCAACGGCAACCGCCTCGTGTCCTGGGGGCACATGGAGGACAGCGGGGCGGGCGTGAAGGTCGAGTGGTGGAAGCACCAGGGGCCGCAGGACGCAACCGTCCTGGTGCTCAGGAGCCGTGCCCCCGTGGCATGCCTCACGGACGGCGGGGGGACGGCATGGACGAGGGACATGGAGTTCCCCAAGGGGCGCTACCACGTGTCGGTATGGCACTGCGCAGGCCCCCTCCCGCCCGGCACGGTGGTCACCGTGTCGCTGGAGGACAGGGGCCTCGTGGTGATGACCATAGAGTAGGAAGGGCAGCCATGGTGAACTGGTATGCGGTAGACTGGCTGGAGGTGGCGCTCCTGTCGGCGGTAGCGGCAGTGCTCCTCGTAGCGGTGGCCGCCATCCTGGGCATCGCAGGGAACATGGGCGCTATCGCAGGGCACGTGGCAGGGCAGGGGCCAAGGAGGGGAAGGTACCGATGACCAGCATACTGAGGCGCAAGACCAAGCTGTGCCTGGAGACGCCGCTCCTCGTGGGGAAGCGCCTGATGGTGGCCCACGTGGAGGCATGGGGGCTGAGGCTGCGCCCCAAGGGGTGCAGGCACGAGGTCAGCATATCCTGGGCGCAGATGTGGAACCGGGCGAACCAGATTGCGGCCGAGGCCCGCAGGGAGGAGCGCCTGAGGAAGGCGAGGGCGAGCGGCAGGGCCATATGCTACTGCGCAGGGGGGCCGCACCCACGCTAGGGGGAGGGATAGTGGCGGACGCCAGGTACTACCATGCCAAGCGGGCGCTCGACGTGGCCCTGGCCGTGCTGCTGCTGGCGGCCGTGTCCCCGCTCCTTGCCGCCCTGGCCGCCGCCGTGCGCCTGACCTCCCCCGGGCCCGCCCTGTTCAGGCAGAAGCGGATGGGCAGGCACGGCAGGCCCTTCACCATGTACAAGCTGCGGACCATGCGCAACGGCTCGGCCCGCAGGCTGGACCTGGTGGAGAGGGGCGACCCCAGGGTGACCCCGCTGGGGTGGCTGCTGCGGCGCACCCACCTGGACGAGCTGCCGCAGCTCTGGAACGTCCTCGTGGGCGACATGAGCATGGTCGGCCCACGGCCGGACGAGTACGGCATAGCCGAGCACCTGTCCAGGACGGTGCCCGGCTACTCCGACTGCCTGGACATGCCCCCCGGCATCACAGGGCTGTCCCAGCTCGTGGGGCGGGAGAGGGTCAACTCGCTGGGGAGGGGGTACGAGGTGCGCCTGCACCGCTGCTACCGCCGCCGCAGGGGGCTTGCCTACGACCTGCTGCTGCTGGCGGTCACCGTCTCCCATGTGCTCAGGGGCAGGGGGGTATAGCCTGCCGGTTAGGAGGAGGTATGGACGAGAGGATACTGCACCCAGGGACCCGCAGGGAGTCCATGCTCGGGCACGCCAGGGCCCTGCTGGGGCTGCTGGAGAAGCCCAGGCTGGAGACGGACCGGGAGGCCCTGGGATGGGAGAAGGAGGTAGGCTGCCGGGTATGGGAGCTTTACCATGACCTCAACGACCGGGACTTCGAGGCGGACTTCCCGAGGAGGGGCAGGTGAGCGCAGGGCTAGCGGTCATAGGCCTGTTCCTGGCCATGCTGGTGCCCAATGCCCTGGTGATATGGGGGGCAGGGAGGAGGAAGTGATGGCAGAGAAGGCCCGCAGGGAGGAGATGCTGAGGGACGCCGAGCGCCTCGTGGCGCTGCTCCGGGAGGGGCAGGACGGGTACCTCTCCTGGCACATGTCGGTGGACGAGACGATGAGGAGCCTGGTGAAGAACTACTACAGCCGGGCAGAATCCCCTGCCTGCTCCGTGTAGGACGGTGTATACTATACCCGATGGACAGAGACTTCTTCAAGCCGGAGAACCACCCCTATACCGAGAACCCCACCTATACGGGCCCCGGATGCGCCGTCTGCGGCAGGCCGCTGGAGGAGCACCCGCAGGGCAAGGCAGGGGTGTCGGCGAACCGGGCGGTAAGGCGGATGCTAAACCAGGAGGAAGGGTAACCTATGGCTATCACGGGCTTCGACAGGACGTCGTGCCGTATCCTCAGCAGGGACATCGAGGAGGCGTTGCAGGCGATAGCGGCCAAGCACGGAATCGTAATCAGGCCGGGGAGGGGGACGTTCTCGGGCGGGCACTTCACCCTCAAGGTCGAGTGCAGCACCGTGTCCCAGGACGGGACCGTGAACAGCAAGGAGGCGGAGGACTTCAAGAGCTACGCCACCCTCTACGACCTCCAGGCGGACGACCTCGGCAAGACCATCACCTTCAGCTTCGAGAGGTACACCATCACAGGCATGCGCCCCAAGGCTACACGCTTCCCCATCCTGGCGAAGCGTGCGAAGGACGGCAAGGTGTTCTGCCTCCCCGTGGACGGCGTGCGGCGTGCCCTGGAGCAGCAGGAGCCGGGGCGCAAGAAGGCCCCCGATGCCCCCGCTGTCGAGAAGTGGCCGCACGGGCTACAGCCCATCAACGGCTAGTCGGAGGGCGGAGCGCCCGGCACGTCGATGTCAAGCTCGTGCCCTGCAAGGACCATTATGTCCTCCCCGAAGTACGGCCCCCTGCCCTTGACCTCAAGGGCATGGGGGCCTGCCGGGAGGGAGAACGCACCCAGCTCGCCTATATACCCGGCAAGCGCCTTGTCCACGAGGACCTGGTCACCCCTGGCCCCGCCCCTGATGACCACCGTGCCTGTCTCTTCCCTATCGGGCTGCGGGGTCACCTCTACCCTCTGCCCAGGGTGCAGGTCGTCGTAGGCATAGTAGCAGCCCCCCTCGATTATGATGTATACCGGGTCGTCGTAGCCCCACCACCAGGGCCCTACGCCGTAGGGCCAGATGTCGAACCCCCAGTAGAACCCGCCGTACCGGAACCCCCGGTGCCCGTGCCATCCCCGTCCGCCATGGAAGTAGGGGGACCCGTGCCAGGGGACGAACCGGTGCCCCCTCCCGAAGTAGGCGCTGTAGCGTCCCCCTGGGATAGAGGCATGGTAGGGGCTATGGTAGGAAGACTGGCCGGGTGCCCGTATACTGCCGTGGGCCTCGCCAGGATGCCCCGCAGGAGCGCCAGGACGCCCGTAGGAGCGCCCTCCCGCCCTGGCAGGTGCCTGGGCATGGGTACCCCCTCCGCCCGGCCTGGGGGCGGCAGCAGGGGAAGGGGACCTTCCTCCCGCAGCCGGCCCGCCGTGGCGCTGGGCAGGGGCAGGCAGGGAGAGAAGCAGGAACACGAGAGCAGAGAGCAGTATCTTGCTCATACGCACCTCCACCTATACAATACCTTGGCTTTTAGATGCTGGCAGCGGCGGCAGGGTTACTTCTGCTTGATGGCGGCCTCGCCCTGGGAGACGGGAATCTCGGCCTTCTCCACGGGCTTAGGCTCTGCCCCCTGGTCACGGTCGGTGACGAAGGCCCCGCTCCCGGTGGCCGTCCGGTTCTCCATCCTGGAAGGGGGCTTGGGCTTGCCCTCCTCGTCACGGTCGGTCGTGAACGCCCCCTCGCCGCCGGCCTCCTTGGCAAGGTCGTCCTCCTCGGCAGGCTCGGTCCCCCCGACAGGCATCTCGCCGTGCAGGCCCTCGTCCCCGTCCCCTGCGCCCTCCGCAGGGGGAAGCTCCTCCTCGCCGGCCTCCGCAAGGTCTATCCCCAGGTGGGACGCCAGGTTCTCCAGCCCTGCGGCAATCTCGTCGATGGAGCGGTAAAGCTCGACCACGGCGTCCTCGACCTGCTCCGGGGCCACCTCGGCGATGCGCCGGAACTCGGCGGCGTACTTCCTCCTGGCCGCTGTCCTGGCCCTCAGGGACGCCGCATGCGGGGCGCTCACCAGGTCCAGGTTCTCACGCAGGGCGGCGGCGGACGCCCCCCATGCGCTGGCGGCGTGCGCCAGCTCCCCGAGGGCCTCCCCGACCTTCTCAGGCTCCCTGGCGGCCACCTCCCTCAGCAGGCCGTACTCCTGGGCCTTCCTGTCCTCGGCTATCGCCGCTATCTTCTCCCTTAGGGCTTCCCTCGACGTCTTTGCCATGTTCTCCTCCGCCGCCTTCCTGGCGGCTCTTAAAATGGTTCCTGTAGTCTCTATGCCCTCTCCCTTGTCAGGTCGCAGTCCTCGGGGCTGCACACGCACTGCGCCTCGGGGCGGTCGCAGGCGTCGCAGTAGCCATCCCTCCTCGGCTGGCGCAGGAAGGCTGACCTGAACCCCCTGCCGGACGATACCATGTGGTAGGGGCCTCCGGGTATCTCAGGCTCCACGGTGTGCCTCAGCCTCCGGCGGGCGGCCTGGTCGTCCGGCTGGGATATGGCCTGGGAGGCGGCCGCCCAGGGGTCCTCCCTCATGTCTGCGGCGGGGGTGCCCTCAGGGGGCCGCTGCTGGGCGGGGAGGGCGGCCGTCCTGGAGGAGCGCATCTCCATGGGGGGGAGCTGGCCCCTCCTGACCATGTCCTCCTCCTGCTCGGGGGTGAGGTCGGACTCCTCGGGTATGACCCTCGTGGTCCCCTTCACCTCCAGGCCGTCGTCCATCATGCCGTCCACGATAGGGTCGGCATAGCGTGCCTCGACGGCCGCAGCGTTGCCGTACCACTGCCAGCTCTCAAGCTGGAGGTTCTCGTCAATCCAGTCCTTCCCCCTGTCGCTCATGGGGATGAGGAGGACGACTGACCCCTCGTTCTTCACCTCTACGTCGGCCATGCTATGTCCTGTCGTGCCCTGGGTTGTTGGCGAAGTGGTCCCTCACGCACAGGGCGCAGTAGCTCTGCTCGCAGCCTGGGCACCTGCTGACCTCCCTCGCCGTCTTGCAGGTTGCGCAGCGGGGCACCTCTACCTGCTTGGCGGAGGTCTTGCCCGCCTCGGGGGCGTCCTGCGGCCCGCCCGGCTCCGGCCCCGTCCTGCGGGACTCCCTGTCCTTGTCGGACTCCTCCAGCCTCCTCTGACGCCTCATCTCCCCCTCCCTCACCAGGAGGCGGACGATGTTGGGCAGCACGTGGTGCTCCTCGGGGGGGAGGCGCAGGAAGGTCCTGACGTATGTCTCCATGGTCTCGGGGAACATGGCGAAGAGCTTGGCGAAGTCGTCGTGCCCCAGGCGCTTGTGGCTCCCCACCTCCTGCTGGAGGGACCTCCAGCGCCCCTCTATGTCGGGGAGGGAGGGCTTGGCCCCGTAGGTCTGGGCATGCTCGTGCATCAGGCGCAGCAGCCGCACGTACTGGCTCGGGGAGTAGGGGTACCTCTTCCTGCCCTCCGGCCGCTTCTTCTGCTCCAGGAGCCAGTGGTACAGGCCCTCGGTGAACCTGCCCTTGATGACCTTCTTGCGCCGGAGGCTGTAGTCGCCCAGCTCGGCGGTCTCCTCGGCCTCACGGAACTCCTTGCCCGACTCGGGATGCTCCAGGTAGTCTATCGGGCCATATGCCTCCTCCCCCCCTATCTCGACCGGGTCCAGGCTTACCACGTCCTCCTGCTTCCAGCCCTTCGGCAGGCCCCTGATAATCCGCCTGAGGTACTTCTTGCCCTTGTCCACCGAGTACAGGAAGGTCTTCTTCAGGAACTCCGTGACCTGCTTCTCCAGCGGCAGCTCCTCCGTCTGGCCCGGCCCCCACTTGAACCTGTCTATGGTCTGCTGGAAGCCGGAGGGGTTGTTGGGGTTGAGCTTCTTAAGCTCGTACAGCTCCTTGGTGATGGCCCAGTGGGTAACCTCGTCGATGTCCTCGTCCTCGGCGGGCCCCAGGCCCTTGCTCATGATGTTGAAGAGGTACTTCGACCAGTCCATGGACTGGTCCACCGGGAGGCCCGCCTCCCGGATGGCCCCCTTGACATAGAGGTCGTAGTCCTTGTTGTAGGCGAGCCGCCGCAGCAGGGCGGCGAAGCGGGACATGCCCAGGGGGACGGGGTCGAAGTGGGTCCAGGGCGGGGCAGGCTCCCCCGTGATGTCGGCAAGGCTCACGAGGACGCCGTCCTCGGTCCTGACGGCAGAGACAACTACCCACGGCTGGCCGTCGGTCGAGCCGACAAGCCTGCCTGGGACGAGCAGGCGGGCGTCCGCCGCCTTGCAGGTGAACATCGGCTTGCCCTCCTTAGTCGAGGACCACGTCGTTGGGGTCGGTGGAGCCTTCTGCCTTCTTGTCCTCCTTGAAGGCGGCCTCCAGGGTGCTGAGGTACTCCTCGTGGTCCTTGAAGGCCTGGATGTCCTTGGGCTGCCCGGTGTCGTCCTTGGCAGCGACCTTGGCACCCAGCTTCTCCAGCTCGGCGGCGTAGAGGGAGTTCATGTTCTCTGCGTCGATGCGTGCTATCTTCTTGGCCATTTTCCTCTCCTTGGGCAGTGTTGCCCTACTAAGGTATGCCATAGTGCGTTTTCAGGCCCCCTCCAGGCCCCTACGTGACGGTGATGGCCAAGGCCTGGGACGCCACCACGTCCGGGGGGGCGGAGGAGTCGTAGGCGACGCAGCTAAGGGTTATGCTATGCTGGAAGCCGTTGGAAACAGTATAGATGCCGGAGCCGCTGGTCTGGAGCACCCCCGTGTCCAGGGAGTCCCCCACCCCGTTGTCGCCGTACATCCTGACAGAGGCGATGTTGAGGCCGGTCCACAGCAGGTAGACGGGCTGCCCCGCCGCTGCTGTGGAGGGGTCGGCGACGAAGGACGCCCAGGGGGGGAGGCTGTCGTCCCCCCCCGGTGAGCAGTAGGCCACCAGGGCGAACCCCGGCAGGTCGGCGTATATGCCCCCCTCTGCGACTATGAGCTGGGAGAGGGTGGCCGTGCCGGGGTAGTAGTGAGCGTCCCCGCTGTAGGACGCCGTCACCAGGTGCGTCCCCACGGCCCACGGGCTGGAGGGGTCCATGGTCCACTGCACGGTGCCCGAGGGGGGGAGGGCATAGGTGCCCATGCCGCCCGTCACGGAATCCGTCAGGGTGACCGTGCCGGTAGGGAGGGTAAGCACCCCTGCGGGGGGGGATACCGTGGCGGTCAGCGTAAGCTCCTGCCCGAAGAACTGGGGGTTGTGGTCGCTGGCGATGCCCACCACGGGGGCGTACTTGTCCACCACCACCTGGATGTAGTAGCTGGAGGCGGCGGGGTAGTTGACGTCCCCGTTGTACAGCGCCCAGATGGTGTGGCTGCCGGCCGACAGGGAGGAGGTGACGAGGGAGCCGCTCCCCCCCGACAGGGTAATGGTGCCTATGACATAGGGAGGGGAGCCGAGGCCGTCGGCGATGGTCACGGTGCCGGTGGGGGTGCCGCTGCTGCCCGAGACGGACACGTCGATGGTGACGGGGCTGCCCACGTAGCTCGGGTTGGGGGTGCCGTCCACCGCTACCAGCGGGGCGGCGGTGACGGTCTGCGGCGTGCTCCCGCTGCTGGCCAGGAAGACGGCGTTGCCCAGGTAGTCCGCCGTTATGGTCTGAAGCCCCACGGGGAGCAGGGAGGTCGAGACGGATGCCTGGCTATTGAAGACGTCGGCGCTCCCCAGGTAGCCGGGAGGGCTAGAGCTGTCAAAGAAGTTCACCGTGCCGCTGACCTGGCTGCTGTAGTTGAGCAGGATGAGGGCGTACCCTACCGTCTCCGCCGAGCCTGCGCCCATCATGGCGGTCACAGGGCCGCTGGCAAGGGACGCCCCCACCAGCTCCCAGGGATGGGCGTCCGTGTAAGGCTCGTACGGTCCCCCCATCTCCGAGAAGGCCGGGTTCCAGTCGTAGGGGGCGGCCATCATCCACTTCATGAACTGGCAGATGGCTATGAAGGGGCTGCTGGAGCCGATGGAGCCGGTGGTGACCGGGAGGGGGGGAGGGGTCGGGTATGTGCCCTGGGTGCCTGCCGCCCCGCACGATGCCTGCACCGTGGGCTGCCCCAGGAACTCGAAGATGTAGACCTGGCCCGGGGCCACGTCCGACCCCGTGTTGCAGGGGAAGCTCCATGTCGCCGGGTCCCCGCCCTGGGCTATGCGGTAGCCTACTATCTCGCTGTTGCGTATGTTGACGCCCGGCCTATAGGAGGCTAGCTCGGTAAACCCCGCAGGGAGGTCGAAGTAGTAGTCGCTGTACGGCTCCGACAGGCTGGCCAGGGCTATGAGGGTGTTGCCGGCCGTAGGGCTGCTGGTGAGGGTAACGGAGACGGGGAAGCCGTACCGCCCAGCCTGGCTGGAGTATGCCCCCTTGTACTGGACCAGCTCGGGCGCAAGGGAGACCGTGGCGGTGAACTTGACCGCCTGCCCCTGCACGGAGGGGTCCTGGCTGCTGGCGACGGAGGTCGTCGTCGGGGAGGTGCCGGAGCTGACCGTCTGCACCAGGCTGCCGCTGCCGGGCAGGAAGCCGGAGTCGCCGCTGTAGGCAGCGGTGATAGTCTGGCTGCCTACCGGCAGGGAGGAGGAGGATATGGAGGTCTGCCTGCCGGACAGCGTGCCGGTGCCCATGTACCCAGGGGGGCTGGAGCTGTCGTAGAAGTCCACGTGCCCGGTAGGGACGGTAGGGATGGGCAGCATGATGTCCACGTACACCGCCTGCCCTATGATGCCGCTGTCCACCGTGGAGAGGAGCGTGGCCGTCACGGCGGTGCTGGCGGGGACGTCCCCGTTGCAGGCCACGATATCATACCCGGCCCCTGTACCCCCTAGCCAGGAGGGGTAGGAGTAGGCCGTGGGGAGGATGTTCTCCACGTTGCCGAGGAAGTAGTGCCAGAACCCTGCTATGGCAAGCCCCGGCCCGCCGAAGACGGCCGAGGTGGACAGCGGGGCGGTGTAGTAGTACTGGCTGCCTGCCGTCACCCCTGCGTCGGCGAGGATGCTGGGGGTGCCCTGTATCTCCAGCAGGAATACCCTACCCTGGTTGGCCACGTTGTTGAAGGGGAGGCCGGACACCGTCCAGCTCTTGCCGTCCCCCGGCAGGACGGTCCTCGTAAGGACGAAGGACGAGCCTCCGGAGCCGTAGTACGTCGCCGCCGCCGTGAACCCTAGGGCGGAGGCAGCGCCGGCCGCCGAGATGGGGATGCCGCCGAACACCAGGAGGGTGTTGCCCAGGGTGGGGAAGCTCCCGAGGGTGAGGGTCACGGAGGGGGAGTACAGCCCGTTGGTGCCGCTGGTGCTCTGCACCACCGTGACGCTGGGGTACACGTCGGCCGTGAAGGTCACGTTGTCGCCGGTCAGGGAGGGGTTCTCGCTGCTCGACAGGTAGACGATGCTGGGGCGCAGTAGGCTCATGCTAGTTGTGGGTCACGCTCCATCCCTTGCTGGTTTGCAGGCTGCTGGCAGCGGCAAGCCCCGTGGCGGAGGGGGCGGAGTTCCCTGCCCCGCCGAGGTTGACGGTCCCGTTGAGCAGGCCGTTCCCGTCCAGGGCCACCAGCACGGCGTCCACGGACGCCTGGCCTAGGGCACAGGAGTTGGCGTTGAGGTATGTCACGTAGGTTCCCGCCAGGGCGAGGGACGCCATGCCCGAGTACCCGTGGCAGTCCAGGTAGAATAGCTGCGGGAAGGAGGCCATGTCCAGGCTCAGGATGTCGGCGTCCCCGCCCCTCTCCTCCAGGTAGCCTACGTTGGTCTTGGCGGCTGGCACGGAGTTCCCGCCCAGGGACGCCAGGGACGCCGTCAGGCTGTTCTCGGTGGCATAGGACAGGGTGTGGGGCAGGGGGGTGCTGGGCACCAGGCCGACCGTGAAGGTCGGGGTGCTCTGCACGGGGGCAGGGAGGTATATTATGCCCTCTGCCTCCCCCAGGTCGGCGGCCGTGGCTGCGCCCCCGTCCCCGCTGTACCCCGCCGTCCCCGTGCCTGCGAAGGCATGTATCGTGCCGCCCGAGTCCACCCTCCTGGCACGGTTGTTGTAGAAGTCCGTGAGGTAGAGGCTGCCGGAAGCGTCGGTGCAGAGCTGTAGTATGTTTGCGCCTATCTCCGCCGAGATGGCGGGGCCCTCGTCGCCGGTATCCCCCGCCGTCCCCGTGCCTGCCACGGTGTCGATGTGCCCGGCCGCTATGGCTATGCCGCAGATGACGGCAGGCCCGCCCGTCATGTTGACGGCCCGTATCTTGGGGGAGTCCATGTCCGCTATGTAGAGGTTGCCGCTGGGGTCTATCCCCAGGCCGTAAAGCTCCGTCATGGTGGCCAGGGTAGCCAGGCCGCCGTCCCCTGCCTGCCCGTAGACATGCCCCTGCCCCGCCACTGTGCTGATGTTGCCCGAGGTGTCAATCTTCCTCACGCAGTAGTTCTGCTCGTCGCACACGTACAGGCTGCCGGAGGAGTCGCAGGCAAGGCCCTGCGGGTAGCGGAAGGTGGCGCTGAGCGCCGGCCCGCCGTCGCCGCTGAACCCTGCCGTGCCCGTGCCTGCCACCAGGGCGATGTCGCCTGCGGCGATGCTCACCCCGAGGATGGTCTGGGGGGAGGCCTGCATGTTGACGGCATAGACCTTGTGGTGCTGGAAGTCCCCGACGAACAGGTTGCCCGAGGGGTCGGCGGCCAGCCAAGGCTCGGTGGGGAGCGGGCTGCTCGTGGCAGGGCCGGGGATGGGGGTGCCGGTCGTCCCGGTAGCGGTGCCGGCCACCCTGGTCATTACATAGGACGTGCTTACCTGCCATATGCCTACTGTGTTGGCGTCAAGGATATAGAGGCTTCCGCCTGCCCCGGCTGCGAAGTTGAGCGGTGCCCATATGCCCTGGGTATAGGAGAGCAGCGGGTCGGCGCTGGCGAACACGGGGGTGTGGATGTCCCCGGCCTGGTCAACGAGGCGGACTGCCCCGTTGTCGGCGTCGCCTATGTAGAGGGCGGGCAGCAGGGACGAGACGACGCTGAAGTCCACGGCGTTGGACGCCCCCCCTCCGGGAGGGGGGTTGGTGACCACCACGGGGTAGCTGCCCGCCGCCGCCTGGTCGCCCGAGGTAAGGGGTATGGCCCCCTGGCCAGCGGAGGCGTAGGTAAAGGTGTGGGGGACGCCGTTGTAGGTGGCAGTGGAGGTAGGCATAAAGTCTGCGCCGTCTATGGTCAGCACTTGGGCGCTGTGGCCGGAGGGGGCCGACGGGGGGTCGAGGCTGGTGATGGCTGGGATGGGGTTGGCCGGCACGGGCACCCCGTACTGGTACGGGGGCTTGGGCATGTGGTGTATGGTCTGGACCACCGCCGTGGAGGGGTCGAAGGCGTCCTCCATGAAGAGCAGGTAGCGGTTGTTGATGCTGTCGAAGGAGAAGGTGCTGACCCTGGCGGGCCTGCCGTCTATGTACACCTCCAGGACCTTGGGGTCCGTGGGGTCGAAGGGGACAGGGGGGCTGAGCGGGCGCACGAAGGGCCCTACCCATCCCTCCAGGGCGAGCTGGATACGGTTGGAGTACGGGGCGTTCACTATCGCTGTAATCACTTGCGCACCCCTCCCTTCTCGGGGGGCTTCCTGGCCCGCAGCTTCCTCTCCTCCTCCTTGACCAGGTCCTCCAGGCCAGGCTCCTCCCTGGGGGGCCTGGGAGGCACGGGGGGCTTGGGGGGGGCAGTGGCAGGCTCGTCCCTCTTGACGACCTTCTTCTTCTCCTCGGGGGGAGGGCCTGGGGCCGCCGGGGGGGATGGCCGGGGCACGGCAGGGGGCTTCCTCCTGGGCCTCTCCCCCCGCTCCGTCTCCACCTGCTTGTAGAGGCGCTTCTTCTCCTTCTCCACCAGCTCCTTTATCAGCCTCTCCCTCTCGTCCGGGTCCCTGGTCCTGAGGATGCGGTCGATGTCCTTCTTCATCCTCATCTCCATCTGCTCCCGGTGCAGGCGCTTCTCCTTCTCGGTCGGGCGCTCCTCCTTCAGCATGCGCTCCTTGGTGCGCTTCACCTCCCGCTCACGCACGACCTTGGTGATGTTGTGCTGGATGGCCGGCAGTATGCGCTCGAACACGGCCTTGACGTGCTTGCAGATGACGAAGTTCCCCCGCAGGTCGAGCCTCTGAGTCGGTGCCTGGAGGAGGGGGCGGGCCTGCCCGTGCAGCCCGTCCCGCTGATGGAGGTTCCACTGCGCCCCCCAGTAGAGGAACGCCGGGCAGGAGCAGCTTACCCTTACGTCCAGCCTCTTGGCGTCCTGGGTCTCCTCCACCTGGGAGAGGTCGAACTGGACCTGCACGTCATGGCCACGGGGGTCGGAGTAGCTCTCGTGGCACACCACGTTGTACTCCAGGTAAAGCTCCTTGGGACGGCTCCGCTTCAGGGTAGGCTGGCACCCTGCCCTCCGCTTCACGCTGAAGGCGTTCGTCTGCCTCACCAGCTCCGGGAGGCTTATCGCCACCTTCGTGTACGGAGGGTGGAGGACGATTACGGGAACCTGTACCCAGAGCCTAGTGTCCAGGCTGGATGGGAGGCTTGCAAAGGCCATAGACCCCTCAATCTATGGTTCGCTTATTCGGTTATGCTCGGGTTGCTCTGGCGGGTCACTAGGGCCTTGTACCTGGGACGGGGGAGGGTCGGGAGGATGCACGGCGAAGTCAATCTCGCCTGCGGGGGCAGGCTTCTTCCTCTTCCTCTCCCTCTTGGGGGTCTCCCCTGGAGGCCCGACTCTTGCCTGGCCGTCCACGAGCGCCACGCCCAGGTCGGAGGGGAATGCATTGTAGTCAGGGAGCAGGCGCTTGAAGCCGGTAAGGTGCGGGCTGGTAAGAGGGGGGTCGCTTGGCGGGGTAAGCAGGCCGTGCGGGTCGGGGGCAGGCTCGGCCGCCTTGAGCGGGCTGGCATACCCGCTGGCGAGGGTATCTATGGTGATTGTCCCGGCATTCTCCCTGGGAGGAGCCTCCTTGGTCGCCGGGGGGCCGGGCTTGGCAGGTACCCTGACCTCGGATATGAACCTGCTCTTCAGGAACGCCTCGATGGCCAGGGACTCTACCCTGAGGACCTTGACAAGCTGTCCGTTCCGGTATATGGCAAGCGACCCGCCGCTGTGCTGGGGGTCGTAGGAGAGCATGTCCCCTGGGCGGACGTAGAACCTTGACTTCTCGAAGTTTATGGTCGTGCTGGCCACATAGTTCGTCATCCCTGCTCCCCGTCCTTGGCCTTGTCCCCAAGGCAAGCGGCATACCTCTCCAGGACCTCGTCCAGCCCCCGGTTGAGTAGCTGGCGGTAGCCGTGGGAGACAGCCTCCTTAATAGCATCCCCGTAGCTCCATCCCGAGCGGATGCGTATTATGGCCACCACCATCCCGGTACGGTCCTCCCCGTGCTGGCAGTGGATGAGCACCGGGGCCGGGAGGCTATCCATGGAGTTCAGCGCCCAGTCCAGGAGCGGCTGCGGCACCCCCTCCATGTATATCTGCTCCACGCTGATAGGGAACCAGAGGTGCTCGATGATGTAGGGGAGGCAGGCCTCTACCTCGGCGGAGGCAGGGCCGTGCCCCTCCAGGTTGACGATGGACCTGACCTTGGTGGCCAGCTCCTCGTAGTCCCTGAGGGCGGGGCGTCCGCTGCGGTAGTAGCGGGAGTCCACCTTCTCGAAGCGTATAGGCAGGCTCATGCCCCATAATACTGAGGTTTTCGGTGTGTCGGGGGGAAGAGACAGGAAGGCGAGGGCCCTGTTGGGCCCCCGCCTTGGAGGACTGTCGATGAAGGGCTTTAGTTCTCGCCCTGGTTGGTCGAGCCGTCCCAGGCCTTGTAGCGCCCGGTGACGGTGAGCCGCTGCACGCCGGAGGGGTTGAACACCAGGAAGCCCAGGCTCTCGAAGATGCTGAACCCAATCTGCCTGAGGTCCGGCCTGTCGGCGGACATGACGGTGAGCGGGATACGCTCCGGGATGACGCCCAGGAACTCGGCGTCCGCCAGGATGTAGACGCACCCGAAGCCGACCTTACGGGACTGGAGGAGGGTGGCTCCCCACAGGTATCCCATGACGCCGGTCTTGAGCAGCTTGCGCTGCGTCTCACGGTCGATGTTCTGCTGCGTCCACTTCAGGAGGTCCGTGTAGTCCCTCGGGTTGAAGAAGCAGAACGCCACAGACAGGTCGTGCCGCTGCACCTGCCCGAAGCCGTCAGCCATCGAGTTGAGGTCGATGGGCGGGCTGATGGCTATGTCCCCGTTGTAGACGGGGTCGAACAGGCCGCTGCCGGCCCTGGCTGCGTTGTCCAGCACCACCTGGGCGTTGGCTGCGGCTGCCACGGCGTCGAACAGCCCGAAGACGTACCCGTCCTCGGCTGCCCCAACCTCGGCCTTCGCCAGGTTGAGGGAGCGGGCGACCAGGTCGAACCGACGCTCCTTAATCTGCGTGATGGGAATCATCGGGTTCGACACGATTTCAAACGTCGGAACGGTGACACGCTTCGGCTTGGTGACCCGAACGATGTCGCCGCCCTCCTCGCCCACCACGAAGGCCTCGACAAAGGACCCGCCCGCAGGACCGGAAACGGTCTGGGCGGCAATGTCGAACTCCTTGTCGTAGATGGGCAGAGCGCCGTCCGGCAGGGTCTCGACCATGAGCGCCTTGCGTGCGATGCTCATGTAGTCACGACGCCTGCGGAGGGACGGTCCGAGGCTAGCGGCTAGCTTCTGCCGGCCGCCGGCCGTCTTCAGCAGTTGGCCTAGCATTGCCGTCTGCTGTTGAGTGCGGGAAAGGTTTGCCATCTGTTTGTCTCCTCTCGCTGCCTTATAGCAGGCTGGCTACGCCGAGCCAAGGCTCCTGGGTGGTCGGCACGTGAGTGCAGATTCCCACGGGGATGCGGTTGCCCGCCGTCTGGGAGTAGTTTCCAGACGAGGTGTACAGTCCCACGTTGGAGGCGTGAGCGCTGTTGCTGCCCCCGGCGTAGACGTACTGTCCTACTGCATAGGCCGCCAGGGCATAGGAGTTCGTGTCGTACGACTCCTGGTTGAGGTTCCCCTGCCAAAGCGCCCGGACAATCGGGGCCTTCTTGGAACCGGCAGGCCCGACTGCGCCAGAGAACTCGCCAGGGCCGTTGAGCAGCGTCCCGAAGGGGATGTTGCCCGCCGCCACGGTGGTGGTCGCCGTCGAGGTGTAGTAATTGTCGTTCGGGTTGTACGGGCCAGGGCCGACGATGCCTGCCTTGGCGGTCTCCATCCCCGAGACACCGGGGGTAGAGTCCACGTCGCAGGGCACGATGACAGTGCTGACCCCGACTGCGTTCTGGGGGTCCCCTGCCAGCGCCATGATGCGCCCGCCCAGGTATCCGGCGCTAATCAGCGTTTGCTGGTCGGTGCCGGGGTCGCCGGTCAGGAGCACGTCGGGCGTGCAGTTCACCGAGTCGTTCTGCCCGTAGTAGATGAGCTTTAGACCCATTTGACTACTCCATCGTAGGCGGTTGGATTATGCGGCCAGCCAGCCCGTCGTCCAGGGAGGGACATCCGGGGCTATAGCATGCCACACACGCCTACATATAAGGGGGTCCGTAGTTGTGGAACTTGGGAAATTCCGGCTAGAAGGGACGCCCGGAAGTCGGCTCCGGGCGCTTGTTTGGCGGGGTTCCAGCCGTGTAAGCCCGACTCGCTGGCATCTTGGGTACGGGAAGGAGGACGGAGGGGACAGGGACGAGGGAGGGAAGGCCTTCCCCCGTATATGTTATAAGGTCCCCCATGATGGGGCCGTAGGATGGGTTGGGTTGCATAGGGGCAAGGGGATAGCCCCCCGGCTGGCCCGGGGGGCGTTGACTGCGCATGCCTACCTGGCTACCGGCCCTCTCCGGCACCGCCGTCCCCGAACAGGGCGTCGGCGAGGTCGATGCTGCGGACGGCGTCCTTGTCGGAGGCGATAACCGGCTTTATCTTCCTCAGGGTAGCCGGGGCCTTCTTGTCAGCGGGCTTGGCGGCCGCCTTGCCCTGGGAAGAGGGTGCCTCGCCGTCCTTGGGGGACTCCAGCTTGGGCTGGGAGTCCTGCGGGACCCGGACGGGGCCCTTGCCAGGGCCAGAGTCCTTGAACTCCGGCAGGTCGGAGGTCTTGATAACCTCTGCCCACAGGGTGGCGGAGTGGTCGTCCTCGAAGTCCCTGCCGTCGCTGCCGGCCGTGTCGCTCTGGAACTTCTTGGCCGCCTCCCCGGTGAAGCTGGGGACCACGTCTATGCCTGCCACCTGGGCAGCCGTCTTGACGTCGAGCAGGGCTGCCAGCGGGTCGGCGTCGGAGCCTACGACGGAGAACATGTCCTGGATGCTGCCCATGCCGCTGTCGTCGATGGCGGCCTCCAGCTCCACGGCGGCAGAGGGTGCAAAGAACTCTGCCCCGGAGTTGTCCCCCTCGTTGGCGAGTGCGGAGGTCTTGTCGTCGATGGCCTCCTCGTTGAAGATGCTGTCGAGGTTGAGCGCCTCCCCCTCTCCTTCCAGGGACTCGCCCTCCCCCTCAAGCTGCTCTCCGGTCTCCTCCAGCTCCTTGCCCTCGGTCTCAAGGACGCCCTCAGGGACCTCCTCGCCCTCCCTGGTCTCCGTAGAGATGTCCTTCTCAAGCTCCTTAATCTCCTCGGCGACCTCCTCGACCTTCTCGACGATGTCCTTAATCTTCTCCTCGGTCACCATCTCGGCCGCCCCCCCCTCGGCAGGGGGTGCGGGCGGGAGTGCGCCCTCGCCCTCGACGGGCGGGATGTCGGCGGGAGGCTCCTCAGCGGGCGTCTCCTCGACAGGAGGCTCCGCTGGCGGTGCTGCCCCGCCCTCGGCGGGCGGTGCGAGCGGTGCTGCGGGCGGTGCCGGGGGAGGAACGGGCTGGGCCGTCTTGGCAGAGGCGTCCTTCTTGGCGTCCTTGACCTCCTGCTTCGCCTTGGCCTTCTCCAGCTTCTCGTCCGCCTTGTCGCTCTCCTTGCCAGCGGACTTGCCCTCGGACAGGTTCACGGTGTCGCCGGGGCGCTCTCCTGCCCCTGGGCGCTCCGCAGCCTTGCCTGCATCGACTTCCTTCGGCTCGGAGTGGGTGCCGCCGCCGCAGCCACGGCCGTCGTTGTAGGTCGAGGGCTGGGGGCCGGAGTCCTTACGGTCGTCTGCCTGCTTCCCGGTGGCGCTCTTCGGGTCGCCCTTGACCTCGGACTTGACAGCTCCCTTCTCCTTGGTCAGGACGGAGGGGTCCTCAAGCAGGTCGTTCAGCTCGACCTTGTGGACCTTCTTGAACTCTTCGGCCACCTTGGTATAGTGGGCATTGACGGCGGTCTGCTTCAGGGCCGCAATCAGCGCCTTGGTGCCGTTCGCCAGCAGCGTTTGCGCAAAGGCCTTCTGCGCCTCCGGGGGCGCTGTGGGCAGCATGGTCTTGGCGATGGTCCAGGCGGCTGCGACACGGGTCTTGGCCTCCCTGGTTACCGCCTCCCTGCTGGCCTTCATGTCGGCTAGCGCTGTCTTCAGCGAGGTCTTGGAATCGTTTGCCATAGTCTTTCCTCTCTCAGGGTTAGGGCCACTACTGCCCTTCTTATCAGGAATCGGATAGTTGTCTTTCTTGGCCGCCTGGACGGGCGCTGGGGGTGGCGGAGGCGGTGTTTCCTCGGTGGGGGAAGGCTCGGGGGGTGCCTCTGGCGCAGGCGCAGGCTGCTCCGGGGCCTCGGCAGGGGGCTGCTCCGGGGGTAGTGCCCCGGCCTCCCCGGCCCCGCCCTCGGCGGACCTGCTGGTGGCTATCTCCCCTATGCTCTCGTCCAGGCCGTCTAGCTGGGAGCGGAGGCCCTCGGACCAGTGCATGCCCTCCTTGAGCCTCTGCCAGGCGGACAGGAGGTCAATCTTCTCCTTCATGCCCCGTATCTCACGCTCTATCTCCTGGCGCTTCTGGGCAAGGTAGTCGAAGGTCTTCCCCCCCTCGCCCTCGGGGAGGGTCATGTCCAGCCTGTTTATCTCGCTGTCAAGCTCGCCCAGCTCGGCCAGCTTGCGCTGGTAGGCGGCGATTAGGGGGTTGGGTCCTGCCATTATCTTAGGTTCCTCCCGTCGTCCATGGAGAGGAGGTACTCTCCCACATTAAGGCCCTGGTAGTTGTCGTTCTCCGAGGCTGCCTTGGCGAACTCCTCGTCCGAGGCCACCTGCCGGGTGTACTGGGTGGCAGGGCCGAGCCACTCCTCCGCCACTATGGACCTTTTGACCGCCCCTGGGAACGCCGGGGTCTGTACCCAGGACGCCTCCACGAACCGTACCCCGCCTCCTGGCAGGGACTTGTGGCCGCAAAGCTCGGCTATCCGCCTCGGCACGCCGTCGTCGTCGGGCAGGAAGGCCCCCTTGTTGAACTGGAGGTGGTGGCAGTAGGAGCCTGCGTCGGCCACCCTCTGGCCGCAGAAGGAGCAGATGACGAGGTCCGTCACGCACCCCATGCTGAGGTACTTGACCCTGCCGGTCCGTATGTCGTTCGCCAGCTTCCTGTGGGAGAGGTCCGTGGCGACCAGGATGTCCACGAAGTAGACGCTGTCCCTGGGGTCCTGGGTAAGGTGTATCCTCCGCAGGATGCTGTCGATAATATGCCCCTTGGCGTACTTCGAGTTCTGGAAGTGCTCCACGAAGTTGAACGCCCCCACGAAGGTACGGTGGGACATCCTCATGACCTCGTTGGACCAGGCGTCGTCGTTGTTGTTCACCAGGTGGGCGCTGGCAGGGCGGATGAGGTAGTCGTAGGGCTCCTCCTCCGTGGCCACGGAGGACATGATGGTGCAGTGGCTCAGCAGGTACTTGCTCTGGGCGGACGAGGCGGTCTTCCAGAAACCCCTGGCCTCCGGGGACAGGGGGATATGGAAGGCGAGGCTCCCCCACGCCCTCTCCCAGTCATGGGAGGAGAGCACCGGCTCTCTGACCACCGCATTCGCCGTCTTGGGAAAGGCCATTTGTCCTGCCTACTAAAGGTGTCCCCTAGTATGTATTTGTGCCTCTAGCGGGCGAAGAATGCCCCGCATCCCCTGCATTCCACTAGGCTTCCCCCATCTGAGTCAGGGTCCTGGACAGGGTGCGTGTCCTGGCCCTTGCAGTTCGGGCATGCCGGGGTGGGGGGGCATGGGTCCTCGGGGGGCTGCCCGGCCTTCCCATAGGTGCTGGCCGGGGCCGCCTTTCCCGGAGAGGAAGCCGCCTCCTTGGACACCATCTTGTCACGGAGGAGGTCCGAGACCTCCCTCGGGAGGGAGTCCAGCAGCCCCCCCTTCTCCATGTCCCTGATGAGGGAGTGGTAGGCGTAGCTGTCCTGGGGCCTTATCCTCAGCGCCCTCTCCAGCTCGTATATCGCCCCCCCCACCTCCCCCTCCTGCGCCAGGGCGATGCCCAGCATGAAGTGCGCCGGGCCGTTGTAGGGGTTGCTGTCCAGGGACTTCTTCAGGAGGTCCGCTGCCTCGTCCGGCTTGCCGTGCTCGAAGGCCTCCTTGCCCTCCTCGTAGAGCTTCTTGGCCAATAGGGGGTCTCCCTTGCCCCCGGCTGCCTGCACCCCCATCTCCTTAAGGTGCCTCCTGTCCTCCTCCGTAAGCTCCAGGGGGGGCTCTTGGATGCGTATCCTCACCGTGTCCTGCACGCCGGGGGGCAGGGAGGTCCACCTGAAGTGGGTCCAGTACTTGTCTATCCCCAGCCTGTCCGCCATGCTGCGCCTGGTGTCGGCAGGGGTGCTGCCCCACCAGGAGGCGGCGTCCTCCGCTGTCTTCCTCCTCGCCTGGATGCCCATGGCCCTAAGCTCCTGCCTGTCCTCCTCGGTGAGGTCGAGGGGCGGCTCCCCCTTCTCCTGGAGCCACTTCGGCACGGGCCTGCGGCTGAGGTCGATGGCGGGGGGAGGGGGGTCGTCAGGGGGAGCGCTCCTTCTCAGCGGCCTTCCGTACACGGTCCCGAGGTCGGTCACGTCCTCCTCCTCAGGCTCGTCCTCCGCCGTGCCTGCCCCCTTGTGCAGGGGGATAGGGGGGTTGCCGGTCTCGTCGATAAGGGAGTCGTCGAGGTGCTTGCGGGGCTTGGGGGGGAGGAACTCCGGGGCCTCGTGCGGGTCGATGTCGGGGACGGGCACGGCACCCGTCTTCTCCTGGAGGCCCTCCACCACCTGCTCCAATGCCTTCCTGTCCGCCTGGGGGTTGTCCTGGGCCACCTCGTTGACCACCTGCTTGGCCTGGGACTGAGGGGTAGGGGATGGCTGGGCAGCCTGGCCAGGCTCGGCCTGGGGCTGCTGCGGGGGCATCATGGGGCTAGGGGGGGTAGGGGGGGTCCAGCGTGGATGGGAGGGGTCCTCCTTGGAGGCAGGGAGGCCAGAGTCAGTGCCGCCTATCGGGGTGCCTGTGCCGTATGACTTCTCGGTGGCAGTCTTTGGGTCGTTTATCCCCTTGACAATCCCGTGGTGCCAGTTCCTTCCGCACTTGTTGCACTTGGCGGTCTCAAAGTCGGCCGGCATCAGGCCATAGTCGTCGGAGCCGCAGTACGGGCAGCAGGGCTTGTCCCCCTCGCTCTCCTTGAAGAACGTGGCCGTCTCCGGGTCAGGCTCCTTGGGGACGAGGAGGGGGTTGGAGGGAAGCACCTGCTGGGTAAGCCCCTTCAGGGAGGCGGATATGCCCATGCCCCCCAGGAATCCCCTGTCCTCCTCCAGCTCCGCAGGCTCCCTCCTGCCCCTGCCGATGTCGTCCCCGCACCTCGTGCAGGACTCGTCCTGCTCCATGAAGAAGAGGGGCTGCGGGACATGCTCGGAGTCCGTGGCCCAGGGGGCGTCCGTGCCGGGGGCGGGCGGGAGGACAAGGTGCTTGTCCACCAGCTCGTCGATGATGTCCTGCCCGCAGGTGGGGCAGTAGACCTCGGACCGGTAGAGGTAGGCGTCGAGGCCCGGTGCCTCCTCCTTGAGGTCTTCCCGGAATCTCTCGGCGTCCGTATGGGCAGACTTGAGCAGGGGGGGAGCGTCCTCCAGGTCCTCCACCACCTTGATGGGGGTCTCGGACACCGCCTGCTTGCCTGCCCAGGGCTGCGCCTCTGCCCCTGGCCTTCCCCTGGACAGGGAGAAGACCGGCATATGGGAGACCAGGTCGTCTATCCCCTTGGCCACCCTCCTGACATCGGTCTCCCCTATCTTCCCAAACTGGGCGAGCACCTGGGCCGCCCGGAAGGCGGGCTCGGAGGGGCCGGACGCCCCTACGGCCGTCTTCCCGAACCTGCACCCAAGGCTCCCCCCGTGCCAGTGCTCGTGCCACTGGTGGCCGCACGTGCATACGGACTTGTCCTCCCCGCTCTCCGTGAAGCCGTGGCACTCGCACTTACGGGATGCAAGGTGGGCAGGGCTGTTGACATAGCGCATTAACTTACCCTTCACGGCCCTTGGCTCTCCTGAAATTAGGGCACTGGTCAGGTCTGCAACCTGCACTTCCTTGACAGGAAGCTCATCTATGATAGCATTTACCCTTTGAACCGACTCTGGGCTAAACTTCCCAAGCCGTATGACACCTTCGACATACCCCTTGCCAAGGATGCGTCCGATATGAACTTCTATCCCGCCCTGGCTAAAGAAGTCCCTCTCTGCGGACTCCCAGTCATACTCCCCGTCTTTTTCCTTGTTCCAGTTGACGGGGGTAAGCATCTCCCGATGCTCGGTGGCCCCCGTCTCCTTAGAGGACTGCACATCCCCGTTCGGGGCGACTAGGAAATGGCATCCCCACTCGTCAAGATGCTTTCTGAACTTCTCCTTGCCCTTAAGCCATCCCTCGGCTGCACCATGCTTGGTACGTTCCGGCTCCGTCCCCTTCTCCCCGAACGGCATGTTGTAGTCGTCGTCCTCCCCCGGCCTGGCATGGTGCTGCTCCGTGGCGAAGCCGGGGTCGTCGTAAAGCTCGGCCTTGTCGAACCCTCCTACCCCGCCTCCTGGGGTCGGGAGCATGGTGCCTTTCTTGTCTAGCAGGGGCGAGTGTGGCATGGTTCTCCTCAATTAAAGCAGCGTATAGCGGGTTTTCGGGTATTCCAGGAGTATGAGGACGGTGATGGGCCTGATACACGCCTCCCTGTCGGACGACCTGCTGAGCAGAGAGTGGAGGGGGAGGAAGAAGGCGTCTGACCACCCAACCTTCGGGCACTGCTACCTGGGGGCAGAGACACTCTGGTACCTATGGGGGAAGAAGAGGGGATTCTACCCTAAGGTGATAAGCGGGAGGGGGTGGACCCACTGGTTCCTGGAGCACCAGGACGGCAGGATAGCCGACCCGACGTCGGGCCAGTGGGGTGGGAAGAGGATTCCCTACGAGAGGGGGAGGCGCTGTGCCTTCCTGACGCAGCGTCCCTCCAGGAGATGCAGGAGACTGCTAGGCAGGGTATACTACCAAGCCCGAGGAAGTGTTATTTTCCGATAAACTGCTCGAAGGTCTCGATGAAGATGGCCCCAGGGTAGCGCTTGACAACGGCGGCCTTCACCTGCTCCACCGTCCATACCTTGCCCCTGCTCTTGAGCGCCATCGTCCAGAACTTGTCCGTTGGCTCGCCGGGCATGCGAAAGAGGACCTTGCCCTTGGCAAGGCGTGCGAACTGCGCCTGCTGCGTCTTCTCCTCCTCCCACTTGCCAGCCGCCTCGTTGACGAGGTGCTCAAGGTCCTGCTTCATCTCGAACGGCTCGGGGCCTATGCCGGTGACTACCTCCGGGGGCAGGCTGAGGCTGGTGATGTACTGCTCCACGGCCTCCTCGTTCTCCCGTTCCCTGCGTCCCGACTCCTCGGGGGACAGGTCGGGGCTGTACCCTGCCCAGTTGAAGTACATCCCGCCGCCGTTCCCGTCGTCGATGCAGTAGCCGACCTTCCTGCCGTCGAGGTAGAGGTCGCAGTCCAGGGTAGGGCCCTCCATGCCACGGTGCGACTTGATGTTGGATATTGCCAGCCGGGGGGCCTTGCCTATAGTGATGGTCGCCATATCGGGTGTATCCTCCTACGGGTAGTATACATCGGGATACACTATTGGCGGGGGGATTCTATCGGCGGCTGCGGATGTCCAGGCCCAGCCTCCTGGCATGCTCTAGGCACTGCTCCCTGCCCTCCCTGCTAGTGACGGAGCCTGGCTCGTCGTCGGTGGGGTCGGAGCAGAACATGGCCTGGAAGGTCTTGGTCAGCCCCTCCTTCTCGAAGAGGATGAACACTCTCCTGGTCTTGGTGTTGTAGACCAGCCTCCAGCACTTGCGGGCCGGGGACACGTTCACCCAGGCCTGCTCACGGACCACCTTCCCTGGCATCCGCCCGCACCTCCGCAAAGGATTCAAGAGCCAGAGCTTAAATACTAGCTTTTGCTTAGGATATCGAGTACAGCAGGCTGCGCCCGGTGGCGTCGCCGCTGTTCAGGCCGCTGTCGAGGAACTCGCCGTAGACGGTCCCGGACACGTCGAAGATGTCGGTGACCGAGATGGTCACGTTCTCGTTGACGGCCGCCGTCTCGATGACGTACCCCGTGGTGTAGTTGCTAATCCAGCAGCCCTCGTACACCGTGGCCACGGCGTACAGGCCAGGGTTGCCGAGGTTGTTGAAGCCGCCCTCATTCGGGATGTCGGCCTTCGTCAGGTCGGGGGTGCCCCCGCCCGTGCCTGCGGCGTTCGCCGGGTCCTCGGAGGCTAGCTGGCTGAACACAATCTCGGTCTTGATGTCGAACGGCCACCTGTGGTGACGGATGGACCGCACCCCGCCCGAGACGCCCGCCTTGTAGCCGAGCACCTGCATGATGTTGGCAAGGTAGAGGCATGTGCGCTGGATGGTGACGCTCAGCGGCTCGGTGACGCCGGGCACCAGCTCGGCGACCTGGTCGCCGTACCCGAGGCCACGTATCGCCTCGACCGTCCTGGTCTCGGAGATGTTGAACTGGGACGTCACCCCGAGCTTCACGAACTTGCCGACGCCGACGACGTCGGTGAAAATCTTGAAGCGGCTGGAGATGACGGACTCAGTCTGGGGGCTTGCCCCCTGCTGGTAGATGTAACCGCCCTGCGCCATGTCTTTCCTCCTGTCCGGCCCTGCTGGCCGGCGTTCCTAATCAAAGCCCCGGAAGTCCTTTTGCTCGCAGTCGCCTACTCGGCGGCGGCCAGCACCAGGCTGTCCAGCAGGCCCCCCTTCTTCTTCTTCGCCTTGCCCTTCGCCTCGATGGCGTCGGCCTCGGCCTTCTCCTGCATGTCCTGCTTCCCCAGCACCTTGGCGGCGGTCCCGAGCAGGTCGTACGCCCGGTATATCGCCTCTACCGCCTCCCGGACGGGCCGGGAGTCGTTGGCGTCGCATACCTCCTTGGCGTCCAGGTACATCTCCTTGAGGCGGTCGGCCAGGGTCTCGACCCTCTTGAGCGCCGTGCTGGCCTTCATGGGGCCGTCTGCGGCCTTCTTCCCCGTGCCCGACAGCGAGCCTCCCTGGGCCGAGGGGCTGGTGAACAGGACCTTGTCGCAGCCCGTGCAGTGGGTTACCCCATGGGCTGTCTTTGTGTCCATATCCTTGTGGCAGTTCGTGCAGTACTGCCTTTCTGCCGCCAGCTTCTCGGGGAGGGTGGTCTCGGGGCGGTCCAGCTTGGCGGGCTTCTCGTCCACCTTGCCGTGGGCCTCCTCGACCTCCGGGGTCCTGCCCCCGGACTCCTCTACCTTGCCGGTCTGGTCCTTCACGTTCACCCACCAGCTACCCTCGGCACCGGCAGCGGTCCTGTCGCTGCCCTCCTTCTCGTTGTGAATCTTCCAGGCAGTGGCGTATGCCGCCTCGGGGTTGCCGGGGTACTGGTCCTTCAGCTCGTGCATCTTCCCCTCGCTGATGCCGGGCGGGGTCACGGCGGTGACCAGGAAGCTGCCCTCCTTCTTCTTGTTGTGGATGCTCCAGGCCACGGCGTAAGGCTCGTCGATGCCGGGGTCGGCCTTAAGCTCGTGCATCGTCTCCTCGCTGATGCCTGGGGGTGTCACTGCCTCCTTCTCGAAGGAGGCGACGTTCAGGCCCCCGAGGCAGAAGTGCTCCATGCTAGGTGCCATACAGTCGCACGCCTGTCCTTCCTCGACCTCGCTGCCGCACTCGGGGCACTTGTTGTAGCGCACCCACTCCTGGCGCTCCGGGGACCACGTCTTGCCCTCGTTCGGGCACCCGGTCTCGTGGCAGTTGACGCCGTTGATACTGAGCATCTCGCACTGGTTACAGGAGGGGACGGACGGCTCGTTCATGTTGTTCTGGTCGTAGTTATCCTGCTCCCAGGGGCGGTCGGCCATCTCCATGTCCTCCCCGCTCCAGGCCTTCTTCGCCGATGCCGCCCTGGGGGCGGGTGCCTGGGCAGGTGCCTCAGGCTCGGCGGGGCGGCCCTTGAGAAGCTCCGTAGCCTTCTCGATGACCGCCAGGAGGGCCTTGTCGTTCAGCAGGTCGTTGACGCCGGAAAGGGCCTTTATCATCTTGGCAAGCCCCTCGCTGGATATCTGGGTGAGGTCAACCGCCCCCCCTCCGTGAGGGGCCGGGGATGCAGGGGGAGGAGCCGGGGCTGCGGCAGGGGCAGGGGCAGCAGGGGGCGCTCCTGGGACGGGCTGGGCGGTCTTGGACTCGGCGGCCAGCCTGGGGACCTCTGCGGTCTCCGGGGCCTTGGCGTCCGCCTTCTCGTCCCGGTCGGTTACCCAGGGGTCGTTCCCTGCGGATGCCAGGGCGGCCTTCTTGCGGCGAGCTATGAGGTTCGACTTCATCTTGGCTCCTCTAAACGTCCACTGGCGGCAGGGGCGGCACGGGGGCAAGGTTCCTCAGGGCCGTCATGGCCGTAGTGATGGCATTGACCATCGCTGTGTACCAGATGTCCAGTGCGGCCGCAGGGTAGATGGTGATGCAGTCCAGCGGCCCCTGCATGGGTGCCGGTGCATTGGGGTTGCCGAGCGGGGGTACGGTCGGCAGCGACGTCATGAACCGGAGGCTCTGGGAGGACATCTTGGTCGTTATCCCCACGTAGTACTCGCTGCTGGGGAAGGTGAAGCTGAAGGTGGCCGGGGGGCTGGCATTGGGCACCGGCCCTACGAAGGTGCCGTTCCCGACCAGCGATATCTGCGGGTCCCCATACGCCGCAATCAGGGTCTTGTCCGTGGCGTCCGTGGGGTCGCCGATGAACAAGGCCTGGAGGCGGACGCTGATTACCCCGCCTGCCTGTGTAACGACTGGATTTATCTGCATTCTGCCACCTTGTCGTCACGGGGGAGAAGGTGCCTGCCTTCTCCCCCATGTCTTTCCTTACAGTGTCGTGGTCACGGTGAAGGTGACCGAGATGTAGAGCAGGCTGAACATCGGCTTGAACGTGACCGTCACGTCCACCGTGGTCGGGTCCGTCGGGTCCTGGACCACAACGAGGTTCTTGTAGCCAGAGATTATCTGGTTGTTCTGCAAGGACTTCAGCCTGGCGTCGCTTACCACCTGGATGTCCGTGGTCAGGCCGTCCACCATCTTCCTCCCGATGAACTGCTGGAGGTCGATGCGGAACTGCTGGCAGACGTAGTCGGTGACCGTGGTGCAGGTCGGCTCCGAGGTGATGGGGTTGCTCGGGTCCGTGCTCTTGTAGTGGCGGATGTAGAGCGCCCCGTTGTTGTTGGTGAGGCAGACCAGCCCGTCCGAGGCCATCAGGTTCATGGTTGCGTCGTCGTACTGCACGAGCAGCCTGCTGAACCCGACGAGGTCCTGGTTGGTCAGGGTGGTCGCCACGTCGTTGGCCGGGTTGGTGTTAAGCCCTGCCATCGCCGCTGCCATGAACTCGCCGCTGACGGCGTACTCCAGCGACAGCCCGGTCTGGGAGTCGGTCAGGAGGACGGCGGCCGCAGGCATGCCTATGGCAATCATGCGGGCGTTCTTGAGGGCACGGGCGTTAGCCCTGGCGGTGTTCGGGTCGGTGTAGGTGCTGTACCCCACGAACCCGATTGCCTCCCCCTTGTTCCTCACGTTGGCCTGGGTGATGAGCTGCCTGCTGAGGAACTGGTGGACCGTGGTGCTGGTGCTCAGCGGCACGATGACGTTGGCCTTCTGGGTGCTGCCGGGGAGCGCCGTGGTTAGCGTCTGGATGGCTGCGATGAAGTTGGCGTCCGAGCCGGTGTTCATGCCGGGCTGCTTCGGGACCTGGATGCACCCGAACTGCTGCGCCCCGTTCTGGGTGAGGAACTGGACGCCCAGGGACAGGCGGTTGACGGTAGTGGGCTGCCCGTAGGCGGCATAGGCGTCGGAGGCCTTGCTGTACAGCTTGATGGCCATGTCGGCGGGCGTCTTGTCGGTCTGGAAGGAGACGAAGTAGTACTCGCCGATGGCCGGCTCGTTCCCGGACTTGTTGAAGGTCTGGATGATAGCGGTGTCCCCGGTGTTGGCACCGAAGGTGGTGATGACCTCGGTCTGGAGGCCGGCGATGCAGACCAGGTTGTTGGGCTGGGACAGGCTGTACGGGGAGTAGGTAGTGCCCGTGTAGCGGGCCTGCTCGCTGCTGACCTGGAACACCAGCGTGTCCCCCGGCTCGAAGGTGTACTGCGGGTCGGGGAGGGACTGGTACCCGTAGTCCAGGGCGTCCTGCGGGCTGACGACGGTGAGCTTGAACCCTGTGTTCTGGTCGATGTAGGTCTGGTCGAGGTAGCCCATGCCGCTGGACCCCTTGGGGCTGGAGGAGGTGACGATGTAGCGGATGGAGTACGGCTCGGGGTCGCTCGGGTCAACGCCGCCGTCCAGGTTGAGGGCCGCCGCCGTGCTGACGGAGCCTACCGTGACGAGCTGGGCAAGGACGGTGCCGAAGGTGGTGCTGATGCCTGCCCCGGCCAGGGCGAGTACCTGGGTGGTAGTGGTGACGCCGTTGAAGGTGATGCCGTTGCCTGCGACCACTACCCCATAGGTGCCAGTGGTGTTGAAGGCCACGCTGATAGCGTCGCCCCCCACTCCGGGCGTGGTGCAGAAGAACAGGATGCCCTGGGTCGTGAGGTAGGCCTGCGCCCCTGGGTTGGCGTCACGGTGCAGGCCATCGTCCTGGAAGGTCAGGGTGACGGTCTCGTCCACCTCGCCGGGGGAGTCGTACAGGTCCGGGAAGGCATAGGGCCAGACGATGCCCGTCTGGGCGAACTCGCCCGACTGGGTGACGCTGCTGCTGGGGGCATCGAACCAGGCCACAGGGAGCACCCTGCTGACCTCGTCCTTGACGGTGTAGGTGCCCTGCCCCGGTATGCCGGGGTTGACGACCGTGGCCGTGTAGCTGTGGTCGTTCAGGGTGTTCCGGTAGTAGCTGGCATAGACGTGGGTGCCCAGCAGGGGGGCCTTGTAGAGGGTGAAGTCCCCTGTGCTGCCAGAGAGGGTGATGACCCGCTCGGAGGTGCCGGGCAGGTAGTTGTCCAGGGCCTCCACGGGGTTGACGCCCACGAAGACCATTATCTTGGTCGGGTCGTCCGTAACCGTGCCATGGTCGGTAGGGCTGTCCGGCAGGGTGAAGACCAGGTTCGTGCCGTTGCAGGAACCCCTGATGGTAGGCCGCAGCCATACCCTTTCGTCCACCAGGGTAGTCTTAATCTGGACGGGGCCGAAGGGGGTGTAGCCGGTAGTGGACTGCCCCACGGCGGTGGTGGTGCTGGCACCCCAGTTGATGGTGTCGTTGCCGCTGGAGTCCTTCCCCAGGACATAGTCCGTGTCCTCGATAAAGTCCGCCCGGTTGGGGCCGAGGCCGACCTCGACGATGGAGGAGACGCTGGATGCCGGGAGGAGGTCGTAGGTGTTCTGGTAGGTGTTGGTGTAGTAGGTAAGGGTAAGCGTGCTGCCCGCCACTACGCCGTTCGCCAGGGTGACCAGGCCATGCTGGCCGTCCACCGCCGAGACTGTGGCCTTGGAGCCGTTCACCAGAGCCTCGACCTTGGTCGGGTCGGTGGTGACCACGCCGCCGTTGCTGCCGTCCACGATGGGGACGTGCTGAACCTTGAACACCTTGTTGGTGTTGGGGCCGTATCCGCCCTGGAGCCTGTAGGTGGCCGGGTACATGGCGGAGAGGACCGGGGGGGAGCCTGCCAGGACCGGGGGCTGGGCCGTCAGGTAGCCAGCGTCGTTGGTGGGGATGCCCGCCTGGATGAGGTTGTAGAAGTCATGGAGGGTACGCTTGCCGCCCCCTACCTTGGCGATGTCGAGGGTGATGGTGTCCGTGCCCGCCCCGCCGATGGCCTGCGTGTCCAGGACGCCCGTCCCCGGAGGGGAGTCCAGGGTGTCGTCCGTGACGATGACCGTGACGTTGCTGCCGGTCACACCGGGGAGCTGGACGCTGATGGGGAGGTAGTTCTGGTTGGTGTCGTAGGCCTGCCATGCAGCGAAGCTCGGGACCTGGTCGGACTCGTCCTCGTTGGAGATGAGGGTGTCGGTCCGCTTGAAATAGTAGGTAATCTCGACGTTCTGGCCAGGGGTGATTAGCTCCTGGGTATAAAAGTCGCCGGTCGTCCCGTCGAGCTGGATGACCGTGGCAGGGATGCCGTCCACCACGACCTGCACCTTGCTCGGGTCGTCGGTGACCGTCCCCGTGCCGTCCCCGATAACTACCGGGAAGTAGGTGCAGTGCAGGTGGTTGGTTATGTCAGTGACCTGGTCGCTGATGTTCTCGTTCACGACCTGCTCGTCGGCCACCGAGCTAGAGCCACGGTGCAGCTCCACGTTGTCCTGCTCGAAGAACTCCTGGCCCTCCCCGATTACGACAGGGATGCGGACGTTCCCAAAGAGCGGTATGCCCGCTCCGCTGATGACGACCGAGGTGTATACCCCAGGGGGTGCGTAGGAACCGAAAAGTGCCATGGCCAGTTCTCCTTGGCGGCAGGCTGCCGCCTGATTCTCTCTCTATTAGGGGGACGGAAGTCTGTTTTTCTCCCCCGTTTTCATCAGGATGACTATCTGGTCTTGGGCCTTGGGGGGTATCTCCAGCTCCCGGAGCCTTGCCCCCGGCACAGGCCGCCAGTCCTCGTGGGTAGTGGCGGACAGCGCCCCCGACCCAGCCTCCTGCCGTATCTTGTTCCTCTTCTCCTGCCGGGCCCTAATCCTCGCCCAGCGCCTCTCGGCGTCCGCCCCCACCTTCACGTCGAAGGCTGCGTTTGCCATGCCCTCCGTGCCCAGGGAGGGTGCCCCCCTGAGCTGGTAGAGGCACATGCCCCCGCACCCCCTGACCGGGCAGGGCCGGTCCTCGAAGGTGGCGGTCGCCATGGGCATAAGCTCCTCCAGGACCGTACCGCACTTGCCGCACCTGAACGAATAGACTGCCATCTGCTTTCCTCCCCCTGCCCTCGGGGCAGGGCCGCCTCTGCCGCAGGGACGCCCCTACTAGAGGCAGGTAAAAGTCGTGTTTTGGCTACCGTTATCCTATGCAGGGGAGCAGCATGGAGACCGTAACGCAGGGGAAGCGGCTAGGACCGGGGGACCTCAGCATCCTGGTGAGGGACTCGAACGGGGCGCTCATAGACCCCGCCATTATAACCTATTCCATATTCCAGGTCACCGAGAAGGTCCCCCTGGTGGGGCAGCGGGCGTACGACTACGACCTGGAGCAGCCCAACCACATGATGGTGCTGCCGGAGAAGGACCTCATCCTGGCCAGCCAGCCCAAGATGGTGCCCGCCAGGGCCTCCCAGGGGGCATACTACGTCCCCATGGTGGTGCCTACCCTCTGGAAGGGCATATTCCGCCTGGTATGGTACATCGTGCAGTACCAGGGGCAGCCGGAGAACCGGGTGTTCGAGGACTTCATCGTCCAGCCCATAGACCCGGCAAGCTCCTCCTTCGAGGCACCCAGCGCCATAATCGCCCCCCGGCCAGCGACGACCAACAGGTACGCCCCGGCCGTCATGTACGTCCGGGAGCTGCTGTCGGACACCAACCCGGACAGGAACTACCACTTCCGCCCCCCCACGCCCGGCAAGGTCGTGGCGGGGTACACGACCAGGGTAGGGTACATCTGGCTCGACCCTACCATACTGAGGATGCTGGACATAAGCATCAGCAAGCTCAATACCTGGAACCCCAAGAACCTGACGAACTACACCCTGGACACCGTGCCTAGGGACTGGGGTAAGTGCGCAGCGGTGGGGGCGGCGTCCTCCTGCCTGACCGCCGAGGGGGCAAGGTGGGCGGCGGACGAGTTCAGCTACAGCCTCAACGGGGTAAGCCTGGACATAAACAAGTCCCAGCTCTACATGAGCCTGGGGCAGTCCTACCAGCAGGAGTTCCAGGAGTGGGCACCCCTCGTCACCGCCATCCGGCCCTACAGCGCCGGCCTCAGGCAGCAGAGGTGGCTGCTCGGATAGGAGGGGCATGCTGCACATACTGGGCGAGAACGGCGACAGCCCGCAGGTGTCGGCAGAGACGCTGGCAAACGGCACCTTCCGCATCGTCATCACGGGCACCGGGGGCTTCCTCTGCCTGCCGAGCGGGCAGGACCCCAGCCCCGAGTACGACTCGACGGGGCCGAGAAGGTGCCCCTACTGCAAGAGGGAGCTGTAGGCCCTTGAAGAAGATAGTCTTCCTCCGCCACCCGCAGACGGCCTTCAACCTGGAGCCGGTCAGGCTCCGGGGAGGGCTGGACATACCCCTGTCCCCGGACGGGTTCGCCCAGATACCCATCATCGTGAAGAGGCTGAAGGAGGCCTACTCCTGCATCAAGCAGGTGTACAGCAGCCCGTTGGAGAGGGCGTCCATCCTCGCCACCAGCGTGGCGCACGAGTACGACCTGAAGGTGGCCAAGCTGGAGGGGCTGAGGAGCCGCAACTACGGCATCCTGAACGGCAGGGAGATAGCGGGGATAAGGGACGTCCTGAACATCCTGGCCACCGGGGCTGGCAGGGACCTTGCGCCCAAGGACGGGGAGTCCATGAACTCCTTCCTGGAGAGGCTGACGGAGGACATAAAGAAGATAATCTACGACGCCCCCGAGGAGGGCCATGTCCTGGTCTGCACCCATCTCCAGAACGTGATGATGGGGACGGAGTGGCTGTTCGCCGGGCTGCCGGACATCCCTGACTTCATGTTCAAGTACAGCGAGGAGAGCGAGATACAGCCAGGGGAGTGGGTAGAGGTCAGGAGGGACTGGATGAGGGCCTAGTCCCCCGGCTCCGTGGGGCCGCTGCGGTACTGCACCCTGACGCCCTCATGCACCAGGGCCTTCTGGATAAGTATGGTAAGGTCCTCGACCCTCTCATGGACCTCGTCCAGAAGCTCGTCGGGTAGGCTCTGGCTCTTCTTCCCGACCGCCTCCAGGGTGTCCATAAGCTCGGCGACGGCATTGCCGAAGTTCTCGTCCTTGGTGACCGGGACCCTCTTCCTGGGTGATGGCATGGGTTTCTCCTTCCTTTTGTAGTATACACCAGGATACACAGGATGGGACGGGATTCTAGTAGGTGCCCCAGAATAGATGGTGGGGGAGGAACCCCTCCCATGCCAGGTCAAAGTAGCAGTTCCGGGGGGCGTCCTCGAACATGGGGGCGACGTCCGCCGCTGCGAGGCCCGCCAGGCCGCACCCCACCTGGGTGACCTTGAACTTCTCCTCGGGGTGGCCCTTGGCGTACTGGACGAACCTGTGGACGTACTCCCTGACCTTGGGGAGGGGAAGCCGGTCCCCGTCCGAGCGCATCGGGGCGCTGCATGTGGGGATGGCGTAGGCGTTGCCCTGCCTTCCCTCCCCCTGCCCCCATACGGCACCGTAGCGGGCCACGGCGGTGCGTGCTGCCCCCCCGCCATGGATTCCCTTCTCATTGCTGCCGAAGACGAAGACCATCAGATAACCCCTTTCCTCTCAAGGAACATGCTTGCCAGCCCGAGGACCAGGCCCAGGACCATGGCCAGCCCTACCCCCTGCTGGAAGGTGACAAGCCTCCTCAGGACAAGCAGGATGATGGAGCAGGAGCCGCCTATGACCACGGCGGCATGGAACGCCATGCGCTTAAGCAGCTTTAGGAACATGGACAGCCCTCCTCATATGCCGGAACGGGGGGATATACTGCACCCTGACCTCCTCCGTGAGCGTAAACAGCCTCTTGTATGCTTCCCTATAGGCTGGCCCCAGGACATCCCCGGCTATCTCCCATAGGATATCCTGTTCCTCTGCCTCCGAGAGCAGCTCGGCTCTCCCGTGGCTGACCACTACCATGATATTACCCCTCATTCCTCGGTTAGCTGGCTGAGCCAGCAGTCGGAGGCCCTCTTGTCGTCCCGCTTGCGGACGAGGTGAGGCTCCCGTATGTGCAGGTCCCTGGTAGCGCATAGGTAGCGCACCGTTATGACGTCGCCGGGCTGGACCCTGAACTTGTTCCTGAGGCTAACCCCGGATATCTCGTGCAGGGTACCGTCGCCCCTGTACAGCCCTATGCGGACGCTGTCCTTGCCGTCAGGGGAGGGGCCTATGACCACGGCGTCACACTCCTTGACGAACTTCAGCTTGAAGTGCTGGCAGGCGTCGCCCTCCCTGTAGGGTTTCCGCATGTCACGCACGACCACCCCCTCTGCTTTGGTCCTGATGAGGTACTCCACGTAGGCCAGCTTGGCCTCCGTCCCCAGGATGGTGCCGATGGCCTCTACCCCGGGCCCCAGGCAGTCGAACGCCTGGTGGGCGATAGGCTCACGGCTGCTGTAGGGCAGGGCCCTCAGGTCTGACCCCAGGAGGCTGACGACGTCCAGGACTATGAGCCGCCTGGCCACACGCTCCGTGTCGATATAGAAGTCGGGGATGCCGCTCGCCAGGAGGGTGCCTTGCAGGGAGGGGGGGAGGGGGTGCGTAGGCTCCCCCTCCCGGTTGTAGGTCCTTATAGCATTGCCGTGCTTCTCTACCAGGGTGCGGTGCCCGTCGTGCTTCTGCTGGAACCCGTAGTTGTCGTCCCTGGCAAGGGCCATCAGCCTCGGTATGCCTATCGGTGTCAGAAGCTCTGCCTTCATCTGCGGCTCCTTAGTTGATGGCGAACTTGGCGGCGCTGGAGGCCTCGGCGGCCTTCTCGGCGATAAGCTGCTCGGCGACGGCGACGGGCTGCCCGCCCTGCTTTGCCTTGGCGGCGTTGATAGAGGCCTGGAGGGCCGCCATCAGGTCAACCGTCAGGGGGGCGGGTGCCTGCTTCTCGACCACGGGGGCCGCCGTCCCTGCCTGTTTGGCGGCGATAAGCCCACGCAGGTTGCTGGCGTAGGTGTCGGGGAACTCGTCGGTGTCGAACCGTCCCGTCAGGGCGTCGGCAAGGGAGGAGGCAAGCGCCTTCTCCTGGACGCTCAGGGCGACCGTGGGGAACTTGTCGCACGCACGGACCTCGTGCTCCCTGCGGATGTAGTTGGCGATGATGCCGCTCGTGCCGTAGGGGCGGAGGACCAGCATGTACTCCTGCCCACGCTGGACGTTCATGGCGACTGCGGCAAGGCCCTTGTTCAGCATCTCACGCAGGATGGCGTAGTGCTTCTCGGTGCCCTTGTCGGGGCCGAGGAACTCGGATGCGCCGTCGAAGTATATGGGGTCAACGGAGGTAAGGGGGACGAAGCGGAGGATTTCCGCCTCTCCCTCGGAGCGGACCATGCAGGACTTCTTATCGTCCTCGCTGACGACGGTGAAGGTGCCGTCGCCGTTGGGGATGCCCTTCTGGATGCTTTCCTTGGGGACATCGACGCCGCACACGGAGCACTTCATGCTGCCCTGCCTTAGCTGCGAGTACTGCGTGGTGCCGTCAGCACAGGCACACTGGTGTACCATGTTGGACTTGAACCCCTCCGTGGGGTCGTTGGTGGCCTTGTAGAGCTTTGCCTTGAAGGCAAGGCCGGGGGCGACGACAAGGGTGCCCGACCACGTTGCCTTGCTGACGTAGACCTTCTCCTTGGCTGCGGCCTGCGGGGCGACGGCGGGCTGCGGCTTGAGCACGGCGCTGAGCTGGCTGGCGATGCTGGCGGCGTCCGCTACGGTAGGCTTTGCTTTTGGCATGTCCTTTTCCCTCCACCTACATTATACACCAGGATACACACGTTACAGCAGGATTCTTCGGGTTTTATACGAGGCAGGACTACCCGCCCCTTTATCAGTAGGGGGCAATGGTAAACGAGCTTCTCGTCCTTAACTCCAGCTACGTAGGGAGCCGTGACCTATGGTGGGTGGACGACCCCGAGGCGACGAAGGGGTACAACATCTACAGGGCACACGACTACCCGGACAACTGGGAGAGGCTGAACCGGGGGGTATGGAGGGGCCACTTCTGGCGTGACCAGGCGGCCCTGGAGGAGGTAACCTACGAGGTAGGGCCCAAGGACTGGATTGACAAGGGGGGGATGGGCAAGTGGGGGTTCAAGCTCCCCGAGGCACCCTACTCCGACATAGTGGCGTCCAGGCCGAAGCTGGCCACCAGCCCCGACGACGTCTCCGTCACCCTGACGGACATCTCCAACAGCACCATTACCGTACGCCCCATAGCCGTGGTGCCGCTCGACCAGGCCGTCTGGCTGCCGGCCGACAACGACCTGCCGCAGGGGGGTGCGGTGTCGGACCAGGCCCAGGTCTATACCGACAACGTCAACCAGGTGAACTACGGCGGGATACAGAGGTTCCGGGCGACCTACAAGCGCCTGGCGAACTACGTGGACATCTATACCTCCATGGTCCGGCAGTTCTATACCGTGGTGCCTGTCGGGGACCACGGGGAGCTTCACAGGCCAGGAGCGCCGGGAAGCAAGGTAGTGAACACCCAGGAGGTGGACGCCATCACCTGGGAGTACGCCGAGATGGTAAGGCGCAACCAGTGGGTGTTCGAGCAGGTGGGGGAGCCGGCCTATGTCCTGTTCAGGCGGACGAGGGGGGAGCCGTGCGGGTGCGTGCGCCCCGAGGCCGGGCTGGGAGCGCCCAGGCACGGGTGCAAGTCGTGCTTCGAGACCGGCATAATCGGGGGGTACTACGGCCCCTACGACCTGCTCTACGTCCCCCCGGACACCGCCCTGGTGCGTGAGCTGGACGAGGGAGGGGGCATCAAGGCGGCCCGTGAGAGCCGCTCGTACCTGACCAACACCCCCATCGTCCAGGACGGGGACCTCCTGGTGCGGAGGACCGGCGACCGGCTGGTCATACACGGCGTGACCTACAAGCAGCCCAGGGGCATCCTCCTACAGCAGGACTTCGGCACCGAGCTGCTGAAGCCCGGCGACACCCGCTACCTCATCCCCCTCAACACGGGCCTGCCGACGCTTTACAACCCTGTAGTGAGGGACAACCCCGACCAGGGCATCGACCCCCACCACCTCAGGGGGGACGGGGAGCCGCTCTACGACGCCAGGGAGCAGCCCAACCGGGAGCCGTGGGAGAACACCGTCGAGGTACCCATCGGCAGGACGGTGACCTTCGGGAAGATAGAGGCATAATGGAAGGGAAGCCCACCATATACTTCGGCCGGCACGGGCACACGCCCTACAACAGCACTACGGGGGACTCCCTCGACAGCCGCATCCGGGGATGGGCCAACATCCCCCTGGACGAAGAGGGGAAGAGGGAGGCAAAAGAGGACGCCAAGAAGTTCAAGAGCCTGAACGTGAAGGAGATATACTCGTCCGACCTGGACAGGGCGGCCGAGACCGCCAGGGAGGTGGCCAAGGCCACCGGGGCCGCCCTCTACCTCATCCCCAACCTGCGCCCCTGGGACCTGGGGGAGTGGTCCGGGGACTACGTGCGGGACCACGAGGAGGAGATGCTGGCCCTCCAGCAGAGCATGGACGAGGCCCCGCCAGGGGGCAGGTCCTACAGGGAGTTCTACGACCGGGCAACGAAGATAGTCCGCTGGCTCCAGGAGAGGGCGAGGAGAGTGTTCGAGGAGACGGGGGGCAGCATAGCCGCCTTCAGCCATTCACGCCTCCAGCTTGCCCTGCCCTGCATCCTGACGGACGGGGACCCCAAGAAGGTGCCCCAGGGGGGAGGGCCCTCCCCCGGCCAGGTGGTGGAGATAAGGCTTGAGGACAAGAACTGGGCCATGAGGTCGCTGGACGACGACGCCGTGGACGAGAGAATCCAGGAGGCGGAAGGAAAGAATGGCGACTATCCGCCCCATAAGAGAGGAACGGCTATGGATACCAAGGAGATGACGGCCGAGCTGGCCAAGACGGCCAGGGTGCTATGCGAGGAAGACCACCCAAACCCCGACCAGGGGCTACAGGCCATGGTAGGGGACCCGGAGGACGTGCGGACGAGCACCTTCGCCCAGTTCAAGCCCAACCCCGGCACGTTGCAGCTCCCCAACCCCCTAAGCCCTATCGAGGGGGACGAGATTTTCTTCGCCTACATGCTGCCGGGGGCCGTATTCCAGGCCCATGACGGCAGCGAGTGGAACATCCTGTACTACGACGGGGGAGGCAAGATACAGATAGAGAACCGCTGGTACCCGAGGATTAGCTGGTTCGTGTCCATCGGGGACATACGGCGCTCCATCCACCAGTGGATTGAGCCTATCACCCAGACCGTGCCGCCCCCGCCCCCTGGCGTTGACTACAGCGCCCTGCCCGTCAAGATAATGGACAAGGAGACGAACGTGGGCGACATCGACCAGGTGACAGACACGAGGCTGGGGCAGGGTAGTAGCTGGTAGGTACCCGTCCGGCATCCAGTATTAACCTACGGCGGAAGCACACGCCTAGAACAAGGAGAGCAAGATGACCATCTGGAGCGACATCGTCAGCATACTCGGAGCCAAGGGGATAATCACCCTGTTCCTCTCGCACGTCCTGGCCATCATCATAGGATGGTGGAGGAGGGGAGTGTCCGAGGCGAAGAAGCTTGAGGCCGCTGCCAAGGCAGACATAGCCAAGGCAACGCCCGAGGCAGAGAAGATTCTCAACGAGGCAAAGGCTGAGGCAGAGAAGATTAAGGCCGAAGCCGCCAAGGTGTACAACGACGCCAAGGCAGAGGCCGAGAAGCTCCTCAAGAAGCTCTAAGCACGGCAGGCCCCAGGTTCCCGCCTATGCCCTCCCTTATTAGGGAGACGCTATGCTTGACCTCACGGGCGGGAACCTCATCGCCTACATACGCCGCATCATAGAGGACGCCGTAAGCCGCAGCCCCCGGTTCAGGGACACGCTCGGCGAGGTGTCAACCCCCTTCAACAACCTGATACAGTGGAAGGACGCCCAGGTCAGCATCAAGGACGTGTCCTCGGCCGGCAACCGCCTGTCCCCCGACTACTTCATGACCAAGCAGTACGGGAGGGCCATCCTGGCGAAGGTGGAGCACCACGACGGCTCCTTCGTGGAATGGCTCCAGGAGGTGGACGCCACCAAGCAGACCCCCGTGGCCGGGACCTACTACTTCAACGTGGACTCCGTGGACGACCAGAGCAGCGGGGTAAAGCTGACCATGCAGCAGTTCCGCTGGGAGGAGGGGAAGGTATGCAACGCCCAGGGGTCCGTGGTCTACCTGGCCCCAGGCATAGACGGCACCACGCTGTCCGGATACGTGGAGGGGAGGGAAAGCCCCCCTACCCCCCTGGTGACCGCCGTGAACGACGGGAGCTACCCTACCTACACCGGCAGCCCCCCGGTGCCCATAGACCTGCTGCTCTCGCCCCGTGTCGGCTACCTGCTCACCCCTACCCCCGCCGGCCTTACCCTCTTTGCAGGCTCACCCCCTGCGGCCCTGCGCCCGCTGGCGGACTACTGGTACCAGCAGGAGGTTGACCAGGTCATCGTGGCCAGCACCGTGGGAGGCTCCGAGGTAGCGAACATCCCCCAGGAGAAGGTGCCGGTGCCAGGCTCCAGCCCCCCGCAGCAGATGAGCGCCCTCGTGTCGTTCTCCCTGGTTGACCAGACAGGGTACGTCCTCCAGCTAGGCAAGGACTACACCTGGTACGCCTCCAACGGCTGGGTAAGGCTGTCCGACTGGACCCCTCCCGGCATGACCATAACGGCCAGGATGGTGGTAAGGGTAAACCCCCTGGACGTCCCGGGCACCAACCCGGAGGACATATTGCAGACGGACGTCAGGCCGGGGGAGTCCCTGGCCGACGGCCAGGTGTTCATCCATACCGCCTACGGCGACTACTACTCTGCGGCGGTGAACAGCGACGGCACGGTGACGCTCCCCAGGCTGCTGATGCCGGGGGAGTGGTGCAGGTGGGAGGTGAGGATAAAGACCTCCCAGGCGGAGAAGGAGGCCAGGAAGTACCGCACCAACGAGCACCTCATACCAGGCCTGAGGATAGCGGTAGGGGACAACGTGGTGGTGGGGGACCAGGTGGCCGTAATCGTGTCCCCCGAGACGTGCGAGACCTACGAGGTGTACGGCTCCAAGGAGAACATCGACTTCACCCTGGACGTGAGGTCCAACGACCTCCAGACCTCCTCGGACCTGAGCGAGATGCTCAAGCAGCAGCTCCTCGTGATGAGGAGGGAGAACATGGAGGCGGACGGGGTGACCGTCTTCGAGGCCCGCCGCTCCTACCAGGGGATGCAGCGTGACATGTCCGGCACCGCCCCCCAGTACGTGTACAGCGTGGGCATCACCGCCATGGCCGACTGGAAGGTCTACGTGCCGCTGGTCACCAGGCTGGTCAGGCTGGAGATAACCAACACCGCCTATGCGCCCGGCTACGGGATAGCCCCTACGCCGATAGGGAGGGCCTTCGGGGTGACGGGGTTCGTGCAGTCCTACAGCTAGCCCATCCTCTTGCCGCCTCGGGCTGCCTCCCTATTTCACCGAGGATGCCGATGCCTTGAACAGTATCCCGCAGAGGATGTTGAGCCAGAAGGCCCGCCAGAAGGTCATCCTGGCGACTCCGAAGACCGCCTGCAAGGCCGACGGCGCAAGCAGGTAGTTCATAATCCACTTGGCGGGGTACCCCACCAGCAGGCCGACAACGACCAGGATGCTCAGGAAGATAGCTATCCCCACCACCCCCCCGAGAACCTTGAGAGAAATATTCATCTTTGTATCTCCTTTGCTTGGTTTAGTTTACTCCCAATACCTGCCAAAGTCCTCCTCCCGGCCGCCGAAGACCTCCTTCAGCCGGGCGAGGTAGGCAAGGGTCTTGACCTTGACCATGAAGCCTTCGCCCTTGGCAACGACCCCCTCCCATACAGGGTATACGCCCTTCCTCACGTCCTCGATGAACTGGCGGCTGAGGTTGCCCCGGTAGACGGCCTGGGTGCTGACCGCAGAGAGGGACAGGCGCATGCAGGCCATAGGGCACTACGTGGAGGCGCTGCTGGCAGGCTCGGCGAAGGGGCCTAACCTAGAGGAGCGCCACTCGCAGAAGAGCGCCGTCCTCTACCGCAGCGACCCGGACAGCTATGGCGACTTCGCCTGCCCCGTGGGAGAGATAGAGGAGAGGCTTGTCCCGCAGGGGGACAGGTAGCTAGACCCCCCGCCTATGGTAAGGGGGTAATGGCAGAGGGGCGCTTCTTTTCCTCTGTACTGGACGGGGCATAGTCCTGCCATCCCTCGTTGCCGCTAATGTCATCAACCTGCACGTCGTTTCTCCACACCCATCCTTCCCTGTCATCAGATGTCCTGACAAGCCTATAGCCCTCTCCGGAAGCATTCGTCTGGCTGCCCCTTGTCTCGACCCGTTCGCCTGCGCTGAGACAATGTGCAGAACTGGCACCATAGAAAAGAAGGTTGCCGTGGCTGTCCTTTCCCCATGATTCAAAAATCCTGCTGTCTTGGGTCATCGTAGCCCATCCGAACCTGACAGAAGGCGGCTTCTCTGCTGCCTCGACAACCGGCTTCTCTGCTGTCTTGACGACCTTGTCTTTCACGGGCCTGACTACAGGCGCAGGAGCTACGGTAGCAGGTTTAACGACAACAGGAGCAGGGGCCTTCCGTACAGTCGGCGTTGCCTGGACGGTCGGTGCGGCGGCAGCCTTCTTACCAGAAGGGTCGAGACACATTAAAACAAGCGGAAGGATAGCCGCAAGGCAGAATATGGTCCCTATTGCCATACCCCGTAGGTTGTTGGAGGCCCACAACGGCTGCCATTTAGGCGACGCCCTCCGTACAGGCGAAGGGGAAGAGGAATGGGGAGGAGGCTGGACCACCATGGGCTGGTAGTACTCGGGGGACTCCAGCATGTCCAGGGCCGCATCGTACTCCCTGCGCTTGGCGGGGTCTTTCAGCGTGCTATACGCCTCGCTGACCTGCTGGAACCTCCTGGTCATCAGCTTCCGAACCCCAGGGTTGACCCCCGGCTCCCTGTCGGGGTGGAACTGCTTGGCAAGGGAGCGATAGCTTGTCAGTATCCTATCCTGCCCTGCCGTCCTGGGTACGTCAAGGATTTCGTAGTAGGTTTCGTCGGCCATTATGCCCTCAGCAGTCTGGCGCAGTCCGTGATGGCCTGCCCCAAGTTCTCGTCGGTAGCATGGATGGAAAGGTCTTGCCTCGATGCCAGCCCGCCCAGGAAATTCCGGTCAGCATCCTCCGTGCTGATGACCAGGATTTCCGTACCCCCATCCTTTAGCATCTTGCCATAGAGCAATGCCCCCTCCCTGTCCTGAGGCATGCCATCGGTAACCACAATGACCGTCTCTATAGGCGACAGCCCAGGCTGCAAAAGCAGGCGCAGGGCATCCGCCATGTTGGTGCCCCCGCCATTCAGGGGATGGCTTTCCATGGAGGATAGGCTATCGGCCAGCTTCTCCCTGTCATGGGTGGGCTGCTGACAGATACGGGCAGCCGAGGCGAATGCCGCTATTCCCACCACTTTGGTCTTGAGGGCGGTATCTGAAAATGCCGCCACGCCCGCCAGGGCAACCTGGAGCTTGGTCTTGTGGTTGCCAATATGTTCCCAGGGAACGATGTTTACCGAAGCGCCGTCCCGGCCTGCCTGCCTTGTGAGGGGAACATTTTTCAGCCAGTCCCGAGGGCCGACAAAGGCCATCATGCTCTCGGACACGTCGATAAGCAGGTAAATGATTCCTTTCTTTTTCAATGAGATAGTACGCCCGTTCCTGTCCGTGATGACGGGCTTCCCACCTACCATCCTTACGATTGCATCTGCCATTGTGTTTTCTCCTGTCTCAGTTGCCTCCCATAGAGGCTTGCCCCGCAGGGGGACGGGTAGCCGTCTTATCCACCAAGGGCAAAGCCTACGATGACCACGACCATCCCGACGATGACCAGAGCAGCCAGGATTGTCCACACTGCCGGGCTGCGCAGCACACGGTAGATGCCCCAGCAGGCCAGGGCGACAAGCGACAGGACCGCAAGGGTTCCAAGCACGGCCGGAAGCACGCCGCAGAAGCCAAGCACCAGCACGACCAGGATAGCTACGAGCAAGCCTTTCATCTTTGTATCCTCTCTTTCGATGGTCTGCCCGCCCCGCTGGCGGGACCTAGCTGCTAGCCTCCAAATATCCACTCGGCAATGGCCTTCACGGCGGCCTTCTCCTCGGGAGAGCCAGGGGCGGAACTGTCACGCAACTGGAAGAGGGCCTTCACCCTCTCAAGGTCGGCAGCCTTTTTCTCGGCGGCGGTCTTGGTGTCGTTTGCCATGTGGTGATTGCCTCCACCTACAGTATACACCAATCTACACGCCTAGGCCAGGGATTCTTGTATGGCCGAAGTATGGGCCGGAGAGGAAGTCCTTGCTACTGGATGGCTTACAGATGTAGCCTCGTGTAGATTGTGTATCTCCGTGTAACCCCTTGATTCTTTGTCCTTAGCAACATCACACCTGGATATACGAGGATACACAATGCCTGGGAATGGATTAGGAAACCGTTGCTCTATCCTTCTGAGCTACAGGCCCTCAAGCACTTGCAGGTTCCAGTATGGCTGAAGTATGGCTGGACTTTCTGTCCAGTGCCTCGGCTGCGCCCTCCAGGTCTACGAGGTCGGTGATGTTGTAGCGGTCGAAGACCTTGGGGTCGAGGTGGCCCGTCACCTGCTGCGCCACGGACTTGGGGACGCCAGCACGGACGAGGTTCCTGGTCGCTGTCCGCCGCAGGTCGTGGAAGTGCAGGTCGCCTACCTCCGCCACGGCACGCCTCCATGCCTTGTAGTGGGACTTCACGGGACGGCCGCCGTCACGGGTAAAGACGAAGTCCGTGGGGGCCTTTCCCGCTATGCACTGCGCCAGCATCTCCCTCACCTTGTCGGTCATAGGCATCAGCCGCCCCTCGCCGTTCTTGCTGTCAGGCAAGTGTATGCTGCCCTTGCCCGAGAAGTCAAGCTGGCTGACCAGCATGGGGAAGACCTCTCCCCTGCGCCAGCCGAAGTCGTTGGCGACCTGGAAGGCCGATGCAAGCCACAGGCCCTCATGCATGCAGGCGTCGAAGACCTGTTGGTACTGGTCGTCCCGCAGGAATCCCTTGCGCCTGCTGCCCGCCTCGCTGGCCATGGGGAAGTGGGGGATATCCGCCAGGGTGATTAAGTCGTCCTTCCACGCCAGCCTGTAGGCGGCACGGACGACCGACAGCTCCCTATTGATGGTGGAGTCGGGTGCGCCCTCCGCCCTCCGCCTGGCACGGTACTCACGCATGGTGGACGCCTTCAGGTCACGCACCTTTATATCGCCCAGGGCCGCCCTCAGGTGGCCCTCCCACCGCTGGCGGTTGCTGGCTGTATCCTTGAAGCCTTCTGCCTTCTCGTTCGCCAGCTTCGCCTCCACTAGGCTAGCGACCGTCAGGCTGGCTGGTGCTGGCGTGCCCAGGACGAGGGACTCCGCCATCTTCTGGCGGAGAACCCTCAGCGCCTCCTCGTAGTCGTCCGTGCCCGTGCTCTCACGGCGGCGGACGCCGTCTGACCACCACTGCTCCACCCTGACCTCGAAGGTCACCTCGGCCGTCCTTGTCTCGATGGTGGTCGTCATCCCTCTTCCTCCTTGTCGAAGCGGTCGTAGGTGGCACGTATCCCCCTCACCTGTTCGAGGGTCTGGTGGCGCTTTACCTCCCCGTCCTCGAACACCGTCTCCAGCATGTTCTGGCAGCCGATGGCCGTCCGGGGGTCCCAGTCGTCCGTCTGCACCGTCTCGACCTCGCCGTCCGGGAAGCGGAGCAGGTCGAACCTGCCGCCGATGGACGCCTTGCTCGGGTCGGTGGCCACCAGCTTGCGGACCTCCTCCCACGTGCTGCCGTCCCGCTTGATGGCGGAGCACTTGATGGCGAACCGCATGGTGTCACGGTTCTGCTGCTGGAGCAGGGCCCCTCCCATGCCGTACCCCCAGTTGTCCATGGACCATCCCGCACGGGTAAGGTGCGAGTTAATGCGGAGGATGTTCTGGTAGTTCACGCCGTCGCCCTGGATTAGACGGACCTGGGGGGGCATCACCTTCCAGCCCTTGCTGTTCGTCTCGAACCCGAACTTCTCGGCGACCGTGTTGAAGATGTCCTCGATGACGATGCAGGGGTCGCCAGAGTCGGGGCGCAGGACCACCGTGCCCTCACGGCGGAGGACCTTCTCCCGCAGCGCCCCGCCGAATATCTCGGCAACGGCACGGTGCGTGTCGTAGCTGTCGATGACGCACGCTATCAGGCTGGTCGGGGCACGGTCGAGCATGTTGGCATAGGCCTCCTGCTCGTTGTCCTCGCCCCAGGCTGTCACGGTGCTGTGCTCCATCGCCGGGATGCTGAACCCCGCCATGGGGCAGTCGTAGAACTGCTCGCACAGCTCAAGGGCGGACGTGGTGTCGGTGCCGAGGAAGTTCACCAAGTGGGCCGCCCCGCCGATGGCGGACGTCTCCAGGGAGGATACCCCCCTGTAGCCGAAGTCGTGCAGCTTGAAGTCCAGCAGGGACGGAGTGCCGGTCCGCACGAGGTCGTTCCCGATGGCCTGCCTGACCTCGAAGGACAGGGTGCTGACCGTGGTAGGGTACCAGACGTGCAGCAGGATGGTCTCCGCCCAGTTGGTCAGCCACGGGAACTCCCTGTCCGTGTTCTCGATGGTCATAATGGGATGCTTGACGGGGACCACCGTGCCCTCGGGGACGGCCCGGACACGCAGGGGGAGCCGGCCGCCGTGCTTCTCCAGCAGGCGCATCCACCCGCAGTAGTTGAAGACCTTGTCCGACCCGAAGTGGGCATGGCTCTTGGCGGCGGCCTCGAAGATGTCCCTCTCGCTGAACACCACCCCCTCGAAGTACGCCTTGAGGATGTACCGGAGGCCGAAGAACAGCGTGTGCTTCCAGAACCCCCCACGGGACATCAGGTAGCTGTAGACGTGCTCCGTGTCAGGCGGGTACTGGAACCAGTGGGACAGTTTGTAGCTGTCGGTCCTGAACACCGGGTTAATCCTCAACGGCTGCGGCATTCTTGTCTCCTTCTGTATATATCAGTGCCGGGGGAGCTATGATGTTGGCAAGAGGGGTAGCAGCATATGGCATGCTGGCCTCTGTCTCGCCGGGTCGCCATCCCCCTAGTGGCCTCAGGGTGTAGCCCCACTTCCCGGTGACGTGGCCGACAAGCATCCTGAAGAGGGGCTTGTGCTCCTTCTCGATATCGTCCTCGGTCAGGTCGTCGAGGCGGAACCACTGGGTCACGGGGAGGTCGTCCGCCCCGTGCCCGCCCATCGTCATGCTCTCGGCGACGAAGAACAGGGTCTTGTAGCCCTCGGAAGGCTCGGACTTCCAGCGCCAGCTATCCACCCTGCGGGAGCCGACATACTCGATGCTGTAGACATCCAGGCCTGTCTCCTCGAAGACCTCCTTCTTGGCGTCTGCCTCGAAGGAGTCGGTGGTGAAGAGTGCATGCCCGCCAGGAAACCGCCAGAGGACATCGTCGGACTTCTTGCCGACCAGGACGCACAGCCCAGGCACAGAGGCCCCGGCAGGCCCCCACCTGCACTTGTGGACGACAGCGATGTCCACCACGGTGACGACCCTCGGCCATAGCTGCCCCATGGCATAGATGACCCCCGCCCGGAAGTCCGCCGACTCCATGACAGTGTTGGTCAGGATGGCACGTACCTCCGTGCTGCTGAGCGCCTTGGGGACGTTGAGCAGCTCCAGCTCCTTGACGGGGTGCGAGCCGTGGTAGAACGGGGCGAAGCTGTCCCGGCTCCCGTAGAGCACGACCTCGGCCGGCACCTCGCCCACGGCGTCGGAGATGCGGGAGTCCAGCTCCCTGCTCCACTCCTCGTCGGTCTTCTTGTCCCTGAGGGGAAGGACGGTAAAGTCGGGGAACTTCGCCTGAATCATGCGCTTGCGTGTCTCGAAGTCCAGGGGGTCGTGCCGGGTGGGGCCGACCCTGTTGCACCCCAGGAACACGATTGCCCGGCTGTGGCGGCCACGCACGATGCGGAACAGCTCCATGTGCCCGTCGTGAAGCTCGTGGCACTGGAACCTCCCCACGATGACCCCGAAGCTAGGCCTGTCCATTAACCCCCTCCTCTGCCTGCGCCTCTGCCAGCGCTTGGACGACAAGGCGTGCGCCGTACCTCACCGGGCCGATGGCGTTGCCGCTGAAGTCCAGCTCCTTGCGGATGGTGCGCCCGTCCTCGGTCTCGACGGTCAGCGTCGCTATGCACGTCTCGATGCTCTTCTGCCTAATGGGCGGCACCTCAAGCCTTATGTTCTTCATCTGCCTTTACCTCCTGGCCTGCCCTACCCTTATGATAAGGGCTATGTCCACCGTCCTGATGCCGCCGACGAACTCCGGCAGGTCCAGGCTCTTTCTGAGCCACCCCGAGGGCAGGTCCGTCCAGTCGGAGTCCCTCTCCCCGAACTTGGCCCTGAACACAAGCTCCCCGTCCACGCAGTGGACGTACCCGTGGAGCGTGGCCTCCGTGGCGTCGTCGTTGGTCTTACATGTGCCCATGCTACCCGTCCCCCCACTTCTCTATCAGCGCCCTAAGCCCCTCGGGGTTGCCCTCCAGCCTGTCGAGGACCGTGTCGGCGACGATGGCGCACTCCAGCATGGAGGCCCCGAAGGGCATGGTGTTGATGGCTGCCCTGAGGGCGGCCACCATCGCCTGCTCCCTGCGCATCTCCACGACCTTTGCCACAAGCTCGTCGTTATCCACCGTCCCCTCCCGGTTGTATCCTCTCATGCAATCTGGCCGGATTGCACGAAGGCGTGCGTCCCTTCATAAGCTCTACTACTATCTCCCCTGGGCATCCCTTGCGGAGGAGGACAAGCCGCTCCAAGGGCTCCTCCTCCCCCCTTGTGTAGCCGTTGGACAGGACTATGTCGCAGGGGTACCTGTCCGCCATCGCCCTGAGGATACGCCAGACGGACTCCGACACTGCCATGAGGCGTGGGGACTGGATGCCGTCCAGGTAGTCAACTAGGTACGTCATGGCTGGAACAGCTTGAGCGGCTCGGCCTTCTTCGTGCCAAAGTCCTGCTGCGTCTTCTCCGACGTCACGATGTCGAACTTGCTCATGTCGATGTGCGGGTAGTGGGCGAACATATTGTAGAAGCGCCCGTGCCTGGTGCCGGTGTAAAGGTTCATGTACTCCTGCTTCCGGGACACCAGCTCCGCCTGCGCCTGGGAGAACTGGTTGTGGAATATCTCGACCGACTGCTGGACCTGGATGTACACGGACGGGTCCAGCTTCGGGTTATCCTCCTTGATAAGCTGGAGCAGGGCTCGGCTTCCGCTGGCACCGTAGCGGCCGGTCATGACGGCGGTGTAGGCGTCCTTGACTTGGCTGATGTACTCCTTCGGCACCTGCGCCTTTTCCATCACGGCCTTCCAGCCGTTGTCGTAGACGTTTTGGTTGTTGGTCCAGGCCGCCTTGATGCTGTTCTCGAAGCGGTTGGCCTCGCTGCCGAAGTCGATGTAGCCCAGTACCAGGGACCCGCCGATGACCAGCAGGACCCCCAGGACGGCCAGCAGGGTGACTGCCAGTGCAGATATTGCGCCTCTCTCGCTCCTCATTTGGTTCTCCTTTGTTTTCAGTAATATCCGCTATAACGATGGTAGCCTTCCTCCTGCATGCGGTAGGACACGTAGACCCCCCCTGCCACGCTGGCTACCTCCAGCAGCAGGATGACGAGCAGCGCCGTGCCGCTGGGCTGGTGCGCTGCGGCAAGGTACTTGAGGTCCTTCATGTGCCGCCTGTGGAAGTGGACAGCGGTCTCCCTCCGTATCGCCCCCATGATGTCGTCCCGCCTGTCCAGCGTCCCTATGCCCTGTATGTCGTCCCGGAGCAGGACCTTGATGCTCTCGTCCGTGGTCCAGGAGACGATGCGGCACCAGTCAATCCTGGGGTACCTCGTGACGCCGATGCAGACCACGAGGTCGTTCTTCTTCCCCCCGACCCATGCCTTCTGCAAGGCGTACTCGTACCGGGGGTCGGAGGTATAGGCAAGGACGATGATGACGTTCACCTGCTTGACGCCGCCCAGGTCGGCGTTCAGCCTGTCCAGCAGCCAGCGCCAGTCCTTCTCCCCCTGGACGGGCACCCCTCCCCCCAGCAGGAACCTATTGCATCTGTAGTAGTCGTAGACCTGCCCGGGGTAGGCGGGCACCAGCCCCTCGAACCCCCTGGGGGCATCGTGCCGCAGCAGGACGTTGTCCGGGGCGGCCAGCAGGTAGTTGGTGAAGCTGTGCGCCTCGGTGGTAGGCTCCCCGAGGTAGGCGGCGTCCCACCGCTTAGGCTCTATGAGTCCCTGGCGGTCTTCCCTGGCGATGTTGATGGCCTTCCCCGTGGAGAAGTATACCATCCAGTCAACGTCGAAGGAGTGCTCGTAGCAGGTGTCGCAGTGCTCGGAGCAGCTCTCGTCCTTGCCCGACCCCGTGCAGACCTCGTGGCAGTTGCAGGGGTAGGAATGGCTGCACGGGACTACCCGGCGCTCCTTGCCCGTGATGCTGCCGCTCCATACCTCGGTGTCGGACGTGGTGCCGTAGAACTCGATGGCCAGCCCGCCTAGGGTGACGAGGATGCAGGCCCCCATGGTGATAAGGAAGGGTGCCCACCCGAAGCTGTCCTTCCAGAAGACGTACTTTGCCAGGAAGCACAGCAGAAGCGGGAGTATCAGGAGCAATGCCAGGTACATCAGTTATTTCCCCTTGACCGTAATGAGCATCATTTTACCTCCCCGAGCAGCCACTCCGACAGCTCCTTCTCCGCCTCCTCGACAGTCGGGTAGCCGAAGAGGGGGGTGGCGTTGCGGAGGGCGGCCCAGCGCTTGGCAAAGGGCCTGCCCATCTGGAGGCCGATGCTGTCAGAGGCCTGCTCGGCCACCAGGAACACCGCCAGCTCATGCATGAACCGCTTCTTGTCCTTCATTTTCTTTCTCCCACTCCTCCGGCTGCTCCAGCTCAGGCTCGGGGGGCGGTGGGTCGGGCTGTACTACCCTGCCCTTGCCCTTCGCCCAGTCCTTGAGGTCCTGGAGGGAGTACCATCCCGCCCTGGCCTTGTCGTCGTCGAAGGGGTTGAGCCAGTAGACTATGCTGCCGTCCTTATTGTCGAACCTGGGGGACAGGGCGAAGTACTTCTTGCCTGCCTTGCTGAGCATGGCCCCGATGCCGCTGTCCTTCTTCGCCTTCTGGAGGAGCCGTTGTTCCTGGTCGGTGTCCCTCCAGTGCTTGAGGGTCCCTGCATCCGTGCGGCTGACGACGACGAGGCCCAGGCCCGCCCCGCCGAAGGGGTTGCGGTGCGGGCTGAAGATGCCCACGGCGGCATCCTTCTTCCTGATGGCGTCGTAGACCTCCCGCAGGAGCCTGATGTCGGCCTTTTGGTCGGAGGTTATGATGAAGGAGTTCTCGTCCCATGCTGCCTTAAGCCTCCTGGCCTTGGACAGGTGGAGGATGCGCCAGTAGAAGGACTGGACGTCCTTCTCATAGGCGGCGGTGAAGCGGTCGGGGAGGAGGATTCCCTCCCGGATGCCCCGCTTCGCCCATAGGAGGCTCTTGGGGACCTGCCGCACCCTGCGCCTGTTGACGCCCAGGGCATGGGTCTTCTCAGGGATGCCGAACTGCTCCTGGATGCCCTTTATGCCCCACTCGTGCTCGGCGCAGAAGTCAAAGCCGAGGAGTGCCCCGCAGGCCCTCCCATCGGCGTCCACCGGAAGGGTGGTATCGAGGTGTGCCTCTCTCATAGTCGTGTCTCCTGGCAGAGCCAGCTACCGCATGCCCTGCCAGGAAAGCCTAGCGGGGCCTGGGGTTAGGGTGGAACCTTCCCCTCCCTGGGCGCTTCTGACGTGGCTCGTGCCGTGGCTCCTCCCCGGCGACGAACGCCCACGGGGGGCTGGCCTTCATAAGGTCGTGGTAGAAGTCCTTCATCTCCACGAACCCGGCCTTGGTGTTGGAGGCGAACCTGACCTCTACGACCTCCTCCACGCCGTTGGTCACCAGCCGGACCACCCTGGAGGCACCGGGGCGCAGGCGGTCGCATGCCTCCTTGTACCCCTTAAGCAGCTTGCCCTTGGTCGTGGGCAGCACCAGCCGGAAATAGTCCCATACCAGGCGGGCGGTAGCCCGCTCCTCAAATCCGTTCCTATTCACTTGTGGACTCCCCTGGCCTCGACGCACGGTGCGGAGGCCTGTAATCTCTCGGGAGCGCTCGCCTGCTCCCTTCACACTAAGTATACACCGGAATCACGGGCCTGCGGGGGGATTCTAGCCCTCTATCCTGGCATAGGCATGCCCCCTGCCGAGCAGCGCCCTTAGCCCCTGGGCATGCTTGCAGGGGGCCTTGATGCCGGCCAGGACGGAGCCGAACTTGAGCAGTGCGTCGATGCAGTTGCACATGACGACGGCGGAGCCGTTGCCCCACCCCGCCCTCTTGCCCTTCACCGCCTGGAGGTAGTAGCCCTCGTCGGGGAAGGTATGGGAGGGGGTAACGAAGGTCTTTACGGACACGTTGTCGGGAAGGTTAATGGCGATATGCCGGGGGGTGCCAATCTCCCTGTACTCCCCGACCGACATACCTGGGAACCTCTTAGAGAATGGATACATGTGTCTCCTCCCCCCCTAGTATACACCCGTCCAGGGCCGCAATCCTGCGGCCCAGCCACTCCGCCACGTTCACCGTCACGGCATTGCCGACGAGCCTTGTGCGGGCAACGTCCATCCGCCGGGGAACCCCTGGAGGGCCTCCCACTCTTCCTCCGTCAAGAGGCGCAAGCACCACCCTGTCGGGCCTTGAGTCGAGGGTGTGGACCACGTAAGAGATGCCGACCCCGTTGGAACCGTGCTGATATGGGTTAATAGCCACTGGCACCACGGCTTGTGGAGGTGCCTCTCCAGCATTACCCGGTTCAGCCTTCGGGAGTCCCTCAAAAAGTACGAGGACGGGGCCCCCGTGTCCAAGGCCGCCAACAACGTACACCCGCTCCCTGTGCTGGGGGACGCCGAAGTATTGGCTATCCAGCGTTCTCCAAGCCACGCAATACCCGAGTTCTGCCAGCGCCGAGACGACGACGTCGAAGTCCTCACCCTCATGCGAAGAGAAGAGCCCTCTGACGTTCTCAAGAACAAACCATCGAGGCCTAAGCTCCTCAATAACCCTTGCAGCCTCGAAGAACAGCCCGGAGCGCTCCCCGGCAAGGCCCCATCTCCTTCCGTTCTGGCTGGTGCTGAGGTCCTGGCAGGGGAACCCCCCGCTGACGAGGTCAACAGGGGCAAGATTGTGCCGTCCGCATCCACGTATATCGCCATACCTCTTCACTTCCGGCCAATGGGACTCCAGGACCCTCGTAGCAGACGGGCTGTTCTCCACCTGCCAGGACGTCCCTATCCCTGCACGCTCGAACCCGAGGTCAAAGCCGCCTATGCCGGAGAACAGCGAGCCGTGGGTCATGCCTAGCTATTACTGCCCAGCAGGAGCAGGGCGCTGTAGTACAGGATTACGAGGTGCATCGTGTTGTCGGCGGCGGCGTATACGAGGCTGGTGAACCCTGCCCGCAGGGCATGGTAGTTCCGGTACTCGCTCGCCTCCCCCTCGGCCTCGGCCGGGATGTTCTTGTGCCCGTCGGCCATGAACCTGGTCATGGACCTGCCGCCTATGTGCCTGAGCCACTTGTCCGCCAGGCTCCACCTGTCGATGGGGAAGTGGCTCAGGAAGACCAGGGCCAGCCACCGCCAGTCATGGTGGAAGAAGGGGTAGGTAAAGATGTCCACGGCCCATGTGTAGATGAGGCAGTGGACGGCGCACTTGAGGGTGCTGCCGCCCTTGTTCATCGCCATCCAGTTGTTCTGGAGGAGGTAGTCCCCCACCATGTGGCCGAGGAGGATGGACGGGAACAGGTCAGGGCGCATGCTTGGCCCTCCAGCACTCAGGGCAGTCGGGGTCCTGCCACGAGCAGTGGATGCAGTGGCACCTGTGCCCGAGGCACTCCTTGTGCCTCCCCTCCTTGCAGCCAGGGCATACCACATGGGTGTCCCGCATCCTCCTGCACTCCGGGGCCTTGCACTCGCAGAAGTGCCCCACGCACCTCCAGTGGTTGCCCGCCCCGCATGCCTCGCAGAGCCTCTCCCCGCACACGTCGCAGGGGAGGACCTCGCCCGTCCGCAGGTCGTGCTCTCTCTGCCCGCCGCACTGGTAGCAGGGAACCATGTCCTTCATGCCCGCACCACCCTCTGGAACACAGTACGGGGGAACACGTAGTAGTCCACCTGGCCATCGGGGCTTTCGATGCTCCGGACCCCGCCGTGGTGGTCGCCCCTCCACCTGATGGGGGTATGGGCCTCTCCGAGCCTGCCCTTGTTGTCCTCCTCGGCACGGTCCCTGGCCGCCTCCTCGCTGACGAACGCCTGCCTGAGGGCCTCGTGGTCGTACGCAGTATAGCATTCCTGGCATCCCTCACGTCTTACGACCACCAGCTCCCAGAACTCCTCGTATGGCCTCACCTTACCCCCGCTTTCCTGTGTTCGACTTTCCCGGTTAGGTACCCGTTCAGGTATCCCTGGTCCCGGCAGTTCCGTCATCTTTGCCTCCCTAGGTCCTTATGCCCACCTCCCCCAGGAACCTGCTCGGGGCCACCGAGAGGGTGTTGGGCCCACGGGGCTCCAGGGAATGCACGCATATGGCAAGGCTGTCCTTCGCCCTCGTGCAGGCGACGTAGAACAGCCGACGCTCCTCCTCTACCTCGGACGGGCTCCCCATGCTGAACCTATGGGGGAGCGACCCCTCCGTCACATTGGTAATATACACCCGCCGCCACTCCAGCCCCTTGGCGCTGTGGATGGTGGAGACGGTGACCGCCCCCTTATCCTCCTCCTCCCCGTCGTCGGAGGGCCTGTCCATGGCAAGGTGGAACACCAGGTCCTCGGAGGTCCTCCCCTCGTCCGCAAGGGACCGCACCAGGGAGAGGAAGCGGTCTATGTTCTCGTGCTTGGCCCTCGCCTTGCTCTCCTCACGGCGGTACTTGCCGGAGATGTAGTCCTTGTACCCGAACAGCCTGACCAGGGCCTCCATGGCGGCGGCCGGGTCGTCCAGCATGGCCGTGACCTGGGACATGTTGCTGTAGAACACGTCCAGCTTGTCCATGGAGGTGCATGCCTCGACCAGGTCCCCGCCGTGCTCCTCGCTGGCCTGGCTGCGGAGCCTCTCGATGGCCACGTCCCCGATGCCCCTCTTCGGGACCCCCACGGCACGCACGAAGGCCGGGAAGTCCTTGTGGTTGACGGCCAGCCTGAAGTAGGAGAGGATGTCCTTCACCTCCTCCGTCTGGAGGAGGCCCCTGCCGCCCCGGACTATGTAGGGGATGCGGAGCCTCACCAGCGCCCCCTCCACGTCCCTCACCTGGATGGCGCTGCGCACCAGGATGGCGTTGTCCCTGTACTCCAGGGGGGCCTTCTTGAGCTGGCTGTCGTGCTGTATCTCCTTGGCTATGACGGCGGCTATGTCAGAGGGCATGCTGGACCTGATTATCCTGGTAAGCCCCGACTCCGCCTCCCCGCCGTCCGGCCCGAGGCCCCGGAAGGGCATCATCCTGAGCGGGATGACCTCCGTCATGGCGGCGTTAATCTTGTTGCTCAGCCTGATGATGGAGGGCAGGCTGCGGTGGTTGCGGGATATGCGGTAGAGGTCCGGCACGTGCCCCCGCCAGCCCTCGCTGAACTCCTTGAGCAGGCGTGGCTCGGCCCCCTGGAAGGCATAGATGCTCTGCGCCAGGTCGCCGACGCAGTAGAGGTTGGGATTGTCGTCCCCGAGCAGGAGGTTGACGAACCTCCACTGCACGGGGCTGGTGTCCTGGCTCTCGTCCTGGAGGACGTGGTGGAAACGCCGCTGGAGGGCGGCCCTCCAGGCATCCTCGGCCTCACCTCGGCGTACCACCAGGTGAATCATGTCGTCGAAGTCCACCGTGCCGCACTTGCGCTTCTCCTCCTCGAACAGCCTCCAGAGCCTTGCCTCCCAGTCCTCCAGGGCATGGTACCCCTTGTGGTGCTCCAGGGCCTCCTCGTGGACCTCCTCGGTATAGCCGTCCGAGAACCCTACCCCACGGGCACGGTGGTAGGCCAGCTTCTCCAGGAAGCGGTAAGCGTTCATCTCCATGCCCATCTCCTGGGGCATGCGCTCGATGAGCTTCTTGCACATCTGCGCCTGGTCGTAGTCGTCCATGGGGGTGACCTTCCCCTCGAACCCGAAGCCCTCGGGGTCCCTGCGGATGGCGTTGAGGGCCAGGGAGTGGATGGTCGATATATGGGGCCTGGACTCTGCGGGAGCGGAGTCCGCCAGCCCTACCCTGCGGGCTATCTCGCCGGCCGCCTTGTTGGTGAAGGTGATGCAGCAGATGCGGAAGGGGGGGACATCGTTCTCCATCAGCCAGGCCACCCTTGCCGTGATGGTGGCGGTCTTGCCTGACCCTGCCCCGGCAATGAGGCAGGCTGGCCTGCCCATCGGGTGGGCTACCGCCCTTAGCTGCTCCTCGTTCAGGAAGTCGAATCCTGTCATCATATACCCTAGAATACTATGCGCCACCATGCCCTGCGGCAGCGCTCGGGCAGGGTAAGGGTCCACAGCATGTTGCGCTGGAACGAGCCTACGCCGACCGTCAGGAGCCTGTAGAGCATGCGCAGCGCCCAGCCGCAGGCCATGTTCCTTGGTGCCCTGCCCAGCAGGAGGTTGGTTGCGTTCTTCAGGCCCTCCTGTCCAAGGGGATGGAGAGAAAAGTCGTTGCCCAACAGCACCCACAGGTCGTCGCCCCTTGGGTGCCCGAGGTTGAAGTACAGGAGTTGCCGTATCAGCTCGGCGTTCACCTGTTTGTCGGCATCGTTGTGGGCCCTCTCGTAGTAGCCTGCTCCCGGGACCTCGTAGCGCATGTGTCAGTGACTATGACTGCCTCAGGCTGCCATCATTGTTCAAGGCCCTGTTCATGGGGCAGGAGGCCCCGTGCCTCAGGTGGGAGCCGGGGACGTCCTTGGCCCGGTGCGGGTACCCCCGCCCTTCAAGCCAGCCCGAGGCTCCGCAGGCGAAGCACTTTCCCGCCAGGAACCCGCCGTGGTCCTCCGTGACCTGGACGACCTTGCTGGCGTCTATCCGTATAGTGACCCTTACCGCCATCTTGAATGCCACCTCCTCTTGATGGGAGGCCGCTTGCCCTGGTGCCTGAGCCTCTCCAGGCGCTCCAGGAACTCCTTCCACAGCCTCTCCCTGGCGGCCTTAGTCAACCGTACCGCCATCGTTGCACCTCTTCCAGCTCCAGAAGTAGCCGTTGACAGGGGCGGGGCTGCCGAAGGTACGGGCTATCCACTCCAGCGTCTTGTCCCGCAGCGCCCTGTGCCACTCCCTGCACCCGACCGTAGGCTCCCCCATCCTCCTGCCGTTGGCCATATACTCCCTGAGGGAGCCTGACAGCCATGCCAGGGGAAGGTATATCCACCAGGGCATCAGGACGAACGACATCTTGTCGGCAAGGGCCAGGCGGGAGACCGGGTGCCCGGCCCTCTCGGCGAGGTAGCGGGAGTGGTAGAGGCAGAAGTCGTACCACACGTGCTGCCAGGAGACATGCCAGTCGAACTCGGAGGACTCCACCACGTCGAGCAGGCGGTGGGCCAGCCTGGCCCCGCACTCGGGGTGCTCCCTGCCGCTCTCGCCGTCCATGTCCTCCCTTCCCCAGTAGCCCCAGTCGTGGACCAGGAAGCAGAGCCACAGGCGGGGGTCCCACGGGAAGCCGAACAGGTGCCGCCATGCCCAGGCAACGTACAGGGGATGGAGGAGGAACTGGTGCTCGCCGAACAGCAGGCTCTTGGTGCCGGGCCTCACAGCGCCTCCAGGGGGAAGTTCAGGATGCCAAGGAGAGAATACAGGCTGGGGTTGGGGACCTCGCCCTCGCAAGCCCTATCCTTCCAGCAGGCCCCGCTGCACAGGCCCCAGGGATGGTACAGGGATTCCCTGTGGAGGACGAGCACGAGGCTGGGAGGAAGGTTATACTTCGAGTCCTCCCCACGGGTCGTGTCGCCCAGCCAGAACTCCCCCCTCTCGATGTCTCCCGTCAGGGCAGCATAGGCATTCAGCCCGTCATGGGAGAAGCTCACCTGGATGACGGTCTTCGAGTCCTTCCTGCGGTCCCAGATGGAGAATGTATAGAAGTGGAAGACGGGATGGCCGTCGGCCCGCTTCGCCCAGATATACCCGTCCTTCCTGACCTCAGCGTCGGCCGTCTCCCTCTTCCCACTGGCCGGGTAGAACTCTACGTCACCATCCTTGAACGCCTCGCCAGCCAGTGTGTGCGCTTCCATGCCACGCTGGGCAAGAAGCTCCTCTAACCACTTTTTGCCTACCGGGTCGCATTCCTTGTAGTCCCTCTCCCGGAACTCCCCGCCTGCTAGCACGCCCACCTTAGGCCCCCCCGTTCTTTCCTAGCAGTTCGACCCCGATGCAAGGCCCGTCTTCTTTGCGTGGCCTCTCGTTCAGCCAGTGCTTGCACCCAGGGCACTGGGGGGCATAGAAGTGCCCCTCCCACTGGAATACCGTCTGGCAGCTAGGGCAGCATATCTCCAGGACGTCCCCCATCCGCTCCTGCTCCCACCTCTTCCAGGGCTTGGCCGGGAACAGCCTGGCGGTGTCCCGGAGCTTCCGTATGGCCTCGATGCAGGAGTCGAAGTACCAGTCGTTCTCCCACATCAGGCCGAAGTCGTTCTCCACCAGCCTCCTGGCGGCACGCTTGAGGATGAAGTAGGAGTTGGGGTGGGAGTACATGTGCGGGGGGCAGGGCTTGGTGTAGAGGACCCTGGACTCCCCCGGCCTCAGGGGCGCTGCTGCCTCCCCTGGCAGGGCCTTCGGGTCGCTGCCATGCCCTTGTCCGCCCCCTGGACGGGTCGGCCGCCACGGTCATGCCGGGGTTCTCCGGGTCGTAGTGCCTGGGGGCGAAGCTGTTGTTGTTGCGGTCGAAGGCCTCTATCCCCCCCACCAGCAGCGTGGCCGCCTTGAGGATGCCCTTCCTCTGCTCGTCCGGGGGGGCCTTCATCCTGGCCGCCTGCCCCAGGTAGATGACCGCATAGGCCACCCAGTCGTTCAGGGTGTTCTTGTCGTCGAACGCCGTGCCCCAGGTCTTGTTCTGGTAGCTGCGCTCGGAGAGCACCTCCGCCAGCACCCTGGCGGTATAACAGGGGACCGGCACCTCCCTGCCCTCCTCGAAAGCCTTTATCTCTATCATCCTAGCCCCTCCTGTGGGCGAGGCAAGGGTGGCCGCAGCCGTACTCGTCCTTCCTGCCCATGGGAGAGAATACTAGGTTTCGGGGGGAGTCTTGGGGATGGTGGAGGAGGCCCTGCTCTGGGGCCCGTGTATCACTATCAGCCTGTCGTAAGGAGAGGCTACGGTGTTGAACTCCTTGACCTCGCACTTGTAGGGAAGGTGGGAGACTACCTTTTCCGGCTCCAGCACGTCCTCGATTACATAGATTCCGTCAGGCTCCAGCAGGAGGGGAATCAGGACGCTGGCGGTCAGGACTTGGTGCTCCGCCATGTGCGAGCCGTCGTCTATCACCAGGTCGAAGCCGCTGCCCGCCCATTCCGCTGCCCTGCGCAGGGACCCCTCGTCCCCCTGGTCGCACTGGAAGGACCTTATCCTCTCCTCGTTCACCAGGATGTCCGGCCTTATGTCCAGGCCGTAGATTTCTGCGTCCGGGAAGTACTCCTGCCACATGAAGAGGTTGGAGCCGACAGTATAGTAGCCCTCCACGTGCTCCATGTTGTCGGGGCATCCGATGCCGACCTCCAGCATCTTCCTGACGTCCTTCTTCCCGAGGAGCGCATGGTAGTAGGGGGTATACCCGTGGAGGACCGAGGGGTCCTTGTCGCTCCGCCACTTGGTGGCAAGCTGGCACAGGTCCGCCCTCGTCTCCCCTACCCTGGCCCATCCCTTCGGCACCTCGGTGCCGAAGAGCCGCCGGCCGGGGACGGCCACGACACGCTCGCCGTAGGGGAGCGGGCTGAGCCATGCCCCCCACCAGGGGAAGGAGCTGGCCGCCAGGACGCCGTGTCGGCACCTGCTCATCGCCCACACGTCCTCCGCCGCAAACGGGAAGTACCACCCCTGCCAGACGCTCAGCGGGGTGGTATCCTCCCCCTCTACCACGGAGAACCCGTAGGGGATTCGGAAGTCCCTCTTGCACCACTCGGGGTCGTCGGAGAATACGAAGAAGTGCGGGTCCGGGGTGTGCTCCGCCACTTTCCCGCAGGCCTCAAGGTAGTATTCCGTTGGGAGTTCGAGGTCCGTCCCGGCGAATCCACGGCGTACGCAGAGGAATGCGCTCCGGGGACCCTTCTCGGAGATATCCTGGAGCAGGCTGGCGGTCCTTCTGGCGATGGGCTGCCTGGGGCGGAAGACGCCTGTTAGCTCCTGCCTTATCCCCCTGAAGTACCTCTCGGACTGCCAGTAGCCGTCCAGGCAGTCCCCGTCCCGGACCCTTTCGTCCAGGCCCCGGTCGTAGCCGGGACGGCCTTCGGATACGGTAGGGACGGCTCCCTCGGCCCTCGGCTGGGTGACGCCCTCCCACTGGTCGAGGGCATACTGGAGGCTGGGGAGCGTCCTTCCGCCAGGCAGCCGCCACGGGTGCTCCCTGTACCAGTCTATGCCCAGCCGCAGGTCCGTCCCGAGGCGGCGGGCCAGGGCCAGGCCAGCGGAGTACTGGAACATCTGGTTGCCGAGGCCGCCCTTTATCTGCACCGTCAGCACTACCGTGGCTCCCCTACTCGATGTCGCCGTGCTCCAGGAGGTCGGCCAGCTCCCAGCCGGCCTCCTTGATAGGCTCCTCTAGCTTTTGCCCGGTCCTGTACATGCCGATACGGAAGGCCTCCTCCTTGAGGAGGGTGAGGCGGGCTATGAACTGGTCAACCTCGGGGCGCTTTGCCTTTTTCAGTCTCATCTCTTCCTCTCCCTAGGAGGCCCCCGCTCGGGGACGAGCGGAAGCAGGCGGTGATGAACTCATGCGTAACCCGCATCAGGCCGTCAGCGCCCGCCTGTATGTACTGGCAGCCCTCCGCCTCCGCCACGGGCATGCCCTCCCGGAGGTACTTGAAGCAGCGCAGGTTGTTGAAGCTGTAGTCCAGGACCTCGGCGTTCTTGTTGCTCTTGTAGAGGTTGTTGATGTCCGTGAAGGAGAAGGGCTTCCACCCTCCGTTCCTCTGGCATAGCTGGACGACGTAGTTGGCGGATATCTCCGTCTCGCTGTGCTCGAAGGCCGACCAGAAGTGCCCCGAGGTATTGATGTGCTCGGGACGGATAGGGTAGTCCTTGCAGGTGTCGTCGATAGGCGTCTTCATCGCCTGTACCCCTGTGCCTTGCGGATTTCGGTGCGGGGGGGCCTTGATACCACCCGTGCCTTGAACTCGTCTCCGAAGGCATGGGGCAGGATGTGGGCAAAGTGCTCGTGGGCCTGCTCGGCGGTCTTGATGTCGAACCCGTCAGCGACCCATGACCGGTCAACCTTTAGCTCCAGGGTCCATGTGAACCACTTCCTCGGCCTGCCTCTTTTCCCCATTGGGCCTCCAGGACGGATGTTCCTTGTAACAAAACCCCCTTCCAGGGGGGGTTTCGTCGCACAGAATAGCAGCTTACCGGAACCTGCGGGCATGGTCTGTCTTGATGAACTCCCTAACCCTGGCAGCGGCCCTCTGGCGCTCGCTGCCCCCGAAGTCCGCCTCCATGCCAGCGCACAGGTACTCCCACACCTCTAGCAGGATGCCGTATGCCCCCTGGCAGTGCGTACCATGGTCGAACCTGTGGATGCCGCAGAACGGGCTGCCGCACTCCGGGCATAGCTTGCTGACCTGCGACCCGCAGCGGCCAAGCTCGTTGTAGTACGAGCACTGTGCCTTAAGGGCCTCGCCCTTGAAGGAATCAAGCCCGAACTCCCCTGGCTCCATGGCAACGCCTCCAGGCTCAGTATACACCGGGGGTATGGGGGGGAGGAGGATTACTTTTTGAGGTGCCTTGCGATGCCCCATGCGGCAAGGGCCACAAGCCCTCCGGGAAGGAGGACGGCTGCGACGACGATGAGTGCCTTCCTGGCCTTGCTCTTCATGGGGAAAGGTCGAGGGGGGCGTTGGCCGGAGGCTTAAGCGGTTTTGCCCGAAGGCTGCCCGCTCTCCATCCCCGGACGCTGCCGCCCCCCTCTTCGCCGGAAACCGCTGGACCTAGTTGGTAAAGGCCGCCCCCCGAGGGGGGCCAGCCCTTAGGTTTATAGAAGGAAGGGCCAGCATTCACCGGCTAATCTTGTCGTCCGAGAGCCTCTCCGATACGCAGCGGATATGGTGCCACTTGACCACCCCAGGCTCGTCGGGGTGGGTAAGCGGTATGGGCCACCGCCCTGGGTTGCCTGCCAGGGAGTTACACTCCTCCCCGCAGTAGTAGCAGGCCTCGCCGTGCCCCTCCATGCCCCCGAAGGGGTACCTGTCGAGGACCTCTGCCAGCTCGCTGGCAGCCTGCTCCTTGCCCAGGGGGGGAGGTCCTGTGGAGGAAGTGACAGTAAGGGTCTTGCCTGCCAGGAGGCGGGCGTTGGTGCGCTCCGTCTCCGCCCTGGCCTCCTCGCACTCCCTGCGCCACCTCTCGGCGAGCCTGCGTAGCTCCTGCCTAAGGACCACCGCTACTCCCCTCTGAGGTCCTTAACCGCCTCTATGCCTGCCCTGGCAGCGTCGCCGACCCCTACATTGCCATGGAAGGCGGCGTTGCCTATGACTGCGGCACGCCGGACCTCCTTCTCTGAGAGGCCCTCACGGTTGTCCTGGTTGTAGTGCTTTACCCAGGTCTTGACCCACTCGGTGTTGTCCTCGCTCACGCTGCCTCCTTAAGGGGGGCCTTCTTAGCCTTCGGGGCATCGGCCATGAACTCGGAGGCCAGCCTCTCAAGCTCGTACTGGGTCCCCGTCCTGACGGAGAATACCGTGTCCGCCTCCTCGGGCGTGGCGACCAGGGTGCCACGTGCCTTGGCGTGCAGCAGGAGCAGGTCGTGGACGCTGGCCTTGGCGACGTTGGTCAGGGCCGTGGCAAGGGTCTGGATGGTGCTGCGGTTGTTGTACACGTTGACGTTGTACCCCCGCCGCACGGGCATGACGCAGTCGCACCAGATGACCTTGCGCTCGGCCAGGTCGGCGATGAGCGGGATTCCTGCCCGTGCCTTCATCGTCAGGTCGGCCTTGTCCTCGACGGTCCTCGGGTCGTACACCTCGCCGGACTGCGGCGACCCCCGGAGCATCCAGCCTGCATAGCACTCCGGCAGGTCGCAGAAGTTCTGCTGCGTGTACCCGTTGACGCTCATGAGCACGTAGCGTACCCCGTGCGCCAGCGCCTTGCCGATGTCGATGTCGATGAACTCGCTGGCCCCCTTGGGTGCGCTCGTGATGTCGCCGGAGTGCCAGGAGAACCCGTTGCCCCGCCCGTAGCGGAGCTGGTAGTAGGTAACCTCCCCCTTCTCCCTCCACTCGCTGTCGTAGAAGACGGCGGACAGGTCGAGGTCCACCCTAGTATCGTAGTTCCACCTGTAGGACAGGAGGTCCGGGCTGTTCCCCGGCTCCTCGTCGGCGACAGGCCCCTTCGTGTCCTTCCACCAGATGAACAGGCGGACGGTGTTCTTGTCCCCGAACCCGAACGGGGCACGGCTGCCCCTCACGAGGGTGCGGAGGGACTTGGATGCGGACCTCTGGCTGAACGGCAGCAGGAAGTCCTTGAGGCCGGGGTCCAGGTACACCTTGCCCAGGGCGGGCAGGGCGGAGAACCTCTTGCGCAGCGTCCTGCGAATGCCCAGGGCGGCCGTCCTGCTGAGGGCCTTGTCCATCTCCGGCAGGGGCGGGATGGTCTGGACCTTGGCGATGCTGCCCTTCGGGAAGACGGTCCTCTCCCCCCCCTCGGAGCGGTGGTCGAAGTGCGCCATCATCTGGAGCAGCACCGGGGTGCTGGCGGTCCCGGCATGGGCCAGGAAGGCATGCACCGCCTCGGCCCTGGCGGCCTTGGTGCGGGCCTTCCTCAGGATATGGTCGAGCCTGCGCCCGAACTCGCCGGGGCGGTCCTTGAGCAGGCGGACTGCGTCCTTGACATGCCCGGAGCGCACCGCCTCCTCCACCTTGGACCGGAAGGTCTGCGGGGAGGTGCCGTTGCGGAGGTCGTTGATGGCCTTGAACGCCTGGTAGTACCTCTGGAAGTAGTCGCCGGGGTGCAGCTTCTCCCCCAGGCGGAGCCACCTCCCCTCCCAGCGGAGCAGGTCCTCGCCGAGGTTCCCGCACTGGTCGAGCAGGGCGAGCAGCCTGCGCCTCTCCTCCCTCCTGAACTTGCGGAACAGGCAAGGCTCGGCCAGGGACACGTCCCCGCCGCTCAGCGCCACGGCGAGCCGGAGCACGTCGGTTGCGGTCCTGAAGTAGGGGCCGAAGTCCGCCGCCCCCTTGGAGAACAGCAGCCCGCCCAGGAAGGCGAGGTTCTCCTTGTTGGGGATGCCCTCCGGGAGGGCGTCGAAGAACTCGGCGAACAGGAAGCGCAGGTCCTCCTTGTCCGTGTCGGAGAGGGAGGCGTTGGAGGTGGCTAGCTGCCTTCCCAGCTCCATCGGCTCCGTGCCGTCCCCGAGGGAGATGACCCTTAGCTGCACCTTCTCATCCAGAGGCTCCCGCCTGTCCTTGCGGTACTTCGGCAGCCACACGCAGCCCTTGTCCCCCGTGGCGTCGGCCACGAAGGTACTGAAGTAGTGGAGGATGGCATTGATGTAAAGCTCGGCGTCGCTGGCGTCGATGACCTGCTGCGGGAAGTTCGGGTACATCGGCCGGTAGCTGCGGACGCCCTTAAGCTCCTTGAGGGTGTCCATGGTACCGTCCAGGAAGCGGACGCACTCGTCCTCGGGCAGCTTGGAGAGCCTGCCGATGACCCTCGGGGCGAGGGTATAGCCGAGGTCCTGGAGGTTGAGGTTGAAGGAGGCCACCACGGCCTTGGGCGTGCGGCCGTCGCTGCCGCTGGAGGGCACGAGAACCAGCCCCCTGCGGCGGATTAGGATGGCATTGAGCCTCTTGGTGTCCATCTGGACCTCCTCCTTGCGCAGCTATGGCGGCAGGATGCCGCTGGCCCGGGCGATATGCGGGCCTATGTCCTGTATGCTACCTGAAACCCTGGAAAAGAGCGAAGGGGCTGGAAACCGGGGGAGCTGGTTTCACCGTTGAAGTGTAGAAGGAAGCGCCCCCATGGCCAGCCTCGTCCGATAATACTGGCCTTTCGGAAAAAACCTTGGGCCAGGATGCCCCATGCGGCGTCCCAGCGAGCGTCATCGCTGGCCTTCGACGCTGCCGCATGCCACTCATGTCCATGCCCGAAGTCCGGGGACTAGCAGGCAGAGGGAGGGGCGGTATGGTGGCCACCGCATGCGGAACCCTGACCCAACTTCAACCTTTGTCCGGTACCTCGATTACAATAGCATGTGCTTCATCGCAGGGAGGAGTCCATTGTACTTCGTCGAGGAGGTGACCATAGATGCTATCCCTAAAACTCTGCTCAGCATCCTGGCGGTTCTCTGCCTCGATGACCATATACAGCTCAAACGTACCCTTGGTCCCCTCACGGCTAAGGTTTCCAACCTGTGCCAGCCACATGCCCCTTTCTTTTTCAGGCACCCTGTCTCCTAAAGGAACCCCGAGGAAAGCAGGGAAGCTGGGTTTTGATTATAAGTCAAAGTAGAAGGAAGCGTCCCCATGGCCTCGGCGGCCCACCTGTATAATACCTCGGAACTGGCTTACAACCTAAAAGTTGGTTCCGGGAACTGGATTCGGACCAATGTCTCTGGGTTCAAGGCCCAGCGTCCTACCATTAGACGACCCCGGAATCTTGGAGCTACCGGGCGGACTCGAACCGCCGTGGGCCTTCGCCGCCTGCTTACAAGGCAGGTGCAGTCGCCGCTGTGCCACGGTAGCGTATCTTGTACCTTATAGGCGATAGGGCCTGCTATCGTTTACCCTACAGCCCCCCGACATGCCAGTCCGTCCTCGGGGGGGACGCCAGAGCGGTATCGGACATCCATAGGACCCGCCACATGCCGGGCACACCCTTGAGGTCGATGGCTTTGCCTGCCCGCAGCCCGGGCCTTGCCTCGACCCAGCAGGTCATCACCGTGCTCCCGTGCTGTAGCCTTACCTGACGCCACATAGACTTTAGTCGGGCTTCTTCCAGCTCACAAGCTCGCCCGGCCTGGTGGAGAGCAGCCTGTTGACCTCCCTGATGTCCTGGAGGAAGTCGGCCACCCAAAGCTCCACTATCCTGTCGCCCACGAACCTGGCGGAGGCGTATACGTGCCCCTCCAGGCACTTCTGGACCTGCTCGGGGTCCACAGGCTCTATCTGGACCGCCGTGGTCTTGGGTTTCGGGGGGGCCTGCTGCCCTTCTTCCATGGTGCCTCCACAGGCTAGCTTGGGGCCGCCGGGGGGAGTCGGACCCCCGTCGCCTGCCTACCATGCAGGCACTCTGGGCCGTTGAGCTACGGCGGCTAGTACTGGAGCTGCCGGGGAGAGTCGGACTCCCGACCCCCGCCTTACCAAGGCGGTGCTCTGCCAACTGAGCTACGGCAGCGAACTTGCGGCTGGGTCCGGCAGCCTCTCAGACTGCCCATTTCTGACAGAACCCCCAGCCAAGATGGAGCTACCGAAGGGAGTCGAACCCTCAACCCCCGGTTTACGAAACCGGTGCGCTGCCAGTTGCGCCACGGTAGCCCAAAGCCTTATGCCCTCCTGCGGGCCCTCGACACGACGACGTCGAGCAAGACGAAGAACAGGAACGTAAGCATTACCAAAAGGACGGCCATACGGCCCCCTGCCGGTCCTACGGGGCGGTACGCATAGCTTGGTTTATTCCACCGTACCGCAATGCTCCCAGGTGCCCGGCTGGAACTGCCCGGAGGTGTCCCGCCTCATGCCTCTACGCCCCGTAAGCCTGGTAGCCCCCCAGGGACTCGAACCCCGGTCTCTCGCTAATCGGGCGAGCGTCCTGGCCGCTGGACGAGGGAGCCACTATAGTCTTGGTTGGCGGGATGGGAGTCGGACCCACGACCTCAGTCTTATCAGGGCTGCGCTCTACCAGTTGAGCTACCCGCCAGAATCTCTTCTTCCTCCATATGACAGTTGGCACAGAGCATATCGCACTTGTCTAGTTCTTGCTTGACCCTGCTCCATGAAAGCGACAGCGCTCTCGATACTGTAAACTCTTTGCGGTTCCGGTCCCGATGGTGGAATCCCAAAGCCCTAGAACTCCGAGAATATCCGCACTTTTCGCACCTGCCGCCCTTATACTCTATGCATTTTCTCTTGCGGACCACCCGTTTACGGTTAGCGTTGCAAGAGTTGCAAATCTTGGTATGATGCCCCTTTCTACGGTCATACTCATAGCTACGGGAGCATCTTTCACAAGTGACCGGAGTGCCTGTCGTCACCAAGCGTCGGCTCATGGTCACTATTACCCAAGGACCCTTCCTATCTCCTCTTCGGCCTTTTTCTTGAACTCATCGAACCACTGGTCATACCCCAGTTTGGGTTCGACAAAGGCCGGTACAGCTATCACCAGCTCATCCCCGACGAGAATCCTGTCGTAGTCCCTCTCCCTGGGGACGAACCCTATGTCCCTGACAATATGGACCACGGCTGCCCTTGCGCCCTCGGGGCCGAACGCCTCGGCGGCCTTCCTCACCCCGCCCTCGTGGTGCCTTGCCCTGCGGTGCCGTGGCCCCAGCCTCCAGAACAGCCCGTCGAGCCAGCGGTTCACGTCCTCGTGCCTGGCCCCGAGAATGGCCCCGCAGTCCTTGCAGTGCTGCTCGAAGTGGGCCACTGCCGCTCCTTCCATTCCCTGTCCGCCCTGCGGAGCGTTATCCTCCGGGGCGACAGCGAAGGCCTCGGGTCCGGGACGTCCTCCTTCTCGGGGAGGTACCTCTCTAAGAATACGTCGGCCGGGTCGTCCGGGTCAACCGTGTCTATCCTGACGCTCCCCACAAGGCCCCCATGAAACACGAAAGCCGCCAGACCTGCTGGCGGCCGCCGAGCCTAGGCTTTGGGGCTGTTACCCCGAGCAGGCTCCGCCGCCCGACCTGATTTGGGTCGTTGTCGAAGTGTGCGGCCTCGTGATATGCGGCATAGTTACCTTAGTCTCGGCCATTGCGTGCGGCCTGTCGATTCTCGGCTTTGCTATCCTCATTTTGAGGAGCAGGGGGTCGGACATGGTGCCCTTCCCGGCCCCCCGTCCTTATGACCCGCTTTCTTGCGGTCCATTGGTCTGACCAAGGACTCTGCGAAGGTCACGCTGTAGTCGGGGGGAGTCTCCTCACTCATATAATACCTCCGGTAGTCCGGTTTCTTGGGGCTATTCTTCGCCCCTAGGCTCCCCGGTGGCGAAGTCGAAGTGCCTCTGGCAGGCTATGGACAGGCAGGGGGGGAACCTGTCGTCCTCTATGTCCAGGTCGATGGCCTTGTCCAGGTGGAGGTTGTAGGCAAGCTCGATGTACCCGAACCTCTCCTCCCTCCTCAGCATCCCCTCGTCCGCCCTGGACAGGTCGAGGTACTGCACCTTCCAGGAGGTGTCATCCCCCCATACGCAGCCTGCCACGAACCCGTGGACCCGCTCGGGAAAATGCCATATATACCGGGATTCCTTGCAGGTACAGGGGTTGGTAGGGTCTACACTGTCCGGGTGCCTGGGGCACCCCTCGGCATGGACGGCCTCCAGCCAGTGCAGGACGGGGACGTAGTAGTCCACGGGGCAGAACCCGCAGGCGGCCGCCTCCTCCCCGCCGATGTCCTTGCAGCCCGGCAGGGCCATGAGCCGGGTGGAGGTATAGTCCTTGGAGTACAGGGCATACCACCCGCCACGTAGCTGGAAGGGGTGGAAGGTACGGTAGAAGGACGGGTAGTTCCTGGTGTACTCCCCTATCTGCTCAGGGGTGCCGGTATCGGGGTTCCTCCGGAAGATGCCTACCCGGAGGTACTCCCAGCACCCTGGCCTGGTGCCTACCTTCTCCAGCACCCTGGCAAGGTAGGGAGACGGGCGCTGGAGGCCCCCGTCCACCTCCTCGGGGATTGACTCTAGCCCTGTGTCACAGACGTCGTCCATGATGCTATAATACGCTGGGCTGCCTATCCTATCTGGCAGGTGAGCGGAGGATTCCCCTGGCATCCTCCATGGCGAGGTTGTAGCCCTGGAGGATGGCGTTCTCGAAAGCCATGTAGTCCAGGGGGTTGGGGTCCTCCAGGGTCTCCTCGGTGTACTGCCTGGCAAGGTCCTTTATCCTGAGCAGCGTCTTCGGGTCTATGGGGCCCATTTATGCTCCCTTCCTGGTATACTCTTTGCATTCGGGATGGTTGGAGCACTCCCCGTAGTGAGGGTAGCCGTTGTCGTCAACCCTCTTCCTGTGCTCCCCCTGGTCGCAGCCGCAGGCGCACCTGTAGCTGTCGTCAACCTCGGCCACGGCCTTCTTGGCAGAGGCGTCGTGGGGGAGGACGTCAACCCCCTGGCATATGAACACGCCGATAGGGGTATCGAAGGTGTCCCCCTCCCTGAGGTTGTCGTTGGCCTGGAACTCGGCGTAAAGCTCCCGGTAGAGCTGCTCCGCCAGGTCCAGGTTCCTGGCCTTCCCGTGGACGTTGAGCCATGTGTCGGGGGTCTGCACCGCCTCGTCGGCCTGCCCCTCGGCAATCTCCTCCCCCGGCAGGCCGAAGATGTACCAGAACCCGCCCTCGTCCTGCCCTACCTTGTAGGAGCGGGGGGCCTGCGCCGCCTCCTTCGGGCGTCCGGGGGCCGCTGCCTGGGAGGCAGCGTGCGGGGGGGCGTTCCACGTCTCCTGGATTCTCTCCTCACGTCCTGGCTCCTCGGGGTCCCCGGCGTACTCGAACGGCCTGTAGGTACGCCCGAACATGGGTATCGCATACTCTGCCTTGCCGAACGACGGCTTCCAGCTACACCCGTGGCAGTAGCCGTAGACCGGGCCGTAGTGGTTGGTCCCTATCGTCTGCTTCTCCCCGCAGTTCAAGCACCGGTACAGCTTTTGGGTATGCCTGCCGACAGGCCCCGTGGGCTTGTCCCAGACGTTGTACCTTGTTGCCTTCCCGTAGTCCGGCCGCCTGCGCAGCCCGGAGGCCGTCTTAGGCTGCGCCTCCATGTCGTGCCACCCCGCCTCGGTGCCCCTCGTCTGGAGCCTCCACCCGGCGTCAGGCTCCTCTGCCCTGGCCTCCTCGAAGTCCCTCCTGATACGGGCCATCTTGGCCTCGTTGCCAGGCTCCACGAACCACTCCCCCCCGACGTACCCGCTGCCGTCCACGAGCCTCACGGTGGTCTGGGCCGGGGCGGCGGGCCTGAACAGGAACTCGGACCTGAATGCGCTGGTATTGCCGGGCTGTATAGGGGTAGGCATGGTGGTTCTCCTCAATTAAGGGGGGGGAAGTGCTATGACTTCCTCTCCTTCTCCTGGTTGAGGAAGGCCACGGCCCAGGAGCCGGGCAGCCCTGGGCTGTCCTTGTACTCTTCGTAGAACCTGGCCACCTCCCTGAGGCGGGTGCTGCTCGGGGAAGGCTCCCCTATGTCTATGGCAAGCAGGAAGTTGGTGAAGGACTTCTTATCGGTTGGCTTGATGTCCTTGCGGTTCACGAGGTAGATGGGCTTGCGCATGGCAAACGCCATCCCCAGGTCGAACAGGCTCCCCTGGCTCTCCGGGTCCCATACCACCCTGACGACGTCCGCCCTCTCCATGGCCGTCCGGTTGTCGGAGCATATCCTAAGCCCGATGGGGTCGTCCTGGTCCGTGTCCCTGGGGGGCCAGTATACCCCTATGCCCCCGGCCTCCAGGGAGGAGACATACTCCTCCTGGGCGGCCCACTGCTCCCCCGTGGCGTTCCTCACCGTGCAGATGAGGAAGTCCTTTTCCCTGGGTCGCATACCTACCAGTCCTTGCCCCTGAATCCCAGGCCCTCGTTGGCCCGGTCCACGACCCAGCCGGACAGGCGGTCGTCCCGTGCCATGATAAGGGCCTTGACGGCATCCCGCTCGCTGCCGGAGCGTACCGCCCGGTCGATGGCGTCATGGGTGACCCCCGAGCCTGCCCCCGACTCATGTATCCTCTGTACCATCTGCATCGCCTTGCTCATTAGCCCTCCCTCAGAAGTTCATGAACAGCATCTCGGCCTTGGGCTTGGCCGGGGAGTTGTACGCCCCCGTCCTAGCCCTGCCTGCGGTGTCCTTGCGCTCCTGCCTCCACCCCTGGTAGAATACCGCCGCCTCGGGGTACTCCGACACGACCACCTTGGCCCTCGCCTCCCTTGCCGCTGCCAGGAGGCGCTCGTAGTCCACCCTGTGCCTGTACTCGTGCTCGTGCCCCCAGTAGGGGGGGTCGATGTAGATGAGGGCGTCCTCCTGCATATGAACCCGCCTCATGGCGTCCACCCCGTCCTCGTTTAGCACCTGCACGCTCCTGAGCCGGGCAGCGGCCGGCAGGATGCGCAGGAACCAGTCCGCCCAGACCTCGGGCTTGGGCTTGTGCGGTGCCCCGGACTTCTCCAGCGCCCAGGTGGAGTTGTTGCCGTTGCCGCAGTAGAACTGCACCGACTCTGCCATGAGCAGGCGGGCCTCCTCCAGGCTGCCCTCCTCCGGCACGGTGTCACGCCAGTTGGCCTTGGAGTAGGGGGTGGCCCACAGGAGGGCCGCAAGCTGCTCCGGGTCCTCACGTATGTGCCTGTACATGCTGACGATGCGCCCGTCGATGTCGTTGGCAATCTCGATGAACGACCTGGGCTTGGCGAAAAGGACGGAGCAGGAGCCGCAGAAAGGCTCCATGTAGGTCCTGTGCGGCGGGAAGTGGGAGGCAATCCACTTGGCGATGGACGCCTTGCCTCCATACTGCTTGTACGTTATCTTGGGGGTGTCCATGCAGGGGTAGCGTCAGCCAGCCCGGGTTTCCCGCACACGCTTGATGCTTATCTCCAGGAAGTCCCCCGGCTCGACCTCTCTGTAGCGAAGAAGCCCCAGGGCTATCCCCCCGAACGTCTTACGGAACACCTTTGGGTCCTTGGCCACATAGAGGCCACGCCTCGGGAGCCTCTTGTTCTGGTATGCCACGGCGGTTGCCTCCAGGGTGATAATACCTACTTTATCTTGATGCCGTAGTCCGGGGTCATGTCGGTGACCCCACGGAAGCCCTGGAAGACCGGGATGGAGAGCCTGAAGTTGCCCCTGAACCTGCACCACCATCCCTTGAGGGGGCTGTATGCCGCTCCCAGCAGGACCATGGCCCCGTACGACAGGGGAGGCTCCGGGGGAGGGGGGATAAGGACGTAGGTGCGGCCGATGTAGAAGGAGGGGTTGTAGGGTGGGTCGAGGAACTGCGCCCAGGTGGTCTCCCTGCCCACGTAGGGGCTGAGGAAGTTGCTGAACAGGGTATAGGCGGTCAGGGAGCCTATGTCCACCTGCCCGGCACCCCAGGGGGAGTAGTTGGCCATGAAGAGGTTCTGGCCGTAGAAGGTGGTCTCCTGCACCTCCATGATAATCTCCTGCACGGACAGGATGGACCTGTACCCGGTGCTGACCACCCCCTCGCCGAGGTCCTGCCACGGGCCCACCTGCAACGCTAGCACGTTTCCGGGCATACCACTTCCCCTAGAACTGGAATATCCAGCTAAAGATGATGTTGATGCCGGGCGGCAGGTTGAGCGGCGGCAGGGTCTTGTAGTTGATGAGGATGACTGTCTGCTGCATCACCGTGACGTTGACCTGCTTCGTCACCGGGTCGATATAGTAGGAGGGGTTGCCGTTGAAGAACGGGGCAGTGAGCATAGTGTAGCCGCCCATGTTGGCTATCCCTCCCCCTATAAGCCCCATCTCCCTCACGGGCTGGTTTATGTTGTTGACCGTCGAGTTGACGGTGGTCTGGAAGTCCACGTTGGTGGCCGGGTAGGGCACGGGGTTCCAGTTGCCGCTGTTGTCCTGGTTGACGAAGTTGACCCTGGAGAGCTGGACACGCACGAGGGGCTGGATAAGCTCCACCTGCTGCGCCGTCTCGACAGGCTGCGTCTCGGGTGCCCAGGTCGGGCTGCCTGCGCCCAGCGCCAGGCCCCATACCCCGTAGAGAGGGGGGGCAGTGACGCTGGGGTTGACCGGCTGGCTCGGCCCGGTGGCCGCCATGAAGACGGAGAACAGCCACCTGCTGATGTTGGTGGTGATGTTGTGGTCCTGGTACAGGACCTCCCCTGTGTCCTCCCTGAAGATGCGCACCGTCCCCCTCCTGATGGGGTCGGGCACCCTCTCCACCATGGCCCCCGTGTGCGGGGGTATGGCGCTGGGTGGCCGCCTGAGCAGGTCCAGCAGGTTGGTGTAGTCCTCGGGGTTATAGAGCCTGTGCTTGTGCTTCTCCATTTTCAGTCTTCCTTCCTTCCGCCTTCTCGCATATGCTGCGTATGAGGCCGCCCGACTCCCTGAGCAGGACCAGCACGCCGGGGTGGAAGCTGCCGGGGCTGGTCTTGGCCTCCTTCAGCCATTCGTCCAGGCCCCCCCACTCCAGGGCCTCGGTCTCCCATGCGCTGCCGCCCTCGGGGCGCAGCCCGAACTCGTGCCCCACCTCCCCTATATAGTTATGGTAACTGAACTTCCCGCTTTTGAAGACATGTGCTGGGTGCAGGAGGAGGTTGCCCCTGTACCCGGTCTCCTCGGCAAGCTCGTGGCGGGCGCTGGAGGACGGGTCCATCCCCTCCTTTACCGCCCCGCCTATGGTTCCCCAGCAGCTACCCTGGTCCACGTCGGGGCTTCTCCAGGCAAGGCATACCCTCCCCGTGGAGGTGCATACGGGGAGGACGCCGGAGGCGGCATGCCCTGCCCCCGCCCAGTAGCCCTGCTCGTCCCAGTAGTCCGCCTGCTTGGGCTTCCCTATCCTCTCAAGCTCGGGGTGCTGGGCATAGTACTCGTCCTGCTCCCCCCTGCCCCAGGCACGCATCTCCTCTACCCTGAGGAAGCGGCCCTCCTTGGCAACGGGCATCCCTGCCCTCAGGACAGCGACCTCCCGCCTGAGGCGGGCCTTGCGCTTCTCGGGGTGCCTCCACTGCTGCCTGTCCTTGCTCGGGGCGTTCCCCATCCCCACGGTCAGGCCAGCAAGCTCCTCGGCCACCTCGGCGGCACGGAGGCGGGCCTCCTGCGGAACCTCGGAGCCGTGCTCCACCAGGAAGACCACCACCCCGACATACTGCTGCTTTGCGTCCAGCTCCCCCCTGTCCATCCCCTTAATCTCCCCGAGGACGGCAGGCACCTCGGCCGGCGGTACAGGCTCGTCGAAGCCGAGCCACTCGCTGGGGTCCTTCTCCCTGTGGCTGGGGCGGTGCTTGTCCAGGATGTCATGGACCATGTCGCCGTCGTAGGAGCGCTCCCCCCACTGCCCGGCCTCCTTCCTCTCGGAGAACTCGGGGTACGGGACCCTGCTCTCGCCCGGCCTCCTCTCCCACCTGTTGGAGACGAAGGCCGTCTGGCTGGCCCTCGGGTCCTTCCCCTGCTCCCTGTGCCCCTCGCATACATGGACGGCGGAGCCGAGGAAGGGGCCGCCGGGCTGGGCATAGTTGACCACGCACCCCACGGAGGGGGCCTTGCAGAACTCGCAGGTGGCCGCCGCCCTCCTGGACAGGGAGCTGTTCCACTCTATCTTCCTCCTGACCGCCTCGGGGGTAATGCCCTCAGCGTCCAGTACCAGGGTGGACTTGTTGGCGGGGTTGTCGAAGTACACCAGCTCTCCGCCCCTGCCGTCCTCCCCTATGCCCTTGAATATGCCCCCGCCCGCCCTCACCGCCTCCGTGGCCAGGTCGAAGCTCTTGCCGGCCCTTACCGCTGTCTTGCCGTACTGCATCTTCAGCAGGTCGTTGTGGAACCCCGGGCCGAGCGAGAGGGTGCCCTTGGGGTTGCCCATCTGGTCGTAGACCACCAGGTAGAGCGGCCTGGGGGTGTTCTTGATGCTCTGGAAGCGGTACTTGCGTATGGCCTTCAGGACGTCGCTCTTGGACGGGCGGGACGGGCGCTGGGAGGTGAACTCCATCCGGCGCTGCACCGGCATGCGCCTGACCTCCTTGCCCGACGTCTTGCTGGATGCCTCCATGTCTAGTCCGCCCTCGTCGTAGAACCGGATGCCAAGGATACTCTTGGGCGGGATGTCAAAGGGCGTCATGCGGTATACTTCCCCCATCGCCTCGCCCTCGAAGTCCTCGTCGGGGACGGTCTTCTCGTACGGCCACCTGACCTGCACGATTGCGTACCGGGGCCCTATTGTCTCGGCAAACTCCTGTGCCGCCTCGGGGCTGGTCGCAAGCCATACATAGCCCCGGCGTCCCTTCCTAATCCCCCTCTTATCTATGCCTACGGCGCTCCGCTGGGAGGTGATGTGCCAGAAGATATCCGCAGATTCCTCGGAGGGGGCCGTGGCCGCCTGCCTCTTGGCCTGCTCCCCGTAAACCCTCTTGCATTCCGGGCAGGTCACCTCGGCGAACACCCGGCGCTGCCCTCCGGCATACTCGTACGCCGTGTCGTCTGGGAACGTCCAGTCGAACGGGGCACGCCTGCCGCACAGGGCGACGGTGCTAGTCCTCCGTATATGGACGGGGGACTCCCCCCTCGCCGCCGTGACCACCTGCTTCTGGGTCTCGTTCACGAACTCCGTAGGCAGGGGGAACTCCCCCCTTACCGTGCCTATGGTGGCCTCCCTCTCCTCCGGGGCCTCCTGGCCCTGCATCCCCCGATAGCACTCCATGGCCAGGGCATACACCTTGGCTATGACCCCCTGCCTGTACCCCAGGGAGAGCATGAAGGCCGCCATCTCGTCCAGCATGACCCCCAGCGCCTCGCCTGCCACCTCGGGGAAGGACCTCCTCTCCTCGGGGATAGGGAACTTGATGGAGAACACGGTGAAGGGTATGCCGAGGTCCAGGGTTATGGAGGCGGACGGCTCCAGCGACCGTACCGCCGACACCTCCAGCGTGGCACTGGCCGGGGAGAGGTAGGATGTCTTTGTCTCGCTCATGCCCTAGTCCATGTTGAGTATGGTGAGGCTGTCGCTCTTGACCTCCCATACCAGGTTGTCCCTCGGGGCCACGAGGCCCATCGGGTGGTTGACGTCCCAGTTGGCGGCCTCGCCCGTGGGGGCCCCCGTGTTGTCAACGACCTGTATCCACTTGGCCGGGTCGTTGAGCTGGCTGGTGCCCTGGCACAGCCACTCCACGGTGCCGTCGCTGGTCACGTCCCCCTTATGGGTGCCGAAGGCCACGGACGCCCCCGAGGCACCGCCCTGCGTGGCGAGCTGTAGGTTGCCGTTCGGGTCGATGATGTACTGCCCAGTATAGAAGTCGGCGTTGGCAGCCCAGCCTGCCAGGCCCACGGCATAGGTCCCCAGGTTGGGATAGGGCAGGGGGTAGTATGCCTGCCATACGGACGGGGACGGCAGGGGCTTCCAGTACACGGGGCTGGAGGGCGGCGGGTTACCCCTGGTCTTCTTGAGCGCCCGGTACATCTGGTACCCGCCCGTGGGCGGGCTGGGGGAGGAGGACTGGACAAGCGCCCCACGGCTGTAGGCCACAGAGGGGTCCCAGACGGCAGGGGCGGACTGTAGCACGAGCCATTCTGCCTCGGGGAGGGTAGGCCTCATCATCCTGCCGTATGCCGCCAGGGTGGTCTTGGGGTGCTTGACGTCGTATATCGGGGCTATCCACAACATCGGGTCGAGGGGCGAAAGCTCGACCTGCTGGATGATTATCCTCAGGGTGTCGGTTATCCTGAGGCTGATGTCCTCCTGCTCGCTGAAGACCGTCGTGAACTCCAGGCCGACATGGGCGGGTTTCGCCAAGTCGATGGCCTGGTAGAGGCTCTGCACTATCTCCTGGAGCTGGGCTAGGTTCTGCACGTCCACCAGGGGGTTGCTGCCCCCGACGTTGACGCTGACCCTGATGGCGTTCCGGTCCGACTGGTCGTATACCCCCTGCCCTATCTCCTTGTAAAGCTCCTCGACCACGATGCTCTTCCCCGTGTAGGCATAGATTACGTCGGCGATAGACTGGGGTATGGCCCCCTCGTTGTACGCCCTCAGGAGGTCCACCAGCATGTCCCTGTAGCCCACCGGGTTGTTGAGGCTGTTGTACGGCCCGGTGAAGTCCCCCTTGTCGAACTGGGCAGGGTAGGGGTAGAGGCGGCTGATATAGAGCGGGAGGGCGAACCTGCGCTTTATGTCCGGGGGCGTGAGGTACTGAGGCTCCTTGGAGGCTATGCCGTACTGGTAGTCGTAGTCCAGGCGGGCAAGCTCCTGGGCTATGGCCCTGAGCAGGGTACCCCAGAGGGGCTGGTCGTTGCGGGGGGAGTAGTAGTTGGCCACTGCCTGGAGGAGGTAGAACAGGCGGGTGTCCTCCAGCAGGAGGAGGGACTCCCTGGACTGCTGGTAGAGGAGGTCCGGGCTGTTGTTAGAGGCCATCCTAGCCCCCCGAGGCAGTATAGTTGACGGTCACCCTGCCCGCAGTGAAGTACTCGGTGCTGCTCAGCGTGATATCCTTCGCCGAGCTTTCCCCCCATACCTGGTAGGTTACGAAGTAGCTGCGCAGGGAGGGGGTGGCCACGTCCAGGGGGGCGGTGATGATGACCCTCTGGGCATAGGAGGGGCCTAGGGGCACGGAGTAGTCGTGGACGCCATCGTACTTTGGGACGAGTATCTGGTCGTCGGTGCCGACGATGTAGAAGGAGCCGTCGCCCGAGGACTTCTGGGGGGTGATGGCCGAGGACAGGAAGCTCTGGATGGAGGCGGTACGGGAGTAGGCCTGCCCCTGGTACAGGAAGCCTACGAAGGCGTCCACGGGGCCGCCGGACGGGACGGTGGAGTCGGGCAGGACGGGCAGGGCAGTGATGAAGCTGTTGGCGGGTATATAGCTGACTACCTTGCCCTTGACGCTGACCTGGTTGAGGGGGGCAAAGGCCGGGTCGGAGCCTAGGGCCGTCCAGGCCGTGCCCGTGGGGATTATGAACCCGATGTCGTAGCTGCCGTCGCTCTTGGCGCACTTGATGAGCGGTATGCCTACCGACTGGACCCCCGTGACCCCCTGGACCTGGGTGACTACCTCGGACTGGTGGAGGGTGCCGGAGGCATTGTCGAGCGCCCTGTCGATGGCAGTCCTTATGCTCGGGTCGAGGGCGTCCGGGGACTGCCCCTGCTCCAGGGTGACAGTCAGGGTGACGTCCACGGGGTTGGCGACCATCGCCTTGACGAGCACGTCGGCCGCCGCATGCTTGGTCTTGGACACCTTGCTGGCCAGCACGGGGACGAAGGAGGGGAACTCGGTGGCGACGTCGAAGGCCTCGGTGTAGAAGTAGGACACGAGGACCTGGGTGCCGTCCGCCAGGATGGGGAGCCGGGTGATGGAGGCCGACCCGGACGCCGGGTCAACGGAGAGGGTAAAGTCCACGTCCTCCCGCAGCACCTCCCCTCCCTGGGCGATGGTGACCTTGATGTAGCGGCTGTCGTGCATGGTGCCTGCCCCCACCAGCCCGGTAGAGGTGGAGAGGTCAAGCCCCGTGATATTGCCCTGGGCGTCGTAGGTATAGTTGCCGCCCCAGCCGTCCAGGGTGAGGTCGGTCCTGCCGTAGCTCTCCGGGAGCCATGTATTGTGGACGAACCCCTGGTTGTCGAGGGGGCTGGCCACGCTCCCGACCAGGGTCTGGGACTCCCCGGAGGCGAGGCTGAGGCGCTCGTAGACGGTGAACTGGTTGTAGGCGACCACCACCTGCTGCCCGTCCTGTATGGCGCTGCCCGTGGCGGTGCCGGTATCGGAGGCCACGGGGTAGGTGCCGGGGTAGGGGTAGTAGGCCGTGAAGGCGCTGCCGGTGGAGGCGGACACGGCGACGGTCTGCCCGTTCAGGAACGTGGCGTTGGTAAGCCCGTCGAGGGTGACAGGCGCTCCAGGGCCAAGGTTGTTGCTGCACCCTACGGTCAGGATATTGTTGGCTATGGCTATGGTAAGGATTCTCCTGGGTACCGCCTGGGCCGCCAGGGCGTAGGAGTGGTAGGGGCCGGCTACGACGATACTGTAGTCGCCCGTGGGCCCGAAGGCATAGAGGGTGGAGAGGTCCAGGGAGCGCACGGAGAGCACGTTGCCGATGCACAGCACGTCGCTGCCGTTGTTGTAGGAGGACCCGACCGGGACATCCATGCCCGTGTCTATCGGTACGGGCTGGGAGAGGCTGGCGGTGATGGTCTTGGTGACCGGGGAGCTGTAGGATGAGGACACCTGGACCTCGTCCCCTGCCTGGTTGGACCCGCCGTAGAGCAGGAAGTCGGAGGTACGCACGACCTTGAGCAGGGCAGTGGGGACGGTGCCGGTCTGCGGCCCTATGGCGGAGTTGGCCGCCACTATCGGCTGCTGCGAGGGGGTGCATGCGAGGGGGGAGGCCGTCCTGGCGCACAGCGTGAACGTGGCATTGGCCTGGGACGCCCCCAGCACGGCGGCAAGGTTGGTCATCGTGACAGGGGGGGAGACGCTGCTCATCATGGGCAGCCTTGCCAGCGTGGCCCCGCTGCCGACATAGTGGTAGGGGGTGCCGTTCGGGTCCAGGATTACGTACCCGTTGGCGCTGTCGAACTGTGCCTCCAGGACGTCGAGGAAGAAGGAGCTGGTAATCCCTGCAACGAGTATCTCCACGCCCTGGTACAGGGGCCACTCGGTCTGCTGCCCGATATACAGGCGGAGGAGCGTGGCGGAGGCGTTGGCGACGGTGAGCGGCAGGTAGGTGGTATGCTGCCCAGGGGTCCCGGCGTTCCCGTACTCGAAGGCGACGGTCTGGTCGTTCTGGGAGGAGGATACCCCCTGGCAGTAGATGTCCACGCAGCCGAAGACGTGCTTCTGGCGGATGGGGTCCCAGTCACGCAGCATCTCGATGTCGCCGGCCGCCACCACCTCCGTGGCCACGATGCCGGGCGTGGACATGGCGGCGGTGAAGTACCCGTCCCTGGTGCCGGAGTCAACCCCCGTGACCTCCCTGGCGGCTATGCGGGAGGCGAACTTGGAGTTTATCTCCTCGTCCTGACCGAAGATAGCAGGCACGAGGTTGGTGACCCCCCAGCCGGAGGGTGCGCTGGAGCTTATGGTGTTTACCGTCCCTGCCCCCACGTTGGTGCTTGCCCCCGACGTCCGGCAGGATGCCGGGATGCTGACCGCCCACCATCCGGCGACCGGGTCGTAGAAGGAGGGGGCAGAGTTCGGGGTAATGGAGGCCGAGCCTGTCGTGACAAAGGTCAGGGAGGGGGTCACGGAGTCGGAGGTGGTAGTGCAGAGGATGCCTACCGGGAAGGTGCTCGTCTGGGTAGGCTTGACATAGGTATAGAAGGTCAGGGTGACAACGGAGGCGGTTGCCCCCCCACGGGTCAGCCCTGCTGCCTCGCCCAGGACGTCGAACTGGCGGTCGATGAGGGACTGGGTGTCGGCGGCGTTGAGGCCGAAGGCACGGGCTATCGACTGCTTGATAGGCGAGCTGTTGAAGTCATCGCTTATGCCGTCCCCGTTGGCATCGTCCACCTGGCTTATCGCCGAGACGGACCTTGAGCAACGGTCGAACCACTCCCTCACGCTCATGTTGGACAGCTCTATGGACACGGGGTCTATGAGGAGGTCCCTGGCCTCGGAGCGGGGGGACAGGTCGAGGTCCGGGTATAGCTGGGTGACATAGCTTATCATCCTCCCGGCGATGTCCTCCTTGCGCTGGAGGGCGAGGAAGTCCGTGGGGCTGACCAGGGAGAGGTTTACGAACCCGCAGGCCAGGGGGCCGTTCTGCTGGGACTCGAAGACGGCGCTCGTGCTCGGGTCCTGCACCACCGTCGAGAGCATGGCGTAGAACTGCGTGGCGTTGTTCACCGCAGAGGGCGGTATGTCCACGTAGTTGAAGGTGAACTCCTGCGTCTGGTTGGTGGTGGTGACGACCTGCACACCTGTCTGGGGGTCGTAGTTGGTCACCGAGTCGCTGCTCAGGACCGCCGTGCTGGTACGGCTGACCTGGCTGGTGGGGACGATGTCCCCATACTGCACGTAGGGGGGGTTGACGCCGGCCGGGTCGGTAGAGAGCACGACCCTGGTGCCGATGGTGCCGGGGAAGGAGGGCATCAGCCACTCTATCCGGCAGGCGACCTGGGACTTGTAGGAGTTGACCCCCGAGGGGGGGCCGATGACTGCGCTGGTGCCGCTGACGAAGGGTATGACGGTGAACTGGACGGTCGGGGACACCTCGTAGAACCCGATGTTGCCCCACACGACCCCGTTGTCCTGGGTCACCACGCCCGCTATGCCGGACTCTACCGTGCCTGCGGCCTGGGTATAGGCATATGGGGTGGGGAGGATGGCCGTGAACTGGGTCGCCGAGGCAGTCAGGACCGTGACCACGGTGCCGTTCAGCCAGGGGGCGAGCTGGAGGCGGAGGAAGGCTACCCTGCTCCCTGGGACGAGGGTATTGGCGGCCGTGACGGTAAGGGTGGTCTGGTCGCTGGCCACGTTTACCGCCGTGACCTGGAACACCTTGTCGTAGGCGACCCCCGAGGGGGTGAAGACGGCAGGCTCGGAGGTCCCTGTCGGTCCGGAGACGGCCAGGGCCTCCTGCACGTAGCCGTTGTCGTCAACGAACCGGTAGCCGACCGGGGGGGTGACGTTCACGACCGGGCTGGCGCTGGAGCCTGGCCAGGACATCTGGGTCGGGTCGTAGTTGCGTGCCACGAACCTCAGGAGGGCGCTTCCCCCCGGCAGGTCGATGCCTACCGTCCCCGAGAAGACCACGCTGCCAGAGGAGGGGGGGGAGGGGGAGCCGTTGATGGCGGTGCTGCTGTAGGCCGTGACCTCCAGGCGGGAGTAGGACTGGTCGGCCCGGACGACGTAGGGCAGGACGGTCGAGTCCACCGACATGGAGGTGACCTGGACGGGGGGGCTTCCCACCATTATGACCGGCGCTGTGAACGAGAGCGGGCTTCCTATGCTTGGAGGCTGCATGTCCTTAGTTCCCTACTAGCTCCCTGGTAGAGGATATTGAGAAGTTCACCGGCAGAGGCGTCGCCTGCCCGCCGTAGCTGGTCACCGAGCAGGACACGCTGAGGGCCGTCGGGTCGGGCATGGACGTGGATATCCCCGTGATGTCCTTGAGCATCTCCAGCGGGCTTAGGGTCTGGACCGTCCTCTGGGCGGCCTGTACGTTCTTGAGGCTCTGGAGGGAGGACATAATCTGCGAGGCCACGTCCTCCTCCGTCACTGCCGTCCCGAACTTGCTGCCGATATAGTCCCTGACAGGGCAGGTGAACTGGGGGTAGAAGGAGCACCTGGAGGTCAGGATGTACTTCAGGCAGCGCTGGACGAGCTTGCCCGTGTCCGTGACCCTTACGAGGCTGCCCGCCGAGGACTCCCTGTAGTCGTTGAGGCTCCCCAGGGCGCTGCACCTCAGGCAGTACGGCTGGAGGGTCACGTACCCGACCTCGATGAGCGGCACGAACCACCTTACCGCCCTCCTGAACTCAATCTTGTAGAACCGGTCGGGGGTGCTGATACGGTTCTCGTCCGCCAGGATGGTATACCCGTAGGTCGGGTCGTCCGCCTGCACCAGCTCCCCGCCTACCCTGACCGTGACCGTGGACTGCCCGTTTATGGGGGCACGCATGTTAAGGGAGGTGTTGGCCGCCAGGTGCAGGGTCTTAAAATCAACCTTGTCAACGATATACCTCTCCCCTGCTATCTCGTGGGGGCATGCTGCCGGGCGTGTGTTGAAGTCATAGCTCACGGGTCAATCTTCTCCCTGTCCACTATCCCGATAGGGAAGCCCGAGGGGCTGTGGTTGGCCTGCTCAAGCTCCCACTGGGTAGGCGGGTCGGCAGGATGCACACGGGCGTACGGCTGGCCCTTGTACAGGTTGTTGACGTCGTCCACCAGAACGGTCTGGTATTCCGGCTTTGAGAAGTAGCCGTCAACCTTGGCCAGGATGTCGGCCAGCGCTACCGGGTTGCCGGGCACCCCGGAGGACCCCTGGGCGAAGTCGCTTGCGTACTGCGCCCAGTCCTCGTGCTTCTCGATAAGGCACCTGACCTGGTTCATGAAGTACACGGCCTCCTCGTGCCTCTGGAGCATCTCCTTCATCTGCCCCTTGGCCTTCCCTACCATGACCATGGGGAGCTGGTCGTCCCCGGAGGGGTAGTTGAAGTGCCCGTACTCGCCTGGCTTCCACGCCTCCTTCTGGAAGGTCGGGGCAAGCTTCTCCCCGTAGGTGCCCTGCTCCTGGGGGTACACGGAGGAGTAGTACCTCTCCAGGACCCCTGCCGTCTTACGGAGCTGCTCTGCCTTTATCCTGTGCAGGGTGGAGATGTCCTTGACGTCGCCGATGCGCAGGTTCGCCCACTGCTTGAACGCCTTCCACTGGCTGAGGGAGAAGTTCCCCAGCCAGTGGAAGGGCGGTCCGGTATAGGCGTACTTCCATGCGTACCCTGCCATGTCCTAGCCTACCTTGATGGGCCTAAACCCCCCTTCCTACCCCCTACATCCCCACCTGCACCGTGTAGAGCTGGGTGGCCCTCTGTGTGGGGGAGCTGGAGTCGGAGATGCTTATGGTGACGCTATAGGTCCCCGGCGTGACCAGCGTGCCGCTGAGGTACAGGGTGAGGGAGTTGGAGTACTGGGCCGTCACGCCAGCGGGCAGGTTGCTGGCAGTCCAGGAGTAGGGTGCCGTGCCCCCCGTGGCATAGACATACACATAGTAGCCCTGCCCCAGGTAGCCATCGGGCAGGGTGCCGGTGGTTATGGACAGGGTGCTGCCCCCACCCCCCCCGCTGCGGTTGGCGGTTATGGTGGCCACCACCGCATTGAGGTACGTCACGTTGTTCGTCACGATGGCGGTGCCGCTCAGGTATGTAATCCTGCCTGTCACGTTCATGGTGAGCGGGCAGGTGAGGGTGCCGCTGCCGGAGGCGAAGTACACCGTGACCGTCCACCCCGTGAGCCATCCTGCCGTGGTCCCGCTGCCGTAGTTCGGCACGGTGGAGACGACCGTGGCGTTGGTCATCGAGGCGCTGGCGCTGATGGTGTTGCCCGTCCCGCCCGAGGTGCCTATCTGGTAGGGGGAGAGCGGGCGGGCAAGGGAGACCGTGATGCTGTTGTAGTTCGGGGTGGTGTAGTTGACCGTCAGCGTGACGCCGGTCAGGATGATAGCTGCCCCGGTGCCCGGTGCCTGGCTGCACTGGAAGAAGAAGTCGCACCCGAGGTTGCCGCTGTTGGCCTGGGCGGGCGTAAGGGAGAGGCCGGTGAAGGTGGCCACGAAGGGCCCGGTGTCAGACGGGCCGAAGTACTGCGACGGGGGCGTCGGCGATACCCCCAGGAGGGTAACCCCGTTCAGGTAGATGGCACTGCGCTTGCTTCCCCAGTCAGACCTGGTATAGTTGATGGTAGCCGTGATGCTGGTGATGGTGGCATTGCTGGGCACGTTGATGCCCGACCACCCCGTCAGGCTGAGGGTGTAGCCTATGTTGTTGGTCATGCCCGAGGACCCGTAGAGGTTGATGGAGTCGCTGCCGCCGTTCTTGAGGTTGCCGAGGCTAATCCACCCGCTGTTGCCATAGTCGGTGGTGATGGCCTCCGTCTCATTGGCGGGGGCGGAGGAATAGGTGCTGCCTGCGGTCGTGTTGGTGGTGGGGATGGTGACGGTCGTCGGGTTGACGGACCCCACGGTGGTCTGGAGGAGGTAGACGGCCGGCAGGACGAGGCTCTTGCCCGAGCCGTAGGTGTCGAAGGACTTGTTCGTGCCGTTGTACCAGGCTATGTCGTCGTCGGTGACGGTCAGGTTGGTCAGGGCCACCCCGCTGGCGAACGCCCCCCCGCCATAGGAGACGTTGTAGTTGGTGCCGTCGAAGCCGAAGCTGACCAGGCCGGAGTAGGCGCTGTTGTCCCCGGTGAAGGAGAAGTCCGCCGTGAGGGCGGCGGCCTTGTCCACGGCCGCCCCGTTGTAGGTCTGGAAGTTGAACACGGGGTTGCTCGGGTCGTTGTAGACGGGCAGGCTGCCCGAGGTACCTTCCGCCAGCGGGACCCCGTAGGAGGGTATGCTGCCACTGCTGGGGGCGGTACGGAGCGCCCCGTTCGTATAGACGGTCCAGGAGGGCGTGATAGAGGCCTGCACCGGCGAGGAGGGGTTGCCGTTGTCGGTTACGGTCCAAAGCTGGCTGTTGCTCCCCTGGCTGCCCGAGGCATAGGGGCCGCTGAGGCGGATGAGCGCCGTGCCGCTGGAGACGGACTCCACCGTGGCCGAGAAGCCGGAGGGTGCCCCGACCGTTATCTGGCTGGCGGAGGTGGCGATAAGCCCCTGGGCGACCAGGTAGAACGACCTGTTGCTCCGGGGGCTGATGGAGTCCACGCTGCCGGACGCCACGTAGCCCAGGCTGCCCGTGCTCAACCCGTCCGTGTAGTCTATGCCCGTCTGGAGGGTAAGGGCGGAGGTGACCGGCAGGGTGAACTGCTTCTGGGCGGTAGAGGTGACGCTGTCCGTCACCTGGACGGTGATGGTGTAGCTGCCCACGGCGGAGGTAGTCCCGCTTATGATGCCGTTCGACCCCAGGGAAAGCCCGGAGGGTAGGGAGCCTGCGACAAGCCCCCACGTATAGGGGGGGACGCCCCCGGTGGCCGCAAGGGTGGTGCTGTAGGCTACCCCGGCCACGGCACCGGGCAGGGGGGAGGTGGTGGTGATGGCCAGGTTGCTGGCGGATACCGTGACCGTGAGGCTCTGGCTGGCAGTGTCGGGCACGGCGAGGCTGTCGGCCACGTTGGCGGTAAAGGTCCAGGTGCCGGACGAGGTGCTTGTGCCCTGGAGGACGCCTGCGCTGCTCAGGCTGAACGGGAAGCCTACTGGGACATCGGAGGCACTCCATGCGTACACGGGCGCTCCCCCGGTCGGCGACCCGCCGCCCGTGGCGGCGAGCTGCTGGCTGTAGGCCACGTTCACCTGGCCGTTCGGCAGGGAGGTGGTGGTTATCGCCAGGCTGGACAGGGTATAGAGAACGATAGTGTCGGAGGTGACGTGCCCTGCGCTGTCGGTGGCCTGTACCTTCACCTGGTAGTTGGACGCCTGGAGGATAGGTGCCCCGGTATACAGCCCGATGATGGAGGCGCTCTTGCCACTGTTGCTGACGCTGGCCTGGAGCTGTAGGCCGGAGGGGAGCGGGTTGGGGCTGTCGTCGGTGACCGTCCAGGAAACGGGGGTGGTATAGGTGCCCCCGACGACCAGGGTGCCGTTGTAGTTCACGCCACGGTATATCGGTCCTACGCCGCTGGCGTCGATGGTCATGCCGGAGAGCGGCCCTACCGACAGGGGGAGGAGCTTGGTAGTGCTGGCGGCCGTCGAGTCCGTGACCGTCCAGTTCACGCTATGGGTGCCGTAGCTGTTGTCGTCCGTATACCCGGCCAGGACGCCCGCCGAGCTGAGGGCGAAGGTATGGCCGACTGCCGGGGTGGGGAGGGGCCCGGCAGTGCTCCAGGTATAGGGGGGCACGCCGCCCGCCGCCTGGAGGGTGAAGGAGTAGTCCACGTTCAGGCCTACCCTGGGGATGACGGTGGTCGTTATCACCAGGGAGCTGTTGACGCTGAGGAGCAGCGTGCGGGTGGCTATGGTGCCGTTGGCGTCCGTCAGGGCAAAGCTGACGTTGGCGCTCTTGCCCTCCTGGGTGCCGTCCGTCACCGTGCCGCCGAAGACGTTGCCCGTGAAACTCAGGAAGGGGGCCACCCCCGGGAAGCTGGTGGCTATGTCGCTGGACCACGTGTAGGGGGGCACGCCCCCGTACCCCTCGAAGACGACGGAGTAGGCCTGCCCGATTACGACGCTGGGGAGGATGTTGGTCAGGATGATGGGGGGCACGGCATAGGCGATGGCCAGCCTGCTGTAAATGAAGGAGGACTTGCTGTCTGAGGTGGTGGCCTGGAACCACAGGTCGAATACCCCGGCCTCGGTCGGGGTGCCGGACACGGTGACGGTGCTGCCGGAAGCGCTGAGGGAGAGGCCCGCAGGAAGGTGCCCACGGTAGACGGAGGCAGAGGAGAGGTTGGACGTCTGGGAGGTGATGGTGCCGCTATAGGGGGCGTTGAGGGTCCCAGAGGGCAGGCTGGCGGTCATAGGGAAGGCGTTGGCCTGCGTGTCCCAGTTTATGGCGGCAGTGCCATGCACGGTCCCCAGGGAGTCTACGTACTCGATGACGCTCGTGTTGCTCATTCTCCTCTCCTACCATGCAACCGCTACGATTATCGTAATCTTGCCCACGGCGGAGACGACGCCGCCTGCGGCGTCGGTGACCGTTATGCTCACATTGGTGCTGAAGCTGCCGGTGACCGAGCCTCCGGTGAACAGGATGCCTGCGGAGGCACTGTTGTTGTTCACTACCTCGAAGTACTGCGTGGCAGGGATGGCCAGGTTGTAGCTGTAGGGCGCAGTCCCTCCGGTGACAGTGACGGGGATGGGCACGGCCCCTATGGGCAGTCCGTCTATGGCGTTGCTGTACGCCTCGTTCCTGCCCGTCGCCGTGAGTGCGGAGGTGGTGATAATCACGTTGACCGTGTAGGTCCCCGTGACGAACTGCGTGGCGGCGGCCGAGTCCGTGACCTGGATGCTGCCGCTCCACGACAGGGTAGTGCCCGGCCCGACAGCGGGGTTCTGCACCTTGAGGGCAGCGTTGGCGGTCCCGTTGTTGGTTATGGTGAAGGTGTTCGGGGTAGTATGGCCAATGTCCGTGGTCAGGGTGTAGGTATACGGGGGCACGCCTCCGGTGACCGTGACCGGCGGGTTTAGGGTGGCCCCGGTAGTGTTCACCGTCGATGCCGGAAGGCTGGTGTTGGAGCTAAGCCCGGTGGCACTGAGGGACGGGGAGCTGACCACGATGACCACGATGTCGAACACCGTGCCGCCCTGCACGAGGCTTATGACGTCCGTGCCTGCGACGGTAGCGAGGTAGTTGTACTCCATGACGAAGCTGTTGGTCGTCACGTCCACGACCGCCGTCGTATTGGGGACGAACGGGGAGCCTACCGTTGCCCCTGCCAGGGTGTTCTTGATGACGGGCAGGTTGGGGTCGGTCTGCGAGTACCCGGTGTACAGGACGGATATCAGGATATTGCCGTTGGTCACGTAGTACTGCACCCCCACCGTGGCGGTAGCCCCCATGTGCGGGGGGGTAGAGATGCTGGCGGACTGGGAGGGCGGCGTCGGCCCCGGCCCGGTGCCGAAGATGCCCAGCAGGCTGCCGTACACCAGCCCCGTGACCTGGTCGAGGGAGAGGCCCGGAGGGAGGGAGGAGCCTGCCTGGACCCTGGAGGTAAGGGATACCGGGGGGCTGCCTGCCGGGAAGGTGCTGACCTCGGGGGAGTTGAAGTAGGGCCTCGGGGGGTACATGCCGACGAAATCCCCTACGATATACGGGCGTGGGTAGATTAGCTCCCCTCCCATGTCGGAGACGCTGTTGTGGGTAAGCAGCTCGAACTCCCGTATGATGGTGGCCACCGTGGCCGTGCCGTTGGTCAGGGGCACATTGACCCTTACCTCGGAGTTGCAGAAGGAGGTGGGGGGTCCGGCCACCTCGACCAGGGGGGTGGAGGCGGGCGACGGCGGGGACAGGGCCACGGTGCCCGAGGGCACAACCTTTACCGCCAGGCCGCTGGACCTGGAGAAGTCCGAGACGGTAAGCACGTTGCCCTGGTTGATGAGGAACCCGCCGAGGGACCCTGCTATGTCGTGGGCCGTGGAGGTCGTGTCGCCGGTCCCCCACTGGTGGTCGAACGCCGCCTCTACCACCTCTATGGAGCTTACCTGCGGCCCCACGGTGTAGTAGAAGGTCTTGTTGGCGGACCCGGCCGCAGAGTCGTTCACCGTCACTGCGAAGCTGTGTACCCCGGCGTTGGAGTTGGCGACGTTAATCTGGAACTCGAACACCCCCCCCATCAGGGCATGGGCGCTTGTAGGGTCCAGGGCCGCCATGCCGTCGTCCGTGAAGGAGGCAAGGGTGTAGGGCGGGGTGCCGCCGAACACGGGGATGTCAATCCTGTAGGACTGCCCGGCGTAGATGACCGGCTGGTCCAGCGGCCCGAACTGGAGGGAGGCCGGGAAAAGGCTCAGGGTATAGGTCCTGGAGGCCAGCGCCCCTACGGAGTCCTGCACCTGCACGGTGACGCTGAACTGGCCGGCGAAATCCTGCATGCTGTAGGTGCAGGGGACGCCGGATATCATGCCGGTGCCCTGTCCGAGGGAGAGGCCGATGGGCAGGGTGCCCGCCTCGATGGACCACAGGAGGGGGGCTATGCCGCCCGTGCTCTCAAGCTGCTTGCTGTAGGGGACGAGGACCTGGGCGTCGGGGACGGACGGGGTGGTTATCGTCAGGTTGGACTTGATGACGTAGGCGAACTGGCTGGTGTAGGTCATCTCTGCAATGAAGGGCGGGACGCTGATGTCCATGGCGGACACGACGACGGTAAAGGTGCCGAGCTGGGTCGGGATGCCGCTTATGGTGCCGTCGCTGCTCATCTCCAGGCCGGGGGGCATGCCCTCGGCAGACCAGATATAGAGGCTGTCGGTGGTGGTGGTGCTGGGGGGTGCGCCAAGCTCCACGAACGGCGTGCCGCCCGTGGCCTGCATGAACCTGAAGTACTCGCAGGGCTGGCCGATATAGGAGTCGCTGGGGAGGGCGACGGTGGTTATCGTGACAGGGATGACGGAGCTGTTGCCGGGCGTCACCTCGGTGAGCGGGAGGAGAGGCTCGTTGAGCTGCGGGCGGCCGTTGAGCGGGAACACGTCCAGGGCCATGGTCCCGAGCAGGGAGCTTGCGTTGCTGAAGCGGCTGGTGGCCACGAGCAGCTTAAGCTCGTTGGTCATTATGTCACGCACGATTCCCTTGGCTATGACCTCGTAGGGCTGGGGGACCGCCTGGCCGGAGGTGTTGTCGATTATCTCGAACCCCTGCTCGCCGCCGACGCCGAGGGTCCCGGTGATGGACGTCTCGGACGGGGCGCTGTACACCTGGTTTACCACGAAGACGCTGAAGGAGAAGGAGCGGGTCAGCTTGACGGGCGGGACGTTGCCGCCGAAGTCGCTGAGCACCTGCACGGTCAAGACCTGCTGCCCCGGCGTGTTGAAAATCTTGGTCACGGTCCGGCTGCTGAGGGGCATCCAGCCGGAGGAGGTCCCGTCCTGGTAGGAGACCTGCCAACTGCTGGCATTGCTGCCGTCGTAGAGGCTGCTCAGGGTGACGGTTAGGGTCTGACCCAGGAGGAGGGTAGAGCTGCTATAGCTTACCAGGCTGCTGGTGATGACGGGGGGGAAGGTATGGTTGCTGTCCCACTGGAGGCTGTTGAGGTACTGGGTATAGTCGGAGGACAGGGCCTCCATATTGATAGCGTAGTCCCCGACCCCGAGCGTCTGCTGGAAGTTGGGGCTGCTGGGCGTGCCCCCGGACTCGGTGCCGGTGGTAAAGTAGGTAAGGGGGATGGCCGCAGCCGGGGGTATGAACAGGTAGATGTTCCACCCGGCGTACATGGTGTACCCGCCGTTGACGGTGGGCGGGTTCCAGTTGACCGTCAGGATAAGGTTCTCGTCGATGTTGGCGACGGCGGGCGATACCGGAAGCAGGGGTAGGCTCATGGATTTTGTCCTATAGCTGTGTTACCACAGCAGACGTGCTGTCGGCGTTGATGCCTCCTAGGAACGGGTCTATGTTCACGGAGCGTGCCAGTATCGAGTTGGCCGTCAGGACCGCCTCCCCTGCGGTCTGGAAGGTCTTGTCCACCACGATGCTGGAGTTGAGCTGGGCATAGGCCACCACCGTAGTGGGGAGTATGCCAGCCTCCTGCGAGGATATCTGGTGCTGGGACAGGTTGACGCAGGAGGAGCGCTCTGCCGTAAAGAAGGAGCCGGGCGATGCCCCGGCGGCCACTGCCAGCGTCACCCCGGAGGCAGTCAGCTCCGACTGGGAGAGCACGAACCCGTTGCCCCCCGTGGGGAGGGTTATGCCCCCTCCTGTCATTATCACGCCGCTCCCCTGCTCGAACCCGCCTGCCTGGGAGTTGTCCCGGAAGATGCAGCCCACGAACTCGACGTCCGAGTCTATGCCGTACACGGCAGGGTTGACGAACCCCTGGAACTGGATGTTGTTGAACATCACCCGGCTGCTGTTTACGAAGAAGGCCGAGGTCGGGCCGTCCCCGAACCCCGCCCAGCCCGTGCCGTCGATGACGATGGGGCTGGTGGCGTCCGCCGTGCTGGTGATTACCACCCTGCCCTCCTCCTGGATGCTGAACGCCAGGTTGGCCAGGGCATACCACTTGGCGGTGCGCAGCGTCCCGTCCCCCAGGGCTATAATCTGGAGGGAGGACGAGATGTTGGCGATGACATAGGGGACCCCGGTGGTGATGAGCTGGATGGAGCAGGGGTGCCTGAGCACGGGGGGCAGGGAGTTCACGGCCCCGGTGATGGTGCGCTTGGCGGTCAGGCGGCTGAGGCCGTTGCTGTTGTCGTTGCCGCTGGCATTGTTCACGTACAGGACGATGGGGGCGGTCGTGGACTGTAGGTTCTGCCCCAGCACGGTCTTGGGGGCGGGCGGCTCGATGGCGAACCCCAGGTGCGGTAGGGCCTTGGCGAACCCCCTGCCGCCGCTGCCCCCCTGGAGGAGCTGCACCTGCTTCCTGATGTCCCGGTTCACGGGCATGATGAAGTCGTTGGTGTGCAGCGGTGCCTCGAAGACCGTCTCCACGTTGTTCTGCCGCATCGCTACGAAGTTGGAGTCGAACAGGGTCGCCAGGGGGGTGTTGGAAAGCGTGGCGTCCGACCACCCCACCTGGGAGGGCAGGGTGGTGGAGATAGGAATCTGGCGGTTGTAGGGGAACACGTCCGATAGGCCTATGACCGGTGCGGTGCCCGTCCCGTTGGTGGTGATAAGGGCGCTGTCGGAGGCGTACAGGACCTCGTAGGAGTGCCCCTCGACCCCCTCCCCCTGGTAGGGGACATAGCGCTCCTCCACCGTGAGGGAGGAGTCGGTGGAGAAGGCCGGGAGTATGGAGCCTACGAACAGGAAGGTGCTGCCGCCCTGGGTCGGGTCCAGGTTGGTGTGGGGGACCACGACTATGGCGTAGCCGTTGCTGAAGCTGGCCGTGGACACGTTCACGGCGTTGAGGTTGCCGAACTGGTCCTGGACCCATACCAGCCTGCCGACATCGTTGCCGGATATCCCCTTGATGATACAGTGGTTGCCAGCCAGGACCACGGTGCTTGCCCCCGAGACGTTGTCGTAGGACACGGACTCCACCACGACCCTGCTGTCGGCCCACAGGCTGGGGGAGTTGGCAGGCGAGCTGGGGGTCTTGGCATAGGTGCCAAAGAGCACTGTCTCCTCCACCTGGGTAACCCCCTTGACAGACGGGTTATAGGCCACCTGGGCAGTGTCCTGGGCTATGAAGGACATGACCACCGTGGAGGCAGAGGGGACGGGTGCCTGGATGGTGACGATGCAGTTGGTGCCGCTCATCATCCTGCCGGAGATGGAGTAGGAGGTGCCGGTGGCCAGGTCCCACGCCCCGACCACGTAGAGGCCGTTGACCTGCCCGTTGATGCCCTGGACAGGGACTATGAAGGTGGTGGTTACCCCCCCTACGACCGTCTGCTGGACCCCGGTGGAGCCTGCCACCCTGACCCATACCCTGGTGCCGAACTGGACGCTGGAGTACTCCGGGTTGTAGGCCCATACCTGGTATGCCAGGGAGGATATCTGCTGCGCCTGGATGGCGTACTCGGAGACGCCGTACACCGGGAGGGTCTTGCCCGTGGTGCCGTCGTACAGGGAGCCTCCGTCCATGGCGACAGGTATGTTCACCAGGCTGGCGCTGCTGCCTGCCGGGTAGGTGATGCCAAGGGTGACGTACAGGTTGTTGGTGCCTGGGTCGTAGGCCGTGCCGTAGAGGTTCTGCGGGAAGGACACCACGACGGTGCGGGAGTTGAGGCCCTGCACTAGCACCTGGCCGGACAGGAGGGTTATGGGGACCCTGGACCTTCCCCCCACGGGGGTGTTGAACCCCTGTACGAAGGCCGAGGAGATGACGGCGGAGGCGGAGATGGTGGAGGAGGCCGAGGGCAGGCAGACGGTGAAGGCGTCGTTCTGGGACCAGGCCGCCCCCACGGTGCCCACGGACTTCCCTATCGTGCCCGAGGAGCCGTCAGGGTTCTGGGGCGTGCTGGGCGTACCGTAGACGCTGACCTGCTTGGTGACGTAGAAGGTCCTCTGGTCGGAGCTGAAGCCGTTCATAAACCCGTCGAAGGCCCCCACCGTGTTGGTATTGGCGACGATGGACGGGGCTATGGAGACATAGTAGTCGAGCGCCGAGCCTAGGTCGTAGGGGTTCATACCAGGGGGCTGCCCACGGCCGATGGCGGACCTGAGGCTGCCGGTGATAAGGTCCGTGAGGCCCTCACCGGCCAGCTTCCCGTAGTCCCACCCGTCCAGGCTCACGGACTGCCTGGTATCCACCGTGTCGTCTGGGAACACCTGGTCGGCGAGCCGGGAGTCGAACCGGCCGGACACCCCCGTGGCGAGCGTGCCGGAGTTGGAGGTCCTGGCGCTGGCGCACCCGAAGATGTTGGAGCCTAGGCTGAAGATGCCGGTGTTGCGCTGGAAGACCACGGCGACGGGCATGGCGTAGCTGTAGCCGTCCATGGTCCCCAGGGCATTGTTGGGGTTGCCGTTGCCTGCCCTCCACAGCCCGGTATCCCCCGTGACGGCCCCGAGGTTCTGGAACTGGTAGGAGGCGTCCACCGTGATGGGGGAGGCCTGGCTTGCCTGGGCGTAGACCGCCTGGAGGGGGCCGGTGCCGACCGGGTCAAGCCCGTAGCGGTACCGCTTGAAGTCGTAACTCAGGCCGACACGCTGGATGTTGAGGCTCCACTGTACCTGGGCACGCTGGGTAGTGTAGAGGCCCCCGCCTGCGGTCAGGGTGCCGAATATGTCCACGGAGTCGTCTGGCATGGACTCGTAGAGGCCGGGGTCCGGCCTCACGCACCCGTAGGGCCAGAAGTAGTTGGAGATGGCCCCCGTCACGGGGTCGGTGATGGAGTAGTACCCTGCACCGGTGGTCGGGTCTAGGGCCTGGTACCAAAGCTCCAGGAAGACGACGTATATCCTAGCCTGCTCCACGTCAACCCCCGGCCAGGAGACCGGGGAGGGGAGGAGGACCTGGTTGAGGGTCTGGTCGGCGGAGAGGTACCCCGTGACCGTGACCTCCTCGCCGTTGAACAGGACGTCAAAAGAGGGGATGACGAAGACGCTGGAGATGGAGGTGTTGTACACGAAGGGACTCCAGGTCAGGCAGCCGGAGGTCGCTGGCCCGTCCTTGAGCACCTGGTGCCTCTTGTAGCCCTGGAGGTCCTGGATAAGGTTGACGTCCGCATCGGAAATCTCGTGGTCGTGGAGGGCCACGACGGTCAGCAGGCTCTTGCCGGCCGGGTCGAGCGTCCGGGAAACTACCGAGGGATACTCAAACATAGTCCTCCGCCTTGACTTCGCATCTAATTAGTAGGAGCAAAGTCAGAGGATTGAAGATGGGGTATATCCTACAAGCCCAGCCCTACGCCTATGGAAACCAGCCGATAACCGCCACTGCCCTAATCCAGCAGTCGGGAGGGGACAGCTTCTACTTCCCTGAGGACAATGGGCATACGGGGTTCGCTGCCAACGGCTCCCACTATACGGCGGGGGCGGAGGACTCCCCCCCTACGGTCGCCTCCTGGTACACGGAGACGCCGGGGCCGTACAGGGGCACCTCCCCTGCCTTCCCGGCCTACGGGCTGGTGCTGCTCGGGAGGGCGTCCATGACCATACTAGACGAGAGCACCCCCGCCCTGCCGCTGTGGATGACCTTCCTCTTCCAGGACGGCCTGATGCTGGCGGACAACTACGCCCTGGGGAACCCCAACTATGCCACCTACCTGATAGGGTTCCTCCCGGTCGGGCTGTCGTACGCCAACGGGGTGATATCCGTTATCTACTCGCACGACCCAGGCTCGGAGGACGTTACCAGCAGCATGGTGGTGAACGTGGACTTCGGCAGGGACACCGCCTACCTGGACGTGGCGGTATAGGAGGGCAGGATGCCTTGGACATTCCAGCAGTCTACGGGGAAGCTTACCCGCCCGGACGGCACGCTCGCCGCCACGGGGTACGCAGGCGGGAACATCGGGGACGCCTGGGACGCCAAGTGGGTGAACAACCCCGATGCGCAGTGCGTCCACAACTGCGGCCCGCTGCCCAGGGGGACCTACTACATGCAGGACCCCATAGAGCACTCAAGGGTGGGGGCGTACGCCATCCCGCTGAAGCCCGACCCCGCCAACGACATGTGCAAGAGGGGGGACTTCTACTGCCACGGGGACCTCATCGCCGACCCAGGGCACGGGTCCGAGGGGTGCATCGTCATGCCCCGCCCGGTCAGGGAGGCGATGTGGAAGTCGGACGACCATACCGTGAGCGTAGTGAGGTAGGCATGAGGTACTCCAAGAGGGGGCTAGCCCTCACCGAGGGCTTCGAGGGGCTGAAGCTAGAGGCCTACTGGGACAGGAACGGGTGGGCCATAGGCTACGGCCACAGGAGCGGCGTCGTGCAGGGGATGACCTGCACGAGGGAGCAGGCCGAGGCATGGCTGGGGCAGGACATAGCTTGGGCGGAGTCCGTGGTAGACCGCTACGTGACCGTGCCGGTCACCCAGGGGGAGTACGACGCTATGGTGGACTTCTGCTTCAACCTGGGGTCGGACAGGTTCGAGCACTCGACCCTGCTTGAGCTGGTGGACCAGGGGAAGATTCCCGAGGCGGCGGCAGAGTTCGAGAAGTGGGACAAGATGGGGGGCAAGGAGGTCGCCGGGCTGCTAAGGAGGAGGCTGGCGGAGAAGGACGAGTTCCTGCACGGCTAGCCGTAGGTCCCGCACAGGGAGCAGACCTTGAGCAGGCCTACGTAGCTCTGGTCTACCCATACGTGCTGGCATCTCGCCTTGGCATCCCTCCAGCGCTGGCGGGCCACGGACTCCTCGGCGTCCAGGCGCTTGCGCTCTGCCTTTATGCGGTCCATCTCTGCCATGTACTCTTCGTTGGGGGTCATGGATGGGAGGGCGGCTCCTGCGGGGTGTCTTCCTGCCTTCCCCCCAGGGCATAGCCGCACTTCGTGCAGGTATCAACCGTAGTACGCCCCGTGGGGTTCGAGATGCATAGTGCCTTCTCGGGCCGCCATTCCTGACCGCCGCACTTCGGGCATACCATCGGGGGCCTTCCCTCTACCGACAGGGAGGCGTTGCCGTCCCCCCCGATGGCCAGCTTAGCTACCTGGCTCTCGTCCACCTCGGGGGTACCCTTCACCGACCTGTGCAGATGATAGAGCGACAGCCCTTCCCTTGGGTCTATGCCCCCCCTGGCGTACTGCTCCACGACGTAGCACAGATAGCTGTAAAGCTCCTCTTGCAGGATTATGACTCTCATAGGCTTCCCTCTCATGGCCGGGGATGGCAAAGTAGGAGGAGCACGGCCTCCTGCTGCCCTGGCCTGCACGGCAGAGCAGGGCAAGGTAGCTGTAGCCCTGGGCTACCTCCCCGTAGTATAATACCTGGATTGCGACGTCCGCAAGCCCGTCGAACCCCAGCCTCCTGGCTGCGGCGGTCGAGACGTCGATGATGCGGCCGGGATACCCCGGCCCACGGTCGTTTATCCTTACCCTGACCTGCCTGCCGTTCCGCAGGTTGGTCACCAGGACAATGCTCCCGAAGGGGAGGGTGCGGTGGGCAGCGGTAAGCTTGCGGGGGTTGAACACCTCCCCGCTGGAGGTCTTGTGCCCTGCCCTCTCCTTGCCGTAGGATGACGCCTGCCCCCTGGACTCCCACACTATCTGGACAGGGGACTGGGCAGAGACCAGGGCTGTGCCGGACAAGACCAGCGCAGCGACGGTAGTCCTCAGCCTGTCCAATTTGTCCATTCTCCCCCTATAATAGTATACCTGCCAGGTAGCCCGGTTAGCCCTACAATACCAGGCTAGGGGCAGAAACCTGAGGAAAACCGCCAAGATTCGGTAGTTTTGTCCTAGAATGACATCACAACCCTGTTCGGGATATGGGGTTCGTAGACGAAAGTCTGGCTGTCGAGGGCACGGCCGACCACGATTACCCACTGGCAGGACTGGAGGACGGTGCCCTGGTAGTCCTGGGTGACCGTGCCTACGCCCGTAGGGGGGCTGGCGCTCCCCGGCCCGGCATAGAGCAGGCCGCCCTGCACGAACCCTGCCCCCGGCACCTGGAAGACGGAGCCGTAGCCTACCGCCACGGTGACGGGGCTTCCCATGGGGGCGGAGTTGAGCGTGATGCCGTCCACGAAGGGGTAGGCGTCGGAGGAGAAGGGGGGGCTTCCCTGGGAGACGGAGGTCGGGTCTATGGGGAGGACCCCGCCGTCAGGGTCCACGTATACCGCCGTGAGCGCCCCCAGGTCGGCGTCGGCGGTGAAGACCTGCGTGCCGCCGGTAGAGGGGGACGGGGGGACGGGAGGGGTAGGCTCGGAGGAGGCGTACATGACACAGGTCAGGATGCTCCCCGGCTCTATGTCCTGTGCCGTTGGGAGGCTGTGGGTGGCCACTACCGTGAGGACGTCCCCCAGGACAAGGTTCACCTGGGCGTTGAACGGCAGGGATACCGGCCCTGCCTCGCTGGGGTCGGTAGAGGCGTCGGCCACGACCGTGGTGACGGGGGGGGAGCCTGAGGTATTGTACACGGTGACCGTCCTTACCCCTGCCTCCCCGGCCCCCCACATGAGCTGCCCGGTGATGGCGTATGCCCCTGCCGCTGTGATGGTGTAGGTCGTCTCGCTGGTGACATAGCCCGTCAGGTCGAAGTCCACCTGGTCGAACTGGACGAGCGCCCCCCCCGTGCCAGGAGGTACCGTGGTGGTCACGTTGGCGGACTCCACCTGGAAGCCGAAGTTGGAAAGCCCCTGTATCTGGGTCTGGACGGTGCTGATGGCAAGTGCTGCCTGCTGCTGCACGGTGTTCTTGAGCCGCATCAGGTTGGAGGCTGCCTCATTGCACCCCAGCATCGCCATCTGCACGGGGATGCTCTGCCCCTGGATGTCCGGCCTGCCGAGGTAGGCGACCGGGTCGAGGACCCCTCCCGGCCAGCCGTTGCTGTCCGGGTCGACCGAGGCGGAGGCGTTGGAGTACACGACCACTGGGGCGACCGGAATCTTGAGGAGGGGGGAGCCTGGGGTCCAGGCACGGCTGCGGCTGTTGGCGTCCGTCTTGACGGTGTTGTAGGCGGAGGGGTCGCCGAGCGGGTCTATGGCAGAGTCCAGGGACGCCTCGTAGGCGCACACGAACTGTACGACATAGGGGTCCAGCAGGAGGAGGCTCTGGAGGTTGCCGTTGAACTCCCGCCAGAACTGGGTGAACCTGTCCACCGGGGCGGCGATGGCGAACTGGTCGTAGGTATAGCGCCACTGGGGATGGACGCTCTGGAAGGAGGTGTCTAGCTGTATCCTCCTGTCGGCCACGGGGATGACCTGCTGGAGGACCTTCCCTATCGCCGAGGGGAAGGTACACTGCACGGGGTAGGCCGCTTCCCCCTCCCCCAGCGTTATGGTGGTGGTAGAGGTATAGTCTATGGCCACGGAGGCATAGTCGAGGTCCGTGCCCGTGAAGCCCCCGGTGTAGTTCAGGTCGGCATGGGCGTCCCAGCGGGTGTTGCGTGGGTAGCCTAGTATGGCGGCCTCGACGTAGGACAGCTTCCATAGCGTGGTGCCCTGGGCAAGGGGGGTCATCCCGGCCAGGGCCGTAACGAGGGGGATTGCCTGCGGCCCGGCATTGAGCACGGTGCCCGGGAGCGCCCTGTTCCAGGGTATGGGGCTGCCCGCCAGGTAGTCCAGGGAGGGCTGCACATACTGCTGGTAGGCCGCCTGGAAGTTGGCAATCCACTGGCCGAGCCTCCCTCCCCTTGCCCCGCCTACGTAGAACAGCCATGCGGAGGTGAGGTAGGGGTCGTACCCGCTGTCCACGACCGCCCCCAGCGTCACGTAGCGGAGGAGGTCGGCCCTCAGGTTGGCCTGGCGGGTGCCAAGGTCGGGGCTAGGGTAGTCCGGGTCCGCAGGCTCGACCACGTCCCTGCCCAGGCTGGGCACCAGGCTGACGATGTTGCCCTGGTAGGTGTCGGCAGGCATCCGGTAGGCCGAGATGACCATGTTGGGGTTGGGCAGGCTGCCCAGCATGGAGGGTGTGGGGGCCGTGGTGCCGCCCGTGCCGCTGGATATCCCGGCAGTGCCCGTGCCGCCTGCCCCGGAAGGGCTGCCCGTGGCGGAGGAGGTGGACTGCGGGTTGAAGGGGTAGGGGTAGCTCGGGTCGCTGGTGAAGTAGGGCTTGTTGGTCGTGGACTGCATCCTCTGGACGAACGCCGGGTCGCTCAGGTTGGTGCCCGTGTCGGGGATGAGGCCCCCGAGCGGCGGGTCGAATATCGGGGTGCCCCACGTCAGGCCGTTGTAGCCGGAGACATGGCTGGGGAAGTTCCTGAGCACGTTGACGTTGGGGACATGGAGCTGGCACTGCCCGAAGGCGAAGTTCATGTCGAAGCTCAGGTGCGGCACGAAGGAGGAGAGCGGGAAGAAGTTGAACCCGTTCCAGTGCCATATGCCGTCAGCGAACATGTTGGGGATGGCGGGGAGGTCGGGGAGCGCCCAGTTGCAGATGTCGTGCAGCAGGGAGGCGATGGCGTTCAGGTTCGCCTGGATGTTGGCGAGGATGTTGCGCTCCATGGACTGGATGATGCCGACGTTCTGGACCATCGCCTGGATAAGGCCCGTAATCTCCTGCTGGAGCTTGGCTATCTGGTTCATGTAGCTGATGATGTCGTAGCCGTACTTGATGGCACGCCAGGGGTTGTCGAGCTTGCCGTCCGTGCAGGTCTTGATGTGGTTGAAGAGCTGCTGGATATGCCGGTTGAGGCCGTTGCGCCTCTGGATGAGCCAGTGGTTGGCGTCCGTGATGCTGGTCTCCAGCGCCCGCCCGTCCTCCATGCTCTTGTGGTAGAGGCTCTCGACGGTCTTGTCCCCCAGGGGGTTCCAGTTCTGGACCTTCTTCTTGGCCTTGATGGGCCAAATCTCGGCGTTCTTCAGTGCTTGCGTGAATCCGCCCATGTTCTCCTATGCCAGCAGCGGGTCCAGGCCCGGGTCCGGCGATGCCTGGTACGGGTAGCTTATCCCGTTGTTCTGGATGTCGGGTGCCTCGGTGGTATGCAGGCTCAGCGCCACCTCGTGTATGGTCTGGGCAGTCGAGACGCTGGCCACCTTGGCTATCTTGCGGTAGTTGGTGCATTCCAGGATGTAGTCCCCGGTCACGTGCTGGTGGAAGTTACCGTACACCATCAGGTCCACGTCCCCGTTCACCTCCAGCCGCAGCCCCTTCTTGGCGTTGCTCTTGCCGATGGTCATCTCGACGCCGCCGTCCAGCGCCCCCGTCAGCGACCTGCCCTGCTTGTCCTTGCCGGCCGCCACCACTATGCCGCCGTCCAGGTCCAGCATGAGGGACTGCCAGGAGGCCGGGTTCTTGCCGATGCGCACCAGGGCGTCCCTGACCAAGTGCAGGTCGAGCGACTCCCCGTGGGCGTCCATGCTGGGGGGGACGGGGTTGCCGAGCCAGTCGTTGTAGGGCACGAACCCCCTCCCCTGGGGGGAGCCGGACCGGGAGAGGTCGTGGAACCTGTAGGTAGGGTCCCCCGGCGCATAGGCCGGCCGCCCCGGGCTGTGGGAGTTCTTGGCGGTGGGGTCGAACTGCTTGCCCGGCCCGTCCGAGTAGCCGTTCATCAGGTGCCGCCTCTGCACGGACACCCCGTCCTTGCGTGCCCCCAGCCTGGCTACTATGGCCCCGTCCGTGGCCAGCCTCAGGCTGATGCTCTCCATGCCTGTCTTGTTCTCCAGGTCGCCTGCGTCCCCCGGCCCCGCCTTGGGCTTGGCCCAGTACTGGAGGGCCCTCTTCTGGACGGCGTCGCTGTTCTGCCTGCTCTGGGTAAGGACCTTGCGCCCGGAGTCCGGCAGGCTGGCGTCGTCGCTACCCAGGCGCAGGACGGTCTGGCCCATCGCCTGGAGGTCTACGGAGTCCTCCTCGTCCCGGTTCTTGCCGACGACGAGCTTCAGGCTCCCGACCAGGTGCCCCTCCACGCTCCTGCCCGCCCCGTGCGGGTGCTCGTAGGGGGGGCTGAACTTGACGTTCTCCTTGGGGATGGTGCTGCCCACCTCGAAGGTCAGCATCCCCTCCTTGGCGACCTCCCAGCGGGTGGTGTTGTACTCGCTCGGGAAGCGGGTAGAGTAGCACGCCGCCGCCAAGCGGGCCTCGGCATGGTCCGTGGAGTCGGCAGCAGGGTTGTACCCGCTCTGGAAGTCCGCCCCGAACCTGCCGTCATGGGTAAGGGCCGACAGCACGGGCTTCAGGACCTTGCCGTAGGTGCCCTTGTCGAACCTGTTCCAGCCCACGAGGGTGCCCTCGGCATGCTCCACGACAAAGCCCTTGCGGGCCGGGGTGGCCCCCTCGCCCAGGGTAGGGCCCACGGGGTGCTTGGAGGTGTCGGTGGGATGGTCGAAGTCCTGGTCCGCCAGGTAGGTGGCGCTGTCCACCTGGAACTTCCCCTGGGCGGTGAGGGTGGTCCTCTTCCACGGGTCCTGGGTGGTACCGAGGACGTGGTCCAGGAGGTCGGTCTGCATGACCTCGGGCGGGAGGGGGTAGTCGAGGGCGAACTCCTGAACACGGAGCACACGCTCCGTGAAGGGCAGGACGTCCTGCTTGCCGCCCAGGTACCTGTCGGATAGCTTGGCCCCCGGCTGGAGGAAGACGACATACTCCCTGGAGCCGTCAGGCATGGTCGTTGGGGAGACTCCGTCAGCGTCCGGGCGCACGGCAGGGCCCTCGAACCTCGGCCCGGCGTCGGAGTAGTCCACGTGCCTGGAGGTGACGGTGCTCCAGGTACGGCGGTGGGGGTCCACTGCCTCCCGGTCGAGGCCACGGGAGGACCTGTCCCATCCGGGGTTGTACCTCTCCGTGTAGCCGTCCATGCTGGAGGACGACCGCTGGCCGGGGTAAGCCTTCCTGAAGTTGCCCCGCTTGCGCTCGTTGAGGCCGGGGATTGTGTCATAGTCCTTCCTGGCTATGGCGTCCATGGCCTGCTTGGCATGGGAGACCGTCCAGGTAAGGACGGCTATCTGGGAGTGCCCCCCCACGTAGAAGATGGGGACGCACAGGCACGTGGACCCCTCCTCGGGCATCTGCACGTCGGTGGACTCGTAGGTGCTGTGGGAGGCGGGGAGGATGCCTACTTCACGGTAGACCACCCTGGTGCGCAGGTCCTCTACGGTGCATACGTGCCGCTCCCAGTCTACGGACATCACCGTCCCCAGGAAGACGGCGAACTGCTCCATGTCCCTGGTGTGGGCGGATACGGGTTCCCTGTAGTTCAGCTCCATGGCGCTATCCTGCTAGCGGCGTGCCTTCCTCCAGGGGTATGCTGAATGCCCCCTGCTGCTGCCCCTCCCCCTGTTCCTGCGGGGGGAGCGGGTTGGGGGAGGCCGTGGTCTCTGCCCCCTTCAAGGTCTGCTGGTTGGGCAGGGAGGTCCCGCCTGTGATGAATACTCCCAGGCGGCTCTCTATGGTGTTGAGTTCCGATACCTGGTTCTGCATGTCCGGCTGGCTCATGTTGGTCAGGGAGGTGTCGTTGCCGACGTCCCCCGGCTTGGGGGTGAGAAGCTCTATGACTGAGTCCATCTCCACGGAGTCGTACCCCGAGGCCTGCTGGCCGTTGACGGTGCTCTTGAACTGCTGGTTGAGCGCCCTGTCGAGGTTGCTGCTCATGTCGTTGGAGGTGGGGGTGGCCAGCCCTGCGAAGAGGAAGACGTTCATCGCCTGCACGGTGCCCGCCCCCTGGAGGTTGGAGGTCTCGGAGAGTATGCCCAGGCGGGACTCCCTGACAGCGGTGTTGACGTCTATCCACCTCCCCCACGGGAAGGGCGTGATAAGCTCGTACCCCTTCTCGTCGGTATAGGGCTGGCAGGTCAGAATCTTCTTGAAGTAGAAGGTGTCGATGCCGTGGGGCATCCAGTTGTCTGCGCTGAAGAAGGGCTTCCCGACGACGAGGGTCGGGGAGGAGGAGCCGCCGACTTTGGTGTCGCCCGAGGTGGTGGTATCGTTCTGGATGCGGAAGCTCTTGGTGGTGGTGTCGAACCTCGTGGCATAGAGGGACCCCAGCTTCTCCTTCTGCTGCATGATATACTCCCACTCCTGGGGGTAGAAGGGCGTGCCGGGGGGCTGCTTTATGGTGGTGGGGTTGCCCTTGAGGTCCACCATCGGGTCGGTGGACTCGGTGCCCGTGCCGCCCATCCCCGAGGCCGTTCCAGGGGAGGTCTGGGAGGAGGACTGGGAGGGGGGGTTGGAGGTGCTGCCCCGGCTCTGGGAGCCGGTGGTCCACTGCATCACCAGGTTGCCCTGGCTGGTATAGGTGATTACCTGCCTCTGGGTGCCGTCCGAGCCTGTTATGCTGGAGTATCCGGGGAGCAGGGGGCGCTTACGGACGGTGTCCAGGACGATACGCATGTTGGCCGCCCCGCCCTGCTGGTAGGAGATGCTCACGGTCTTTATGTACCCGTACATGTCCCTGTGGGGGATGTACATCGGGAAGCCGAGGCGTATCTCGGGGCGGAGGGGGATGGTGAACGAGTAGGTCCTGTACCCCCTGTTGGCCCGGTTAAGCTCGCTCACGGCATAGGTGTACATGGCGAAGTCGTCCCCGGACCCCAGGAACGGGAGCTGGCGGGCAGGCTGCTCACGCAGGCCGAACTTGGACAGCTTGGCGATGTCGATATGCTCTGCCACCGGCAGGATGTTGGTGGCCGCCCCGAAGTGGTAGTTGGGCAGCCAGTCCGGCTGGATGGTCATGCGGGTCACCCTGACGCCGGCCTCGTCCTCGGTCTCGCTCTCGTCCTCAATCTCGCTGAGGTAGGCCACGAAGGGGTTGGCGTCCTCCCGTATGTAGCTGGCTGCGCTGGTTGCGCCGGGGGTCCCCGAGCCTCCCGTGCCCGGGGAGTTGGCCCCGGTCCCCAGGTTGGTGACGTCCAGGTTGTAGAAGGGGGGCTTGAAGATGATGGCCCCGTCCAAGTCCTGGTAGCCCTCGTAGGAGATGAGGTTCACCAGCGCCCTTATACGCTCCAGGCGGGATATAATCTTGCCGTTCAGCAGGTTTATCTGCCCCACCTGCATGTCGGGCAGGTAGCGCCTCATTATGGTGACGTAGAAGTCCTGGTCGGCGACCTGCTCGGCCACGGACTTCTTCGGGACCTGGCTGTTCCTGGAGGAGCGTATGGAGGCCGCCATCTGCCCTACCGCATCGTCGGAGGGCTTGGTGAAGACGGTGTTCAGGGCGGCGGCGTCGTAGTTGAAGACGGAGTCCTTGAGGCTGTAGCCCAGTATCCTGACGTCCCGCATGATGTTGGTAAGGATGGCCTGCCACTTGTTGATGTACCCTGCCGTCACGGCGTCGGTCCAGTCCGACCCCCTGTCGAGCGCAGCCTGCTGGATGGCGTTGAGCTGGAAGCCCGCCGGGGTGACCGCCCGCAGGAAGGTGTCGGCGAGCGCCTGGTAGGGGTTCATCATGAACTGGTTGGTGTTCATGGGGACGGCGGGCAGGGGGGAGTTGGTCAGCAGGGCAGGGCCCAGGTCTATGTACATCAGGTCGAGGAAGTGCAGCACCCCGACGCAGTTGACGGCTATCTGCAAGGCGGTACCGGTGTCGGTGTGGGAGACGCTGGAGACGAGGCCCTTGAAGACACGGTAGTAGAGGGTGTTGCCGTTCTGGGCGGGGAAGTACCCCTTGGCGAACACCTGCACCTGCATCATGCTCCCTATGATGTTGGCACCGCCCGGTGCCTGGAACAGGTACTTCTTGGCGGCAGGGACGTTGAGGCTGAAGCTGCCGGAGGGGACGAGGTTGTCCACGTCGTAGGCCACGGAGAACGACTCCACGTAGTCGTTGAAGTTGACGATGGTATAGAGGTCGTTGGACTGGTCCTGCGAACTCTTGGAGTTGATATAGGGGTTGACGAGGTACGGCCTGCCCTCTATGTAGACGACCACGTCCGGGCAGGTCTTGACTATCTCCCTCTCCTGGACGGTCTGTGCGATGTTCCTTATCTGGTTGGCCATCTATGCGAAGACCTCGACGGGGTTGAGAAGCCCGAGGTTGGGCGTGGCGCTCCCCCCTCCCGAGACTAGGTACTGCACGCCCTGGTCGGAGGCCACCGCAGGGGGGACCGCCCCTGCGGGCAGGACCGAGGGGGCGAGGGAGGAGAGGACGGACAGGCCGCCGGGGGAGGCAGCGGCCGGCAGCACCGTCAACTGCCCGGCGTCGTCCGGGGGTGCCTGCTCCTCCGCAGGGTAGGACTTGGCCCCGTACGAGTGCCCCCTCTCCACGTTGTTCTGTATCCCCCACTGGCTGTAGGGGGAGCTTTGCCTGGTCCTCTCCTTCCATGCCAGGAAGGACAGGCTGAACTCCGCCCGGTAGGGGTGCTCGGCGTCCAGGGTAAGGGTAAGGCTGTCGAACATCCCGTACCAGATGTAGTTGGCGACCACGAGCTGCACGTCCTGGTGCTTCTTTATGCGCCTGCGGGTGAACCCTGGGGCCAGGGGGCCCTCGTTGGCCTCCTCGCCCTCGAACCAGTAGCCGTTGTTCTCGAAGACTATGACTAGCTGCTGGAGGTTCCTCCACGACTCGGTGAAGTAGGCGTACTCGTCCGTCAGCCCCTTCGCCCAGTAGTAGCCGGGGGTATGCCCGGTCATGCTTATGTTGACCAGGCCCTCGCCCCAGATGCCGAACTGCCATCCCCCACGGGCAAACGCCTGGGAGTCCTCGGTGTTCCTGGATACCTGGGCGGTCTGCGGGTTGACGAGGAACCTGTAGGTGGCAGTGTATGCCGGGTTGGGGCTGCCCGTGCTGGGAAGCACCCCACGGTGGGGGATGCGTACCACGACCCAGTCGGTGAACGCCTGCTTCGCCGCCGTCAGGAAGAAGTCGGAGTACTGCGCCGAGCCGAAGGCCGCCGCCGTCTGGTCGGCCTGCCCTATCAGGGCCAGGGGGTCCTCGGGGATGAAGCGCTTCTCCCCCCGGATGGGGAGGAGGAGGGGCTGCACGGGGGAGTTCGACGGCCTGGCGATATGGATATCGCTTACATCGTTGATATCGTTGGCCCTAGAGCTGTCCACCCCGAGGCT